>BNJV01001810.1_pt1 | contig 229649 bp, 273 predicted proteins | sample 8540591 | NCBI WGS metagenome assembly BNJV01 (sample SAMD00202457, study PRJDB9452) | human saliva metagenome | host: Homo sapiens | reverse complement strand
GATAGCTCATTACGAGCTATCCGCTTATTTCTTTTGGTGATCCAGGAGGGATTCGAACCCCCGACCCACGGCTTAGAAGGCCGTTGCTCTATCCAACTGAGCTACTGAACCATGTGGATTACCTATATATGTAATTATCTATTATAGTATAAATTATGTACTATATATCGTCAATATTACGTTTTACCCTAAAAAAGGCAAAAAAAAATGGAGCGGGTGAAGGGAATCGAACCCTCGCGACCAGCTTGGAAGGCTGGGGCTCTACCATTGAGCTACACCCGCAAAAAAAAATGGTCGGAGCAGCAGGATTCGAACCTGCGACCCCCTGGTCCCAAGCCAGGTGCGCTACCAAACTGCGCTATGCCCCGTCATTAATTACTTGCTAATTATAGCAAACCTGGTAGTTGATGTCAACCACTACTCTTGCTGAGTTTTTTACTCTTTTGAGTATCGCTCTGCAACGAAAATTATTATATCATCGATACAAAATAGTGACAAGTACTTTTTTACAACTTCATTAATTTTTTAAATTTTATTAGTTCATATGAAAAAACATGCACCTCTTTCGAGGTGCATGTCATTATAGTTTATATTATCTTACCCGGTTCTCAAAGATTAAAGCAAGACTATTAGCTATTTAGATTAACCTTCGTAGCTACCGTCTTCAACTACTTGAGGGTTTTTAGCGATGCCTTGTTTTACAGCAACTTCAGCAACTGCTTTAGCAACAGCTGGAGCTACACGAGGATCGAATACGGATGGCATGATGTTTTCTTCGTTCAATTCGCTATCTGGAATCAAATGAGCCAATGCTTCAGCAGCAGCCAATTTCATTTCATCAGTGATTTTGGATGCACGAACATCGATAGCACCGCGGAAGATACCAGGGAATACTGCTACGTTGTTGATTTGGTTAGGAGCATCGGAACGACCAGTACCAGCGATACGAACGCCAGCTGCTTTCATATCAGCATATGTTGCTTCTGGGTTAGGGTTAGCCATTGCGAATACGATTGCATCGTCAGCCAAGTTTTCCAAAATTTCTTTTGTGAATACGCCTGCTGCAGATACGCCAAGAAGAATGTCAGCGCCTTTAGCGTTTTCAGCCAAGTTGCCATGTTTCTTCAAGTTTAAGCAAGTCAATCAATTCAGATTGCAAGGAATCAAGACGTTTGTAGTCTTTGTGCAATACGCCAGATGATACTAACAATGTAATATCGCGAGCGCCTGCAAGGTATAACAAACGAGCGATGTTTGCACCAGCAGCACCAGCACCGTTTACAATGATTTTAGCTGTTGCTAAATCTTTTTTAACTAGGCGAAGAGCACCTTTAACACCAGCTAAACAAGCGATAGCTGTACCGTGTTGGTCATCATGGAATACAGGGATTTCCAATTCTTCTTTCAAACGGTTTTCAATTTCATAGCATTTAGGAGAAGAAATATCTTCCAAGTTAATGCCAGCAAAGTTTTTTTGCAATAATTTTACAGTGTTGATCAAAGTATCAGCATCTTTTGTATCTACAACCAATGGAATGCAGTCTACATCGCCGAATTTTTTGAACAATAAGGATTTACCTTCCATTACAGGCAATGCTGCTGCAGCGCCGATATCGCCAAGACCAAGTACACGAGTACCATCGGATACAACGGCAACCATGTTGGAACGGCAAGTTAATTCGAAGGATTCTGCTTCATTATCTTTAATACGCAAGCATGGTTCTGCTACACCTGGTGTGTAAGCTACAGATAAATCATGAGCGTCTTTTAATTCGTATTTAGTTCCTACAGTAAGGAAACCTTTTAATTCACGTTTTTTTTGTACAGCTAATTCACGTACGTCCATAACAATTCTCCTTTGTGGATAAACTCGGACTCTTTTGAGTCGGTAATTAATACCTTTAACTAATTGTATTATACAAAATGATATATAATAATTCAAGTTTTTTCGATATAGTTTTTCCGAATATTTTTAGAATTAAATTCTATTAATTTACACTAGTAATAAAAAAATGATAATTAAATAAAAAAAGTAGATAAGCCATATACGGCTTATCTACTTTGGTATTGTGTACGCATTATCTGATAGGACAGTGAGCATACAAAATATACATTTTTATTTATGCTTTTACGGATGGCAAATTACGGCCATAGAAAATTTCCATCATTTCTTGCTTTAATTGATGTTTAATTTGTTTGATTTCTCGTTCGCTCAATTCAGCTTCAGTAATGCCAAATAGGTAATTATCTAAATCAAACTCTTTTAACATCATTTTGGTATGGAAGATATTTTCTTGGTACACGTTTACATCAATCATGTTGTACATGTTGCGAGTTTTTGCATTGATGTAGTTTTGGATAGAGTTGATACGATGATCGATATAGATTTTCTTACCAGATACATCACGCGTAAAGCCACGTACATGATAATCCAATGTAAGAATATCGGAATCAAAACTTTGAATCAAATAGTTAAGTGCTTTAAGCGGAGAGATTTGACCACATGTGGACACTTCAATATCTGCACGGAATGTACTAATCCCTTTGTGCGGATGGCTTTCAGGATAGGTATGTACAGTAAGGTGAGATTTATCAAGATGCATTACAACATCTTCTTTTTCAATTTCCTCTTCAGAAATCAAGATTGTTACGGATGCACCTTGTGGATCATAGTCTTGTTTCGCTACGTTAAGGATGTTGGCACCAATAATATGGCTAACCTCTGTTAAGATAGCTGTTAAACGATCTGCATTGTATACTTCATCAATGTACTGAATGTATTGTTTTTTCTCTTCTTCTGTACGAGTATAACAAATATCATAAATATTAAAACTCAACGTCTTTGTGAGATTATTAAAACCATATAATTTCATTTTAGGCTTTGCTTTAACTGGTGTATCCATGATATGTCATAACCCTTTCCATGCATAGACTTACTATTTTTTGAAAGCTTTTCAAACTGTATCAGAACAAGCTTTCACCATATAACTAAACAATATCTTGTTTATATACAAACTCTACATCAAACTGACCATTATCGTAGGTAACGATGGCAAAGGTACCACCAGAGCGGTCGCGAGCCAACGAAATACTGCCAGGATTCACGAATACAGCATCACGGACACGAACCTCACCATGATGATGACTATGGCCAGATACGATAAGGCGCGCACCCATATCAGTGCCTAACTCAATCAGTTTTTGTATACGATTATAATATGATACCTCATGACCATGAGTCATGTAAATATAGGTATCCTCTAGCGGAATCAACTGTTCGCGCGGCTCAAGAGGTTGTACACGGTCGTTATTACCACGCACGGCATACACAGGAATATCCGTATGCTCCTGCATATAGCGCGCATCATCACCAAAGTCACCGGCGTGAAGCCACATATCGATGTCTTGATCTGCTGTAGCCTCCAAGACGAGGTCAATATCCTCTAGATACCCATGGGTATCACTTAAAATACCAATTCGTTTCATTTTATAAGTTCTCTAATACTATTATATTACATATTTATATGAACTATACCATATAGTTCGAAAATATTAAAGCTTGTTAATTAATTTGCGTAAAGCACGGCCACGATGGCTGATAGTTTCCTTTTCTTCAATGCTAAGTTCTGCCATTGTCTTTTCAAATTCAGGTACATAAAAGTATGGATCATAGCCAAAACCATTATCTCCTTTTGGCTCATCTTGAACAAGTCCATCACAATAGCCTTCAGCTGTCACTTCACGGCCATCAGGATATACGAGAGCTAAGGCACATACATAATGACCTGTGCGGTCGCTTTTACCTTGCAGTTCGCGAATTAATTTTTCATTATTAGCTTGATCATCCCCATGATGACCTGCATAACGCGCAGAATATACGCCTGGTGCCCCATTAAGAGCATCTACGGTGATACCAGAATCATCGGCAAGGCATGGACGATTGGTAGCCTTTGCATAGTAGTGAGCCTTCAATAGAGCATTTTCTATAAAGGTTGTACCTGTTTCCTCAGGTTCCTCAATGGTAACAACCTCTTTTACCGGTACACAATCGATAGATAAATGAGAGAAAGCCTCAGAAAATTCACGAATTTTCCCTTTATTGCCTGTAGCCAATACGATTTGTTCCACCTTACACCTCCGGAGCTGTAGGATATACCTTACCTACTTTATCTGCTGTCGTACCAAGTACTTCCCGTTGTTTCGCCATGAGCTCATCTGTAGCAGCCTCTGCTAAATCAAGTAATGCATTGAGCTCATCACGGTTAAAGGTACCATATTCACCAGTACCTTGTACCTCAACCATATCACCAGAGCCTGTACGCACCACGTTCATGTCAACGATAGCTGCACTATCCTCTTCGTAGCAAAGATCCGTAATAGGCCCGTCTGGACCAATACCTACGGAAATAGCTGCACAGAAGTCAGTAATCGGGAATTTACCTGCCCCACCAAAGGTGAAGTCCACCGCATCAACGAGGGCTACAAAGGCACCTGTAATAGATGCTGTACGAGTACCTCCATCTGCTTGAATTACATCGCAGTCGATCGTAATAGAACGTTCACCAAGTGCTTCAAGGTCTACAACGGCGCGCAAAGCACGACCGATAAGGCGTTGAATTTCTACAGTGCGGCCCGTTTGTTTACCCTTTGCCGCTTCACGGCTCACACGGGTTTGCGTAGAGCGTGGCAATAAGGAGTATTCAGCGGTTACCCATCCTTGACCGGATCCTTTTAGCCAGCGCGGCACAGAATCCTCCACAGTAGCTGTACAGATAACCTTAGTCTTGCCGCACTCAATGAGTACAGAACCTTCTGCATACTCTGTAAAATTCCGTGTTATTTTAATAGGTCGTAATTGACCTGCTGTTCTATTATCGCTGCGCATAGGAACCTCACCATTCTAAATCTAAACATTAGAACGCCCCTTACACAAAGGGGCGTTATTTCTTCTTATTATATCACAATTTAACTATTTTTTATTACCATGAATCAGATTGTAACATCCGTTACAAACACAATATGATGCATTCCTATAAAAAATCATTACCATATTATAAGAATCTCTACCATATTATAAAAACTACAATTATAGTTCATACTGACCTTCACCAAGTGGATCTACTACAACATAGCGACTAGCTCCGCCTTCTGCTTTAGCCCGTCAGCCTCTGCAATGGCGTCTTGACGAGTTTCTTCATCCGCTTGCCAAGGGATAAACATAGCATATACGCTTTGCGGTCCATAAGGTCCATATTGGCCTCGTGAAAGTACGCTATGCCACCCCACCTTATCTTCGTACATGCGAACCTTTTCAAGGCGTTCCTCTTGTACGCCCGTTTCATCATAGTACACATTGTAACGATTAGACCATATATCACCCACACCTGTGCGTTCCTCTTCGGCCATCTTATGACGATTAGACCATTGAATTTTCCACTTAGCGATAAGGTCATCAATATAGGCTGTTACACTTGGCTTTGCTTATATTTAATAGGGTCAAAGGCAGGTTCTACGACCTTACTATAATCAAGGCCTGCCATGGATAAAATGATACCTGTATTTACATAGGGCAATGCTTCTTGTACAGAATAACCACCTTCTAATACTGCAATATCTGCTTGTAATAAATCCACCAGCTCAGCATAGCCCTTTGCAGTAACCTGCATATTTGCTAAAGGATCACTAAAGTGATTATCTTGTCCTGCAGAGTTAATAACAATGTCTGGATTAAACTCTTCTAAGATAGGTAACACGAGTTCACGCATGACCTTCATCAAGCCTTCGTCACCTGTTCCTGGCGGTAACGGGATATCTATATTGCCACCGATTGCTTGGGGCCCACCAAATTCATCCATAAATCCTGTGCCAGGATATAGGGTTCGTCCATCTTGGTGGAAACTAATGTATAGCGTATCTGGATCATGATAGAACACATCTTGAGAGCCATCTCCATGATGTACATCTGTATCTACCACAGCCACTCTCTTAATACCATAGGTTTGGCGCATGTGCTGTATCATGACGGCTTCAATGTTAATGGTACAGAATCCACGGATACCATGAACCATAGCCATCGCATGATGCCCTGGAGGTCTTACTAAAGCAAAGGCACGATCTACTTCACCGCGCATAACCGCATCAGCAGCTGCAATAGCACCGCCCGCTGACACACGATGTGCTTCCGTTACCCAGGACTCTAAATCTGGGGCACCCACATGAACACGCTCTATGGTATCCCAATCGGCTACGATAGGATTATATTCCTTAATGTTAGGTATATCTAATAGCCCTTCCTCTACAATTTGATCCCGAGTGTACAGTAATCTCTCTTGTCGTTCTGGATGGGTTTCAGAAATCTTCCAGTCAAAGGCAGGGAAAAATACGAGGCCTAAACTATGTTTGGTGCATTTTCATCAGTATGTAACGTATCACCTACATTTATATGAATACCTTCATTTGTACCCTTGTGTCCAAGTCCATGACGTTCACGATAGGACAGTCCTTTATTCCACATACTGTTTCACCCCCGCTGCTAGTTGTACTTTTACCGTTATTAACCGTTCCATTGATTGCCAGCCCTCAACAACAGGGAAATCTTCTATACTAATGACCTCTATATCTTGGTCTTTACCAAGGCCTAAACGCAATGCTTCTTCACCGAGTACCTCTTTAGCTCGTTTCACAACTTGTTCCACCCGCTGTAAGGTACATGTTTGTTGCTTAATCCCCAATTCAGGAATGACCAGCAAGCGCCGTTTTGTATCGACGTGAACAGTAAGTTCGATAGTCGATAATGCTAGGGCCGCACCAATAGCATTAGCCACCGCTGCATTATCTGGAATTGTAACAGGCACATTCAAATACTCGCCGATACTTGGGCCTAAACTAGGCGCCGTACCACCTACCACGACGATTTGGGCAGGTACAAATACATCAGGGTTCACGATGTCTGCCACTACATAGATAGGTCGTTTATTCTCTGCCGTTACCACCTCATCTATGCCATGCTGAATTGTTTCTAATGCCTTATTGACTATTAATCGCGCCACATCAGAAGCTGTCACGGAACCAGCTAATTGCTGTTGTTCCTTAGCAGAGTCAGATTTTTGGCTACCATGTAATGACGCAGGTAATCTATTAGCCAATGTCTCTATAGATTGCACAGCTAATTCAACATCACCATAGCTCGCATGGCCCAGTACAATGAGTGCATCCCCCAAGGTAGGTTCCGCGCCGCCTAGAGCCGTCGATGGGCCCACTCGTTCTGGTCCTACTGTAATCTTACCATCTACTATGCGAACTACGGACTCACCACCAATACCGACAGAGGTAACGGCAAAGGAGCGTACTGCACTTGGATATTCACGAATAGATACACCACTTTTAGTCATCAACGGTCTGCCTTGTTTCCACAAAGAAATATCTGTAGTGGTACCGCCAATATCTAAAGCAACTGTATGTTCATTCCCAATAGCTCCAAGAGCAGATAAGCCCAGTACGGTTGCTGCAGGTCCTGTAAAAGCGGTCTCTACTGGTCTACTCACCATATGTTCCATAGGTAAAGAACCTCCATCTGCCTTTAATATATGAAGTGGAGCCTTAATGTTTCGCACGCTTAACGCATCTTCTACATTCTTCTTAAATACTGTAAATACCGGTGTTACAGCGCTATTAAAATATGCGCTAATAGTGCGACGTGGAAAATTCAAAGAGCCGCTTAATAAGCTGCCATTAGAAATAGTATTATACTTATCTTTCAGTTCTTCTGTTATAGATAGTTCCTCTTGCGGATTACGCACTCCAAATTTAACAGATACAGCAGCCAAATCTGTGCCACTGCGAGATTGTACCATTTCGGCTATATGTCGAACTGCATTTGTAGGTGTACGTTCCACCACAATACCTCTATGATCAGTATAACCTTGAAGATAGACAGGATTTACAGGGAAAATATCATCCACATTTCGGCCAGGGCCCGTTACTACATAAAGATCTACAACTTGTTCCTTCTCTTCTACGATGGTGTTTGTTACCACAGTAGTAGACAGCGTAACTTGATCAATATTTGTAGTATCACCATGTTGGAGAATGGCATCAAGGGCCTCGCCTATACCTTGCATTAAATTATCTTTTGTAGTCCGTCTTTTAGCAGATGCTACTACACGATGACCATCGATGATGACTGCATCTGTGAAAGTACCACCTACGTCTAAACCTAGTAACATACGACCTCCTAATTAGTATAAAAAAAGCTGTACCCATCTCTATGTGATGAGTACAGCCTTCTGTTATTTACCAGATACAGATGCGTAATTTTTAATGATAACAATCGGAGTCATTTGGCTATCATTACCAAATGGATTGTCAATCAACAATTGTGCAATTTTATTACCGTCAATGCCACGGCTTGTACCTAACACAGCGGAACGTTTCAAGTCATTAACGTCAGCTACAACAGCGCCATAACAGCCTGTGCGAGATACGATTTTCTCAGCTACTTTATCTGGATCCTTTGGACCAAATACGATGTGCTTGTCGAATGGAGGCATTGTACCAGTTACATCATCTGTTAAAGATGCTGCACGAGCAATTGCATAGAATACACCTGGTTTGCGGAAAATCTTAGCAATAGCGCCTAAAATGAAGGCACCCAATACTTTCCATTTACCATCTAGATTCATAGCGGATTGCATGCCATAAATGGATGCCATAGAGCCATCTGGATGGATAAAGCGATTAATTAAACGAGCTTGCCAGCAAACATTTAGTTCTTCAGGACGTGTAAAACGACCTTGTGTAATAGCTACTACAGATTCAGCTACACATACGATATCTTCAGGTCCAATATTATGACCACCAAATTCAACGATAGCATCCACGATGTCATCATTATCTGTAAGAATACGTGTTGGCACACATACTAACTCTAATTCTGCCATTGTTATGCCTCCTTATTGAACCAATGCTGCTTGAACTTCTTCAGCAGTCAAACGAATACGTTGTTTATCGATATGATAATCTGTACGACCTACGATTTGGTAGTAAATATCGATGTCCATATAAGGGAAGCCCTTAATATCTTCACGAATATTGCCATTTTTGCCTGTTAAGGTAACGAATACACGAATAGTACCACCTTTGCGAGGTTTGATGATAACAGCTTCAAAATAACCATCATGACGAGGACGATTAATGTCCATAGCCCATGCATGTACTTTCACAGCATCAAAATGTTCCTCTGGCAACAATGGACGTGGGAATAAGTCCATAATTGTACCAAGTTGACGTCCTTTGTTCACAAATGGAATATCGCAGAACAAGGTAATAGATTCAAAATTACGGTCAGATACTTGGAAGTTTGTTGCACGTTTTGGCAATAAAATAACCTTTTCATTACCTTGTTTCAATACGAACAAACGGAATAATAAATACAAAGCTGCAATAGCTACAATAATAGCTATTACTACACTTAGGATGTTATAAAACCACATAGGGCATCTCCTTTATAATGTAATATGTTCAATGCTGCGACGACTTGTATCAAGGAAAGGAGGCGCTCAGCGTATCACCAAGCTCAATATCCTTTGTAAAATACAATGACACAGTACCCGCCGTTTTTTGAGGGTTAAACAAATCTTTACCCTCTAATCTGCGGCGAACAAGTTCACTCGTTTCAAAAGCAGGGTCGATGAATTGAATGCGCCCTGACGTTAGTTCCTCTAGCAAAGGTTGTACAAATGGGAAATGAGTACAGCCCAAAACTACGACCTCAATTTCTCGGGACAATAAAGGTTCTAGATATTCAGTACATACATCACGTACAAAATAATCATCTAAATGACCTTGCTCAATGAGGCCTGCCAATTCAGGACAAGGTTGCTCCCATACGAGCACTTCATGATCAACTTCAAGGGCTACATGTTTATGAATATGACTATTCACAGTTGCTGCCGTCGCCATGATACCAATTGTCTTGCTCTTGCTTTGACTAATCGCTGTTTTTACGCCTTGTGATACTCCAATAACGGGTACAGACACGCGTTCACGTACCGCATCAAGGGCTACAACAGTAAACGTATTGCAAGCAATAACCATCAATTTTACAGGCTGTTTTTCAAGAGCCTCTGCAATATGACAAGCTAAATAAGTAATTTCATCATCACTACGATTCCCTACAGGGTTATTCGCATTATCACCAATATAGATGAAGTCTTCGTTAGGGAATTGTTCTTGTAAGACCTTTAAAACAGATAGCCCGCCTACACCGGAGTCAAACACGCCGATAGGCAATTGTTGTACATTACTCATTAGGCATCTCCTCAACAGCTGCTAACATAGGCTGATAAAAAGTATCGTCTAATCGCACAATTTTACCTGTTGATTTTGACATAAATGCATTCTTAGTCTCTCCCGTAGCTAGGAGCGCACCATCACTGGCACGGCGCATACGATAACGGAATATCATTTGAGCACGTGTCATTTTAACCAAATATGTTTCGATGTGAAGTTCATCATCAAAATTTGCTGGTTCTTTATAATTGCAAGATACATTCATGATAGGAAATACAATATCCTCATTCATCATATCCCACAGGGTTACACCGATTTTACGAAGGAATTCAATGCGTGCCATTTCAAACCATCTAAAATGATTACTATGGTGCGCAATACCCATCATATCGGTTTCGTAAAATCGTACATTTACTGAAGCAATATGCATATATTTTATCCTTCTTTTTTCATAGAATACAACCTTCATTGTATATCTATTACTTTAGCGTGTCAAATAAATAAAGGCAGTTTAATCGCAACGGATCAAACTGCCTTAATGGTTAAAAGCTAGTTACTGCCACCAAATGGGAAGTATTTTTTTGCCTCTTCTTGATGACGAGTTTTAATGTAACGATTGGCAACCTTGAAGGCAAGACCAAGCACGGCTACATCATCTATCCAACCTAATACAGGAATTGTATCCGGTACAATATCAATAGGTAATACGAGATACCCTAAGGCACCAGCAATGACTGCTTTTACATATTTTGGAGTGTCCTTGTCACGCATACAAAGGAACAAGGTCACTGCTCGTTGTACAAAGGCAAGCTTCTTACCATATCGTCCCAAAAAAGCGGCGAATTTAGATTCGTTAAAATACTTACCATATGTAATAATTTTTAATGGATTCATCTTCATAATCCTTTAGCGCCTATTTGCGCAAACCACCAATTTTATCTTTTGCTGTATTAACAGTGTTTGTAGCAACATCTTTTGCTGTTTCAACAGCATCATTAGCTTTAGTTTTTGCAGTTTCTACTGCAGCTTGTGCAGAAGCTTTAGCTACTTCTACGCCACCTTTAGCTAATTCTTTAGCTACATCGATATTTTCTTTAGCAACATCAATTTTCTCTTTTGCCGCATCGGTTACTTTCGCCACAACTTCTGCTGCATTGTCATGGATTTGATATTTTGTTTCTGTATTCCATTTATCGATAGCAGGTGTTACTTTTTCTTCGTAAACTTGTTTCAAAGTTTCTTTAGCAAGACCTGTTTCATTAGCAATACCAGCCCAAACGTCGCGTTGTCCTTGTGTGAAAGGAATGCTAGCGCTTGCATCACGGATGATGTCACCTGCTATAGCTTTACCGCTTTCAAGGAATTCAGCAACCATTGGTTTATAACGTTCGATATCAGAAGGCATACCATCTTGGATCCAAATGTGAGCAATTTTACCGATAGCATATGTTAAACCAACTGCTACAGGAACGCGAACTGCTTTTAGAGGAACAAGAAGAGAAATAGCCGCTGTACCTACAGCTGTGCTAAGACCACCAACTAGCCCCACTACGGCACCAGATTGTAATTCTACTTCGTAAAGATGTGCAATGCGAGTTACCATATACGTTGCATTGGCGCACAAAGCAACACTGCTGAATTTAGGGGATAATGCCAATGCCGCTGCACGACCTGCACCCCAGAAAATAAATTGTTCAACTTGATAGTCACGGTCTTGAGAACCATCCATAAGTGGCTCAAGTGTTACGCCATTATATTCTGCCATAAGTATTCTCCTTTGTTGTGAACCAACTATAGGTCATATTATTAGTATTATTATACCATTCTATTGCTAGAAGTGAAATGAATTTTTCTAATTATCTATAGATTTAAAAAATAAAATAACTTCCAATATTTTCTATCTTACCAACTAGTGAGACCACCATCGATAGTCCATGCTGCCCCCGTTACAAAGGAAGCTTTATTGCTCAATAAATACAATAACCTCTCCAATTTCATGAGGTTGACCAATGCGTCCCAAGGGATAATGTTGTCCCATTTCAGCCTTAGCAGCCTCTGCATCTTGCTGAGCATTTGCAATTTGTTTATCTACTAAAGAGGTATCCACATCACCAGGACAAACACAGTTAACGCGCACATTATGTGGTGCCATTTCAAGGGATAGTGATTTCGTAAAACTCACTACCGCACCTTTTGAAGCGCCGTATACAGAGCAAGCCACATTACCTTGTAAGCCTGCATCACTAGCTACCGTTACGATACTGCCCTTTGTAGCGCGCAAATAGGGCAATGCCGCTTGGCACAAGAAAACCGTACCTTTCACATTGGTGCCAAACATTTCATCAAAGGCTGCTTCCGTTACATCTGCTAGAAGCTCTTCTTCATAATAGCCTGCTGCTGTTACGAGAGCAGAAACACCGCCGAATAATTTAACGGTTTCTTTTACAATACGCTGACAATCTTCAATCTTCGATACATCCCCTTGGATGTACTGCACCCTTGAAGAATAGCGGCGCAATTTCATCTTAGCTTTTTGTCCTGATTTTTCATCACGACCGTTAATGACAACACACCAGCCTTCTTTAAGAAGCAATTTTGCCGTAGCAAATCCGATGCCCGATGTGCCACCACTAATCAATGCCACTTGTACATCACTTTTATGAGGCATACCTTGCCCTCCTATAATGTGGAAACATAGTCATAGACTAATTTCAACAACATAACTGTCGTTACCGACAAGAATACAACACGTACTAACGACGAACCTTTAGCAATAGCTAAATGAGATCCTAAGTAAGCACCTATAATTTGGCCTACCCCTGTAGCTAAGCCGTACTTAATATTGACGTGACCTAAGCAGAAAAATACGATTAAGGATGCTAAATTACTGGTAAAATTCAATATTTTTGCATTCGCAGAAGCATGCAGAAAATCAAAGCCCGTAAAAATAAAGCCCATAATCAAAAATGTACCTGTACCAGGGCCAATAAAACCATCATAAACACCAATGCCAAGAGCAAAAGCCATGCAAATATACAATGCTTTTCCTGCTACTGCTGAGGTACGGTTTATTTCGCCCCAATCCTTTTTAAATACCACAAAAAGTGTGACACAAACGAGTAGGACGATAATAATAGGCTTTACATACAAGGGTGGCAATGATACAACTGCTAAGGTACCAATCATGGATCCTATAAATGTAAAAGGTAGTAATTTACGAACTAGAGAAATCAACCATGTGATTTCTTAAGAATGTAATTGACGCACTGCCAGCTCCAAATATACTAGACAGCTTATTACTGCCTAAGGCCATACTCGGCGGAAGGTTCGTTAATAGCATAGCAGGAACAGAGATTAGGCCCCCACCACCCACAATGGAGTCTACAAAGCCGGCAAAAGCACCTGCTACAGCGAGCAAAACGAGAATTAGGATATCAAATGGTAAACCTGTTACCTCAATAAGCCACTCCATATAAACCTCCTGTAGATAGCACATCAACGGTAGCCAAAAGGCCACCGTTGTCATGCTAGTTTATTTTATTTTGCACCTAGACGATCTAAAGCTAATGTATATCCATCAGCACCATAGACTAAGCATCGTTTGACACGACTAATAGTAGCCGTACTCGCACCTGTTTCTTCTACAATTTTTTCGTAGCTATCACCAGCACGTAGCATTTTTGCTACTTGTAAGCGTTGAGACAAAGCTTTCAATTCATTAATCGTACAGATATCTTCAAAGAATGCATAGCACTCCTCAGTATTTTCAAGCGTTAATATAGCGGTGAATAGCTCATCGTTTTGTTCACTTCTCAACTTCTCATTGATACTCATAGGATCCTCCTACTTCTTATTCATCGCTTTAGACCAAGCATCGCCAATCATTTGGACTAATTGTACCAAAATAACCAAGATGATAATGGTAGCAATCATAATATCAGCTTGGAAGCGTTGGTAACCATAGCGGATAGCAATATCACCAAGGCCACCGCCACCGATAGCACCAGCCATTGCAGAGTAACTGATGAGGTTAACGATAAGAACCGTTACATTATCGATAATCGTAGGCAATGCTTCAGGTAATAATACTTTCCAAATGATTTGGAGTGGACTTGCACCCATGGATTGGGCCGCTTCAATTACGCCAAAGTTAATATCTTTAATAGATGTTTCTACAAGACGTGCTAAGAATGGAATAGCAGCGATTGTTAAAGGCACACAAGCTGCAGTGGTACCAATAGATGTACCTGCCACCATACGAGTGAATGGAATGATAGCTACCATCAAGATGATGAATGGTACGGAACGCGTTGCATTGACGATGGCACCTAATACTTTATTAAGCGCTACATTTTCTAAAATATGGCCCTTAGATGTGACTACCAAAACAACCCCGAGAGGAATACCAAGCAACATAGCCATAATCGTAGAGATAATGGTCATTTGCAATGTATCAAGGGTACCAGTTATGAGAAGGTTAATTATTTGCTCTGACATAACCGATCACCTCGCTTTCAATTGGTAATGTTTTGATGTAGTCTAAGCCCTCTTGTGCATTTTCAGGATCACCATTCAAGATGACAATGAGGCGACCAACGCATGTATTTTGGATGTAATCAATACCACCAAAGAGGATGCTTACATCGAGGTTAAAGCGGCGTACAAGGCCTGCTACTACAGGTTCATCCGTAGCTTGGCCTGTAAATTTAAGGCGCACTAATGGAGCTGTACCACCAACCCATTGGTCGTGCAATTCCAAGTGCTCCAAAGCTTCTGGTGGCAAGTTTTCACTGACTACAGAACTAATAAATTCTTTGTAGTATTTTCTCGTGGATGTGTAAATACTTCAACAGTGGAGCCTTCTTCGAGAATGACACCGCCTTCAATAACCGCTACGCGATCACAGATTTCACGGATAACATGCATCTCATGTGTGATGAGTACAATAGTAAGGCCCATTTTTTCATTGATGTCTTTCAACAATTTCAAAATGGATTCTGTTGTTTGTGGGTCAAGGGCAGATGTAGCTTCGTCACAAAGAAGAACCTTTGGATTAGAAGCTAAGGCACGAGCAATACCAACACGTTGTTTTTGACCACCAGACAATTGAGATGGATAGTTGTTCATACGGTCGGTAAGGCCTACGATATCAAGAATTGGCATAATGCGTTCCTTGATTTCAGATTTGCTCATCCCTTGTAGTTCCAATGGGAATGCCACATTGTCATATACGGTACGAGAGGACAATAGGTTAAAATGTTGGAAAATCATGCCGATATCTTTGCGCGCTTTACGCAAATCGGATTTACTAAGTGTTGTTAAATCTGTACCATTAACGATAACAGAGCCAGATGTAGGAGCTTCGAGCATATTGATGCATCGAATCAATGTGGATTTACCGGCCCCAGATTGACCGATAATGCCAAAGATTTCACCTTCTTTAACTTCAAGGCTAATATCTTTTAATGCTTCCACACGAGTAGCGCCTTCATAGACTTTACTAATGTGTTGTAATTGAATCAAAATAATGTCCTTTCTTAAGGTAAAAGTTTACCATTCTATGAAAGTAGATTACCTATTAAGGCAAACCTTCTTCCATCAATTTTTCTAATGCTTCGCGTAGACGAAGTGTAATAGCACCTGGTTTACCACCAGATACTGGATTTCTGTCTAGCTTAGTAATTGGGATGACACCACCAATTGTATCGGTAAAGAATAATTCATCCGCATCATCTACAAAGGCGCGGTCGAATTCTTTTTCAATAACGGTGATACCTAGAGACGGTGCTACGCGAGTCAAAATCATTTGGCGCGTAATACCTTTTAAGATATGATTATCTGCTGGGTGCGTATACAAGATACCATCTTTTACAGCAAATACATTAGATGTAGCACCTTCTGTACAGATGCCATCGCGGAATAACATAGCTGTATAAGCAAATTTCTTTTCTGCTTTAGTTTGAGCCAAAATATTTGGAATTAAGTTAGTAGTCTTAACATCTACATGGTCCCAACGTTCATCAGGCAATGCAATCGCTTTTACACCTTCGCCCAATTTGTTCACTGCATCCATATCTAAATTACGAATGGACATGAGCATTTGTGGTTCTAGTTTAGAACGATCATATGCATGATGACGTGGCGCTACACCACGGGAGATTTGCAAATAAATATAGCCCTCTTTGATTTCACTTTGCTCGATTAAAATTTCATGCAATTCTGTCAAATCATCTGGGGTCATTTTTACAGGAATATCCATTTCACGCATGGAGCGATACAAGCGATCTTGATGGTAAGACAATGCGAAGCAACGGCCTTTTACAACACGTACCACTTCGTATACGGAATCACCAAACAAATAGCCACGGTCATCAATGCTGATAACTTTGGCACCTGGTTCAACGAATTCACCATTAAAATATGTTAATTCTTGCATAGGAGCACCTCTTTTTCTATATCGTTACTCTATCAAGTAGTAATCATCATGGACTTATTATATCACAATTACTTTCAAATTTTCACACTTTACTTAGTGAAAGATATAACTTAGATATACAAAAATCCGCTAGGATACCATAGTTAAAAACTATATCCTAGCGGATGTATATTATTAATGTCCTAATATAAATTTACGTAATGGTTTAGGTACATGGTTCAATGTCACGGCAGTCAAATAGGACAGGCCTAGCGCCATCACATACATAGCTAGCACATTAACTACGGTATATAAAAGATTATATTTAGCCATCACGCCAGAGATGATTAACAACCAGAATGGATGTGCTAAATAAATGCCGTAGGACTTATCCCCTATTTCTGACCAAGTGGACTCCATAGTCGCATTCATTGGTAAGGTTTGGAACAAGAACAAACTAAAGAGCGTTCCCAATCCCGTATAGAGGACACCCATCGGACTCATTTGATGAACTGTATAGATTGCCTCTAGTACTGTATAATGCCATACGTCCATGACATAGTAATAGGATCCGAGCATCAACAATATAGAACCTACCGCACTAATACCTAATAAGTAGCGATAGCGCCACATGTATTCGCATACCGTTTCATATCGCTCAGCACAGACAGCCCCTAACAGGAATATCCACACATAATGGATGACCCAATAGTTGAGCCTCATATCAAAGAGATATTTCAAGACAGGATTATTGCTAAGATGTTCTGTTACCCAACGGCCCAGCATGTAAGACGAAACATAATCGATGCCAACTTGGATGATAAATAATAGAACCATCCAGAATACAGGGCGTTTTAAGATGACTTTCACCATAGCTCGCCATAACGGCATCATCACATAGAACCATAAGAGGATAACCATAAAGTATAAATGATACATAGACGTACCAAATAATAGATTTACAGCCAATGGTCCAGGATGTAAATTCCCTAGATTATGCGCCGTTAGTCCCGTATAGAGCAAATAAAATATAGACCACGTAATATATGGAAATAGCACCACCTGAATACGGCGGTGCATAAATTCCTTATATGAGAATGGTCCCTCTACAGATGTATGGTAGAACAATCCAAATGCAGAAAGGAAGAAAAATGCTGGCACCCCAAAGCGCGATAGAATTTCTAAGACGCTAATGAGTTCTAAATTTACAAAAGGATTTTGTAATGCGTAAGAACCTACATGAATGCCGATAACACCGAGCATACAGAGGCCACGCATATATGTAATTTCCGGTAAAAATGCTTTTTTCATGTCCATTCCCTATTCATTATTGACCAGGTACAACTGCAGGTGTTGGCACAAGGCGTGGACCTTGAGATGTTGTAGCCGGTTGTTTAACTACTGGAATTATAGATGATGTAATTTGAACAGCTGTTGTCTTTGCTGGTTGAGCAGGTTGTGCTGGCGCAGCTTGACCATTCGCTTTAGCTGCTTCCTCAGCCTTAGCCTTAGCCTCTGCCTCAGCTTTAGCTTTCGCTTCTGCTTCACGTTTCAATCGCAATTCTTTTTCAAGAGGTACCACTGGTTTGTCGTAAACAGTGATATCTGTTTCGAATAGACGACCCCAAGGGAATGTAGCTTTTACTGTACGAGGATCGATTTTAAGATATTTTTCAGCGAAGTCTTGAATTCGTTCGCCTAAGTAGCTTTCAAGACGTTCATTTAACTCACCAGAATAACGTACATTATCTGTGCGAATAGAGTCTTGCATACGGTAAATATCTTTGCGGATATTTGCTTGGTACGCCCAGTTATCCAAATATTGTTGAGTCAACATTTTGCGGTGACCTTCTGGGCTCATAGTTTTGAGCAATACCCCTTGCGCAATGGCGTAGCCTACCGTATTACTTGCGGTATTCCAACCATTGTACGCACCGATTTGTATAACATATCGCGTTTGTACATAGCAGATACTAATGTATTGTCCGCACCATTGTTATAAGCAATATCAGCAACGCTTACGTTTACACCAGAATCAACAGCTTGTTGAATTCGATCTACGAAAGCATTTGTAGAATTAGAAATCATCGGGAAGTTCTCGAAGCTTTCAGATTCACCAGTACTTGTAGTAAGTGGTGTATTTACTGCTAACAACACAGTTGGTTTACCTTGTGTCACCATAGTGCCACCTACGGCCTCAACGTGTTGAGCAATTGTTTTATCAATCGTTTGGTCTTCGTAACCTGGCAATGTTTTACCGCCACCACCGAGTGGGTAAATTACAGAGAATGTTGGTTTTTCTGTACTTTCATCTGTACGAGAACGAGCCATCAACAATAGACCAAGTTGATCGGCACCAGGGAAGCTACCATATTTCTCAGCAGGAATATCCTTAGAGTATTTACTTAAGTAACGACCTTCTAATGCAGATTGGGACAATTGAGATGTATCATCATGGCCCAATGCAAAGTAATCGAATACACCGCTACGAGTTTCATCAATCAACTCTTTGTTGATTTTCATATTTTTTTTGACGGCGGTCAAACCAGTCTTGTAAATATTCTACAGGAACAGAGGCTTGTAAGCTCATCAATTTTTGAGTTTCCTCTTGTGTTAAGGAGCCAGAGTCTAATTTATCTTGCAATGCTGCAATTTGGAAGATAGTAGGACCATATTCCGCATAATAAGCTGGTTCAGTGCCGCCACCACTAGCACGTGGAGAACGCATTACAGTACCAAAACCATAAATACGCACGTTTTTATTACGAGCTTTTAAGGATTCAATGCGTTTTAAACGGCTTTCCAATGTAGTCAGTGGAATGTTGTGTTTACGAGAGTCTACAAGACCACCATAGATAAGCGTATCTGTACTCAATACCATCACATCAGCACGGCCTGCATTTTGTTCAACCCAAGCCATGATTTGATCTGCTTGACCTTGGTAATTCTTACCAGAAATCAAGTTCTGAGGTGGTGTCAATATAGTCATACCTGCTTCGCGAGCTGTATCTACAGTATATTGTAGCTTACAGGGCGATCATCTTGAGGTACATACAACACGGTTTCCGCATCAATTTTAATAGATGTGCCAGTAGCGATAGCTGCAGCCATAAGTGCTACTTTCAACCATTTATTCGTCATAAATCAAATCTCCTTCTGTGTAGCGAGTACTCCCGACTCGCGAAATTAACTGTTTTATAATACTCTCTTTTTCTGACACTTTTATGAAATGTTCATATGCTCAATAGTATAATTATATCATTTGACCATTATTTCGCAACCGGCTTGGTTTTCCCTACCTTAGGTAGACTCCAATTGTACTTGATGGCTAACAGACGGATAACGAGCACCACTGTGAAAGCACCATATACAGCCATACTGTCCCAACTAGATGTAACCATAAGATAATAAACAATGCCGCCAATAATACTAGGCAATGCATATACATCCTCTTTTAAAACAGATGGTATGCGCTGTGCTAGCATATCCCGGATAATACCGCCACCTACTGCAGTTATCGTACCTAACAGTACAATAAATATAGGCAACTCTGGATAGAGTTTAAAACCTGCAGAGGCGCCTGTAACAGTAAATGATGCTAACCCTAATGCATCGGCTAATAAATAACTAGCACGACTACGAGGGCCCATTGCATGCTTACGGTAACGGCTGTTGTAAATCAAGAACACAATAACTGTTACAGCTAAGACAACCGTTACGTACACTACATTTCGCAGTGAGTTCGGCGGAAAATAACCGAGCAATACGTCCCGTACAATACCGCCGCCGATAGCCGTAGCCAACGCCAACACGGCCATACCAAATATATCCATCTTCCGAGCTACCCCAACAAGCGCACCGGATACGGCAAAGGCAATGGTGCCAATCATATCAAACATATACCATATAATATCCATAATTCCCCCATATAATCTATTCGCATAACTGCGTACACTGTGATAGACTTTATGTAAGATATTATACATGAAGAGGTATGCCAATGACAAAAGACATTACTGTAGATATTGAAAATATGGATGAACGCTCTCGCGACGAATATTTTATGTCCATCGCTATGGAAGAAGCGCGCAAGGCCTATGACCTTGGAGAAATCCCTATCGGTGCCATTCTCGTAAAAGATAATACCATCGTTTCACGCCATCATAATCGTCGTGAACTCGATCACGATGCAACGGCTCATGCAGAGGTCCTTGTAATCCGCGAAGCATGCGATGTCCTCAAGCGCTGGCGGTTGACTGGTTGTACCCTGTATGTTACGATAGAGCCGTGTCCGATGTGCGCTGGAGCCATCATCAATAGTCGTATTGACCGTGTTGTATATGGTGCAAGTGATTACAAAGGAGGCGCCGTGGAATCGCTATTCAATGTGCTCTCTCATCCTGGTTTAAATCATGAACCAGAACTAGCATCTGGTGTGCTTGGTGATGAATGCAGCCAAATTATGAAAGACTTCTTTAAAGAGCGCCGTAAAGCACGGAGGAGTACCCAAGAGGCTGAAGGGTCCGCACTCGAAATGCGGTAGGTCGGGCAACCGGCGCGGGGGTTCAAATCCCTCCTCCTCTGCCAACTAAACTATATAAAGCGCTAACTATGGTTAGCGCTTTTTTTGTATCTATATTGACTCAACAACTTATATAACTCTATTGTTACCTATATAATTAATCTATATTTATCAATACTTTGGTAACTTTATGAGTTATAATATACACAAGATATAATTACTGCTATTAAATAGACTCAAGGGGACACCACTATGAAAAAATATTACCCTTATCTCATCACATTGAGTCATATGATTAATGACTCTTGTCAAAGTGTGTTGCCTGCCCTCTTACCACTGTTCATTTATACCTATGGACTGAGTTTGGAGCAAGCAGGTTTTCTCATCTTAGCTAATACAGCATTATCGTCATTATTACAGCCATTATTAGGCTATATTTCAGACAAGATTAATCAACCGCGACTCATTGCCTTTGGTGTTTTATTATCCGCCTGTAGTACAGGTATGATGGGCTTTGTTACCTCTTATGAAAGCCTCCTTGTTTGCGCCACATTAGCAGGTGTAGGTTCCTCTATTTTCCATCCAGAAGGCGCTAAAATTATGAACCGCCTCGGTGGTGGTAAAAAGGGTAAGGCTATGGGCACCTTTGCCATAGGCGGCAGTTCTGGCTTTGCCTTTGGTCCACTCTTTGCAGGCGCCATCGCCTATACAGTAGGTCCACATGGACTGGCTGCTTTTACAGTGGCTGGTATTATTATATTTACTGCCTTATTCGCGCTCATGCCACGCATCGTAGCGCATGCGCGTACCATTGATCAAGCAGTAGCTACAGAAAATCCAATTGTAGCCGCAAAACCACTAAAAAACTATTGGAAATACTTTGGTATCTTGTTCATTATCATCCTAAGCCAGTCGGTAAACTTCCGCGTTATCAATGCGTTCATTCCTATCTTCTGGACTCGTGAACTCGGTACTAGCCCAGAACAAGGTAGCTTTGCATTAACCGTATTCTTTAGTATTGGCATCTTCATGACCTATATTGGCGGTCTATTGGGCGATAAATATGGTCCTATCAAGATTATCAGACTATCCCTATTAGTTTGGTTACCCGCTATGTTCCTATTAACAGAGGTTCCAACCTTCTCACCACTCATCATGATGCCTATAGCCTACTTGCTACTACTCATGATTGGTGCTGCCAAAGCAATTAGCTACAGCCCAGTTATCGTACTAGGCCAAACATATCTAGCCAAAGTATCGGCTTTGCATCGGGTATCACCCTTGGTGTGAGCCAAACCATCGGCGGTGTCATTGCTCCTGTCGTAGGTAACCTAGCAGATACCTACTCCTTACCGGTAGCTATGATGACACTCGTGCCATTCCTCGTAATGGGCCTTGGAGCATCATTGATACTCAAAGATCCTAAAAAATTACAGTAAAAAAGCCCCCTTACGGGGGCTTATATTTTTAGCTAAATTAGTGTTTTAGCATTTCATTCAAGATAACTACGTCCGTTTCTTTCATACCTTGAGCCACAGTACCGATACTGCGGATGGTTTCGTCAACGGAGTATGCTACAAGGCCATCGCCTTTTTGGTAGTTCTTGTTAAGGCGTGCTTGTTTATATCCCATGAACGCGCCATCAAGGGAGATAGCAATTTTACCTGCACAGGATGGTTTTGCTCCGTCACAAACGATACCGGATAAGCTGGCAAGACCATTTACTAAGGTATTCTCAATGATATCCTTGCTATCACCTTTCAAGAAGGCAATACCTGCTACACTTACAACACCAGCAGATACAACGCCGCAGTAGGCGGACAATTTACCAATGCCAGATTTAACGTATAGTGTTAACAAGTTAGCAAAGACTAGCGCTCGATAAAGTTCATCATCACTTTTACCAAGTTCCTCGGCAGTCGTAATGATAGGTACCGATACTGTTAAGCCTTGGTTACCAGAGCCAGAGCAAATTACAACAGGCAATGGACACCCACTCATGCGTGCATCGGATCCAGCTGCTGCACGAGCCTTACATTTCGTTTCTAGAGACGGGTTGTCTTCATCCAACAACAAGAGCTGGCCAATATTGGAGCCATAATCATTAGATAAACCTTCTCGAGAAATAGCTGTATTGTATTCTACTTGCTGTTTGATTTGAGGAATAATGCCAGAAATATCTGCCGTTTTAGAAAACTCGTAAATGCTATCAAAGGTCATAGCATATTCTGTTTTTGCGACCTTCTTAATTTCATTGATTGTTTCAGACACAATCTCACCATCTACAGCAACATAGGTTACATTCGTATGGTCATTTTCAATGCGAACCACCGCTGTATGTTCATCTGTTTCAGCAGTGATTTCGATATAAAGATTATCTACACCTTCAGCAAGTGAGACCGTACAGAAGTTAGCATTCAACAATGTGCCAAGCCATTTACGATCTTCATCTGTAGCAGATTCTAGTACCTCTAACTCACGCTCAGGACGACCTACGATGGCCCCAAGGGTAGCAGCCGCTTGAAGGCCCTTTCGCCCACCAGAGTTAGGAATTACTACGGATTTTACATTTTTAATAATATTCGCGCTGCATCGTGCGTGAATATGGTTAGGAAACTCATCTAAAACAGAGACTGCCTTCGCAGCCGCATAAGCCAATGCAATCGGCTCAGTGCACCCGAAGGCAGGACGCATCTCTGATTTTAATAAGGAAATATAATCCATCTTATACTTCCGCAATAATTTCCACTTCTACCAAAGCACCCAATGGAAGGTCTTTTACTGCTACGCAAGAACGAGCTGGTTTAGAAGTGAAATATTTAGCATACACTTCATTAAATGCTTTGAGTCAGCGATATCAGCCAAGAAACAAGTAGTTTTAATAACTTCAGAGAAGTCAGAACCTGCTGCAGCCAATACAGCATCAATGTTTTTGCATACTTGTTCAGTTTGCTCTACGATACCGCTTGCAACAATGGAACCAGTTGCAGGATCGAGTGGAATTTGACCAGAAGCGAATAATAAACCGCCTACTACTTTAGCTTGAGAGTAAGGACCTACTGCTGCTGGAGCTTTGTCTGTGTGAATTGTGTTCATAATAATTCTCCTTTAAAATATAATTGAAAATAATATAAATCATTCTAATGCCGCCATACTCACATTAGTAATTACCTTATAAATGACATACTTCGTGAAAGCATATCTATAACAAATTATTTAATAGATTTGAAGGCATTGTCAAATATCGTTTTGAAATAATCCCGTTGTACATCAGTTGTTACACCTACGTATAGTACCGGTTTACCTGGCTTCAACACAAATGCAGCATTTGCATAAAGCGGAGTTTGTACATTTCCATCCGCATATAACAATCGAGAACTTGCTGCATAAGTTTGATATTTAGTGCCTGCCACAGGATGTACTTGTTCCGCATTTTCTACGGTAAGCGTTCTAGGTTTTATAAGCAGTTCACCTGACCGAGTCTTAAGATTAGCATAGCGTTTCGGATCATTTAAAGGTACTACAGTTGTAGTTGTGGGAATTTGCTTGTTAATAGCACCTAACATGAGTTGTTCTGTAACAGGGTCAATTTGGCCTTTATCAAGAGCTGCCATTGCAGCCACAAACATAGGGTCATTAGCCTTATCTTTAGCTACTTTTTGCGCTATTTGTTTAACATCTACAGCTACTACTAACGCATCCTTTTGACCTGTTTTGTCAGCACCTTTTAATTGGTATACGTCAAAAGTAGTGCCAAAGTTTTGAAGAAGCTCCTTGGCCATCATATTTGCCATTGAAGATTTTGAAGGATTCTCATTCAATTGTTTTTCTACAAAATCACGTGTATTTGTTTTAGATGCAGAAACAACATTTACATTGTTAGGCACTACCATAGAACCTGCAATAGTTTGCACATCCTTAGCGAAACCTACGCCAGATACAGTACTAATAAACAGGCTGCACAAGCCAATACTTTCAAAGATTTCATATTATTTACCTCCCTTGAGAGATTGTGTTTGATACATATGATTCAACTCATTAGCCCAATAATCATAGCTAGAATCATCAGATGATAAAATCTGTAAGGATACACCTTTATCTGTAGGAACGGCATAACCAATCAAAGCATAAGAATTTCTAAAACCATCATAGCTAAGACCACCACGCAAATCGCCTGTTACAGCCGTACCATAACGTGTTTGAACAGGTTTATATCCTACATGAGTTGCATCTAGGCTCACTTGTTTTGCCATAAAGTCTACATAAGAACGGAGCTCTTCTTTACTTTTAGGAGATAAATTCTTTTCTGTAGCAAGCATTTTATCAACTACCCCCATAATGTGAGCAGGTAACTTGTCATTTAGCATCTTCAAATCTTTCGCTAATTTAGCACCTTCAATAGTATTGCCCTTCAAACCTTGTAATTGTTGTTGAGCCTTCTCTTTAGAGTAGGAATCTACATATTTAGAGATAGAGCTTTTTATTTTAGCTTTTTCTGCGTCTGGAGCCTTTTCTAAAATAGTTTTATTCATACCAATTACTTGATCTATGGCATTTTTAGAATAGTCTACAACGACTAACTGACCTACATGGTGACCTTGTTTGTCAGTTCCTTGCAATTGATAGACGGAAAATCCATCTAACACATCGCCCTTCATAGGATCAACCTGTACCGGTGCTTGTAATTTTAAACTAGTATTAACAGCATCAACAGCCGCTTTATTTGCCACTGAAATTATTTGGCTTTGCTCATTATTACGAAGCTTTGCATCCGTAGGAACGCGCATGACTTCTACAGCTTTCACCGTAGGAGACGTACTGCCATATAAACCATAGCCTAAATCTACTGTATCAGCATATGCCACTGCACCCATGCCAACAGTCAAGCACGTCGCACAAGCCAATGTCATCAATTTTTTATTGAGAGCTCTCATAAGACACCTCACGATTTAACAATACACTATGTATACAGATTATATTCATAACCTGTACTGCATCTATAAGATTTCAAAAAGATAATCTATACTGCATATATTAATTATTATACTATATAGAGATGTATAACTGTATAGTGTAATTTACAACCTATCAGTTCTGCTATACAATACTTAAATAGATATGTAAACATAGAGTATGAGAAATAGAAAGGAGTGCACACTTGGTGTGCTTTTATTATGATACAAGAAATAATTCCACTCACTAGGCCTCGTACATTAGCAGCCGCTTTAGGGGCCTACTATTTTTAGGTGCAGCCTTTAGTTACTATGCATTTGGTGCAGTAAAGGGTACAGGTCTCGCCATTTTCCATACGATTTTAATATTTTTTTAGCTGTTGTAACAGCTCAAATTGTTGCTAACTTATGGAATGAATATAAAGATTTTTAAATCTGGTCTCGATGCGGGGCAAAAGGTCGGCAATGCTGGTTCTATCACCCGTGGTGCCATTACACCAGAGCTCATCGTTACCATGATTAAGGTACTCATGGTTGTACCTATTATCATCGGTCTTTATCTATCGGCAACTATCACCTGGTACTATATTCCAGCTGGTTTTCTTTGCATTCTCATCAGCTTTTCTCTACTCTGGTGGGCCAAAACCAATTTCTCGCACACCATTTGGGTGAAATTTCCTCTGGTATCGCTATGGGTTTTGCCATCGTCCTCATTACAGGCTATGCATGGACGCGAGACTTATCTTTAGCATTATTAATCCCTGCTATTCCATCTACATTGCTCGTTGGTTCCATTATGCTCACGAATAACATTCGTGATATTCGAAATGATGAAAGCCATGGTCGTCGTACATTACCAATCGTATTGGGTCGTGAACGTGCCCTCAGTTTAATGAGCGTCACTTACCTATTCAACTTTATTTGGATTCTTGCATGGATCATTGTAGGTCACATGACATGGTTCTCCCTCTTCGCCTTTTCCGCAGCGCCACTAGCTTTCAAAACAGTACATACCTTAAGTACTAAAACAGATGAGTTCCTACTCGACAAAGCTATGGGTACAACTGCAGGGGCTGCAATGATTTACCAAATCATGTGGTCCATTGGACTTATCATAGGTAAATAAGGTTGAACCATAGATTCAATTATTAGCAAATAAGTGTTTACCAATACGTACATACATTAAATACAATTACATAAAATAAAGAGAGATTTTCAAACTTTAACAATATTTTATAGATGTTAGTTTGGAAATCTCTTTTTGGTATAACTTTAAGCTATGGAGAACTCGTAACAATTCCTTCTTGATAGATAGGAAATAATTTAGTACTATAAATGTAATATTTTATATGAAATGATTGTAAAAGGAGTGTGTCTAATGAGAAAATTTTTAGCATTAGCAGCTACTGTAATCCTTGGCGGTGCTTTATTGATCGCTGGTTGCGGTAATGACAATAACAAACAAGCTGCTAACAACGGCAAACAAGTATTAAAAATCGGTGCTACAGCAGTACCTCACGCAGAAATTTTGGAACAAGTTAAACCTGTCTTGGCAAAAGATGGTATTGATTTACAAATCACTGAATTCACTGATTACAACACACCAAACATTGCTTTGGGTGATAAAGAAATCGATGCAAACTTCTTCCAACATGTACCTTACATGGATGAATTCGCAAAAGCTCACAACCTTCCACTAGTATCCGCTGGTGGTGTTCACCTTGAGCCAATGGGCTTATACTCCCATCAAATTAAAGATTTAAAAGATCTTCCTAAAGGCGCTAAAATCGCTATCCCTAACGACCCTACAAACGGTGGTCGTGCATTATTGTTATTGCAAAAAGAAGGTCTTATCACATTGAAAGACTCCAGCAATATCTTGTCTACAATTCAAGATATCACTTCCAACCCTAATGGTTACCAATTTGTTGAATTAGAAGCAGCTCAAATACCTCGTTCTCTTGACGATGTAGCTTTAGCAGCTATCAACACAAACTATGCATTAAATGCAGGTCTTAACCCTAGTAAAGATGCATTGGCAATCGAATCTAAAGATTCCCCTTACGTAAATATCGTAACTGTACTTAAAGGCAATGAAAGCGATCCTCGCATCAAAAAATTGATGGAAGCTCTTCATAGCCCTGAAATCAAAAAATTCATTGAAGAAAAATACAAAGGTGCAGTTGTTCCTGCATTCTAAGGTATAACAAAAAAGAGACCACATCCGTGGTCTCTTTTTTACTATAAGCTGTCCGCACCAAATCTAAATGGTAATAACTCATCAAGACTAACAACTTTATAATTTCCTTTTAGATTAGCCAAGATAATCTGTGGTATGTCAAATTCAGAAATTACTTGGCGACAGGCACCACATGGTGCACAAGGCCCTTTCGTATCAGCAACTACGGCGAGGGCCTTAAATTTTGTACGACCTTCTGATACGGCTTTAAATATAGCAGTTCGTTCTGCACAGTTAGTTAAACCATAAGATGCATTTTCTATATTGCAACCTTCATAGATTGCCCCATCCTCACACAGAAGGGCTGCACCCACTCCAAAATGAGAATACGGGCTATAGGTTTTCTCACGCGCTACTATGGCACGATCAATAAGCTTTTGAATTTCCTGTTCCGTCATATCAGTTTCCTTTTCTATCATATGGATATCCTCATTCCACCATATCAAGAATCGTATCCACTACAATTGGTGCAGTTTTGCCAAAGGTAATTGCCTCTAAATATGTTTTAGCCGCATTTAGGAGCAAACTTTCATGAGAAGCATATAAGGTAGCTATGCTTTCACCCGCCCTAACATCATCACCTGTTTTCTTGTGCATTACTATGCCTGCACTATAATCGATAGGACCATCCTTAACGGTACGACCAGCCCCGAGCATAACAGATGCAATACCACATTGTTCTGTATTCATGTGTGTAATATAACCGTCTTGAGGCGCTGTAACATCATAAGTGAATTTCCCGATGGCTAGTAAACTTTCATCATCAAGAACACGACTATCTCCACCTTGAGCATCGATCATCATGCGCAATCGTTCAAGAGCGGCTCCCGAATTAAGGGCCTCTTGTACGCGACTAAGAGCCGTTTCATAATCACAAATTTGGCTCAACACAAGCATATGGGCTGCCATGATAAGACATTCATGAGTTAAATCCTCTGGGCCATGACCTTTCAAGGTGTCAATAACCTCACGAATTTCCAAAGCATTACCAATAGCGTGACCTAGCGGTCGGTCCATATCGGTTAAAACAGCCTTAACAGAGCGACCATTTTCCGTTCCAATATCTACCATAGCTTTCGCCAATGCGCGAGCATCGTCTATGGTTTTCATAAAGGCGCCACTACCAACCTTTACATCCAGCAAAATGGCTTGTGCCCCAGAGGCTAATTTTTTACTCATTACAGAGGATGCAATCAGTGGAATGCTATCTACGGTGCCCGTTACATCTCGCAAGGCATAGAGTTTTTTATCTGCTGGTGCTAGTCCTTCGGACTGACCGATTACAGCTAGGCCTATTGTATTGACTTGATTAATAAATGCCTCTTGGTCCAATGATACCTTTAGATTTGGTATGGACTCCATCTTGTCGATAGTGCCACCTGTATGACCAAGTCCACGGCCAGACATTTTTGCCACCTTACCACCACAAGCGGCTACCAAAGGTCCTATGATAAGAGTTGTCTTGTCCCCTACACCACCGGTACTATGCTTATCTACTGTTATCCCATCGATATTGGACAAATCTACCATATGCCCCGATTGTGCCATCGCCATGGTCAATGTGCCGAGTTCACGTGCATTCATCCCATTAAACACAATGGTCATCAACAAGGCGCTCACCTGGTAGTCTGGAATTTCGCCATTCACATAGCCTGAGATAAGAAAACGAATTTCCTCATCTGTTAAGGGTAAATTAGACCGCTTTTTTAGAATAATATCATACATGCGCATGGTTATACCGCCATTCTAAGAAACCACCTAAGCACTGCCTAGGTGGTTTTCTATTACACTTCTTCGTCTAAATGATCTTTAAGTAGTTCTACTGCTGCACTGGCGCCAATACGGCTACAACCTTCTGCAATATAGGCTTTCATGTCAGAGATAGAACGAATACCACCGGCAGCCTTAATTTTTACATTAGGACCGATGTGTTTCTTAAAGAGTTGAATATCTTCAATACTAGCACCACTACTACCAAAACCTGTAGATGTCTTGATATAGTCGGCACCACCATCTGTAATGCATTTGCAAAGTGCTACCTTTTCAGAATCAGTAAGGTAGCAAGTTTCAATAATAACCTTTAAGATTTTATCTCCGCAGGCTGCTTTAAGGGCTTTAATTTCAGCAGTAACGGCATCAAAGTCTCCTTGTTTTACATTACCTAGGTTAATAACCATATCAATTTCAGAGGCCCCTTCCGAAAGGGCTTGTCTTGTTTCAGCTACCTTCACCTCTGTCGTTTCATAGCCTAAAGGGAACCCAATAACAGTACATATATTGAGGCTTGGATATGCTTCATGGGCGGAAGCAACAAAGTCCGGTGGAATACATACAGATGCTGTTTTATAGGCTACGCCAGCGTCACAAATTTCTTTAATATCATCCCATGTAGCTGTGGGACGCAATAGTGTGTGGTCCACATAGGATAATAATTCTTTACCTAACATAGTATCTCTCCTTACTAAAAGAACGACATTTGCTCTGGCTCAGGTTCTTTATGTAAGCCTCTTGAGCAGCGCGATTTTTGTCATCAATAAATGGTTCTAGTGGTACACCTGTAGCCTTCAATAAATCTGGCAAGCTATTAACGCCCTTAACTTTAGCCGCCTCTAATACAACCTTAGCACATGTTTCCGCATCATCTAATGCGTAGTGATGTTTAAACTCGACTCCGATGTATGCAGCCATTGTATTTAGCTTATGGTTTACTAAATCTGGCCATACTGCACGTGAAAGTTTCACCGTACATGCATAATCAAGATCAGGCCAAGGGATTTTATAGTAATCCAGTGTAGCACGCAATACATTCATATCGAATTTTGCATTGTGAGCTACCATGATATTGCCTTTTAAGTGATTTTCGTAGATAGCATTCCACAATTGATCAAATGTTTTCTCGTGGATAACATCCTTTGGTTGAATGCCATGAATTTCAATACATTCATCATCAAAGCTCATGAATGGTGGTTTAATAAGGCTGTATGCCTTTTTTGTAATCTGCCCGTCCTTTACGGTAATAACCGCCAAGGAGCACGCACTATTTTTAAATTTATTAGCTGTTTCAAAGTCTAATGCAACAAAATCTAACATAGGACTCCTTTCAAATCTATATGTCTCAAAATTTATATATAAGAATTATATTCATTTTCTCCATTTATTATAGCATGAAACAGTCTATAATCTACTATTCAAGGGTGACTAATAGTCACCTCTTTCACATCAAATTTAATTGACAGATGGGCCCTCTGTATGTGAAAATTATTTAGATATATATGTAGTATGGAGGTTGCAAGATGGCAGATGACAGATTAATCGTTGCCCTTGATGTATCCACTATGGATGCGATGAAAGAAATCGTAACATCCCTTGGTGATGCGGTTAGCTTTTACAAGGTCGGCATGGAGCTATTCTACGCCGAAGGAGAGCAAACAGTTCGCTATTTACAAGAGCAAAACAAGCAAGTATTTCTTGATTTGAAATTGCATGATATTCCTAATACGGTAGCGCATGGCGTATCTTCCCTAACACGTTTAGGTGCTAACTTGATCACTATGCATGGTCAAGGTGGTCCAGTTATGATGAAAGCAGCTGTACAAGCAGCTCGCGAAACAGCTGAACAATTAGGTGTTGAAAGAACTAAATTGTTGGCAATTACTGTATTAACTAGCTTTGATGATGAAGCTTGGACATCTACTGGTGGACAATTGCCTATTTCCGACCAAGTGATTCGTTTAGCGAAACTCGCTAAAGAATGTGGCATGGATGGCGTTGTATGTTCCGCATTAGAAGCTAAGATGATCCGTGAAGCATGTGGTGATGATTTCCTCATCGTAACACCTGGTATTCGCCCTTCCTTTGCAGCAACAAATGACCAAAAACGTATTGCTACACCTGCTAGTGCATTACAAGATGGCGCATCTCGCCTCGTTATTGGCCGCCCTATTACACAGGCTGAAAATCCTCGTGAAGCAGTTCGTTTAATTATTGAAGAAATGGAGAATGTATCCAAATGATGACAGAACAAGAAGTAAAACAATTACTTATCGACACTCAAGCTATTTTAGAAGGTCACTTTCTTTTGACATCTGGACTCCACAGCCCAATGTACGTTGAAAAATTCAATGTATTGCAACATCCTAAATACACTGAAACTCTTTGTAAAGAATTAGCTGAACGCTTCCGTGATCAAAATGTAGAACTCGTTATTGGACCTATGACTGGTGGTATCTTACTAGCTCACGAAGTAGGTAAAGCTCTTGGTACACGCGCTATCTTCACAGAACGCGAAAAAGGCGTTATGACTTTACGCCGTGGCTTCAAAATCGAGCCAGGCACACGCGTGCTTATCGTTGAAGACATCGTAACAACTGGTGGTTCTGTACAAGAAGTAGTAAACGTTGTAAACCAATCCGGTGGTGAAATCGTAGGTGTAGGCCTTCTTGTTAACCGTTCTGGCGGTAAAGCAGAATTCGGCGTACCTCACGAAAAAGTACAAGCCTTACTTAACCTTGAAGTTCCTACATACAAACCTGAAGAATGCCCTCTTTGTAAAGATGGCGTAGCTATGACAGAACGTGGTTCTAAACACATCAAATAAAATTATAAACAGATACAAAAAGAGCTCCTTCACTGAGGAGCTCTTTTTGTTTGTGTGTAGTTATTGTGTATAAGAGAGAGATTCTGATACGAATGTATCACATAGAGTGTGTGGCTCTATGGTGGCCATGAATGCACTTTCACGACCACGCACTCTGAAAGTGTTGTGAGAGAAAAGAATCAATAGAATACTATTGATTTTGAGTAGTCTGTGGTGCACCTTGTTCCACAGGTGGTTGAGGTGCATTACCATTTGGTTGCTCACCTTGATGCATTTGGCCAGGTTGACCTTGCGGAGGCATTTGATGATTATTACATTGTTGTCTCATATGATGGTTTTCACCTTCTGGTCTCATAGATTGATCGTTATCTTTTCGATGCATATTATCAACTGGATGATTCATTGGCATATGCTCCATTCGATCTTGTCTATGCATTTGGTTATTTTGATTTTCTAGTAGCATATCACATTTTTTATCTTGGAAATTGTTTGCATCATCATGATTTCGTTCTACTAACAAGTTCATCTTGATTGGATCATTATTATTTTGTACGTCATTAGTAGAAGCAAATGTTACACCGCCAATCCCAAATGCTGCGGTTAATACTGTAGCAATTAAAAGTTTTTTCATATTTTCACCTTTACCTAATATTCAAATACGATTAAAACAACGATATCCTCAGATAGATCTAACTCTATATCTATTAATATCTTAAAATATACGGCTCAATCTATATTAATAGTTTTATATATTTTATTGAGCTTGTGTCTCACCATTAGGTGCTTGTTCTGAAGCATTACCATTAGGTTGTTGCGGTCCTGGACCTTGTGGAGGCATTTGACCATTTGATTGCATATGTTGGCCATTATTTGGTCCCATACCATCTTGAGGCATCATTTGGTTTTGACCATTTTGGTACATATGTTGACCATTATTAGGCCCCATACCATCTTGAGGCATCATTTGATTATGTCCATCCATCATATGTTGATCCATATGCATATTAGGACCATCATGTCTATGTGGTTTTCTGAACTGTTGTTCATTTGTTTTCATCCATTCACCAAAATTTGGTAGATCATTTACAGCAAATGATGTACCTGCCCCTACAGCACTGATTACAGTTAGAATGGCAGCAATTATAATTCGTCTCATAGGTCCTCCTTAATCCACATTGCTGAAATAACGTTCGCGTACCCCACGAAGTTCAATACCAATAAAGATACATGTAAGGCCCCCAAAGAGACCTACACCACCAAGTGCAACTAAAGTTACTAATGATAATGCAGGAAATGCCGTTACATTCTCAAACGGTTGCCATGAGCTTCCAAGTAAATATAGGATAGCTGGTGTAATGATAAATAGTAAAACTCCTACGATATATGACAAAGCACTTCCAATAGATAACAATGTTTTAGATGCTTTTTTAGCCATTCCTGGTAATTGTGGCAATAAACGTTCTTTGTAATCATCAAATCTAGCATAGATTTCTTGCATATTTACAGATTTACTTTCACCACCATCTTGGCCTAATGTATCTGTAATAATGCCTGCATCTACATAAGATGCATAGATTTCCTCTGGAGTGCCCAAAGATTTAATGATTTCGCTATCCGTAAGTCCTCTTTCATAACCTACTGCAAAATGCTCTTCATAAACCTCGATAATACTTTCTACATCAGCAACATGGGCCTTTTTGAATATATTGCGCAGTGCTTCTAAAAAGCTATTTTTGTTCATTATAGTCGACTCCTTTCAACAGGATGTTGATTACACCAGAAAATTCATCCCATTCTTGGCGCATCTTATTGTATGCTGCACGACCATCAGTCGTGATATGATAATATTTTCGAGATGGTCCTGTAGAGGACTCTTTTAAATATGTTTCAACATACTTTTCTTTCTTTAATCTATTAAATAATGGATATATCGTTCCTTCCGAAATCTCAATATATTCTGAAATAGTGCTTACGATTTCATATCCATAGCGATCACTTTGTGTTAACAATGCTAGCACAAGCATATCCATAACACCTTTTTTTAATTGAACTTGCATAGTTCCTCCCTTTAGGTTGTGCCTACCTGCCAATGTGAAAGCTCTCTTACGGTCACTATCATGTACTGACAAATACATAATAACACAAGGTACCTCGTATTGCAAGGTACCTTGTTAAAAATATATTTTGCAAAGCCAAAATTTTGAATTCTATCGCTAATAAACATAGATAAAGACTAGGTTTATATAGATAAAAAAATATTTTTCAAAATTTATGCTAATTTCAAGTTATTTATATTGAAATATATCTCAATTATCATCGTATATCAAAAAATCCTCATCCAATGGATGAGGATTTCTTTAAATAGATACTCGTTCTTCTAACTAAACTTTACTTATAGCTATTAATTAATTTGAGGATGCTTGGCCTAATTTAAGCTGTGTGCTCTTCATTTTGCCATTATGAGTATAAGATACCAAAACCGTATCACCAGGGCTCTTAGCGTCAATTTGCTCTTTTAATTCTAACAATGTGCTAATATCCTTACCATCAACTTGAGCAATTGTATCGCCTTCCACTAAGCCAGCCTGTGCAGCAGGACCATTCGCATCAAGTTGAACAATAAGAAGACCTTCCCCTTCATAACTTACATTGTTACGCGCTGCGGTTTGACGATCCACAGCCCATACACCAATATAAGGACGTACAACCTTACCATTCTTAATAATAGAATCTACAACAGTCATAGCGGAGTTAATAGGAATAGCAAAGCCCATACCTTCAACGCCTTCTTTAGAAATCTTAGAACTATTGATACCGATTAATTCACCATCTGCATTGATGAGAGCACCACCAGAGTTACCTGGATTAATAGCTGCATCTGTTTGAATCAATGGGAAGCGTTGCCCTTGATCATCAATAGTACGTGCTAAGGCACTGATTACACCAGATGTAACAGAGCCTTTAAACTCTAGGCCTAAAGGATTACCAATGGCGATAGCCGGTTCCCCTACTTGCAAGGAATCAGAGTCACCAATTTTTATAGGTTGAATATCCTTTGGTGGATCAATTTTAACAACAGCTAAGTCTGTTTGGGCATCCGTACCGATAACTGTACCTGTGACGGTAGATCCATTGGACAAGGAAACTGTAACCTCTCCATTTTTAGCACCAGCTACAACGTGATTATTTGTTACAATATGTCCATCATTATCAATCAATACACCAGAGCCTACACCTTCCCCAGCATAGATGGTACGGTTAAAGATATCCTTTTGAAAAACTTGTGTAGTAATCCCCACTACAGCCGGACCAGATTCTTTAGCCGCTTGTACCACGTATGTATTACGCGTATCCGTAATAGGTTTTGTTTGCTTTGTTTGTTCTCGTACAGTCGTTTGATGTGTAATGGGATTACCAAAGAAATAGTATCCTCCACCTACGCCAATACCGAGGGCTAGCACACAAGCAATAATTGATTTCTTATATTTTGAAAAATTCATGCATATCTCCTTATATCATCTTTTAATGATTTCTTATTGTTATATTTCTTATCATATAAACTGCCAATCGCAATCGAATACACACTATAACAATAATGTAATATAGCAGTATATATCTACTTTTCACCAAAAATCAATTTTATAAAAATTAATTTTTGATGAACCTATTATAGTACGCAAGACATTACATTGCAAGATAACAATTTATTACATCTATTATAAAAAAATATAATTTCTATAAACAATATGTATCTTGTAATATGTTAAGAGCAAATCAATTTCAAGACGATTCAACTGTAGAGAAATTACATAAACAAACATATGTATATAAAAATGTATCATATAAAACATAAAGGGCATTCACTAGCCGTCGCTAGGAATGCCCTTTATGCATATAGTTTGAGAGTGTAAGGACTGTTGAGAGAGAGTATATGTGATCTAGATAAGTTGAGAGAGAACTTATTAAGAGAGAGAAGTTTAGTTATTTCTTATCTAGAATCAAACGTCAGCCTTACCTAAATAAGTATACATGGAATATCTAAACTATCAAAGGAAGTATATAAAATATTTCTAAATCTTTGATTATATCTATATAATAACTCTCTCTAAACTCATATTTTATCAACAGCCAACAAAAACGTGAGAACAAAGTGAAAACATATTTCAGTTATCAAACAAATTTATAACCTACGCCCCATACTGTAATGATATGTTTACTATCGGATGGGTTATCTTCAATTTCTTCACGTAAACGGTTGATATGAACCGCTACAGTTGCATAGTCACCGTAAGAGTCAAGACCCCATACGCGAGAGTATAATTCTTCTTTACTAAATACGATATCACGGTTACGCATTAAAAATTCTAATAATTGGAACTCTTTCTTTTTAAGGTGAACTTCTTTTTCGTTTACCCAAACTTTCATCATCTTAGGATCAAGACGAATTTCACCGGATTGAATAGCATTAGTTTCCATAGCATCACGCTCTGTTAAGCGTTTATATTGCGCCAACATAGCTTTGATTTTTGCAATCAATACAGATGGAGAGAATGGTTTTTCAATGTAGTCATCAGCGCCTACACCTAGACCACGGATTTTATCGATATCATCAAGACGAGCCGTTACCATAACAATTGGTACGCGAACCTTGTCACGAATTTGGCGACAAACTTCAAAACCGTCCATTTCTGGCAACATAACATCAAGGATGATAAGGTCTACAGGAGTATTTAAAGCAGCCTCAATACCCTCGGTACCATTAGTCATAATCGTAACATCATAACCTGCCACCATTAAATAATCACGCTCAATATTGGCGATATCCAAATCGTCTTCAATAATTAAGATATGTTCACTCATGATTCTTCTCCTTGTTTAGGAAATTCTAATATAACACGTAGACCATGTGGTCTTACATTTTCAATCACAACTCGGCCTTCAAAGATTTCCATAATTCGACGAATAATCGACAATCCAAGACCACTACCTTCCTGCGGGTTCGTACGAGACGAATCTACGCGGTAGAACGGGCGCATTAGACGCTCTAGAGATTCTGGTGGTACCCCCTGGGCCATCATCACTGATAACACAGTATACATAATCATCATCACTAGTTACATCAATCACACAATGACCAATATCGGCCATTTTATACTTAGCACTGTTGTTCAACACATTTTGTAAAACACGTTGTAACAATTGTGGGTTTGCATTAATAAAAGCACTTTCAGCTGCTATACGGAATTTGATTTCAAGTCCTCTTGTTTGATAAGGAGCCAAATGATCTTCAACAAAATCACGTACATATTGACCAAGTTCAATTCGTTCAGATGGACGTGACTCTTTCTTATAATTCAATGTTGTAATAAGGAACAATTCCTCTAACATAGAATCTAAATCATTAGCCCGTTTCAAAATGATTCCCATATAGCGTTTTTGTTGCTCTTCTGTTGGTGCAATACCATCACGAACACCTTCTGCATAGGCTTTAATAGCTGTTAACGGTGTTCGGATATCATGGGATATCCCTGCTAACAACTCTTTTTGTTGTTCCTGTTCCATTTCAATCTGACGATTGGCCATTTCTAACGATTTTGTCATATTCTTAACATGAATCATGATGAAGCGTGTAACAAATCGGTTAATAGCAAAGAAGGTAACAATAAAGAGTAATATAGCCACTACAATAATATAGAAGGAAACTGATTCCATTAAACTATCACTACCATGAGTAGCTCGCTTTATAGCAATATGATATACGTAAGCATGACGCCCATCGTATTTCCTCATTTCATATACAAAAGTATTATTGGACTGATATACGATACCTTGTAATTCAGGGTTTACATCAATAAGACCAACAATAGCAGAGGCACTATAGATTTGAGGATTACCATAGCTGTACACCATATTACCTTGATCTAATACTTCTACATATACTTCCTTCGGATCGAGTAAGCTATAGCTAGGCTTTACTAAGCTATCTATTAAGTTGTTTTCTAAACCATAAAAGGTAATTGTTTCAGTGATTCGACTGACACTTTTAAACTGTTGTTCCTGCTCAATACGCAAATAGTAACCGGCATTAGCCAATATGCGCAGACCTGTAAAGTATAGCAAAAATAAGATAATTGCTATCAAAATAGGCACTACAAAGAGCACAACATTGGATATCCAAATCCGTATTTGTAAATTCACAGGGTTACCTCAATATCATAAATATTAGATACTTCTTATAGTTTACGCTATTTTTAATACTTAAAGCAAGTGAAAAAGCTCAAAAAAAGTGATTTAACTTTCATATTTTTCTTCATTGTTAGTTTATAATTGTCAGTTATTACATATAGTCAGTATGCCTTTTTATTATCTACTATTCTTAAGTTTTTTTAATATAAATTACACGCATCCGGGTAACTTATATCAACATACTATAAGTAATTTTTTTAGGACATTAAACATAAAAGTTTTATAAAGCCCTATTCAATAGCCTCTATATTTTTTTATAAAATCTCTAAATATAAAAAAATGCTATATCTGTAAAAAAATAAATTCTTATACCTTATATTATTAACATCAAAACAGTTCCCCTACTCATATATATTTCAATTGCCTTATTATACATAAAAAAAGAGGATTCCATAGGAATCCTCTTTTAATATTTGGATTAACGACGATTTGCATCGAAGAAGTTAATAGCAACTTCTGGGAACATAGCGTAAGTCAATACGTCTTCGTCAGTGATACCATTGTAGCCTTTGGAAGCTAAATCTTGACGGTAACCTTCCAATTCAGGTTCGATAAGATCTGCTGGACGGCAAGTGATAGGTTCTTCATCACCGATGATAGTGTGACGGATTTCGTCAGAAATTTTACCAGGCAATGCACCGTATTTACCACGTACAAGGTCTTTAACTTCGTTAGGAACCATTTTATAACGGTCACCCATCATAACGTTCATCATAGCCATTGTACCAACAATTTGGGATGTTGGAGTTACCAATGGAGGGTAACCCAAGTCTTCACGTACGCGTGGCATTTCATCCATAACGTCGAAGAAGCGATCGCCCATACCCATTTCGTTCAATTGGTTTTGAGTATTGGACAACATACCGCCAGGAATTTGGTAACGACGAACAGCTGGGATTACATCACTAGCTGGTTTCAAGTTGAATTCTTCAGCGATTTGTTGTTTTACTTTACGGAAGTGGTCAACTAATGGAATGTATTTATCAAGGTCAAGACCAAGATCCCATTCAGTGCCTTTGAACATTTCGATCATAGTTTCAGTAGCTGGTTGGCTAGTTGCATGAGCGAATGGAGAGATAGCAGTATCGATGATATCTACGCCAGCTTTAGCAGCTTCCCAGTATGTAGTGCTTGCAAGACCGCAAGTGAAATGGCTGTGCAAGTCGATTGGCAATTCGCCAAAACGTTTTTTGAATGTGGAAACCAAATCATATGCATCAGCAGGTCCTAACAAACCGGACATATCTTTGATACATAAGGAATCTGTACCCATTTCTACCAATGTTTCAGCTACTTTCAAGAAGCTTTCAGTTGTATGAACTGGGGAGATTGTGTATACCATAGCGGATTGAACGTGTGCGCCTGCTTTTTTGGAGTACTTAATAGCAGCTTCCATGTTACGAGGGTCATTCAATGCGTCGAAGATACGGATACGATCAATACCATTTTTTACAGCTGCATTACAGAATGCTTCTACTACATCATCAGAGTAGTGTTTGTAGCCCAACAAGTTTTGGCCACGAAGTAACATTTGTAGTGGAGTGTTTTTCAAATTGGATTTCAATTTACGAAGGCGTTCCCATGGATCTTCATTCAAAAAACGAAGACAGCTGTCATAAGTAGCGCCGCCCCAACATTCAAGAGCTTCATAACCAATTTCATCTAAAAGGCCAAGCACTGGTTCCATTTGTTCGTAACGCATGCGTGTTGCCAAAATAGATTGATGACCGTCGCGAAGAACGGTTTCGCAGATTCTTAATTTTTTAGCCATGTTAATCCTCCAAATCGAAATAGTTTATGCATGTAATTTTATACATCCACTACATAACTATCTCATACCTATTTTTTTACGATTTTTGTAGAACTTGCTCACACGAGCAAATACTCAAGCAATCGTTAAGACATACTTATATTAGACTACTTATAGAATTCTTTGTCAACAACCACATTATGCTATTTACTCATGATTTCATGTATTCAATTATGATTTTTTTTCGTGATAGAAATCACAATAAAGTGCTAAGAAGCTAGGATTTAACATGTATTTTTTTAATCAATTTTAATTTCTTTGTAATTTCTCTTTTTAATGAGAAACCAAAATTTATATCGCAATAATTTTTTTAGTTATTATTGACCAGCTTTCAAAGTATATCGGTATTTATAAATCTAGTACTTCGATAATCATCGGTATATTTATGAGCTCATCACTTTTACTGATAATACACCTGCATTATTGTAATTTATAAATATACAAAGAGAACCTACCTTTTATAGGTAGGTTCTTATAATAACAATTATTATTATATTATTTTTCAGGTTTTACCTTTTTTGGTGCCGTTTCAAGAACGATATTTTTACCATCCCGTTTAACTTGGATAGAGAATGCACCCTCACCTTCTTTGAAGTATTCCATCTTAATATCGAGCAACATTTTACCAATTAAAGTCTCTACCTTCTCTGTAAGGAATTCACGATAGAATGCATCTTCCTTTTGTTTTGGACTTTGATGTACTACAGGTTTCGTAGCAGAACGTTCTCTATCAAGCATTGTTTCTTCAAAATTTTCAGTATCTTTAAAGTTTTTCATCATATCCGCATCGGATAAGCCTTTTTGAATTTTAAACTTTGCCATGTTTATCTCCTATTAATTCGAAAATTGCCTTTTTCACGCGTACCGATTCAATACCAGACATACAATATTGATCAGGCTTAGGGCAACGTCGTTTACGACATCCTAAGCAATCTAACTCATCATTAACAAGAACCTTAAAGTTCCCCGTCAACGGTCCCCACAGCTTAGGATCTGTAGGTCCAAAAAGCGCGACAACAGGTTTATTTAAAGCTAGTGCAATATGCAATGCACCCGTATCAGCAGTCACTACTACATCGCAACTTTCAATTAAGGCCCCTACCTCTTGAAGTGTGGTTTTCCCCAACATATTCAGCATAATTTTATCAAAGCCATCAGCCGTTATAGAGTCCATCAACGGTTTGTATTGAGTCGCCTCTTTTGGACCGCCTAAGCACACAAAATTAGCTCTATACTGAAGGGATTTAATGAGAGAATACCATTTCTCTTGAGGCCACTCTTTCGTCGCCCAAGATGTACCTAGGACAAGACCTATGCGCAGTGGCTTATCTACCTCTCCGCGATTTAAGGATGTATCATAATTAATTGATTCCCACTGTTTTTCTGCCCAAGCACGCAAATTAGAGGGCACAAAAAAATCCATGTGGTATAGCCGTTTACCACTAGAACCGTTGACTATGCAAGGTTTTTCATCATCAGTGATAACAGCAGCAGATGTAGTTAATCCACTATGCTCTGCAACGGCTGTATTCAGTAATTTAGCAACCTCTATATAACGCTTAATGACATGATCTGTACTCGGCTTTGCCTTGTAGTTAGTAAACATCCAATTCAGCTCTTTTGTACCACCAAGTCCAAGGCGAATGGGTGCACCTGATGCCAATAAAACGAGCCCTGTTATGAGTCGTCCTTGTACATCGACAGCCACATCAAATTTGTATGGTTTTAACTTATCTCTAAGTTCCCACCACATGCGCCACATCGTTGGAATATGTAGTTTTTAGAATGTGCTTCATATTCATCCCGCTCCCAAGGAATGATTTCATCTACATAGGGATTTCCCTGTAAAAGTTCTACCATACTAGGTGTTACAATCCAATGTAGCTTTGCCTCTGGATAATGCTCTTTAATCCAGCGCGCAGCAGATGTGGCATGTAGTATATCCCCTATATAGCTGAGTCGTACAAATAATATATTCATATATATCCTTATAGTACAAACGAGTATAGGAATAAAGCCTTTATAATGAATCATTATAAAGGCCTTTTCTTAAGATTTCTTTTTACTATCACTAGATGATTTAGATGAAGTATCATCCTCTGTCACCTTTGTAGTTTCGTCGCTACCATTCTTGATAATGTCTTTTACATCGGACAATGTCAATTCATTGAATGTAGTAGGATGATTATATTTATAAACTGGTTTGAAGCCTACACCCAATTTACCTGTATAAACAGTTAGGGCATTATTATCTTCATCCACGCGAGCAATATAGATAGTTTTATCCATATCAACGCCAATTAGACGGAAACGTCCTGGTGGATTAATTACACGCCAACCACCTTCAATGCCGTTAAACATGAAGATATCACCAGTTTTAACGTTATCATAGAAGAATCTATCTTCATCATAGAATACGCCAATATGGCCAATATCCGTAGCCTGCATATAAACGCGACGCGTATCATAGTTCGCATCAGTACGATAAATACGATATGCGTTTTCTTGAACTTTTACCTTCATGTACACAACATTCGTCGCTTCAGAATACGCAGCATCTACGATTTTACTATTACGAGGCAAGTCTTCAAGTTTTGTATCTACTTCATGTTCAGGATCATCCGCATTGAGACGAGCCATAACAACCTCTCTAGAGTCATATAGACCCATGATGGCATAATTACGGTCAGGCATCCAACTAAAGTAACTAATAGAGCGACCCTTCAAATCAATCGTTGTAGGCTTGCTTTCATTAGCCTTATAAATTTTCAAAGAGCTTTCAGTAACAACCGCCATGAACTGACGGTCATAAGATACATACTTAGTACCTTCCTTAATATCAGGGAAGTTTTTAGTATCATCCTTAGAAGCGCCGGCTACATTAAAATCTGTAGTCGGTGCAAACATATATTGATCAAGGTATAGGTATACCCCACCTTGCAGAAGAATACCTACCGCAAAGGCGCTCAGTACACGCGTAAAAGGTTTCATGTGTCCTCCTATTTCACGATAAACGCCGTTGGGATCATGCGTTCCCCTAACAAATCGGCTGGTTTGTTTACTACTTTACCATTGAGGTATAGTGTAGAACTAGAACCGCCATCTAAATTCGCTGCAATGTAGCAACCTTTTTCATAGAGAATATCTTGTACGTCACGTAATGTAGCGCCAAGAGAATAACCTGGTTGACGACCATCGATTACGAGGAATAGTACTGTACCATCTTTCTTTTGACCGATAGCAGTACGTGGACCTACGCCCCAGCCACCATCGCCTTCGGTAATCATCTTCTTACCATCTACGATAAGAGGTGGGCCAAAGGTAATACCTTCCATAGCTTTCATATCACCAAGTTGTGTTTTGTCATAGTTACCTGCAATAAGGTTGCCAGATTTAGAGAAACCTACGAAGTCTACCGCTTCGTCAGGGCCTACATCCTTACCGATAACATATTCACCATCATGCAAAATAAAACCATAAGGCAAACGGCCTGTACCAGTACCATTTGGATCATGGAAACCACCGCCATTGATAGCAGCTACCGCATTATTCATCTTCGCAATATTACTTGTAGTATCGCCTTTTTCTTGAATATTAGCAGCTGTACCGACTTCGATACGACGAGGATCTGGAATTTCAAGAATATAGCCTACATAGCGAGCAGACTGAATTTTTTCAAGGTTTAAACTCTTATCTTCACGAGCATTAAACTTGAACAAATCTTGGCTTTTAACAACGCCAACTGTGCCCAAAATAGATTGCAATTCATCTTCACTGAATAGCCATGTAATGTAATGAGGATGGCGAGATTGCAATATAGCACCAATAACAGCGCGCTTTACATTATTAAATGGTCCAAAGAGCACCACAAATGGTGAGGTTACAACGGTAAATAAGAACACCATGATGATGAACTTTACCCAATTCTTTTTGAACAATGTATTTCTCCTTATAAATCAGTGAAATGTTCGGTACTAATGCGTTCTTCAAAATGTTTGATATCAACAGCATTACCAACCCAAACACGCAATATGTTATATGGATTATCACCTGTATGAGCCCAGCCAGATTTCATAGCCATACTCATTTTGATGCCTGCTTTCTTGGTAGCAGCATCGGTGAATTCATTTTTATCTCCATAAGGATAGCAGAACCAAGGATTATCCTTGATGCCCACTTCTTTTGCAAGGGCTTCTTGAGCCTTTGTAATATTTTCTATTTGTTTAGCTTCAGACAATTGGCCCATTTCGATATGTTGGAATCCATGATTTGAAATGGTGATACCATTTTTATGCATTTCACGAATTTGATCCCAAGTTAACCGTGTACCTACATCGCCAGGATTGATAAACACAGTGGCTGCGAACCATATTCTTTCATAATTGGATATACGATAGAATATGTATCTGCATAACCGTCATCAAAGGTTAATACAACAGGTTTTTCAGGCACTGCTGCACCATTTACGACATAATCATATAGTTGGTCCATCGTTAATGGATTATAACCATTGTCTTTGAGGAACTTCATTTGTTCTCTGAATAGATCCTCACGAATAACTGCATCGTTATCCTTATCATCGCCAATTTTATGATACATAAGAACAGGGATGCCTGTTGGATGTACCATTTTGACTTCTTTTACAGGCGCCGTTGGACTAGGTGGTTCCGTTTTTTGTGAAAGCAATCCACAGCCTGCTAAAACCACAACCAATACGACAACTAATAGTGTTACCAATGGAATCCGTTTCATAGGTCCTCCTCTATTAGAACACAATTATATACAGAATATTATAACATTTCTATGAAGATTAGTAAAAAACTAACGCTTTACTAGTACCTCATCAATTGATTTTCTAGGTCTAGGATATATAGGCTCATCTGGAACACCTATGGCAATGACAGCCTGTACATCTAGTGTTATCTAAATCCATTCTATCCTTTCCTACAAAAGAAGAGTATTTAAACTATTACTATTATCATATTGTAATACTCTCAATAATGCTTTAATATTCTAATTATATACTATATAACGTAAACGATACTATTTAAATACATAGAGGTTCTACCATGAAAAAACGACTTACCCTCATACAAATGGATGTCCACGTAAACGACGTAGAATATAACTACAATCGAGTTCAAGAATTATTGTCTCAATCCCTATCTGAAAATCCAGATATTATCGTATTACCGGAAACCTGGAACACTGGTTTTTATCCATCTACAGATTTAATCAATATCGCTGATGCAAATGGTGACCGCACAAAAGCATTATTACGTGCATTTTCTAAGGAACATAATATAAATATTGTAGGCGGATCTGTAGCAGTTGCCAAAGAGAATCTCGTATTTAATACATCCTATGTTTACAACCGAAGCGGCGAACTTGTAGGAGAATATTCCAAGATGCACGGCTTTAGCCCTGCTAAGGAAGACAAATACTTTGCTAGCGGTACTCATACTACGCATTTTGAGCTAGATGGAATTCCTTGTAGCACGGTCATCTGTTACGACATCCGTTTCCCTGAACTAGTAAGAATGGCTGCATTACCAGGCACGGAATTATTATTTGTGCCTGCGCAATGGCCTACTATGCGTTTACGACACTGGCAGGTACTCAATGAAGTGCGAGCTATTGAAAACCAACTCTTTGTCTGTGCTGTAAACGGCTGTGGCACAGTGGGCCGTGTTCAAAGTACAGGGCACTCCGCGGTATATGATCCGTGGGGCACCAACCTACTTGAAATGGACACTAACGAAGGCATTGCTTCCGTAGACATCGACCTCGCTGTAGTCGAAGATATCCGTAACAAAATTAATATCTTTAGAGATCGCAAACCTGAACTCTATAACCTATAACAAAAAGGCACATTGTTTTGAACTACCTCCTTAAATCAGGAAGGTCATTCATTTAACAATGTGCCTTTTATTTTTATTGAGCTGTATGTAAGAAATAGATGACTCATCCTTTAAAACTCTATAAGTTTCCACATATCCTCTGGAACTTGTTCTAGAGGTTTGTTCTTTGCCATAGCGTCTTTTAGAATATCAATCGTATCTTGTACCTCTTGTTATCCTTTGTATTTGGATCGTGTAGAACGACACGGTTTAAAGAGTCTTGTCCAAATTGTTTTAAGTATTCTTTTTCTACTTGATTAAGTTCACGACGTAAGTATTTCATAATGTATCCTCTATTTGTAAATATCTTTTCGATGTCCAACTTCTAACGCTAAAATAATACATCTATCATCATTAATATCAGCAATGACTCTATAATTACCAATGCGATAACGCCACAGCCCCGTCTTATTGCCTGTCAATGATTTTCCTGAATATCTAGGATTTTCGACATTATCTACGTTCTTGATAAGCCAATTAAAGATATACCGTTGCGTTGATTTATCGAGTTTAGAAAATTGCTTGTCAAACCGTTTAGAAAACTCAAGTTTATAAGCCATATTTTGCACGCATTTCCGCCACAGAATAGGTAACAGGATCTTGCTTATATTCTGCTAATGCTTTTTGACCTACCTTAAGATCAAATTCATCTTCAATCTTTTCTAGTAAAGCCTTCTTAAAGAGAGTAGAAAGTGTTTCATCCATAAACTCAGCATATGTTTTAAATAACTCTTCTTCTTGTTCATTTAAACGGACTGAAATATTTGCCATATAAAGCACCTCCCTATGTAATACATTGTATTACATAGGGAGGTTTTAGTCTATTCCTTAAACTTGCAAATAATACTATTTTTAATAAAAATTTTATATTTTTGGAATTAGGCATACAAAAAGGCACACCACCCTTCTCTCGTCTCTCAGCGGCATGCCTTTTTATGTATATAGTTACTCTCGAACTATATCGTATGTCAGTCTGGCTAACTCTCTCTAAGTCCCTTTAACGACACGCCAGTATGTCACCTTTAATATACAATTATAAAAATAACTTTGTCAATATTTTAGAAAAAAATTTTTATCTTTTTCATTTTTGCCAATAAATACTTGCAAAAGATTTATATAAATTGTATTATTAATAAATTTCATGATATAAACGCTTATTTTCGTACCATAAATCATTTACATAAATCGTCTATAAATGGTAGTATTAGCAGTGCACTAGAATTTGGTTATTATGAAAGAAAGGTAATTACTATGTTTTCATTTCTACAACCAAAAGAGGCAAAACCATCGGTTCCACAGAATATGATTATGAATCTATATTATAAATATAGATTTCAATCTTTAGCCGGTGTATTTATTGGTTACGCAGCGTACTATATCGTTCGTAACAACTTTGCCTTATCAACTCATTTTTTATCAGATATCTTACACATGAGCAAAACGGAAATCGGTTTGCTATCTAGTGGTATGCTTATCGCCTACGGTCTAAGTAAAGGCTTCATGAGTAGTCTTGCTGACAAAGCAAGCCCTGCAAAATTTATGGCTTTCGGTCTTATTTGTTGTGCAATTATCAATATTTTCATGAGCTTTGCCGACAGCCTCGCCTTCTTCTTAGTATTAGTAGTTCTTAATGGTTTCTTCCAAGGCTTTGGTGTAGGTCCATCCTTCATCACACTTGCCAAATGGTATCCAAAACAGGAACGTGGTCGCTTTGGGGCAATTTGGAATATCTCCCATAATCTTGGTGGTGGTATCGTAGCACCAATCGTAGCTGCTGCATTATACTTCACTACTACAGATCACTGGCAATTAGGTAGTTATGGTATCCCTGCAATTATCGCGATTATCGTAGCTATTATTATTTGCTTCTTGATCAAAGAAAGTCCTGAACGAGAAGGTTTACCACCAACTAGCGAAATCATTGCCGATACATCTCATAAAACACATAGAAGTGCAGAAGCACCTCACCTAAGCACAAGACAAATCTTTGTACAATATGTATTAAAAAATAAAAATGCTTGGTATGTGTCTCTAGTTGATACATTCGTTTATATGATTCGTTTCGGTATGCTTACATGGTTGCCTATTTACTTATTACAAGTGAAAAGGCTTCTCTAAAGCTGAAATGTCCATCGCCTTCTTATTCTTCGAATGGGCAGCAATTCCTTCTACAATTTTTGCTGGTTATATTTCCGATAAATTCTTTAAAGGTTATCGCATGCCTCCAGCAATCATTGCAGTAAGTATTATCTTCTTCTGTATCTTTGGCTATTGGCAAAGTGAATCCCTCTTATGGGTTACATTCTTTGCTGCTGTTGTAGGTTGCCTAATCTACATTCCTCAATTCTTAGCCTCTGTACAAACTATGGATATCGTACCTCCATTCGCTGTAGGCTCTGCTGTTGGTCTTCGTGGCTTTATGAGTTACATCGTAGGTGCCAACCTTGGTACAACACTATTTGGTGTTTTAGCAGATAAATTCGGTTGGAATGCAGGTTTCTATCTCCTAATGGCAGCATGTATTCTTTGCGTTACATTCTGTGTACTTGCCCACTTTGGTGCAAAAGAATTAGATGCTAAAGAAGCAGAACTTGAACAACTCCAAACAGCTGAAGCTAACAGCTAACAACTAAATTCTAGAGCAAATAAAAAGGTAGTAACAAGAAATTGTGATATGTACCCCCTTTACTGGACAACCAGTAAAGGGGGTATTTTCATGAGATATAGTTATGAATTTAAAAGAAAAGCAATTGAATTATTTAATCAAGGTGAATGGCCAGAGACGCCAACTGGAGTGTTGACTCATACTTTTCACGAACAAATAATAAAATGGGCTAAACAGGAACAGTTTAATGGCCCAGAAATCAATAAGCATAATCCAGATAAGCGATGTTGGTCTCCAGAGAAGAAATATGAGTTAGTATGCCAAGTATTATTTGGAGAATCTATCCGCTCTGTATCTATTAGGGCTGGAATTAATACTGGCCAACTGTATCAATGGGTTCATAAATACAAAACTTTGGGATACAATGGTCTTATTAATAAACCTAAAGGACGATTACCAAAGGATTGCAAAATGAAAGTACCTAAGACTATCTCACCTCGAGAGCTTAAAGAGAGTGAATATGAGGAACTAGTTCGCTTACGAGCTGAAAATGCTTATATTAAAGCTGAAAATGAAGTCATAAAAAAAGAGATTGCCTTGAGAGAAGAAAAAGAGGCTGCGCGACTCAAGGCGAAAAAGCAGCGATTATCAAAACGCTCCGCCAGCAAGGATATCAACTAAAACATCTTTTGAAAGCTATGCCAATGTCCAAATCTACCTATTATTTTGAACTTACTAAAGTCGATCTTGTAGATAAAAGAAATACAGAGCTAAAAGATGAAATTCAAAAGATTTTTACAGAACATAAAGGGCGGTATGGTGTACGCCGTGTATATCGGGAGCTTCTTAATCGAGGTTTTGTAGTCAATCATAAACGAGTACAAAGACTTATGCATTGTATGGGACTCGTAGGAAAGCGACCGAAAGAAAAGTATCACTCTTATAAAGGGAAAGTCGGTAAAATAGCAGAAAATATCGTCAATAGAGATTTTAGTACAACTGCACCATTACAAAAATGGACTACTGATGTGTCTCAATTTAATTTCTCGTGGGGAAAATGCTATTTGTCGCCTATTTTAGATATGAATACGAATGAGATTGTTGCTTATGACTTAGCATTAAGACCTAACTTAGAACAAATTTCTCGTATGTTAGATAAAGCATTTAAGAAGTTTACTAATCTTTCAGGATTAATCCTCCATTCTGATCAAGGATGGCAATACCAACATAAGTACTTTAGGAGAACACTCAAAGAACATGGTATTATTCAATCTATGTCTCGAAAAGGAAATTGTTATGATAACTCTGTGATGGAAACCTTTTTTGGTAGATTGAAAACGGAAATATATTATGGTTTTGAGAGAGAATATTCATCTTTTAATGCTTTTGCAGCAGCGATAGAAGAATACATTAACTATTACAATAACAAAAGGATTCAAGCAAAAACAAAATGGATGCCCCCTGTGAAATACAGGGAAGCATCCATGTGTTTAGGCTAGTAAATAATATGTGTCCAGGAAAATGGGTACATATCACAGTCGTATGTACCCCTTTTTCAACAATAAATGTATGAGTGCCATTAGCATCTTCATACTCTTCATAACGAACTACATCCGCAAAATCTATATCTATATCCCCTCTTGTACCTATAACCATCTGATAACCACGATGTACTACGTTCATGTCAGATGGTATCGCTTTACTGCACAACTTTGTAAACTGATATGCGCCACGTTTTTTATTCCACCGGATCCAAAACTCAGCATTATTCTTATGCTTAACCAGCTTATACTTACACCAAATTCTCCTACGAGTATCAATGTAACGAATTTTGCCTAGGATTGTATATAAATCATTTCGAATTCGCAATGTATCGCCGTACTTAAATTTCATAAAATTCTCTCATACTAAAATCAATATATTATTAATTACTATGATTGTACATATAATATGAAATTCTGCCTAGATGGATATAGTAAAAAAAGGTAGCAACATATATGTTGCTACCTTTTTATTTTTTATAATCAACCTTGTTGGCAGAAATATATTATGTAGTTTTTATCTGGACTAACTGCAGCACCTAGAGAATATGGATGATTCCGACTTCCGCCAAAATCAAATACATACAATACATAATTGTCTGGTATTTCTATGGAATCTTCATTATATGACAATCTATGCAAATATTGTTTTTGAAGCTTTCGATTTTCTTTTTCACTATAAATTGGATACACTTTATCTTTGAAACGCTTATTTCCATAATCAGGTTTAGGCTTTAATGCATCTCGATCGTCTTGTATTCGTTTACGAGTTTCAAAATACCTCTTATACTTTGCACTATTGTCTTCATCTGGAATCTGTACCTTATTGAATTCTGCTAGTACTTGATTTTCCAACTCATATATTTCATCTACAGATTTATCAATTGGATTATCTTGTCGTTCTTGTATAAATTTACCCATCGGCACAGTTGTATTTTTTACAGTCAGTATCGATCTTGGAATTAATGCATATAGAGAATCTGCATAAGCCATATTCGAATCGATATATCGTTTAACATACACATTGGATATATCAGCTTTTAAAACAACTACTTTAGAATTTGAAAGCGCTTCATCAATATATGTCTTTAATTGTTCCGGTGTGCCTCCAAATGCAAATTGTACATAAGCCCTACCTTGTAAAAAGCCTGGATTACTATGCATATGAATATTTTTTGCAAAGCCTGGTATTTTCTTTGGAAATCCAGATACGGTAGAAAGTTGTTTATAATCCTTCGGATTATTGATAGGATACTGAATCAATTCTATCGGTTTTAAAAATTCTTCCAAAGATTCTTTAATCTCAGCTTTGGATCTTGCTGTAAATAGATCATGCCCTTTTCCCTTATTTTTATCTAAATATTCTCGAATTTCCCTTTCATTTGCTGCATCCCGATCGGCACGAGTTCGATAATCTTTAGTATTAACGGGATTCGTTAGCTTAATTTCCCCTTTACCATTCTTTTTCATATATGGGCTCACAATGCGTAAAGGTTTTTCTCGACCACCAATAAAATAGCCTTCATTACGTGTTGATTCAGTATTATAGTGTTTAATTTCTTTTAGTGCTGTTTCATCCTTATCATTATAAAGTGGATCAAACGTTTTATATTCACTTCCAAAATCAGGTTTTTCTGATATTTTTAATCGTTGAGAAGCGTACTCCTTCTCCATCCGCTCTAATATAATTTCATCGCCCATTGAAAGTGCCTTAGTATCTATCGATTTATCTTTTATAACAGCTTTAAAAGCCCCAGGAATAATCTCAACAAACTCTAATTTCACAGGAGCTTTAGTTTGTACAGGCTGATTTGACTTTGCATTATTTTTCAGTTCAGCACTGGTATTGGGGTTTATCTCATCCACTGTTGCCGCTAAACTAAACTGACTAGATAATGCTAGCGAAAGCATCATCAGCACAAAATATTTCTTATTCATTTCTCTCTCCTATATACATCTACAACTTTTAATGTTATAGCAAAAAGGACCTACAGTAATCTGTAGGTCCTTATATATTTTGGTGCGGTTGGAGGGACTTGAACCCTCACGAGCGTACGCTCACCACCCCCTCAAGATGGCGTGTCTGCCATTCCACCACAACCGCATGGAATACAAATGGTGCCTCAGGACAGAATCGAACTGTCGACACACGGATTTTCAGTCCGTTGCTCTACCAACTGAGCTACCGAGGCATGTTTTTTTGTAAAAAAAAATGGCGACCCCGATCAGATTTGAACTGACGATCTTCGCCGTGACAGGGCGACATGTTAACCGCTACACCACGGGGCCGCGTATCAACTCTCGTTGACTACTCGTATATATTAACATGAGGTAACCTACTAATGCAAGTACTTTTTTCTAATTTTTTGATGAATTTTTCCAAAATATATGAAATTAGGAACTATCTATTAAATCGCAAATATTAGCCATTTATATTTAGTATGCTTGAATATACTACAAATTATACCTATAATTACAGAAATCAAAAACGCCTGTAAAGGGGATACTTTTTCTGATTTGTGACTATCTTAAAAACCAGCTTAAGGATAATAATAAAATTGGCACCTAAATTTCTTTAACGAAAACTAGGTACCAATTTCAACATAATTATATAAAATTGTTTATTATGGTATTTTTACAAGTATGATACAAATTATAAATGATCCCAAGGACCATCACGCAAGTCTTGTTCCCAATAATACTCAACCTTCATATCACCACGTTTGACCTTATCGAATACCTTAGAACGTGCAGTGCTCATCACATTTTCACTATGCTTACCACCGAAGTACGCATATCGAGATTTACCCAATGTATACATAACTGATACATAAGGTTCTACAGAACTAATATTACTTTTACCAAGTCCTAGATCTACAGAAATATGAGGTGTCACATTCATTTTTGCACCCACCTTCAGTCCATGTATAGTTTGCCACTTATGTTGGTCAATATAAAACATCTCTGTCGGCTGTTCTCCTGGTGCTTTTGTTTTCCAATGATATCCTTCCACATAACTAGATAGCCAACGGGCATTCTTATAATCACGTGTATACCGTATATCAAAGCCGTCCAATACATGTTCGTAAGAATATCGAGGTGTTGAATGAATACCATCAGGTGGTGTACTAAGGCTATCATGGAAATCTATTGCCCGCGGTACTTGACGTAAAGGCGTATTAAATTGATAAGGGCCCACCTTTTTTTCTGATAGTCCACGGTATACATTAACACTAATTGTATTTAGTCCAGCCACATATTCTAAGCCTGCACTAACACGAGAAAGTTTATCCTTAAATGCATAGTCATAGAATACATTAGCGCCGACGTAAGCGTGTTCATGTTTACTAAGGCGACGATAGCCAAGACCAGCAGTACCAACAAGGCCAAGATTATCATGTTTTACTACTTCACCTTTATCAATATAATACTGTTGAACATCAGCCAGACTCCCATATGCGTCAGGACCATTCCAATATGCACTAGTGGAAATTTTTTCGCCACCATTACCATCTAATCGACCTTGTACAAACACCATGGATTTGCTATCTTTACCATATTGTTTTATGGGTTGTAACGTCTCTATAAAATACTGTGTATTCACTTCTGCTTAGAGTTATGATTACGATAATGGAATCGTGTATCATAGCTTAGATTATTATCAGTCATTTGTTTGTTAGGCATTGCATAATCATGATAGGAATCTTCCTGGCTTCCTTTAAAACCAATACCAATATCAGTACGATCCATCCAGCTTGATTGAACTTTTTCTCCATTATCTTTATCTGCTGCTAATGCGCATGTAGCAAAACTACATGTCAATGCTGTACATACTAAAGATTTGATAATCACCTTTTTACTAACCATAGTCTCCCCTTCTTTATATGAAATTTTCATGAAAGATACTTTTATTATATATTCTTTAGTTAGGTAAAGCAATAATATGTCTTATCCACTTTATAGCATATATATTCTCTATAGTTTATTAGTACATATATTTGAAAGTTCTACTGTTTTTAAGTATTGCTAATTAATAGTTATAGTGAATCGTCTTTGACTATGATAAAAATAAATATATATTATATAAATAATAAGAATGTAATATAAAATACTTTGGAGCAATACAATGAAATCAAAATCACTTATAACTATCTTAATTATTGCTATTGTAGGTGCTTTAGCAGCAGCATGGTATTTCATGTGGTACATTCCCCACACACCAGCCTATACGCTAAAAATTATTCATCAAGCCGTGCAAGATAAAGATGCCGATGAGGCTTTACGCCATATAGATACAAAATCTATTGTAAAAAATATTTTAGAACGGGAAGGCAATAAATATATAGATACATCTAATCCATTTGGTAAAGCTACTATTGCAGCAGCTAAAACATTTGGTCCATCTTTAATTGAAGATGTAATGAGAAAATATATCGAAGATCCAGACAGCTTTAAATCTCAGCCGGCTACAACAGATACTAACAATACAGCTCAAAGTGATGACAACATGTCTATGGTCGATCGGCTTGTAGATGGCCGTCTTTTCAAAGAGCATGATGTAGAGGTTAAAAATATCAAATCTGAAGACGATGGAGATACAGCTATCGTAACCGTAACAATACAAAACAACAAAAAGAATATGACAAAAGATATACGAGTTTTGATGCGTCATTTAGGTGATGGCACCTGGGTTATTTATGATATTCCAGATATGGAAGACTTATATACAGTAACTCGTAAATAGCTTGTAATAAACAATAAGTAATTATTAACTTATACGGAACCTAAAAAGGACAGTAGATACTAACATAGTATTTACTGTCCTTTTATCATTATCTATTATCTATTACCTATTACGTATTACGCACTAGTTATTAGTTATTAGTTATTAGTTATTAGTTATTTGTTATTAGTTATTTGTTATTATCTATTACCGATCAAAGTCCACAATGGCTAATGTTACGGTCACTTGTGAGATGAGTCGTTCTGCATCGTCCTTCATGTCAAAGCGCCATACATGTGAAGTTTTCCCTTTCACCAATAGTGTACCATGGGCTGTTAAAGAGCCTTCACATCGTACAGGGCGCAAGTGGTTAGCTGTAATAGATTGACCTACGCCAAATTTATCAGCACCAATGAGTTCGTTACTCATCATTCCAGCTGCAATTTCTGCAAAGGCTAGGGTCGCCCCTCCATTTAGGTAACCTTGCGGTTGCTTATGAAAGTCACCTAAATTCATTTTTGCCACACATGTAGTGTCACTTGTCATATAAGGCTTTTCAATTTGTAAAGCTTCAATCAAATTCATAGTGTTCGTTTCTCCACGCAATACGCTTCTAATCTATCATCAAAAACGGTTACACCTAGCCCATCACCATCAGGTACGTGCATTACACCATTTTTAAAAGTGAGGTCGGGATAGATGAGGTCTCGTTCAAAGTATCTATTAGAATCCGATAGGTCTCCTGCCATATAGGAATCACCTAGTGCAGCTAGTTGAGCATGGAGCATTTTAGAAACGCCAGACTCTACCATGCTGCCAATCCAATACGGAATATGACTTTCTCTACAAAGATTAATAGCTGCCTTTGTTGGCACAAGACCGCCCATACGCCCTACTTTTATATTAAGTACGTCAATTAGGCCATATTCAATAGCATAGGATAAATCATCATAGCCTAATATAGATTCATCTAAACAGATAGGTGTTTCAATATTCCAATCATCATTGTTAAGACGTTCCCACTTCCATTCCTTATAGGATTGGAGTGTCGTCATAGCAAAAGGCTCTTCTATGCAGGCTAGATTCAAATCGTTAAATTGACGAACTTTGTAGATGTCGTCATAGGAATAGCTTTGGTTTGCATCAGCAGCTAAGACTAAGTTTGGATACTGCTTGCGGATGAGAGATACTCGTTCATAGCCATCTGTGGGATTCACCTTTAACTTAATGCGCTTACAACCATTTGTCACATGAGTTTCTACTGTATCTAATAATTGTTCCATCGGTACGTCCCCGATAACAACACCACTTTCAATGGTATCTTGTAAAGACTGTCCCATAATATAGGAAACGGAATTTACACCAAGTCTCTCACAATGAAGATTAATAAGGGCATTTTCTACAGCAGCAATGGTCATAGGCATATGATCTCGATTGAGCCAGAACTGCAGCTGACGTACATAGGTCATAAGAGGTTTAGGCCGCATCAAGCGAAGATTAAATATATAATCATCCACTAATTTCTTCCAACATGTCTCTACAGTTTCTGCGGTATAGAATGGATCTGTGAAAGCTACACACTCACCATAACCTACATAACCTTGTTGGTCCTCGATTCGGATAACAATGGTCTCCCGTTCTTTTACCTCACCCTTGGCGGTTTTAAAATTAAACTTCATCGGTAGTTTAAGGCGATATGTAGTTATGCTTTTAAAATTTAAAATATCATTCATAGACGCCTCAATCTTCTAAATGAAGTTCATTACGCACAATTTTACCGGTCCCATTACGAGGCAATGCAGGTAAAATTCTTACATACTTAGGGATTTTGTACTTTGCCAATGAAGAGGTCATAAAGGATAGAATCTCATCGGCTGTCATACTTTCACCATCATGAAAGGCTACAAATAGCGCTGGTACTTGCCCCCATTTAGGATCAGGTACAGGTACTACGGCACACTCTTTCACCGCTGGCAATGTATAGACTAGGTCCTCTAATTCCTTAGGATAAATATTTTCACCACCAGAAATAATAAGGTCTTTGCGGCGATTCAGAATATATACAAAGCCATCTTCATCAACATAGCCGATATCGTCTGTATTAAGATCACCGTTGATAGGTTCCTTGTCGATATACCCAGTCATAACCATAGGGCCGGTCAAATGGATTTCCCCCACTCCATCCGCATCAGGATTATCAATATGAACCTGCATACCAGGTAATGGTTTACCTACAGAATCTCGTTTATGAGGGTAATCCAATACATAGAAGGTCACACTTTGACTAAAGGTTTCCGTCATGCCATAGGTCTTGTAAATTGGCAATGATTTCTTCTCACAAGCATCGATTAAGGCCATAGGAATAAACTCGCCACCAAGCAAAATAACACGTAATGTATGATGTGTTATCTTCGGTTCTAATTGGGTTAAAATCGTCGGTACTAAAGACATCATATTGATTCGATCTGACTCAATGAGTTCTAAAACCTTTGCCTCATCGTATTTAGGCAATATAGTGATAGCCGTTCCATTATAAAGTGATCGCATCAAGATAGATAATCCACTGACATGGAATAAAGGTAACACCATAAGCCAGTTATCTTGTTCGGCTTTACCAAGCACCTCTTGAGATGCTTGTACATGAGCTCTAATTTGCCCCCATCGTAGTGGTACTGATTTAAACTGACCTGTTGTAGCGCTAGTGTTCATAATGGCCGCAATGTCTGCATCATCAAAGTTCCAATCAAAAGTGTCCTCTAAATTCAGATTAGACAGAATGGATTCTAGCGGTTCAAACTCAATGGTACGTAGTAAACTAGGTAGTTGATTATACCGTTCTTTACTATGTAATACGGTAGTAACACCTAATTGTTTCAATTGGTTTCCGATCTCGTTGGGCTTAAGATGTACATTCAGTAACAATACCTCTTTATGGGCTAGCATAGCTGCCAGTACATAAATTGCCATAGTAACAGAGTTGTCCGATAAAATAGCTACACGTGAGCTTTCAAGATGTATCAATTCACTAGCCACATGGAGCACACCGCCATATATATCGTTATAGGTATATTCATTTATACATATGCGATCAGGATAGTGCTGTGCACCATACCGTAACCATTCCATCGTCTCACCTCGTATCTAAAGATAATGCCTTATGATTAATAATTAATAACAAAAGATATTATAAGAAAGGCGCCTCATATAGAGGCGCACTTTACGTTTTTACAATACATTCCATTCCTAGTAATAGACTGGTACTACGTTCTGATTAAGGGAATTTAGGGAATTGTTTGAAGTTCGGTTTGCGTTTTTCTTTAAATGCGTCACGACCTTCTTTTGCTTCATCGATTGTGTAGTACATCAATGTAGCGTCGCCTGCGAATTGTTGTAAACCTGCAAGACCGTCTGTGTCAGCGTTGAAGGCACCTTTCAACATGCGCAATGCCATTGGGGACAATTCAAGAATTTCGTTACACCATTGAACTGTTTCCTCTTCCAATTTGTCGAATGGTACAACACAGTTAACCATGCCCATTTCATAAGCTTGAGCAGCTGTGTATTGACGGCAAAGGAACCATACTTCACGAGCGCGTTTATGACCGATCATGCGAGCCAAGTAACCTGCACCGTAACCAGCGTCGAAGGAACCTACACGAGGACCTGTTTGACCAAATTTAGCATTTTCAGAAGCGATAGTAAGGTCACATACGATGTGCAATACATGGCCACCACCAATAGCAAAACCGTTAACCATAGCGATAACAGGTTTTGGGATAACGCGAATCAAACGTTGTAAATCAAGAACGTTCAAACGAGGAACATTATCTTCGCCTACATAACCACCATGACCGCGTACGCTTTGGTCACCACCGGAGCAGAATGCTTCTTTGTCTTCACCTTGACCGTGGTTTGCACCAGTCAATACGATTACGCCTACTTCGTTATCTTCACGAGCTACTGTGAAAGCATCGATTAACTCCATAACAGTTTTAGGACGGAACGCGTTACGTACCTGTGGGCGATTAATAGTAATCTTTGCAATGCCATTATATGTTTCGTAAATTACATCTTCATAATTACGATCCAATACTTTCCAATCAAATTTGCTCATGGACTTAACCTTTCTTGTGTAAAAAATCTAATACCGCTTGTTCAAACATCTGCGGTTTTTCTATATGTACATTATGCCCCGCCCCTTCGACGACGACATGTTTAAAGTTTGGCAACTTGCCAAATACATCTCTTCCTATTGTAGTATATTTTGTATCTAATGCGCCACTCACATATAGGCCTTTACATGATAATTTTTCTAACTGATCACCGACATAGGTCATAACACCTTGTCCGGACCCACGAAGGGTACACGCTAATGCGTACGGACTATTATGGGCACGACGTAAATGAATTAATTCAGTGACCGCGGGTAAAAGCTGCTTTTGACTTTCAAAAATAGGAGCCTCCGCCCAACGGGAAGCGAACCAAGAGCCATCGTTATGTTCTATATGGTGAGCTAATTCTTCATCTGCCTTGCGTCGTTCTGCTCGTTCAGCCTCCGAAGCAATCCCCACAGAACCACTTTCAAGGATAAGACCTTCTATTTCGCTATCATACTGTAATGCATAGGAAAGCGCTATACGGGCCCCCATGGAGTAGCCCATAAGATAATATCTATCACCTACCATATGATAGATAACGGTATGTAAGTCCTCTATCATTTTAGGGATTGTATAGGCCTCATCCTCTTCAGGAATATCAGAATCACCATGACCAATCAAATCGATACGGATTAAACGATAGCCTGTCAAGTTAATGGAATCCCAAGTATAACTAGATTCTGAAATCCATGAAAACATACGATAGGCTCCCCATCGCCTACCACAGTCAAGCCATAGCGATATTCACCCAAATCAAAGTACATGCGTTGAGCTGGATTACGCAAAGCATTATCTACAATACTGCAAAAATACTGACTCATAGTAATGCCTCCATATCAACTGAAACCTTCGTATATTTTTTATGCAATTCTCTGCTATATTCCCTATTTGTAGGAATTTCAATGATATGAACGCCTGATTCTTGACCAATCTTAGCCAATACAGAACTCAACTCATCGGGGCTGGAGATTTTAGTGTAGCCACAGCCATAGAGTTTGGCAGCCCCACTGTAATCTAAGCCTTGTGATGTGGAGAACAAGTAATCAAAATGCTTTGTCCCCTTTTGAGGTAAGTATTCAAAAATACCGCCTCCATCATTATTATGCAAAATAATGGTTAAGTTTAAATTATGAGTTTTAGCTACAGCCAATCCATTCAAATCATGGAACAAGGATAAATCCCCTGTTACTAAATATGTAGGTCTACCATTTACTGCTAGCCCTAGAGCCGTTGAAATAGTGCCATCAATGCCATTGACACCTCGGTTGCCGAAAAGAACCGCCTTAGATTCCCCACTGAACCAGAAGTAATCAAAATCGCGAATCGTCATACTATTGGCAACAAAAATTTGTCCATCTTCTGGGATATACTCTTGTAACTCGCGTATAGTTCGGCCTTCAAAGCAATGAGGTTCATCGATAGCTAAGCTTAGTTGCTTCTTACCCTCTTGTTCTAATCGTTGCCATATGTTTAAGTACGTATCAGAGCGATTGTTTTTTCCATACAAATGGGTAAAGACATCAATGCTAGCTTGCACATGCATGGTAGTTTTACCTGTTGGATTCATGGAGTCCATGGTAGGATTTACCTCAATATACTCCACATCAGTCCAGCTAGCAATCATCTGTTGCACTCGTTTTGACACAACGATTTGGCCAAACTGAATTACACAATCTGGTTTTAACTCACGCCAAAGAGCTTGCCCTGCTAATAATGCATCATACGTAGAGATAACAACATTATTAGCATCAATCCCCTCTTTATTGCTTTGATTATCCGCCGAGTTATAACGTCGTCTTACATTAGACAATGGATCCGCCAAAATAGGGGCTTGTAAAGCCTCCCCAAAGGAACGAATCGTATTAGCTTCATCTATATCGATCTGCGGGCCTGCTAGGATAAGGATACGCTCATATCTTTCAAGTAAATCATTAATCTCGTTTGTACCATTATTTCCATGAGCAATATCAACTGCATTATTAAAATGAGTCAAATTATTTCTATTATCACAGCCAAACACACTACTATAGTTTGGTTTAACCACTTTAAAGGAACTGCGACCAGCCTCAAAATGGTTACGGCTCAATTCTGGCACCAATGGTTCAAAGAGAGGCACATTAATATGGACTGGCCCTTTTTTCGTATCCATCGCTTTCATATACGCTTTACGAGCCACTTGGCGAGAATATGTATAGTAATGAGATTCTTGAGGCACTGCTAATTCTTCATAGTAGTTTACAGCTGTACCAAAGATTTTCTGTTGGTCTACTGTTTGCGGAGCCCCTACGTGTAACAACGTGTGTGGTCTATCTGCAGATAATACGATAAGAGGCACACCGCTATATTGAGCCTCTAAAATAGCGGGCAAATAATGAGCCACTGCCGAACCAGAGGTACAAACGAGTACGGTTGGTTCCTTATGAGCCTTTGCAATGCCAAGAGCCATAAAACTAGCAGAGCGCTCATCTATATTCATATATGTTTCAAATCCTTCATGCTCCGTAAAAAGCATGGCCATCGTAGTAGAACGAGAGCCAGGGCTAAACACCGCATGACGGACGCCGAGTTGGTAGAATTCGTCTACCAAGGCAGCAATATATTCATTCATTATATTCCCTTTCAAACACCCTTAGAGGTACGGAAACAATTATAAAGCATCCAAAATGGTACGCATTTTATTATTAGTTTCAGCGTATTCTTCATCCGCATCAGACTCGGCTACAACGCCACACCCTGCATAGGCATATAGTACATTATCCATGATAAGAGCAGATCGAATAGCAACCACAACAATGCCGTCCCCCATATCTTTCATAAAGCCAAAAGGTGCTGCGTACATACCACGCTCATGGGCTTCATACTTTTGTAATAAGGCTAGCGCCTTTTCTCGAGGTTCACCACCAAGGGCTGGTGTAGGGTGTAACAATTTAGCCCATTCCACAAGAGATTTGTACTATCCTTTGCAGTAATTATGGTACGCAAATGATAGAGGTGAGATAACTCCATAATGCCGGTTTCCCCCACCGTAACATCAGGAGTGATTTGTTTCATCGTATTTACGATACGGTCGCGAACAATATTATGTTCAACGATATTTTTTGTATTAGTTAGTAATTGTTCTTTCGTCCACGCATTAGGACCATCCTTTGGAGCTGTTCCAGCTAGTGCATAGCTAAGTATTTCACTGCCACGATGGCGCACTAAAATTTCTGGCGATGCCCCTACAAAGGTACGCCCATCCTTTTCATAGCCAAAGATAAAACAATTCGGATTATTATCGACTAAATTAGCTAAGATACTTGCCACATTGTATGGTGTTTCGCTAGTGAATTCCACCTCGCGAGAGGAGACGACCTTAGTCATTTCATCACTACTGATACCCTCGGCTATAGCATTCATCAAACGGTCCCAATCCGCCTTATCATCGCTAGTTTCCTTGTAGTTATGACGAACTCGAGGTACCTCATAATTCTCAATGGGTACACTTTCACCAGCATGTAGATAGAAGGACTCTCCATTTTCTACGATGTAATAATGGGTAAAAGCAATCATTTCATGGCCCATATTAGACCATTTAGGGTCTTTTACAGTATCAAAAAAAGTATCCCCATAAAATACATACGCATAATTATGGCGATCGTCATCATCTTTAACCGTCGCTAGACGTTTAGCGCCTACAACGATGCGGTCACTTTGGCGATCCACCCAAAACACGCGTTCTTCATTGGGGAAATTCATCCAAAATGATACCGGACTATTCAGTTTTAACGGTTCTTTGTTATATTTCATAGTTGTATGTCGCTATACGAAAAATAGACTATAGTAAAAACACCTAATATGTAGAAGATGTACTTCTACATATTAGGCGCCATCAATAGGTTTCAAAATGTTGAGATGAGCCTAACGCCATCACACGTCGATGGGCCCTCTTTATATCTACATTATTATAACATAGGTAACCATTAAAAGGTAGAAAATAAAAACCTCTACACCACATGCGCTATGCATAAATGTAGAGGTTTTTATATTTTTGAAATGCTATTGTATTCTTTTAAATACATGTTTACATGATTTAAAAGACCTTTAGTTTATTTGAAAGCTTTCGCCCCAATATCTGTACGATATTGCATGCCCTCAAAATCGATATGTTCTATACGACCATAAGCTCTATCGAGTGCGGTTCTAAGGTCCTTACCAAGGCCCACAACGCCAAGCACGCGGCCGCCATTTGTAACATACTCTTCACCCACTAGTTTAGTGCCTGAGTGGAATACGATGGTTGTATCATGTTGTTTAATATCACCATGAATTACATCACCCTTGGAAGATGTTTCAGGATATCCTTTAGAAGCAAGAATGACACAAGCAGCAGAGGAATCTTTCCATTTCACCATATCAGCTGTTAATGTACCTGTGGCACAAGCCATCATAATTTGACCTAAATCACTATCAAGTAATGGCAATACAACTTGAGTTTCTGGATCGCCAAAGCGTGCATTAAATTCAACAACCTTAGGACCTTGAGGCGTAATCATAAGGCCTGCATAGAGACAACCCACATAAGGCATGCCCTCTTTTTGCATGGCCGCCACCATAGGTTCTAAGATTGTTTTCATCGCTTCATCACGCAATGCATCTGTAAGCACTGGCGCTGGTGCATAGGTGCCCATACCGCCTGTATTAGGGCCTTTATCACCATCAAAGATACGTTTATGATCCTGGGAAGCAATCATAGGCACTACCGTCTTACCGTCTACAAAGGCAAGTAAGCTCGCTTCTTCGCCTTCCATGAATTCTTCAATAACAACGGTGCTACCTGCATCACCAAAGCGATTACCGCTAAGCATATCTTCTACAGCTGCATTCGCTTCTTCTACGGTCATCGCTACTACAACGCCCTTACCGGCTGCCAAACCGTCAGCTTTCACCACGATAGGAGCACCTGTTTGAGCGATAAATTCTTTTGCTTCGTCTACCTTGTGGAATACACCATAGGCAGCCGTTGGAATATTGTATTTTTTCATAAGGTCTTTGGCAAATACCTTAGACCCTTCTAATTGAGCAGCCGCTTTAGATGGACCAAACACAGGAATTCCAGCTACATTGAGTGCATCTGCTAGTCCTGCTACAAGAGGAGCCTCTGGACCAACAACAACTAAATCAACGTGATTATCTTTCAAAAACGAATTAAATGATCCCTTTGCTGCCAATCAATGCCGACTAGCTCTGCACAATCTGACATGGCTGCACTGCCAGGAATGGCATATACCTTTGTTACGCTAGGGCTGATGGACAATCGCCATGCCAATGCATGTTCGCGGCCGCCGTTACCGATTACACATACTTTCATAAGTCCTCCATCGGCGCCTAAACGCCATCAAGTTCATAGTAGAAGAAATAGTTAGTAATTGTGCTTAACTATAAGCTAAATATCTCAACCGATTAATGTTTAAAGTGGCGAATGCTTGTAAACACCATAGCAATCCCTGCTTCGTCAGCAGCTTTGATGGATTCTTCATCGCGAATGGATCCACCTGGTTGAATAATGGCTGCAATACCATGTCTTGCCGCTGTCTCTACAGTATCGCCGAATGGGAAGAATGCATCAGAAGCTAATACAGCGCCTTTAGCAGCTTCACCAGCTTGTTCAAGGGCAATTTTCGCAGAACCAACGCGGTTCATTTGACCCGCCCCAACACCGAGGGTACGTTTTTCATTAGAAATCAAAATAGCGTTGGATTTTACATGTTTTACAAGCTTCCAAGCAAATTCAAGGGCTTTCCATTGTTCCTCTGTTGGTTGTACCTTCGTAACCACTTTATAGTGAGCGCGGTCTTCTTGGATATCATCCTCTGTTTGCACCAATAGACCACCAGAGACTTTTTTCACTGTCACTTGTCCAGACTCAGGTTTAGATAACTCGATGAGACGAATATTCTTCTTTGCTTCAAGGATGTGTAATGCTTCTTTTGTGAAAGCAGGTGCCATAATGACTTCTAGGAAAATTTTGCTCATTTCTCCGGCAGTAGCAGCATCAACTTCACGGTTTAAAGCCACGATACCACCAAAGGCAGATACGGAGTCTGCTTCGTAAGCATTTACGTAAGCATCATGCAATGTAGCTGCTGTAGCTGCACCACATGGGTTTGTATGCTTAATGATACATGCTGCAGGATCTGCAAACTCCCACACCATATTCCAAGCTGCTTCCATATCTACGATATTGTTATAAGAAAGCTCTTTGCCATGGAGTTGTTTCAAGGCCCCCATGCCATGGGCTTTACCGATTTCTTTGTAGAATGCCGCTTTTTGATGCGGATTTTCCCCATACCGAAGATCAGTTACCTTTTCATAAGCACTTAAATATTCTGGAGGTGTAGGACCTTCGTTTAAGATGCCACTCATGTAGTTAGCAATAGCTACATCATAAGCTGCAGTATGAGCAAAGGCCTCTTTCGCTAGACCAAAGCGATAATCTTTAGTCAATTCCCCATGTTCTTTAAGCATTGCTAAGATTTCGTCATAATGATCTGGATTTACCACAATGCCCACATACGCATGGTTCTTCGCCGCAGAGCGCACCATGGTAGGACCACCAATATCGATATTTTCAATAGCTTCCTCTAAGGATACATTTGGTTTTGCAATGGTTTCACGGAATGGATAGAGATTGACAACCACAGGTCGATTGGTTCAATGCCATGATCTGCCATAGCTTTTTGATGTTCCGCATTGTCGCGGATTGCCAAAATACCACCATGAACCTTAGGATGTAATGTCTTTACACGGCCATCCATCATTTCAGGAAAACCAGTCAAAGATTCTACGGCTTTTGCTGTAATGCCTGCATCAGTAATAGCCTTAAGGGTACCACCTGTGGAATAAATGGTTACACCTAATTCAACTAATCCCTTTGCAAAGTCTACAATACCTGTTTTATCAGAAACACTAAGTAATGCATTTTTAATCATCTAACGTCTTCCTTTGCTTACACATCAATCTTCAATATATACAACACGACCTTTTATAGTGAGCTTATCCTCACAAAATAGTCGCAACGCCTCTTTATACGTTTTATGCTCGATAGGCAATAATCTATCACTCAAAGTATCCTCTGTATCATCGGGTAATACAGGCACCGTATTCTGCATAATGATTGGGCCCGTATCCATTCCGGCATCAACAAAGTGTACCGTACACCCCGTAATTTTTACGCCTCCGTCAATGGCTTGTTGATGACCATGAAGGCCTGGGAAGGATGGCAATAATGCAGGATGGATATTTAAAATCTTATGCTCATATCGTTCAATGAGCTTAGTCCCAACTATGCGCATATAGCCTGCCAAGACGATGCCATCAACCTTATAAGGCTCTAAGGCATCTAGTTGAGCCTGTTCAAAGCTCGCTTTTGAATCATAATCGCTACGGTCGATAACAATGAGGGGAATATTCCAAATTTAGAGCGTTCTACAATACCGGCATCGCCGTGATCTGTAATAATTACAACAAATTCACCATTAATATAGCCTTCTTGCATGGCCTTATACAGTGCTTCCCCATTGGAACCGCGGCCGCTAGCAAAGAGGGCTAATCGCTTTTTAGAATTACGCATCGAACTCAGCCCCTTTAAGGACAACAGGACCATCACCGCTTACGATACGGCCAATTTCATAAACCGCTTCACCACGGCTACTAAGATTTTCTTTAACCTTTTCAACATCGTTTTGGTCAACGATGAGGATCATACCAATACCCATGTTGAAAGTGCGGTACATTTCAGGCCATGCTACATTGCCCCATTCTTGTAATTTCGTAAATACAGGAAGTCGTGGCCATGTTGTAACATCTACCTCTGCAGTCACACCCTTTGGCAATACGCGAGGAATGTTTTCATAGAACCCACCGCCTGTAATATGAACCATACCCTTTACAAGTTCTTGTTCAATTAGTGGTAAGACTGCTTTTGGATATAAACGTGTAGGGGTCAATAATTCTTCGCCTAAAGTCTTACCAAACTCTGGGATGTCTGTATCGATAGACAATTGTTTGTGGTCGAATACGATTTTACGAACCAAGGAAAAACCGTTGGAATGGACACCAGAAGATGGCAAACCTAAAATCACATCACCCGCTTTGATACTTTCACCAGTAATCAATTTAGGACGATCAACGATGCCAACGGCAAAACCAGCTACATCGTAGTCATCATTATCGTAAAAGCCTGCCATTTCAGCAGTTTCGCCGCCCAGTAAAGCACAGCCAGACTCTTCACAAGCCTCTGCCACACCGCGCACGATATCTGCTACTTTCACAGGATCAAGTTTACCAACTGCAATGTAGTCGAGGAAGAATAGAGGCATAGCACCTTGTACGAGAATATCGTTAACACTCATAGCTACGCAGTCTTGGCCAATAGTATCATGCTTATCCATCATGATAGCGAGACGTAATTTTGTGCCTACCCCATCTGTACCAGATACTAGCATAGGGTCAGACATGGAGTGACCAGCTAAGGAATAGAGGCCCCCAAAACCACCTAAATCACCAACAACACCTGGTGTATAGGTGCGTTTCACGGATTCCTTCATCAATTCTACAGCACGATTACCTGCATCGATATCAACGCCTGCATCGCGATAGGTTAAACTAGTTTTATTCGAGCACATATTTGACCCCTTCCTCTTGTTCCGCAGGAACCTCTACACTGTAATCACCATTAAAGCAAGCAAAACATAAGTCATTAGGCGCTATATCAGAAACAGCGCGACATAAGCCTTCACGAGATAAATAATGTAATTTATCGGCATTAATATAGTCTTTGATTTCATCTACTGTATGTGTAGCAGCAATGAGCTCTTTACGCACCGATGTATCAATGCCATAGTGACAGGAGTACTCAATGGATGGAGAGCTAACGCACATGTACACCTCTTTGGCACCCGCTTCTTTTAGCATCTTAACGATGATGCCACTCGTAGTACCACGTACAATAGAGTCATCGATGAGTACAATCCGTTTACCGCTTACCACATGAGGTAGTGGGTTTAGTTTCATGCGAACAGCTAATTCCCGTTCCTCTTGGTTTGGTTTAATGAAAGTACGTCCGCTATATCGGTTTTTCACTAACCCTTCTGCAAAAGGTATGCCCGATGCACGAGCATAGCCTAATGCAGCGGTAGTGCCAGAATCAGGAATAGACATGACAATATCTGCATCATATTTTGTTTCGTTATATAGCTCACGTCCCATATTGAGGCGGGATTGATAAACCGATTGACCATCAATATGACTATCGCCACGTGCAAAATAGATGTATTCAAAAACACAAAGCTTTTTATCAATTTTTTCTGGTTCTGCATAAATAGTGCTACGCACGCCTGAATCATCGATGATTACCATTTCGCCTGGATCGATGTGACGAATAAACTCGGCTTTTATGGCATCTAATGCACAGCTTTCACTAGAGAGAACATAACCATTTTCAGTTTTCCCTAAGCACAGAGGTCTAAAGCCTTGTGGGTCGCGTACACCTACTAAGGAGTCATTTGTGGTAATAACTAGAGAAAAAGCCCCTTCAATTTGACGCGCCGCATCAGCAATGCGTTCCTCTTGTGTCTCAGCTTTAGAACGCGCAATGAGGTTTACGATAACCTCGGAATCCATCGTCGTTTGAAAAATGGAACCATCCGCTTCAAGACGTTTACGAATGGCTAAGGCATTCGTTAAGTTACCATTATGAGCTACCGCAATTTGACCACCTTGATAGTGAATTACCAACGGTTGGATATTGCGCGGATTATTGGAACCTGTTGTAGAGTACCGCACATGACCAGTCCCCATATGGCTTGGTAAGGATGGTAGTTCTTTAATGGCCTCAGTCAACAAGCCCATACCTTTTTTTAGTTCTACATCATGACCATCTGTAACGGCAATGCCCGCGCTTTCTTGGCCACGGTGTTGGAGTGCAAAAAGCCCCCAATATACATAGCGTGCTACATCAACGGTTCTATCATAGACACCGAATACACCACACTCTTCATGCCATTTATCAAAAACAGGATCGTAGTTCATTGTGCCCCCTTAGGCGCGTTCGCCAGTAAGACGGAATAACATTTCCTTGTACGCTTCTTCAATATTGCCAAGATCGCGACGGAAGCGGTCTTTGTCGAGCTTTTCACCTGTTGTAGCATCCCAGAAACGGCATGTATCAGGAGAGATTTCGTCGCCTAATAATACTTCACCATTGTGAGTACCAAATTCTAATTTAAAGTCAACAAGGGTTACATTTTTTGTAGCCAAGAATTTTTCAAAATATCATTTACTTTTAAAGTGATTGTAGAAATTACATCAAGTTGTTCTTGCGTAGCCCAGCCAAGTGCTGTGATTTGGGATTCGTTGGCAAATGGATCGCCTAATTCATCATTTTTGTAACAGAATTCAAGGATTGGATGTTTAAGAGGAGTACCTTCTTCAATACCAAAGCGTTTAGCCATGGAGCCAGCTGCAATGTTACGAACAATAACTTCTAAAGGAATGATATCCAAAGTAAGTACTGTTTGATTGCGATCATCTTCGCGACGAACAAAGTGAGTTGGTACGCCTTCCTTTTTCAACAATTCAAAGAAGAAAGAAGAAATCTTATTATTCAATACGCCTTTGCCAAGGATAGTATCATGTTTTTCGCCATTGAATGCAGTAGCATCATCTTTGTAATGAACGATGTACTCATCTTTGTTATCTGTTTGATATACTTGTTTTGCTTTACCTTCGTACAATAATGTTAATTTTTCCAAGTCGATGTTAGCCATGATGTGTCTCCTTTATCATAAATGAATGATACAAACTATATATGGATATGTAATAAAAGAATTAAGCTTACTTTATGAGCAATGTAATCTGTAACGAGTTATATGATTATATTTTAATAGCGCCTTGTAGCTCTGCATTATCTGCTAGGACTTTTTCGGCCATATCTTTACGATACTGTACATATTGTTCTTTCAATTCTTTGTTGAAAGCTGCTCCAATTTGTACGGCAAATAGTGCTGCATTTTTGGCTCCGTCAACAGCCATTGTCGCTACTGGCATACCAGATGGCATTTGAACAATAGCAAGCAAGGAATCGATACCTTTTAAGGCCGTTGCATTAAGAGGAATACCGATAACAGGTAATGTGGTAAAGCTAGCGACTACGCCAGGTAGATGAGCTGCTGCACCAGCACCAGCGATAAATGCGATAGCCCCTTCATCTTCAAGTCTTGTAACAAATTCTTTTACAGCTTCAGGTGTACGGTGAGCTGAAGCAATTACCATTTCATAAGGAATGTTGAATTCATCAAGTATGGCAGATGCCTTTTTCATTGTGTCTAGGTCAGACTTGCTGCCCATAATAATACCGACCTTCATAGATCCTCCTAATAAAAAAGCCCAGCCGAAATAGACTGGGAAAAATGCGCACAAATAGCCTCCGTAGACTTGCGTTGAGTTTGTTGATTTGCATAGTTCACGGTGCTACCTCCTTCTTGTACACAAATTGTAACACCTAACATTTACAAAATCAACATTATTTTCGAATATTTTTTAATTAATTATTTTTATTATTCGTTATATTCCGAACTATTTGAAAGAATTAAATTTAATTATATCGACGTTATTCAAAATATATGATTAGAAATATATACTCTTTTTTACAAAACCACACATTCTATTAAACTTAGGTCTTTTAAAGTGTTAATGTATATTTTACCAAAAATAAAAAGAGGGTATCCCACCTTTAGAGATAGGATACCCTCTTTCAATTAATTTCCGAACATTACGGCCCTTAATCTGTATTTGTTATTAATTAATGTGTGCCACTTTCAAAAGCAGCTTTCAACTCGCCTACAGCTTCAGGGACATAGTCTACGATAGAAGACATCAATGCATACATTAATGCAGGTTCAAACGCATCGTCACCACACATGTATACACAGTCTAAATATAGACTGGAATCTTGTTCATCAATATATAGTTTATAGTTTTTGTATGTCGCATTGTCGCGGTTGATCAACGCATTCAAGGCATTCATATTTTGTGCGGTTACCTTTTCAGGGCCTAACACCAAACGAATAACACTGTAAATACTGTTATCAAGAATAACAAATAACGGCATATCCCACAATGGGGATTTAATGTAAGAACGGTATACAACAGTACCGTCTTCATCCTCAAAATCCTTACGTTCAAAGGATGTGATTTCTTCGTCTTTTAAAAACTTATCAAATAATAATGCTTTAGGATTCATAACAACCTCTATTTAGCTAAACCAGCTACTTTAAGAATGCCTTTATGTACAGCATCTAAATGTGGTTGAACGACTTCAAGCAATAAATTAACTACTACTGTAGGATCAAATTGCTCAGTCAAACCAGGAACAGACACATCCATATAGATGTTATTGTCTTCATTGCTCACATAGTATTTAGATACTTATAATCTTGATTCAATGTGTTAAGTTCTTTCAACACAGCAGGAATCACTTTTTCATCAATAGATGTTGTTGTGATAGCAATACGTGCATAGGAGAATGCAGAATCATCCACAACGATGAATACAGGCAAGCTATGCTCATGAACATCCAAACGGCCGTGGTAAACGACTGTATGAAGGTCATCTGTCATTTCTTCCTTTGTAAACCAAGAGTTACCGCCTTTATTTAAGTCAGCAACGAGTAAGTCAAATTTTTCTGCTTTTTGATTCATAATTCCCTCTACAAATAATCAGACTATTAGTCTTCGATAAATACACAACCATTGTCTTTAAATTCTTTAATACGAACTAAAGACTCAACACGATACCCTGCATTTTCAAGGCGTTCACGACCAGGTTGGAAGGATTTTTCGATAGCGATCGCCATACCAACCACTTCATCACCAGCGTCTTCCACCAATTTAGCAAGGCCCATAGCAGCCTCACCAGATGCCAAGAAGTCATCGATGATCAACACTTTTTCACCGGCTGGCAAGAATTTTTTAGAAATAGTAATATCGTAGTTTTCCTCTTTTGTATAAGAGTACACAACACTATGATATACATCATCTACCATAAGAATAGATTTTTTCTTACGCGCAAATACTAATGGCACATCAAGTTCAAGAGCAGCCATCAACGCCAATGCAATGCCAGATGCTTCAATAGTAACAATACGTTGTACACCTGCATCACGGTAACGATCGGCGATTTCTTTACCGATTGCTTTAAACAATTGTGGATCGATTTGATGATTCAAGAAACCATCGACTTTTAGCACGCGATTATTGAGGACAATCCCCCTCTTCACGAATGCGTTGTTTTAATAATTCCATGTGCTCTTACCTCCGCAGCATAACTATCTTTAAATTTTAACGTAAATAACCCCTTAGGGTCAACCTATATCAAGTAAAAGACTTAACAATACAGCTAGAAAAACAGCTCTCTTTAAGACTTCAAAACTTTCCACACTAAATTATAAAATTCAGTAGGTTTATAACAATATAATATAGCACAGATAACAGTACTCTAAAATATAAAAAGACACACTTTCTGAAAATTCTCATAAAGTGTGTCTCATTATTATAAGACCTTATCGCGTGTGCTTTCACGATTAACGAGCAAGGATGTAAAGCGCGCAGCCCCTTCAGATTGAGGTACCAAACGAGAACGGACAAGTACAATATCACGTGTTGGCACTGGAATATCTGTATCGATACGTACCACTGTACCTTCTTGCATCTTTGTTGCACTACATGGTTAGGCAACATAGAAATCCCCATGTTAATTTCTACAAGATCAAGCAGCACATCGACGCTACCTAATTCAAAGCGCGGTTTACGGCATGCGCCATGAGTTACTTCATCAAAGAATGTACGGCTCGCAGAACCTTTATGCAAGAGCAAAATAGGCTCATTAAGAAGACGGCCTTGATCAAAGAAGCCTGCCCCTTTATAGTCAGGACCACCAACAAATACATCTTGAATTGTAGCCAATGTAGTTACCTCTAGTTGAGGATTATCGCGCAAGCCTTCATAATCGTTAACGACGGCTAACTGCGCTTCTTTGTTGAGTACTAATTCTACACAATCGGGTGATGGTCGATTAATGATATGTAGTCCGATTTCGCTTTCTTGCAATTGCCATTTATGGAAGTAAGGTAATAAGAAATGGCGACATAATGTGTCTGTAGCAGCCAGATTTAAGCTTTCATAAGCTTGGCTAACACGTTCTTGTAATTGAGTTACCCCATTATCAAGAATGGAAAATGCCTTAGCTACTGTATCAAATAATTCTTTGCCTTCTGGCGTGAACCCTACAGATTTTGTAGTGCGCACAAAAAGAGGCATATTAAGTTCACCTTCTAATTGCTTAATGCTTTGGCTGATGGCGGATTGAGAAACGCCTAACTCTTTGGCTGCACGGGAAAAGGATAAATATAAGCCTACCCCCAAAAAGGTTCTATATAAATCTGCAGATACTGCCATTTTATTCACCTCTGTTATATACTAATAGTAGTCTAATAGTCGTGTCTTACTTTTAAATATACATATCATTTACTATATTATAAGTATGGACTCTCAATATATAATGAATATGTAGAAATCTTCATGAAAGTTAGGTCTTATGACCTTCATGAACCTTTCATATTTATTAGTATTTCTAATCTTTTCATAAGTAAGATTATCTTTACTTATAAGTCTAGACCGACTATACTTAATTTGTCAATATCCCATAGGGAATTATATACATTACAGGAGGCTACAATGGCTATACAACGATTATTCGTAACAAAACGAGAATCTTTCAACCAAGAAGCACAACGCATGTTACAAACCTTACAACAGGAATTATCTATGCCTGCTACAGGGGTAACCATCTACGAGCGTTATGATATCGAACATGTAGATGCAAAAGATTTAGAGGCTGCAAAAAACCTTATCTTCTCCGAGCCTCCTGTAGATACAGTCTTAGAAGAAATCCCAGCTGCACAAGGTTTCGTTTCGCTGTTGAATATGTACCAGGTCAATACGATCAACGTGCTGACAGTGCTGAGCAATGTATTTCCATGCTCACTCTTACATCTGGCCACATCGTTCGATGTGCTCGTGTATTCGCCATCGAAGGTACTTTCACAAAAGAACAAGAAGAGGCCATTAAAGCGTACTACATTAACCCAGTAGATTCCCGCGAAGCGAGTCTTGAATTACCAACTACATTGGCCCTTGAATTAGAAGATCCTAAACCAGTGGCAACAATCGACGGTTTTACAGACATGAGCGATGCTGATTTAGAAACTCTCATCGATAGCTATGGTCTCGCTATGACATTGGCAGACCTCAAATTAATTAAGCAACAATATGCAGAAGTAGAACACCGCAATCCTACCATTACAGAAATTCGCCTCTTCGACACCTATTGGTCCGACCACTGCCGCCACACTACATTTATGACGGAATTAACGGATATTACCATTGAGGATAGTCGTTTCACAGGTGCAGTAAAAGAAGCCCTTGAAGAATACATGGAAGGCCGTGCTGAACTATATACAACTAAGAAAAAGGCTCGCTCCCTCATGGACATGGCAACACTAGCAGTTAAAGAATTGCGTCATGCAGGCGGTTTAACAAATCTTGATGAATCCGATGAAATCAATGCATGTACAATCATTATTCCTGTTGATGTAAACGGCAAAACTGAAGAATGGTTGTTATTATTTAAAAACGAAACTCATAACCACCCTACTGAAATCGAACCATTTGGTGGCGCTGCAACGTGCTTAGGTGGCTGTATCCGCGATCCATTGAGCGGTCGTGCTTATGTATACCAAGCTATGCGCGTTACAGGCGCTGGCGACCCTCATACTAGCCTTGAAGATACATTAGAAGGCAAATTACCACAAAAGAAAATTACCCAAGAAGCTGCTCGTGGCTACTCCTCTTACGGCAACCAAATCGGCCTTGCTACAGGTGAAGTAAAAGAATATTACCATCCTGGTTATGTGGCTAAACGCATGGAAATCGGTGCGGTTATTGGCGCTGCACCTCGTAATCAAGTACGTCGTGAAGTACCAGTCGCAGGCGATGTAGTAGTATTACTAGGCGGCAAAACTGGCCGCGATGGCTGTGGTGGCGCTACTGGTTCCTCTAAAGAACATACCGTAGAGTCCCTTTCCACATGTGGCGCAGAGGTTCAAAAAGGCAACGCCCTTACAGAACGTAAAATTCAACGTCTCTTCCGTCGCGGTGAAGTAACAACGCTTATTAAACGTTGTAATGACTTTGGTGCAGGCGGTGTATCCGTTGCTATCGGTGAATTAACAGATGGTGTAACAATCAATCTTGATTTAGTTCCTAAAAAATACGCTGGCCTTGACGGTACAGAGCTAGCCATTTCTGAATCTCAAGAACGTATGGCTTGCGTCATCGCCGCAGCTGATGTAGATGCGTTCAAAGCCTACTGCGACGAAGAAATTTAGAATGTACAATTGTAGCTGATGTAACTGATACAAATCGCCTTATCATGAACTGGAATGGCGAAACAATCGTAGATATCAGCCGCGACTTCTTAAATACAAATGGTGCAAGTCAACAGCAGGAAGCTATTGTAACAGCTCCAACGGATCGTTCTTACTTCTTACGTGGTTCTTCTAGTGCAGAGAACTTCAAAGAGAAATGGCTTGCAGCCGTATCCGATTTAAATACAGCCTCTCAACAAGGCTTAGCAGAACGCTTTGATAGTACAGTTGGTGCTAATACAGTACTCATGCCATTCGGTGGCAAGTTCCAAAAAACACCTACTCAAGGCATGGTCGCAAAATTACCTGTATTAAACGGTGAAACTACAACTGCAAGCATCATGACACATGGCTTCGTACCAGAATTATCTGCTTGGAGTCCATACCATGGCGCACAATATGCAGTACTTTTATCTGTAGCTAAACTAGTAGCTCTTGGTGGTCGTCGTGAAGATGCATACTTAACATTACAAGAATACTTTGAACGCCTCAATTCTAAAGAATCTTGGGGCAAGCCTGTAGCAGCCCTTCTCGGTGCCTATAAAGCTCAAAAAGAACTTGAAATCGGCGCTATTGGTGGCAAAGATTCTATGAGCGGTACTTTTATGGACCTTACAGTTCCTCCTACCCTCGTATCCTTTGCAGTTGGTACAGCCCATGTAGATAACATTGTAAGCCAAGACCTTAAAGGTGTAGATCATCGCCTTGTATTCTTCGATGTACCTCGTATGTACGATGACACTCCTGATTGGGATCGATTTAAAGAAAACTGTGAAGTTTTACAAGAACAAATTGAAAAAGGTCGCGTTTACTCCGCTTATGTCGTTGACCAAGGTGGCATTCCTGAAGCAGTTACCAAATGGCGCTCGGCAACAACATTGGTGTTAAATTCGATAAATATGCGGAACGTGCTATCTTCCAACCAGCTCTTGGTGCATTTATCGTAGAGGTAGATATTAAAGCGGTTAACTATCTCTTAGAATTACCAGGTCTTAAAGTAATAGGTGTAACACAAGCAAATCCTGTTATTGAATGGGCCGATCAATCTGTATCCCTTAAGGAAATTCAAGCAGCTTATGAAGCTCCATTAAATGATATCTTCCCTATGCGTGCGCCAAATGGTGTTGGTGAAGCGGTAGCATACATCCACGATCAACATGCTAAACCTCGCAGCGCATCCTTAGGGGCTAAACCTAAAGTGCTCATCCCTGTATTCCCTGGTACAAACTGCGAATTTGACTCTGCTCGTGCCTTTGAACGTGCTGGGGCAGAAACAGATATCGTAATCATTCGCAATCAAACACCAGAACAATTAAAAGAATCTATCGATGTAATTAAAACAAAATTAGCTGAATCCCAAATTCTTATGTTCCCTGGTGGCTTCAGTGCTGGTGATGAACCAGATGGTTCTGGCAAATTCATGGCTACCCTCTTCCGCAATCCATACCTTGCAGAAGGTTTAGAAAACCTCTTGTACAAACAAGATGGCCTTGTACTTGGTATTTGTAATGGTTTCCAAGCCCTTATCAAATTAGGCTTGTTGCCAGGTGGTCATATCGAAACATTAACCGCTGATCATCCTACATTGACATACAACACAATCGGTCGTCACTTATCTCGTATGGTTAACACTAAAGTTATTTCTACTAAATCCCCTTGGATGAGTGATGCTAAAGCAGGCGAAATTTACACTGTGCCAATTTCTCACGGCGAAGGTCGCTTCATCGCTTCCCCTCAACAAGTATTGGAATTCAATAAAACTGGTCAAATTGCTACACAATATGTAGACTTTGATGGTATTGCTTCCATGGATAGCCGCTTCAATCCAAACCAATCTGTAGCTGCTATCGAAGGCATTTATAGTCCAGATGGTCGCGTATTCGGTAAGATGGCTCACTCCGAACGCTGCGGTGCTGGTATCAGTAAAAATATTCCTGGTTTATTAGAAATGCCAATCTTTACATCTGGTGTAAAATACTTTAAATAATTTATGACTATTCTTTCATGTGAAAGCCTACTCCTTGGGGTAGGCTTTTCAATATTGATTTTTTTCGAAAATATTAGTATTATAAGTTGATGATATATTTACGAACATGAGAATTCGTGTAAACCTATACATAACAAATGTGAGTTAAGAAAGGATTTTATTATGCATTGTGCTCAGAAAATGACCCATAATATCTACTGGATTGGTAGTAATGACTGGACTACAGAACGTTTTGAAAACTTATTCCCTATTCCAAATGGTGTTAGCTATAACAGCTATTTCATTGATGATGAAAAAACTTGTGTTGTTGACTCTGTAGATGCGGAAATTCGCGAAGAATACTTTGATAACTTGACTCATCTATTAAATGGTCGCGACCTTGATTACATCATCGTAAATCATATGGAACCAGACCATTGCCAAACATTGTTGGAAACATTGGAACGCTATCCAAACTGTAAAATGGTTGGTAACGCTACAACATTCCGCATGTTTGAACAATTCTACAATTCTCCAAAACCTGATCAATACTACACAGTAAAAGAAGGCGACGAAATTTGCCTTGGTAAACATACACTTGTTTCCTACACTATGCCTATGGTTCACTGGCCAGAAGTAACTTGTACATATGAAAAATCTACTGGTACATTATTCTCTGCAGATGCTTTCGGTACATTCGGTACAGTTAACGGTAACATCTTTGCAGACCAAACTGATTACGTTGCTACCTACGAAGATGAAGCTCGTCGTTACTACACAAATATAGTTGGTAAATACGGTCCTCAAGTACAAAAATGCAATCCGTAAAGTTTCTGGTCTTGACATCAAGCGTATTGCTCCACTTCATGGTCCTATCTGGCGTACACCTGAAACTATCGATTATATCTTGCGCAAATACTTGCACTGGTCCAGCTACACAGCTTGTAAAAAAAGGTGTTGTTATTGCCTTCGGTTCTATGTATGGTAACACTCGTGCTATTGCACAACAATTGGCTAAAGCAATTGTCCAAACGCGGCGTCACAGATATCAAAAATCTACGATGTTTCCAAAACTAATGCTTCCTACATCATCGCTGATGCTTGGAAATACACTAACTTGGTAACAATTGCACCTACATACAATTTGAACCTATACCTTACTATGGAAAACTTCATTCATGAATTGAAAGCACTTAACTTCCAAAACCATAAGGTATCCATCATTGGTAACCACTCTTGGGCATCTGCTGCAATGAAAACAATGGTAGCACACTTCGAAAACGACTTCAAAGATATTGAAATCGTATCTGAACCACTTGATATCAAATCCTCTTTGAAAGAAGAAGATCTTCCAAAAATCGAAAAAATGGCAGATGATATCAAAGCATCCATCGATGCAGCTGAAATCAAAGAAGTATTATAATACACAAAGTAAAGGCCGCCTTTTTAGGCGGTCTTTTTTTCTTAGGCTTCAACTATACATATCTTACGTTTTAACAGCATTTCGCATAACATTTTTACAATTTAATTATTACTACTAACAGTAGAAACTTAGCTAAATTTTTGGAGTTTAAAAGTCTTATGAAAGTCTAAGATTTTCACGATTTTTTGCTTGACATAAATCTAACTTTTTCATATACTATACTAGTACCTGTTACACAACAGAATACATGGAGAGGTGTCCGAGCGGCTGAAGGAGCATGATTGGAAATCATGTGTGCGGTTATCCCGTACCCAGGGTTCAAATCCCTGTCTCTCCGCCATAGTAAAAGCAGTGCTTATGCACTGCTTTTTTATTATATAAAACCAAGAGGTGATACCTAATGTATCACCTCTTTTTATGTCTCTTATATCAAACTGTAAAGTATTACATTTTACTACTGCCAAACGACTAATGAGAAAAAGGCTATCGACCTAACATCGATAGCCTTTTATGTTTATATCATTAGTTTATATCACTATTTATGAATTTTTTTAGCTATGTCACCAATGATTTCAGGTGTTGTTCTACAACAACCACCTATTATCTCTGCCCCAGCATTACGCCATACGTCAACATAATCTACGAATGATGCAGGGTCGCCATACCAAGTCTTAGTTTCACTATCATAGCTTTCACCAAGATTTGGATATACAGCAATTGGTTTATCCGTAACAGTGCGAATATCCTTGATCAAGGACTCTACATACTCTGGTTTCGTACAATTGATGCCTATACCAGTTATAGGTCTAACCTTGTCGATCATTTCTGCACATTTAATGATGGTTTCACCACTAGAAACATGATGTCCATCTTTACAAGAAAAGGCAATCCATCCAGGAATCCCTCGCGATGTATATGGATCAGACATAGCACGAGCGATAGCAATGGCTTCATCATAAGACGGAATAGTTTCAAAGGATAATATATCCGGGTTTTCTTCACAGAATAATGCTAACCGAGGAATATGGAATACTTCTAGATATTCAGTTTGCACATCAGGATATCCACGGTACTCAGATCCATCCGCTAAAAATGCGCCATATGGCCCTACAGAAGCCGCCACTAATGGTTTAGGCAATGCACCTTCAGAAAAATATCTAACCCCATCTGGAGTCTCTTCTCCCAGTGTAATCCCTCGCAATGTAAGTGCTCCAGTCGCCTTAGCCTCTAAAAACTCATTGCGAGCTTGTACAGCTAGACGAACGGATAATTTAACGAGCTCTATGGCCTCTTCCGTACCATAACCTAATCCTTTAAAGCCAGCTACCGTTGCTTGATATCCAGAACTTTGAATGATATCTGCCCCGGCTGCCAAGTACGAGATATGTATTTTTTTGATGATATCCGGTTGGTCCATAAGAATCTTAGCAGACCATAATTTATGCTGAAGATTACAGCCATAACGCTCTAACTCTGATCCTAAGCCACCATCCAAAACGAGGGCGCCCTTCTCTTTAATTATATCTAAAAATGCACGTCGTTTAGCCATCATATCACCCATTCTATACTACCTCATACCTTTTGAGGTTTACTAAACGTATTATAACAAATAATACGTTTAGGTTCTATCTACAAACTATTTTAAATCCTCTGCTGGTGGCTCTTTACCAAACCATTTTTTATAAATCTCCGCATATTTGCCATTGGCTTTAATCTTAGCCAAGCCATCGTTAACTTTATTAAGAAGCTCTGTATTGCCTTTCTTCACAGCAATACCAAGTGGTGCCGCATCATAGTCCTCTCCAGTGACCTTTGCGATACCTTTGCCCTTACTATTAACATAATATTCGTTGACCGGTGTATCGTTAATAACTACATCTACACCTCTATTTTGTAATTCTAAGAATGCATCTACGATGAGATTAAATTGGCGCACATCGGCATTAGGAATCTTACTAGCAATTTCCGCACCAGTAGAACCAATGGATACACCGATACGCTTTCCTTCTAAGTCCTTGAAACTATTGATATTCGTGTTATCGATATTTACAACGAGGCCATTACCTGCAATATAGTATGGTTTACTAAAGTCTACAGACTTGGCACGATCCTCGGAAATAGTCATATCCGAGATTGCAATATCAATGGTATTACTTTGTAGTGCTGGTAAAAGCGCATCAAAGTTCAAGTTTTGAACATCGGCTTCAACGCCCTCTTCCTGTGCAATGGCATTGATAATATCTACATCAAAACCAGCTAATTTACCGCTGTCTTTATCTTTAAAACCAAATGGTGCATAGGTCGCATCAGTACCAACGCGCCATGTCTTTTGACTAGTACCTGTATTACCACAGCCTGCTATAAATAAACTACTAGCGATGGTAAAAGCTCCTAAAAGAGCTGCTATTTTCTTAAATTTCATAATTAATCTTACTCTAACTTTACAATACTATGTAAAGTTTTCTTTCTATATACGAATGAATCTATCTATACTTACAGTATGAGTATAATAAAAATAATACCTCTAAAGGTATTATAGTATTATGATAACATTCGATATAGTTAGGGTCAATTAATCCGACTATATCAATAGGTATTACACAAGCATAGCTTTAGGTTATATCAAACATACTATATAGCTAGAAACAAAAAATAATCATAATTACAAAAAGACCGCCTCCACCAAGCTAAACCTAACTTGATGAAGGCGGCCATCTCCAAGAAGGAGAATTCCTAGCATTTTATAGAATAGATAGCATTTTTACTTCATTGAAAAAACTATCATACTCATATTATTTAGCTTTTTTAGCTTTTACGTACATAGCCACTTTGTACAAGAATACACAGAGTAAGAAGTACATTACGATACTGAGGTATGTAGCTTCAGGAGTTTCAACCCAAGCTTCAGCGAATACATCAATACCTGCAATGCGGAATACTGCACTGAACAAGGAGCCAATAGCACCACCGGCTACGAGGCCAGATGCAATTGTGCTACCTTTAGAGAAGCGTAGTTCTGCCAATTCTTTATCTTTTGTACTATTTTGTACAAAGTAAGCAATTAAACCACCGATAAGTAATGGTGTATTGATTTCCATTGGCAAGTATGTACCAAGAGCAAATGCCAATGGTGGAACTTTTACCATCCACAAGATGATTGCAAATAATGCACCTGCCATGTATAGAGGCCATTGAGCACTACCGCCAGTCATCATAGGTTCGATGATAGCAGCCATAGCGTTCGCTTGTGGCGCATTTAATGCATGGTCCCCTACGAAGCCATATGCATTGTTCAAGAGGATCATAACGCCTACAGAAAGTACGGCACAAAGAATGGTACCAACGATTTGCCATTGTTCCATTTTCTTAGGTGTAGCACCTGTCATGTGCGCTACTTTAAGTTCAGACATGAAGTTACCAGCCATACCGATGGTTGTACCAATGAAGGATGCCATCATGAGGACTGCAATCATACCTACTTTACCAGTCATACCTGCTGCTGTTAAGCATACAGCGGAGATGATAATCATGAAGATTGTCATACCAGATACTGGTTCTGTACCTGTATAAGCGATGGAGCTAATACCTACTACAGATAATAGGAAGGACATAATAAGAACGATTAAGAATGCTACGATTGTTTGACCGAAGCTTTCAGCATACATAAAGTGGAAGTATGCTGCAAATAGAACTGTACATAACAAGATGCCAGCGCCAATCCAAGATGTAGGCACGTCGCGTTGTGTACGAAGCAAGTTAACATCTACAGTTTTGGAACTGAAAATATCAAGCACTGCATTTTTAACAACACTAGCTACGACTTTGGACATATTGAGCAAGCCGATGATACCTGCCATGGCAAGCATACCGATACCAATATGGCGAACATAGTCTAAGAATACTTTACGAATTGGAGCTTCTGCAAGTGGAACAGCATGACCATTGATTTGCATGATATGTTCCGGAGCTAAATAGTATACGATTGGAATACATACGAACCAAGAGAAGAAGGAACCAGCTGCGATAATAGCCGCATACCGTAAGCCTGTGAAGTAACCAAGGCCAAGCAACGCAGCATCTGTATCTACAGCAGCATTTAACTTAGTCGAATCTGCTAGAGCAGAACCCCATTTAAATGCAGTAGTACGGATAACCTCTTCCCACCAACCAAGGCTGTTAAGAATAAAGTCATATACAAGAGCGATAAGACCAGAACCAAGCATCAATTTCGCTTTGCTACCTTCATTACTCATTAGTACTTCAGCAGCAGCGCGACCGCTTGGGAACGGATACACATAGTGCATTTCCTCAACAAAGTAGCGACGGAACATAACGCATAATAGAACACCAAGTACGCCACCAAGGATGATAGGAATCGCCATTTGTACAAAGGATACATCTGTAACATTCCAAATGTATAGAGCTGGCAAGAAGAACATCGCACCAGCTAATGTGTTCGTACTAGAACTAGCGATAGCCTGAATGTGAACCGTTTCAGCAAAAGCATTTTGCCGTTTCAAAATAACTGCTGTACCCATAGCAAGTACAGATACTGGAGCAAAGGCATCTACTGTTTGACCAATTTTCAAACATAAATAACCTACAGCCAGTGTAAAAATTGCCGCATAGAATAGGCCCCAGAATACTACATATGAGTTAATCTCTACGTAATCCTTCTTAGGATCCAATACGGGTTCTACGGGCGGAATAGAACGAGTTTCGTCCGACATGGTAAAACCTCCTCACAGAAAATGTACAAACGTATAACTATTCACCTTTATACTAACACGGCACTATATATGGTTCAATGCTTTTCTATGCATTATGCGAATAAAATATCACACATTCCATAAATATTTATTTTGCATTTTCACCGCCCCTGTTCTACAATGAAAGTATATTAAGAATCTTTATTATATACAGTATGTATACCAGTATGTATAACACGTATGTTTACTTACGAGGAGGCTCATTATGGAATCAATGGTCGAACGTTTTGTACGCTATACAAGCATAAATACACGGTCTAATGAGGAAAGTACAACAATTCCTAGTACTCAAACTCAAGTAGACTTTGCTACTAAGGTGCTCGTTCCGGATTTAAAAGCAATCGGTTTAGATGAAGTTATTTACAACCGTGAAAATGGTTTTGTCATTGGCACATTAAATGCTAATACAGATGAAAAAGCACCTGCTATCGGCTTCATTGCTCACATGGATACAGCAGACTACAACGCAGAAAATATTAAGCCTCGCATCGTTGAAATTACGATGGCAGCGATATTTGCCTTAACGAAGAACATCAAATCTTCACACGTCGTGCAGATTTCCCTAATCTAAAGAATTACATCGGTAAATCCTTAGTTGTCACAGATGGTCTTACGCTCCTCGGCGGCGACGACAAGGCGGGTATCTGTGAAATTATGGAAGCCCTCGCGTACCTCGTAGCTCATCCAGAAATCAAGCACGGAAAAATCATGTGCGCTTTCGGTCCAGACGAAGAAATCGGCACTGGCGCCGATCACTTTGATGTCAAAGAATTCCCTGTTGATTTTGCCTATACAATTGATGGTGAAAGCCTCGGTCAACTTGAATACGAAACATTCAATGCTGCAGGCGGTACAGTGACCCTCAAAGGTGTATCTGTTCATACAGGCACTGCCAAAGGCATTATGATCAACTGTGCTAAATTAGCAATGCAATTCGATTCTCTATTACCAGGTGCTGCAGTTCCTGAACATACATGTGGTCGTCAAGGCTTCTTCATGCTCATGAGCATGGAAACACAAGTAGATACAGGTAAAATGAACTATATTATCCGCGACCATGACAAAGAATTATTCGAAGCGAAAAAAGCATTCTTCTTACAAGCTGGTCAAACATTAAATGAAATCTACGGCCGTGAAGTATGTGAAGTATCTGTAAAAGATCAATATTACAACATGTACGATATCATTAAAGACAATATGGAATGCGTTAACGTAGCCAAAGCTGCTATGGAAAAAGCCGGTATCACTCCTATTTGTGACCCTATCCGCGGTGGTACAGACGGTTCTAAAATTTCCTTCATGGGCATCCCTACTCCTAATATCTTTACGGGCGTAGAAAATCTACATGGTCGTCACGAATTCGCATGTATTGATGACATGAAAAAAGCCGTAGAAGTTATCGTAAACATCGTTAATATTGAGAAATAATAGGTTACAATGTAACTGATCATACACCTATACTACTAGATGCCATTTGAAGGATATTTAAATTCAAAACGAGTATTCTAGAACACAATGGAATTCTAATATACCTTAACAAACAAAAAAGGACTATACGAGATATCTCGTATAGTCCTTTTAATTTAGTTGTAAAATCTGCCTGCTAGAACCAGTCTGAATTCACCACCATCAATAACTTACATTCTATGCAAGTTTACCATTGCGTTTACGATTTCTAATTTGTTCTTCTTCAGCACGAGCTTTCAAAGAAAGATCTTTTTCAGTGCCTACATAACGACCATATAAGAAATAGTACGCAACGAAGGCAAGAAGCGCTACTACAACAGTAACGTGGAACATGCTTGTATAGCCTACCACCTCTTTAATGGCACCTAAGATGTATGGACCAAAACCTAAGCCCATATCTAAAGCAATGAAGTATGTAGATGTAGCAACACCAATACGGTGAACCGGTACGATTTTAACAGTTACGGCTTGACCGTTTGACATAAATGTACCGTAACCAAGGCCAACAAACACAGCAGATAAGAGTATAAGCCATGTAGAGTGAGCAATGGACAATAAGAAAATACCAAGTGCTAAAGATATGAAGCAAGGGTAAAGAACGAAGTTTTCCCCTTTCATATCAAATACAATACCAAGTAATGGTCTTGTTATTGTAATAACTACAGCATACACAACAAAGAAGAATGTACCTGCTAAGATAAGATTTAAATCTTTTGTATAGGCTGCCATAAAACCGATAACACCAGAATATGCAAAACCTACTAGTATAGAAACAAGACTAATAGAATTCATACGTGGTTCGATATAGTCAGAGATTTTAATGCCTTTATGTTCTTCAGAATCAATATCGAGCTTAGGTTCATCAAATTTCATGATAACGGAACCAATACCACAAAGGATGATAAGAGCAACACAGAAGGCAATGATAAAGTCATAGCCAAGGCTATGTAGCATTAAAATCCCTAAGAACGGACCTACCGCAGCGGCAAGAGATGTAGATAAACCATAGTAGTTAATCCCTTCACCACGACGTGACATAGGAATAATAGCCGCTACGATTGTACTTGTAGCTGTAGATGTAATACCGTATGCAAAACCATTTAAGAAACGAACACTATCGAGCATCAATAAATTAGGTGTATAGAAGTACATGGCTGTTGAAACCAAATAAATTAACAAACCAAGGTACAACATCTTACGACAGCCTAAGATGCTGATAAAACGTCCTGCTAACAAACGAGCAACAACGGTACCAATAATATAAATACCAACGGCCAAGCCAGCTTGACTTGCTGTAGCATGAAGATTATCCTTTGCTACTACCGCAATAATAACGATTAATAAATAATAAATCAAAAATACTAAGAAATTAATCAAAGTATCGAGGACAAAGGATCTTGTCCATAAGGCCTCTTTAGCCTTATCCATAATATCAACTCCATTTTCTTAAACTATTGTCAACCATTTGCGACAACGATTAATTATAAACCTCTCATTCTAGAAATCAAGAACTAAAATGTTATACAGCTCATTACTTTTATTTATAACAAGATATGTGTAATCAATCATAATATAGATATATCCATTTTTATAGCTCACATTAATTTTTGATAATAAAAACACCTTTGATCGTTTATATTATATCCCCGAAGATACGATATAACATCAAAGGTGTTATTTATAACTATTTAGTTAATGACTTTTCTATATAGCTGATACATCTATATGCTTTACATATCTACCTATATTATTTCGTTTTTAATCCACACGCCTTAAAGAAGTTTTTATAAGCTTCAGCCTTTTTAGCAAGACTCAAAGGATACGCACGAGATGTAGATGGTAATCGCGTTAACGTCAATTCACCTCCGTTAAACACAAAGGGAATTGTCTCCCCTGTTTTAGGCAATTTAACCTTTTCTGGTAAAAGACTCAACAAAATTTCTGTGGCCTTACCACCTGTGGTACCGATATGTTTACAGTCGGGAATTTGGTCCAAAACCTCTGCCAATGGTACAGGTTCAACAACCTTAAGAAATGCATCTGATGCATTCCCCTTTTCGCGTATAGCTTTTAATACAGTAGGACAAGAAGCAATCCCTGCTTCAGATAAGAACGCTTTAATCTTATCCGCATCAAAGGCTTTTTCCTCCCCTTTTCTAAAGTGTTCCTTGTCCTCAAAGAATACTAAGCCATACACGCGCCACATATCATTTTGAAAGTTAGGATAATGAAATTCCATAGATCGCTTTTCGGAAGTTGGTGGGAATGTCCCCATCATCATCACCGTCGTATTCTTTGGTAAGAACGGTGGAAATGGTCTAGTTTCAATTGTTTCTGCCACAGAGCATCAACCCCTTTCACAATCTAGTATGAACTCAACTTTCAGCATAATATATGAACTATATCACAAAACTAAATTCTATTAGATACTAGGTAAAACACTAAAAATATTAATAAAACGATAAAGAAATAAGTAAACTACTAGTCCTTATTGACCGATTGGTTGAGATACTAATGTATTAATATGATCAAAGCCTACTGGTGTAGGAGATACGAGATACAAGCATACAACAGCAGCTACAGCAAAACCAATCGCTAAGAAGGAGAAGCTGCCATGACGTGGAAACTCATACATACCAAAGAGACGAATACCAATAGCCGCACCAATAGCGGTAATCAAGGATGGTATGGAGAAGATATTGTAAACACCAAATACCACCATAAGACCAGCGTATCCACCTACTACGGTAATCATTGGTAACATGCGGTCCATTGGATTTGGAATGGAACGTGTAAGCGCTGCTGGATAATAAGAGGCTTCTACACCAAACATACCCAAGAACAAATTGAAGTCAGCCCAAATTGTTTCCCATGCACCTCTAAAGGCATCTCGATGGTTGCCTACGTACCAAGCAAAGCCCGTAATAATTAAGATGGCTAAACCAGCACAGATGAAATAGTATTCACTAGGAATTTTAGGGCCCGCATAAGCACCTACAGCAGTTACAACAGCACTTAAAACGGATGTAACAATAACGCGATGCAAGCGAGGTCGTTTATTTTCTGGAATGCGTTTGTATACAGTAGCTAACAATTCTAGGACAAAGCAGGCCATAAAGATGGCAATCCCTGCAGCTGGTACAAAGAACGCAGCAACTAAACTCAAAATAAATGGAATACATAAGCGCCATTTAGGGAATAATACAAGGTCTTTATAATCTAATCGAACGTCTTGTGTCTCCATTGTAAAGTTGTTGTACACCACAAATAGCAGCATAAAGGCGATAACATCAATCGCGTTAGCTCCCCAAATCAATAGTGTTGGTACTATGATCATCGACAGTGCCACCCCAGATACACGGGATAAACCAGCGGCCGCTATGCCAAGTAAGAAAAACGGTATTAAAGCAGATATAATTTCAAGCATAATATTCCTCCCATCATTGTATAAATTTAAGTATATAGTATCTACCGCACTACATCAAGGAGAGATATATTTTTTCATGGCTAGTCGTTTTCTTACGGCAGAAGCAGAGCAGCCCATCATCTGTGCAATTTTGGCAACACCATACCCTTGAGCACGTAAGTTTTTTATCCTATTTTCGTCTAATTCTAATATATTTGAACGAATTTCTATACCTTGCTCCCGTAAATACATGGCCACTGTTGACCCTCGTATACCGTAAGCTAAACCTATATCATCCGTACTCATATGATGATGAATATACAAGTAAGCCATCTCGTCCACCTTTCGAGATGGTTTTACTTTAAGCGTTGTACACATTCCCATATGACGCAATACATGATGTACTTTCCATCGGGATATGCCATACATGCGTGCAATTGAGTCTGACGTATTTCCACTTTTATAGGCCCTACAAATACGCACCGGATCGATAGCTACATTCTTGGTCGAACGCTGACAAGCTAGTCCATATTCTTTCATCCGACTTGCCATCGTCGTAATCGATACATCATAACGCTTCGCTAAAGAATGTAATGACCACTTACCTGACTCATATAGAGCTTGTACATGAACCATATTTATATCCTTCTTCAACGGTCTTCGCTCAATATCATATGCCTTCATACGCCGCATAATAGTATCTACACTACACTGAAAATACTCTGCCACCTCGCGAACACTCCACTGTTTCTCTACATATAATTGTTCCAGTAACTGTTTAGGTATAACGCGCACATTACGATACATACTATCACCTTTCCTTGTAGACGAACTCCTTTCCCTATTATTGTGAAAGTTCCATCAAAAAAAGACAATAAAAAAGAGGTTCCTAATAGTCACATAGGTGACCAATAGGAACCTCTTTCCATATGTAATTATATGCACCACATAGGATATGTGCCGTTATAATTGCTATACAACATCTATCCCCGAATAACGATGATCATGAATCACCAATAATCCAGTAGACGTTATGACCAATATTTTGATAGCCATATTTTCTAATGACTAATAAACGTATTGGCTACCCCAACTTAACGATATCTGCGTTCAAGAGCCTTAGGCTTACTCAAGATAATAGACCATTTCATGCCTTCTTTTAGAGCATGATTTGATATACGTTTATGACTTGATGTATGAACACTGGTCGAAGTGATTGGCGAAGTCGTTACCATATTCGTATCAAGGAGTACCTTTCCTTCTTTAGAAGCCTTATCTCGCTTGAATTCGGCCAATCGTTCACTTAAGGTTGGCCCTGTAACAGACTCTCTACTTAAACGAGTTGTACTCGTACTAAAGCCAGTTGATTTACTTGAAGTTTTCTTGGATGAAACATGAGTACCTTGTTGCGTTGTAGACGCTTCATCGTAATGATGCTCGGAAGCTAAAACTGTTTGAGCTTTATCATTACTTGGATGCTCTTCAACATGTTTTTCAGATGTCTCCGAATCATCATATTGAAACAGTCTTCCCCCCTTCGGTCTTAAGGGAGCCTCAGGGTGCTGATTTTCAATCGGTCTATTTTTAAATATTTCTCGATAGAAATCATCATCATACAACAAGTCCTCAGGCGAAGGTTCTACAGGCTTTTTCTCTATAGAGATACCATATTCACGTTCCATATCCTCCCAAGTCTGGCCTGAGCTTTCATTATTGTCATACTCATCAGACTCTTCTGTATTCTTGCTTTTTATAATGGAAAAAGCAATATACGCGATGATACCTAGCACAAATATAGGGTTATGCGAAAAGATGGATAGCACAGAAGACAAAATAGAGTCCATAGCTACTCCTATTCACTATCTGCTAAATTTTCACGCATTTTAGTGTCTGCAATAATATTATTCATATTGTAGTAATCCATAACGCCAAGATTACCATTTCTGAAAGCTTCTGCCAATGCTTTAGGTACTTCAGCTTGTGCTTCCACAACCTTAGCTTGCATGTCTTGTGTTTTAGCACGCATTTCTTGTTCTGTCGCAACAGCCATAGCACGACGTTCTTCGGCGCGAGCTTGCGCGATTTTCTTATCCGCTTCCGCTTGGTCAGTTTGCAATTGAGCACCGATGTTACGTCCTACGTCTACGTCCGCAATATCAATGGACAAGATTTCAAATGCAGTACCCGCATCAAGGCCTTTACCCAATACAGTACGAGAGATGTGATCTGGATTTTCTAATACGTCTGTATGCTCTTCAGAGGAACCTACAGTTGTTACGATGCCTTCACCAACGCGGGCGATAATCGTAGCTTCACCAGCACCACCAACGAGGCGGTCAATATTAGCACGTACAGTTACACGAGCACGAACCTTGAGTTCGATACCATTTTTTGCTACTGCAGAGATAATTGGTGTTTCAATCACCTTAGGATTAACGGACATTTGAACTGCTTCCAATACATCACGACCTGCAAGATCGATAGCTGCAGAACGTTCGAATGTCAAAGGAATAGATGCGCGTTCAGCGGCGATCAAAGCATCTACAACGCGGTCAACGTCACCACCTGCAAGGTAATGTGCTTCAAGCTGATTTACATTAACATCAAGACCTGCTTTATTTGCTTTAATCAAAGGCATTACAATTTGAGATGGATTTACACGACGTAAGCGCATACCTACGAGTGTAAAGATACCAACATTAACGCCTGCTGCAAGAGCAGATACCCAAAGGCCTAATGGCACAACATACAAGAACACCATAATCCCAATCAGTAGAATGGGAATCAAGATTAAAATACCTACATCCATAATAACCTCCATTATATACGACGATGTGGTGAAAGCTTAATCGCGCTTTCTAACTATATTGCGGCCGCCCACAACACGAAGCACCACAATAGGTGAACCGGCATCGATGAAGTCCCCTTCGGTCACAACATCCACCAAATTACCATCAATTTTAGCAATACCTGCAGGGCGTAGTGTAGTATGAGCTACGCCTTCTTTACCGACTAAGTCATCTAATACATCATTAGATACATAACCAGCTTTTGTCGTAGATCGTTGCCCTAAGGTAAACAATTTGCCTATCCAAGTCTTTTCAAAGTGATTAAAGAACACGATGATAAGGACAATCAACAAGGCTGTTAATCCTAGTACGGCATATAGCGCCACCGTACCTTCTCCAAGGGCTACATACACACCCCAAAGGAATGTACAATAACCGATGAGTCCCAAAATACCACCTGGAACAACAAGTTCTACAGCCATTAGGGCAATCCCTATAGCCATCCATACTAAAAACTCCATAGGCCCTCCTCTCTTTAATTAATTTTATACAACTTATATATTCATTATACAATATAAATAATAAATTATAAAGATAACCCTTATCATATAAATCTATTTCATATCAAATAGTCTTACATCCTAAACCTATTCGGTTCACAAGTATTAAACGATGATATGTATAAGATAATAAAAACGACTACTTTCACAGGATCATACCTGATTCAGTAGTCGTTATTTATAAAGTATATTAGTTTAAAGCTTTACTATTGTCAGTCATCATCGTAAGATGCTATTTCATCAATAGGTTTGACTATAATTATACTTCTGTTTTTTTCAATTGGTCATTACCAACGCCTGTTTTTTGAAGAATCAATAGGATGATACTCATTGCCATGCCTACTACAGTCGCAAGGCCCATGCCTTTCAACACAACAGGACCTACAGCAAGTTCAGCACCGCTAAGGCCTACAACAAGGATAACAGATGTTAAGATCATGTTCACAGGATTTGTATAATCTACCTTGCGTTCTACAAGCATGCGCAAACCGGATGCTGCAATGATACCGAACAAGAGAATGGATACACCCCCCATAACCGGTACTGGGATAGCATGGATAAGAGCAGCTACTTTACCTACAAAGGAGATAATCATAGCAAGAACAGCAGCACCGCCGATAACCCATACACTGAAGCAACGGGTGATAGCGAGTACACCGATGTTTTCACCATATGTCGTATTTGGTGTAGCACCAAAGAAACCAGATAAAATATTCGCAAGACCATCACCGAGCAAAGAACGTTGTAAGCCTGGTTCTTTCATCAAGTCTTTGGATACGATGTTACTAGTTACAACCAAGTGACCTACATGTTCTGCAAATACTACAAAGAGTGCTGGCATAATCATGATGATTGCATTGATATCAAATACAGGCATGCCATAGAACTGCGGTAAGGAGAACCAAGGTGCAGCCTCTACGCTAGAGAAATCAACAACACCCATAAAGGCGGATAATATATAGCCGGAAACAACGCTAATCAAAACAGGGATAACTGCTAAGAAACCACGGAACACAACAGTACCAAGCAAGGTAACAACTAAGGAAAACATAGAAATAAATACAGCTTGGCTGTGGCTCATGCCCAAATCTTGATTACCAATAAGGCCAGACATGCTCATCGCTACTGGTGCCAATTCCAAACCAATAATAGCAACGATAGCACCCATGGCAGCCGGTGGGAATAACTTATCAATCCAACGCGTACCAATATAGCGAACTAGAACAGATAAAATCACAAAGGATAAACCAAATACAACGAAGGCACCTTTAGCTGCCTCATAACCGAGGCCGGCAGATAATACACCAGCTACAGGAGCAATGAAAGCAAAGCTAGAACCGAGGTATGCAGGGATTTTACCTTTACATACGAATAGGTATAGCAATGTACCGATACCATTCATAAATAAAGCTGTTGCAGGATCTACCTTTAACAAATATGGTACTAATACAGTAGAGCCAAACATAGCAAATAAATGTTGGAAACTAAGTGGCAACATACGCCCCCAAGACGGGCGCTCTTGAATATCAATATAATCCTTCATTTTTTCCTCTCACCACAATAACAACACTAGGTTCCAACGCTATACCCGGTATGATATAGCATTGGATTTTACACATATATGTTACTCTTATGAAACATAAGAATTACACATCAATTTTTAGGTCTCGGACGTCTACGCGTTGGTCTTCTAGGCTCTCTAGGTCTAAACGGACCAGGCATTTCAGTCTTGTCTGTTTCTTGAGTCGCCTTAGGTTTGAAGCGACTTTGTGTCTCTTCACGCAAGGATGGTAAATCCTCAGCCGTACCAACTTGTTTACACCTTCTACATTACGGCGACCAACACTGGCTAACAAGCCTATGGCCATAAAGTTCATTAACAATGAAGAACCGCCATAACTAATAAATGGCAAAGGCACACCTGTTACCGGCATAATCCCGCAAACCATGGCAATATTAAATAATGCTTGTCCACTGATGAGCAAGGTTATGCCCATAGCTAACCATCTGCCAAATTCATCACGAGATTTATTAGCAATGCGGAAACCAAAGTATGTAAAGGCCGCTACCAAGAGAACGACAAAGACAGCACCGACAAAGCCCATTTCTTGAGCCCACACGGCAAATGCAAAATCTGTATGAGCCTCTGGCAAGTAAAAGTACTTAGATGTACCTTGCATAAAGCCTTCCCCAAGAATACCGCCAGAACCTACGGCCAAAAGGCCTTGCACCGTTTGATAGCCCATATCTTGAGCATGAGGCCAAGGGTCGAACCAAGACTGAATCCGTTCCCAACGATACGGCGACATACGAGCTGCAATAAAGCCTATCACACCAGCTACAGCAAAAGCACCACCAAAGAATCGGCCATCAAAACCTGCTAAATAAATTAATATGAAGGAGAACCCGAAGATTAGCACAGTTGTCCCCATATCTGGTTGCAAGATCGTTAACACTGCAAAGATGATAGGCCAAACTAACATTGGCAACATATAACCTACGCGCTCACTCACATAACCTTGTAAGTTTGTGAGTGGATTATTATATCTTGATTTACCCCATTTTCTCATGGTACTCAATTTAGCGGATGTCCATATTATGGCAGCTAACTTGGCAAATTCCGACGGCTGTATCGATACAGGACCGATAACAATCCACCGACGCGCACCATTAATGACAGAGCCCGCCACAAGAACTAACACCATGCCTATTAGGGTTGCAATCATTATGCGTTGCAACATATGTGGCTTTTGTAGTTGTCTATAGTCATACCGATATAAAATAACACCTATTGCCATTGAAAGAAATAGGAAACCTATATGTTTTGAAAAGTACCCTAAAAGCCCTGTATTTTCGTAAATAGAGCTAATATAGGTGGCACTGAAGATATTCACACTACCTATAATCGTGATGAGTACTATAGGTAAGAGCATACCTTGTAAATCATTTTTAAAGAGTGAGCCCCACCGACTATCCCCCTTATTCGGTGTTTCCATCTTAAGCCTCCTTTTGTACTTTTGGCTTAATTGCTTCTAAGCGGAAAATAGGTTGCCCTTTAGCACTGAACTTCTCTTCATACTCAGTTTTTACATTTGGAAGATCTGTGCTATGTAAGTCATAGGTTACATTCTTAAGTTCCCATCCACATTCTTTAAATTCTTCAAGAGAGAACATAAATAAACCTTCGTTATCAGTTTTAAAGTGAACCTCGCCACCATCTTTTAAAAGACGGGCATAACGATCGAGGAATGTATGGTATGTGAGGCGACGCTTCGCATGTTTCGCCTTAGGCCATGGATCACAGAAGTTGATATAGAAACGATCTACTTCACCAGGCGCTACAACCTCTTCAATGCCAGCGATATCAAAGAGAGATACCTTAGCATTATCACGCTCTGCTTCATAAATCTTTGAGCCGCATAATAAATTACGCCAATTTGCACTTCAAAACCTACAAAGTTAGCATCTGGATACGCTTCAGACATGCCTGCAATAAAACGTCCCTTCCCTGTTCCTAGTTCCATATATAATGGACGCTCAGGATGGGCAAATAACTCACGCCATTTGCCCTTGTACTGTTCTTGACCAGACAAAATGATATGAGAGTCATATTCGTGGATAGCTTCATCAATCCACGGTTTTCTACGAAGGCGCATACTTTCTCCTTACATCTATATTAACTATTAATTATATCTATTATTACAGGTCATATACCTATCTTATTAATTATAGAAAAGGGGGAGTTAAACGTCAATTACATTTCCCTTATCAACCATATAAAAAAGACCTACTTCCAAAGAAGTAGGTCTTTATATTCTTAGAAAATCAAAGATTCAAGATTTTCAATTTGATATTTGCTGAGGCCAAGCTCAGATAAACTCTTTTCAGATGCAGCGAATAGATTATTTTTACCTACACGCGTACCTAAAGCTGCGGCAGCGACCAATTCACGGTCCAGCTTACCAAGGCGAGAGCGATTACGATTTTGCGGTTTTGGTTTCTTCATACGGAACGTATTGTATTGAACCGCTTCTTTTGTATCCTCATTTTTAGCCTTAGCCAAAGCAGCCCCATTAGTGCCATTCCCCAATAAAGCACTAAGTCCTGTTTGCTTTGGAACCATTTTTTCGTAATCAGCGCCAAACTCAGGACGCTCCTCACGTAATTGATCAAATGTAGCTAATGCTGCATTCATTTGCTTTAAACCAGCAGCAGAGTAAAGTTGACGAATCGCAATACTCACCTCTTGCGGTGTCAACGTACCTCGCTCAATAGCAGAGGCGATTGTACTTTTCAATGCACCTTGATCACCGGATGCTGTATAGCGACCAATATCAACCAAGTCTTTTTGACGTGCATTGAGTTCTTTAGGCGTATATATGTTTATCTCAGATATAGACGGTGCCTGCTTAGAAGGCTGTTCTCCCGCCCCATTAGCCTCAGACATATAGCCACCGGCGACGATGGCCACGGCTAATGTTAAGGTTAATACTTTTTTCAACGTCTTACAATCTCCCTTTTCATTAATACTTACTTATATAATACTGTGATATTTTTGTACATTAACAACAAACTTGTTCTACTGTAATACATACTGTAGATAATATTATATAATACTTCATCTAATTTTTTTATAGTCCTATTCGAAAAAAATCTATAATCTTTTAACAAATTTTATATTTTTTTATAAAAATATAAAACAAAAAGTAATGCAGTAGAAACAGGGCAAAGCCATATTTCTACTGCATTTGTAGATAAAATTATTTATTTAATATTTTATCAAACTAAACGGATAAAATTTGTTTTGCATCAGCCACAATCTGATCTAAAGAAACGCCATTTTCTCGTAACAATTCCGTTGCATCATAACGATCGTGGAATTCTTTAGCAATACCATAGTTTTTAACGCGCACATCAGATGGACCATAGAAACCAGCAATACGTTGGCCCCAGCCACCTTCAACTACACCATCTTCCAATGTAAATACTACAGAATGACTTGCTTTCAACTCTTCCAGTAATGCTTCATCAAGGCCAGAAGCAAATTTAGGATTTACCACGGTTGCGTTAATGCCGACTTTAGCCAATTCATCAGCCACTTGATTAGCTAGATGATAGAAATTACCAAGGCCTAATAAGGCAATGCGTTCACCACGACGAGTCACTTCAGATTTATTTAAAACACTGTAATCAGTCGTATCAGCTACACCAGTGGATGTAAATTCACCTACAGGAACACGAATAGCCACAGGATGCTCGTGTTGATGCACTGCATATTCCGTCATAGCCAACAACTCTTCATTATTAGTAGGTGCTAAGTATACTAAGTTAGGAATGCTTGTAAGCATAGGAATATCAAAGAATCCTAAATGCGTGACATCGTTCATGCCATATACAGATGCCATATGATTGATGATGACTGCACTATTATTATTGACGCAAAGATCTTGTACCAATTGGTCATAAGCGCGTTGTAAGAAGGTACTATCTACACTGAACACTGGCTTACCGCCATTTTTGCAATACCAGAACTCATCGCAATGGCATGTTCTTCCGCAATGCCTACATCGATATATTGTTTACCAGCTTCATTACGCCATTCAGAGTTAAAGCCAAAGCCACCTGGTGTCCCTGCATTAATAGCTACCACTGTTGGATCTACTTTAATTTGTTCCATCAAATAGTCCGCAATTGTACCAGCATAGGTCGGACCATGATGTTCCTTTTTGAGTTTACCTGTTTCTAAATCAAATGGCATTATCCAGTGGAAAGCTTCTTTGTTTTGTTCAGCAATGGCATAGCCCTTACCTTTTTGGGTAACAATATGTAAAACGATAGGATGATTAATATCTTTTACATCTTTAAACACATTGATTAATGTTTCCAAATTATTGCCATCGGCTACAAAACGATAATCCAAACCAAGAGCCTTAAAGATATTGTTAGAGCTTTCACCATTAGACTCGCGTAATTCACGAAGACCACGATACAAGCCACCATGATTTTCTGCAATGGATTGGTCATTATCATTGACAATAATAATCATATTGCTGTCTAATGTGGCCGCATAATCAAAACCTTCAAATGCTTCACCGCCAGACAAAGAACCATCGCCAATGATAGCGATAATATTTTCAGAGTCCCCTTTAAATTACGAGCTGTTGCTAAACCAGATGCTAAAGAAATAGATGTGGAGGTATGACCAATATTGAAGAAATCGTGCTCACTTTCAGTAGGATCTGTATAACCCGTTACGTCATCATAATGATCGTGATCTAAGAACGCCAATGCACGACCTGTGACCATTTTATGTACATAAGACTGATGAGACACGTCATAAACAATCTTATCTACAGGAGAATTAAATACATAGTGCAAGGCCATAATCATTTCCGCTACGCCCATAGGAGGGCCAAAATGACCACCATGCTCAGAAACCTTTGTCATAAGAGCTTGACGAGCTTGTGCCGTTAAATCAGTTAATTCAGAAATAGATAAGCCTTTTAAATCGGCTGGAGATTTTATATCAATTAAGTTCATATGTGTTCCTTTCATTAGGTATCATATAACAATACAGTCTCTAGAATTTGTATTGTCTTACTAACCGTGCTATACTGTATTTCCGACATGTAATAAGTATAGAACTTAAAGTTAGGTTTAAGTCAAGCGAGAACGTAAAACTTAACTCTAACCTTAAAAATATACGTATATTATACGCTTAATACATTACTCCTGACACTAAATCTTTTACGAATTTAATATGAACCCATAAGGAGGTCCTATGACATATACTGTTGGCGAAATCGCAAAAAAACTAAATGTGGCACCTTCTACATTGCGTTACTATGATAAAGAAGGTCTATTACCCTTCGTAGAACGTTCTGCTGGTGGTATCCGTGTATTCCATGACACAGATATGGATTGGTTAGAATTGATTGAATGCATGAAGCATACCGGTATGCCTATTAAGGAAATCAAACATTTTATCGACTACTGCGTCGAAGGTGATAGTCGCATTAATGAAAGATTATCTATTATCAAAAATCAACGAGATCGCGTATTAGTAGAAATCGAACACCTACAAGCACGCTTGTCCATGCTAGAATTTAAAACATGGTTTTATGAACAAGCTCAAGCAAATGGAACTACTAGTTTTTATGAAAGCTTAACACCTGATGACGTTCCTGTAGAGTATCATAAGTATTTCGAACGCAAATGGCGCGCTGATAAAGAAGCCGCTGAAAAAGGTGAAGCACCTAAAAAATATAGAGCTGTATAACAAAGAGGAGCTATCCAATGGATAGCTCCTCTTTTTGCGTTACATAATGATTATAGAACCGCTTAGATTAGCGACGCTGAAAGGCTTTAATGTTTATTTATTGGGACTTTCAAATATAATTCTATACCCATCATCAGTGACAGCAACGATTTGCTCAATCTCCTCTGTAGGATCATCTGTAAACGTAAAGTTTTCACCAGCATCAAAAGATGCACTCGTTCCACAAGAAGAACTCAAGTCGCGAGGCACTGGACGAAGTTCTATATTGGTTACCCCATCAGGAGCCTCTCGTTTAAAACGAATGGCTCCAAAGTGAGAGTAAAACGTAGCAATATATTTCATAGTCACTCATTTCTAACTCAGGCATTGGCACGTTTTGTATTAACTACAGCAATAATAAGTGCTACCACAAAACCAATACCTACAGCAATTTCACCATTTAATGTAGGGCCTGCACCAGAAGCGGCTAAGCCAAAATTATGAGCAAATGCTGCACCTGCTGCAAGACCGAGCACCGTTACAGCAGAGTCAGAGTTACCTTCGCCAGTCATAATTAATTGACGCAACGGGCAACCACCGAGCAATACACTACAGAAACCTGCAAGTGCCATACCTAGGAAGTTCCACAAGCCATCTGTATGTGCAATTGGTTGATTTTCAAAGCCAAGATGGAAATTACCAAAGCTAATATTTACAACAAATACACCAATGAGAACAGCTAAATAGCCAAAGATAAGGATAGATTTTTTGAACAAGAATAAATCGCGGAAACCACCAACAGTGCAAAGACGGCTAACTTGAGATAAGCCACCTACCACGAGGCCTGCCGCCAATGAAATCAACCAAGGTGCATGCATAGCACCAGGACCTTTTTGACTAAAGAAGATAAATGCTGGGGCCGCTACTACTAAAACTAGTAAAGCAACTTGGATGGCAGGCATCATAGCAGACTCTAATTTACTCAATGCATAGGTACGCTGTAAAGAATAACCTTTTTTCAAGAATATAGTACCAAAGCCGATACCACCAGCAAAACCAGCAATACCGAACAACGCATTTAAGTCCCCGCCGCCAAGTCTTAAAATCATACGGATTGGACAACCGAGGAACATCAAAGCACCAATCATAACAAAGAAGCCGAGAATAAATCGAATAATTGGAGAAGAACCACCTTTGCTTTGGTGTTCACCACGAATCATGGATAATAAATAAGCCCCTAAAATAAGACCAATAATTTCTGGGCGAATATACTGTACTGGTGCGGCACGATGTAAACCTAGGCCACCGACAGTGTCACGAATAAAGCAAGCAATACAGAATCCCATATTACCCGGATTTCCAGCCAATACGAGGAAGCCTGCAATAGCGCCAATAATAAGGCCTGCAATAATTAAATTCCTTTTTTCATGAGACCCACTCATAATAAACTCCTTTCAAACAAACTACACTACAAATATATGAGTATATACTCCCACCCTATCAAGCATATGACTCATGATATAATAACCATAAATACACCTTGTTATTCATGGAGATTACCTATGAACTATATCTATTTAGATAATGCAAGTACCACGTTCCCTAAAGCACCTAATGTGGCTAATGCCATGGCAAACTATATAACGAACTACGGTATCAATATTAACCGTGGCTCCTACGCCCTCGCCTACGATGTAGAGGATATTATCTATACAACAAGACAACAACTAAATACCTTATTCAACGGTCATGATCCATCTCACGTCACTTTTACGCAAAATGTGACAATGAGCTTAAACATGGTCATCAAGGGCCTGTTGAAAGACGGTGATCATGTACTCGTTAGCTCTATGGAGCACAACGCAGTTATGAGACCTCTTACCCAACTACTGGATAAGGGCATTACCTTTGATATTATTCCTTGTGACAAAACTGGCTCCATCCAACTTGAAAGTATAGAAGCTCTCATTCGCCCCAATACAGTGGCTATAATTATTAATCACGCATCCAATGTATGTGGCACCATACAGCCTATTGAATCAATAGGTACCATCTGCAAGGCTCATAATCTACATTTCATTGTAGACGCAGCCCAAACAGCAGGTGTTATTCCTATTGATGTAAAAGCATGTCATATAGATGCACTCTGCTTTACAGGTCATAAAGGATTATTAGGCCCCCAAGGTATTGGTGGTATTATATTGACCAAAGAAATGGCTCAAACCTTAACACCTCTTATCGCTGGTGGTACAGGTAGCTTCTCGCATCTAGAAACGATGCCTACTAACATGCCCGACGCCTTTGAAGCAGGTACGTTAAATCTACCTGGCATCATCGGACTCAATGAAGGGCTCTCCTATATTGAGTCACAAGGCATGGAGAACATTCACAACCACGAGCTAGCTTTGACAAAAGCCTTCCTCGAAGGTTTACATTCAATAACTGGAGTTAACATCATCGGCAAACAAGATATCCAAGATAGAACAGCCGTCGTATCTATCACAATTGATGATATGGATGCTGCCAGTATTGCATATGAACTAGAGTCAAAGTATCACATCATGACACGCGTCGGACTACACTGTGCCCCACGAGCACACCAAACGCTAGGTACCTATCCAGAAGGAACCGTGCGCTTCTCCTTTGGCTATGCCAATACACTTGAAGATGTAGATATGGCATTATCTGCACTACATACAATCGTAAAGAATACTAAATAATAATTATCACCGTTAAGGCTATATACTCTGGTATATAGCCTTTTATGCTTCTACGCTTCACACAAACGACCGATAGCATCAGCTCTACAGCGCTTACAGTGCGTCATCTGTGGCACATAGTGACCAATAAATTGACGCATATTGTCGATTTCTTCTGCAGTCGGTCCTCGATGGTTTTCAAAGGCTGTATCATGAACTGGAATCATAGCAATACAGTTCATCAAATCTACGCCCCATGCTTCTGCTTGTTTAGCGATAGCTGGTACATGGTCCATATTTACATCAGGTACTACTACAGTATTAATCTTAACGATGATGTTCTTTTCCTTTAATTTACGAATACTTTCAGCCTGACGTTCTAATAAGATACGGGCCCCATCAATCCCCTTATAGATGTTCCCATCATAGCGAACCATGGAATACACATGTTTAGCAATCTCTGGATCAATAGCATTAGCCGTAATCGTTACATGAGTAATCCCTAAATCAGCGATTTCATCGACATAATCAGGCACTGCCAAGCCATTACTAGATAAACAGAGCATGACGTGAGGGAAATCTTTTTTTACAAGGCGGAATGTTTCAAGTGTCTTATCCGCATCACACATAGGATCTCCAGGTCCTGCAATGCCCACAACAGAAATATCCTTACGTGCATCAAATACCTTATGCATAAAGGCTGCTGCCTCTTGTGGCGTATAGACATGTTGCGTCACGCCCGGTCTATTTTCGTTAGCGCAATCGTACTTGCGATTACAATAATTACATTGAATATTACAATTCGGTGCAACTGGCAAATGTAAACGTCCCCAATTAGCGGCAGCATCCTTGTTGTAACATGGATGATTTTGTAGGAAACTTTGTCCTTGAACTTCTTTCATAATTAACCTTTCCGACCAAATCTAATAGCATCTTTATGGCATACATGCAAACAGTCACCACAGTTGGTGCAATTCATTTCATTTGGTCGTGTACCCATTTCACAAACACGTAGACACGCATCACAATCGTCACAATCACTAGTTTTATATACTTTAAAAATGGAAATTTTCCGTAATAATTCCATTACCCCACCAAATGGACATACAAAGCGACACCAAGCATTGGCGATGATAAGGGAACCAGCAATAATGGAGACGACCGTTATAGTGCGAGCCGCCCAATACCATTCGGAGAACTGCATAGATAAAATGACAGCATTAAAATATTCATCGCTCGTCCGAATTGGAATCATAATGCGGGGATTACCAAATTTGAAGTATACTACGAGCCCTAAAATTATAGTGACTACCATGCCCAGTTGAAGGAATCGCATGTAATGTTTACGATTTCTTAATGGTCCCATAGATATTTTTCCTAGCATTTGGTTAACCCACCCACTTGGGCAGAACCAACTACAAAATGCTCGACCAAAGAATACGACCATAATGGGCAGAATAATCCACCAAGCATAGAAATATGTCGTAATACGGCCCCAGCAGGTAATCATGGAACAGCTTTCACAGTTTACAAATGGCACAATATAAGGGCATCGGAATATGCCATAATATACCCATTTCCCCATAATAAAGAGGAAAATAAACTGTACGATACGACGCCAAAGCGTTAAATTCTTAGGGGCTTGTTTACCAGATATACCAGAACTGCCTTGGGACTACAGGATGTAGATGACGGACAATGACTACACATCTTTCACACCAAACCTTTCTATCAAATCGAGACCTCTCGCACTATGAACGGATGTAAATCCGTGATTTTCTAAGATTTGTTGCCCTTCTTGGGAGCGTGTAAATTCAATATAGTCCGCAGCCAATGCACGATCTTGTACATATTTCATTGTATTAATGGTGAAAGTAAGTGGTGCAGGCGGCACAAATTGTGCAGGAATGGAGAAGTACTCAATACGATCCTTGAATCGATCATGTGTAGTAAGTCGCTTTTCAATGATAGATACATCTGCTTTACCTTCTACAAGGTCACACATCATGGAGATTACACAAGCATTTTCGGCGATCATATTTTTCATAATGCCATCGGTTAAACCGGATAATTTCATAATCCCTTTTACAGAGGCACTACCAGGAGGTGAGGCACCTAATGGCAACATAACGCGTACACCGGGCTCTGCCATATCCTTCAAATCCCTAATTCCTGCTGGATTTCCCTTAGGTGTAACGATGACATAATCCGTAAAACATAATGGTTCAAATGCAATACTTACGCCCTTTTTGCGCATGTTCTTTGCCAGCTCTAAGCCGCGAGCCCCAAAAACTTCGGTACGACTCTTTTCTGCAAGCAACGATTTACCAATAGCACCTGCAAAGGCGCCGGTATACTGAATATTGTGACCTGTGTGCATCGTGTAGACTTGGTTTAAGTCGAGAAATGCTTCTGATAAGCCACCACAAGTCCACACTTGTAACGAATCAGATTGTGTTGGCTTATAGGCTCCGCGTATAAATGATGGTACCGCTGATGCGGCCGCTAATGCTAAAGCTCCACCAATAAACTGGCGACGGGATATATCCTTTTTCAAAAATCCCATGTACTTACCACCTTTCACTGAACTTTACAGTACTAAGCATATACTCACATTATAGTATAAAAACCATAAGCTTTCTGATTATATGCATAAGTTTGATTAATTCGATTATATAGATTAATCATATAGGCTCTATTTTTAAAAGGTATTATTATAAATTTTAATCATATATTTCTATATCTATTATATTGAATATTTATTAAATTCAGTAAATATAATAATCCCTGAGAATCAAAGGAATATAAAAAAGGATTATGCGCCAAACGCATAATCCCTATCCATAAAAGCAAAAAGGCGGCACAACCAAATGGTTGTACCGCCTTGATTCATCAATTATTCAGCAGTGAATGGCAATAAAGCAATTGCACGTGCACGTTTGATAGATGTAGTCAATTTGCGTTGATGTTTTGCGCAAGTACCGGAAATACGACGAGGTAAGATTTTGCCGCGTTCAGTCGTAAAACGACGAAGTTTAGCAACGTCTTTATAGTCGATTTGATCGATATGGTCTGCACAGAAAACGCATACTTTTCTTCTTGGCTTTCTGCCTCTATCTCTTCTCATTGCGAATCCTCCTTTTCGAATTAGTAGGAGTCCCTGACACTAGAACGGGATGTTTTCGTCATCGCCGCCTGTACTGAAACTATCAAAATTGGACCCACCTTCGAAAGAATTAGTATTCATATCAAGGGATTGGCCCACAAAGTTCGCTACTACTTCAGTAACGTACCGTTTTTGACCGTCCTGAGTCTCGTAAGAACGAGTTTGCAAACGACCTTCTACAAAGCAACGACTGCCTTTACGAAGATTGCCTGCCGCTTCACCAAGTTTACCCCAAGCAACGCAGTTGATGAAAGCAGTTTGTTCTTTCGTCTCATTTGTTGTGGAATCAATATAGGTGTTTGTAGCAGCTACTGTGAAAGTTGCTACCGCACGACCAGTTTTGGTATAGCGTACTTCAGGATCACGAGCTAAATTACCTAGAATTTGTACAGAGTTCATGTTTTCCTCCAGGCTTTAATTATGCTTCGTGTTTAACAATTAGATGTCTTAGGACTTCATCGTTGATTTTCAATACACGATCGATTTCTTTGATTTCAGCAGGTGCTGCTTCAAAGTTAATCAATACATAGAAACCGTCAGTGAATTTCTTCACAGCGTAAGCAAGACGACGCTTGCCCCAACGATCTACCTTTTCTACTGTGCCGCCTACACGAGCAATTAAAGCTTCTACTTTTTCAATAACAGCGTTAGTTGCTTCCTCTTCAGCTGGTTTCACAATAAACATGACTTCGTATTTGTTCATACAAAATCACCTCCTCTTTCGGACTAATGCCCCTATCGACACATAGGGGTAGGAAGTGCTTACCATCAATAAGCCTTACTATTATAACCTAAAAAAATGATGAAAGCAAGGGTTCAATTTCATGCCCTTGCTTTCACCACTATTATATACGATTATATTTCATCTTCAGGAAAGGCGATAATAGCACAAATAATTACAAATATTGTGATTACACCCATCATAGGATCTGCCGTATCATTTGGTAAGAAGGTAAGCATCAACGATGACACGATACCGCTACCATATTGCATAGCACCTAGTAATGCCGCCCCAGATCCAGCCATTCTACCTGCTCTATCCAATGCCAATGCATTAGTTACAGCAGCAATGATACCATTCATAGAGAAGAATAGGAAACAACCAATAACAATTAACCACAGTGAATGGTAACCTAAAACCATCAAGCCCATTACAACGGATACACAAATAGCTGCAAATAATGTGGCATATCGTAATAATCTATCAAGCCGTATAGCACTTACAATGCGTCGATTGATGGCACTTAATAACATAACACCAATAATATTAACAGAAAAGAGATAACCAAAATACTCTTTTGGCACTTCATAGACATCAATATATACATAAGGCGATCCTGTTAAAAATGCATAGATAGCAATATAAAAGGAGCTAACACATAGCGTATATTTCATAAAACCTTTGTTGCGTAATAAAATCCAATAATTATTATAGGTATGTGCTATAGACTTTTTACTACGCTTCTCTACAGGATGTGTTTCAGGTATTACTAATACAGCAACAAGCATTAAAATACCGATGGCAACAAGCAACCAAAATATGGAATGCCATGTATACCATACGAGTAAATGCCCTGCTAACATCGGCCCTGCTATAGGAGCTATGGCCATAACAATGGCTAATGTAGATAACATTTTAGCCGCTTCAGTCCGACCATATAAGTCACGAATCATAGCCCGTGATAACATAGGCCCTACGCAGGCACCAAAGGCTTGAAATACACGCCAAGCTAGTAATTCCAGCATAGACGAACTTAGAGCACAGCCCACAGAGCCTATAATAAATAAGCCTATCCCTATAACCAAAGGCTTCTTACGACCAATTTTATCGCTAACGGCGCCCCAAACAGCTGTGCCAACGCAAAACCAATTAAGAAGCCCGTCAACGTAAGCTCTGCATCACCATGGAGATCACGCCCCATCTCTGGCATGGCAGGCAAATAAATATCCGTCGACAACGACGTAAACGCCATCAAAGCACTTAATATAGAAGTAAAAAGCCATCCTTTATTGCTAATCGTCAGCATAAAGACACCACTTTCATATAAAATCGCACGATAATATGTATTTATTTAGATTATATCAAAAACAAAGTTAATCCTATATAGTTTTGATATTTTTCAATAAAAAAGCGTAGTAAAACACTACGCAAAAATTGGTATATAACAAAATGTCAATTCTATTTTTCCTAAAATTACATTGATATACTAATGCTAAGAGTCATCACGTGAGTTAGGCTCATCACCGAAAGGTGGTGATACTATGAGCAAATTCGAAAAGTACTACTTAATTCTTTTTGTAATTTCCATAGCAATATCACTCTTTGCACTATTCAAATAGAGTAAAGACAAAAGCCTAACGCAACAGAGTATTCAAAATACTCGCACGCTAGGCAATCATAAAAAGATTTGTAAGATGAGCCTAACGCTACCACACGTTGATGGCTCTCTTTTTATTTATTATACATCAAAAATAGAATTTCTAAAAGAAACTATAAAATAAATGGCTCGTTATCATCAATAATATAAACATTTCTTTCAGGTACTAGTTCCTCTAATTTTTCAGGACTATCGGTATGAACCGGAATAATAACATCAGGATTCACTAAATCTATAAACCGAACTAAATCATTCTTCGAAACATGACCACTTGCATGGCATATATAAGATGGATATGTATCTAGTAAATTGTTCAATGCAAGATTCTCCTCAATATATCCGGTCCACATAGAATATATAATACGTACATCGTCCTTAGGAAACTCTTGTATGTGAGAAATATAATTTTCGGTTGCTCTTACTAAAGATACAAAGCCGTTATCCATATAGTATTTAGGATACTTTCCTTTATCAAGAACCAATGGGCTAGTATGTCTACGATACAAAGAACTTTCATAATATACATTATTAATGACAGTATCTAAAATCTTTTTCTGATAAGCATCACAAATTAAGACTTTATCAGACGGCATATTCTGCCATATTCCCATAATACGGTCAATATTTGTAGAGGAACACATAGCAAAAACATATTTCCCATCTTGAATATATGAAGAAATATCATCTAATACTGCTAATTCAGATATACAATCCTCTGTTGCTCTAGATAATGATGTACCCTCTGTAATCAATACATCAATTTCACCTATATACGTCTTAACTAACTTCTCTAATACATGATGGCGTAATCCATGCATCCGGAAATCACCTGTATATAAAATACGTTTACCGTCTGCTTCAATAAGAAACATATAACTATCAGCAGCACTATGATCAACAACCAGCGGTCTGATACATATATCACCGATAGTAAAGACTTCTCCGCCCCGAAATGTATTAGCACCTAATAGTCGTAAGTATAAATCTTTGTCTTGATATTCAGCACCTATTAGAGCGATTTCCTTACCTAACTCACCCATATATAATGGAACTTCTGGTATTGTAGAGGTTAATTGGCCTAAATGATCCATATGATAATGAGAAATCACAATACCATCACAGTTAGGTATCCCTTTCGTAACCCCATCAATATCTAGTTTATTAGGTGTGTACATTTCATCTAACGTTAATTCGTTACCAAAATCTAATATAATACGAGTAGATTCTGTACTAATTTCTATAGCACTACCACCAATCTGATGCGTGCCACGGTGTATAACTATATTCATACTTAACCTTTACTAGAAATCGTTAATAGCGTCTCTGCTCGATAAGAGCGATCTAATTCTGAAGACCACTTTTGCACATTTTTTAAAGGGACAGCTTTATCTATATCCTCTGTTCTTAGGACAACAAATCGAATTTGTTTCAATTTAGATTCTTGTTTTAATATAGCCTCACATAAAGCTCGTAATGCTTTTCTTTTACTTGGATTAATTAATTCCTGGCACTCTTTATACTGTTGTGACACAACAGTTTTAGATGGATAATTAGGTTCATTAGGTTCATTTGAAACGATACGAAGCATCAAATTTGTTTTATCCCCACCATCTTCTTTTATACAAGACTTTTCATCAAACAAAACAACTAACTCGGCTGCATTTGTATGTTTATATTCAGATAATTTCTTTAAGTTATTTATCCCCTCGTGAGCAACATCAGCCTTAATCTGTTTTAAATCAAGAAGCTTATAATATGTATAAGCTTCTAAAACACAGCGTAGTAAAGTTTCCTCACTACCAGATGGACGATATTTTAATTCAATTACAGAATAACAATCGTCATCAGTGTTATAGCCTAATAAATCTATTTTTCCGTAAGAATCATTATGTGTCTTCTTTAATGGTGTTTGATAATCAAAGATATAGCCTAACCCATCAACCTTACGTTGATAAAACAACAATTTCGCTAAAAATTTCCTCTTTACGATTTGTGCCTTGCAGCTTTTTCATATCTACCGTTTCAGAAGGAGAATGATTTGTATCAAAATGATTAGATCGTACTGGCTTTAAGTCTGTCCATGCACTTAAAAAGATTTTTTTTGATAAAAGAGTACTGGCAATAACTTCACTATAGCGGTTTTTATCCGCTTGCGACGCTCCTTGTACATAGCCTTTATAATTTACAATAGATGCTTTATAAAAAGTTTGCTGCAAATCTTTTTATATCTCCATCGTTATCTCTTTGTTTTACTTTTTTTATATTAACAGTATCTTCTGTTGTATCGTTCTTAGGTTGCCCAAAAAGGGTTTCAAACTCATCAAGTTTATCTTGCCGATTAATACCTTTACAAATAAATTCATATACCTCTTTAGATACCTCTTTAGACTTTAACATTATAAACGCCTCCCTTAATAGCAATTTACCTCACTGCACATACCTACTAAAAACTACCCCATATCATACACAATGATCGATGTATTATTATAAATTCATTATATCAATGGTCTTTTTTTTATGAGTAAATGATGAAAAAAAATCAAATTCTATGCGAATACAATCTTCCCATATTTTTACTTTAATACAATCAACGCGTAATAAATTCCCCATATTACAATCTTTTTATATTAAAAAAATACTGCCACTATTTAGATTAAAGAAAAAATTCTATAGAAAAATCCTTGCGTCATTATTCTATATAATTTACTATATATAGAGAAATCTAATTATAAAAAGGAGTCATCATGGCTAATATTAATGAAAACTATTTAAACCTACAAGGTTCTTATTTATTTGCGAATATCGCTAAAAAGGTTGCAGATTATCAAGCAGCTCATCCAGATGCAGATATCATTCGTCTTGGTATCGGCGATGTTACATTACCACTAGTTCCAGCAATTATCGACGCTATGAGCAAAGCAGTTCAAGAAATGGGTAAAGCTGAAACGTTCCGCGGTTATGGTCCTGAACAAGGTTATGACTTCTTACGTCAAGCTATTGTTGATGGCGACTACAAACCATTAGGCGTAGACATTGCGATTGATGAAGTATTCGTTTCTGATGGTGCAAAATCTGATGTTGGTAATATCCAAGAATTATTCAGCGAAGATAACATCATCGCTATCACTGACCCAGTGTACCCAGTATACTTAGACTCCAACGTAATGGGTGGTCGTACTGGCGAAGCAGTAGATGGTATCTTCCAAAAGGTTGTATACCTCCCTACTTACGCAGAAAACAACTTCTCTCCAGAATTCCCTTCTGAACGTGTAGATATCGTATATCTTTGCTCCCCTAACAATCCAACTGGTACTGTTTTGAGCCGTGCTCGTTTAGCAGAATGGATCAAATGGTGTAAAGATAATGATGCGATTTTGATGTTCGACTCTGCTTATGAAGCTTTCATCAGCACAGAAGACACTGTAAAATCCATCTACGAAATCGAAGGCGCTCGTGAAGTAGCTATCGAGTTCCGTTCCTTCTCCAAAACTGCAGGTTTCACTGGTACTCGTTGTGCTTACGCAGTTGTACCTAAAGAAGTGACTGGTAAAACTAAATCCGGCGAACGCCAAGCACTAAACCCTATGTGGAACCGTCGCCAATGCACTAAATTCAATGGTGTTCCTTACATCATCCAACGCGGTGCTGAAGCAGTATACACAAAAGAAGGCCGCGAACAAACTCGCGCTAACATTGCATACTACAAAGAAAACGCTCGTATTATCAAAGAAGGTCTTGAATCTATCGGCCTTACTGTATACGGCGGCGTTGACGCTCCATACATTTGGCTAAAAACTCCTGGTAATATGACTAGCTGGGAATTATTCGACATCTTGCTCGAACAAGTTCAAATCGTATCTACACCAGGCTCTGGCTTTGGTCCTCACGGCGAAGGCTACCTTCGTTTAACAGCTTTCGGTAGCCGTGAAAATACAATTCGCGCCGTTGAAAGAATTAAAACATTAAAATTCTAATAGGATAATTAGCATACAGCTTATCCCCTATAGAATCTAAAAAGACAACGAGACCGATTGTACACCTATATTAGGAGTATAATCGGTCCTTTTTATGTTAGTTAAACGTTATGATCTATCTCAGCATCAATATGATAGATAGTATTATATATTTAATTTTATTTGATTCTATAGAAAAATATTAATAACTATCATTTTATGCTATAATGATTATGTTAATTATTAAATTTCTCGATTTATATAGGAGGCTAATATGAGCAAAATTCGTATTGGTATCGTTGGCTACGGCAACTTAGGTCGTGGCGTTGAAGCATCCGTAAAATTACAACCTGATATGGAGCTTGTTGGTGTATTCTCTCGTCGTAAAGGTTTAGAAACAGTTTCTGGTGTTCCTACATATACTATGGAAGATCTACCAAACTTCAAAGGTAAAATCGATGTTATGGTTCTTTGCGGTGGTTCTGCAACAGACCTTATCGAACAAACTCCAATGGTAACTAAATACTTCAACTGTATCGATTCCTTCGATACACATGCACGTATTCCTGAGCATTTTGCTAATGTAGACAAAGTAGCTAAAGAAGCTAAAACTGCTACATTGATTTCTTGCGGTTGGGACCCAGGCATGTTCTCTTTGCAACGTGTATATGCTGAAAGCATCTTGCCTCAAGGTAAATCTTATACATTCTGGGGCCGTGGCGTTTCCCAAGGTCACTCCGATGCTATCCGTCGTATTGATGGTGTTCTTGATGCTCGTCAATACACTGTTCCTAAAGAACAATACCTTGAAGCTATCCGTAATGGTGAAACTCCAGACGTTGATGGCTACAAAGGTCACCTTCGTGAGTGCTATGTAGTGGCTGCTCCTGATGCGGACAAAGCTAAAATTGAAAACGAAATCAAAACTATGGAAAACTACTTCGTAGGTTATGAAACTGTAGTAAACTTCATTTCTCAAGAAGAACTTGATCGCGACCATAAAGGTATTCCACATGGTGGCTTCGTTCTTCGCTCTGGTGAAAGCACTGACGGCACACGTCATGTTGTTGAGTATTCCTTAAAACTTGACTCCAACCCTGAATTCACTGGCTCTGCACTTGTTGCTTATGCACGTGGTATCTACCGCCTTGCTAAACACGGCGGCACAGGTTGCTACACAGTATTCGACATTCCACCAGCTTGGATTTCTACTCATTCTGCTGAAGAATTACGAGCTCACTCTCTATAAGACACAAAATAAAATCCCACACTAGTGTGTGGGATTTTATCTACTTCTATGGTATACTACTTAGAAGAAGTGAGGCGTAGATGTTTTCCGGCGTCAGCTCTCACATCTCTTACTAGTTTGAAAATTTGGCCTGACGACAAAAGGGTCCTTTTCAAAGCCCTGCTACATAAAAGCTAACCTGAGTTAGAAGTCAATTATCTTGCTGCTATGATAATGGTAGCAACTAACATACCAAAAGCTATCATTAAAGATAAAACTTCGTAGGTCTTCATGCTATCACCGCCAATCCTCGAGAAATTGGCAAGACCTGACACATCTAGAGGCCTCGACATCAATATATAATTTGTCGATTTCTATGTAAAGGGATTTAGTGACACTACTAGTCACCAATGTGACTAATGGTGTCACTTTTTTAGTACAAATTTATAGCATCTATATGATATAATATTTATTTGATAGAGTTTCTACGGAAGCTTTCACAAAGAACGAAATCAATTAGTTAATAAAAGGTGGTACCATGAGCACAAATTTAGAAGTAGGCATCGTAGGCCTTCCAAATGTTGGTAAAAGTACATTATTCAACGCCATTACTAAAGCGGGCGCTGAAGCTGCCAACTATCCATTCTGTACAATTGAGCCAAACGTAGGTGTCGTTGATGTTCCAGATAATCGTTTAGCTGTATTGGCTGAAATGTTTGGTTCTAAACGCATCCTTCCTGCTGCTATGCGCTTCGTAGATATTGCAGGCCTTGTAGAAGGTGCGTCCAAAGGCGAAGGTTTAGGTAATAAATTCCTTAGCCATATCCGCCAAGTAGACGCTATTGCTCAAGTCATTCGTTGTTTCGATGACCCTAACATCACTCACGTTTCTGGCTCTATCGATCCAATTCGTGATATTGAAATCATCAACACTGAGCTCTGCCTTGCAGACCTTGAATCCGTGGAAAAACGTAAACAACGTATTGAAAAAATCGCTAAATCTGGTGATAAAGATGCGCGTGCTGAGTTACCATTACTAGAACGCATCATCGAAGGTCTAGGTGAAGCAAAACCAGTTCGTGCACAAGGTCTCGAAGAAGAAGAATTAGAAATGATCAAAGAGTTGACATTGCTTACAGCAAAACCATCTCTTTATGTAGCTAACATTTCTGAAGATGAAGTATCTGATTACTCTTCCAATGAATATGTAAAACGTGTTGAGGAATATGCGAAAAACGAAGGCGCTGGCATCGTTGTTGTTTCTGCTCGCATCGAATCTGAAATTGCTGAATTATCTGAAGAAGAATCTGCTGCATTCCTTGAAGATCTTGGCCTTGAAGAATCTGGCTTAACTAAACTTATCAAAGCAAGTTATGCACTCTTAGGTCTTATCAACTATTTCACTGCTGGTGAAATGGAAGCTCGTGCTTGGACAATTGTAAATGGCACAAAAGCGCCTCAAGCAGCTGGTAAAATTCACTCCGATATCGAAAAAGGCTTTATCCGTGCTGAAATCGTATCCTTCGATGACTTACAAGCTTGCGGTAGCCAAAATGCGGCTAAAGAAAAAGGCCTTGTACGCCTTGAAGGTAAAGACTACGTTATGAAAGACGGCGACGTTACACACTTCCGCTTCAACGTATAACACAAATTAATAACAAAAAACCAGTAAATCGATCGATTTACTGGTTTTTTTAATGCTACAAAATAGCTTTTATTTAATTTTATTTATCATCATTGCCCAATGCATTTTTAAGTCCACTAATAGCACCTTCTACAGCATCTTTAGCATCATCTGCAGTCTTTTTGATATCATTAACAACACTATCAGCAGCATCTTTTACTTTTGCTACTGTATTTTCAACAGCGCCTTCTGCTTGCATTTGTTTGTCATCAGTTAATTTACCTGCATTTTCTTTTACTGCACCTTTAACTTGATCTAATTTATCTTCTAATGCCATAATTATGACTCCTTCCTATTCAATCAAAATATTCATAAATCCTTTCAAATAATACAGTATTTATAAATATTTCAGAATTTGTGTGTATTTATAATATACCATTCAACTCTAAAGATTAAATGAAGAATTTCGATTTAGTTCTACATATATGATCTACTCAACTACTGTTACAATTTCATCTAAGGTACGACGTGTTTTATTACGATGTGGCTCTTCATCACGATAACCAAAGGCAGCCATTACGGAAATGCCGAAATGTTTCGTATCGAAGAGGCCTAGCTCATCGCCTAATAGTGCAGTCATATCGTCTTGGTTAAAGCCTTCTAATGGACAAGAATCTAAACCTTCATAAGCAGCCATGGTCATCATATTCGCCATAACGATATACGCTTGTTTTGAAGCCCAATCAAAAGCCGCACGTTCAGACTCAAATGTTTTATAGTCTTCCGTAGTAAACTGAGCATATTTTTCCCTATAAATAGCATCTACTTCAGCAGGTAATTGTTTAACCTCTTCTTGAATGTAGCGTACATAAGCGGATTCAAACTCTAAGTCCACTTTTTTACGTGTTAAGAATACCACAAAATGACTTGCTTCAAGGCCCGCTAAAATCCCCCAGCCATAAGCTTTCATTTTTCGCGAATTTCTGGATTTTGAATCACCAACAATTGGTAAGCCTCAAAGCCAAGGGATGTAGGAGACAAACGTGCCGCATTAAGAATAGCATTCCAGTCTTCTTCAGAGATTTTCTTATTGCAATCAAACTTCTTACAAGCATAGCGATAGGTCATAGCGTACTCTAAATCTTTACGATCCAATTTAGGGGCTGTTAATTTTACATTTTCTATTTCATATTTACTCATATGTACCTCCATAATTGATAAAAAATATCATATCTCTATAGTACCATAATAAACATTTAAATCCTATAAAATTCGATATAAAGCCTAGACATTGTCTAGGCTTTATATGGTACTGCCAGCTCACCTTTTTCATACCAAAAGAGGCCAGATGTACTGATCTTATGTTCTTTTAAAATAGTCTGAACCTGCTCTACAATACTTGGATCTATTTGCACAGATAAACCACACATATCGTAAAGCTCGGGAGGTGTAGCCATCAATTGATGAGGTACCTCTAATTCTGTTAATACCTTGTCTGCTTTATCGCCAAAATAATAGGACGTAAAGACGACTAACAATTTTTTATTTTCCAAGGCCTCACCTCCTACCACAGCATATACCATTACATTGTTATACCATTGACTATACATTTAAAGCCAAGGCGTCTCGTCTAAATCGGTCCATTAAAATGCTAGTGCTCAGAATTATAACTTAACTACATTCTCCCCAAGGATAGAGTCCGTAATAGCGTACATATTTGTAATACTACCTACGCCAAGCTCTTCTTTTACCCCATAATAATCGAGACAAATGCCACATGCTGCAATTTCAACACCAAGATCAGCTAGTTTTTTAATATTTTCTAAATGAACAGAATCATTGACAACCATCTTAACACTGCTGTTGATAAAATAGATTTTAGATGGTTTACATCGGCTTCAAGCATGCATACCCAGAACGTTTTCATTAGGTTACGGCCTAATTCTTCACTACCTTCACCAAGATAGTCCTTTGTCATCAAGATAACTCGGTTACCATAGTTCATCGGTTCGCAACTCGCTTCTGTAACAGGATTTGCATTTGGCGTCATAGTGAGATAGAAATCCTTACCATCTTGGCGAATAGCCACACCATAACCACGAGACTTACCAAACTTTTCTACATTATCGCGACTCACTTCATTATCTACAATAGTAGTAATAACAGCATCTGGATTCGCATCGCTAACCTTCTTAGTTTCAATCACAGGTTTTGGACACAAGCTACCACGTACATCTACAGTTAATTCATTTGTATTGCTCATCATGCACCTCTAAATTATATACATTATATGTTTATATGTTTTGTAAAAGTATTAACCATCAGCTATCAGCTATCAGCTATCAGCTATCAGCTATCAGCTATCAGCTATCAGCTATCAGCTATCAGCTATCAGCTATCAGCTATCAGCTAATGATATTGTAATTAAATATTGCTTGCCAATAGTAAAAAACGTATTTTTTATAAATCTATTCTGTAACCCGTACAGCTAATCCACTAAAGCGTTCAACAGTACCAATAATAGCCGCACAGTCTATACCAGCCTTATGTAAAGCATCAACTAATTGAGGCCCCTCGCTAGCAGGCACGGAGAAGAGTAAGCCACCCGAGGTTTGGGGATCAAAGAGAATATCCGTCCATACAGGGTCCAAATTCTGGTCTACTTGAACGTCTGTTATAGCCTTTCGATTCCCATAGGATGCAGCTGGTACTAATCCCATTTGAGCCGCTTCGATGACATCATCAAAGAGAGGAATGTCGTAAGCCTTAATGTGTATTGTCACATCGGAGGCACTAGCCATTTCTACAGAGTGCCCCATTAGACTAAAGCCTGTCACGTCCGTACAAGCATGGATGGTAAAGTTGTGAGCCACCTCTGCTCCCACCCGATTTAACGTACTCATGCTAGTAACGGCCTGCTCAGTACCTGCAGTAAATAAGTCACCTTTTAAAGCATTATTCATAATCCCTGTACCAATTCGCTTAGTTAATATCAGCACATCCCCTACTTGAGCCCCTTTATTTTTCCAAATTCGATTTGGATTCACTTGCCCTGTTACAGACATACCGAAGATAGGCTCTTTATTTTCAATGCTGTGACCACCAACGATGGCAGCACCAGATTCAGCCACAATGGATCCCGCTCCATTTAATACATCTGTTAATACACCTTGCTCAACAAGAGGTACTGGGAAGCCTACGATGTTCATGGCAGTCAATGGAGTTCCACCCATAGCATACACATCGCTTAATGCATTGGCAGCGGCGATCTTACCAAATAAAATAGGATCATTAACCATGGGTGTAAAGAAATCTAATGTTTGTACTAATGCTAGTGTATCTGAAAGTTTATATACCCCTGCATCGTCAGCACCGGTCATATCTGCCAGTACGTGTTCATTAGTAACAGGTGTCACTGCTTTCAAAACACGATTTAATATATGCGGACCAATCTTACACGCACAGCCCCCACTTGTTACGTAATCAGTGAGTCGTACCATACGTCCTCCTTATTCATTCTCGGGCAATCGAGAAACGATTTTCTTGACAGCCTTTTCAAATTTAGGGCGCGGCATCAATAGTTGATGACCACAACCATTACATACGATGAGAAAGTCTGTGCCAATCCGCTTAACTTCCCATTCATCACTGCCACAGGGATGTGACTTTTTCATTTTTACCACATCGCCTATATAATATCTAACAAATGCCATAGCGCCTCCTTTTATATCGTTCAGTATTTATATACTTATTATACAAAAAATACAATGTTCTATAAACATATCAGAATTCTATAGTTATTTTATGGAGAGTTATTAGTACATTTAACGAAAAGATTATTAATACGTAATCAATAATGATTTTTTTCATTTAGTTATCATTCTCAATATCAAAATGGACTTATTTTATAAACCCTATACTATTCAACCTTTAAGAAACCGCATTTTTACTACACTGATAATATTTATCATTTAGAAAATTTTCGAAATAAATTTTTACAAAAAAACACTTGCATTTCTCATTTAGTATGTTACAATATAGTCAACAATGATTATTCGTTAAGTATACGGATACACCATTGTATATAAAACTGTTAAGACGGCAAGTGCCGAAAAAAAACAAAAATCAGTAAGTACTATTTTAAGAGTTAGGCAAGTGTCTATTTAATCTAAGAATAAGTTTTCTTACTAAGGCGAAGTCGCCCACGAAAATTGTAGAATAAGTATTCTATTATTTGAATTCACAACCAAGTGGTTATGAATATATAAGTTAAGTAACAAATTTGAAAATTATCGTAAGTACAAAGGAGTATTAAAATGGCAGAATTAAAAGGTTCTAACACTGAAAAAAATCTTCAAGCAGCATTCGCTGGCGAATCCCAAGCATTCCAAAAATATACTTTCTACGCAGCAGCAGCTCGTAAAGCTGGCATGAACGAAATCGCTGATTATTTCGAAGAAACAGCTCACAACGAATCCGCCCATGCTAAATTGTGGTTCAAAGCTCTTCATGGTGGCGACGTATCTTCCGATATCGAAGCTAACCTTCGTGATGCAGCAGCTGGCGAAAACTACGAACACACTACAATGTACAAAGATTTCGCTGACGAAGCTGAAAAAGAAGGCTTTGCTAAAAATCGCTTACCAAATGCGCGAAGTTGGTAAAATCGAAGCTCGTCATGAAGCTCGTTACCTTGCATTAGCAGCTCAAGTATCTGGTAACAAAGTATTCACTAACGATGAACCAGTTGCTTGGATCTGCGCTAACTGTGGTTACGTACACGTTGGTGAAGAAGCTCCTAAAGTTTGCCCAGTATGTGCTCACCCACAAGCTTTCTTCCACCGTTTCGTGGAATCCATCTAATCTGTAAGTACGACACTAACTAAACTAACAACCTGTAAGTACAGATTTAAATTAAACACACCTGTAAGTACAATATAATCTTACAGTAAGTACTAACAACTTCCTTAACAAAAAGACGATGACTTAGGTCATCGTCTTTTTTTGTGTTCTATTCGCTATTTAGTACTATCCACTAAATGCTTAAACTGTTGTACCGCCTCATAAGGGTTATCTGCATGCGCAATAGCAGATATGATGGCAACACCACAGGCTCCCGCTTCTAGTATAGGCTTCGCATTGTCTAAAGTTATTCCCCCAATACCAACACATGGTAAGGTCAAGCCTTCTGCTTGTAGTTCAGCGACACGCTCCGGTCCACATGGCTCTTGTGCATCAGGTTTACTACTTGTAGCATACATAGGACCTACACCTACACAGTCAGCATAGATTATATCAGTCTTATGAAGTTCCTCCACGGAGTGAATGGAGATGCCAACCACCTTATGGCCTACAAGATTACGAACGGATTCTAGGCTCATATCCTCTTGCCCTACGTGAACGCCATCAGCATTAACAGCTACTGCTAAGTCTACATCATCGTTGATAATATACAGCACATTGTACTTGGCACAGATTTGTTTTAACTGTTGAGCTAACTCTAGTTTCTGTTGCCCCACTAAGGTACCTGCGCCCTTTTCTCTAAATTGGAAACAAGTCACACCGCCTCGACAAGCATCTTCTACGATAGAGAGCAAACGATTTTCATTCAGTTCCACATCTTGCGTACCACTGATGAAATATACTTGTAATTGATCTGGTACAACTACAGGGCGTATACGATTTTCAGATATAAGCACCGCATCATCGAGTGTATACAAACTATCCATAAAGGCTACACTAAAGCTACCAGGTTGTACGCCACTTACCTGCACTGCACGTTCACCGGCCAAACCATAGTAAGCTAATGCATAGGCGAGAAACTCACCCATAGATAGTCTGTTTTTACATGGATAATAAGCACTAAAGAACGCCGCCAAAACAGCTCCTAATAGACAGCCTGTTCCCGTTACAGCTGTCATAATAGGATGACCGTGCGGTACGGCAAATACCCGAGTTCCATCAGAAACATAATCCTCTTCGCCAGTAGCTACAACAGGGCAGTTAATAAGGCGCGCTAGACGATATGCGATAACAGCACTATCCTCAACTTGTGCGCCATCTACACCTTTACCTTCTGTAGAATTATTATCCTCGTCATTGGGACCTAAAGCATCGTAGATAGCTTTGATTTCACTTTGGTTACCTCGTAATAGAGAGATGTTGCCAGTCTTAATCAAATCTAACACCACAGATAGACGATACGCCCCCGCATGACACCCCACTGGATCTAAAACGATAGGAACCTCATGTTTCTTCGCCAGTGCTATGGCCTCTTTATAGTAACTAACCTTATCTGGCGTAAGCGTTCCAATATTGATGAGTAAAGCCGATGCATGAACGATGAGGTCTTTTAAATCTTCACTGCATTCGCTCATCACCGGTGATGCACCAATAGCTAGTAAACCATTGGCCGTAAAGGTCCGCACCACATCATTGGTAATGCAAATAACAAGAGGATTTCTCTGACGCAATGTCTCTAATATATTTAGATCAGACCAAGAGCGGCCATTCATATATGGATTTTCATAGTTCATATCAGTATCTCCTCTAGTCATCTTTTAAGAGTTCATCCATTGTTTCAGGTCCATTTGCCAATAAACCATAGGCCATATGATTAACAGGGCCACAGCCATTGCCTAGCGCGGGGTTGTGCTTAATAGCTAAGGCAATATAATCTTTAGCAATACCGATGGCATCCATTACGTCGCGCCCTTTAGCGAGCTCTGCCGTAATAACTGCAGAGAAGGTACAGCCCGTACCATGTGTGTGCACCGTATCATATTTAGGACTAGACCAAGTGCGTACGCTACCATCTTTGGTGAAAGCATAATCCGTTGCATCTTCGCCGATGTGACCGCCCTTAATGATTACCACTTTAGGACCTAAGTCCTGTAAGATACGATGAGCCGCCGTTGTTATGTCGCTTTCACAATTAATAGACATATCAGCTAAGACCTCAGCCTCACTGCGATTAGGTGTAATAACAGTTGCAGTAGGAATGAGTTTAGATTTTAAAAGGTTTACCGCCTCATCTGATACAAGTCGGTCCCCGCTAGTAGCAATCATAACAGGATCCATTACGTACGGAATATCCTTACTCACATAAGGATAAATGAGGTCCATCATTTCCGGTAACGCAATCATGCCCGTCTTAACGGCTTGAGGCGCAATATCTGAATACACATCGTGTAACTGTTTCTCTATGCTTTCTAAGGATAGATGTTCTACATGATGTACACCTGTTGTATTTTGGGCCACTACGGACGTAACAACAGCCATACCATATACGTTACGGCTTTGGAAAGATTTCAAATCAGCCATAATGCCAGCGCCACCGCTCGGATCAGTACCAGCAATTGTTAGTGCAGTATGTAGTTTCATTATGCCTCCTTGTGAAATAGATGACGACGAGATAAGATTTGTAATACTACGAAGCCGATGCATGCACCCGCCACAGAGCTCATAGAGAAGGATGTAATCAAGGTCAACAATGCCAATGGTTTACCTAATAGGAAATGAGCAATCGGATAACTTACAAGAGCACCAATGAGGCCTGTACCGATGATTTCACCTAGAGCTGCTGCCCAAATCGCATGATAACGATTATATAAATACGCAGATAACCAAGCGCCAATCATGCTACCAGGAAAGGCCAACGGAGAACCTAGTGCCAATACATTACGTAAACAAGACGTACTAAAAGCAGCACCTACAGAGAATCTCGCCCCAACTACAACGGCTAAGATCACATTAATCATATGTTGAAACGGAAAAATACGAGCCGGCCCAACAGGGATTGATGTAGTGGATAACACGACACCTAAGGCTACACATATGCTAGCAATAATCAGTTTTTTCATAATACCTCCAAACATATAAAAACGAGACCACTCCAAATGGAATGGTCTCGTAATAGTTTAGTATTATGTTTCACTCCACTTCCCTACGCCAGTATTATCTGGATCAGGTCTAGGGTTTTGAATGGTCAATCTCAGCAAAAGCACCCCTAGTGGCAATATATTTTTATACTCTAGTTATAACATCATTATACAATCTATGCAACAAAGAATTGACGGTTCCCTTTGAACCGCCTATAATGAATCCATAACGGGGTGCTCACACGAGTGGGCTGAGAGTAAGCTAATGCTTTAACCCATAACCTGATTTGGATAATGCCAACGTAGGGAACATAGAGGATTAATAGCCGAGTTCCTGTGAACTCGGCTTTTTCTATGACTTCCTGGCTAGGAGGACGTATGAAAGACACACACATTACACAACCACAGTTCGCCATGATATGGTTCGGTGCTGCGCTATCCATAGCGGAGATTATGACAGGAACCTATCTAGCCCCCTTAGGGCTCACCCAAGGTCTATATGCCATCATACTGGGGCATATCGTAGGTGGCATACTATTATTTGGGGCCGGACTGATTGGCGGACGGTTACACCAAGGTAGTATGAATACAACAGCTTTTAGCTTTGGCCCATGGGGCGCCAAAGGTTTTGCCTTTTTAAATATGTTACAACTCATCGGTTGGACGAGCATCATGATCTACGATGCTATGCTAGCGTTACAAGAACTAGCACCCCTATCCCCTATGATTTGGACCACCGCCATCGGGGCCCTTGTCATCCTGTGGCTTTTCATCGGCCTCCACAATACGGGCTATATTCAAGCTATTGTATCTGTTCTATTGCTAGGCTCACCCTCTACATGGGCGCTCACATGATTGCTCAATGGCCTAGTGAAAGTAGCCTTATAGCTAGTGGAAATATGAGTTTTATGGCAGCCCTCGAGTTATCTATCGCCATGCCACTCTCTTGGCTTCCTCTTATTAGTGATTATACGCGCGAAAGCAAAAAACCTTTCTCTGCATCACTGACAAGTGCTACAGTCTATACAGTAACAAGTATTGTTATGTATACCTTAGGTCTTAGTGCCGCTATCTTTGGCGGTGGCGACTCCATCATTACTATCATGATGAATGCAGGACTTGGCCTTGCGGGCCTCATCGTTATCATCTTCTCTACCGTTACTACAACCTTTATGGACGCTTACTCTGCAGGCGTATCTAGTACGACTATCTATAACGGTGCATCCAGCAAAGGCATCGCCGTCATCGTTACGCTCGTGGGCACTATTGCAGCTATTCTATATCCAATGGATGATATTACAGACTTCCTATACCTCATCGGCTCTGTATTTGCACCGATGATTGCCATCTTATTAGCGGATTACTTTATCAATCGCCAACAAGTACAAACACTTTCAGCTTATCTCGTACGAGGGCTAATCTGGGCCCTATCCGTTGGTTTATACCACTATATGTTACATAGTGAAAGCACAATAGGTGCTACATTACCAGCCTTTACAATGGCATTTGTCGTTACAGCTATCGTTGGATTTATAAGTAAAACAGCGCACATATCTACAGAAATTAAGTAGCATTAGCAAGTAACATCTATTATAAACGTACTAATTCAATGCTAAAGATTAAAGATAATAGTAAGTACACTGCTATCATTGCTATCAACTATCTAAAAAGAAAACACCTTCACAATCCACTAGTTACTGAACTATACATCTCAAAATTGTGTCCAGTTTTTGGCATGTAGTTCATAGGATTATGAAGGTGTTTTATGTATCTCTATTTAATTTTAAAGTATTTTATCACTGTATCAAAACCATACGATTTAAATGTTTATCATCATTCAGCAATCGTAATTAGCCCGTTTTCACAGGTCCAGTGTCTATCTCCTACGCTTTCTGCTTCGCTTTCATCATGGGTAACCCATACGCAAGGTACATCCCATTCACGGATGATAGATACGAGATCCTCACGAACTTGCTTTCTCAAGTTCCAATCGAGTGCAGATAAAGGCTCATCGAGGAGCAAAATAGTCGGTTTAGAGTAGAGCGCACGACCTAATGCAACCCGTTGTTGCTCACCACCAGATAAGCTACCCGCCTTAGTTTTGCGGTATTTCTCTAAACCTAAACGTTGTAACAACGTATTACACATGTCAGGTGTGCCTCGTTTGCTATAGGTAATATTACGTTCTACCGATAGATGAGGAAACACAATATTGCCTTGTGGCATATAGCCTACTTGGCGCTCTTGGGCAGGCACCCAAAGCTTTTTATCTCGATCAACCCACGTCGTTTCATCACATTGAATACTGCCAGTTGTGGGTTTTACGAGGCCCGCGATGCATTTGATAAACGTACTTTTACCACTACCAGATTGACCAGTCAATACAGTAATTCCAGAAGTCAATGTGCCCTCAACTTTTACAGTTACAGAAGGTCTAGCTACAGTAAAGGAAATGTAATCATAGAACCTCCTAATTATTATCTGTATGGCGGAACAAGGAACCTTTTGTAATAAGGTGAATCCCACTCAGTAACGCCAATGTAAGAACACAAATATAAATAACGAGCTCAAAGGCATCCATATACTGCCCGGCCTCTACATAGGAGTAGATAGCTAATGGCATAGTGCGTGTTACCTTTGGAATATTACCAGCAATCAAGATGGTAGCACCGAATTCGCCCATAGCACGACAGAATGCCAAGATGCTGCCTGTCACAATACCTTTCCATGCAAGGGGAATCGATATAGTAAAGAAGATACGTAGCTCAGAGGCGCCTAATGTTCGAGCTACATCCTCCATATTATGATCTACGGACTGTAATGCAGAACGTACTGTTTGATAAAACAGTGGAAATGCAATAACAGAAGAGGCTATAACGGCACCGGAAGCGGCAAAAACGACACTCATGCCATGAGCTTCAAGCCACGCCCCAAAGGCATAACCCGGTGTAAATACCATAAGCAGCGCAAAACCAACAACGACTGGCGGTAAAACAAGGGGCAACGTAATTAAAGCATCGAGAATGGCAATGCCGCCCCATTTACAGCGTTTCATCCAATAACAAGTTGCTAAGCCACTTAAAATAACTATAATAAGAGCAATACTCGCCACCCATAATGATAACCAAAATGGACTCATGCTATACCCCCTTTCTATTTAATAATGCTGAAATCATATATTTCCAGCTAGGACTAACAACAATAATATATATATTGTACCATAAGAAAACGCTAGCCCTGAAAGCTAGCGTTTAACTCTTATTTAGAAGGAGAGAAACCGTATTTTTCTAATACTTTTTGGCCTTCTGGGCTCATTACATATTGGTAAAAGTCTTTTGCCAATGCGTTGTCATATTTTTTAATGATACCGATTGGATAGATGACTGGATCATGGGAATCTGCCGGTGTTACAGCAGAGATTTGAACTGCATCGCCTGCAGCAATCGCATCTGTTTTGTAGATAAAGCCCGCATCACCAGCACCTTGGCTAATGGATGCTGTTACAGCTTTTACGTCTTTAGCATATACTACATTTGGTTCAACTTGTTCCCAAACACCTAATTTTGTTAATACTTGTTTACCATAATTACCAGCTGGTACTGTTTCAGGATTACCTAAAACAATACGTTTAACAGAAGCAATTTGATTTAATTCAATTTTAGGTTGGCCTTTTGGAACTACAAGAACTAATTCATTAGTTACAAATGGTTTAACATCTGTTACAAGGTCTTTATCTTGCAACATTTTCATATTCTTTTCGTCAGCAGAGATGAATAAGCTAGCTGGTGCACCTTGTTCAATTTGTTGGCGCAATGTGCCAGAACCAGCAAAGTTAATAGCAATTTGGTCGTCTGATAAGTTATGACTCTTTTTGTAGGACTCTGCCAATTCAGTAAGAGCACCTTTCAAGCTCGCTGCCGCTTGTACAGTAATCTTTTCAGATGTGCTTGGTTTAGCAGAATCTGCTGCTTTATTTGTGTCACTACCACACCCCACTAACAAGGCCAGCATGAAAACGCTCATTAATACTAATAAAATTCGTTTCATAATTCCTCCTGTGCATCCCTTTGAACTCCACACTGTGAAAGCTATGGTTACTCACCGTAGAGACACGTTCAAAGAACAAACTAAAATATACAATATATTCACATTATACTATATATTTGTTAATTAATATGTATGTAAAAACTCACATTTTGCATATATATTTCTGATGAATACCATAAGAAATCATAATGGATAAAACTTTTAAGCCCCGAACAATACATACTATGGTATGATAATACTATACATTAAATACATACTAAATTAATAAGAAACTCTAGGTGAGATAATGAATATATTCGAGCTAATAGGACATATATTTATGAACTCTATGATTCCTATCTTTATACTGATAGGCGTAGGGTTTATATTGGATAGAAAATTTAAACTAGATCTATATACACTGAGTAAACTAAACTTCTACATATTATTGCCTACCTTTGTATTTAGGGCCATGTATGAAGCTAAATTTACATCAGGTACGTTAGAAATTGTATTTTGTGCACTAGTCGTACTCATACTGAACTCTATACTTTCAGGTGTAGTCGGCAAAATACAAGGCTATGATGTAGCAAAAATCGCCACATTAAAAAACTGCGTTATGTTCAACAACGTTGGCAATATGGGCATCGCCCTTGCCATCTTTGTATTTACTAATGTGCCTTACATCATCGATGGCGCAACCCCCTATGCTGATTTAGGTCTTGTCAGCGTCGTATCCATTATGATTATACAAACCATTACGAGTAATACCTATGGCTTCTACCAAGCTGGCGCTGGACGATTGAGCACAAAAGATGCGTTAAGCGTAGTATTCCATATGCCTATGGTATATGCTATACCGCTTGCATTACTTTGCCAGCTCTTACCATTTGATTTACACGGTCTATTCTTCTTTGCCCCTCTTAAAATCTTTGCTAATGCCTTTGTAGGCGTTGCTATGATCGCTTTAGGGGTACAGATTAATAGAACGCCATTAAACTTCTTTAAGGCGGATGTTATGCTTGCTACATCCTTACGTCTCATCGTAAGTCCACTGATTGCTGCAATTATTACCATTTTATTCATTATGTTCTATGGTCCTATGCATCCGATTGCAGCGCAAACGATTGTCATCACCTATAGCGTACCAACAGCCATCAATATGGCTCTCATTGCCATCGAAATGAAAAACAATCCAGAGTACGCTACACAAATTGTAATGGGCACAACCATATTATCGGCAGTAACTATGCCACTATTTATTACTATAGCCTATTACCTCTTCCCATTATATTAATACTAGTATACCTATACAAAAAGGAGCCGTATAAACGGCTCCTTTTCTTATATTTTAACTTTATATATCTTTAGAGGATATATATATCATGAGTACTTTTGTATATCCCCAATCAAGTTAGACAAATAGTATACAATACGTCTATATGACTATTGATGAGATACGTGTTCCATACCCATTCTCACTAGACCTTCTACGTGATCATCGTTTAGAGAGTAGTATGCAGTTTTCCCTTCCTTGCGATAAGTCACAAGTCGTGCTTGGCGCAACACACGCAATTGATGAGAAATAGCAGATTGTCCCATTCCCATTGTTTCAGCAATGTGATTTACACACATTTCATTCTCTAATAATAATTCTACTATTTTTAGGCGTGTAGGGTCACCCAGGATTTTAAACAGTTCTGCTAGCTTTAGCAATGATTCTTGTTTGTCGCTCATATAGTCCCCCATTTTATAAACCATTATCTATGTTTATTTATTGTTCTCATGTAACTTAATTTCGTTCTTATTTGTAAACCTGAATGGCATACATACAAATATTATATCATTTTTACGCTATAAAAAAGAGACTTTGTTACAACAAAGTCTCTTTTTGTATCATATCTGTACAGGATATGAATTATTTAATGATCAATACAGGGCAAGTGGAGTGACTAGTTACATAGCTACTTACGCTACCCATGAATAAGCCTTTCAATGGACCAAGGCCACGGCTACCCATTACGATAAGGTCAGCATTGTATTTTTTAGCTACTGCTAACAATGCAGGACCAGGGGAACCAACTTCGAATACGCTTTTAACTTTTACGCCTGTAGGAATTTCTTTTACTACATCGTTAAGAATTTCTTTACCAGTTTCTTCCATATCTTCTGCAATTTGTTCAGATACGTAACCACCGGAAATTGGTGTTTGATCGAAATTGGAAATAGCAGACACGATATTTGCAACGTGAACAATAATCAATTCAGCATGGTTGCGGTCCGCTACAGCGAGAGCATGTTCCAACGCACGTTTAGCATTTTCAGAACCATCAGTAGGTACGACAATAGTTTTGTAGGTAACCATAATAACCCCTCCTATTTCTAATCCCTCAAAGGGGATATGATCAAAGATCGTTTAGCCTATAGTATTATATTCTAGACCATCAAGGAAAACTCCTCTTTTTCTTGAGGATTTCTTTTATTATAGCACAAATCATACAGATTTATACAAATAAAAGAATATTATGTGTATATTATAAAACTTGTGATGATTGGTTAGTATTCAATGTAGTAGTCAATTTGAATCCATCCAGCACATCGATGAGCTCTGGTGTGCTAAGGCTAGTGCCTGCTGGGCCAATCATACGAGCCACGGCTACATTGCCTTCATTACCTAAGATAATAGTAGCGGCAAAGGATACTGGTGCAGCTGCAGATGTATCAGCCGTATTAGGGTTCTTCATATGACCTGCCAAGTAGAACATTACATTACCATCAATAATATGTGTTTCATAACGAGTGATCGTAGCCTTATTCACCTCAACTAATTGTTTCAGATAATAATCACCTAGCATTTGTTTGCCCATCATTGTAGGCATGCCTGTGCTAACCGCTTGTACAGGGATTGTAAAGGATTCAATATCGAGGCGTACATTATGCTTAGTGAAAGCAATTTTACCCTTTTCATTTAGACGGGTAAATCCTTTTGGATACGCAAATTTAATGCCTTCAGCTACACTGATATCACTTGTGCCTGAGATAAACTGCTTAACACCTTTGATTGTGCTAGAACCAGATTTATTTAGTAATTCAAAGGATGGAATCGTATGCTCCATCAAGCCTTGTTCCATAAATTCCCCTTGAATAGGAGCATAAGTACTTGCCAAATTATAGCGATGCGTTGGATCCTTATCCATGATGAATTCTGCTTCAAATACAGATTGAACAGGCTCTGTAGATGTCATCTCAGCATAAGACTTTGGTGTCGTCTTATCCCAACGAGCTGATATAGCCCCTTTCTTGTTAAAGAAGCCCCCAACGATATCGTTATTTTCAAAGACATTACTATGTTGACGCCAGATGCTCAAGTATTCTTCATCAGACATACCCTTGATTGGCACACCATACCAAGTCATATTCCATTCCTTTTGAGATACTCCGTCTTGCGGTGTATTATTGCGTTTTGTGAAAGACACAGTATAGGAATCGTCTTGTGTTGGACCTGCTAGATTGAAAGAATAGCCTTGAATATGCTCACTTTCACTACGTACATCCATATCTATCTTAACACCATCGGCTACACGCCATGGAATCGTAAAGGTATAGCCATTTTTATAGTCCTTAACTACTGTATTCATCGTAGTCGCATACGATTTATACTGATCTGGCAAAATAGAGGCAGAGTCTTTTTGGGAATCTACGATAGCCATCGGAGTTCCAGGTGTGCCTTGCAAGCCTTCTGCCATAATAGAGGTCGTGCTCATAGCCATGACAGCTAACGTAGCAGCAATAAAACGTAACTTCATAAGACCTCCTATAACATGTTCTCCAAGAACGCTTTCGTTCTATCGTTCTGTGGATTGTTGAAAATTTGTTCTGGTGTACCTTCCTCTTGGATAACACCATCAGCCATGAAGATGACACGATCAGATACTTCACGAGCAAAGTTCATTTCATGAGTTACGATAATCATCGTCATATGATCATCAGCCAACTGTTTAATAGTCTTAAGAACCTCACCAGTTAATTCTGGGTCAAGAGCAGATGTAGGCTCATCAAATAGCATAATTTCTGGATTCATAGCTAATGCACGAGCGATAGCCACACGTTGTTGTTGACCGCCAGACAAACGGGATGGATACATATCGCGCTTTTCCCATAAGCCAACTTTATTAAGTAATCGCTCTGCAATCGGTAAAATTTCATCATCTTTCATACCTTTACCATACGCGGTGCAATCATAATGTTATCAAGCACCGTCATATGAGGGAATAAATTGAAAGATTGGAACACCATACCCATGCGTAATAGCAAATCATGTTGTGTTTCTTGGCTAGCATAGTTTACAGTGCCATTAGCATCTGTACTAGCTAGAACTGTACCATCTACAGTAATAGAGCCACCATCAATGGTTTCCAATTGACCTAAGCAGCGCAAGAATGTAGATTTACCAGAGCCAGATGGGCCGATAATAGAAACGATTTCCCCTCTATCCATTTTGAGCGATACATCGCGCAATACAGTTTGATTGTTAAAGCGTTTTTCAATACGCTCCATATTTACAAATGTCATAAGTACCTCTTACATCGTCGTATAAATAAATAGCTGTAATTTCAAACGGGCTATAGCCCTTTAAAACAACTAAGTCCATATCTACGACACACTACTACAGAATAGATTAATCTTCATATACAGCAAATCGTCTTTCTAAGTAGTTGAAGATATTTGTCAAAATAAAGGTAAAGATCAAGTAGAACAAAGCTGCCACTAAGAAGGCAGAGATATCAAAGTCACGTTGTACGATAGATTTTGTAATACGCAAGATATCATTCATAGCCAATACGTATACAAGAGACGTATCTTTCAACAAGTTAATTGTTTCGTTCGCAAGCGGAGGCAATACGCGTTTAAACATTTGTGGCAAGATGATTTTACGCATTGTTTGAGCATAAGTAAAACCAAGAACCTTTGCCCCTTCGTACTGACCACGAGAAATGGATTGAATACCACCACGGAAAATTTCACATAAATACGCTGCGTAGTTTAATACGAATGTAAGAACTGCGGCTGTAGCATCATCCATTTGGACAGCACCATCTGTAATGATAGGCAATGCATAATATACGAATAAAATTTGTAACATTAATGGTGTGCCGCGCATCAAATATACGAAAGGCTTCAACAATTTTGTCGAGCACTGTAAATTTAGATAGACGTACCAAAGCAAGTAGAATACCGCCAGGAATGGATAAAATCCATACAATACAGAATAGCGATACGGTTACCTTTAAACCATCAGCAATGGTTGGGATAATCTGCAATAAATAATCTAACATGGAATACTCCTTCAAAACACGACTAGAGAAGAGGCATCTGGCCTCTTCTCTAGTGTACATTTCGTTCTTTAATTATCTGTTGTACATACTGACCATAGTACTATTAGTATATCACGAATTGTACTATTTAGCATCGCTCTTATCTAGGTCTGCGCTAGAACCTAACCATTTTTCAACGATTTTATCAGCAGTACCATCTTTTTTCATGTCCGCTAAGATACCATTGATTTTATCACGTAATGCAGTGTCATCTTTACGGAAGCCAACAGCGAAGTTATCAACACCATAATCAGTACCGTCTACGATTTTGTATTTACCAGGTTCTTTTGTCATGAGGTAACGAGCGATAACACCATCAGCGATAACGGCATCAACACGACCAATACCAAGATCCATGAAAGCACTTACGAAATCAGCATAAGATTTTGTTTCTTTCACAGTTTTACCGCTTGGATCATTTTGTAATGCAGATTCACCAGTACTAGCTTGTTGAACACCTACTACTTTACCTGCCAAATCAGCTTTGGATTTGATGGAGTCATCATCATTACGAACAACGATGTATTGTTTATCCTTCATGTATGGATTGGAGAACAAAATATTTTTCTCACGTTCAGGAGATACTGTTAAGCCATTCCATAAAGCGTCAATTTTTTTAGATTTCAACTCAGCTTCTTTACTGGACCAGTCAATAGCTTTGAACTCTACCTCCATACCAGCACGTTTAGCCGCTTCTTTAGCCATATCGATATCTAAACCTACGATTTCGCCTTTATCATCTTTAAAGCCCATTGGAGGGAAGCTATCATCTAAGCCGATAACGATTTTTTTAGGCAATTCTTTATTAGCGGTTTTAGTATCGCTACCACAACCCGTTACAAATACCATCATAGATACTGCTGCAAGGCCAACGGCCATCATTTTCTTCCAATTCATAACTATCCTCCACGGTGTATTACACCTTTAACTACTTGCTATTATATGCTGTACAGAACTCATGTCTGTACCCGATGATTGTATTATACTTTAGTTCGTTAAAGTTGTAAATAGCTAATTTGATGAATTTTTGAATTTTCTTAATTTCTTAATATTACATATCATCTGTTGTAAGGATAAAGCATTTGTATAACCTATATTTTAAAGATTTGAATGCTTATTAATAGCTTCAATCATGGCCATTTTATCTTTTATACCCTACCTGCGCGAGGTCTAAGGGGTATGACATAAATACCACCATGACCATTCATAGCCTGCAATTCACGCCAACCTTCGGTAAACCCAATAATATGCTCGTAATCTACAAAAGACAAAATATTCATCCCCATGAAAAAAAGACTGTGAAAGTATTCTATAAAAAGAAAAAGGCCTACGTTTTCAACACGAGGCCCTTTTTCACAGATAAAAGCTTGACTTTCACCTAATCTATGAAGGGTCCACAATATAAGGAGTAACAACAGATAATACAATATACGCTCAGCCCAATCGGACGGCAAATATTTCACAATTAACACGCACACCAATAGACCGACGATGCGTCCAGTCCACTGGATTCCACGATGTATTTCTAAGCTCTGTTGTACGGCACCTGATGAAAAGCGTTCCATTGCCTCTTGTTTCGTCATGGCTTACCTCACAAATTGAAAGTCTACTATATGATTTTATTTACGGCACAAGCCCATAGCTTGCTCAACTTTACGGTACATTTGACTTGCTTTAGCATGAGCCTTAGCAGCACCTTCATCGAGAATTACATCGAGTTCAGGGCTTGCAATCAATTCATTGTAGCGTTGTTGGATTGGCTCAAGAGTTGCCACTAATAGGTCTGCAATATCGGATTTAAATACGCCATAACCTTTACCTGCATACATTTCTTCGATAGCTTCATAGCTGTCTTTTGTGATAGCACGGTAAATGCCCATCAAGTTAGAAATGCCCGGTTTGTTTTCTTTATCGTAACGCACTGCATTATCAGAGTCAGTTTGAGCGCGTTTCAATTTTTTCACGATCAAATCTGGTGCATCCAAAAGGCGAATGGTAGCATTTTGGTTATCATCAGATTTACTCATTTTCTTAGTTGGCTCTTGTAAGCTCATAACGCGAGCACCACCTTCGCCTACCTTGATATCAGGTACTACGAAAGTTTCACCGAATCTACGGTTAAAACGCTCTGCCAAATTACGAGTCAACTCAAGATGTTGTTTTTGGTCTTCACCTACAGGAACATAGTTTGTACCATATAACAAGATATCTGCCGCCATCAATGGTGGATACGTAAGCAATGCTGTAGGAATAGAATCACCTTGCTTTTGAGACTTGTCTTTATACTGCGTCATACGCTCTAATTCGCCAACATAGCTGATAGATTGCATAACCCAACCGAGTTTAACGTGCTCAGGTACTTCGGATTGTACGAACAATGTTACCTTTTTAGGATCCAGGCCAACCGCTAGGTACAACGCAGCCAAATTACGAGTATTTTGGAATAACTCTTTTGGATCTTGCGGTACAGTGATTGCATGTTGGTTAACGATACAATAATAACATTCGTCAGTATCTTGATAGTCTAAGAAATTACGTAAAGCCCCCAAATAGTTACCAAGTGTTAACTCACCACTTGGTTGGATGCCGGAAATATAACTGCCATAATAGTCTCCCTATATTGAAATAAACCAACAGTGCCGAAGCACTGTTGGTTATATATATTATTCTACGGTTACAGATTTAGCTAAGTTACGTGGTTTATCTACATCTGCGCCGCGTGTAATCGCTGCATAGTATGCTAATAATTGCAATGGTACAACTGCAAGGATTGGAGCGATGAATTTATTTGCACGAGGAACATAGATTGTATGGTCTACGTGTTTAGATAATTCTTCGTCACCTTTCATGCCGATACCGATTACAACAGCTTCACGAGCTTTTACTTCGCGAATGTTGCTGATCATCTTATCGTACACATCCTCTTGTGTAGCCAATGCGATAACAGGCACGCCTTCTTCAATAAGAGCTAATGTACCATGTTTCAATTCGCCACCAGCATATGCTTCAGCATGGATGTAAGAAATTTCTTTCAATTTCAAAGCACCTTCCATCGCTACTGCATAGTCGATAGCACGGCCCAAGAAGAACGCATCAGATTTGAAGCCATAATGTTTAGCAAAGGCTTTCATATCTTCGTCTACTTCAAAGATTTCGTGAATCAATGTAGGCAAGTTTTTAACGCCGCTAAGGATTTCTTCACCTAAAGCTGGATTCATTTTGCCATTTAATTGACCAAGGTATACAGCGAACAACAAGCCAGCTACTAATTGAGTCGTGTACGCTTTTGTGGACGCTACAGAGATTTCAGGGCCTGCCCATGTGTAAACAGTATTGTCTGCTTCACGGGAGATACTGGAACCTACTACGTTAGTAATCGCCAAGGATTTAGCACCATGGCGTTTTGCCTCTTTCAACGCAGCCAATGTATCAGATGTTTCACCAGATTGGCTGATAACGATACATAATGTTTTGTCATCAGTCAATGGATTGCTGTAACGGTACTCGGATGCGATTTCCACACTTACAGGAATGCGCGCCAAGTTTTCAATATATTGTTTTGTTACAAGACCTGCATGGTATGCTGTACCACATGCAACGATAAGGATTTTATTGAAAGCTGCTACATCTTCAGCAGTCCAATTCAACTCATCAAAGATAGCTGTTTTACCATCTTCAGAGATATGTGTACCGAATGTATCGCGTACAGCTTTAGGTTGATCATGAATCTCTTTCAACATGAAATGTTCATAACCACCTTTTTCTGCTGCTTCCGCATTCCAGTTAACATGGAATACTTCTTTATCAACAGGGTTACCTTCACGGTCGAATACGGATACATTATCACGAGTTACGATAGCTAATTCGCCATCGCTCAAGATGTATGTATCGCGTGTGTAGTTAATAATAGCTGGAATATCGGATGCTACAAAGTTTTCGCCTTTGCCAAGACCGATAACCAATGGATTTTCTTTTTAGTACAAATGATTTTATCTGACTCATCAGCACAGATGATTTCAAGAGCATACGCACCATCAACACGAGCTAGCATGCGACGTACTGTGCCTACAAAATCGCCATCATACATATCTTCTAATAAATGAGCTACTACTTCTGTATCAGTTTCAGATTTGAAATGGTACCCTTTTTCAATGAGCTCTTCTTTTAAAGGCATGTAGTTTTCAATAATGCCGTTGTGTACAACAGCAAATTTACCATCTTCAGATGCATGAGGATGGGCGTTCATATCAGATGGGCGACCATGAGTAGCCCAACGAGTATGACCAATACCTATAGTCCCTTCATTAGGATCTGCTTTTACAATCGCCTCAAGATTAGCAAGGCGGCCAACCTTCTTTTGAATTTTAATCACATTTTCAGGGCCGATAACAGCAATACCTGCAGAGTCATAACCACGGTATTCTAATTTCGCCATACCGTCCAACAAGAAATCAGATGCTTGATTAAAGCCAATGTATCCTACGATACCGCACATAAATATATCCTCCTATAACTGGGGGTATTTCTAGCCCCAGCCAAAAACTAAGGCTAACAAATTACTATTCTAACTTAACGATCTAAGTTAATGTTCAAATTATGTATCAAATAGTATTTGAATACAATTCATTCAGATACACTTTGTCCCCATCGTTACCAATGGGCTTTTTAATATCTGTTACGACATGAATATGCCGGAAGAGCATCCGCTGATGATTCGATTACTCTTCACCTCGTCTACCCTAACGACTGCCTTCGCGGGTACTTGCGCTATTCGCCTTTACGAATTAGGGAACTCCTTTCTATAAGATACGGCAGATCTTAACAGTATACATCATATACCAATCTATATTATACGTGATAAGTAATGGTGAAAGCAAGATATCCTCATCGACATATCTAAACATCACAGTTAATATTTGTTTATAAATCCCATGTATCATTCATACTATTTTCACAGATAATTACTATACTTCTTACAATCTTAATTTTACACAATTCGATTTATCGCGCAATAAATATTTGGAGGTTATTATATATGACACATTCACGTAACTATAAAACTTTAAGACGTTTCATCGTTCCCGCTTTAGCGGGTGGCGCCCTCGCAGCACTCGCATTCGCCCCTACCTTTGGTGCAGAACCAATACAAGCTAATGTTCTAACACAAAGCATATCTGCCCCTAAGGCTGATGTGCCTAACGCTAATACACCTAAAAACGATGTACCTAGACCAGATGATGTAAAGACAGGAGAAATTAATGAACCAACGCCTCATAAGGAAGCTAATCCTAGTACTTTCACAGGCACATCTGTTATTAGTGAAAATAAAACATTAGAACACCAACGATTCGACAATACTACAAGCGATCAAAATGCTTTCATCGGAAAAAACAAAGCCACTATCACCATCGATAGCAGCGTATTTAATAAACAGGGTAACACCACAAATGATGACAACAGTAATTTCCGCGGACAAAATGCAGTAGTGCTCGGCATCGAAGGCAGTCAAACGAGCATTAAAAATAGTAATATTACATCTAATAGTATTGGCTCTAATGCGGTATTTGCCACTGGCGAAGGCTCTGTTATTAATATAGAAAATACAAATATTCACACTAAGGGCGACTCCTCTCGCGGCTTAGATGCGACCTACAAAGGCACTGTAAATGGTAAAAATTTAACCATCACCACTGAAGGGGCTCACTCTGCTACGCTTGCTACAGACCGTGGCGAAGGCACCATTAATGCAGAAGCAGCCAAGCTAACAACCTATGGTGCGGGTAGCCCTGTTATCTACTCCACCGGCAATATTACAGCAAACAGTATCAACGGCGTAGCTAACAAGAGTGAAATAGGCGTCGTAGAAGGTAAAAACTCCATTACCCTTACGAACTCTAATGTTACAGGCTACCACGATAATGGCTTCATGCTATACCAAAGTTTCTCCGGTGATGCTGAAAGCGGTATTGCTCGTTTAAAAGCAGAAATAACACACTTACAACTCATGGTACAGGCGCTTTCATCTATGTAAACAACACTACAGCCGAAGTAGACCTTACAGGCAACGCAATTGTAATGCCAAATACTACCACACTCGTGAAAGCCGCAGCAGACTCCCGCTGGGGTAAAGATGGTGAAAACGGTGGTCACCTCACACTTCGCGCATCCAACCAAGAACTTAACGGTAACATCGTAGCCGACTCCATCAGCACTGTCGCACTAGACATGACTAATGGATCCAGCCTCGTAGGCGCTGTAAACACAGACAACACAGCTAAAGAAATTACAATGAAACTCAGCAAAGACTCTACCTGGACACTCACAGGCGACAGCTATGTAAAATCCTTAACAAACGAAGACACAACAAACAGTAACATTCACTTAAATGGATACAAACTCGTTGTGGCTGATAAATAATAACAAAAAGACTGCAATCTAAATACTGAAATTCGTATTTAGATTACAGTCCTTTCTTATGATTAATTATTTTTAATACATAAACAATTAGATTTGTTGTTCAGATATAATATCTTTTACATCATCAATGTCTTTTTTTATTTAACTTAGTTTTATCACCATTCTTCAACAGGAATTTAACTGAACACATTTTTATATAAAAATAGTAACTAATAGAACCATATGTTCAATCTTATTCTGTTCTTCTACTGTATAATCACTCCATAAAGTTTTAACCTCAACTAGATCTTTTAACCAATCTAATAAGCTAAAAATATTTATCAGAAATTCTATTTAATACAGTTAAATAACCTGTTGCAGCACCCTCTATTTCTTTTAATAATTCAACTGCTTCTTCTATTAAAGCTTTCGCTTTATTATATTCACGTCTAGCTTCTTCAACATTTTCTTGTGCCTTATTACCTGCATGATTAATAAATAAGCCACCAACCATTAAACCTACACCTAATGTCGCACCAGATAAAAGAGCACTACCTAGTGCAACACCGCCTCCACCAGCTGCTAAACTACCACCACCTATAGCGGCAAGAGTAGCATTAGTAGCAGCAGCCCCGGACAAACTACCAATGGCAGTACCTGTTGACGCAACACCGAAAGCACTAATAGCAGCTGATGTTGCACCTCCTGCTGCAAGACCACCCGCAGTCCCCATAGAGGACCCTGCAATCAACGCCTTCAAGGCTTCCGCACCAACAGACACTTCTTTTAATCGTTCTATAGTTAACGGTTTAATCTCTTTATCCCCAATTTTTGTTGTAGCAAAATCCGGTTTATCAATGATTTTTTCCATACAACTACTAAACTCGTCAAAAGAAGCCATTACTTCAACTTCTTTTTTTCCAAGAGCATCCATTGATAATTGTGTTGCTTCTTCTTGTTCCTTTAGCATATTTTGATTGGATTTATGACGGCGCTCAATACGTTCTATATCTTCTTTTGCCTCTTTTATTTTCTTTGCACCAGAAACCCCCTTAGCAACCCCAGTCGCACCTGCAACAACAGCAATAGCTCCAACAATTAATGGTAATGGCATATTAACTCCCCTTTTCATTTTTTAAAAACTTACATGCCTGATAGTTTAACTCATAAAACTCTTTTAGAGTCATAGAGTCTTTATAATAATATTCATACATAGCATCTACTCTACAAATCAGTGGACGTCTATTATATATTGAACATTTATTATCTTTTAGATATTTACACTTCCCAGTATCATCAGCCAAAAAGCTATACAACTTAGAGGTATAAACCTTTTCACAACATTTCCCACATTGACTACATCTAAACATTATTTAAATACCAATTTACTTTTTTTATTACTCATAAAACTTGAAAAAAATCACCTTGCCACGGAAGATTAATATTTATTTCAGACATCAGATTTTTTTTAATTGATCATTAATCATACCATAATTATTACCTTCTAAAAAGCTCTAAAAACCCTATTATACTTCTCAGTTTCATAAATAACTGTTTTTTTACATCAACTTGTAAAAGTTTAGCCACATAAGCTTCATACATAGCTACCTGTTCTTTCATATATTCTACATATTCACCAAATGGGTTTATATCAAGTTGCTTTATAAATTCATATATTTTTTTTGCTATATCCCATTTATCGATAAAGTAAATTAATGTACAACTAATTATGCCTGAAACAAATACCTCAATAAATGTAACTAATAGCTCACCAACTAAGGGGATACCAGATAATGTAGGAGCTAAATAAGTACCAATTAAAGATCCCACAATAGCTGATGCTGAGGTAGCTAACACCACTAGAATCGCATGTATTTTATCTTGCCAACTCTTGTGTTCCTCAAAAAACAGTATTTTAATAGCTTTAACAAGTGCTCCACTAGCATGTCTCAATATTTTTATCGACCCCTCTAATAAAGTCTTAACTATATTAGTGAGCGTTGTCATTAATGAAGCAATTATCCCCGAAATTAAACCTTCCTTTAAGTTCGATATAACCTCTTTATATTTTGATTTTGCTTTAATAAACCCTTCTTTTATCCCCTCAAGGATATCAGAAAAAAAACCTTTTAATGAATTTGATGTACATAAAGAGAGACGTTCTTTTATAGAAAACCATACTTCTATCAGTACAAAGCCAATAACTTGTTTAACTGCTGTTTTCCCACCAAGTGATAAGGCTGCTTTTGTTGTATCCATTGTAAATTTAGAACTAGTATAATAATCCTTGTTCAACTTATTGGTCATAGACTGTTTAGATTGCTGATATAACTTTTTCACTTCATCAGGTTTCAGCTTTTCTAACTCTTTATATTTTTTTAACTGCTTCTGCTCTTTTTTTGTTAGAGAACCTTTCCCCTCTAATTCTTTAATCCGACTTTGTCTCATCCCTTTAGTATTCTTCCAATCTGTTAAAAATTGATCTACAGTTTTTGCTCCTTTGGATCGATTGACTGAGCTATATGTCGGAACTAAATTATCATCAGAATTTGCTAATGTAACTGGATCTAAAGATGTCGCATAAACAGCTGCATTATCATGAATAACTTTAGCTGATATAATATGATCTAAATCATGAGAGTCATGGAGTTTTTCTTTAGTATACGCATCTTTAATCCCAGATGTCCGTCTTTGTTTACTATATTCTCTATTTTTCGCTATATATTGTTTATCACTATGATACTTATGAGAATCGTAATTACCTCTATTTTCATATTTATTGCGAGTATCAGTATTTTTTTAATACTCATTTTCTCATTTTTACCAACTTGTTCTAAATTATGAATAGTGTCTACATCTCCACCATATTGATCTTGGATAATAAAAATCCAAGCCAAACGTTTGTAATAAAGAATCTAGAATTACACGCTCATATTCTTGAAAAAAATAGATTTTTTTAGTATCTTTACTATCTGAAACAATCATATTTGAATCCAATTCTCCAAGAAACCGTGTTGTCATAATACTCTCCTGTATTTTTTTAAAAAACTTACACAAATTCATGATATTTTCATGAGCATTTCATGAGTAAATTATAAGTCATGAATTTACACTAGTCAACAAAAAAACCTAATTATTAGAAGCTCTCAATAATGAACTAACAATAAAAAGCTCATACTATTCATAACTTATTATGAATAGTATGAGCTTTTAATATTTTATATTACTTTTATTCCGCTAACCCCTGTTCTCTACCGATAATATCAGCGATTTCTTGGCATAGGGATTGTAGCGCTTCTTGGTCTGGACCTTCAGCCATTACACGGATGAGTGGTTCTGTACCGGATGCACGTACTAGAACGCGACCTTCATCACCGAGTTCACCTTCAGCGGTTACGATAGCAGCTTTAATAATATCATTATCTTCCCAGCCTGTTTTTGTAGCAACTCGAACGTTTACTAATACTTGTGGGTATTTCGTCATAATGCTAGCGAGTTCAGAAAGCGGTTGATTTTTTTCTTTCATAAGAGCCGCTACTTGCACAGCTGTTAACATACCGTCACCAGTTGTATTGTGATCTAAGAAGATTACGTGACCAGATTGTTCCCCACCAACGGAGAGGTCATGTTCACGCATGTATTCTAATACATAGCGGTCACCAACAGCAGTAGACACAGTTTTCATACCAAGTTCTTCTGCTGCTTTATGGAACCCAATATTACTCATAACAGTACCAACTACTGTATCGCCTTTTAGCTTGCCTTCTTCTTTTAATTTAAGGGCACACAATAACATGATTTGGTCGCCATCGAGAACCTCGCCTTTCTCGTCAACCAACAAGCAACGGTCAGCATCGCCATCGTTAGCGATACCAAGGTCTGCATTATGTTGTTGTACAGCCACTTGCAAGCCTTCAATATGTGTAGAGCCACAGTGATGGTTGATATTCAAACCATCTGGATTTACATTGATGTTGATTACTTTAGCGCCAAGGCCAGATAAAATTTCAGGACCTACGCTAGATGCAGCACCGTTCGCACCATCATATACGATAGTCAAACCTTCAAGGGATGTATCAACTGTGTGGCGAACAAAGTGAGCGTAGAAATGAGCTAAATTGCTATTGTACTCAATGGTACCAATGCCATCACCTGTAGGACGTGGCAATTCATTATCTGCACTTTGACGAACATATTGTTCTAATTGATCTTCTACTTCATCTGGCAATTTATAGCCATTGCCATCAAAGAATTTAATACCATTATCTGGATATGGATTATGAGATGCAGAAATAACAGCACCTGCATCAAAGCCTTGTTGACGTACAAGGTAAGCTACTGCAGGAGTCGGAATAACACCGGCAATTACAACATTGCCACCAACAGAGCAAATACCGGATGCTAACGCACTTTCAAGCATAGAGCCAGAAATACGCGTATCACGACCAATCAAGAATGTAGGATGGTCTTTTTCTTTACCAAAATATGTAGCCGCTGCACGGCCTAAATGATAGGCTAATTCAGGTGTTAAAAATTCATTAACAACACCACGTACACCATCTGTACCAAATAAACGAGCCATAATTATCCTCCTCTAGGGATTGTGAAAGTCACAAATCCTCATATATTCACTGTTGTGTATTATATCACAATATATACACCACACATATAGATACTATACAGATATACTATTTTACAGTATCAATATGAACCTATACTGTAGTTTCCTTATCAATATGAACCTATACTGTAGTTTCCTTTACAATATATTCTACTACTAATTAGTTAGGTTTCGCATATTTTGCCATGCATAAGATAGCAGTTTCGGCTCCATCAAGGGCTGCACTCATAATGCCACCTGCATAGCCAGCGCCTTCACCCATAGGATAAAATCCACCTACAGTTGGAGAAACACGTTCTTCATTGCGTCCCATGCGAAGTGGTGCTGAGGTACGCGTTTCAACGCCCGTCATGCATACTGCAGATCATCAAATCCATGAATACGTCGTCCCCAATATGGCAAAGCCCGTTCCAATACAGACGTTACGAATGGTGGCAAGCAATCATGTAAATCGCAATTTACTACACCTGGTTCATAGCTATATGTGCTATCTTGTACGCTTGGTGCTTGTGAAAGCCCTAAAAATTGACCTACTGTTTGTGCTGGTGCATGGAAGTTAGAGCCACCTAATTCATAAGCTTTGCGCTCCCATTCACGTTGGAATGCTACACCATCCAGTGGATGATTACCAAAATCTTCTGGGCCTACGTTAACTACGATAGCACTGTTCGCAACACCGCTATCACGAGCATATAGGCTCATGCCATTCACAACAACGCCCCCATTTCGGATGCAGAGGCCACAACTTGACCACCTGGGCACATACAGAAGCTATACGCAGTACGGCCTGTTTCTTTATCGTGATACACAAGGGAGTATTCTGCGGCACCAAGGCCCAAGCTGGAAGGTTCTACACCATATTGGGACTCGTCGATAACAGCTTGATCATGCTCTATACGAACACCAATAGCAAATGGTTTTGCTGTCATTTCTACATTGCGTTTATGTAGCATTTCATACGTATCACGTGCACTATGGCCTACACCAGAAAGCACAACCGTCGTATCGATTCGCTCGTTGCCATTAACTTCAACACCAACGATACGATCATTTTCAATGAACAAATCAGTTACTTTGGCGCCAAAGCGAACTTCACCGCCCCACTCAATGATGCGTTCACGCATAGCTTTTACCATGGTACGCAACTTATCTGTACCTACGTGAGGTTTATGTTTATATAAGATTTCTTCAGGCGCACCAAATTCTACAAAGTATTTAGAGATTTCGTGCAATCTAGGATGGGTAACGCGAGTTGTCAATTTACCATCTGAGAAGGTACCTGCACCGCCTTCGCCAAATTGTACATTCGATTCAGGCTTAAATACGCCCTCTTTCCAAAATGTTTCTACATCTTGGCTACGAGTATCAACGTCTTGACCTCGTTCAAGAACGATTGGACGATATCCTTCACGAGCTAGGTAAAATGCTGCAAGCATACCTGCCGGTCCAAATCCCATCACAACAGGAGGATGCGCTAAAGGCACATTACCATAAACGATAGGTTCTGGATCTTCTGGCGTGAACACAGATACGTCCTTTTGTTTACCTAATTTTTTCATAATTTGAGCTTCTTTTTGAACCTCAACAAACAAAGTATATACAAATACAATATTAGGTTTTTTACGAGCATCTACAGCACGTCGCACAACGTGAATTGTTTCAATGGCTCCACGTAGCTGGGGATACTTCTTTTCTACAATCTCTTTAATATCCGACTTAACCGTCACGGCCACGCGGAGATTTATTATTCTAATCATATGTTACCTATTAAAGCTATCCTTTCAGAATAGACTACATCTATATTATTTGACCTAAATTCTTTATCACTGACCTATTAGAAAATGGTTATACATCTTTATTATACAACACTACTATAAAAGCTAATATATGAATAATAAACACAAACCCTAATAGAGTTATGTAATCTACTCTATTAGGGTCTTTTTTAGCTACGTAGTTTTCTTTTGTATATCTACCTTAACATGTACTGTTGTAACATTACTATTAACACCGCTTGGCAATACTAAGTTGTAATTACCTTGAATTCCCTTAGTTGCACCAGTGAGATCAATTGGTTCTGTTTGAATTTCTGTTACAGAATCAATCATTTCTTCTCGACCAGTCACAGTTAATTGAGTTGGTGTAACGGATATAGACTTAACTTCATACCCATCAGCTACCGTTCCCGCAGTTGGTACTGTAATAGGAACCGCTTTATCTTTACGCAATAAGTTTAGTTCATATTGAGCTTGACCTTGGCTCGGATTGATGTGTACATCTAATACATTACCAGATATATCCCAGGCTTCTAACGTACTAACAGAACTAAAGTTCTTGGTTTGACCAGCGATATTGACCTTCATAACAACCTTATTTACAGCGTTAACCAGCTGTTTACGTCCAGATACAGTTACTTCTTTCGGTACAATAGTGACTGACTTGAGAGCAACATCGTCTGAGAACTTACCAATTGGAACAATTTCAACCGGTATTTTCCGTTCTGCATATTCGTCTACATTAATTGTTATAGTATCAGGCTTAACCTCAACAAGGCTCATTCCCGCTGGAGGGGTAAATCCAATGGTTACATTATTTTGACCTGGTTTTACACCAGATGCATCAATATACGCACGAAGATTATCTGCCTTTATAGACATAATCGTATCGCGAGGGCCCGAAAGGACAATGCGTGCTACATCAGGTGCATCTTCTATAATATAATGGGAATCAAGATTTTGGACTTGAACAGGTACTGTATAGGTTACCTCCATCACAGGGTTCTGATCTCGCATGATAAAGAACCACATGACGATAGCCGCTAGCAATGATAACAACTTAGCTGGCCAATTGCGTTTCAAATGTATCATCATTTTTTTGCCCCCCATTTCCACATACCAGTAATGGTTTGACGAGGGCGTTCCATAAATGTACGCAATGCTTCTTTAATTTGATCTTCCGGTAAATGGCGATAAATATGACCGCCATAGGTGTAGGAAATTGTCCCCGTTTCCTCACTAACCACAACAACGACAGCATCAGTTTGTTCAGACAAACCGATGGCTGCACGGTGACGTGTACCAAGTTCAGTACTCAATGTACGATCCTCAGTTAGTGGCAACAAACACCCTGCTGCACGAATACGTCCATCGCGGATAATCAGCGCCCCATCATGAAGTGGTGTACTAGGAACGAAAATATTTTTAATTAGTTCACGGCTCAACACAGCATCCATTAAAATGCCTGTATCAACGAAGTCATTGAGGCCCACTTCACGTTCAAAAACGATAAGTGCCCCAGTATGCTCACGAGACATAACGCGAGCCGCCGCCATCACTTCATTGATAGCCATATCCATTTCCTCTTCGTTGACATTCTGTGCCTTACTGAAAATTCGACCACGGCCCAATTGTTCTAGAGCACGACGCAATTCCGGTTGGAATACTACAGGTAATGCGAAGAGAAGAACGGTCATACTTTGTTGCAAAATCCAATTGATAACATATAGATTCAGCAAATGACTCAATAAATTTAGAATTGCTAGCATAACGAGGCCCTTTAAAAGAGAAACGGCCCGTGTATCTTTAAGCAATTTATATAAGTAATAAATACCTACGGCAACGATTAAGATATCAGCAATATCAAGAAGCCTAAAGGTATGTATAAGTGCGTCAATATGCATAAAAATAGCTCCTTATACAAAATAATAAGGTACAACCAACTACTTGGCTGCACCTTATATTTTAACTCATTTTAGAAACACTGTAAATTTATAAACGAGTATAAGATTTTATTTTTTCTATAGTTATGAACTTAAATGTTTTGTGTTTCAATCCACACATCCATCTGTCCGCCACACACCATACCTTCTTTTACAGCTACATCGTCATCTAAAAGAACTTCGATACGACGATGTGCTTCTTTTTTATTCAAGGAATCAACAGCGCTTAGACGAATCTCATTTTCAGCACGACCACCACCGATAGTACCAAAGATAGATCCATCTGGGAATACTACCATAGATGTACCAGCTTTACGCGGTGTAGAACCACGGGTAAATAAAATAGTAGCCACAGCTAGTGTTTCATTTTTACGAGCACTTAAATATTCAATAAACTCACGATTCATAGCTCACTCTACCTTTCCGCAATGAGCCGCCTTTTTTACCACGCACCACTGCCAAATATTCGCTAACGATAGATAATGCAATCTCCTCAGGGGTTTGTGCACCTAAGTCTAGACCAATTGGTGCATATACCATATCTAATTCTTCTTGCGTCCAACCTTGTTCACGCAATACTTCAAATGCATAATGAATACGCTTTTGACTGCCCATAACACCCATATAGGTTGGCAAATAATCGCGCAATTGTTCTAAGCATACATTATCATACTCATGAGCACGAGTAACAATGATAAACCCATTATATTCATCAAGAGGTAGATCATTTTTAAAGTTTTCTAATGGTAAGCATTTACGAGTTACACGTTCATCAAAGAATTCAGGAACTACATATTCTGGGCGGTCATCTACAACGGTTACACGACACCCGATAAATAATAATAAATCGGTAATAGCACGGCTCACATGACCCGCACCCAATACGAGGACAGATGGATCATTTTCTACAGGTTGTACGAAACATTCCGCTTCTCCTACCATGCATAAAGAATTAAGCTTTGCTTTATCTACTATAAATCCTTCGATTGGTGTACCATACAAAACACTACCATCTTCAGCATAAATTGTCTTATCCCCTTGACGAGGGCCAGACAATACAGTAACCATCAGCGTAGTTTCTGTAAGCTGAAGACGGTCTTTCATCACATCATAGATCGTTTCCATCTTGATTCCTTTCATACTCCCATGCAGTAACAGCTTCTAAAACACCGCCACCAACGGCAAGGGATTTATCTGAAATACTATAACAATGAGCTTCTTCACAACGGGCATCTACATCGGCCAATTTAAAATGGTCGGATACGATGAGTCCGCTCTTAAGAATACCTCTAAGAATACCTGTAATTTTTGCCCGCACTGGCTCTTTATCTACATAACCAATGACTTCATTAGCTTGTACAGAATCGCCGATATGGCGCTTAGCTGTAAACAGACCAGCCTTTGATGAGTGAATAACACGTTCATGAGTATAACCACCTACATTACCGGGAATCCCCGTATTAGGCTGCGCTGGACCATCATAGATGCAACGACCTAAGTAATGACCGCGCATGGTTTCAATGACAACATCCACATCATGCCCTGCAGTAAATCCAGGCCCCACACCAATGACGAGATCTGCATCATCACGTTTGGTACCAAGATTCTTTTTACTTAAATAGCATCTACAACAATAGCTGGCTTCAATGTATCAAGTAGCTCTTCATATGAACTAGTCACAACGGGAATAACACCTTGTGCCAACGTATCTGCTACTTCACTAAGGGCTACATGACGTGCTACAAAGCGTTCCAAAATCATTTCTCCGCGATGTACAGCATTGCCATAACATACTTCACGGCGAATCATGGTAGGAATGGCGATTTCGTTAATCACCACAGGATAGCCTGCACGTTTCAATCTATATACAGCGCCAGAAGCGATGTCTCCGCCTCCGCGCATAAGGACTAATGGTTTCATAATGCCTCACTTTCACGTTGTTTCAAACGCTCAAAATCATCGGGTGTGTCAATATCATATCCAACATCGTCACGAATCCACAATTTGATAACATGGTCTTTACCACTACCGCGAATGATAGTTTTGCCACCTTGATCCCCTTGGATATGTTGCAATGATTCAAACCAATGTGAACCAAATAGAACAGGATTTCCCGACTGATAATTCGCCCCATAATGCGGGACGACGATAGTTTTCGAATGAAAGTTATCACTAAATGCACTAATAACCTGATGTACAACATTCCCCGTCAATAGTGGTTGATCCCCTACAGAACAAAGAATGCCGTCTAGCGGTATTGGTGAGTTTTCTACCAAATGACGTACTCCTATCGCTATGGACAGGCCTTGTCCAAGATTAGGATGTTCATTCTGAACCACTTCAAACCCATAGCGCGTAACTATAGGTTCTAATCTTTCATGATCATCACCAGTAACCGCTACAAAAGGTGGTTTACAGGATTCAGTAAGTTCTACCGAATCATTCCATCCACAATGAAGAGCCCCACAGACCGCATCTAAAACAGTTTTACCACGCCAAGGCAAAAGTTGCTTATTACATCCCATGCGCTTGGATTGACCTCCTACGAGGAGGACAATGCCAATATGCAAAGGACGACGGTCTATGGGGTCTCTCATGGGACTGAAAGCGGTATTAGATTTTGCTTTCACATAAGACATGAGTACCTACCGACATTGAATAATGCGACGGATTTCACAACTTGCTTTGTATCCATCAGCTAAGATGATATCGGAAATGTCGCTATCTACAATATGATCAATAAAATCATCAATGATACGATGTTGCACCGTTTCATAACCAGTACAGAACAGAATTTTTTTACCTTTACTGTATTGGAATAAACCTTGTTTATGGAGCACAAGATCAGCCAACATGCGTGGCGTTACAATGGCACCCATATCGCGTTTCACAATATCTTGAACGAGCTCGATGTTATGCACGTGCTCATCATCAAGCGGCGCTCCTAACATTTGTAAATTCACAAGACCAATCGTAGTCTTTGTGAGAGATGGGATGACTGGCTCAGTCGTCTTAGGCGCCTTAAGCCATTTTTCCTTTGCCCCATCTGCTTCCACTACAATTTGCCAGTTCGGATGCAATTTTGCTAAACCATCGATAAGATCACAATCTAAGGAGTCCACTTTTGTTCCTGTAATGCCAGAGAACCACGCACCACAATATCCACGCAAAATACGATCAGTACAATATTCATCAGCTTCATTAATATTTCGAGTATAAATCGGTTCATAATGAGCCACTTGAGATTCATAGAGTCGAGTCGTAGTCGTAACTACGATGGGCTGACCTTTCAGCCTTCCATATTCTACTAATTTTGAAAGCACAGTCGTTTTACCGCCTGCCCCAACAAGGGCCACGATTCCCGGCTGAATCAATCGATTCCAATAGGATGTTTGTGATGTCATAAAACCAGGCCTCCTTAGAAAGGAAAAGTAAATAGAAATCTCTATACTTTATATTTCTCGTCCATAGCCACAAATACCTTCTCAGGTGTCATAGGTAATGTACGAACGTCCGCACCAACTGCATTTTTAATAGCATGCTGAATAGCTGGACTAGCCGTATTAATAACAACTTCACCAATAGATTTGGCACCAAATCCGCCTGTCGGCTCATAAGACTCTACAAAGTCTACATGTAACTCGCCAATATCTTGACGGGTTGGGATTTATAAGTCATAAGGTTATTAGTCTCTAAGCGACCATTATTAGAATAGCGTATATCTTCATACAACGCCATACCGATAGCTTGTACTACGCCACCTTCAACTTGAACACGAGCCAATTTAGGATTGATAACAGTACCGCAATCGATGCAGGAATATGTATGAAGCGGAATAACCTTGCCAGTTTGTTTGTCTACTTTTACCTCTGCAATAGTTGCCATGAATGGAGGTGGGGACGTATGACTGCCCCATGTAGCGAAACCAGACAATTGTTCTGCATTAACGCCTACCAATAATTTTGGAGCTAATTGATGGATATCCATAGTTTGAGAACCATCTTTTGTGGTAGCTACAACGCCATCAAAGTCGATGTTTTCTACATCTGTATCGAAGAATTGAGCGAACTTAGCAATAATCTTAGTGCGTAATTCTTCAGCAGCCATTTTTGCTGCCGTACCAGTTACGTATGTTGTACTAGATGCATAAGAACCTGGATCAAATGGTACGATGTCTGTATCAGATTCAACAACAGTCATGTATTCCATAGGACAGCCAATGATTTCACAAGCCATTTGAGTCAATACAGTATTAGCACCCATGCCCATATCGGAAGAGCCCGTATACAATGTGTAGTTACCATCATCGCCAAGACGAATTTCTACAGATGCTACGTCAATGTTAGCAACACCAGAACCTTGTAACGCTAATGCCATGCCAAGGCCACCGCGATAACGTTCGTCAATATCCCAAGAATGAGGACGTTCATCCCAACGAGCCATTTCTTTTACGCGATTTACTGTATCTTGGAATAGACCAGAGTCAAGGTATTCATCTGGAGCGTATACCAAGCTTTGTTCACCTTGAGCAATCAAGTTCTTTTGACGCAATTCAGCAGGGTCAACACCCATTTTATCCGCCAAATTATTAACAGCACACTCTAATGGCCATAACGCTTCTGTAGCACCATAACCACGGAATGCACCGCCTGGTGTATGGTTCATGTATACGCCTTCTGTACCGTAGTGGATAGCTGTCGCTTTATTGTATAAAGGAATGGACTTATGCTCACCAGCTGTAGTAGTAGTGAAACAGTGAGTTGCATGAGCACCTGCATCAGTAATGGAGTCCATATCAATTACTTTGATAATTCCATCTTTTGTAGCACCTACACGGATTTTCCATTCACGAGCATGACGTGTAGTGGAGCAAGTCTGTGCTTCAGTACGATCGTATAAGAGGTAGCAAGGTTTCTTCAATGTCCACGCCACAAAAGCTGTCATAATTTCTGTGCAAGCCGTTTGTTTAGAACCGAAACCACCGCCGATACGAGGTTTGATTACGCGAACCTTTGTAGCCGGAATTCCTAATGCACGTGCAATATGACGGCGCACATGGAATACGATTTGTGTAGAAGATACGATAACTACGCGGCCCAATGCATCAATGTAACCATAACTTTGGAATGGTTCCATTGCTGTTTGGCGTGTAGCTTGGTCAAAGTAAGTACCATCCACTACATAATCACATTTTGCAAGTTCAGCTTCAATATCGCCTACTCGTTTATGATAAGATACGCAAATATTGCGTTTATAATCTTGACCTACAGGGATATTATTATGAATATCATCTTCAGGGTGGACTACTGTTTCATGGTCGATAGCCGTATGCATATCGAGCACAGGTTTTTGTACTTCGTATTCAACCTTGATAAGGGGCATCGCTTTAAGTGCTGTAGCTTCATCTTTTGCAACAACAAGAGCCACTTCATCGCCTACATAGCGAACTACAGGGTCTAAAATAAGCGCATCATAAGCAGATGGCTCTGGATAGGTTTGACCAGCCAAGGTAAAACGAGTATTAGGCACATCTTCATGTGTAAAGATTGCTTCTACGCCAGGAATCAATTTAGCTTTAGATGTATCGATTGATTTAATGCGCGCCTGTGCATGAGGGCTACGAAGAACCTTAATAACGAGCGCATCTTTTGGAACAAAATCGCCAGTATAAGACGGTTTACCCGTCAAAATACCTTTAGAGTCAACCTTGTCATAGGATTTACCAATGTGCTTATTCATTATTTTAGGCCTCCTTCTAAGAATTTACGAACCCCTCGAAGTTGTGATTCATAGCCAGTACAACGGCACAAGTTACCGATGAGGTATTCACGAATCTCATCATCACTAGCCTTTGGATTTTTACGTTTTAAGTTGATAGCACTCATCATCATGCCAGTTGTACAGAAGCCGCATTGGTCAGCGCCTTCGCTAGCAATACAAGCCGCTAATAATTCAGCCTCTTCTTGCAAGCCTTCTAATGTAGTGATTTTATGACCTGGCGCACGGAATGTAGGATATGCACAAGACAAGATAATTTCGTCATCTACCCATACAGTGCAAAGGCCACAGTTTGTTGTGTCACAGCCACAACGTACGCTGTAGTAACCAAGATTACGCAATGTATCCAATAACATTTCATCCGTTGGCACATTAACAGTTACATTTTTATTATTAATATTAAGTACGAGTTCCATTATTGTGCCACCTCCTTAGCCAAGCGTTGAACCATTGCTTTTACCATTTCCATACGATATTCTTTGGAAGCATGAGAGTTAGATTGGTAAACCAACTCTTCAGATGCTAATTGACCTGCTTCTTTTGCTGCAGACAATCCTTTTTCTGAAAGCAGAGCACTTGCTTTTTCTGCTAATTGAGGCACGCCAGGTCTTGTACCGATGTACACTTCAACGCCTTTGTCATCACGGCGAAGTGCACCTGTCAACACTGGGAAGTCACCACGAGAGATGCGAAGAGCCTCTACAGCTACAGGCACATCTACTTTAGGGATACGAATTTCCACGAGGATATCACGTTCTCTGTATTTCATATAGTCATGTATGGACATGCGACCGCCTTTAAAGTAACGATGTCTGCATGTACTGCCATTAATGCAGGAATAATGTCGGAGAAGCCGAAGCGGCTTGCTACAGATCCACCCATAGTAGCAGTGTTGCGGAATTGAATGCCAAGAATTTCTTTAACACCTTTAACAACAGCACCACCACAGAATTGTTGTAATGGCTCAAAACGTTCCACGTCGCCTTGCGTTGCCATAGCACCAATGACAAATTCGTTATCCTCTTCGCGAACATAACGCAAGTCAAGACTAGCCATATCAATCACTGCAGGCCATGTGCGTCGACCTAAACGCAACCAGCAGCCGCCAGCTAGCATTGGGGCAGTTTTGTTTTTTGTGGCTAATTCATAAGCCTCTTCCACCGTCTTCGGTTGTAATACTTTCATAAATGCTAACATAATCTGTCCTCTCAATGGTATACTAATACTAACAGAACTGGATGATAACCACAAAAATACAGATATCACCGAACTACAAACTTAGCAGGAATCTATAGAATTCCTCACGTTTCTTATACTTTTATTTTACCAATTATTCGCCACTAAATCTATGATGAAAGATATAAATTTACAGGAATTTTGCAAAGAATTACATATTTATGAATTTGGGATTGCCCCTTGGCCTCTACCTGAAAATGCAAAAACCATTTTGTACGAAACTAATCCCTGTCCATTTACAGCTGCAGATGTGGAGGAACGACTACTAGGAACAACTGAGTTCACACCTAAAAAGTGCTATTGTCTGTCTCTTTCCATACTACGTAGAACATAATGGTCCATCCAATCTGTCCCACTATACATGGGGCACAGATTATCACCTGGTCATTAATGAATATTTAGAAAAAAACTTATTGAAAAAAATTACAAAAAAATAAATACTTCAGCTCAGTTTTCTATACATTGTGACACCTCTCCCTCGCAGACCGTTACATGGCATACTTAGCGGGCCTTGGCTTTTTATGGCAAAAACAATTGTTTTATCAGTCCTAAATGGGGATCCTATGTTATGATAGGAACAATTTTAACTACCTTAGAATTTGAGCCGAACACACCGCTTAAACAATCTTGCATGGGTTGTAATCGTTGTATTACCGCTTGTCTAGGTCAATGCTTAGGGCACGAAGAATTCAAATATGATACTTGTAAAAGCTACTTAACCCAGAAAAAAGGAGAACTCACCGACCAAGAACAACATATTATCGCTAAAACTCCATTAGTATTTGGCTGCGATGTATGCCAAGAGGTGTGCCCTCATAATCAAGGTATTCCCTACAACACCAATTCCCGAGTTCCAACAAATCGAACCACACATCGATATTAATGAACTAGAAATGCTTACAAACAAAGAGTTCAAAGCTAAATATGGGCACCGGGCATTCTCATGGCGGGGGAAGAAAATATTAATGAGAAACCAAAATATTATTGAAGAAAAATAGATATTATAATTTGTTATGCTTTATAATATCTTTGTAAGCTTTACAGGCTTTGACATCTGTTTAGCAAAAACTTATAATAATATAACAGAGATAGCTAGATGCCTAGGAACGTCCAGCTCATCTCTAAAACTTTATTTGAGATGTAAAATGGCTGTGACGTCTATTAAGATGTTATGGCTATTTTTCGTTTTTACGGCAAATAAGCACTACGAATGCGCCACAAGTGAATAATAAGCTGATGATGCTTACCACTAGGGACAATATTTCAAAATCACTCATAGTCTCACCTCCTCGAACGAGAGAGATGAGCAGAACAACATCTAACTACCTCCTACACTAAAGTATAAATACAAGAAATTACGAAGTATAATGATTAATTGATATGCCACTAATAGTCACATACGTAGGAGATTTGGTATTTTTGCAGAAATCAGGACCACCCGTAAAACGGGTGGTTTGCTCACGGGCTATAAGCCCGTAGTACTAGGCCAGCGTCTAAAGGCGCTGGCTTTCACTACGTTCAAGCCGCATAGCCATTGACTCGTAACGGTCCCCTTAAAGGGGATATGTATTACTTGCTACCCTTAAAAGGGTCCTCATATTCTTTTACACTAAGTTTATCTTTCATTTGGTCATGTAATTCTTGCTCACGTATATATTTTTTTACGAAGTGCTTCGTAAACTCATCATTCCCTGCCTCGAGTATCGTTTACATCATTTCAGTTTGAGCATGCTTTGCAGTTTTGCGTCTCTTTTTTTAATCATTATTTGATTTCGTAATAATTTAGCTCATCTAAGCTTTTACCAAGAGCCGGCATATAGGTTTCAAGGAACATATCTACCTCAGGCATGTTGAGTGCTTTCAGTTTAGCCAAAATGGAGTCATGTGCTTCTTTAAACTCATCATTCCCTGCCTTGAGTTCGTTTACACATTTCATATAGGCCGAAATTGTATCTGCCGCTTTAACGATAGGCCACTCAGGATTATCCTCTGCATCTACTATGAAAGGCTTATAAACAGCTTGTAATCGTTCTGGCAAGGTAGATAACATTTTCTCTTGTGCTAATGTTTCAACTTCACCGTACAGTTCACGAAGTTTTGGATCAAAATATTTAATCGGTGTTGGCATGTCGCCTGTGAAGATTTCACTCACCTCATGGTACATGGCAATAACAGCCACCTTATTAATATCTACATTGCCACCGAAATATTCGTTCTTCAGAGCTGCTAAATTGTGAGCTACCATAGCTACTTCGAGGCTATGTTCTTGAATATTTTCTGTTTCTGTATTGCGCATGAGGCTCCATCGATTGATAAAGCGCATGCGTTTTAAAAATGCAAAAAATGAACTCATATATCCCCCATTACATAATAGTTCTCCTAAATAACTCCACGAAGTTTAAAGCCATAGTCAAGGAATTGTTCTGCTTCATCCCAACGGTTATCATCGTTAAGCATAACTACAATCATAGTATGACCATTACGGGTAGCCGATGCAATCAAGCATTCCCCTGCAGCATTCGTAAAGCCAGTTTTTAAACCATTAGCACCGGGATATTTATTGCGAATGAAATGGTTTGTGGTGCGAATTGTTTCTGGCGTACGGTTTTGATAAGGCACCTTATAATAATCATTGGCTACTTTATCGCGGAACATTTGGTATTTCATACCATACGCTGCAATCATCGCCAAGTCACGAGCCGTAGAGTGATGGCCCATTTGTGTCAAACCATGAGGATTTAAAAATACACTATTTTTTGCTCCCTGCTTTTGCAGCAACGCGATTCATGTCCTTTGCAAAGTTTCTCTACAGAGCCACTTACATTTTCTGCTACTACAACGGCCGCATCATTACCACTGGCAACCATCATGCCTTCAAGAACACCTTCCAAGGTAATTTGATCACCCACGCGAACCCCCAGATTGGATTCCTCCATACTAGTGGCATAACTACTAATAGTCGCCAGTTCATCAAGTTGTGTACCTTTGAGTTCTAGAGCTGTTAACAATGTAACCATTTTCGTAGTGCTTGCAGGATGCATCCACTTATCAGGATTCTTTGCAAATAGGATTTCTTTTGTATCCGCATCAATGAGAACAACTGCCTCACCTATCGTGGATGGCGGCGCAATATACGCCGCATGAGAAACACTAGTACCGAAAATAATAGCGCCTATACAGGCTATCATCAAAATAAGTCGTTTCAAAAGTATATTTACATTAGTTGTTAAAGATATCATTTATCTCACTTTCTGCATTACATATTAACTTTCAGGGTTATCATCAATGGCAACATCCGTTCCACTTGCCTTTTTCTTAGTTCCCTTAATTTCACCAGTAGAGTTATCTACATTTTGAAGATATACAACACGTTGAGGATATGGAATGTCGATACCATATTTATCGAACGCATCTTTTACATCAGACATAATTCCATATTGCACATCTAAGAAGTCTTTCGACTTAACGCGTGCATAGGCAGCAATGCGTACAGAGTTATCGCCAAATTCAGAAATACCAATTTCCATATTTTTAGGATTGAGTACACGTTTATCAGCAGCAAAAATATATTTTTTTAAAGATTTTAATTGCTTCATGATGATTATTGTTATAACCAATATCAAAGACGAACGGGATAACCCTTTCGTGGGTATAAGCAATATTAGTTATGGCTTGGGAGGTAAGGATAGAGTTTGGTATATACACATTTTTTTGATCTTTAGTAGTGATAATAGTATACATAAATTGAATAGACTTAACACTACCTACAGTATCTCCAACTTGAATAACATGACCGGCTCTAAAAGGCTTAAATATAAGAATTAATAAGCCTGATGCCAAGTTAGATAAGTTGCTTTTGTAAGGCCAAACCAATACCTAAACCAAAGGCACCAAAGGCAGCTACAAAGGATGTAGTAGGAACACCAATTTGATTTAAGCAAATCAATATTAGACCTACTAGCAATGCATAATTGATGATCTGCGTAATAAAGCTCATCGCAGCAGAGTCATAAGAGGCCTTTAGTCATAATACGGACAGCAAAGGTTTTCACCCATTTAATAGCATAACGACCTACCCAAAATATAATAAGAGCTAATAATATATTGCCCGCTTGAGAAAAGAACCAATCTCGAAATTGAATCAATACATTAGCATCTTTAAACAGTAATTCAGAAGCCCTATTTAAAAGATCACTCATACTAACCTCCATGAATAAAATATAACGCTCATTCGGTAGAATCGGAAATATATTCGAAATAAACATATGTGTTATAATCTAACATATGTATTTTACAATAATTTAGTAAAACTATTATATCCTTATATTATATATATAACAATCTAAATCTAGGGAGACTTACATGTTCAACAATCCATATGAAGCACCACAAGAGCTTGCAACAGGAGGTCATGTAACAAAAGAGTTAAATTCCGTTACCGTACACTTTGATGACATCCATTATTCCTTATCTAGTGGTCAACTCAATGGCGGATATCACCATACTTTGGCCGTACGAAATCAGCAACTGACGTATCAAATTGAAACAGAAAAAGATTTGCCTGGCGGCTCTGTAGCAAATTATTTAGCACAAGAGTTTGAACACATCGATACACCTGTTCATTTTAGTACAGCACTGCTCACCTCTGCTACAATGAACCTTCACGCGTACGCTAAGGTTGAAGAACACGATACGATTGTAGAGACCATCGTTACTGCAGGCTATGAAAAAACGGCCCATCGTGCAGGAACAGGCTATTGCTACGAGGAGCGAGATGGTAATTCATAGTACCTGGTACCATTAATATTCTTGTCTTTACAAACAAGGCATTAACAGATAGTGCCATGGTGAAAGCCATCATGACAATTACGGAGGCTAAAACCGCAGCCATTCAAGATTGGGGTGTTGAAAGTGTACGCCTCTATCCATTTATCAACGAAGATATTCCTGATGCCATCACAAAAGAACGCAAGACTTCTGCTACAGGAACATCCACAGACGGTATCATTCTCACCATAGATACAAATGGTGATGTGTTAACGGACGCCGGCTCCTTCTCCCTATTTGGAGACACATTGGCTAAAGCGGTTTATGTAGGTATACAACGAGCCTTAGAAAATGCTATTGGCGCCGAATAAAAAATACGCATTCTAGGCGAAATAAAAAACCGCACATCCTAAGCGATCGTGATGTGCGGTTCATTGCATATAAAACTGTTACACATAGTATAATACTTGAAAATGAATATCAAATTAAGATTTGAGAGTTTTTCTCAAATCTTTTTTTGTTTTCTAATTAATATTCATAGAAGAACTGTTGTAACTTTTTAAGATTTTTAGTTTTTGTAAGCCCCAGCATCAATAAAATGCGAGCTTTTTGTGGACTCAATGTATCACTTACGAGATAGCCTGCTAGTGCATCTTGTGGTACAGCAGATACCATGCCGCTCCCTGTACGAGAGGCACGTACAGTTGGGAATGCTGTATTTTGTGTTATTTGACGTACATTTTGAGGAATTGTACCATGACCCAATCCAGTCAAGATGAGTCCATCAGGATTAGTGGCAACTACACTCATTGGCACCATGTCATCCATACCGCCATAGCAAGTCAAAATGACTACACGAGGCAATTCCTTTAAGTCATGTACATCAAAGATGGATTCTTTCGTATGACGACGAGTAGAGGCTTTATAATAATGAGCTACACCATCCTGGACGATACCAAGATGACCTACTAATGGACTGTCAAAGGTAGCCACATTAGTTGTATTTCGTTTAGACACATCACGCGCCCCATCAACATAGCCATTTAGAACAACAAGTACACCTTTACCTACAGACTCAGGCGTTCTCGCCACTTGAATCGCTTGTAATAGATTAATCGGACCATCTGCACTAATTGCCCCAGCAGGTCTCATCGAGCCAGTAATAACGATAGGTTTATCTGTATGAACAGTAAGATTAAGAAAATAAGCTGTCTCCTCCATGCTGTCTGTTCCATGAGTAATAACAACACCGCCTATATCCTCTTGATTGACTAATTCTTGTACTAACTTAGATAAATCCAACCAATGCTGGACCGTAATATCGGAACTTTCAATATTACTAAACTGAGTATATGTATATGGACCATATGGTTCTGTGCCTGGTACGGAGTCTAAAATTTCATCGAGGCCTAGTACACCTGCAGTATATCCCGTCAAATCTGTATCGGATGCGCCTTGTCCAGCAATTGTACCACCCGTACCAATCAACGCAATTTTTGTCTCCATATTACCTCCATCATAAAATACATAAGAAATAGTAAATCTTTTGTTAATCAACATTAGCATGAATTAGACTAGCTAAAACAAGTCCTCTCTCAACATTGTGGGTGAAAGGACGGTATCAATTCTAATTTATGCTTATTAATACGATTTAAATAATCAATACGTTCTTTCGTTTCAGGATTTTCTATCTCTCCAGTTCTAATATATCGATCTAATACAGCATAGGTAAATCCTAATTTATCCTCATCAGATAGACCGCTGAGTCCATCACTAGGCGTCTTATCTACAAGATATTTTGGAATATCAAGTAATCGACCTATTTGGCGCACCTCTTCTACGACAAGATTGGCAAGAGGACTAAAATCTCCAGCACTATCGCCATATTTTGTAGAATACCCTACATAATCTTCAGATCCATTACATGTATTAGCTACGCGTGCGCCATTTGGCAAATTTTGCCCTACTGCATATAGCGTTGCCATGCGAAGACGCGGTGGTGTATTAATTCCTGCATCCTTGGATATATCAGTTCTACCAGTAACTGCTTTATAACCTTCACCTTGAATGATAGCGTTCGTCAAAGCTTCATAGGCAGCTCCAATATTCACTATGATATGTGGAATCCCCAAATGCGCCACTACAGCCTTGGCATCATCGATATCAGACTGAATTCCATTCGGCATAAGAACACCTACTACGCGTTCTGCCCCAAGGGCTTCTTTACATAAAGCAGCTACGATTGTGGAATCCTTACCACCTGAAACACCTACTACGGCGCTACAGCTAGGCCCATTTTGACTAAAATAGTCTCTAATCCATTGAACGAGAGCCTCTTTTGTTGCTTCTGGATTGTCTAACATAAGCCCTCCTACTTCTTCCGGAAAATACGATTTAATAAATCCATTTTCATTTGATAGTATCCTGGACTCATATCAAGGTAATGGCGATGTGGATTTTCAAAGCGCTGTTCTTCTAACCAAATTTCTTGGTCTAATTGGTCTTTAACGTATTGACGAAGCTCTTCTAGTGTCGGTAATGTTACGATAAGCTTGCCATCTTTAATAATGAGTTGTTTCATCTCTTTAAAGGTGCAATTTTCAAAGTACAATTCACGCCATGGTTGTTCTGGATCGATATAACGATATGGTTCTGTCGTATCTGGCACCTCTTCTAACAATGTTAATAAATCTGCAATGGCTCGCCCTTTATCATTGTATACGCGATACACCTTTTTGAAGCCTGGGTTCGTAATCTTTTCAACAGATTCAGAAATCTTGATGCGAGGCTCCCACACACCATTCTTTTCAACACCAGCAATCTTGTATACGGCGCCAAATACAGGATCGCTCTTAGAGGTAATCAGTCTTTCACCTACACCAAAGATGTCAATGGGACCACCCTGTCCCAATAAAGAGGTTATTGTATATTCATCAAGACTATTGGAAGCCATAATTTTGCAATCTTCTAAGCCTGCCTTGTCGAGCATACGACGCGCTTTTTTAGCTAAGTAAGCAAGGTCACCAGAATCAAGGCGTATACCTTTTAAGCGTTTTCCCATAGGTTCCAATACCTCTTTAGCTACTTTAATAGCATTAGGAACCCCAGAGTTTAATACATCATAGGTATCAACAAGGAATACAGCTCCATCCGGATACACTTCAGCGTAAGCTTTGAAAGCTTCGTATTCAGAGTCATGATACATAACCCAACTATGAGCCATAGTACCACTCACAGGAATACCAAATTGTTGGCCCGCTAAAACAGTTGCCGTAGACTGTACCCCACCAATGTAGGCTGCTCTCGCACCATATACAGCGGCATCCACATTATGAGCTCGACGAGCCCCAAAGTCGGCTACTACACGCCCATCCGCAGCACGAACGATGCGATTAGCCTTTGTAGCGATAAGGGACTGATGGTTCATCATAGTTAGCACTGCAGTTTCTACGATTTGTGCGTCTATGAGAGGGGCTACGATGGTTATAACTGGTTCGTTTGGATAAATAATAGAACCTTCTGGAAACGCATATACATCACCAGTAAAGGAGAAATCTTTAAGATAGTTTAGAAACTCCTCACTAAAGATCCCTTGATTCCGTAAAAAATCGATATCACTTTCATCAAAGTGTAGATTTAAAATGTACTCAACGATTTGTTCAAGACCACCAAAAATGGCAAAGCCACCCTTATCTGGATTGCGTCTAAAGAACACATCAAAAGCGACGCGATCTGTATTTTCATGTTGTGTAAAATAGCCGTGTGCCATGGTCATCTCATAAAAATCCATAAGCATACTAATATTGCGACTGTCGTGTTGCATCGGTTCACCAACCTTCTAAAATCTAATGGATTTAATTAATCGTTAATCGTATATCCTCATTATACATTATTATTCCTATATAGCTAGTACATACATATACTACAGTTTTCATAAACTATCCTAATAATCATTCTTGTGATATAACTATATATATACTAACTATTTATATATTCCATATATATGTCTGTGAAAGTTATCACTGGAATAAACTCTTTTATTAGTATTACAAATTCAGATACTAATAAAAACACTAAGTATTCCGTATAATCAATCAACATATATATCTATTATTTACATGAGAATGAAAGGAACCATTATGGAATCAATCGTTCAAGCAATACGCGTATTAGAAATCTTTAAAGAAATGAGCCAAATTCCTCGTGAATCAGGAAACGAAAAAGGCATCAGCGATTATATCGTAAACTTCGCTAAAAACTTGGGGCTTGAGGTTCATCAAGACGATCAATTTAATGTAGTCATCAAAAAGCCAGCGTCTCCAGGTTATGAAAACCGACCTTCTATCATCTTACAAGGCCATATCGATATGGTTTGTGTACGAGATCATGACTCCAATCATGACTTCTCCAAGGATCCTATTGCAAACATCATCGAAGGTGAATGGATGCACGCAGACCACACTACTCTAGGTGCGGACAACGGTATGGGTGGTGCGATGATGCTTGCTATCCTCGAAGATGATAGTCAACAACATGGACCTATGCAATTATTATTCACTACCATGAAGAAACTGGCATGGATGGCGCTTTCGCCATTAAAGAAGGCCAAGTAAGTGGCGATTACCTACTCAATCTCGATACAGAGGTAGAACACGACTTCACTGTTAGCTGTGCTGGCGGTTGTCATGTTCACGTAAACATTCCATTATTGCGCGAAAACAACCAACCTGGTTATGATGCAGGCTTATCTTTTACCGTAACAGGCCTTAAAGGTGGCCACTCCGGCATCGAAATCAACGAACAACGAGCTAATGCTAACCAAGTATTAACACGTGTACTCTATGATATTCAACAACAATATCCTGTATGCTTAGCATCCTTTGAAGGTGGCGTAAAACATAATGCCATTCCTTCTAAAGCAGTTGCTGTATTATCCGTACGCGCTGAAGATGTAGCGGCCATTAAAACATTAATTGCCTACCAAGAAAAGCAATATCTCCATGAATATGGTATCCAAGATCCAGGTCTTAAATTTGTTGTAGAAGATGTCGCTACTCCTGATGTAGTATATGCAGATGACACAACAGAAGCTCTTATTACTTACATCTATCTTGCACAAGATGGTGTTCATTCTGTAAGCAAATCTATCCCAAATCTTGTAGAAACTTCTGACAACATCGCTATCGTACGAGAAAACGAACATACTATTGAAATACTCATTTCCATCCGTAGCTCCAATAGCAACAGTCTTGAATTCTTGGCTAAGAAAATGATATTACTTGCTAAAACACTAGGTGTATCTGCAGAGCGTACTGGTGGTTATCCTGCATGGGAATACGATAAAGGCTCCAAACTTGAAGAACAAGCTATTTCCTTACATAACGAAATGTTTGATACACCAGCTAATGTAAACGCTATTCATGCAGGTCTTGAATGCGGCTTGTTGAAAGGCGTATTACCAAACACACAAATGATTAGCTTTGGCCCTACTATCGTAAGTCCACATACACCAATGGAACGCGTTCATTTACCATCCGTTGAAAACGTGTATGTATACCTCAAAGCATTGTTAGCTAAGTTACAATAAACATACAAAATTTTAAATAATGACTACATACTTTATATATAATTTGGTATACTAAAAGTAATCTAATTAGAGATTTATATAACGAATTCTCTTCCCCCCTCCTATGAGGGCTTCAGTCAACTCTTCCTGACTGAGCCTTCTATAGGAGGGATTTTTTATGTTTTTCAAAAAAAATATAAAATTAATATATATTCAAACAGGAGTATTCATTCATATATGGAGAAATTGATAATTCCCTACGTTTTTTTCACAATTAATTATGAATATTAAATACATCTGTTAATATACTCATATAATGTATATAATCCATATATTTAAAGAGAATTTTTAAGAATAATAGAAATCTCATAACTATGCATATACCCTAGGATGTATTTTCTGTGTTATCCTATAGGTGTATACTGTGTTTATCTTACTCAGGAGGCACATATGATTCCTATTATTATCATATCCGGATTTCTAGGTTCGGGAAAAACAACATTTTTACAACATATACTAAAAGAACATAAACCTACAGACAAGGTTTTAATTATAGAAAATGATTTTGGCGAAACTAGTCTTGATGCGGCAAATCTTGCTAAAACAGGTGCTACTATTCGTGAAGTAACGTCTGGTTGTATTTGCTGCAGCCTACAAGGAAATTTCCAACAAGCATTACTCGATATTCTTCAAAATTATGATGTAGATATTATCTATATTGAACCATCTGGGGTCAGCAAATTGAGCGAAATCATCCATACATGTGAAGATGAAGACATTGCGAAATCCGCCTATATTCACGCCTCAGTAACAACGGTGGATGCTATGCAAGCACCTATATTTATCAAAAACTTTGGTTTATTCTTTAAAGATCAAATCACAAACAGTGACGCTATCTTCTTGAGTCACACCGAAGATGTTCAACAAACAAGTATTACAAAGCGCATGATTCACGACTTAGCGCCCAACACACCTATTCACGAAGAGTCATGGGATACCATTTCCTTACGAGACTATATTAAACGCCTCTATCACTGTCATGATGACAATTCATTACATGATGAGCATCTATTTATGAGTCATACCTTTAAAGACTTGCGTACACTCACTGTATTACAGTGGAAAACAATTTTAGAAGGTATGCCAGACGGTGTGCTCCGCGCTAAAGGTATTGTACCGACCACCGAAGGTCCCCATGAGTTGCAATATGGTACTCATTACTGCTCTCTAGTACCTAGCGAATCCACTGACTACAGCTTAGTCGTTATTGGTACTGATTTTAATGTGCCAATGGTACATAACGAAGTGTGTCAATCATGATACCTGTTTATATCGTTACCGGATTTATCGGTTCTGGTAAAAGTACATTCATAAATGAACAATTACAATACCGTAAAAAGCTGGGCGGTACAGCATGTATCAGTGCCGAACAAGGCTCTGTATCACTTATTAAAGAGGCTTTACAACTTAGCCCTGATAAACTCAGTGCAATCACGCCTAATCAACCTGACACCTATAGTTCTATAGCAGACGAAATCGCAACCTATATCAATAAGACAAATCCCAAAGAAATATGGATTGAATGGAATGGTATGGTCAGCTTTTATCAACTAGAATCCTTGCTATACAGTGATAAGCTGCGTCACATGTTACAAATCGAAAAGGTATTATATATTTGTACGGATCAATTCGTCGCATCGATGTTACCTGGTTTAGGTAATGACGTAACAAGCCAATTATACAGTGCAGATTGCATCATCACAGAGACCGATACACACCATGCCTTATTACGAACCTATAATAGAGAGGCCAAGATTGTAACAGCGCCAACGCCAGAAAAGGTAGAGCAATTATGTCGCAATTCTACGTGGGGCCTCATACCAAATCTATTAGTTATCGGCATTACCGCCTATATACTTTTTAGTTACCGCGTTCCGTCATGACATTCCTTACTCCATTCATCAATGCTTTGCCATCATTACAGGGACTCATTGTCGAAGCGATTCCATTCCTTTTATTAGGAACTATTGGGCTCAACCGTTATACGCTATTTTTGTACCACAGAGCGTACTACTAAAAACTATTAGGCGATTATTCTTGGAAAAAGCTATGGTGCCGCCATGGTTAGTGGCCTAGCCTTACCTGTATGTGACTGTGCCATTATTCCATTATTTCAAAGCACTCACAGATAGAGGCGTACCATTATCAGTGGCCCTCCTATTTATGCTCGCCAGCCCAATCATCAATCCTATTACCATTCTCTCCACTTGGTATGCCTTTCCAGATAATCCCATGATTTCTGTATGGCGTATCGTCCTTGGACTTGGCGTAGCTTTATTGGTATCATTATCTTTTCGCTTCTATCCACCTTCAAAGGAACTAATGAAAGCTAGAAATACCCAGAATCTCAGCTACGAAGAGGTTTTAATAGAGTCATCTAGGAGTAAACACATCAACAAAAAAAGATTGTTAATTCATATGGAAAAAGAGTTTTCCCAACTCTTATTCTATTTTCTCCATGGCAGCCTGTGTTTTATCAGTAGTCCAAGTATATGGAAAACCTTGGCTTATCAATGCGGGTATCACATTACCTATCGTGTGGGCTATTCCAATCTTGCTAGTATTAGCTTTCTTCTTCTCAATCTGTTCTACATCAGATGCTATTATAGGCAAATCCTTGAGCACCCTATTTCCTATAAGCTCAGTTATGGGCTTCCTCATCTTAGGACCAATGCTCGATATAAAAAATGTATATATTTTAAAACAATATATGCCAACTTCATTTATACTTCGTCTCGGTATAACTATTGCAGTCATGTCTTATATAGCTGCCTTAGGTTTTCAATTCTTTGTAGGCTAATTTTTAACCATTACAATTTCAGTTCTTAATAATATAAAAGGAGATGATTCTATGAAATTAGGACTGAAAGATCGCTTTTCCATCGTGAAAGGCGCTCTCTATCTCATCTTAGGTATCTGCTGTGTATACCTAATTCTGACGGGCCGTTATTTGAACTATATTGCACCCCGATATGAGCTACTGCTCGGCATCAGTAGCATAGCGCTCATATTAGGTGGATTAGCAACTATCATTTGGGCTCCATCCCGCTATTACAAGCACAATTTGCGTTCTATCGTGCCTATTATTATCCCCGTAGTTTTGCTCATTGTTCCCCCTGTCCTAGTGCCTACTACAGGTGTTCACGGCGCAGCACGAGTTAATGATGATACGAACAATTTTGATTTTACAAATGATGCTATAGGTGAGGTTATTACCGTTAACAGTGAAAGCAAAGAGCCTGGCATTTCTAAAGACAAAAAAGAAATCGTACTAAACTCCGATAACTTCTATCAAACCATCGTAAAGGTTGGCTCTAATGTAGATCAATACAAGGACTACACTGTATATATGACAGGCTATGTAAATCGCGATGATAACACTCTAAAATCTAATGAATTTACCATCTCTCGTATGGCTATGTCCTGTTGCATCGCTGACGTAGCACCCATTGGCATGACCGCTTATAAACCAGATGGTGATAGCTTAGCTAATGAACAATGGGTTTCTATCGAAGGTAAAGTATCTACACGAGACTTCCACGGTCGTGCTCAACCATATGTAGAAGTAACAAAAATAAAAACAGCAGAACCTATTTTAGGTTATGTATATCCTTAAATAAATAATATTAAATCAATAGGCTTAATAAATCTTAAAGAGACATCATTAAACAGGCTTAAATAGATCTGTAAACAAATCAGAACCACCCGTAAAACGGGTGGTTTGCTCACGGGCTATAAGCCCGTAGTACTAGGCCAGCGTCTAAAGGCGCTGGCTTTCACTACGTTCAAGCCGCATAGCCATTGACTCGTAACGTTCCCCTTAAAGGGGATGTGTATTACTTGCTACCCTTAAAAGGGTCCTCATATTCTTTTACACTAAGTTTATCTTTCATTTGGTCATGTAACTCTTGCTCACGTATATATTTCTTTACTGTAGCCTCATTTAAACCTACCGTACTAACATAATACCCCTCGGACCAAAAGTGTCTATTTCCAAATTTATACTTTAAGTTTGCGTGTTTATCGAACATCATTAGTGCACTTTTCCCTTTTAAGTATCCCATAAAAGATGATACTGATATTTTAGGTGGGATTAATACTAGCATATGCACATGATCAGCCATAAGCTCCCCTCTATTATCTTGACGCCCTTATATTCACGTAAACGTAGCTTCATTTAATCCTACCGTACTTACATAATATCCCTCGGACCAAAAGTGTCTATTTCAAATTTATACTTTAAGTTTGCGTGTTTATCGAACATCATTAGCGCACTTTTTACCCTTTAGATATCCCATAAAAAGATGAAACTGATATTTTAGGTGGAATTAACACTAGCATATGCACATGATCTGCCATAAGCTCCCCTCTATAATCTTGACGCCCTTATATTCACATAAACGTCTCAGTATTTCACGTAAACTATTTCTATATTGATTATATATAACTTTACGTCTATACTTAGGTGTAAATACTATGGGGTATTTGCATAACCATTTTGTGTGCGCAAGGCTCTGTGTCTTTGTTGCCATATAAAATCACCTTTCTTTTGTATATAATGCGGCTTGAACACCTACATTATACTTAAGCAAGGTGATTTTTTTGTATAACTTTCGTTGCCGCACCCGCATAGCGGGTGGTTTTATGATTCGCGACTACGTCGTGAACCAGTCTAAAGACAATAATAATAAAACCGAGGCATAACGCCTCGGTTTTAATAAATATATAATAGTATTATATAAAGACTATATTATCGATGTAATTCTTTAACAATTCGTTTACCAAGAGATGCTGCAACGGCACAAAGGAAGATATCTGGACCTACTGGAATCAAGAAGCATGTAATAATAACGGCTTCAACTCCAATTGGTTTACCTAAATATAAGTTCATAATAAAGTATAGATAAATCATACCAAGGCCATATACGATAAATAGGTTTAATATGGATCCTGCTAATAATCGTTTAAAAGGATAAATGTCTCCATAGACTCTGCAATACGGCCTACTGCATAAGCACCTACCATAAAACCAATCAAATAACCAAAGGTAGGTTGTAAAATGTAACCAGGACCTCCACCAGATGTAAAAATCGGTACCCCAATTAAATCCTAAAGACAATATAAATACCAACACTAGCAGCCCCCTAATCGACTTCCCTAGTACAATGCCTGCGAGGGTAGTAAATAAGATTTGTAATGTAAATGGACAATTTGGTAATGGTACCCGTATAAAAGCACCTACGGCAATCAATGCGACAAAAAGTGCTGTCATCGTTAACTGACGGGTAGTGATGCGACCTTGTTTCGACACGGTAGAACTCATGGTATACCTCCATTAATAACACATCAACAAACTACAATCTACTAACTATCTAAATTAAATCACTTGTATTTTTAATTGTCAACTACGTGTGTTGACTTTTAGTTAACTATGTAGTCTAATACTATATATACGGTAATTTCAAGTATTTTGTTATTTTGACTATACATTATAGTTATTACCAATCGTTCATAATAACTAAAAGATATACTCATCTTCATACAAAAAACTTTTTAATTTCATCTTATATTCATGTAGCAACATTAAATTATACGTAAGTAGATTGAGTAAAATCTACTTTCACAAAACAGTATATAAAAGTACCTTATATTAGGAGGCATTCATCATGAAAAATGTTAAAAAAGTATCAAAGGTATTATGTGCATTTGGCGTTAGTACAGTATTATTAGCAGGCGTAGTTGGCGCAGCTAGCAACCATGCTTACAACAACAATAGCAACTGGAAAGGCGTTGGTAGCGTAGCTCCATCCGCTCAAGCTAACTATTCTGTTGATTACATGGGCGCTGTTACAGTATTCCAACAAAACTTCCCTGGCGCTACTGTAAAATCTATTTCTTACGATGCTAAACATAACCCTTACTATGAAGTAGAAGGTTACTACAACAATCGTGCAGTAGAACTTAAAGTAGACGAAGCAACTGGCCAAATCGTTGGTAAAGAAGTTAAAGGCTATGCTAAAGCTAACAAAACTATTAACGTTCAAAACATCATCATCCCTGAAGTAGCTGAAACAAAAGCTCTTGAAAAAGTTGGTTCCGACTTCCAAACTATGGAATGGACTGTTGAACGTGAAAACGGCCGAGCTGTATACAAATTCGACATGACAACTGGTGGCGATAAAAAAGCAGAAGTAAAAGTTGATGGTATGAACGGTAAAGTTTTAAGCGCTAAAGTAAAAACTACAAAATACTAAGAAGCTCTTTTCATCTAGTGAACCCCTATCCTAACCCACTAAGATGACACACTACACATATAACACACATACTATACACACAGTATCCCAATGGATACACTCTCTAACACACAAACTAACACACAAATTTAGAGAGCCCTATAACTCACAAAGGGCTCTCCAAAAAACCTATCTCACACAATAGGTAAAGGGTCTGTGCTCACACACCACAGACCAAACGTTACACACACTATACTCCCTTTAAAAGACCTTGGATCGTTGAATCCAAGGTCTTTTTCTATCCTACTCTATCCGCTATCCCCCAGATATGACTATCTATTTACAAAGATCTATCATAACCCAATAAACTAATTTACAATTAACCAGAATATATATTACAACACAAAAAGACCTCCCACGCAGGGAGGTCTCTTGTATAAGTTTTATAGGTCTGATAGTTTGTGTTCTATTTCTTAAGCGAGGTCATACTTAAGAATGTAATTTATGTTCTGAAAGTTTGATCTATAGTATTTCCATATGTGGAGTAGGAAATTATGCTTTGTCCAAAGCTTGAGCCAAGTCTTCGATAATATCGTCGATATTTTCAAGGCCAATGGATACACGGATCATATCTGGTGTTACGCCAGCAGATTTTTGTTGTTCTTCGTTAAGTTGTGCATGTGTTGTAGATGCAGGATGAATAACAAGAGATTTAGCATCTGCTACGTTAGCCAAGTTGGAGAAGATTTCCAAAGAGTCAACAAGTTTAATACCTGCTTCTTTTCCACCTTTTACACCGAATGTGAATACAGCACCAACACCTTTAGGGAAGTATTTATCCGCTAAAGCTTTGTATTTGCTGTCTTCTAATTCTGGATAGCTTACCCATGCTACTTTAGGATGTTTAGTCAAGAAATCTACTACTTTACGAGCATTTTCTACGTGACGTTCTACGCGCAAGGACAATGTTTCAACGCCTTGCAAGATTTGCCAAGATGCAAGTGGAGTAATGCATGCGCCAGTATCACGAAGCAATTGAGCACGAATTTTTACAGTGAATGGGATTGGCAAATCACCATATACTAAACCATTGTAGTGTTCATCGCCTTCGGAGAAGCCAGGATATTTACCAGAACCTTTATAATCGAATTTACCAGATTCTACTACTACACCAGCCAATGTTGTACCATGACCGCCAAGGTATTTAGTAGCAGAATGTACAACTACGTCAGCACCATGTTCTAATGGACGGAACAAGTATGGAGATGCAAATGTGTTATCTACGATCAAGATGATATTATGTTTATGTGCAATATCAGCTACTGCTTGTACATCAACAAGGTTAATACCAGGGTTACCAATGGACTCGATATAAACAGCTTTAGTGTTTTCATCAATAGCTGCTTCAAATTCTTCCAAATTATCTGGGTTTACGAATTTAGTGTGAATACCCAAACGTGGCAATGTAGCAGTGAACAAGTTATAAGTACCACCGTACAATGTAGAAGCCGCTACGATATTGTCGCCAGCACTTGCAACATTCAAAATGGAATATGTAATCGCTGAGGAACCAGATGCTACAGCGATACCACCAGCACCACCTTCAAGTTGAGCTACACGAGCATCCAATACATCAGTAGTAGGATTGCCAAGGCGGGAATAAATGCCACCAGGATTAGTCAAAGCAAAACGACCTGCTGCTTCTTCTGCATCTTTAAATACGAAAGATGTAGTTTGATAAATAGGCACTGCACGAGAACCTGTTGGATCTACCGTTTGACCGGCATGTAATTGTAATGTTTCAAATCTGTATTGTTTGCTCATTATAACAACTCCTTTATATTAACTGTGAATTGAGTTCATTCTTTATACCTAGTATACTACTATGTTTTAAAAATTATGTCTACTATTAATTTATACAGTTAGCCATAACTTGAAGCTATAGCAAGCATGTATTTACTCATAAAACAACAATCCGAAAGATGCCAATTACAGCTATATGCAGTTTCTACACATAAACAAGCCCCTAATCACTTTTCTAAAACTATCTCACAATAGGAGACCGTTAAAAGTAATTAGGGGTATTTCTACTAATCATAATTTAGATATAAGCACCTAAATTTTTATCGCGTTCAAATTTCATTTTTTGGATTTGTTCAATGATGTACGGTGTCTCTTGGTATACATAGTAGTTTAACCAGTTTGTAAACAACAATGTACTTACAGAACGCCAACGTACAACAGGGCGTTGTTTTGGATCATCATCAGGGAAGTAATTTTCAGGAACCGCAATGTCCAAGCCTTTTTTAATATCTCGTACGTATTCACGGTTGAGTGTATCCCAATCGTATTCAGCATGGCCAAATACAAAGATGTGTTTATTATCTAAGCTACGAACGATAGCTGCACCGGTTGGTTCAGACCCTGCTAACAATTCTAGATTACGGTTTTCCTTAATTTGTTCCAAAGAAACTGTCGTATGACGGGAGTGCGGCATCCAGAATTTTTCATCAAAGCCACGCAAGAGCACTGGGCGATCGTTGTAAATATCGTGTTCGTATACACCAAATAGCTTTTCATCCATAACGGATTTATTAATGCCGAAATGATGATACAAACCCGCCTGTGCACCCCAACAAATATAGAACGTAGAGTATACATGCTCTTCGCCCCAATTCATAATTTCTACTAACTCATCCCAGTAATCGACTTCTTCAAAAGGCATTAATTCTACAGGAGCGCCTGTAATGATCATGCCATCAAAGAACTCATCTTTCACCTCATCGAAGGTGCGGTAGAAGGTATCTAAATATTGCTCATCCGTATTTTTAGCCTTACGAGATGCAGTATGTAAAAGAGTTAAATTGACTTGTAACGGACTGTTGCTAAGAGCTCGCAAGATTTGAGTTTCTGTAACTTCTTTAGTAGGCATCAAATTGACTAGCAATATTTGCAAAGGTCGGATTTGTTGTGTCTCCGCCCGTTCTGTATCCATAACGAAAATGTTCTCTTGAGCTAATTTCGTAATGGCCGGTAAATTTTTTATTACTTTAATAGGCATACTATCACCTCTACACACTAAACAATTTGATAACCTAATCTAAACATTCTAACCAATATTATTAAAAGCCTCTAGCCTCGTAGGCACGACGCCAAGCTTCAAGGCCTTCTTCTAATGTTTTACGAGGACATGCTACATTGATGCGTTCAAAGTCTTCCCCATCGACACCGAACATGGAACCAGTATCAAGCCACAACTTAGCTTCATTGATAATCCATTCATCGCGTTCCTTAGGGCTCAATGGCAACTTAGAGCAATCTAGCCACATGAGATATGTCCCTTCCGGACGATATACGTGAATTTTTGGCATATATTTTGCCACATAATCAATAGTGAATTGAATATTGTCTTGAATGTACTCTTTCAACTCGTCGAGCCAAGGTGCACCTACTTTATAGGCCCCTTCACAGCCAACAATACCCATTGTATTTAATTGGCTATAACCAGCGCGGTCGATTTCTTTGATAAAACGACGACGTAAGGAATCATTAGGAATGAAAATATTACTTACTTGTAAGCCAGCAATGTTGAAGGTCTTACTAGGTGCTGTACATACGATGCAGTGTTCTGCATAGCTTTCACCAAGATCAGCAAAGACCTTATGCGTATGACCTTTCCAAACAAAGTCAGCATGAATTTCGTCGCTCACGATGAGTACGTTATGTTTAATACAAATGTCGCCAAGACGTTTCAACTCGTCCTCAGTCCACACGCGGCCTACAGGATTATGCGGATTGCACAAGAGGAATAATGTTACATTTTCCTTCACGATAGCACGTTCTATACCCTCAAAATCGATGGTATATTTTTCTTCCCCTTTGATTAATGGCACATTGATAAGGCGACGGTCATTGTCATCGATAACCATGCTAAATGGATAGTATACCGGTTGATTGATAAGTACGCCTTCCCCTTCATTGGTGAAAGCACGAACCGCCATAGCCAAGGCAAAGACGATACCAGGTGTTTTAACGAGCCATTTTCGGTCTGGCGTCCAGTTAAAGCGCGTAGTGAACCAGTTTTGTAATACTTCAAAGTATTCATCATCGGATTCAGTATAGCCAAATACGCCATGATTAACGCGATCCAATAAGATTTGCTTTAACTCAGGTGGTACCTCAAAGTCCATGTCTGCCACCCAGAATGGCAACACATCCACTGGTTTACCACGCTTCACAGCAAAATCGTATTTCAAAGATTTTGTGTGAGTTCTATCTAAAATTTGATCAAAATTATATTGTCCCATAGGAACTCCTTTATTTATTGAAAGCTTGTTCCAAGTCTGCAATCAAGTCTTCTGTATCTTCAATACCTACAGATAAGCGCAATAAGCGACGTGTAATACCTTTACGCTCTGCATCTTCCGGTTTTAAGTCCGGATGAGTTTGCGTTACAGGGTATGTCAACAAGGACTCAGTACCACCAAGACTTTCAGCAAATTGGATAAGCTTAATACCTTCTAAGATTTGTTTAGCTGTTTCTTCGCTATCTACTTCGAAAGACAACATACCGCCAAAGCCTGTAGTTTGGGCTTTATTGATTTCATAGCCTGGATGTTCAGGAAGACCTGGGAACAATACTTTTGTAACTTTAGGTTGTTTTTTGAGCCAATCAGCAAGAGCAATGGCATTCTTTTGGTGTTGTTCCATGCGAAGTGCCAATGTTTTTACACCGCGGATAACGAGCCAGCTATCCATAGCAGATAAGCAAGCACCTACCGTTTTATAAGTTAATCGCAACTTCGCAGCCAATTCATCATCATTTACAATGGTGAAACCAGAAATAACGTCATGATGACCACCGATGAATTTAGTACCACTATGAACGACAATATCGGCACCTAAGTTCAATGGTTTTTGGAAATAAGGGCTCAAGAATGTATTGTCGATAATGACTAGTGCATTGCGGTCATGAGCTAAGGCACACAAAGTATGAATATCCGTAATCTCCATCATCGGATTTGTTGGAGTTTCAATATAAACAGCCTTTGTATTTGGTTTGAAAGCTGCTTTCACCGCATCAAGATCAGATGTACCAACATATGTGAACTCAATGCCATTTTGTTCGTAAATATTTGTGAACATGCGGATAGAGCCACCGTACAAATCATCACCTAAAATGATGTGATCTCCAGGGGAGAATAGATGGAATACAGCGTCCACTGCGGCCATACCGGAAGAGAATGCCAATGCATCCTTACCATCTTCAAGACCTGCAATCAATTGTTCCAAACGATCCCGTGTTGGATTAGACTCACGTGTATATTGATATCCTGTTGTATCACCCAACTTTGGATGGGAAAATGTACTAGACATATAAATTGCAGGGAAATTGCACCAGTGCTATCTGGTCTACCGCTGCCATGAACGCATTTTTGTATTAAATTTCATTCCATTCAACTCCTCATATTTGTATACAATATATTAATTATAAAAAGTAGACAATGATTAAGGTCAACGAAAAAAATGGGCACTCATACAGCCATGAGTGCCCCCAAAAAAAGTCATATCTATTTTGAATGGCTTGCCATAACTCTAGGTTAAGTTAGCCTAATTTTTTAGTACGTTTTTGTAATAAGCAATGCCAAAGATAATGCCCAAAGAAGACGTCACTAGTTGCGGCCAACTAGATACAAACAACATAGTATTTACAATCTTCGGTGGGAAATTGGAATAGAGAAAAGAACAAAGAATATCCACCGAATAGAACACCTGCTTTTCACCAAAGCCGCCACGATAATAAGCAATACCTTCGGTTTATGTTGTAACCAATAGTGCTACGAAATACATAGGCAGTCGTGCCAAGGGCGGTAATCAAAATAAACGGTGGCAACGGCAACATACCTTGTAAATGCGCTACTACAGGCGCAATCCAGGCGATAACGAGACCATTTTTCCAACCATAGCGCCATGTGGCTAGTACAAACGTAGCAGACGTGATGGAACCGATGAGGAACATACTCACCTGGTTAGGAATAAATGGGAAAATAAGGCGCAAGCTTTGCGCCAATAAGGCTACAGCCAACAATAGACCTGTGCCCGTAATAGATTTGGTAGACATAAGAACCTCCTACTATACGATATAGATTTTTACAAGAGGTACCTACCTCATATTTCAAATTAAGCCTCTACAAAATATAGACGTGCCCGATCATATACCCAATTATAAACATAAGTATAACCTAAGATAACTAATGTCATCGTTATATCCGTCACAAAAGCCATCCAAAAACTCATATGCATCATGTACATAATAATCGGTACAGTAGCGAACATAAATAGACCTTCAAACAATACCGCATGAATAGTACGGATTACTGGCCCTCGCTCTAATCGATCACCTGGTACTAGTTTATCAAAAATCCAGTTAAATACAAAATTCCAAATCATAGCTAGCAAGGAAAAAATAACCATCAATACAAAAGGCTGTCCATCATGCGGAACAAACAACATCACCAAACAACCGATTAAAATACAACCAACCTCATACAAAATCGACTGCACCACACGCTCTGAAGTAGACATAATAATAAACACCTCCAGTAAAAACCCCAGATAAGTAATTTACCATCACACCACTATTATAGTAATTTTCTTACATTTGTCGAGCTTTGTTAAATATTGCCATTTCAGGATAAAAAGAAGCCGCATTGTATCTACTAAGCGACTTGCCCTCTGAAGTGAGTTTTGCCATTTTAAGATAGAAGAAGCCGCCATATGTCTATCCAGCGACTTGCGTTTTTAGAAGTGAGTATTGCCATTTCAGGATAAAAAGAAGCCGCCATATGTCTGTCCAGCGACTTGCGTCAGGATGGAGCGCAGAGAGACATATGGCGGCGGAAAGCCTATCCTAAAAGTGGCATTACGAACTGAATCCATGGAATACCCACCACGATAAAGATCGCGAGGTAGATAATCCCAAAGATAGCGCCCAATTTCCAGAATTCAGGGCCTTTGTTATAGCCACTAGCAAACCAGATTGGGCTATGACCAGTACCATATGGTGTAAGGATACCCATAATACCCATTGGTACTAACAGAATCAACATAACTTGAGCTGGATCAACACCAGGAATTTGAAGAATTAGAGTAGCAAATAAGCCTACCATAGCTGTTACATAAGCAGTGCCAGAAGCAAAGAAGTAACGAAGCAAGCAGAATGCTAACAATAAACCAAGAACTGCCATTGTAGGATCTAAAGAAACCAAAGAACCACCTGCAGATTTAGCAAGCCATTCCAAGAAACCTACGTTTTTAAGACCAGAAGCCATAGGTACGAGTGTAGCGAACCAAGTCAAAACATTCCATGCTGGTTTGTTAGCAAGGAAGTCTTGCCATGTCATAATCTTAGTGAAAATCATCAAGATAATAACGATCAACGCTGTTGTTGTAGGGTTTACTTTAAATGTAGAAGCACCAATCCACAACACAAGAGCCAATACAGAAATCAAGGCCATGAAGATTTCACTGCGTGTCATGGAGCCTAATTTCTTATATTCATCTTTCGCCCATTCTGCAATTTCAGGGGAACCTTTTACCTCTGGTTTGCAGAATACATAGGTCAACAATGGTGTGATGATGAACAAAATAAGGCCTACTGGCAAGAATGCAAGGAACCATGTGCCCCAGTTCGCAGCTACGATACCAGATTTAGCAGACAATTCTAGAGCCAATGGGTTTGGCGCTGCGCCAGTCAAGAAAATAGAGCTAGATACACATGTAGTTGCCAATGCTACCCAGTTCAAATAAGAACCAATTTTACGAGGGTTCTTATCTGGATAGGAATCAAACATCGGACAAATACTAGATACGATTGGATAAATCGTACCACCAGAACGAGCCGCATTACTTGGAATAAATGGAGCCAACACAAGGTCCGTAATAGCAATGGCATAACCAAGACCTAAAGAGGACTTACCAAGCTTTGCTACCAAGAACAAGGCAATACGACGGCCAAGACCAGAGTTTTCATAACCAATACCGATCATGAAAGCTGCAAAGATCAACCATACGATGGCATTAGAGAAACCACTGAGGCCCCAACTGATAGCTTGTGCATCAGTAATCGCCTTTGCTACACCAGTTGCTTTATCTACAACAGGTGCAGGACCTACTTTAAACAACATAGATACGGTAACTGCAATGATACCGATAAAAGCTGGTGGCATTGGTTCTAAAATCAAACCTACCACGAGGCCCGCGAAAATACTTACGTAAATCCAAGAATTTGCGCTAAGGCCTTCAGGAGCACCGATGAGCCATACAAGAATAGCTACTACAAGCGGTGCGAATAATTTCCAATTCAACTTCATTAGAAACTCTCCTTACTACTTCAAAACAAAAATTGCAAAAATTGCCTATTTAGTATATCAAAAATTTTAATAAGATGATATAAACTTAATCATAATACTTATTAATTGATAATAAACTTTTAGTAATAAATTTCATCCTACTAGTAGTAGAAAACGGCACCATTGTGAAACAAGGGACACATCACGAACTGATAGAGCGTGGTGGTCACTATAAAGAACTCTATGAAAACTATGCGGCAGGCATGACAGTATAAGTCAATCTAACAAAAGTTCCACTTTGTATCAGCCAATAATATCCTCATGTTATCTCATATAAATAGAACCCCTAATAAGTAAAAACTTATTAAGGGTTCTTTTATTCATTCCTATATAGCTGTTCGTGCCTATATATTACATTATTATATTCTATTCACCTTTTGGTACGAACCATAGGCCATTGTTATTTTTTTCCATGTAGTCTTTGAATTCTTGAGAGTGGTAAGCTGCTACGATGTCTTTTGCCCATTGTGCATCTTTGTTTTTCTCATTAACTACGAGTTGTAATAACCATTGTGGCAATACGTCTTCATTTGCCAATGCAGATTTAGGATCAATTTTTGCATTATAGATAATAGCGCCTGTAATAACGATATAATCAAAGTCAGTACGTACAGAAGGAATTGTAAGGGATTTCATTTCTGTAAATTTAAGATGTTTAGGATTTTCAATAATATCTGCTTGAGTTACTGTTGCTAAATCTTTGTTAGGATCAAGCTTAATCCAACCGATTTTTTGCAATAACGCATAAGCACGAGCCATGTTGGATGCATCATTAGGTACAGCAATAGTGTCGCCATCTGCCACTTGATCTAAAGATGTTTTAGACCCACTAAAGATACCTGCCGGTACTGTTGGAATTGGTGTTAAATGCTACAAGATGACCATTTTTGTTTTTTTCGTTAAAGTTTTTTTCATGTATGCTGTATGTTGTTCAACGTTAAAGTCAACCTCACCATCACTTAATACTTGGTCAGCTTGTACCAAATCAGACATATCTACGCCTTTAAAGGTATAGCCTTGTTTCTCCAAAATTGGTTTTACACCTTTTTCAAACAATTCAGAGTAAGGGCCTTGAGATTTACTGTAGGTTAACTCTTTTTTTGCACCATTATCGCTATTATTAGAACCGCAGCCGGCGATAAAAGCTACGCTAAATACTAATGCCGCACCAAGGGCAAGAAGCTTTTTAAATTTCATAGTATTTTCTCCTATACTTTCACAATCAATATAACTAAAATCTATTTCATCAAATTAGGAACGACGCGCACGACGTGCAAAGTAGTTACCTATTGTTTGAATAATTTGAACAAAAATAATCAAAATAACTACGGTAAATAACATCAATGGGAAGTTCAACCGTTCATAACCATAGGTGAGGGCCAAATCACCTACACCACCTGCACCAATAGCACCAGCCATAGCAGTAGCACCGATTAGACCAATAGTACCCGTTGTAATAGATAAAATAAGCGAACCTTTTGCTTCTGGTAAAAGAAAATGCCAAATCACTTCAAAATGAGAGGCCCCCATCGATTGTGCTGCCTCGATAATGCCTTTATTAACCTCTAAAATAGAGTTCTCAAAAAGTCGAGCCAGATACGGTGCAATGAATATAACAAGTGGTACAATAGCCGCTGTTGTCCCAACACGAGTACCTACAATCATCTTAGTTAACGGTAATATAAACACCATTAAAATGATAAATGGTACGGAACGCACAATATTAACAATTGTATTTGTAATGGTATAAACAATACTATTTTTAACGATACCATTAGGATTTGTTACTACCAGTGTAACTGCGATAATTAGACCTAATACAGTACCAATGAATAGAGATAGGAACACCATATATAATGTCTGTTCTGCAGCTAATAATAACTGCGATCCTGGAACACCAAGTTCTTGCATGAAGAAATCCATTATAGTGTCACCTCCTGCCATTCAATACCTTGAGCAACAAGATACTCTTTTACCTTGCCCACCTCAAGATCATCGCCAATAAACTGAACAATGAATATACCAAGTACAGTATGTTCTAACTCTGTTACCGTAGCAAATAATACACTCGTTTCTAAATCATAGGTTTTATTAATATGATATAGAACATTATCTGTCGTATTATTTCCTAAGAAATGCATCTTAAGAATTGTGTATGGCCTTTTATCACAAGCTAATGTATGTTTCACTGTTGATGGAATTTCATTAGGAATTACAGTCCTAACAAATCGCTTTGTTGTTTCGTGTTTAGGTTTACTAAACACCTCAAGTACAGATCCGCTCTCTATGAGCCTTTCCATGCTCCATAACTACAACTCGATTACATATTTTCTGAATTACATCGATCTCATGAGTTACGATAACTACTGTTACTCCTAGTTCACGATTAACACGTTCTAGTAATTGTAATATAGATTCTGTTGTATCAGGATCTAGAGCGCTAGTTGCTTCATCACAAAGCAATATGGATGGATCTGTAGCTAATGCACGAGCAATACCAACGCGTTGTTTTTGACCCCCAGATAATTCTCCAGGATATGCATTTGCTTTATCGCCCAAATCAACAAAGTCTAATAAGGTTTTAACCTTTTTATCAATGTCTGATTTTGGCACCTTATTAAGAATTAGTGGGATAGCCACATTATCATACACCGATTTAGCATTCAACAAATTGAACTGTTGAAACACCATACCGATGCGCTTACGAACCTTTCTAAGCTCATTAAAACTTAAACCATTGATATTCACACCATCTATTTCAACATGACCAGAGGTAGGTACCTCTAAGGCATTAATCATGCGAAGCAGTGTAGATTTACCAGCTCCACTAAAGCCAATAATGCCAAATATATCGCCTTTTTCTATGGTAAAGTTTACATCAGATAATGCAGTAACCTTTTGCTTATTAACGTCAAACTCTTTCGTTACATTTCGTATAGCAATCACTGTACCACCTCTTTCCCTACGCATTAGTAGGAATTAATATCTTTCTAAAACATATCTTTAAGGTATGTTTTAATTGTATACTTAGATTACTACAATTTATAATGACTGTCAAACACAAAAAGGACCTCAACAAAAATGTTGAGGTTCTTTTCGTATCTATATACTTTTGGTCCTTTACATCAAACCTATCATCTATATCGATTAAATAAGAACAATGATCCTAGTATAATGGGCGCTCCAATATAGAGTCCCATATTAGGATATTCTCCTAATAAAAAGGCGGCTACTACGGCTGCCACGATTGGCGAGATATACATAAAGTTAGTTACATCAGACACCTTTTCAGCATGTTCAAAGGCATAGCTCCAGAATACGAATCCTAATGCACTGGAAAAGAATGCTAGGTATATCATAGCAAGCTTCGCAGTAATTGGTGCGGCTCCAATCATTTCAATAGCATGATCTGCAAAAGGTAGTGCCATAATGGCACCTGTAAACATGGACCACATAGCGATAGTAATCGAGTCATAACCTTTCAGACTAAGCCCGCGATTTAGAATATTATAAACCGCAAACAGTATCATACCAATCAACGTCCATATGGCCCCCATTGGAATGGTCAGAGTGGAATTCCAAAGGATAATGATGGCTACCCCTATAAAAGCAGTTATAGTGAAGAGCCAACCTATAGGGCGTATTCTATCCTTATAGACTACCAATGCCATCAGTGCTGTTGTCATTGGTGTTAAGCCATAATAATACTAGATGTAGCGGCCGGTATTGTTCGCAATCCCTCATTAAACACAATTTGATAAACGAAGTTACCTGTAGCGCCTAACAAAATGTATATACCCCATTCACGCCAAGATGTAGGGATGTGTAATCCCTTAAATACACCAATAATTAGCATGAGTATAGCACCACCTACAACCCTCGCTACAGAGAGTGTCAATGCATCTACTGATTGCAATGCTACTTTTACCAAAAGGAAACGCCGTAGCCCATACGGCAATGGTGGCAGATGCCCCTAAAATGGCTTTCATACGATTTGTCATTAGCATCTACCTTTCTACGTAATTCCATAATCAATACTATCTAAATATTACCATAATAAGCCCCTACAATTCCAAGAAGATACATCACAACATATCGAACACTCTCTATTTATTGATATAAATTTTCATTATTTAAAGATAATACAATAATTGGTTCTTCAAAACCCAAACTCAAATAAATCAAGTAATTAGTTATACTTTCAATGTATTTATATAGTGTTTTCAATATTATTAAATTACAAATAACATCCATTCTTACGAAAAATCGCATAGTATGTATTGAAAAATATATATCATTTAAAAATTTGTTAAATCAGGACAAACATTGTACACTATAGGCATAGAAATCTATAGTTATATCCTTTTATGGAGGTGCAAAAATGCAACATACTGCATGGAAAGATTTTTAACACAGGTGTGTGGGATAAAGCCGTTGATGTACGCGACTTTATTCAAAGAAACTATATCCCCTATGAAGGGGACGATTCCTTCCTTGCTGGTCCTACAGAAAGAACGACAAAATTATGGGATCAAGTAATGAAGCTTTACGAGGAAGAACGTGAAAAAGGCGGCATGCTCGATGCCGATACTTCCGTGGCACACACATTACTGCCCATGCGCCAGGATATATCGACAAAGACCTCGAAACAATCGTTGGTTTTGCAAACTGATAAACCACTAAAAACGCGCTATGTTCCCTTATGGTGGCTTGCGTACTGCAAAATCTGCTATTGAAGAATACGGCTTCAAAATGGATCCGCAAACAGAAGACTTCTTCAAAAAGCACCGTAAAACTCACAATGATGGCGTATTTGATGTATATACACCTGAAATGCGTGCCGCTCGTACAGCTCATATCGTAACTGGTTTGCCTGATGCTTACAGCCGTGGCCGCATCATCGGTGACTATCGCCGTATCGCTTTGTATGGTGTTGATTACCTTATCGAAGACAAAAAAGAACAATTTAGCATCACAATGGGCGATATGCTTGAAGATGTAATTCGCGACCGTGAAGAAATCCAAGAGCAAATTCGTTCCTTGAAGGAATTGAAAGAAATGGCTGCGTCTTATGGTTACGATATTTCTGGACCAGCTAAAGACGTTAAAGAAGCTATGCAATGGATCTACTTCGGCTACCTTGGCGCTATTAAAGAGCAAAATGGTGCTGCTATGTCCATCGGCCGTAACTCTACATTCCTCGACATCTATGCAGAACGTGACCTTCGCAATGGTACATATACAGAAGAACAAATTCAAGAATTCGTAGATCACTTTATCATGAAATTGCGCATGGTTCGCTTCGCACGTATCCACGAATACAATAACTTGTTCACAGGTGACCCTGTTTGGACTACTGAATCTATCGGTGGTATGGGTACTGATGGCCGTACATTGGTTTCCAAAATGTCCTTCCGTTACCTACATACATTGACTAACCTTGGTCCTGCTCCAGAACCAAACCTCACTGTATTGTGGTCTCCTCGCATGCCTATCGGCTTCCGCCGTTTCTGTGCGAAATTATCCATTGAAACATCTTCCATCCAATACGAAAACGACGACTTGATGCGTCCTAACTCTGGTGATGACTACGCTATTGCATGCTGCGTATCCCCAATGCGTATTGGTAAAGAAATGCAATTCTTCGGCGCTCGTTCCAACTTGGCTAAATGCTTGCTTTACGCAATCAATGGCGGCGTTGACGAAAAATTAAAGAAACAAATTGGTCCTAAATACCGTCCTATTACTTCCGAATACTTAGAATTTGATGAAGTATGGGAAAAATTCGACGACATGATGGAATGGTTAGCAGGCGTATATGTAAACGCATTGAACATCATTCACTACATGCACGATAAATATGCTTATGAAAAACTAGAAATGGCATTGCATGACCGCAAGGTAACTCGTTGGTTTGCAACTGGTATCGCTGGTTTATCCGTAGTAGCTGACTCCTTGTCCGCTATTAAATATGCTAAGGTAAAACCTATTCGCGACGAAAACGGCATCGCTGTTGATTTCGAAATCGAAGGTGACTTCCCTAAATATGGTAACGATGACGATCGTGTAGATAGCTTAGCAGCAAAAGTTGTTTCCACATTTATGAACAAGATTCGTAAACATCCTACATACCGTCAATCCGTTCCTACTATGAGCTTGTTAACAATTACTTCCAACGTAGTATATGGTACTGCAACAGGTTCCACTCCAGACGGCCGTAAAGCTGGTGAAGCTTTCGCTCCTGGTGCTAACCCAATGCATGGTCGTGATACACACGGTGCTATTTCTTCGTTGGCATCCGTAGCAAAAATGCCATGGCGTGATAGCTCCGATGGTATTTCCAATACCTTCTCTATCATTCCTGACGCATTAGGTAAATCTGGTGAAACATTTGTGTCCGTCAGCGATTTTGATATTGAGTTAGATCCATCTCAATTGCCTAACTCCAATACAAACTTCGCGTGCAGCGAACCAAATGTTACTATAAAGGAAGATAAATAAGATCTTCCATAGTATCGGACTGCTTTCACCGGCACCGATACGAGTGTTAGTCTTGGTTGAAAGGAGGCAATACCCATGAGCAACCAACAACAAGTTGATAACTTGGTAGAGTTATTGGATGGCTACTCCCAAAAAGGCGGTCATCATTTGAACGTTAACGTGTTCACTCGTGAAACATTGTTAGACGCTCAAAAACATCCTGAGTTGTACCCTCAATTGACTGTTCGTGTATCTGGTTACGCAGTGCACTTCAGCAAATTGACAAAACAACAACAGGACGAAGTTATTTCCCGTACATTCCATCAACAAATCTAATCGAGGGTTTCCTATGACAGGACGTATTCATTCGGTTGAAACGATGGGTACGGTTGATGGTCCAGGCATGCGCATGGTGGTCTTTCTCCAAGGATGCCCCATGCGTTGTGCTTATTGCCACAATCCCGATACATGGAATGAAACTAGCGATGATGCTAAGTTCATGACTGTTGAAGAATTGTGGGACCAGTACGAACGTAACCGCCAATTTTATACTAATGGTGGTATCACCGTCACAGGTGGGGAAGCTCTTATGCAAATCGACTTTGTTACTGAGCTTTTCACATATTTCCGTGAAAGAAACGTCCATACCTGTTTAGATACAAGTGGAATTTGTTTTGATCCCCACCAAGAGGTGGCATACCGTAAGTTACTCAGTGTCACTAGTCTCGTCATCCTAGATATTAAAGAAATCGATCCTGATAAACATCTGTGGTTAACAGGCAAACCGTTAGAGCCTATTCTTGGGTTTGCTCGATTGACAGCAGACGTAGAAGTTCCCATTTGGGTTCGTCACGTTGTAGTTCCTACGATTACAGATAATGCAGATCATCATTATCGTCTAGGCTTTTTCCTAGGATCTCTGAAAAACTTACAAGCCGTTGATTGCTTACCATATCACGTTATGGGTACTGCTAAATATAAGGAGTTAGGTATTACCTATCGTCTAGAGGGCATACCGGCCGCAACAAAAGATTTAGCGGCCAAAGCGACAAGAACCGTGGTGGAAGGCATCAAGGCCTATCGACGCCATTGGTGGAGTCCCATCAAAACACAACATCAATCATAATCAAGTTTGAGGATAACTACCTCCCTTGATATATATACATATATATACCAAGACTTGATCTATGATAGCCCTAAAAACAATAGAGCCGCCCCCACACAACCGGGGACGGCTCTTATTGTATTTATTTAGATACTACGTTAATAGGTTCACCCTTAAAGAAGGCTTGTACATTGTCGCGAATGATACCTACCAAACGTTGACGTGTTTCTAGACCTTTCCAACCCATATGAGGTGTGATGATAACACTATCTAATGTATATAGAGGGCTATCCTCTGCTGGAGGTTCTACCTCTTGTACATCAAGGCCTGCACCGGCAATGCGTTTAGCCGCTAATGCTTCACAAAGATCTGCTTCATTAATGAGAGGACCACGGCCAGTATTTACTATGACTGCACTAGTTTTCATTTTGCTGATAGCTTCTTTATTAATCATGTACTTAGTTTGTTCATTCAATGGGCAATGCAATGTAATATAATCACTATTTTCCAGTAATTCATCAAGACTTACATAACGAATACCATCTCCATCAGCCTTTGGTGTGCGCGTATGAACCAAGATATTCATGCCAAGTGCTTTTTGCTACTTTTGATAACTTCCATACCGATGTGACCAGCACCAACAACGCCTAATGTTTTACCATTCACTTCTGTGTGGCTCACTTGTAAATATTTTTGTGAAAATTACTGCGATCACCTTTAGCGAGCATGCTGATTTGTTTTCTGCATGGTAGATGCAAAATTGAGGATCATCATGATTACCGTATGTGCTACACGTTCAGTACTGTATGCTGGAATGTTGCACACAGTGATGCCTCGTTTCCTTTGCTGCATTAAGGTCGATATTATTATATCCTGTACCTGCTTCTACGATGAGCTTTTACTGTATCTGGGAATTGTGAAAGTAACTCAGCATTAACAGGAAGTTCTTTTGTTACTACTACACGAGCACCTTGGATACGCTCAATAAGCTCTTCATTTGTACTATTATCATAGACCTGTACATCACTAGATAACACAGAGAAAATCTAATGCATGGTCATAATTCATTTTACCTGCGTTTACCACTACTACACGTTCGCTCATGAGAACCTCCTACATAGATACTATATTATATATTTATAAATTCCAAACCTACAAGTAATCTGGCTATGTTCACGATGTTAGATGACTACAATTTTGTCTAAATCATTCATAATCAATCTATTAGCTAGAAAAAAAGCATATACCATACCCTACTATAAATTATACTATTATTTATATAAATTTATACTATTAATATCACAGCTAACTATATTAATTAGTATACTTTCACAATTATTGTATATAATATATGCAGAAAAAAGCTATAAAATTCAAAAATAATACCAATATTTCTGTATAAAACTTTCACAAAAAGTATTGTTTAATTCCCTAAAAAGTTATACAATTATATTAATGTTATATAGAATTGAGGAATACCATGAGACCCACCTATTTGACCATAAATACAAGTCTCGTTCGCGAGAACTTTGCGCAAAATTAAAGATAGTTTACCGGAATGGAGCACATCCACAGCTGTTATCAAGGCCAATGGCTATGGCCACGGCAGCGTTATGATGGGCCGTATTGCCGTTGAGGAAGGTTATGAATCCTTAGCCGTTGCCATTCCTGAAGAGTCTGTTCCACTTCGCAATGCAGGTATTATGGTACCAATCTACCTACTAGGTCTCACACGGCCACAATCTTTTGAGCTTGTAGCAGACACGAATTCCATCCCTGCCGTATGCGAATCTACCGATTTAGATGCCCTCGATAAAGTAGCGGAAAATCACGATATGATTATCCGCGTTGCAGTCGCCGTTGATACAGGAATGCATCGTATTGGTATCAAGCCCTGAAGATGCTGTTGAGTTTATCAAACGCGTTGAATCCTACGAAAATCTTGAGGTAGACGGTTTCTTCTCTCATATGAGTAACGCCGATGCGGCGGATCAAAGCCACGCTCATGGACAGGCACAAAAATTCCATAAAATGGTCGATGAAATCCGTGCATTTAGACCTGATGCGGACTATCGCTTCTCTCTTGCCAATAGTGCTGGCTTATTATCCGTAAAAGACAGCTTATTCACTGATGCCCGTCCTGGCATTATTCAATACGGCATTATGCCATCCCTTGATGTGCCAAATCGATTAGGGTTAAAACCGGTCCTCTCCTTCCATAGCGAAGTAGTACATGTACAGCGACTAGAAGCAGGTGAAGGTATCGGTTATGGTTCTACCTATGTAACACCTGAACCAATGACGATTGCTACCATTCCTGTAGGCTATGCAGATGGATATCCTCGTAGCTTATCCAACCGCGGTACAGTCCTCATTCATGGCACACGTTGTCCTGTAGTGGGTCGCATCTGTATGGACCAATTCATGGTGGCCGTTCCAGATACGATTACTGTACAACCAGGTGACAAGGTTGTGCTCCTAGGTTCTCAAGGTCATGAAAGCATCTCTGCACTCGAGATTGCTGCTCTTGCATCTACAATTCCTTATGAAATCTTTTGTGGTTTCTCAGAACGCGTGCCTCGACAATACATATAACACAAGAGGATGACACAATTTATTCTATTGTCATCCACAGTAAAAAGCACCACCGAAATTCGGTGGTGCTTTTTTCTCCTATACCATACACATATGGATTGTGTGTGTGTGTGTGTATTGTGTGTTGTGAGAGAGATATTTATATACATCATGTATATACTTATGAATTGGGAGGGAACCCTTCATAAGGAGGCCCTAAGGAGACAGACGGCATAGGAGAGAGTCAATGTTTGTCTGATCCCACCAAAGGGGCCCGTATCTGGGTGCACTGGGAGATGTATGCACCCCAACGCGCCGATGGGATGGCGCAATGTATGTGTATTGGTATAGTAGATTATTTATGAGCTTTTATCTGCTTTTTTTCAGCTTTTTACAGCTGGAGCAGATTGAGCTTTTTATTAGATTTTTACGACCTTTAGTTGTTTTATGGTCTTTTTGTATCCGCTTTTACAACCTTTGTTGTTTTTGCATCCTTTTTATCTGCTTTTGCAACTACTAGGAGTTGTATCAGCATCCATGGATGCCGCTGCAGGGTTTGCTGCAGCAGGAACTACAACAGGCTTGTGCAGTTTTCGTTTACTGCAGGCTTTAGCAGTTTCAGTCGCTGCAGTCTTTTGGAGCTTTCAGGTTTAGCAGCTTCAGGGAGCTACAGGTTTAGCAGTTTTCAGTCACTACAGGTTTAGTATTTTACATTTGATCACAGGTTTACATAGCTGCAGTCACATCTAACTTTTGGTGCATGTTGCTTTCTTGTTTTACTACTGGTGCAGTTTGTACTGCTTTCTTTTTACTACCGGCACAGGTTGTACTTGTGGGCGCTTCTGCTGCATAAGCAACTACGCTAGTGCCTAATACACCAGCTACTGCCAATGCAAGGCTAGTTCTTACGATAGATTTCTTCATCATGTCCTCCTAAGTTTCAAATTGTTAATCGCATATCAGTCTACTGAAATATAACCTATGTACAATCACATCTGTTTACCACCTAGGCCTATGGCGGCTAACTGAGACCATCTTAGCCATCGCGTATGAGATGTAAATTAAGATATCCGAACATCTTAATTTATTGCATGAAATATATATGAATTTTCGGCTAAATTTCTATAGAATTTTTACAAACGCTGATTCATGAATCATCAATTCATATTATGTCTGCTGATTTCTGTGAAAGGCCCATACTATATAACATTACCCATATTATTAAATACTAATTTTTTTCAATATGACACAAAAGCTAGATCATTCATGAGTAAATTTTTAGAAAAAACTCCGGGCATACAAAAAAGCCACAAGGTCTTAACCTTGTGGCCATTGGAGCTGATAATAGGATTCGAACCTACGACCTACTCATTACGAATGAGCCGCTCTACCAACTGAGCTATACCAGCATGTGTATAGTAACATCCTACTCCTATTGCAGTAAGATGTCAAATACACCTATTTTTACGCCTTTTTACAGATACAGAGTTCACCTGTGAAAGCATCTACATGTACCTCAATTTCTTGATGATTCGCGGCACCAAATTCTACATCATATACAAAACGACCTTTTTCATTTTTTACGGACCAGCTATTGAGGCTTGTTGCTTGGCCTTTTGTTTGAGCAAAGGCAAAGTTTACAACTGCGTCTGGTGTTAAGATACGAGTTGGATCAAAGGCTTTTTTCTCTAAAGAAACCTTATAAGCACCATCTTTTGTTTCACCAATTTGATTTGTATTGTAGTTGTATTTCAACTCATATTTACCTGTTGAATCAAAACCTTCAACTTCATACTTAATTTGACCATCTTCGCCATCAAACGCGATTTCTGTAATCGCAGCTTTAGGATGTTGTTGAATGAAAGCATTAAGCAATGTATTAGCACCTACAATGGCTGCATGATTAGCATCAACCACTGCTACTGTTGGTTGTACCGGTACAATACTAGCCGCATCAACAACTGGTGCATTTACCCCAAATGCCGCTGCTAGCGCTAATGCGATACCGCCTTTTACGAACATAGATTTCATAAGTTCCTCCTACATAATAAGATTAGTAAATATTCCATATATTACTATTATACACAATAATTAGGACTTTCACGAACAAAAATCATAACCTAAAATAACGCTCACGAATAGATAGCATATGTTACAATCTAATTAGTAAAACAGTAGTTAATAATATATACAAGTGAGTACTATGATTTCTTTATATCCAACCTTTTACCATACATTTCAATGCAAAGCCAATCAATGTCATCATACATGTTGTCAAAAAGTGGACTATCGATGTAGATGAGGAGACGGCTAAATTATATCAAACACTGCCTACACCATTAGGGCGAAGACCTGCGGAAATTTATGACCGTCGATGACGAAGGCTATTATTTTCATGTTTAGCGACAAACAGCCTACCTGTCCGTTACTACGGGAAGATGGATTGTGCCGCGTAGTCTTAGAACTAGGCGAAGATAGTTTATGCGATACCCTGTCATATGCATCCGCGGTTCTATAAATATATCGAAGACCTCGAGCTCTGTGGCGTCGGTCTATCCTGCGAAGAATCGGTAGAAAAAGTTACTAGCTACCGAAGGCGATCAATTGCTATTCACCATCGAAGATGATGACGGCGAATTTACTGCTGAAGACCGTCCCGTACTCGAAAAATATCTTTGACCTCTTAGCATTAGGTATTAATCCTGCTATTTGTCAGTTTACACTCAATCATTCTATCCACTACTGCCAAGAGTTAGTTACTGTATATAAGAAAACGGAGCCTATCGATGAGGAATGGACAAAACAACTAGCCCATTTAGAGGCCATGCTGTCTTCGACAACGGCATCAACTACGATGGACTTACTTAAGGCCGACACCATCGATGTATCCGCACTCAACAAGGTGTATCAATACATCTTATACCGCCAAATTGATATGCTTGCAGAATACTCGTTAGAAAGCCTTGTGCAATACGCCTTTGACGCCACAGTATTCATCGCACTGCTAACACATCAATTCGGAAATCTGCCAGAACAAATCAGACGATGGTCTGAACAAATCGAATACGATGAAGATAATGTAGCATTCTTATTTAATGAATATGAAAAACAACAACCATGACAAATAAAGAAATTATCGGGCAAATCATGCGTAGTTGCTATATAACGATGAAAAGACACATTCCAAAAACGGAATGTGTCTTTTTAAAATAGTAGTATGCCTAAAAATTTTATGCCTACCCAGATGATGTACGCACCGCATATAACGAGAAGTCCTTCAAAGGCATTGCCCGAAACGGAGGCCCCCACAATACGTCCTACCACGGTGATTAAAGGACATGGTAAGAAGAAGGCAAATAATCGTAAGAAATACGCCCAATAACAACACGAGGACGACAGGCGCTTTAGCGAAAGCAAAGAGTACACCAATGCTCAACATGTAGATACCGATTACCACTTGCGCATATGCAATACAGTGGAATACACCGGTTAAAATAGTCATCGTATAGCAATGACGAGCACGCCATAATGCATAGCCACTGATAAGTATAGCCATAACTAAAGCTTTCACAATCAGCAATAGCCATCTGCTCACATCCCAAAGAGGTGTCGTCGTACTCAACTTTTGTAACAATCCATTGATTTCAATGATATTAACCATAGGAAGTTGTTCAATTTTCATAAATGTTGTGGGATTCATGATGAAGTTTTTCATAGCCTCCGCATATACCGAATCACCTATAGCGGTGAATTGGTAACATATAACGGCTAGCACCATCATCACGACTAATTGAGTTATGCTGGTACGTTGACGATATATGCGTACGCCATCCGTATCGATAGGCCCTACTAATCGATCAAAGAATTCAATCATATGTCCTCTTAATACTTATTAATACAACACAATACAAAGTATGCATTCACGGGCACAAACAGTGCATCTTTTCATGAAATGCTCATTTATTATAACATAAAAGCAAGGTATAGAATATACCTTGCTTTTTAATTTTATTATATTTTTATGTTATAAATAGTTTAATTTTTACTCATAAAAAGTTATTGCAAACTTCCTAAGATTTTAGTCAAATTATCATCCATTCGTTCAAGATATGTTTTATCGTCTTCCTTGCTTTCGATAGTATAAATAGTTTCTACCTTAGCACCTACTTCTTGAGCTAATGTCTTAGATACTTCTGGACTAGCCATTTCTTCTGCGAAGATTGTGGTAATCTTGTTTTCCTTGCAGTATTCGATGAGTTTAGCCAATTGTGCCGCATTTGGTTCACCTTCTGCAAACACATCTTCTACGCTATTTTGTTCTAATCCAAAGTCACGGCATAGATATGCAAAAGCAGCATGACCTGTTACAAAGTTTTTGTGTGGAGCTTTTGCAAATTGACCTTCATATTTTTGAATCATAGCATCTAATTTTGCCACATAATCATTGTAGTTCTTTTCGTAATAATCCTTATTAGTAGGATCTACCTTTACCAATGCATCCTTAATATTTTTAACTTCGATTTTAGCATTTTTCAAAGACAACCATGTATGAGGGTCTTCAGCGCCATGTTCTTTAATTTCGTCAGGATCTGTGTTTTTAATAGCCTCTACACCATCAGATGCTTTCACAGATACAAGTTTGTCGTTTTTAGCCGCATCAATCGCTTGTTGCGCCCAAGGTTCCATGCCGAGTCCGTTATAAACAAATACTTGCGCTGATGCTAATTGTTTCATATTCTCTGGTTTTAATTCAAAGTCATGTGGTTCCGTACCATCTGGAATAATCGTAGATACCTCTACCTTATCACCACCGATAGCCTTCGCAAATTCAGACATAGCATTAAAACTTGTTACCACTTGGATTTTCTTACCTGCTTGTTCCTTTGGCGCATCATTACCACAGCCTGCAAATAGAGCAGCCATCAGCACGCCAACTACTAACAATACCAGTTTCTTGACCATAGTAGGCCTCCTTTTTCTAAATCCTGAGTGCTCATGCTATTATAGTATATATAGTATTCTTTAATTGCAGTTGCGACTCAGTTGCATTTGTAATATAGTTATAGTATAAACGTAGTAATAATTTTTGTCAATCAGAAAAAGTGGTTTTTTTATGTTATCAATTCAACATCTTTATTTTTCATACCAAGGTCAACCGCCCTATGTGCTAAATGATTTAAACGTAGAGGTGCATAGCGGCGATTATATTTCCATCGTAGGCGATAATGGTTCTGGTAAAAGCACCCTCTTGCGCCTCATTCTAGGTTTTCTAACGCCTGTAAAAGGTTCCATCACATGCAACACGAACAATATTCGTTATGTATCACAAAAGAATGATTTCTCCCATGCTGGATTTCCTATTACAGTCCATGAAATTCTAGATTCCTATCGCAAGCTATTGAACATCAAAGATAAGCATGAAGTGAATCGCGTTCTTGAGCTCACACATATGACAGAGTTTAAAGACCGCCTCATCAGCAAATTATCCGGCGGTCAAGCACAGCGCGTTTCTATCGCACGGGCCCTTATCGGTAATCCAGATCTCATCATTCTCGATGAACCATCAACGGGCATCGACCGCAAGAGCCAAGAAGGTATTTATGCCCTCTTGCGCACACTAAATCAGGAACACCATATTACCATTATTTCTGTAGAGCATAATTTGGAAATGGCTCTTGCAAATTCGACAAACATCTATCACATTGCAAATGGTCAAGGTCATCTCTGTTCCCCTGAACAATATGCTTGCGAAATCATGCATAACACAGGATGCAATTCTGTGGACCATGAAAACTGTTCCTGCTTTACAGATGTGACGGCTCAGGCTCAGGCTCAGGCTGATGTTACAACAACTAAGGAGGTGCGCCATGTTTAATTATGATTTCATGCAAAATGCCTTCTTCGTAGCAGTCTGCATTTCTCTATTATGCCCATGCATCGGTATATTTATGGTACTACGCCGGTCCAGTATGATTGGCGACACCATGAGCCACGCATCCCTCGCCGGGAATTACCCTCGGTTTATTGACCAATACGAACCCTATATTAGGGGCTTTCATATTCACCGCTATCTGCGGTGCCCTCATCGAGTTCTTGCGAAAATACTTTTCTCATCATCTTGATTTAATTCTTACCATCATCTTATCTCTCAGCATCGGTACAGCCATTACCCTCATCAGTTCGGGCAAGCTGAAAGCTAACGCTAACGTGTTCTTCTTCGGTAGCATCTTAACCGTAAATACTACAGATATGATTAGCATTGCAGTACTCACCATATTATCTGTGTTAACCTTGTATTTCCTCTACAACTCACTGCTCTACATCGCCTACGATGAAGAGGCAGCACGAGTAGCGGGTGTAAAAGTGGATTTGATTAACTATGTATTTGCTATCTTAATGGCAGCAGCTGTATCCATTTCCATCAAAAATCGTCGGCGTTCTCGTATTAAGTGCCATGATCGCCTTACCGGTAGCCTCTGCATTACAATTGGAAAAAAAGGTTTTTAGAACAACCTTACTCTGCTCCATTGGATTTAGTTTACTGGCCATGATTATCGGCCTATTCGGATCCTATTATCTTAACGTAGCACCAGGTGGCTTTGTATCACTTACATCGGTATTCATCCTATTGGTAGTACTCATCATCAAGAATATTAAATCCATTATTCGGAGGATGCAATTTAGTAAATAAATAGTATGTGTACAAGAGTACCTACAGTTAATAGTTAACCCATAATAGAAAGCGTTATTATGAATACAACACATTGGCCAGAAGGCATAAAAAAGACCAAACAGCGCGAAGCTATTTGGTCCGTATTAAACTCAACGGATAAACCGATTACCGCCATCGAAATTGCTGAACGATTAGGCGATGGCAGCACCACCTGGATGTCTACCATTTACCGCACCCTTGAGTTATTAGAAACAAAAGATATCGTTACACGTACCACCATCATGGGTAGCGACATGGCGTACTACGAAATTACACCCCATACGCACCGTCACTATGCGGTATGTACGAAAATGTGGAACTATGATACCTCTACATACCTGCCCCGTCGTAGAAATGCCACAGGAACTTACAGATGTAGATTTTACAGTAACAGAGCATCACCTAGAAATTGCGGGAATCTGCAAGGACTGTAAGAAAAACAGATAAAAACGTCAAAAAGGGCCCCTAGTCTAATGAAACTAGGGGCCCTTTCATATGGGAATATCTAATATCAATCTATATAGTTTTTAATCGCTTCATTGAACAATGTTACCTTATATTCTCGAATTTCATAGGTTGCCAATTGCTCCGCATAGTATGCGTCAAATTGAACAGCCTCTTCTAAGTCCTCTTTCTGTTCCTTGAGCGATAATAAGGCTTTTCACCAGAATCATCTGGACGTGTGCCAAACATTAAAAAAATTTTACCTGCATCAAAAATATGTTTTATACCAGATATGATGCTTCTCTCTCAATGCCTCGAGATACTTCCGGCGGGAATGCGATTCATATCTAGCTTGATAGAAATCGTATACATAATAGGCTCCTATATACTCTTTGCTTAACCACACTATATATCCCTCTCTTACCTATAGTATAGCATTTTTTTCCAATAATGTATCCATTTGCATAGACAGTATAACAGGGCCTGAGTCGTATGTGACTAGGCCCTATGTATTATGCATAGTATAGGATTTTTATAGACTTTCACCAATTACAACATCAATGGAGCAACAACGAAGCCAAGTGCTACGGAAATAGCAATGGCAAGTACGCCTGGGATGAAGAATGGGTGGTTAAATACGAGATGACCGATTCGGGTCGAACCTGTATCATCCATTTGTACAGCCCCCAAAAGTGTTGGGTATGTAGGTAGTACAAAGAGTGCAGATACGGCCGCAAAGGATGCGATAATGATATATACAGATCCCGTATTTTCCGGTGTAATACCTAAAGCAAGGATTACTGCCGGTACAAGTGCTTGTGTAGTCGCTGCTTGGCTATACAAAAGCGTACTAGCAAAGAAGAAGGCAACTGCTAACAAGAATGGATATGCCGTTACCATGCTAGAGGCCATGGCTTTAATTTCAGGGATATGACCTTTTACAAAGGTATCGCCTAACCATGCTACGCCGAGAACACAGACACAGGCGGATAAACCAGATTTGAATGTACTTGTGTTGACAAGTTGTGCTGTATCTAATTTACAGAAGAATGTGATAGCCGCTGCAATAATCATCATGAATCCGACGATGGCATCGTTTCGACCAAATATAACCGGTTTAATGATACCGATATTCTTGGAAATCGCTGTTGCATAGAATACGATACAAATGATACCGATTAAGAAGATTAATACAGATTTTTTCGCACCTGGTTTTAAATGGAAATCCACATTCTTTTCGCGAGGTGGTGCCACATGGCCTGCTGCCAAACGTTCTTGGTAAACAGGATCAGAGGACAAATCATTGTTCGTAAAGGTCGACATGATAAAGGCAGTAATCATAACCGCAATAAATGTTGTGGAAATACAAATACCAAGCAATGTTGGATAGCTAACACCGAACGGTTCAAGGAATCCGCTCATAGCAACAACCGCTGCAGATACAGGGCTTGCGGTAATACCGATTTGGCTGGCTACAACGGCAATCGATAATGGTACGGACGGCTTGATGTTCTCGCTCTTTGCAACCTCTACAATTACAGGAATCATAGAAAATGCCGTATGACCTGTACCAGCCAAGATTGTCAAGAAATACGTAACTGTAGGAGCTAAATAGTTGATGTGTTTAGGATTTTTACGCAAGATATTTCCGCAATGCGTACTAAATAATCTAAACCACCAGCCAACTGCAATGCACAAATCGCTGCAATGGCTGACATAATGATTAAGATAACATCCCAAGGAATTTGCCCTGGAAACATCCCCATACCGAGGCTCAGCAATACGACGCCGAGGCCGCCAGCATAGCCGATGCCCATGCCACCGAGGCGTACGCCCAAGAAGATAGCACCGAACAAAATAATGACTTGCATAATTACATAAATGTCCATACGATGACCTCCTTTGAATATCTATGATACTATACATATATAGTATCATAGATATGCAGAATAATCATCGTATTTTGAGAATGTATAGAATATATTTTACATTATGCAAGTAAAATGCTTTTTATTATAGAATGATTGGCTTCAAATCTTCTAATACGCCCTCTTCTTCTGTGGCACGTTTAATACTTTCACCTACGATGCGAACCATGTCTTCCAATTGTTCCACCGTGGATGCCAATGGTGGCATAAGGATAACCACATCGCCGATTGGACGGCAAATAAGGCCTTGTTCACGAGCTAGAACGGCAACCTTTGCACCTACCGCATCATTTGGGCGATACGCTTCGTGAGTAGCAACGTCCTTTTCAAGTTCAATACCTACAATAAGACCTCGTTGACGTACTTCTTTAACATGTTTTAACTGTTCGATAGGTTTGAGTGCCTTTGTAAAAGCCTCAATCTTCGCAGATAATCCTTCGATAACCTTTTCATCGCGGAATACTTTCAACGAAGCCAATGCAACAGCACATGCCAAGGCATTACCGGTGTAGGAATGGCCATGATAGAATGTTTTCTTTTCTTCAAATGTGCCAAGAAATGCATCGAATACGCGTTTTGTAGTCAATGTAGCGGCCAACGGCAAATAACCACCCGTAATCCCTTTGGATAAGGTCATAAAATCAGGCGATACGCCTTCATGTTCACAAGCAAAGAATTTACCTGTACGACCAAAGCCTGTTGCCACTTCATCAACGATGAGGAATACATCATGTTTAGCAGTTAACTCACGAACGCGTTTTAAATAGCCGTGAGGCATAACAAGCATACCGGCCGCAGCTTGCACTAATGGTTCCATAACGAGAGCTGTAATTTCGTCTCCTTCTTCATTGAGGATACGTTCCAATTCTGCTAAGGAATCTTCAAATGCTTTATCTCGATCTGCTACATCACGGTATACACCAGGGCTTGGCAAGGTTAAAGGTTTGAACAACAAATTATGGAACACTTGATGGAACAACTGAATCCCACCTACAGATACAGTACCTAATGTATCACCATGATAGCCCGCATTGAGTGCAATAAATTTCGTTTTCTTTGTTTGACCTACTAATTGACGGTATTGGTACGCCATCTTAATAGCGACTTCAATAGCCGTACTACCATCATCGGATAAGAATACCTTTTCCAAACCTTCTGGTGCCAATTCAACTAATTCTTTACACAACTGCGCTGATGGAGGGCTCACCAATCCGAGCAATGTGCTATGCGCAATCTTATCAACTTGGTCCTTCAACGCTTGATTAAGCACAGGATGATTATGGCCATGAATATTAACCCACAAGGATGATACACCATCATAATACTTTTTACCCTTGTCATCGATCAAATACACGCCTTCACCGCGTTCGATAACTACAGGTTCTTGTGCTAACCAGTCTTGCATTTGCGTAAATGGATGCCATACAAATTCGTGGTCCCATTGTGCAATTTGTGAAAGTTGTTTCTCTGCCATCATAACACCTCATACTTAAGATTTTATATCTATACTATCTACTTAATTCCAGATTCCTTGTATATAGAGCTTTCACTAAATGCCCCATACAGTTTGCCAAATCTTAGCCGAATCTAAGAACGAACGCCCCCAACCAAGTTTGATATGCGCTTGATTAGGTCCTTGATATGGAGGAAGTACACCGAGCACCGGAATACCGGTATACCGTTCCATATCTGCAATATTCGTCTTTAATAAGAATGGATCCACCACAGTCGTATCATTTACAATGATTCCTTTTACATCAATATGATGCTGTTTTGCATACTCATACGTTAACACAACGCGATTGATAGAACCTAGACGCCCATCAGCAATCAATATGGCAGGATATGCAATATCCGTCATAAGATTTGTAAACGTAATATCCTTAGTAAGAGGCGTTGTAATTCCACCAGCCCCTTCTACAAATGTAATATCATGTTGATTTACAACCCTTTTCACATGATTTACAATCTCTGGATAATCGATGTCCACACCGGCCAACTCTGCCGCCAAACGCGGTGAATAATCCCCTGCCAATGCAATAGGATTCACCTCATGGCGACGCGACTCAGGAATACCTACAGACTGCATCAAATAGGTAGCATCCTTACTTTCAAGACCCATGCATATTTCATCTTCATCCATCGTTCCGCATTGAGAAAACGGAACCGCACTAGACGACACAGGCTTAATCATGCCCACATCAAAACCATCGTCCACTGCTAACGCCCCAAGCAAACCTGTGACAAACGTCTTACCTACATCCGTATCCGTACCAATAATAGAAACACCTAACTGTCTCATACGAGCACCTCTTTACCATATCGAATCAGCATTAACAACTATGCATATATAATTAGTTGACAATTTAATTACAGTATAAAAACTTACAAATAGAACAGTCAACTATATACAATCTATACAGGTTGACAATTTTTCAGCTATAACAAGAGCCACCCATACCCTCGCGCGACTTTGGCCCTGCGAAGGCCGCAGGCCGTAGTCAGACCCGGCCGGTGGAGCGAGAGAGTATGCGTGGCTCTTGATAGCCTAAATGTAGAATTGTAATAGGGCCCCATCGAGTAGATGATTAAACCTCAATATAGCGGAATTCCCCTGTATCAGGATCCATCATCCCCCCGTAGAATCCCATGCCTCTTGGGAATAATGGATGGTGACGCAAGAATTTAACTGTATAGCGTACATTTTCTTCAGAAATGTGGAAACGGTCCATCCAATCGATAAGACCTGGTTCAATCATGCGAATGGCATCTTCATTAATGCCTTTGGCTTTCATAGATTCCATAAATTGTTCTGCGGAAAAGTCAATCATACCACAGTTTTCGTGACCGATGACGATTACATCTTCGATGCCCATGCCGTATGTAGATACAAGCAAGCTTTGAACGATGTTATCAATCGGTTGCGTTACGCTGTTGCCGGCCGTCTTAATGGTGATAACCTCGCCGCGATCAAATCCTAAAGATTCTTCGAGCATCCCCACTAAACGCGTATCCATACATGTTACAATGGCTAATTTCTTTGTAGGGATGACTAGTTAAACCCTTTTGAGCAAGCTCAGGATGTTTAGCTACATATTCTTTTGTTTTTCAATAATACCATTAATATCAATCATAATGCACCTCGCATATTCTATGAGACATGTTGATGTTCTCTACGTATTTTACTAGGAATCATATTTCATTAAGTATAATTATCCCGTATAAGATTATATAAAAACTTTCACCATAAGATACAATACTATAAGCTATGTATACAAGATACTTAATGAGGAATCCCCCTCGATTAATTCCCCCGATTATGTTACTATTAAGTCGTAGTTTATTTATACATCCTGCGCGATACCACAGCGATGTATGTACCAAGTAGGTACAGTTAGGAGGTTTTATGATGGGTATCAATGCAAAAAAACACTGCCAGGCATATTGCTCTGTGCAATTCTAGCCATTCCATGTTGGCTATTAGGACAGCATTTTCATTTTATCGGCAGTCCAATCTTCGCTATTATCCTCGGTATTATTATTGGTTCTTTATTCACATCTTGGAAACGAGAAAAAACGGGCGCCGGCATTGGATTTACGTCTAAAAAAATCCTACAATGGGCCGTTATCCTTCTCGGCTTTGGTCTTAACATCACCCAAGTATTGCATGTAGGTTGGGTTTCCTTACCAATTATCATCTCAACCATTGCCACATCGCTTATCATTTCTTACATCATATTCAAAGCCACGCATATCGATTCTAACACAGCCGTTTTTGATTGGTGTCGGTTCTTCCATCTGTGGTGGTAGTGCCATTGCTGCTGCGGCGCCTGTTGTGAAAGCTAGCGATCAAGATATTGCACAAGCTATTTCCGTTGTATTCTTCTTCAACGTAGTCGCTGCATTCATATTCCCACCTCTTGGCGATGCTATTGGGTTGTCTAACATGGGCTTTGGCCTCTTTGCGGGCACAGCCGTTAACGATACATCATCCGTAACAGCTACTGCTGCTGTTTGGGATAGCATGAAGGGCACAGGCACGCAAGTTCTTGAATATGCAACCATCGTTAAATTGACACGTACATTGGCAATCATCCCTATCTGTTTAGGTCTTGCTAGTTATCAAGTGTACAAAAGCCAAACAAGCGGCTAAGGCAAGCGATAACGCTGAATCTGTTAATATTGCAGCTATCTTCCCTAAGTTCGTTCTTTACTTTGTCATTTGTTCTCTTATTACAACTGTATTGTCCTATGCAAATGTAGATATTCACTTCTTAGACATATTCAAAACTATTTCTAAATACTTTATCACCATGGCCATGGTTGCTATTGGGCTTAATACAAATCTTGTTAAGCTTATCAAATCTGGTGGTAGTGCCCTTGCATTAGGCGTCTGCATGCTGGATTTGCATCACCCTCGTCAGCCTAGGGATGCAACATGTTATCGGTTTATGGTAAAAATAGAATAAAGCTTCGTTTAATACAGAATAGATTTCTATGTAGTACGTTTATAACACTACATAGGAATCTATTCTTTTATTATCATATATTTATTTTACCTGAACTTATGTGTCCATTAAGAAAGGGGGATTATCTATGTACTTCCTGCAAGGTTTATTAGTTGGTCTTGCCACATTTGCACCGATTGGAATGCAAAACCTATTTATCATCAATACGGCCCTCGTCCAACCATTGCCACGCATTCTGTTAACCATCACTATCATCGGGTCTATTTCGATATGACCTTGAGTACGGCGGCCTTTCTACGGCATAGGGGCGCTTCTCGAAGCATGGCCAGTCTTTAACCTGATTATCCTCATTGCTGGTGGACTTCTAGTAGCCTACATAGGATATAACACATTTAAAACGACCCCCTCTCTTAAAAAGGTAGATACGAATATCCCCATTAAGAATATACTCTTAATGGCACTGCTCGTTACATGGGGCAATCCGCAAGCTGTCATCGATGCCTCCATGATGCTCAGGCGCTTTTCGTGCTAATATTCCTGCTGAAAGTATATATCACTTCTTCTTTGGATTCCTCGCCATGACACCGATTTGGTTTGGATTCCTGGCAGGAACCATGTATGTACTAGCTAAGAAAATTAAAATATCCCATCTCGTATGGATCAATCGCGTATGCGGTACCGTATTAATCATATATGGCATAAAAGCTCGTCTATGATGGCATTCTAATGATGCTGTCCATCTAAAGCACAAAAACAGGTATCACCTGAAAATCACTACACCATAAAGCTGTGTGATTTTTAGGCGATACCTGTTTTATTCATATATGATATGATTTAAAAACTCATCGAGGACCTGTAGGAAAATATCTTTAAATGCCTCTGCATAGGTATTAGGATTTCTGTGGACTCACATAGAAATAGTAATCCTTTTCTATCGGTTTACCATTATTTAATATACATTTTCGCTCAATACCTGGAATGACATCCACTAGATACTTGAAATCGGTCTACCAATAATATACCTTGTCCAGCACCAACGAGAAAACGAGCTTCTTCAAGATTTTTTTAACCTGTAGAACGATCCCATAAATCCCATCGATTTTGCGATAGTTTTCCTCTTCATCTAACCGTTGGTCATCATGGCACACAAGGATAATTGGTAAATCTAATAATTCTTTCAGCTCTACAGACCCCTCCGGAGTATACCCCTTGGGCACCTCTGCTATAACGGTAGCGGTACTGATAGGATATGCCACATAATCATTGTCCGACTTAATTTGCCAATAGTCATTAAAAAAATGATATCCACCAAATTATCATCGAGCATTTCATTCAATTCAGAATGGCTGCCACTATACATACGCACATCGAGGTCACGATACCGTTTCGTAGTGCGCATTAATGCTTGCTGCAATGCGATGCCACTATATCGATTTAAATAGCCAATGCGCAAATATTTTCGCTCATTCTTGCCAACCCGCACCGTCTCATCTTGTAAATTTTTAACGCGCGTCATCAGCTGTTTACCATTCCGATATAAATATTCACCAGCCGGTGTTAGATGAAAGCTACGCTTTTCACGTATCATCAATGGAACGCCAAGGCTAGCCTCCAAGGATTTAATTTGTTGTGAAATAGCCGACTGAGACACATAGTGCTCATAGGCGGCCTGTGTAAAGCTGTTATGCTCTACAACAGAAATAAAATACTCCAATTGTTTTAATAACATGATGAACTCTCTCAATACACATAATCTCAAACAATAAACCTGTCACTATCCAGACATCTAGATACTCTCACGCAACAGGCTACGCCACACAAATATAGCGGCTATAAAAAAGATACTAGCAGTACTCCAAAATACCATGCCGTAACCAAACCAATTAGCGATCATACCACTAATCATAGGGCCCAACACATTGCCCATCATAGCTACACTAGATACAGCACCAAAGACAATACTTCGCCGCTCTTTGGGAACAGCCTTTGAAATCAAGGTATTCGCTATAGGCGTAATAAAGCCCATAAAGAATCCTGCAATGGTTCTAAATATACCTAAGCTCCACACATTTGGCATAAGATATTGGAGGATAAAAAATCCGCCTACACCACAGGTGGCCGTCAATAATATATTCGGCATAGACATCCATTTAGTAATGCGACCGATTGAAATCGATGCTAGTGCACTAAACAGACCGGCCCCAAAGATAATAACACCTACAATGGTAGCCACAAAATCATCATTTACTTGCATATAGTGTTTAATGTAGAGTGGCAATATAGGGCCTATACCGGTAATACCAAAAGTTACATAAAAATTGCATAACCACGAGCAATCGTACACGTGGGATAGCAAGAAATGATTTAATTAATGACCATTGGGACTCATTACTATCTACCTTATGCGTATGCTGTAGATTAGGCATGAGTAGGTACACACCTAACAAGCACAAGCCTGATAAGATGGAAAACATAAAGAACGGAGCCCGATAGCCTAATAAATCGGCAGCAAGACCACCCATAAGAGGGCCAAAAACAAGCCCCATCACCATCGACGCTTGGTACAATCCCATTGCCCATGGTACGCGTTCCTCTGGTGTGATTAATACAATGATACCAAGTCCAATGGGTACAAAACCACCCACTAAGCCTTGTAAGGTACGCAACACTAATAGCTGACTCGGCGTTTGTGCAAAACCGGCAGCCCCTACAGCTAGCATCAGAGTGGCAAGGATGAACATCATCACCCGCCGAGGACCTAGTTCATTGGCTTTCCTGGACCAAAAGGGAGCACTCAAGGCTACCATACAAGGTGTTACACCAGATACAAGACCGGCCCACATAGCAGCCTCACCTTGATTGGTCAGCCCTAGATCTACCAAATATAAAGGTATAAATGATAATACGCCGATAATAGTAATGCCCGCACCGACTTGTATAGCGCAAATCAAATAGATGATGCGCTTCCATGAAATATCCATACAACCTTCAAGCAATTAAATAATATACATTATTTAGAATATATTTACCTAAATATATTAAGATAACTTACCTATATATTGTATCGTAAACAAGAAAAAAAGACCATCTCTTATGCACTAATAAGTAAAGATAGGTACGAAAAAAGCTCTCATCTCTTAGTAATAGACGAGAGCTTCTATTTATAAAAAATATATACTACATTCTTAGTATTGCTTTTGTTTGATCATCCAATAGATGTAATAAATAACCAATGCATATGTTAATACATCAAATACAGGTAAGAATGGTACCATTTTGGACAAACGACCAAAACCATGAACATGAATGTTTGCTGCAATGATGGCAATAAGATTTAAACGATGAATCCAAATCGCTTTCTTACGAGATACGGATTTTGCCATATTTCCAATCCAAGGTGTTAAGTATAGTACACCAAAAATAAGAGCAATAAACATGGCTCCAAGGGAGATATAACCACCCCAAAAACCTAAGAAAGATTTTAGGGCCTTTAAGAAGTATACATACCAGTGAGCACAGACTAAGACAACGCTGACAATACCTACTATACGATGCACTTCAAACATTTCTTTAGGATTATATCGTTTGATAAACCATTTTGGCTTCGTTGCAATGTAGGTTAATACGAGCCATGCAGCATAGGGAATTAAACCTAAATGAACCTTCCAGTTACCAAATGATCTGCCGCTAGTTACATACCCATATTCTACCATTCCCATTAAATAAGTGCTAACACAGCGATCCAAATAAGAATATGATACTTACTCTTAAATTGTTTCTTCACTACTTCTGCCATTATCGAGACTCCTCACAGTTTAACTATATATGATGTTAAATAATTCCACATAAGATAATACCAATTTTCATTCTCATAGTAAAGTGAAAATGTATACCAATCTCACATAAAAATATGAATGTTACTCATATAGCAGGAATATGCCCATATTACAATATAGACTTTAAATACTATCCAAGAGCAGATAAACACCAAAAGCCCTCACAGCCGTAAAAGCGACAGCTTTCACAACCATGAGGGCTATTAGAGAAACTAGTATACCGTATGCAACCGATATAAAGTTTCAACTATTCAATTATACACGATCACGTTTGCGATATACGATGAACGGACGTGCTAAGTAGTTGAGTGGAACACTCAAGCAGTGTACCAAACGGCTAAATGGGAAGATAATAGCTACCACCATCCACGCTAACATGTGGAATTTAAACATGAATGGTACGCCTTCCATCAAGGATGGATCTGGCATAAAGGAGATTAGGCTACGGAACCAAGGGCCGATAGATACGCGGTAATCAAAGAAACCAGATGCATTAAGCAATGTACCAGCCATACCACTGAAAATAGCTAATGTTAAGAACAAGTATAACCATTTATCAAGGCCAGATGTATTAACTTTCATAGCAGGCACAGTAAAGCGACGTTTCATCAAAAGCAAGAAGCCTACGATGAAGATGATACCCGCTACAGCACCCATGTATAACGCACCTTGATGGTACATATGGTCATTAATACCGATTGCAGCAGTCCAAGTTTTAGGGATTAACACACCTACTACGTGACCACCGATAACGCATAGCAAGCCAAAGTGGAACAATGGATTGGCAATGCGCAATTGTTTTTTCTCTAAAAATTCACTCGATTTTGTAGTCCAGTTTCTTTCAAAGTAGAAGAAACGAACCAAAGTACCTACGATTAAGAAGGTGAAAGCGATGTAAGGCAAAGCGCCCCAAAGGAATAGATTCATCGTGCACCGTCCTCCAATCCATTTGCAACAGACAAGATAATATCAAACAAGAATGCATAAGGCAATTTAGCCTCAATGAAGCGTTCTCTAATGTATTCCAATTTTGGCTTACAATAGTCGTAAATTTCTTTTGCTTTTTCATCATCGATAACGGCACATAATTCAAGAAGTGCTGGAATATAGTCTGGCATTTCTTTTGGCAAATCATAGTCGTTTTCTAGGAAGAACGCTTTAAATTTAACGAGTTCTTCTGCTTGTTCCCCAGTACCTTGTAATTCATAAGTCGACAAATACATCGTTGTATTTTTGACTAAAAATCAAAGGTACGAACATATTGGTCTTCGAAATTCTTTTTTTATCGGATTCCTCTACATAGTCGAAGAATTCTAATAAACCTTGGCGAAGTTGAGGATGCCCAACGGATTGGGCGTCCTCTCTCCATTCAGGTAATTCGTTATACCATTGTTCATCAGGATAGCGTAGAAGAAATGACGCAATAAGAGCGATTTTCTGAGCATCCTTCATTATTGACATCCCCTGTTGGGCAAGCAAAACCGCGATTTTTGTTGCATTTCTAAGCGACCTTCGCGAGATACTTTTTACATCAGATGGGAATAACAAAGCGATCATTGTATTTTGGACAATGCCAACAATTTGTACATACCGTACATTTGATCCTCTGTTAACTCCACATTGTGATCGATAGGGACCGTCACCTGTTTCACGACGACGCATGTATTCACGCATGTCGAGAACACGTTGCAATGTACGAGCTAAAATTTCTGTATTACCTGCTGTAAACAAGTTAGCAAGGTATTGTACAGGTACGCGCATTTCATGTGCATCTGGCAAGTATACATCAGATGTTACACGTTGCAAGATTGGGCTGAGTGGTGGTACATACCAAACCATTGGCAATGTACGATACTCAGGGATGCAATGGCAATGCCACGCCCCACTCTTTTAACAAGTTTGTATACAGGGAGATTTTTTTGAGCTGCTTTAATCCATGCTTCAGAGATGCCTTCAGCACGAGCCGCTTTGATAACCTCTGGATCATGAGGGATCCAAAATCAAATCTAATGTATTTTCGTAAATATCTTGTTCATTTTTTGTAGCTGCCATAGCTTCTACTTTGTCCATATCGTAGAATACAACGCCAACATAGCGCATACGACCTACACAAGTTTCAGCACAGATTTGAGGTAAACCATTTTCCAAACGTGGGTAACAGAATACGCATTTTTTTCAGCTTTATTAGTTTCCCAGTTATAGAAGATTTTTTTGTATGGACAAGATGGAACACAATGTCTCCAACCGCGGCATACATCTTGAGATACGAGAACCACACCATCTTCGTCGCGTTTATAAATCGCGCCGGATGGACATGCAGCTACACATGCAGGGTTCAAGCAGTGGTTACAAAGACGTGGCAAGTAGCGCATGAACACTTCTTCGTAATCAAATACGATATCTTGGCCCATCTTAGTTAAATTCACATCAGAGCGAGCATGTTGACCACCAGCCAAATCGTCATCCCAGTTAGGGCCCCAAGTAACTTCCATTTTTTGTTTAGTCACAAGAGAACGAGGTCGAGCAACTGGTTGGTTGTTTTTACGACCACCATGAATCAATGTTTCATAGTCGTAAGTCCAAGGTTCGAAAGTAATCCTTCAACTCTGGTTGTTCAGGATGGAAGAATAATTTCATCAAACGATTTGTTTTAGAACCTGTAGAAAGAGCTAATTTGCCAGAGTTATCTAATGTCCAGCCGCCTTTCCATTTTTCTTGGTCTTCCCAATGACGTGGGTAACCTACGCCTGGGCGAGTTTCCACGTTATTGAAGTACATATATTCCGCGCCTTCGCGGTTCGTCCATGTATTTTTACAAGTGATAGAGCATGTATGACAACCCAAACACTTATCCAAATTTAGGACCATAGATACTTGAGCCTTAATCTTCAAGCCAATCTACCTCCTTCATTTTACGAGCCACAATTGTCATATCACGTTGGTTACCAGTTGGGCCATAGTAGTTAAAGCCATAGCTCAATTGGCCATAACCGCCGATCATGTGTGTCGGTTTCATGTGAATATGAGTTGGTGCATTATGCGTACCACCGCGTTGTTTCTTAACTTTCGCGCCAGGAACGTTGATGTGACGGTCTTGGGAATGGTGCATATAGGAAATACCGCGAGGAATACGTGGGGAAACTACAGCACGAGCTGCAACGATACCGTTTTTATTGAAAGCTTCTACCCAATCATTATCCTTAACGTCGATTTCTGCTGCATCGTCTTCGTTGAGCCAAATAGTTTGACCACCGCGGAACAATGTCAACATTTGTTGGCTATCGAAGTACATACTATGTGTAGACCACTTGTGATGTGGTGTTAAGTATTTCAATGTGATTTCAGGAACACCTTCTTGTTTGTAGTCACCTTGTACTGGTTTATAGGACAATACCGGTTTGTACAATGCCATAGCTTCACCGTAATCGCGCATCATTTCATGGTCGCAATAGAAGGATTGACGACCTGTTACGGTACGGAATGGTACCTTATCTTCTGTAGATGTAGTAAATGGAGAATAACGACGGTTTTTATCGTTCTTACCAGTACTTGTTACAGAGCTAATGATGAAGCGTGGTTGACGAACCATGTCATCGAAGGTAATTTTTTCTTGTTCACGACCTTTTGCGTTCTTTTCAAGACCAGAAAGACCCGTTTTTTCTTCCATTGCCTTCCAAGAACGAACAGCCAATTTACCATTTGTACAAGAAGACAATGTCAATACAGCATTACAAGCTTCTTTACATTCGTAAATGCTTGGACGGCCATGAGAAATGAATTCTGGATTATCGATTGTACCATTTTGTGCGTACAATGTTTGATATTCATCAGATACATCCCAAGCCATGCCATGAGCACCCATTTTGTTTTCAATATTAGGTCCCAATGCAATGTATTTCAAAGATTTTACTGTAGTCGCGTTTTACATGAACGAGGTTCGGCATTGTTTTACCAGGAATTGGTTCACATTCGCCTTTGCTCCAGTCGAGAACCTTACCTTCTGGTTGAGCCACTTCACCTGGGCTATCATGACCAAGAGGTAATGCTACGATATCTTCGTATTCTGTGAAGCCAGACTCTTTCGCTACGCGAGATACTGTTTCAGCAAGGGTACGGAATGTATCCCAGTCAGATTTAGTTTCCCATGCGCAATCAACAGCCGCTTGGAATACGTGTACATATGGATGCATATCTGTAGAAGACAAGTCTTCTTTTTCATACCATGTAGCCGCTGGGAATACGATATCAGAATACAAGCCTGTAGAAGCCATACGGAAGTCGATGTCGATTAAGAGGTCAAGCTTACCAGCTTCATCTGCTTCGCGCCATTTGATTTCTTCTGGTTTTACTGGTGCGTCATCATCTTCGAGAACACCATGTTTTGTACCAAGTAAATGTTTCAAGAAATATTCATGGCCTTTAGAGGAAGAACCGATAAGGTTCGCACGCCATACAAACAAGTTGCGTGGATGGTTTTCTTTAGCCGCTGGATCTTCTACGCAGAATTGTAATTCTTTGTTTTTCAACGCTTGCGCCACATATTGGTTGATTTCTGCTTCTGTACCAGCACCCGCTGCACGAGCGTCGTTAATCAATTCTTGACTGCCTTTATTGAAAGTAGGGTACGATGGCAACCAGCCTAAACGTGCAGCCAATACGTTGTAATCACCAGGGTGACGGTAACGAGGCTTAGCTAATTTAGATACGCGGTCTGCCAAATCGATGCAATCAGAACGATATTGTTCTGTCGCAAAGTAGAACCAAGATGTACCATTTTGCAAACGAGGCGCTTTACTCCAGTCGTTAGCTGTCATGATACCGCCCCAACCTTCAACAGGACGAAGTTTTTCTTGACCTACGTAGTGAGCCCAGCCACCACCGTTAACACCTTCTGTACCACAGAACATGATGAGGTTCAAGATTGTACGGTAAATGATATCCGCATGGTACCAGTGGTTGATACCACCACCCATGATAATCATGGAACGACCTTTAGTTTTTTCTGCATTATCTGCAAATTCACGAGCTGTAGCAATAGCGATATCTGCTTTTACGCCAGAGATTTTTTCTTGCCATGTAGGTGTATAAGGAGTGTCATCAGTGTAAGCTTTCGCCACTTCACCACCGATACCACGATCGATACCATAGTTAGCAAGAATAAGGTCATATACAGTAGTTACTTTTACAGGACCGTCTACAGTTTGTACTGTAATAGTTGGAATAGCACGTTCAATAACGCCTTCGTGCTCTTCATCACCAAAGTATGGCAACTTAACAACAGTCACATCTTGGCGTTGGTCAAACACGGATAAGCGAGGATCGATTTTTAGCCCCTGTATTGCGGTTTTTCAAGGCGTAAGTTCCATTTTTGTGGATTTGTGTGACGGTCGCCCATTGTACCATTTGGAACAACGATTTCATTTGTTGTTTCATCAATTAATACAGTTTGGAAATCAGCACCGTCTTCTTTGCTACCTAAATCCTTAGCGTTTAAGAAACGACCTGGTTGTACTGCACCGTTGATATCTTCAACGCGTACAAGAATGGCATATCGGTAAACTCTTTAGCATACTCTTTGAAGTATGGAGTTTCCTTATCGATGTAGTATTCTTTTAAGATAACATGACCCATTGCCATAGCAAGAGCCGCATCAGTGCCGGCTTTCACATTAAGCCAAGCATCGGAAGAAGTTGTAGATTCCGCATAGTCAGGGGATACGGATACAACCTTAGTACCTTTGTAACGGACCTCTGTCAAGAAGTGAGCATCAGGCGTACGAGTCAACGGTACATTGGAACCCCAAGTCATGATGTAGCCAGCATTGTACCAGTCACCAGATTCAGGTGTATCCGTTTGTTCACCCCAAACTTGTGGACTGGATGGTGGTAAATCGGCATACCAGTCATAGAAGGACAATGGTGAACCACCCATTAAGTTAAGGAAACGAGCACCTGCTGCATAGGACAACATGGACATCGCTGGAATTACAGAGAAGCCTGCGTTGCGGTCAGGGCCGTATGTTTTTGCTGTATATAGTAAAGATGCTGCAGTGATTTCTGTCGCTTCGTCCCAAGTGGAGCGCACAAAGCCACCCATACCACGGGCAGATTTATATTTTTTCGCCTTTTCAGGGTCTTCTACGATAGATTTCCATGCTTCGATAGGATTTTTAGCTGTTTTCTTAGCTTCTCTCCAAAGCTCAGCCAATTCGCCGCGTACATATGGATATTTTACGCGCAATGGGCTATATAAATACCAAGAGAATGTCGCACCACGAGGGCACCCACGTGGTTCGTAATCCGGCATATCATCCGGTGTTTCCGGATAATCTGTAGCTTGGTTTTCCCAGGCTACGACGCCATTTTTAACGTAAATGTTCCAGCTACAAGAACCAGTACAGTTTACGCCATGTGTTGTGCGGACTACTTTATCGTAGGACCAACGGTCACGATAAAAATTTTCCCATTCGCGACCGCCTTCTTCTGTGATTTGGTGACCGCTTGGAGATACGTCCTTCTTGCGAAGAAACTTGAATTTCTGAGACAATAAACTCATCTCGTGTCCTCCTTAAAACTACAAAAAAGCCCTTGCGTTAGCAATGCCAACAACAAGGGCGAATATCCACAATTATTCGATATTACTGATATTAGGGTCGATCGTGTCGCTATCTAAATCGAGTAATCCGATTAATGCATCTAAGTCACAGATTACCAGATGGTGTTTATCATAGGCTACATAGCCTAATTTCGTAACTCACTGAGCATGCGGTTTAAACTTTCCCGAGATGTGGCAGCAAATTCAGCTAACTCTTGATTTGTTAACGCGATGTCTATATAGATACCGTCATCACGTTGAATACCATAGCTATTAGCTAAACGCAATAGTGTCGAATAGAATGCACCTTTTTTGCCATACAACAACAAATCTCTGTATTTGGCTTGTTGTCGCCGCATATGAAGTGTATAGATTTTCATCATTGCAATGGCCAGTGAATGGTCCTTTGCAATGGCTGGTTCTAAAACATCATAACGGATGGAATATACCGAGCATTTTTCACGTGCAATCGCATTGAACACGTAAGTCCGGGTGTTCGTCTCGTACAAAGGAATTTCACCAAGCACATTATTTGGCCCCACCAACCGATGAGCAAAAATATGACCACTTGCCTCAAATTTCTTAATACTAAGTCGCCCTTCGCGGACAATAAAAAAATGATCTGCTATATCACCTTCGTGAAACAAAAACTCGCCTTTTTCAAGGTGAATTGTTTCTCCTGGCAATGCAAGTAACTGGTTAATTAACTCCTGTTCCATACTATCACCGTGCATCTTTCAGTGTCATTTGTCCATATTGATTGTGAAAGTAGCTTTCACAATCAGCCATGCACAAAAGGCACATATACTATATACTTTACGTATATTATCCCTATTATAACCGATTAATTCTCATATAAGTGTGTTTTTCGTCACATTCACATTATATTCTGTCCTATATAATAATGGTGTGATTTTAGGCACACTCTCTATTATTATAGTACCACATTTTACAAGGCTTTTTAAACGAGATGTGCCACATATTCGTGTGAAAAGATCTACCCTTTATCACATGTGTTTTAGTTAAAGGAGAGCTCTCATGTCAGAACTGAAAATGCCTCAAGTAGGTGCAAGTCGCAAAGAGATTGTTGCGAACTGGCAACCAGAAAATCCCGAATTTTGGGAAAAGTTTGGTAAAAAAATCGCCAAACAAAAACTTGGTAATATCCACTATTGCCTTAACCTTAGCCTTTTGCGTATGGTATCTATGGGCTACCATCGCAGCACAATTAAATGGCGCAGGTTTCCACTTTACAACTGAACAATTATTTACACTCGCAGCTTTACCAGGCCTTGTAGGTGCTACATTGCGTTTCGTCTACACATATATGCCTGCACTTATGGGCGGTAAGAACTGGACCTTTGTATCCACACTTATTTTATTAGTTCCTGTTGTATGGCTCGGCTTTTGCAGTACAAGATACAACAACTTCTTATACGACATTTATGATCTTAACAGCCCTCATCGGTTTAGCGGGTGCTAACTTCTCGTCCTCCATGGCATACATTGGCAACTTCTTCCCTAAATCCGAAAAAGGTACAGCCCTTGGCATCAATGGTGGTGTTGGTAACCTTGGTATTTCTGTAATCTATTTCTTAGCTCCATTTGCTATGGGTTCCGCTGCACTTGGTAATGTCTTTGGCGTAACACCAGCTATTATCAAAGGCAACGCAGTATACCTTGCCAATGCGGCTTTCATGTGGATTGTGCCACTCGTAATTATCCTTGCACTTATGACGCGTTTCATGGATAACTTACCATTGGAAAAAAACCAAATCCTAAAAAAACCTTGTACAAATCTTCGGCAACAAACACACTTGGGCTCTTACATTACTTTACACATGTTCCTTCGGTGCTTTCTCCGGTTACGCAGCAGCACTTGGTCTCTTGGTAGGTAAAGAATTCCCTGAAATTCCATTCGCATCCATCGCATTCGTTGGTCCCCTTGTTGCAGGTGCCCTTCGTCCTGTAGGCGGTTGGTTATCCGACAAAATCAACAGCGGTACAAAAGTTACCTTTGTTAGCCTCATCGGCTTATGTGCTACCACTGCATTGATCGCAGTTGGTGTAGATATGCACAACTTCCCATTCTTCTTTGCTATGTCCGTATTGACATTCGTATGCTGCGGCTTTGCAACAGGTGCTACATTCCGTATGATTCCTCACGTATTTGGCAATCCGTTGTTATCCTCTCTAATCACAGGTTTCGTAGCTGCTGTAGCTGCATACGGTGCATTCATTACACCTAAAATCTTCGGTTTCGTATACTCCACATTCGGCAACATTCACCCTGCATTCGCAGTACTACTAGCATTCAACATCGTAACAGTTGCGGTTTGCTTCTGGTTCTATGTGAGAAAAGGGGCAAACATGAACGTATAAATTCATGTTCTACATTGAAGCTTATCGATATACATTCTAGGTAATAGAAAATATAATTTACATCTAAACTTCGGGTAATAAAAGACACCCTCAATCATCCTCCAGCTACTTTAACGGTCTGCGGCCTAGGGCCTTGACCTAGTAAAGTCGGATGATTGGGACTGTTCTTTTCATTAGAATCTAGAGTTCAAATTAGATATATCAAAACATGGTAAATTATATTTTTCTGCCACAGCTAAATCTACGATTTTACGCCTTCATTTATGCGTTCTAAACAAACACAACGGTCTGCGGCCTAGGGCCTTGACCTAGTAAAGTCGGATAATTGTGGGTGTTCTTTTTATTGAAATTTAGATCTGTATTAGAGCATCACATAGTAAATTATATTTTTCTGCCACAGCAATTACGGTCGTCCCATGAATTTATGCGTTCGAAACAGACACAACGGTCTGCAGCCTAGGGCCTTGACCTAGTAAAGTCGGATAATTGTGGGTGTTCTTTTATTGGAATTTAGATCGTATTAGAGCATCACATAGTAAATTATATTTTCTATTACAGCAATTACGGTTGTCCATGAATTTATGCGTTCGAAACAGATACAACGGCCTGCGGCCTAGGGACTTGACCTCATCCATATACCTCTTCTAGAAATTAGTACAGGCCTGTTCTAATTTAAAAAGGATATGTATATGATAGCTTGTATACACTATAGTGCTATACTCCTATGTTGTTTTTTTATGTTGTTATTGAGGTATACTATAAATATCAAAGAGAGCCATTGACGTGTGCAATCGTTAGGCTCATCTAAAAATCAGTAAAATGAGATGCGCCTAACGTGTAAGTATTACCAGTACCTATTACGTTAGGCGTTTCTTAAGTTTATTTGAATAAACTTAAGATAGATACAACTACGGAAATTACAAAAAGAGTTAAATAAACCTTCTCGAATTTACTCATAGTATCACCACCTTTTCGGTGATGAACCTAACTCACGTCAATGACTCCTGTTATTAGTATAGCAGAGTTATAAATGATGTAATAGATTAAGTTAATAAGCTTTTTGATTAAAAAATGAAGCGTCAGGTCTACCTGACGCTTTTATTCTTTCATAAATAATTATTAGGGTTATAGGACAAAACGTGTTGGTTTTTATAGGCGATGGAGCTAGTAAATTACTGGCTCCATCGCCATTTTTAAGTTCTTTTGATAAACTTAGAGGGTGGACAAAATGTGTTGGTAAAAAGTCCCACAACCCTTGATTTTTACTGGTCTCAATAAGGTTATATCTTCCTAGAAAAAAACTGTGTTCTAAGTGGAGGGAATAATCATGCTGGTAAGATGTATAAATTGTGGATTTCCTTGTCAAAAATATGGGAAAAACTAAAGCTGGATACATAACGATGGTATTGTAAGCAGTGTAACATCACTTTTACACAAACTATTGATAATACCACTAAATGTTTTCATCGATTTCTAAATTGGTTATTTAGTAAAGAAACACAACAGGACATGCCTGGGCAAGGCCGTACATTTCGTAGACAGATAGCTGATTTTTGGCAAATATGGCCTATGCCTCCCAAAATTGAGACCCCGAGAGATGTGGTATTCGTTGATGGTATTTACTTAGCTAAAAAAGCTTGTATTTTAATCTGTTATGATGGTGAACATGTATTAGGATGGTATTTATGTAGATCAGAACAGTCTCGCTCATGGCAAGCTCTTATGCAGCGAATAGCGACCCCCATTGTGGTCGTTTCTGATGGTGGACCTGGTCTTAGAAAAGCATTAAAAAAAGTTTGGCGTACGGCCAAACTTCAACGTTGTATTGTTCATGCCGTATGGCAAGTACATCGTTACACTACTAGGCGGCCTAAGACATTAGCAGGCATTATGTTAAAAGATTTAGCAAGCGATTTATATAGCGTAAAAACACAGGCAGATGCACAAATATGGATTCAACGATTATTTAATTGAGAGTGACTTTTTAAAGAGTTTCTGAGTGAAATGACACGTGATAGTAATGATAATTTAAGAGCTACACATGAACGCTTATTAAAAGCCTATAACTCTCTGGTGGTATTAATTAATACAGAGACAATGTTTAGATATTTAGATAAAACATTGGTGTTGGATAAAGAATGTCCGAGGACTAATAACCCTATTGAAGGTGGCGTAAACGCACAACTCAGACGTTTATTGCGCTACCATCGAGGAATGTCTGTAGAAAAACGCATAAAAGCGGTCTTCTGGTGGTGTTATTTACACTCACCAAGACCGCTTTCTGCATACTTGAGGTAATGCCAACTGATGCAAGTATTTCTAAAATATATAGATACATGAATGAAAGAGCCCAATTTCAAGGCATAATTCCAACTTGGGGAGATGCCGTTTCTTGGGGTGATTTGCATAACTATGACAAATTATCTTTCAATGATTGGGATTAAAGTACCAACACGTTTTGTCCTATAACCCAATTATTAGTTAATTAGGGCTAAAACGTAGAAAAATAAAAACTCATCATTTAGATTTACTAATTTAGAGTTTACCTCTAATGAAATAACCCTCTCAGTACGTCCGACTTTGCTAGGTCAAGGCTATGCCGCAGACCGTTAAGGCGGTGGAGGACGCACGAGAGGGTATTTCATTACCTCGTAAAGAAGATGAGTTTTATTTTCGGTTAAATAGTCTAATCAATTAATAATTATTTTACTTCTGCCCAACCTAAAGCAGCACGTTTTTCATCGATATCTGCCAAGATTTTTTCAGCAACTTTAGCTGGATCTGTATTTACATACATAACAGAGCCTAGGATGTCTTTAGTGTCTTCTTTCAACCATTTTGTAACAGCATCAGAGCCTTGTGTAGGTGGCTCAACGCAGTGGTAGGAGTTGATACCCATTAGGCGGAAGCCAAGGGATGCATCGATACCTTTTTCGTTAGACCATTCAGGGCTAGACATTGCAAATGGCATTTGTGGTAAGTTAAGACCTAATTCACCTGCAATACCAGCAAAGATACCGGAAGAACGAGCATTATCAACACATTCGCCAACATGCCATACTGGTGGTTGATCATCGCCCAAGAACTCTTGCAATGCAGGGCTACATTTCTTAATAGCATCTGTATTACAGTAACCAAGCTTCATCAATGGGAAGGACGCACAACCATTTGTTAAGATGATACAGCCATTTTTGATAAGTGTATCAACGATATCTACAGTTGCTTTTTCGTAGATAACGCGAGGGTTGGAACAACCTACTACGTTTACGATACCACGAACTTTACCAGATTTTAAAGCCTCTGCCAACGGTTTGAAGGAACCGTAATGTTTAACAGTGGATTCTGGAGAGAAACCAACTTCAGCAGTGATTTCGTATGGCGGAATGAATACAGGCATACCTTTACGCAATTCATGAGCTTCAAGAGCGCGATCCAAGATTTTGCGAGCCAATGCTTTTGTTTCAGACAAGTTAGTATGATGGTGATCGTAACCGATGTGTTCTGCACCAGGTAAACGAGCTGCATCAGATGTAGTGATAACTTTTGTGTTGAAGCAACGTGCTACGTCCATAATAGCAGGGTAAACGTCTTGAACGTCAGCTACCCAGCAGTCAAGAGCACCTGTACCAAGTACAAGTTCGGCACCGATAGCATTACACAATGGAATAACGTTTTCGTAGCGGTACATGCTGGACAAACCAGAGCAGCAGATACCGTAGAATTGGATACCTTTAGCACCGATAGCTTTTGCTTTTTCTAAGTACTCTTCAGAGGCACCAATTGTACAAATTTGGGATACTAATGTTGGCAAGTGACCATGAACAGCGATATTTACATAACCTTTTTTTCAAGGCACCGATGTTAACTTTTGGATGTACGGCGACCGCCTTGTCCGAACAATGCATCTGTAGCGATATCTGCTGCTACTACGCCAGTGAATGTGAAAGCAAGACCACAACGCAAGAATTGTTTCATATTGCTTTCCCAATCGCCATCTGTACCTACGCATGTACGATGGTATGCATCAAATGCTTCATTGTACGCGGAAATAGGCAAAATATCCAAGTTTTTCCAAACTTCGCGACGTTCAGCAGGAGCCATTGCTGTAATTGTTTTATATTCGCCAGGCAATGCACGGCTCAAGTCTTCTAATAGAACGTCTGCTAAATCATTAGCTACTTCTTTCAAAGAACGACCTTCTTCAGGAATGTTGAAAGCCTTTACATACAGTACGGATTTTTTTCTTCGCCCAAAAATTGGAATATCCAATCGATCATTAGCGGCAGCTTTTCAAAGAAATCAAAAATTTCACGAGCATGCGCACCATGTTGAGTCAAACCACCAGCAGCAGCACGTGTCATGTTACGAGCTACGATAAGGTCAGCATCGGCACCGCAGACGCCACGAGGGCTCTTAGGCGTAATTTTACATGGACCCATGAAACAAATACGACAACATACGCCAGCAATACCGAACGCACATTGAGGTTGTTGTTTATCGAAACGGTCGAATACAGTGTCGCAACCGATTTGTTCCATACGAAGAATCATCTCACGCACGGCAGGGTCAGGAGTTTGCTCGATAACATCTTGCTTAGTAGGCCATGTTTTACGATACTCAGCAACAGCCTTAAGATAATCATTTACGCCATGTTCATGAGGCACGCCTGGTTCATGAGTGTGTGGCACCCATTTATCTGTAGGCAAAGCCTTTTCATGGCTATGATCGTGACCATGGTCATGGTCGTGATGATGGTCATGGTCATGGTGGTGATGATGGTCGTGATCATGGTTGTGATCATGATCGTGATGATGACCGCCACAATGGCAATGATGATGTTCACCATGGCTATGGTCATGGGTATTTTTATTTTCCACGTCTTTACTCATTTTAAACCTCCTAGGGGCCTACGTAGGCCAACCGCTAATAACAAGAAAACATATTCTTCTTCTATCTAAGTTAAATCCACCTTAATTGTGGGTTTTAAATCCTATCTCATAAATATGTTTTAAACTATCATAAGTATATTTGTTGAGAGGACAATTGTCAATCGAATTTTATACATATTATAAAAAAATATCCGCTCCTATCCCCCATTATAACAATGCTTTTTCAATTATAAAGCTCATAATAATTTTCATGAAACAAACTCATTTTTTTAATTCCTATTTATTACAGGAATTAAAAAGCACTCATGAGAAGTATAGTGTGTCTCTCTTAACGCAGATATGATAAAAACTTTAATGTACTTACTAAATAAGTAAGGATGAAAAAATCCTCCTCAAACGACTTCGGGCTCCGCGTAGCGCAGTAGCGTGTCGGCTTGAGGAGGATTTTTTATCCGCCACCGTATTTAGGTGTTACATTAAAGTTTTTAGTACATCAAGTACTTCGTGTGGTAATTCATTTTTTTACCGTCTTTGAGTTTTTTTCCACGTATTCAGAGCGGAATTCAAAGGCTTGGTGTAGTTGGTGATGGTATTCACGCACATCAAATGGTGGTTCGAATCCTGGCACTTCTACGTAGGATAGGTTTTCATAGGCACCGAATGGTTCGAATTGTAGGTCTCCTTCTACTAGGCGTTCTAATAAATCAAGGGTCACTTCTTTAGGGATTTTCTTTTCAAGGAAGAATCCGGTGTTCATGATATAACAATCTACGCCACATTCTTTTGAAAGAGTTTTTTTGTAGCTTTCATAATCACGAACTAACGGATAGGTACGGAATGGGTTTGCATATGGCTCAATAACGAGTGCATTTGGATCGACGTTGGCATCGAGTTTTTCCGCAGTAGAGCGGCGTGTTGCAAGGGTTGCGCCCATAGTGGAAGCCAACACAGGGTCGTCGATTTTAAGGATTGGTGGCAATGTTTTATCTTTCATTAGCCACACAATGGCATTAACCGGTTCGTCCACGTGGTTTACGCGATTGTCTGTCCAGAATTGGGATTTAATAGCACGGCCATTGTTGTTGCGCACGTCCTCAGCCAATACGACCTTATTACCATTTTCATCGAGGGTTACACCCACGTTTTGTAATGTTAACAAATATTTGTTAGCAGGGTGTTCCACAGGATAATCCTGCATTTTATCAAAGTATGTTGGTTCCATCGCAATGGAGGACAAATCATTTGTATTGATGATATATGCATCATCATGCAAGATAGAAATATCATAGCGACCATTGTGTTTTTCGTGAGTCAATGTAGATTTACCGGAACCGGATAGACCAAATACGCCGATTGTGAAAGACTTACCAGTTTTAAGGTTATAGCGTTTCATACCGCCGTGGCAGGCTACGTAGCCATAACGGTTTGCTAAGGACCAAGCCAATGTTAATGTGCCTTTTTTATGTTCCCCAAAGTAACGCATGCCAAGAATCATCGCGCAGTTATGAGCAGGGTCAAAAATAGCAAGACCACCTGGATGACCTGGTACTACATAGTCAGGGTCAGAGTAGATATAAATATCCCCTTCCGGGATGTCTTTACTGTTGTTATAGAACTCTTTCACTGCATCGTCAAAGAATTTAAAGTTCATAACCCAAGAATACATGATAGATGCATGATCCTTTGGAATCATAAGATGAGCACGAGCCGTGAATTTTTGATCAAGACCAACCACAACTTGTGTAGAAATCCATTCTTTATTGCGACTATCATACACAGCATCACGAGCGATACCGGCTAATTCGATTTCATCAATACCTTCATCACCAATGATACGGCGAGCCTTCGCATAGCGGCCAGTCGTTTTACCATCATTAGTTACGAGAATTTTAGCATCAGCTGGTAAACCTTGTTCTTCTGGTTTAAATACAGGCATATCAAGAAGAATGACACCTGGTTCTTGCGTTGCCAATGTATACGCTTCTGCTACAGATGTAACAGGTTTTACGTTATTGCCATAAAACGCAGTTTCAATGGTGCTGCGTAATTTAGAAAAATAACGGATTTGTCTTGATTTCACTTTGATTCCAAAATGCGACGTGTTGCCATTCTAATCCTCACCTTTATCGTATAACTTTATAAAAAAACCTATCGGTACGTGTATTGAAAATACTTCTAATAATTTTCTATTTTACCTGTTTTTTTAACAAATTTGTATACACGAAAGAGATGAATAAAAAGTAAATTATTGTATGTTTATTTTTAAATTAGTGCAACACATTTTTGTAATAATAAAATGAGGCAGGTCACGACCTCTATTGTATTTAGCCTCAGAGAGTTACTTTTTTTATTAATAAATGCGTTGATTATCGCCTACAAAAGTCAGTTTTATCCCAAGTCAACAATGTACGGGAGCCTTCTAATTCACGGATATGTGTACAATCTTGCATCATTTCTAGTACGCCTCGGAATTTACCATTTTCATCGCGCACGGCCGTGTAGATAACGTAGATAAACAAGCCCGGTTTATTGATCCAAAAATTCTGCTTGGCTTTGTTCTCCCGAACGGAATTTCTCTACGATTTCTTCTACAACATGAACAGACTTAGCAGGATGGCAATTCTTCACCTCACGGCCAATAACATTAGCACTACGAGGGAAAAATGCGATGTGGTGTATCACTGTAGAATTTAACGAGTTCATTTTCATCTACATAGGATAAATCCACAGGCAGATGACGGAACAACAAATTAATTTGCTCTAAGGTCAATTTGCCAGTGGCCACATCTAGGACAGCATCTTTACTAACGGCTGCACCTCCTACAGGGCCAACATATTTGGATAATAGACCTGCCAAATCGTTTAGGAACTCGTTAGATACAGCACCGTTTTGACCGGAGTTATTTGTATTTAGTTGTGCCGCAGAATCATTGATACCTGTCACTACATATAAACCTGGTGCGTTAATAATAGCATAACCGATTTCATGGTCATTTTTGCTCATGCGCACAAACTCTTCATCGCTTAACAGTTTATACGATGTTGGCAATAGTACTTCTAACTCTTTAGAGTTCAAATCTCGTAACTTTGCCAGTGTTTCTGGAACAGATGCTAGGAATTCTTCGTATTTATCTTCACGAAGCAATGCATAGGATGCAGAGATAGCATCGCGCACGCCATCATCAAAGGTCCACATAATCCGCGTTGGACGATCAAACCCATGATTTTCTAACATTGGATATAATTGATTTTGCTTACGAGATAGATGGATACGCCATTCTGCTAAGGAATCAAAAACACCAAGCCAAGGATTTTTAATAAACTTATCTTGTTTTAACAATTCATCCGCTTCAAGAGCTACCTTTTCAACAGCATTAATTTCTTCTAAATAAGCCCACAATGGATGATTCTCTGGGTACTCATTTTCGGCACGCACTAATACACCGTCAAATAAATTCAACAAATCATCCATCTTGTCTAGTATTTCTTCATCCTTATAGAAACCTTTCAAACTTTGCTCTGCATAAGCAAATTCGTCAGGCGTACAAGTACCTAACTTTTCTTTTAAAATACGGTTACCCTCTTCCAAGGATAATTTACCGTCTAAATAATCCTCTTTAATAGATACAATAATTCTGTACCGTTCGTTATTAATATCTAGCTTTTGCTGTAATGGATTCATATGCTTATACCTCCAGGGGTCAAAGACTATTAGTATATACAATATATTATTACTATATTAAATATACTTTTTATTATATTTATTTTGAAAGTAATTTTTCAGTTGCTGCAGATACATTTTCCCAAGATAATTGAGCCACAAAACACTTTCACCCAATATAATTAAACTCCTTAAAGTACTTTCACCAGCACATAAAAAAGCACCCATACAATGTATGAGTGCCTTCTATTAATTCCTTAAATTAATATATTCAGTTTTAGATGCCTCTACAGGATTGCCATTGCTATCCGTAGCCGGTGTAAATTTCCATGTAGAAATCGTGTTCACAATGGATGCATCCGCATCACTACTACCAGTAGACCCTTGTAATTCTACATGAGAAACGGATCCATCTGTATTAATAGTAAAGTTTACATTAACAACAGTTGCATCACCGGCATAACCATGTAGTACACCAGAATCAAAGCCTGGTGTAGATACTGCTTTTGGCGCTTCATAAGGTGTGGCCGCCAAAGAAACAGCGGCAGACATGGACATTATTAATGCCGTTAAGGCAACACAACGCAATACATTACTCATCATCTTTCTCCTCATTTAGTCTTATGACCACTCTCATTATTGAGTCCTAGACTGTTTCACTCCTTATTTTGCCTTAGGACCATTCGCTTTCGCATTCACATCAGACGCATGATTATCGTTAGACTGTGATTTGTCTATCGTCAATTTACCATTGCCGGACTTAGCTGGAGCATTACCCTTTGGCAATGTAATTGTCATGCCTATGATGGATGCATGGGCTTTTTGATCTGTGCCAATAGCCGGCGTAAATTCCCATTGTCTAATAGCAGCTTTCACAGCCTCATCAACAGGACCATAACCAGAGGATTGTTCTACAAAGACATTTTCAACCTTGCCTTGTTTGTTAATTAGGAATCGTACACGCATACGATCCGCTACGATAATTCCATTTTGGAATAGCTGGCATCGTAGGTTTAACGATGGATACCTCGCGAGGTGCTTCTGTAAATCTACCCGCAGCCGCATCAGCATGAGCAGGCATCATAGCACCTACCGCAAATGTAAGAACAGCAGCACACGCGAATCGAGTTAATATATTCATGGTTTGTTCCCCTCGAAATTAATATAATAAATATACATATATAATACTCGATAAAGATGAAGAAAAAATACTTAACTGCAAAATGTAATCTATTAGTAAAAAAATATGTATAGAATAATTTTTTTATTGATAATTTTTTTCTCATCTATGTTATATTCATATTGACTAAATTGATCGGATTACACATCAAGTTGATGTAACAAAATTACAAAAGGAGGTTCATCATGAGACGTAGAAAGCGTATTCAAATGAAGGTCATGATGGTACTTGGTATCGTTGCCCTCGTTGGGCCGAACCATCTACAAGCTCTTATCCACTAAATGATCGTGACCCTTAGCAGAAGACTGTATAACTGCCAATAGCCGCTACGTTAGTAGCGGCTATTTTTCTGTTTAAATTTAGGGAAATATTCTCCACTTCAAATGATTTCATCATTAAGACAGTACAGTTCCCTCAAACAAGATTATTAAAGTTTTTTTAAAAATTAGCATCTATATAAAAGGAGGTTTATTATGAAAGTTCAACCGAGTCGTATTAGTCGTCGTATCATTAGCACTTATGTTACTAGCCCTTGCAGGCTGTGGTAAGGATGCAGCACAGGACAGTCAAAAAGAAACTAAACGTCGTCGCCACTACGACGATGCTGACCGATTTAGTAAAAGAAATTGGCGGTGACCATGTGTCCGTCCAAGGACTCATGGGGCCCTGGCGTAGATCCCTCACCTCTATCAAGCGAGCGCCGGCGATGTAACTGCTATGTCTAAAGCAGATGTAGTGGTGTACAACGGTGTTCACTTAGAAGGTAAAATGGGTTCCATTTTTCGACAATTTAACAAAAACAAAATAAAGCTACCATCCGCGTATCCGACGCTATCGATCCAGCTACTCTACTCGACTTTGACGAAGAAGATGGCGTGAAAACTAAAAGATCCCTCATATTTGGTTCGATGTAGCGAATTGGAAACTAGCAGCCAAGGCTGTATATGAAGGTCTTGCTAAAGCAGATCCAGCTCACAAAGAGGATTTTAAAAAACGCTATGATGCATACCTCACTAAATTAGATGACACAGATGCATACATCAAAACTCAAGCAGAATCTATTCCTAAAGAATCTCGCGTTCTCGTAACAGCACACGATGCCTTCCAATACTTTCGCTCGCGCTTATGGCTTTGAAGTAAAAGGTTTACAAGGCGTTAGTACTGCTACAGAAGCAGGCACACAAGATGTAAATGAACTTGTGCAATTCATCGTAGATCACAAAAATTAAAAGCTATCTTCGTAGAATCTTCTGTACCGCACAAAACAATTGAAGCTGTTCAAGAAGCAGCTAAGGCTAAAGGCTGGAACGTTGCCATCGGTGGCGAATTATACTCCGACTCCCTCGGTTCTGAAGGCACTGAAGGCGGCACATATATCGGCATGGTGAAAAGCTAACATCGATACCATCGCTAAAAGCACTTAAATAAACAATGATAAAAGGAGGTCTCTATGGAATGGGCCGTTGAAGTTGAAGATATGACCGTAGCCTATACGACAAAAACCCGTATTATGGGACGTAGATATGAAGGTACCCATCGGTTCCTTAGTGACTATCGTCGGCCCTAATGGAGCCGGTAAATCTACATTATTAAAGGCCATGTTAGGCCTATTAACAGTTATCTCAGGTAGTGTTAAGTTTTATATCGACAACCACCTTGCGATGGACAAAAAAAGGATTACAAGAAAATCGCCTATGTCCCTCAAAGCGGTAGCGTAGACTGGGACTTTTCCTACTACCGTATTAGACGTTGTACTCATGGGCCGCTATGGTCATCTAGGGTTGGTTCAAACGACCAAGTAAGAAGGATAAAGGAACTCGCCCTCTCCATGATTGAAAAAAATGGGCATGAGCGACTATGTAAACAGACAAATTCGTCAACTTTCAGGGGGTCAACAACAGCGTGTGTTCCTCGCAAGAGCCCTCGTACAAGAGGCAGATATTTACCTCATGGACGAGCTCTTCAAGGGCGTCGATAAAAACGACGGAGCACGCCATTATCTCCCTTTTACAAGAAAATGAAAGCGCGCGGCAAAAACGGTGATCGTCGTACATCACGATTTAAATACGGTACCTCAATATTTCGACTGGGTAACGATGGTCAATAAGCAAACTGTTGCCTATGGACCCTGTGACAGAGACCTTTACCGAAGAAGCTATTGAGCGCACCTACGGCAAGGGGAGGATTGTATGACCATTCTCCAATCCTATACGACACAGATGGTATTGCTCGGCACGGCTCTCTTGGGCCTTGCTAGTGGTATTGCAGGCACCTTCGCTGTACTGCGCAAAGAAAGCCTCATCGGTGACGGCCTCTCCCACGCAGCACTGCCCGGTGTAGTCATCGCGTTCTTGCTGACCGGTATAAAAAGACATTGAGGTACTCATTATAGGTGCTGCCCTGTCCTCTATCACTGCGGCGTGGCTCATAACCATCACCGTTGAAAACAGTAAAATCAAATTCGATGGCGCTCTGGCTACTATACTATCTGCTTTCTTTGGTCTTGGTATGGTTCTACTCACCTACCTTCAAAGTCTAAACAATGCAGGTCAGGCGGGGCTTTCAAAATTTATATTTGGACAGGCCGCCACTATATTAGCTCGCGATGTGTACATTACATCGGCGGCAGCGCTCATCATCATCGTTTTAACAGCCTTATTTTGGAAAGAGCTAAAGCTCATTTCCTTTGACGTAGAATACGCTAAAACATTACAAATTCCCGTCACCTTTACCCTCATTTTTATATCGTTCACTATTGATCATGACCATCATCATCGGCATACAATCAGTAGGTGCTATCTTAATCAGTTCCCTACTCATTGCACCGGCCGTAGGGGCTCGTCAATGGACAAATAAGCTAGGTACCATGTGTATACTAGCAGGATGTTTCGGTATGGTATCCGCTATTGGCGGTACCATTTGGAGTACAACAGTACAAAAACTGCCTACAGGACCTGCGATCATCGTCATTCTGTCGGTTATCGTACTCTTGAGCCTCATATTTGCACCTAATAGAGGCATCTTGTGGCAATTCCGGAAAAGAGGTGCCCCATGACAGTACATACAGAGATTTTACTCATCGCCATTGCGGTATCCATCGCGTGCGCTATTCCTGGTGTATTCCTCGTGCTGCGCCGCATGTCCATGATGGCTGACGCCATTACGCATACCGTATTTCTCGGCATCGTGCTCGCTTTCTTTGTAACGGAAGACTTAAACTCTCCCTTGCTTTTAGTAGGGGCAACCCTAGTCGGCGTAGGAACAGTGTGGCTTACAGAGATGATTCATAACACGGGCCTCGTCAACGAAGACGCGTCCATTGGTATCATCTTCCCCCTTCTATTCTCCATTGCCATCATCCTCGTCAGTCTCTACAGTGGCAACGCACACCTTGACGTAGATACAGCATTACTGGGGGAAATCGCGTTCGCCCCATTCGACAGATGGATTGTAAACGGTACCGACCTAGGTCCTGTATCACTATGGATCTCCCTTGGGGTAGCGGTCATCAACCTCCTGTGAGTTATGCTCTTCTACAAGGGAATTGCAGCTATCTACCTTCGATTCACTATTAGCAGGGGCTCTTCGGCTTCATGCCTGCCCTCATCCACTACGTGCTGATGACCATGGTATCCCTCACCGTGGTGGCCTCCTTCCAAGCGGTAGGCGCCATCCTCGTTATCGGCCTCATGATTGGGCCTGCGGTTATCGCTTATTTATGGACGGACTCTGTGAAAGCCATGCTCACTAGCAGTATCATCATCGGCATTATCTGTGCCATTATCGGTACGGAAGTCGCTTTCACCCTAGACGTATCCATTGCAGGCGCTATCGCAACAACGATTGGTCTCGCATTATTAATTGCCGTTATTTGCACGCCAAAGACGGGCTATATTGCAACCTATCTTCGCCAACGCCACTTGCGTCGTCACTATCGAGAAACGATGATGCTCTGCCACATCTATACCCATATGAACACACCTGTGGCAGCCATCGAAAATGGTATCGGCACCATTCACGAACACTTGAACTGGAAGCCAGACTATACACACAAGCCGCAACACACTCTTAAGAAACAAGGCTTGTTGTATGCAACAAATGGGTACTATATGCTGACCGA
>BNJV01002950.1_pt1 | contig 229799 bp, 274 predicted proteins | sample 8540591 | NCBI WGS metagenome assembly BNJV01 (sample SAMD00202457, study PRJDB9452) | human saliva metagenome | host: Homo sapiens | reverse complement strand
CCGAGCCCGCCTACGAGTAGGCCGGCTCGGCAGGAGTCGGTGCCGGGAGGCGGGACCGTGCGCAGGCGCAGCGCGCCCACGGCCCAGCTCGCCGCCGTCAGCAGGGACGGCCATGGTGGCGCCATGCGCCAGCCCGCGGTGCAGGTAGGCGCTGGTATCCGGCCCCAGGTTCTCCACGACGACGCTCGCCAGCTCTCGGGTCGACCACAGCGGTAGGACGCGGGTCCAGCCCTCGGAAGGATCCACCAGCACCTGCACCGCCATGACCGACAGCAGCAGAAGAGCCCCTCCAGGTCCCGTGGAACCAGGGCGGCGGCCAGGAGCCCAGGGAGTGGCGACGGTGGCGGTCAGCAGCAGCATGACCGGCACCGCACTCAGGTGGGTGAGCTCGTCGCCGATCGTGGCCAGCACGAGGCCCGGTGTAGAGCAGGCCAATGGTCCACCTGAGCCCGAGCACCGCGGGTGGCGGCCCAGCAGCAGGCTTGCGGGCGGAGCCCCGCTCACAGCGAGGCGGCGGTCCACTGAGCGGGACGAGACCTGCGTGAACAGCGCAAGCGTTGCCGTCGCCCAGCCCAGGCCGATCGACAGGAGCCGGATGGCGGTCCAGTGCGTCTCCAGGCGCACCAGGTAGAAGGTCAGCGGCAGCAGGGTCGCCAGCGCGAGGGCGCCGCGCCGTCGGGCGAGCTCACGCAGGGTGATGAGCGCGACCAGGCCCGTGGTCGCGGCCGTCGACCGGAACCGGGCGCCCTCGGTGCGGTCCCACTCGGTCTGCGGCGTGGAGTGGTCGGGCGATGTGCTCATGCGGACTCCTTTCGCTGTGCCCGTCGAGGGCATTCGGCGGATTGTCCGGCCTGCGTTCTCCTGCGGGGCCGGTAGCTCGACGACGCGGTCGACCAGGTCGACGTCACGCAGCAGGTGGGTGACCAGCAGGACGCCTGCGCCCGAGGCGCGCCAGGCTGAGATGAGGGCCCACAGGTCCTCGTGAGGCCAGGGGCGTCCATGCCCTGGTAGGCTCATCCAGCAGGAGCAGATCGGGGGCGTCGAGCTGGGCGAGAGCGACGTTGAGCTTCTGCTGGGTCCCACCCGAGAGCGTCCCGGCGGTCTGGTCTCCGCGAGCGGTCCAGCCCAGGCGGGTGAGGAGACGGTGGCCGGTCGAGACGGAGCGGCCTTGCCGGATCCCGCGCGCCGCCCCGAAGAGCCGGAGGTGCTCGTCCACCGTCAGCAGCGGCGCCAAGGAGTCGAGCTGAGGCGCGTAGCCGAAGTTCGGCGTCCTCTCGATGTTCCCACCGCTTGCGCGCAGCAGGCCCGCGCAGAACTGAAGCAGAGTCGACTTGCCAGCGCCGTTGGCCCCGACGACGGCAACGACCTCACCCCGGTGGATGGTGAGGTTGATACCGGACAGCACTGTGCGTCTGCCGCGGCGGACGGAGACGTCCGTCAGTCGCAGGACGACGGGAGCGGCCGCGGTGAGAGCGGGTACGTCAGCCTGGTAGTCCCGCAGTGCAGAGGCGACCTCGCGGGCGTAGAGGACCGCCGGACCGTACAGGTCGCCGGGTGTCTCTCCGGCCGCCTCTGCCTCGGCCCGGGTTGAGGCGGCCGTGCGCTCGACCTCGGAGGTCGGCAGGCCGTGGAAGGCGAGCTCCGCCTCGAAGCGTCGGTACCAGTCGGCCTTCGCGTCCGGCACCGGATCCCTGGCTTCCTCGGGCCGGCTCATGAGGAGGCCTCCGTGCGTACCTTCCGGCCCTCGATGAGAGCGCCGACCGCCGTGGAGAAGGCTCGCCACTCGGCCCGTCGTGCGGCGAGCTCCGTGTGTCCGGGCGTCGGTCAGCTCAGTACTTGCGGGCGGGCCCGGAGGTGGAGGGGCGCCAGGAGACCGCGACGAGGCCGCGCTTCTCCAGGCGCATGAGAGCCGGGTGGAGCGTGCCGCCGGGCACCTCATCCAGCCCGGCGAGGGCGAGCCGCTGTGTCAGGGACAGTCCGTAGTCGGCGTGCTCGGCCAGCAGTGAGAGCAGGCAAGGTTCCAGGAATCCGTGCAGGAGGCGTGCTGCTGATGAGTCCATGGTTTATAGACTACCTAGTTACTAGATAATCTATCTACCGATGGTGAAAGTCCGCCGCCGACGGAGCTGGAGACCGTCGGCGGCGGATGGTGAGGCGGGAAGATCGGTGAGGAACCGGGAGGCGCCTCGGTGGCGAGGCCTCAGGCCGGCCGGTACTCGCCCTGGTAGACGTAGAGGAAGGGCATGTTGCCGCGCAGCCCGTGCCGGATGGAGGTGGAGACGACCTCCTTGGCGGTGACGGCGGCCTCGAGTGGGGCGGCGCCCTTGGCGAGCTCGGCGGTCACCGCGGCGGCCAGGGTGCAGCCGGCGCCGTGGACGCGCTCGGTGCCCACGGCCTCAACCTCGAGGACCTCCAGGGTGGTGCCGTCGTAGAAGACGTCCAGGGCGGTGCCGGTGCCCAACGACGGGCCGGCCTTGGCCAGGACATTGGGGACGCCCTGGTCGTGGATGCGCTTGGCGGCGTCCTTGAGCTGCTCGACGGTGGTGATCTCCTCCATGCCCGCCAGCGTGGCGGCCTCGAAGAGGTTGGGGGTGGTCATCGTGGCGCGCGGCAGGATCTTGGTGCGCAGGGCGTTGTCCACCTCGAGGGCGCCCCCGAACTCCTGGCCCTTGCAGATGAGGACCGGGTCGAGCACCACGGTGGGGAAGTCGTAGGTCTCCAGGGCCTGCTCGACGACGTTGATGGTGGGTGCGGTGCCCAGCATGCCGATCTTGACGGCGTCGACGCGCGAGTGGACGGCGGCGCAGGTCTCGATCTGGTCGGCGATGACGCCGGGATCCACCGGCACGAAGCGGTGGTTCCAGCCGTCCTTGGGGTCCATGGAGACGATGCAGGTCAGGGCCGTGCAGCCGAAGACGCCGAGGGTGTGGAAGGTCTTGAGGTCGGTCTGGGCGCCGGCGCCGCCCGAGGCCTCGGAGCCGGCGATGGTCAGGGCAATCGGAGGTTGGGGCTTGTCGACTATAGTCATAGGAAGAAGCGTGCCCATGTGTGGGGCCCAGCGCAAACATGGTGCCCACAACTGTCAGTAACTGCTAATTTGGGCTAGATTAGCAATAAGTGACAGGTCGGCAGTGAGGATCTGTGTCATGAAGGTTCCTGTTCCACCGCCAGCGGCCCTGGAGGTGCTTCTGGCTAGACTGGCTAAAGACGGCCGCCTGACTGAGGTGCTCGTGTCGCCGTCGACAGCGGCGGACACCGACTATGACCCCTGGGAGTGGTTCTTTCGCCACGATCCTCCAGCTGGCCTCACACGCGAGGAGTGGTGGGTGGCCGTGCGGCTGCGCCGAACCCAGGCCGCCCGGCCCACCCGTTCACGATGAAGGACGGGACCCGGCTCACTTACAACCTGCCAGACCCGCTCCTGCGCGCCATCGATGACGTGTCCGCGCGAGCGCGGGGGCAGGTCGAGTTGCCCGAGCCCATCGCTAACGCCGCGACGCGAGATCGCTACCTCGTGCGCTCCCTCATCGAGGAGGCGATGACGTCCTCGCAACTGGAGGGGGCCTCGACCTCTCGGGTACGGGCCAAGCAGATGCTGAGGGAGGACCGGGCCCCCCGTGACCGCAGCGAGCAAATGATCCTCAACAACTACAGCGCGATGCAGCGTGTCATCGAGCTCAGGGGACGAACGGCTGACGCCAGAGCTTGTATGTGAGATCCACCGGATCGTCACAGACGGCACGCTCGACGACCCCGCTGACGCAGGTCGACTTCAGCGCCCGGGGGAGTTGAGAGTCCGCATCTACGGCACCCAGACCGAGGAACAGGTCCTTCATGTCCCACCCCCGGCCGAGACCCTGCCTGAACGACTTGAGACTCTCTGCGGCTTTGCGAACGACGTCGACCGGTCTGACGGCACAGTCCCCTACATGCCGCCGCTCCTGCGCGCGCTCACGCTGCACTTCATGATGGGCTACGACCACTACTTCGCAGACGGCAACGGGCGAACATCGCGGGCCGTCTTCTACTGGTCGATGCTCCGCCAGGGCTTCTTCCTCACAGAATTCCTGTCGATCTCGCGCCTGCTGCGCAAGGCCCCCGCCAGGTACGCGCGCGGCTTCCTGCTCACCGAGCAGGACGAAGGTGACCTCACGCACTTCTTCCTGGCTCAGGCACGGGTCGTGGTACAGGCGATCGACGAGCTCGATGCCTACCTGGCACGCAAGACCGGCCAGCTGCGCGAAGCCACCCGGCTCCTGCGTAACCTCGGACTCAACCACCGGCAGGTCGCGCTTGTCGAGACCTTCCTTCGCGATCCCTCCGGCAGCGTGACTGTGGAGGCGCACCGAACGTCCCATGGTGTCGTCCCGCAGACAGCCCGCACAGACCTGCAGGACCTCGAGCATCGGGGTCTGCTCACCAGTGCCAAGCAAGGGCGAAAGGTCATGTGGTTTCCTGCTCGCGACCTGGCTCAGCGGGTCGGCGCCTAGCGTGCACCGCGCAGGGGGTGCCGGCCAAGCCGGGTCGGTCGCATGGGGCCGGCCCGGCTCGGTGGGTGCGCTGTGAATGGCCGCGGGCTCAGGCGTTGGCGATGGTCCAGCGGTGGCCGCGGTGCGCGTCCTTCTCGGCCTCGTCCACCAGGGCGACGGCGAAGTCGGCCACGGAGATCTCGCTGCCCGCGGGCTGGTCGGCGCCCTCGGTGTAGGTGCCGGTGCGTGGCTTGTCGGTGAACTGTGCTGCGGGGGAGAGCAGGGTCCAGCTCAGGGCGCTGCCGGCCTCGCGGTAGAGGTCGAGGACCTCGGCGAAGGCCAGGGCCTCGGCCTTGTACTCCTCGGGGAATCCGGGGTGTCCACCAGGCGGGTGCCGTCGGGCGTGGTCAGGGGAGCCGGCGCCGCCGACGACGATGAGCCGACCGGTGGGGGCTGCGGCGATGAGGGCCCGGTGGGCGTCGATGACGGGCTGGGCGGACTCCCGCGGCCGGCGGAGACCGTGATGACGGTGGCGTCGGAGCTGTTGATGAGGTCAACGACGGCCTGCGTGTCGGCCAGGGTGAGGGTGACGTCCTGCGTAGCGCCCTCGGCGTGACGGCCTGAGCGCGAGGCGGAGACGACCTCGTGGCTGCGGCCGGCGGCCTCGGTGACGGTGGCCGAGCCGACCATTCCGGTTCCCTCCGATGACAGTGATCTTCATGAGTCTTCCTTCCAGTGGGTGCGATGCTGGTCTGAGGTGAGTGTGCCGGGTGCCGGCAGCTCGCGATGACTTGATGGTATGATTTGGATACTGAGTACCTCAAAGTAACTAAGGGAGTGTGTTGTGTCACGGACTGAGGGGCTGATGGCTGAGCGTCGGAAGGCGGCTCAAGGCGGCGCCAGCAGTGCGAGGAGCGCCGCCACAGGCTCTGCTCGCGGCACCGACACCGCGGGCGTGGAGGGTGCGATGGAACTGTCTCCGGGTGAGTCAAGAGGGGCTGTTGCGTCGGAGATTGGCCCATGTTGCGAGGTTGCCGCCGGAGAGGGAACCCAAGCGCCGGTCTTCGACTTCGACGTCCTCTCGCCCGCCTGCCCGTCGCGCACGGTGCTGCGTCACGTCGTCGACCGCTGGACTCCGCTGGTGGTGATGGTTCTGGCCGACGGGCCGAGTCGCTTCGGCGAGCTGCGCTCGCGGGTCGGCGGGGTGACGCCCAAGGTCGTCACCCAGACGCTGCGATCCATGGAGCGCGACGGCCTGGTGACGCGCACCCAGTTGCCGGGTGTGCCGCCGCGGGTCGACTACGAGCTGACCGACCTGGGCTGCAGCCTCCAGGCGCCCATCGACGCGCTGCGCACCTGGATCCACACCCACTCCGCCCAGATCCTGGCCCACCGCGAGTCCCTACGACGCCGTCGAATCCTGACGCCTCGGCGCGCTCGGGACCCGAGCGCGATCGTTTCTGCGGCGGCGCCGCGGGCTCAGGTGGTGGGGTGGCGCCCGTCGGCGGCCGACCGAGCGGACGCCTCGCCGATGGTTGCCGCAGTCGACGGAAGAGTGAGGGAAATCAGTACCGTGCCGGCGTTGAATCGGGGACCATGGATTCATGAGCGCCACCGCCCCACTCCCCGCCTCCCTCAACGACATCGTCTTCCACGTCCTGGACCCGCTTGAGGCCGTCGAGCGGGACATCTTCCTCACGCGCGCCGAGGCCTGGTACCCCGACCTCCTCGACGGGCTCACCACCCTCTACGGTGACGCCTCCGAGGAGGAGGCCCTCAACCTGCTGGGCCCTGGCCGCCCTGGGCCTACGCAGAGCGCGACTACGAGCTGCGCCGCCTGGACCTGGCCTGCACCCTCGACCCCACCTGGGCCCAGCACCCCGGCCGCGTCGGATACGCCGCCCTACACCGAGCGCTTCGCCGGCACCCTGCGCGGCGTGGAGGACCGCATCGACTACCTGCGCGAGCTGGGCGTCACCCTACCTCCACCCTCATGCCCCTGCTCACCCCGCGTCCCGGCGACCTGACGGCGGCTGCGCGGTGGCCGACTACCGCACCATGCGCCCGGGACCTGGGCACCATGGAGGACCTCGAGCACCTGGCCGGTGAGCTGCGCGCCGAGGGGATCTCCTGGTGGTGGATCTCGTCCTCAACCACGTGGCCGTCGAGCACGAGTGGGCGGCACGGGCGCGCGCCGGCGAGCAGCACTACCGCGACTACTTCCTCATCTTCCCCGACCGCACCGAGCCCGACGCCTCACGAGCGCACCCTGCCGGAGGTCTTCCCCTGACTTCGCCCCCGGCAACTTCACCTGGGACGACGGCGTGGGCGGCTGGGTGTGGACCACCTTCAACTCCTTCCAGTGGGACCTCAACTGGCGCAACCCCCGCGTCATGGCCGAGTTCGCCGGTATCGTCCTGGACCTGGCCAACCGCGGCGTCGAGGTGCTGCGCCTGGACGCCATCGCCTTCACCATCAAGCGCAAGGGCACCGACTGCCAGGGCCAGCCCGAGGTCCACGCCATCACCGAGGTCCTGCGCGCCCTGACCCGCATCGCCTGCCCCGCGGTCGACCTCAAGGCCGAGGCGATCGTCGCCCCCACCGAGCTCCTCCAGTACCTCGGACAGGGCAAGTACACCGGCAAGGTCTCCGACCTGGCCTACCACAACTCCCTCATGGTCCAGGTCTGGTCCATGCTCGCCGCGCGCGACACGACGCTGGCCGTCGAGGCCCTCCAGAACCTGCCGGTCGAGCCCTCCACCGCCACCTGGATCACCTACCTGCGCTGCCACGACGACATCGGCTGGGCCATCGACGACGACGACGCGGCCGCCGTGGGTCTGTCCGGCTACGACCACCGGTCCTTCCTGGCCGACTGGTACAGCGGCGAGTACCCCACCTCCGACGCCGCAGGCCTCGTCTTCCAGCACAACCCGGCCACCGGGGACCGGCGCACCGCCGGGACGGCCGCCTCACTCATCGGGATCGAGGCCGCCACCGAGGCTTGGGAGGGCATCACCGACGAGACTCCCGAGCACGAGATCGAGTCGCTGCGGACCTGGCGCGAGGAACGGATCCACGCCCTGCGCATGGCCCACGCCATCGTCTACGGGTGGGGCGGCATCCCCGTCCCTGTGGAGCGGCGACGAGCTCGCCCAGCCCAACGACCCCAACTGGGACACCGAGCCCGGCCACGAGGCCGACTCTGCGCTGGGCTGGGCGCCCCCGCCTCGACGAGGCCCGGCTGGCCAACCGGCGCGACCGCTCCACCGTCGAGGGGCGCGTCTTCACCGACCTGGCGCATATGGCGCGGGTGCGTGCCGGCCTGCCGCAGCTCGACGCCGCCGTGCGCACCCAGGTCCAGGACGTCGACGACCCCGGGTGCTGGTGACCTACCGCGACCACCCGCGCGGCAGCTTTGTGGGCGTGTACAACGTGACGCCGCAGTGGCGGTCGGTGGCCGCCGACCAGCTGGCCCGACTCGGGGTCATGGGGGCCACCGACGTCCTGACTCGACACGGTCCCCTCGGGTCCACGTCACCGGACGCGGGGCGGGGAGGGCGCGCCCGTGCCGCCCCACGCCGCCTGGTGGCTGGTGCGCCCCACGGACTGAGACGGACCAAGGTCCCGGCACGGAGTTGGGTCCCGGGCGCCGGACATGCATCATTAAGGACGTGACCCGCCGCAGCCTCTCCGTCTCGACACCCGTCCCTGATTCCGCAGCCGGTTCTGCGACCACGGCGGTCACCGAAGCACCCGCCGCCCAGGAGACCGCGCTCGTCTCGACGGCGCTGGACTCGGCCACGCCCGCCGCCCTGCTGGCCGGGGCGATCGACGTCGAGCAGGCGCCCCGCCCGCTGAGCGTCTTCGACCTCATGCGCATCGGCATCGGCCCCTCCTCCTCCCACACCGTGGGTCCCATGCGTGCCGGTCGGGCCTTCAGCCGTGCCCTGGCCGAGGCGGTCCGCCCGGGCGGTGCGGGGGCATCCGACGGCGAGTGCGCCTCACCGTCCCTCGGCGCAGGCCTGCCGCAGCCCACTCGCGTCACTGTTGAGCTCTCACGGATCGCTCGGCGCCACAGGCCGCGGGCACGCCACCGACCGCGCCGCCGTCATGGGCCTGGCCGGCTACGAGCCCGAGACCGTCCCCGCCGTCGTGTGCGAGTCCCTCATGGAGGAGGTCGAGGCCGCCGGAGAGCTGGTGGTCGACGGCGTCGGCCCCGTCCCCTTCAGCCCGAGCGCCGACATCCACTTTCCTGCCCGGGCGGGTCCTGCCCTACCACGTCAACGGCATGACCCTGACCGCCTACTGCGCCAGCGGCGCCGAGGTCCTGCGCCGCACCTACTACTCCGTGGGCGGCGGCTTCGTCATGGAGGACGTCGGCGCCCCCGGGGCCCCATCGATCCAGGCCCTGGCGACCGCCTCCGCCACCCAGGTCCACGCCACCCCCGCGCCCTTCCCCTTCACCACGTCGGCCGCGATGCTGGCGACCTGCGAGCGCGAGGGCCTGAGCGTGTCCGACGTCGTCCCTGGCCAACGAGCTCTCCGCCCGCAGCCGGGAGGAGGTCGCGCTCACCTGGACCGCCTGCGCGCCACGATGCGCGCCTGCATCGAGGCCGGCATGAACGCCGAGGGCATCCTGCCCGGCGGACTCGGGGTGCGCCGGCGCGCCAAGGCCCTTCACGAGCGGCTGCGCGCCCAGTCGAGTGGCCCGGCTGCTGCCTTCACCATGGCCGATCCCCTGCGCGGCATGGACTGGGTGGACCTGTTCGCGCTCGCGGTCAACGAGGAGAACGCCGCCGGGCGCCGCGTCGTCACCGCCCCCACCAACGGCGCGGCCGGCATCGTCCCGGCGGTCCTGGCCTACTACGAGCGCTTCATCCCCGGGGCCGACGACGACGGCGCCCGCCGCTTTCTGCTCGCCGCCACCGCCGTGGGCGGGCTCATCAAGACCAACGCCTCGATCGCGGGGGCCGAGGTGGGCTGCCAGGGGGAGGTCGGGTCGGCCTCCTCGATGGCGGCCGCCGGCCTGGCTGAGGCCCTGGGCGGGACGCCGGCCCAGGTGGAGAACGCCGCTGAGATCGCCATGGAGCACAACCTGGGGCTCACCTGCGACCCGGTGGGCGGGCTCGTCCAGATCCCCTGCATCGAGCGCAACGCGGTGGCCGCCGTCAAGGCCATCAACGCCGCCCGCATGGCCCTGTGGGGCGAGGGACGGCACGCCGTCAGCCTCGACACCGTCATTGAGACGATGCGCCAGACCGGCGAGGACATGCTCGCCAAGTACAAGGAGACCTCCCGCGGCGGCCTGGCCGTCAACGTCGTGGAGTGCTGAGGAGTGCATCTCTATGTGTGACAACACGGATTGACGCGGCCAGTCGGGCGGTCCTTGAGTGTGACTCAACTATTCCGGAGTACGGTGCAGAACGTAAGTCTAAACAACTGAGATGTCAGCGCATGGGAAACTTTAACTACATTCTTATAGCCATTGCTGTTGCTGTCGGCCCCGCGGTGAGAGTGTATTTAGGGCGCAGAAACTCGAAACGATACTCGGTCTCCACTGAGGGTGCCGTGAGGGTGCGAGCCCCGAGGTTTCCGTTAATTGCCGTTATCATCCTAGCGCCCGTAGGGATTGCTTTAAATGTCGTTGGGGTGTTCTGTCTGTGGTTTTCTATTCAGGCCTGGATATATTCGCAGGATACCTCTCTGTTCTCATATGAAGACACTGCCTGGGTCTTCTTGTTGGCTCTGATGTCCCTCGCCGGCGGCATCTTCCTGTCATCTTTGTCGTATCTCATGATCATGTCTCTGAAAAATGAGTATGTCGAGACGGGAATTGATTACGTTGAGAAGCGCGGACGGCTTGGTAAGGTCACTCGGGTATTTTTCAAGAAATTTCCCGTACGATTATGACGTGGATTCCGAGGGAGGTGTGTTGACGGTCGGGGCGGCGGACGGTCGCGAGATCTCGTTTGAGGTGGACTATTATCGCGGCGATTATGTGATGGCTGCCATCGCAATTCGGAAAGCCAATGGTCGTTGGTTCGATCCGACTGATGAAACCGTCCATCAACGACTTGTTCAGATCGCTTCTGACGGGACGGCAAGGCGCTATATCAAAGCGCATCCGCGCGATGATGATCTGAGCGTGTCATGTGGTTCCTAGTGTCGCGCTGGGCTTGATCGGCCCCGTCTTGGTGCGGTGCGCGCGTTCGTAACCGGCTTCCCCTTCACACGCTGTATGGGCAGGAGGGGCTGGGAGATGTGCGCATGGCGCTGTCGACGAGACCGATGGCGCGAGTGAGTCGCTCGCGCTGGTTGGAGAGCGCCGATCGGTGATCGTTCAGCAGGGCCTTGCGCTCCTGTGCGCTTGCTCGGATGAAGCGCCTGATCTGTTCCAGGGTGAATCCCGCCTCCTGTGCGCGTCGCACCGCCGTGGCCCGGCTGAGTTCTTCAGGGCGATACCGACGGTGCCCGAGGGAGTCTCTCGCAGGATTTAGGATCCCCTCATCCTCCCAGTGCCGTAGAACGTGTGCTGCGATTCCTGTCTCACGAGCCACGTCGCCGATCCGCTTGCCTTGAGGTCGGCCTGAAGGGGGAGTCTGGTTGTCATGACGATTCATCACCTCAACTGTGGCACACTCCACCCGCCGAGCCAACTTCTTGTGAATGGTCGAGGAAGTCTGACCGCTCCTGCGACTCTCGTATGTCACTGCCTTGTGGTACAGACGGGAAAGTACTGGACTCTTGTCGATGCAGGTCTGGGATCCGCCGACCTGCGCAACCCCCGCGATCGCTTGGGCGATACTTTTCTGCGTAGAGTCCGCCCCGCCCTCAACCCCGCAGAACCCGCGATCACGCAGGTTCAGGCACTCGGCATCGATCCGCACGACGTGAGGAGCATCGTCCTGACCCATCACGATGTCGATCATGTGGGAGGTATTGCAGACTTCCCTTTGGGCGAGCGTCTACGTGTCACGTGCTCAGATGGACCTCATCATTCCCGCACTGCGCAAGGATATGGTGCGCAGACTTCATCCCGTTCAGTGGTCGCATGCACCGCAGTGGAAGCCTGTCACATTGTCGGAGACGTGGCGCTCGCGCCCCTCTTTCAGGCTCAACGACAGCCTGAGTCTGGTGGCGCTTGATGGGCATATTGAGGGGCACTGCGCAGTCGTCATTGACCGGGAGAACAAGCCCCCTCTTATTCATGCCGGTGATGCGGTGATGGACGTCAAGACCGAGCTCTTCGGTGGACGTGCTCCTCTGGGGCTCAGGGCCTTCCAGCACATGACGCGGACCGATGCTCGAGCGTGGCGAGAATCAAGATCCTGGCTCAAGGAGTGCGTGGAGGACGGGATTGATGTCATCTGCGCTCACGAGCCTCATCCGCGTCTTTCCGGAGCTCGCTGAAGCAGGCTACTGATCATCTGATCAGCGAGAAGGAGCCTTGCGATGATGTGAGGGGTGGGGGCCGCAGCGTTGCGCTGCGGCCCCCCACCTCAGTTCCCAACCCGGGTCAGCTGCTCTGGGCGGTACTGGACTGGTTGTTCGACTGGCTGTTCTGGTTGCCGGACTGCTGACACCACTACCGTGGAGGGCTCACTGCCCAATGCCTCGATTGCTGGAGCCGAGGCGGGGTGCCAGGGAGGGTGGCTCGACATCCTCGATGGCGGCGGCCGGCTTGGCTGAGGCCCTGGGCGGGATGCTCACTCAGGTGAGAAAGCGGCCCGCATGGCCCTGTGGGGCGAGGGTCGGCACTCTGTCAGCTCTCGACATCGTCATTGAGACGATGTGCCAGACTGGCGAGACATGCTCGCCAAGTACAAGGAGACCTCCCGCGGCGGACTGACCGACAACGTCGTGGAGTGCTGAGCAAGTGCTGCGAAACACATATATTGTGTCTAAACCCCGTATTGGTTTGGGCGTGAGAGTCGACGCCTTTGACGATTACGCAAACGTCGATCAGCACTAGGTCTGGGCGCTTGAATGGAAGTGAGGAAAGGGGTGTGTTGAGGGCTGTTTGTCGAGGTTCCTGCAGTTGTTCTTTTGACGACTCTTCGATAGGTAAAGATGAGCGGATAATATCAGCTTCGCGCTCCAGTCCAGCTTGCTCAAGAATCTTGGCAGCGTCTTCGGCGCCCAGTATTGCTGACATTCCGTTCGTCAAGCGAATCCCAATTCTCGTCAATAAAGTAGTCTCCGTAGTATGTTCTTCGTCCAACAAGAGTTCTCCATAACACTAGGCTAGTGAAGTCAAGGTTGGTATAACTATCAGTCTCCCTATCATTTAGATCGTAGTATAAGCTGGCGGTGATGGGAGTTTCAAGAATTTCAAGTAGCCATATGAGTCCAGACTCGTTAAGTGTGTGCGAGACGCAACTTGATCTGTCGAGAACCGCTGAAGCGGCTTCATGGAGCACTGCTCGGCCATCGTCAGAGACTATACGATAGTCGAGCAGTGCTGACACAAAGGGCCGTAGAATATCAGGAGATACATCGCCATTGTTTTGTCTGGTGCGTAAAAGCATGTATAAGAACGCTGCTGCAGCCTCCTCCTTGGGTACGTACTTCAGTAGTTCTGAGTATGCCTCAGAGGTCAAAGGGGTGACCGGCTTAAGTCGAGATTTTATGCAGTTGATGGCTATATCGATTGCCGGAGGGTTAGGAATGCTTGAACTGTCGCTAGACGTTCCAAACAATGGTGGACTTAAGTGGCTATAGAGACCAGGAATTAGTGTTTGTAATTCATTGGCGGGGATTTGTTCTTCTGGATGCCGGTTGATGATAAGTGAGTCAATTAACGATTCGACAAGACAGTGAAGTGCGTATCTTTGGGTTGGTTCGTGATGGATACTGTTAGCCGAGTTGACGGCCTCGCCCAGGGAAGCCGTCGAATAACGCAGACTTAGCGGCTTGTCGGGGGAGTGTCCATTATGAACAGTTTTGGCGATCTCTCTGTACGTAATAGCGGGCAAGGTGACGACCAAGGGAGAGTCATCTTGCTGTTGAACTTGAAATAAGAATGTACTAGATCCTCCAACTACTCCAAAAGGATGGCTTTGAGGGAGTTCGTCAACGTTAGATAGAGTGCCACATTTGCGAAGAAGTGCGCCTCGTTGTGTATCGTGAGGCAGCGAGGTTGGGACGCTACTTCGCACTAGTTGATCCATTCTGAGTGAGTCGATACGCATCTGCCTCAATAGAATTGCTCGGTGTTCCATACTAATTTCAGAGTTAATGAATCCAACAAATGTGTCATGCCGACCCTGCATGATTTGCTCGAATGCCTCGAGCTTGTGTTCCTGTATCCTGGACCAAGTTAGAGATATCCACAACGAAGGATACTGCAGATACGACCATACCCATTTTTTCCTATCCCGCAGTAGCCTATGTTGAATCACCCATGAAGTACGCAACTGTTGGCGCAGCCATTCCCTGGAAGATACTGTCACCCTGAAATATTCGTCCTGCTCTTCTCTGTTCGGTAGATTTAACCAGAATTCTATGTAGTGGTTGTGATATATGCTGGACAAACTGTCTTTATCGTACTCTCTTGACGCAAATATAGACCTAATTTCGCCACAAGCATCTATTTCGACATCCATTCTGATTTCATTCTTAACTTGGTTTGGCTGAAATAGATGCACCATTGATTGCCGAAGTAGTGATAGGAAATTGAATAACAACACGATGCCAACAATGGTTAAAGCTGACATCCATAGGGATAGCAGCAGCGCGTGAATGTCGACAGCACTCCAGTCTGGAGTCGAGATGTCTGTGGTGTCGAATACCCTAAGAATGAATGGAAATGCGAGTGATATCAACTACAAGAAGATTGAAGATTGGAGTCCAAATACTGTCGCTTGTGATGGAGCGATAAATGAGATAGCTAGACAGGAACTCTCCGAAGTATGTCCCGCCTTGCTTTCTGTCTCTCACAGCGTTCGCTGCGCTGCTGGTAATGAAAACAAGGACGGCTAATAATACTGGAGCATTGTCACTTAGGATTATAGATGGCGAGTTTTTGGCTTTTAAAAATAGCTCGCCATGGCATCCATTGCTGGTGTTTCGCAATGAAGTATGTTAGAAACGAGGTTACTGCAAAGACGATAACTTGGCTTAACCTGCCCAGCCCTAAGGTGATTGTAGTTTCGTTCAGTTTCCCTAAAGCTATGCCTAGGCGACGTCGAATGCGAGGGAGTTTCCTTCGATACAGGCGATATGTTATTGTGTAAATGATCGCTAGTCCCGCAATTTTCAAGGTCATGTTTGCGAGTTTATCAGAATTTTAACTGTTTCGTTGCGGTTATTAGTTAGTTTTCTTATAAACGTATTGCTGACGAGGTGGGGGCCGCAGCGTTGCGCTGCGGCCCCCACCCTCAGTTTCCAGCCCGGGTCAGCTGCTCTGGGCGGTGCTGGACTGGTTGCTCTGGTTGCTCTGGTTGCCGGACTGCTGGCCCTGCCCGCCGCCGGGCTGACCGCCCTGGCCGCCCTGACCACCGGCGCCACCATCCATGGGGCCGCCCATCCCGGCCGACAGCGCCGAGGCCGTCCCCGTGGCCGAGCCGCCCGACGACGTCGCCACCGTGTACTGCTGGCCCTCGGTGAGCCCCAGCACCGTGATTGCCTCAGCCGTGAAGTCCACCTTGACCGAGGCCACCTGTGCCCCGGAGGAGTCCGTGACGGTGAGCGTGTCCCCCGCGCTCACCGACGGCGAGCCCGTCAGCCCCACGAGCTGGGTCTCGCCGTTGGCGTCCACCGAGCCGTCCATCGCGCCGGCCTGCCCCGAGACCACCACGATCCCGCCCTTGACGTAGGCCGAGCCGTTGAGTCGATACCGTCGGAGGAGGCGTAGGAGACCTCCACCTCGCCGCCGCTGATCGTGAGCACCGAGCCGTCGTCGGACTCGAGTCGGCATTCTCGTGGCCCCTCGATGACGTGGTCGCCGTTGGAGGCGTTGATGCCGTCGTCGCCCGCCGCGATGGACAGCTCCCCGCCGGCCACGTTGACGAACGGTGCCTGCAGCCCCTCATCGGCCGCGTTGACGGTGACCTTCCCGGAGTCCTGCGTGTAGCTCACCCCGGCGTTGATGCCCTTGGGTGAGGGCGTCGAGGAGTCCGCCGTCGACTCCTGCCCGGGGGGAGCCTGCTCCTCAACGGTGGCGTTGGCCTGGCCGCCGCCGGCCGTGATCGTCAGGGTCGTGTCCTTGACGGTGACGTCCGTGGTCGCCGAGATCGCGTCGTCGGTGGAGGTCAGCGTGATGCTCGCCTTGCCCAGGGAGATGAAGCCCTTCGTCTCATCGTCGCCCTCACTGGACTTCAGGGCGTCGCCGCCGGCCTCGACCGTCAGCGTCCCGGACTCCACCACCAGGTAGTCCTTGCCGCGCAGGCCGTCGTCGGCGGCCTTGACCTTGATGGTGGCGTTCCCGGTGATGATGAGGCCGTTCTTTGAGGAGATGCCGTCCTTGTAGGAGCCGGTGACGTCCAGCTGGCCGGTCCCGGTGATGGTGAGAGTGTCGGAGGAGAACAGGGTCGCGGTGGCCTCTTGCCCCGAGGCGTAGCTCTGGCCGTCGGTGAGCGTGTTCTTGGAGTCCTGGCCAGGATCACGATCGCGTTGCCGGCGTCCTGGATGTCGATGGCCGGCCCGTCCGAGCTCGTGATGCTCGCGCCCTTGAGGACCAGGCGCACATCGGCCTTGGGGGCGTTGACGACGATCCGCCCGTTGCTGAGCTCACCGCTGAGGGCGTAGGTGTCGCCGCCGCTGATGGTGACGGTGCCCCCGTCGACCTTCACATTGCTCGACGCCGACCCGCTGGCCGAGGCCGACGACCCCGACAACGTGATCGTGGTGGCCGACGACGTGTCCGTGGTCCCGGCGTCGTCCGCGGAGCTCGAGGCGTCCTCCACCGAGACGTTGGCGCCCAGGATGTCGGAGACGCTCGCGCCGGTCGACGCCGTGGCGACAGCTGAGGAGATCGTCGTCCACGTCGTGTCCGACTCGCTCGAGCTCGAGGCGCTGGCGTTGCCGGAGGCCGAGGAGGTCGAGCAGCCGGCCGCCAGGGCGATCGCGGCCAGGAGCGCGACGGCTCCGGTCGCGCGGCGGCGGAGTCGGTTCAGGGTCTTGGTCGTCATCGTCGTGGTGGTCTTCATGGTTTCTGGGCCTCTTCTTCTCGGGTTCTTCTCGGGTCCGGTATCTGATCGTGGGTGGTCTGGTGCGCGGCGCTCAGGCGGCGCTCGCGGTGGTGCGGGTGGCGCCGATGCTCTCCAGGCTGGAGCGGTCGGTGCCGAACAGGTCGGCGAGCTCGTGGGTCAGGGTCCGGTACCACCGGTTGGCGGGCAGCTCGGGGTGGAGCAGCCATGCCGGTGGCGTACTTCGAGATGCGGGTGGGGCGGTGACCGGCGTCCCACAGGGACGCGGTCCGCAGGCGAGGGCGTGGCCGGGTTCTTCGTCTCAACGACGGCGATATCCGCCACCGCCACCGGCTCGCCGTCGTCGATGGCCGCGGTCAGGTGGGCCGGGCGCAGGGCCTGCGGAGCCCCGGCGCCGGCGGCGGCCCTCGTGCGGGCCCCGGGCGTCAGGCGTCGCCAGGTCAGGGCCGTGTCAATGGTGGCCCGGGCCTCGGCGTCAGGCAGGTGCAGGGTGGTGCGCTCATAGGTGGTGGCCAGCACCGGCCGCAGCGCGGCGGCGATCTCCCGGGCCGCGGCCGGACCAGTGACCCCGGTGCTCGCCAGGCAGACGGCCACGAAGGAGCGGCCCGGGCCGGTGAGGCGGGAGGTGTCGTCGGGGTGGTAGCCCTGCGCCGCTTGACGGTGGTGCCGCGCGCGCCGCGGGTCTTGACCTCCAGGAAGCACAGGCCGGTATCCAGGTAGGTGCGGGTGCGCACCTTGAAGCGCCGACGCCGCTTGCGGGCCGCGAGCATGAAGGCCTCCAGCCCCGGGGTGTCGAAGTAGGTCGAGGCGTAGGAGAACCGGCGCCGTCCATCGATGTCCAGGACCCGGGCCTCGGAGGTGAGGTCGCCCACGAGCTCCTGCGCGCGTTCCAGCGGCACCAGGTACTTGCGGTCCACCCGGGTGAGCAGGCCGGCGGCGCTGTTGAGCTCAGTGAGGCCGGTCGAGGCCAGGTGGTCGGTGCTCAAGGGGGCCGACGTCGGAGCCTGAGGCCCCGCGGAGGAAGCGGCCGGGAAGCTCTCTCAGTTGTCATCGAGGTCTTCGTGGTCATCATCGGGGTCCTTGTCTGTCCTGGTCTGTCCTGTCGGATTCGTTCGGGTGGCCGGTCACTGGGAGGCCATGGCCGCGGAGGAGGCCGCCTGGTTGCCGGAGCCGGCCGTGGGCGACGCTGCCGACTGCGCGGCGGAGCGGGTGACGTACTGGGCGGCCGGCGTCATGGTGAGGGGCTGGGTCTCAACGTGCTGGGGGCGGGCGTCGGTGCGCGGCGCTCAGGCGCGCGCCGACCCAGGGCTGAGCGATTTGCGCCTCTCGGGTGACGGCGCCGGTCGGTTCGACTGCCGGCTGCGAGGCGGGGACGACGTCGTCGGGGGCCGTGGCGAGCTCGAGCTCAGCGGAGGTGTGCCGCGGCACCCGGAAGCGGACGTCGACAATGGTGGTGTCGTTGACCAGGGTCGAGGCGCTGGACCTCCACCGAGCGGACCTGCCCGCCCAGGGTGCGCTCCAGGTGGGCGATGAGTGCGGTCTCGTTGGTGATCGCGTGGTCGAGGACGATCACCTGATGGCGGTTGCGGCGCATGAGCGCGGGGTGGTCACCGACCCACAGGGCCGCGACGACGGTGCCCATGAGGGCCGCCACCATCCCGATCGGCGCGGTCTGGATCCCGCCGAGCAGGCCCAGGGCCAGGGCCGCGAAGAGTAGGCCACCTCGTGCTGGGCCAGCTCGGTGGAGCGCAGACGGATGATGGACAGGACGCCGAAGAGCCCCAGGCCCAGGCCGGCCGCGACGCTCGCCGTCGACAGCAGCAGGGTGACGGCCAGGACGCCCACGTTGACGCCGATGTAGGCGGCCATGAGGTCCTTGCGCGAGTGGCGTGGGGCGTAGAGCGCCCCGACCAGGACAGCGAGGGCGATCAGGTCGGCGGCGATGTAGGTCAGGGTGGTCAGGCTCATCGGGAGGCTCCTGTCGGGTCATTCGGACCGGTGACGGGGCCTGACCGCGGGGTGGCAGCGAGGGGTGAGCCCTCAGCGCGCCGCGGCGTTGTGCGGCTCCCGTCCGGTGAGAAAACAGTCAACGGGCGCATTCCATGAGCGGGCTGTGAACAGGGGCATGGGGAGGCATGACTTGTCCCGCCACGGCATGAGGCGGCGAACAGCGTCTCCGGAGGCGGGCGGTGCCCATGACCTCCGAAGGCGCTGCTAAAAGGCGGGATGGGAGCGTGACGCCTGCTGCTCAGGCAGCGAGCTGACGAGACTGGGCCTGACGCCAGTAGCGCCCCAGGTCCCGCTTGATGGTGCGGTTCCACCGGTTGGTGGGCAGGTTGGCGTACAGCAGCGCCATGCCGGTGGCGTACTTCGAGATGCGGGCCGGCCGATGCCCCTGATGCCACAGGAGGCGGTCCGTGGGGGAGGCCGTGGAGGGGTTCTTCGTCTCAACGACGTTGAGGTGACTTACCGAGACACCCTGCTCGAGGCGCTTCCCGTCGGGGCCGAACAGGTCCCAGGTGAGCTGGGTGTCGAAGGTGGCGCGGGCCTCGTCGTGGGGCAGGTGCAGGGTGGTGCGGCTGTAGGTGGAGTCCATGACCGGGACGAGGGCCTCGGCGATCATGCGCGCCTCGTCCGGGGAGCAGGTGCCGGACTCCACGAGGCGCTCGATGACGAACAGGCGACCATCGGGTGTGACGCGGTCGGCGTCGTCGGGGTCGTACTTGAAGCGGTCCTTGACCGTGGACTCGCGTGAGCCGTTGGTCTTGACCTCCAGGAAGCACAGTCCGGAGTCCAGGTAGGTGCGGGTGCGGATCTTGTAACGCCGACGGCGCTTTGCGGGCCGCCAGGAAGTAGGCGTCCAGGCCGGGGGTGTCGAAGTAGGTCGAGGCGTAGCGGAAGTGGCGCAGGCCGTCGATCTGGAGGACCTGCGCTCGCGGGGCCAGGTAGTCGATGACGTGCTGGGTGTCGCCGGGGGGTACCAGGTACTTGCGATCCATGCGGGTCAGGAGGCTCGCCTCGGAGTTGAGCTCGGCGAGGGTGATCGTGTTGATGCCGTCGGTGTGCAGCACGGTGCAGTCCTTTCCGGGATCAGGGAGTCACGAGGTGGGAAGCCGGTGCTGCTGGGTGGCAGCGGTGACGGGGAGGCGGCGGTGGCTGCGTGGTCAGTACGCCGTGAGCCCGTGGCGGGTACGCCGTGGGCACGCGCGATGTCTACGTGGCGGCACCGCCGGAGTGGTGAAGCCGGCCGGTCAGTTGTAGTGGGGCTGCACCATGGACGGTGGGGTGCTCACCGGAGCGTGCTGCTGGGAGGCGGGCTGCTGGCGGTGACCGGTGATCCAGTCGTACCGGGGTGGGGCGGTGGCCGCTCTCGCGGCGCTGTCGGCCACGGGGACCTCGGGCCAGAGCTGCTGGTTGGTGGGCTGAGCCTGAGCGGGGGCCTGACTGAGAGCCTGAGGCGGAGCCTCCTCGACCAGATGGGGAACCTGCGGCGTGCCTTCCTGATGCACCTGGGCGACCTGTGGCTGAGCCGGTTTCACCGTGCGGGACCAAGGACGCAGCCGGTAGTGGACCTCGACGATGGTGGTGTCGTTGACCAGGTCCAGGCTCTTGAGGTCGACGCTGCGCACCTGGGCGCCGAGCAGGTCCTCGAGCTCGGTGATGAGCTCGTTCTCGTTGCTGATGGCTCGGTCGAGGGTGACGGTCTGGTTGCGGTTGCGGCGCATGAGTGCCGGGTGGTCGCCCACCCACAGGGAGGCGAGGATGAGGGCCATGAGGATGGCGACGATGACGAGGTGGCTCTTGATGCCGCCCAGCAGGCCCAGGGCCAGCGCGGCGAAGAAGTAGGCCACCTCCCCCTGGGCGAGGGAGGAGGAACGCAGGCGGATGATGGACAGGACGCCGAAGAGGCCCAGGCCCAGGCCCGCTCCGACGTTCTGACTCGTCGACAGCAGCAGGGTGACGGCCAGGACGCCCACGTTGACGCCGATGTAGGCGGCTACGAGGTCGCGGCGACCGTGCCGCGGAATGTAGAGGGCTCCGACCAGGAGCGTGAGGGCGACCAGATCGGCGCCGATGTAGGCCAGTGTCAGTGGTAGATCGTGCAACACCTGCTGCATGAGGATGTCCTTGGGGGAGGTGGGTTGGGAACCGTATTATTACAATATCATAACGATGAATCGATCTGTGTAAAAGATGCTAGAGCGTGAGTCTCTTACTCGGTGTGAGGCTGCATGCTCCGGATACTCCGGGTACATCCTCGTGGCTCTGCGACTCTCGTCGACCCTGCGATACGACATGAGCGGAAGGTGGCGACCGGAACAATCACCTTCAACCACTTCTGGCCCCGACTGCTTTCTGGGTGTTTACTGAAAGTGGCGACACGCCGAACGGGCATGTCTGAAGGGGTGAATTCTGCGTCTTCATCCCCAGGCCTGGGGGTGGAGCGCCGACGGTGGCCACCCCTGCCTGTGGTTAAGGGTCCCGAATAGATGTCGCACCCGTGCAGGACCATCGTTGTGCGGATTGCGGAGATGGGGGCGAGCGTCGCCGAGGAGGCGTTCACGGACTGTCTCCACCAGCCGTCCACAGTGCGGTGAACGTTTTCCACAGAGGGGAGGGGTGGTGTGCACAGGGCCACGTTGAACACACTATCTTGGGGTGATGGACCCAGGTCACCCCAAGGGGTAGTGTCTTGCTCCGCGGGGCCGTTCTGGCCTCCCGTGAATGACAAGTGTGTGGTGCCGCCGGCGCAGTCCCTGCCCAGGGACGGGCCGCAGTCACCGCCACCCGACCCTGAGGAAGAGACGGACATGGCGATCACCATCTACAGCAAGCCCAACTGCGTCCAGTGCACGGCCACCTACCGCGCCATGGACAAGGCCGGCCTGTCCTACGAGACGGTGGACATCTCCTTGGACGCCCAGGCCCTCGAGCAGGTCAAGTCCCTGGGGTACGCCCAGGCTCCCGTCGTCGTCGCCGGAGAGGACCACTGGTCCGGCTTCCGTCCGGACAAGATCAAGACCCTCGCCCCTGGCCGTCGAGTCCGTCGCGGTCTGAGGTCGCGGGGGCGCGCCGTGAGCAGCGGGCCTCTGCTGGTCTACTTCTCCTCCACCTCGGAGAACACGCACCGATTCGTGGGCAAGCTCGGCTTCCCGACGGCGCGCATCCCCCTGAGGCGCACGGAGCCGCCGCTGACCGTGGACGATGAGTACGTCCTGGTTGTGCCCACCTACGGTGGCGGCTCCGTCAAGGGGGCGGTGCCCAAGCAGGTCATCGCCTTCCTCAACAACCCGGACAACCGGGCCCTGTGCCGAGGCGTCATCGCCTCGGGCAACACCAACTTCGGCCAGGCCTATTGCCTGGCGGGTGACATCATCGCCAGCAAGCTGGGGGTGCCGTTCCTGTATCGCTACGAGCTGCTCGGCACTCCCACGGACGTCTCACGCGTCAAAGAAGGATTGGAAGACTTTTGGCAGACACGCTGACGGACACCGGCTCTGAGACCGTGTCCTCCCCGGATCTGGACTACCACGCGCTCAACGCGAAGCTGAACCTCTACGACGCGGACGGCAGGATCCAGTTCGACGCCGACCGTGAGGCGGCCCGGCAGTACTTCCTCCAGCACGTCAACCAGAACACGGTCTTCTTCCACGACCTGGAGGAGAAGCTCGAGTACCTGGTCGAGGAGGGCTACTACGAGGGCCACATCCTGGACAAGTACTCCCCGGAGTTCGTCAAGACCGCCTTCAAGGCCGCCTATGCCCACAAGTTCCGCTTCGAGACCTTCCTGGGTGCCTTCAAGTACTACACGTCCTACACGCTCAAGACCTTCGACGGGAAGCGCTACCTGGAGCGCTTCGAGGACCGCGTCACCATGGTGGCCCTCACCCTGGCCGACGGCGATGAGCAGCTGACCCTCGACCTCGTCGACGAGATGATGTCCGGCCGCTTCCAGCCGGCCACCCCCACCTTCCTCAACGAGGGCAAGGCCCAGCGCGGAGAGCCCGTCTCCTGCTTCCTCGTGCGCATCGAGGACAACATGGAGTCGATCGCCCGCGGCATCAACTCCGCCCTCCAGCTGTCCAAGCGCGGCGGAGGAGTGGCCCTCCTGCTGAGCAACCTGCGGGAGATGGGCGCCCCCATCAAGCGCATCGAGAACCAGTCCAGCGGCGTCATCCCCGTCATGAAGCTGCTGGAGGACTCCTTCTCCTACGCCAACCAGCTCGGGGCCCGCCAGGAGCGGGGCCGTGTACCTGCACGCCCACCACCCCGACATCATGCGGTTCCTGGACACCAAGCGTGAGAACGCCGACGAGAAGATCCGCATCAAGACCCTCTCGCTGGGCGTCGTCATCCCGGACATCACCTTCGAGCTGGCCCGCAACAACGAGGACATGTACCTCTTCAGCCCCTACGACGTCGAGCGCGTCTACGGCATGCCCTTCGCGGACATCAACGTCACCGAGAAGTACCGCGAGATGGTGGATGACGGGCGCATCAAGAAGAAGAAGATCAACGCCCGCACCTTCTTCCAGACTCTGGCCGAGATCCAGTTCGAGTCCGGCTACCCGTACGTCATGTTCGAGGACACGGTCAACAAGGCCAACCCCATCAAGGGCAAGGTCGTCATGTCCAACCTGTGCTCCGAGATCCTTCAGGTCTCCGAGCCCAGCGAGCTCAACGAGGACCTCACCTTCGCCCACGTGGGCAAGGACATCTCCTGCAACCTGGGCAGCCTCAACATCGCCAAGACGATGGACTCCCCGGACTTCGCCCGCACCATCCGCACCGCCGTGCGCGGCCTGACCGCCGTCAGCGACCAGACCCACCTGCCCAGCGTGCCCTCCATCGATCGGGGCAATCACGAGTCGCACGCCATCGGCCTGGGACAGATGAACCTCCACGGCTTCCTGGCTCGCGAGCGCATTCACTACGGCTCCGAGGAGGGCCTGGACTTCACCAACGTCTACTTCGCCAGCGTCCTGTTCGCCGCCCTGACGGCGTCGAACGAGATGGCCGTGGAGCGCGGGGAGAGCTTCGTGGGCTTCGAGGACTCGACCTACGCCAGCGGGGAGTTCTTCGAGAAGTACGTGACCCAGGACTTCGTGCCGGTCACCGAACGCGTCAAGGAGATCTTCGCGGCCTCCAGCGTGCACGTGCCCACGCGTGAGGACTGGGCCGAGCTGGCCGAGAAGGTCAAGAAGGGCGGCCTGTACAACCGCAACCTGCAGGCCGTTCCGCCCACCGGCTCGATCTCCTACATCAACAACTCCACCTCCTCGATCCACCCGATCGTGGCCAAGGTGGAGATCCGCAAGGAGGGCAAGATCGGCCGCGTCTACTACCCGGCGCCCTTCATGACGAATGACAATCTCGACTACTACCGGGACGCCTACGAGATCGGCCCCGAGAAGATCATCGACACCTACGCCGTGGCCACCCAGCACGTGGACCAGGGGCTGAGTCTCACGCTGTTCTTCCCGGACACGGCCACGACTCGCGACGTCAACCGCGCCCAGATCTACGCCTGGCGCAAGGGCATCAAGACCCTCTACTACATCCGCCTGCGCCAGGCCGCCCTGACCGGCACCGAGGTCGAGGGCTGCGTCTCCTGCATGCTGTGAGCCGGAGATGTTGGGGATTTTTAAGAAAGTGGAAAGGATCTTGAGTGGGCCGCGTTGCCTACGGGGATGAAAGTATTCGCCGCTCTGGCGTTCCTGATCCGGTGTACTTGCTAGGCGCATATATTGCTGATGAAGACCAATTTGATCTTGCCGATGCGCTCTCCGTGTATGTGCGTCAAGACGGAAAACTACACTGGAGAGCTCATACTCCTCGCGCGAAGCGAGCGGTCTGTAAGACTATCAGCGAGTATAGTGCGAAATATCTTGTTGTTGCAGCCTCTCCTATTCCTGAGGGGAGGGGTGAGGAGCGTGCTAGGCAGCAGGCGTTGCACTGTTTAAGCGTGATGCTTGAAGGGGATTTTGGTGTGGATTCACTTGTCCTCGAAAGAAGGCAGCGAACTCAGGATGAAAAAGACAAGAGGACGATTTCCTTGGCTCAGCGTAATAAGGTGTTGACGCCGGGGTTTCGTTTGACTCACAGGTTTGGTCATGAAGATAAGCGCCTATGGGTTCCTGATCAGGTGATCGGAGCGCTGGGCGATCATCGGGCTGGCTCAGATGCTGGCGATAACTGGAGCATGATCGCTGACCGCGTGCGGGTGGAGGAGATTGATCCCAGTAGGTAGCGCGAACGCCGGGCCCACATGACGACACGGGTGCACCGGCGCTTACTTCCACTCCGCGCCGTAACGCGGCGGCACGTCAACTATACGCCAGCAATGCCGCTATTGCCAGCAATAGCGGCATTGCTGGCAATACCACATAGGTCACACGTCTCCGCCCGTCTTTGTGGTGCTGTCGTTGCCTGCAGGTGACGACTCCTCGGTGTGACGACGCAGATCGCGCACAGTGGTACGCGGATCCTCGTCGGCCGGGAATCCGGGCGGTGCCAGTGTGTGTTCGGCAGGGGGTCGGTGACTGTGTGCCAGGAGGAGGCCGTCGCGCTCATGCTGGTGCGGGCCGAGGCGCTAGTCGATGTCGTCAGCGTCGTTGACGTCGTCGTCGGAGCCGGGTTCGTCCTTGGGGTTGCGCCATACTTCGTCGCAGCGGTGGACGCTCGTGGCGATGAGACGGGCGTTGGGCAGGTCCACTGTGCGCACCCAGTGACCGGCGTCGAGGGCGTTCTTGCCGAAGTCCCTCGTGTCGGTTAATGAGCCGCACCACAAGGACCTCCTCAGGCACATCGATATGGATGAGGAGGTCGATCCGCTCTCGTACTGCGCCCCAGCCGCGCGTCTCGAGCGCAAGGTAGTTGCCCTCGGTGACGACGACGCCGGTGCCGGAGACGACGCCCCCAGCCGACACCGACTCGTGCAGGTCCCGTCGGTAGACCGGGACGAAGACCTGAGGAGCGCCGTCAGCTCGCACCCGATCCAGGGCTGCCAGGTAGCCCTCGACGTCGAAAGTGTCCGGGGCGCCCTTGCGGTTGCGGCGCCCCAGGTCGTCCAGGACGGTGTTGGACAGGTGGAAGCCGTCCATGGCGACGAGCCCGGCGAAGAGGCCGGCCTCCTTGAGTCGGCCTTCCAGGTCTGCGGCGATCGTTGACTTCCCCGAACCGGGAGCGCCGGTGAGTCCGACGAGGAGGCGTTGGGGTGTGTCGTCGGCCGCCAACCGCTGCATGAGCTGGTCGACGAGGTTGCTGACAAGGGTGGAGGTCTCACCCACCCGAACCGTGGGGCTCATGGAACTATTATCTCAGTCAACTATCTGACTGAGGGGCGGACGCGGCATCTGTATCCATTGTGATGCCTGGGAGACCGAGCGCCGGGGAGCAGATGTGGTGGAGCAGTAAAAAGAGGTAGGCGGATGTCGGCTCGCCTACGGCCTCGCCCGGGTGGGCTGCGCGGCGGTCATACATGTTTGTTGTGGGGCGGGGGTGCCGAGGCGGAGGCCGTTGACGGCGACGTGGGGGATGGGTCAGTGGCGTGCTTTAGCGGCTTGAGACGTGATGGCCGCAAAGTTGTGACCGCCGATGTGTCCTGCATCACTGAACAACACCCTTGAAGAATCTAAATTCAGGCAACTGTAAGTCAATTCTCATAATCTTCTCGAAAGGTCGCCCGTGTCCGCCATCCCTATCCCCAGGGTGCTTGGTACTCCTAAGCGCGCGGTAGGTGCTCTTGTCGCACTTGTCGCGCTCGTCGCCGCACTCTTGACGGTCCTGCCTACGCAGGCCCGAGCCGCCATCAACCCGAAGATCACCGTCTCCGGCCTGTCGCTCGTGGTCTCCAACGCCAATGGCGTCGAGGAGCCCGACAACACCTCGGTCAAGGTCGATGACATCCTCAAGCTGAAGTTCGCCTGGGATGCCCGCAACGCCAGCGCCAAGAGTGGCGACTCCTTCCAGATCCAGCTGCCCAAGCAGTTCCGCAACCGGGAGAGCCTCTCCGAGCCGATGAAGGTCTCCCACGAGGGTGCGGAGCACACCATTGGCGAGTGCGTGATGGACGACCACGCCATCACCTGCACCTTCAACAGCACTCTCGACACCATCGTCGGCCAGGGCTTTACTGGACTGCGGGGTGACGGGGCTGCGCTGTTGCTGGCATCTCAGGCCAGCGACTCGGCCAATGTGACGTTCGACGCCAACGGCAAGCAGACCGAGGTGCCCGTGCCCGGCGGCAAGATTGCTGAGAATGTCGGACATGCACACGAGCCGCAGTGGATGAGCAAGTGGGCCGCTGACATCACCAGCACCTCCAAGGTGGTGGACTGGGAGGTGACCTTCGGGCCTGACCAGGTCAAGAAGGCTCTCGAGAAGAACGGTCAGTCGCTGACTGTGGACGGTAGGACCCGCTCGACCATCACCTTCTCCGACCAGCTGGGTCCGGGGCAGGTCTATGTGCCGACTAAGAGCGACTGGAAGCTGAAGATCGGAACCGCCCAGGGGCGGAACTACATCTACGGTCAGGTTACGGATGCCAGCGGCACCGACCAGGACACCAGTCAGGGCGACTTCGACCTCGATGTCGCCATCCAGGGCAGTACCGCCACCATCACTGTGACGGGCCCCTTCGCGCCGCGGACCAACTACCACATCTATTACTCCTCCACTCCGTCCACGGCCGACGGCGTCGTTCAACCTGGCGTGGAGTACACGAACAAAGCCTCTGTGGTGGGGAGCGGCCTGGAGCACACCTACTCGGTGCACTACAGCAAGTCCTTCACCATCAATGTTGAGATGAAGCCCGGATTTGGTGGGCTGGACATCACCAAGCTCCTCACCGGGTCCGAGACCGGCAAGGTGCCGGCCGGCACCACCTTCGAGGTGGGCATCAACTACACCCTGCCCGGCGGTGCCACCGTGGACACCTACCCGGGATGGAAGGCTCCGGGGACCGTCAACCAGGCTCGCACTGGTGGTGCCACCTCCATGACCGTCACCGTTGGTGAGAAGGCCGTGTACAACGGCACCTTCCCGGTTGGGACGGTCCTGACCCTCGACGAGGATACGACGACGGCCTCGGCCACTCCTGCCGGTGTCGCTTGGGGCAGCCACACCTTCGCAGTAGGCGACCAGAACACCAACAGCCTGACCATTGAGGACCAGAAGTCCACGGCCGTCACGCTGCGCAACTCCGCCGACCCCGCCGCTGCGGAAGAGGGTGACTTCACGGTCACCAAGGCTCTGGCCGGTGACGGTGACTTCAGCAAGTCCGCCTTCGAGTTCACCTACACCTGCACCGATGGCACCGAGGGGTCGCTGACGGTGACTGGAGCCGCGACCTCGGAGAAGTCCAAGAAGGTCAAGGCCGGATCGACCTGCACCATCACCGAGAACAGCGCCAAGGCCGGTCAGGACGGCTACACGCTGACCGCCCCGGCCGCGCAGACCGTGGCGATCACCAAGGACCAGACGGCCGCGGTGACGATGACCAACACGTACGCCCGTGACATGGGCACCTTCTCGGTGACCAAGGTCGTCACCGGTGTCGAGTCGGTGGATAACGAGTTCGCCTTCTCCCTACACCTGCGACAACAACGTCAAGGGCACGCTGAAGGTCAAGGCCGACGGGTCGGTGGCCTCCGGGCCCGAGCTGCCTGTGGGCACCAAGTGCACCATCGCAGAGGACGCTCAGTCCGCTCAGGTCGAGGGGTACGCCTGGGAGGCACCCGCCTCCCAGGAGGTGACCATCAGCGAGAAGGAGCAGGCGGTGCTCGTGACCTTCACGAACGCCTACACCCCTGAGCCCAAGCCTGAGCCCTCGCCGTCCCCGACGCCGGAGCCCTCGCCGAGTCCCAGCGAGACCCCGACGCCGGAGCCCTCGCCGAGTCCTTCGCCGTCTCCGTCCCCCAGTGAGCCGGCCTCACCTTCACCGACGCCGAGCGAGACCCCGACTCCCAGCGAGACCCCGACGCCGGATCCCTCGCCGAGTCCTTCGCCGTCCCCGACGCCGTCTCCGTCCCCCAGTGAGCCGGCCTCACCTTCACCGACGCCGAGCGAGACCCCGACGCCTGGTGAGACTCCGGATCCGAGCGAGTCCTCGACGCCGGTGCCCAGTGGGTCGCCGTCTCCCCAGTCCGAGCGGTACCCCGACGCCGAGCGACCCTGCCACGCCTGGCGCCCCCTCCTCGCCGAGTGCTACTCCGCCTGCTGCACCTAGCGGGCCGGCGAAGCCCCAGGAGCCCTCTGGGGGGCCGCTGGCCAGCACTGGTGTCAGGATTGGTCTGCCGCTGGGCATCGTCGTGGTTGCCCTGATGGGAGGGGTTTGCTGGTGAGCCGCCGCCGCGCCTGACGTCGGCCGCCGGCCCCCACCTCTCACAGGGATAGTCCCCGGGCCCACCTGAGTTCTGCACTCAGGTGGGCCCTGGGCGTCTTGCACTCCAAGAGCCGGAGAGGGAATGATCCCCATCCCGTGTGCCGGAGCGGGACCTACGGTGGCACCATGGCTCATCGTCGACGCAGCGTCATCCGTTTCCTCCTCACCGCCATCGCCCTGGCGCGCACGGGTACGCCGGTTCGTTGCTGATGGAGTGCGTAGGCCGACAAGATTCTCCGCGACGCAGGACTTTGGTGAGCATTCGACGTCGTGAGGTCCTGGCTTTAGGGACCGCCTCTCTTGCTTTCGGCGTGGTCGGGTGCTCGCCCATTGCTCTCGCGCGCAATAGACGGAAGCGGAAGGTGCGTCAGTACCTCTCCGGGCTTGATGTGGTCGCATCCGTTCAGGTGGACGTGCTCCTGGAGTTCTTAGCGGCGGATCATTGGATCGTGAATGTGGTGCTCAAGGGCAATCCGTCCGCGGAATCAGTCGCAACGGTTGTGGGCGACGCCTACGCCAAGGTGCTGAACCTGACCGGGGCCAACGAGGTGAGGATGGTTGTCACCTGGACGCAGGGTGAGACCTCCCTGTTCTGCTACCTGCCGATGAAGGATGCCGACAAGGCGGCATCCGCCACAGTGGAGGCGGTGTCGTCCGGAATGGAACGAGTGCAGATCGAGGAGGAGAAAATATCCTTCGAGTATCGAACTATTGAGAGTCTTCCGGATCGTTTCATCCCGCCGTCCACCTCCCCGGTGCTGCGCCTCGGATCACTCAAGATCGAGCAGAGCATTCTGGTCGGACGGTCGCACTGCTTCGTCTCTCACGCTAAGGGCAAGGACCTCGCATCCGTACCGATCAAGCGTGCACTGGAAGCCATTCCCTCCGACAAGCGATATGGGGCGGTCGTGAGCCTGGAGGCGGAGGACAGGGACCGCCATCAGACCCGTCTGACAGTGAGGGGGCTGGGGCAGTACGGACAGGATGTGGATAGTCCGTCCGCCGCTGCGGTTCTGGCCACGGTCCTCGGTAATCAGGTGCTCCAGCGGGTGGAGCTGACTACCGCGGTGAAAGACAGTAATCAGCCCACCATGGTCGCCTTCGACATGAAGTCCGGCGCCGTCGTCGGCCAGGGCGACCCGCCTGAGCGGGGCGCGGTCATCCTCGCCGCTGCCCAGCAGGCGGTCGCCTCCCAGTCCTGATGGGACGGCCCCGAAGGCGTCCCTGCCGTAATTGCATATGCCGGACATCAACTTGGTAAGGGGACTGAGATCGATGAGTGTTCGACGTCGTGAGGTGCTGGCGTTAGGCGTCGCGTCTCTTGCGTTCGGCGTGGGCGGGTGCTCGCCGTTCGCTGTTGCGCGTAACAAGAAGAAGAGGAAGATACGCAAGTATCTTTCCGGGCTTGATGGCGTGACATCTGTTGAGATGTATATCAGTCCGGACCTCATGTCCGATGATCGCTGGTCTGTGACCGTGCAGCTCAAGGATGATCCTGCGCAGGACTCAGTCCTCGCGATCGTTCGCGATGCCCGCAATGAAGTAGTGAGTCTGGCTGATAGTGACGACGTGAGTCTTGAAGTCAGATGGGTTCAGGGTACGACATCGATGTCCTGCTCCCTGCCGATGAATGACCCCGAGAAGGCGGTGTCAGCCGCCATGAAGGTGGTCTCTTCTGACATTGAGAGCGTGGGACTCACCGAGGAGAGCATCACGCTTCGCTATGATGAGTTGCAGACCCTTCCGGATGGCTTCATCCTGCCGAAGACGTCTCCGATCGTGGGTGTTGGCTCACTGAGGGCCGAGCAGGATATCACGGTGAACTCCTTGTATTGTGTCGTCACGCACTCCAGCGGTGTCGATCTCACTTCTGTGCCGCTCAAAAGAGTGCTGGATGCTGTCCCCGCGGATAAGCGATCCGAGGGAGCGTTCGTGCATCTGGATGCGGCTGATGCCGTCAATCATCGGCCCGGTTTGATCGTCAATGGACTGGGGACGTATGAGGACGGCGTGGACGTTGCGTCCGCCGCTGCGGTTCTGGCGCCGGTCCTCGGCAACCAGACGCTTGAGCGGATCGAGCTGGGCACGCAGATGAATGACAGCCACGAGTCCAAGACCGTTACCTTCGGTATGAAGTCCGGGGCCGTGGTCGGCAAGGGAGACCCGCCCGAGCAGGGCGCGCCCATCCTCGCCGCCGCCCAGCAGGCGGCTGCCTCCTCGTCATAACAGTTGTTCCAAGGGAATTGCGGTCAGTCTGCGCCCAGCTGGAGCCGGTCCCAGGATCGGAGGGTGACCCAGGCGCCGATCGCGGCGGTCATCACCGGTGTCGCCAGCAACGGCGTGCTGACCTCCGTCTGGTGCGAGACCCACACGATCGGGACGGACCACGGGACGTAGGAACCGAGCCCGAACCCTGCGGCAAGATTGGCGACGACGAGGATCACCAGCGTGAGCCCGATACCGGCCAGGTAGCCGCGCCACCGCGTCGCCGCCCACATGACCGGCAGCACGCTTGCGCCCAGCAGAGCGGCAACGAGCATCAGTGTCGTGCAGCACCCGGCGGCCCCCTCCGGTCCCAGGCCGAGCAGCAGCCCCGCCGTTGTGAGCGCTCCTGCTTCAACAGCTCCCAGGATGGTCGCCCAGATCAGAACCACCGCCATCTTCGCCGCCGCGATGATGCCCAAGCGAGACGGAATCGCGAACAGGCCGACGACGGTGCCGTCGATGAACTCCCGCCCCGTACTCCATGACATCACCACGCCCACAGCCAGGAGCATTGTTACGCTCACACTCGTCGCCCCCAGGGCCGTGTAGCCGTCCCAGCCGGGCGAGGGGCACCATTGAGGCGGCCTTTCGACCCAGATCAGTATCTCCGGCGTGCATCGCGGCGGCGTACCCGCCGACCGTGGTCGCCATGACCAGAACGAGGGCGGCTGCCGTCGCTACGCGCACGACCGTGCCCCGAGCCAGCTTAGGGTCTCGAGGCCGATCACGACCCCGACGGTGCTGCGATCCATGGCCATTAGGGGACCTCCGTTCGTTCGCGATTCGCCTCCGTGCGGGCGTCCGGCCCCGCCCCTGACTCCAGGACAGTGCTGTCTGCGGCCGGGTCCGCCGCCAGGACGGCGTCGAAGAAGACTCTCTCAAGGTCGGTGCCTCCGGGGCGGCCGGGTTCCTCAGGCACGATCGTGTCGATGATCCGCCCCCGGTGCAGGACATCGACACGGTCCGCGATGCGCGTGAGCTCATCGAAGTGGTGCCCGGTCACCAGCACCGTTCCGCCGCGCCCGGTCACCTCCCGCAGAAGATCCCTGAATCCGACGACCGCCAGCGGATCGAGCCCATTGGTCGGCTCATCGAGGACGACGACGTCCGGTTCATGCGCCAGGGCGCCGATGAGCCCCGCTTTCTGGCGCGTACCCAGTGACAGGCGGCGTGCGGGCATATTGAGCCAACCGGTCAGCGCCAGCGCCTCACTCATCCGTTGCACTGCCCGCTCGGTGCGCTCAGGATCGGCGCCGTGGAGCCGGATGGACGCCTCGATGTTCTGCCGAGCCGTGAGCTCGGGGGTAGGAGAAGGGCCTCTCCACCAGATGGCCCACCCGCCGCCAGACATCCCTGGGGAGGAGGCGATGTCGCGGCCGTGCAGAAGAACCCTGCCGGCGTCGGGACGCAGCATGCCCAGGATGACGCGCAGAGCCGTGGTCTTCCCGGCGCCGTTGAGACCCACGATGGCGCGACACTCGCCGTCGGCGAGTGAGAGGCAGAGGTCGCGCAGAACAGGCTTCCCGCAGGGGCGACGTGGACGCCTGCAACCTCCAGGGCCGCTGGTGCTGTACCGCTCATGCTTCCCCCAGCAGGCTGAGAAGGCCCCTGACTGAGGGTTGCTGCCGCATCGGCCGCACCGGTGTCGGCTGCATTGCTCTCGCCGGGCCCAGGCGAGCAGGAGGCTGCTCGCCGCTCCCATGACGGCTCCGGCCGCGGCCCGCGCCGCCGCGTCGTCCACCCCGGGAGCGGCAAGTGCCGCGGCGATGGCGCGCTCGGTCTCCTGACCCGCGGTTCGCACGGCGGCCGCCAGCGACGGGGTGAGGGCTGCCAGCCGAATGCGTTCATGGAACTCTTGGGAGGACATCTCCTTGCGCGCCGACTCCTGACTCGTCGCCGCAACGAGGCCCCGCACGGCTCGGGTCAGTGGCTGCCACCGCTGCGGCTGAGCGCGCACCGCCTCGGCGATGAGCGGATCGAACAGGTCGCTCACCACCACGGCCTCCTTGGTGGGGAAGTGGCGGAAGAAGGTCATGTGAGAGACCCCGGCGGCCTTGGCGATCGCGGTGACCGGGACGGCGTCGAACCCCTGCTCGGTGAACATCCGCAGTGCGGTGCGCCGAAGCAGGTCGGCGGTGGAGGCGCGTGGGCTCATGCAGAAAATGTTAGTCACCACATTATGTGAGTCAATAACGTCTCTGGTCGTCCTCCCGTCCGAAGCCCCCGACGGCAGGAGCGCGGCGGGTACCACAGTCGCCAACCGGTCGGGCGTCACTGCCGGCCGGCGGTCTCGTCGGTAGCATGAGGCCAGCGCAGCCAACCCCGGGAGGAAACTGATGCACGAGCCCATCAAGCTGGTCGACCGCGTCCAGGCCATCAACTGGAACCGCCTGACCGACGACAAGGACCTCGAGGTCTGGGACCGCCTCACCGGCAACTTCTGGCTCCCCGAGAAGGTGCCGCTGTCCAACGACGTGCAGTCCTGGGCCACCCTCAACGAGGCCGAGAAGAACATGACCACCCGCGTCTTCACCGGCCTGACCCTCCTGGACACGATCCAGGGCACGGTCGGCGCGGTCTCCCTCATCCCGGACGCCCGCACCCCCCACGAGGAGGCGGTGCTCACCAACATCGCCTTCATGGAGTCGGTCCACGCCCGCTCCTACTCCTCGATCTTCTCCACCCTCATCTCGACGGCGGAGATCGACGAGGCCTTCCGCTGGAGCGAGGAGAACGAGAACCTCCAGCGCAAGGCCCGCATCATCCTGGACTACTACCGCGGCGACGACCCCGAGAAGCGCAAGGTCGCCTCCACCATGCTGGAGTCCTTCCTCTTCTACTCCGGCTTCTACGCCCCCATGTACTGGTCCAGCCACGCCAAGCTGACCAACACCGCCGACCTCATCCGCCTCATCATCCGCGACGAGGCCGTCCACGGCTACTACATCGGCTACAAGTACCAGCTGGCCGTGCGCGAGTCCTCGCCCGAGCGTCAGGCCGAGCTCAAGGACTACACCTTCGAGCTGCTCATGGAGCTCTACGACAACGAGGAGCAGTACACCGAGGACCTCTACGACGAGCTCGGCCTGACCGAGGACGTCAAGAAGTTCCTGCGCTACAACGCCAACAAGGCCCTCATGAACCTCGGCTACGAGGCGCTCTTCCCGGCCGACGCCGTCGACGTCAACCCGGCGATCCTCGCCTCCCTGTCCCCCAACGCCGACGAGAACCACGACTTCTTCTCCGGCTCGGGATCCTCCTACGTCATGGGCACGGCCGAGGCCACACAGGACGAGGACTGGGACTTCTGAGCGCATCCGGGCGGAGGTGGGGAGCACTTCCCCGGGTGGTCTCCCCATAGTGGGGGAGAGCGCGCGTGGCACACAATTTCGGTGTTCGCAGCGCGCCAGAAAGGAACTCCCATGCGCTCCACCGTCAAGGTTCTCTCCACCATCGCCGCCGTCGCCATGGCCGCCGGACTGTCCGCCTGCAGTGAGAAGGACACCGCCAAGCCCTCATCCGACGGAGCCGCCGCAAGCAGCTCCACCAAGGAGGACTCGGGTTCCACGGCGTCCTCGGACTCGACCTCGTCCAAGGACTCCAAGAGCTCCGAGGGCAAGGATGGGACCACCAAGTCCGGCTCCAAGATCCTGGAGATCAAGCCGGTGACCTTCAAGGACGAGCAGATCGGTCTCACGCAGACCTGTGACAAGGCCATTGAGGACTACCCGGCACCGAAGTTCAAGCAGAGCACGGGTGGCAGTGATAGCGGCACGGCGTACCTGCTTCACTGCACGCTCGAGTTCAGTGGAGACTTCGGCTACAGCAGCACGCTCTCAGATTCCGCGTCGCTCCAGGACAAGGGGGACTCCTCCCTCAAGGCGGACGATTATGGGAGCCTGCTGGAGGATGATATGAAGGATGACGGCCTCAAGGTCCTCGGTTCCGATGACCTCGGTTCTCGCAAGGTGGAGGGCTGGTTCGGCTTCGCCTCCGCGGGGCAGACGGCCAAGCTGAAGCCCTTCTCCGAGGGCACCACCACCATCGTCTACGACCGCGCAGCCGGAAAGGGCATCCAGTCCGGCAAGCAGTACGAGGCGTACACCGACACCCAGGACCTCGTGCTGAAGTAGATCAGATGACCTTCTTCCCTCGGCGGTCCTGAGACTCCCGCCGATGCTATTCCCCGGCTGCCGCGTCCCCCGTGCCCACAGGTCCGAGGGGCGCGGCAGCGTGTGAGGGGGCGGCTTGCGGCGGTTCGGCCGGCCTCCGGAGTCCCTCATCTTCGGTAGCGTGCTGCCATGACGTCATCCGAGGTGACTCGCCCCCGTCCGACGGCGCCGCCGGTCTACCGGGACGGGCCGTCCAAGATGTCGGAGGTCGACGCCCGCTCCTGGAGCGTCGACGACGTCCTCGACGCCGTCTTCTTCGCCATCGCCGCCGTCGCCACGCTGTGGCTGGCCTGGCTGCTCATCGGCTCGGGCTGGCACCTCGATGCGGTGCTCGTGGTCAACTCCCTGCTGTTCTGGGCGGTCCTGGCCTACCTCGCCCTGCCCCGCCTCCACCAGGTCCTCACCTGGCTCTACGTCCCCGACTACTTCATCGGCCGCACCCGCACCCCCGACGGGCTCCTGGGCGACCCCGTCAACCTCGCCGTCAAGGGAGACGAGGAGGACATTCACGAGGCGATGGTCGCGGCCGGCTGGGTGCGCGCCGACCCCATCACCCTGCGCACCTCCTGGAGGATCGTCATCTCCTCGCTGCTGCGCCGCTCCTACCCGGCCGCCCCCGTCTCCAACCTCATGCTCTTCGGGCGCAAGCAGAGCTTCGCCTACCAGAAGGAGGTCGAGGGCAACCCCGCCCAGCGCCACCACGTCCGCTTCTGGTACTGCCCGCCCGGCTGGTCGCTGCCCGGCGGTGGGCACGTGGACTGGCTGGCCGCCGCCACCTACGACCGCGCCGTCGGCCTGAGCGTCCTCACCCTCCAGGTCACCCACAAGATCGACGCCGACATCGACATTGAGCGCAACTACGTCGTCGACGACGTCCGCTGGGCCAACGAGGCCGCCGAGCTGGAGATCTGGCCGGACTTCTTCACCTCCTACCACGACAGGAACGGGGAGGGGACCGGGTGGTCACCGACGGCTCCCTCCACGTGCTCGACCTCAACGAGGTAGTGCCCGGCTCCGATTCCGGGCTCTCCCTGCAGCAGGCCCGCCTGGCCGACCTCGAGGCCCGACGGCGCCGTCCCAGCCAGCTCGTCATCGCCCTGGTGCTCATCGGGCTCACGGTGGCGGTTGAGATCATGCGCGTCGCCCGCATCGACATCACCCAGGTGCTGGAGGCCGCCCCGGTCCCCGAGGAGGACCCGGGGGCGATCACCGCCGTCGTCGCCCTCATCGCCACGGTGTCCGCCGGCCTGACGCTCCTGACCGCCGCCCTGGGGGTGGCGGCCTGGCACGGGCACCCGCGCGGCCGCATCGCCCTCATGGCGACCCTCGTCCTGGGCATCGTCACTGACATGGTTCAGGTCTCCAGCCTCGGGGTCCGGCAGGCCACTCTTGGCCTGGTCGTCACCAGTGCACTGCAGGTCCTGGCCCTGCTGGCGCTCTCGGCCCGGCAGGTCCACGAGTGGGAGCGCGCCCGCAAGGAGGAGCGCCTGGCCGCCCGTGCGGGTGCACGGGGCGACCGAGCGGCAGCTAGGGTGGACTCATGAGCGAGTACCTGGCAGGACCGCAGGACAACGGCGCCGGCGGCGCGGGGCCGGCGGGTCGGTCCGGCCGGCACGCCGGCCGTGTCAGTCACGTCAGTCACGTCGACGAGTCCCGGCCCGTCGATGGCGACCGCGAGCACGTGCGCTTCGGCATCCCCTTCAACGGGGTCGTCCCCATCTGGCACGACGACGCCACCATCACCTGGCACCGGCCCGCCGACGGTACCGACCTGTCCGCCGTCCTGGGGATGGGGCTGGTGGAGTCCGAGCCCGCCCAGCCCAGGCCCCGGCCGGTTGGCAGGAGCGCGTCGAGACCGGCGTCCTCACCGACTCCGGCCGTCTCCTGCTGCTCAAGGCGGCCACGCCGTCGGGCCGCCGCGCCATCAATGACCCAGGTGAGGGCGCCCCCATCCCCCTGGAGGAGCCGCTGAGCTACGCGGAGGCCATGGAGGGGGTCTTCGACGTCGTCGGCTTCGGCATCCATATCGGCCGCGTCATGCTGCGCGCCGCCCGCGACGGCGGCATCATCCTGTTCACCCTGCGTGCGCCGCGCGACCCCGAGCCGCACCACATCCTGTCCGTGCCCGCGCAGGTCGACGACCGCGGCGTCATGAGCTTCCACCTGGGGACCCTGCAGGAGATGGAGGGCGGCGCCTGGGACTCCGCCACCCACCAGGACGGCATGGCCCTGCTCGACCTCACCATCCCCTACTCCGACCTCGTGGCCGAGGCCGGCCCCAACGGCGAGGAGGGACTCGACGCCGACAGCGTCCTGGAGATGGCGCAGCCGGTCGTCCAGTGCATCCTCAAACCCGGTTACCCCTTCGCCCTGGGCGCCTCGATACCCCTGCCGCAGGCCGACTGAAGGGAGGGCCGGGCTGAGCCGGGTCGATACTGCGCCGCGCGCTCAGGCGGCCGGCGGGGCGGTCGAGCCGCGCACGAGGAGCTCGGTGGGGATGATGACGCTGCGGCCGCCGTCCCGGGGCCCGGAGCCCGCCTGCTCCAGCACCAGGCTCACCATCTCGCGGCCGTGCCTCCTGAAGTCCCTGACGCACGGTGGTCAACGGCGGGAAGGTGTACTCGCCCACGGCCAGGCCGTCGAAGCCGACCACCGAGACGTCGGCGGGAACGCGCCTGCCTCGCTCGTGCATGGCTCGGATGAGCCCCAGGGCCAGCTCGTCATTGGCGCAGAAGACGGCCGTCACCTCCGGGTCCGCGGCCAGGCGCAGGCCGGCCTCATAGCCCGCTGCTGCCTCCCAGCCGCCGGACACCGCCTCGGGGACGTCCCTGCCGGCCTCCCGCAGGGTCCTGGCCCAGGTGGCCTTGCGGATGAGGGCGGACTGGGAGTCCTCAGGCCCGCACACGTGGTGGACGGTGCGGTGCCCCAGCTCCAGAAGGTGCGTGACGGCGTCGCGCACCCCTGCCGACCTGGTCGGCGCTGGCCGAGGGGTAGTAGTCCACGAGCGTGGAGTCCGAGACCGCCACCGGCATCGAGGGCGGCAGGGCCAGCTGCTCGCGCCCCGCCCGCCCGGCCTGCACGACGACGAGCCCGTCGATGGCCTGGTGGAGAGCCGGTAGACGGCCTCGCGCAGCTCCTCGGAGGCGGGTGCTCCACCTGGACGAGATTGACGGCGTAGCCGACGGCGGTGGCGGCCTCCAGCACGCCCGCGGTGGTCAGGGCCTCCCCGGTGCGCTGGATCCGCTGGGTCAGCACGCCGATCGTCTTGAAGGAGCCCCGACGCAGAGCCTGGGCGGCGCGGTTGGGGGAGTAGCCGAGCTGGTTCATCACGCGCAGGACCCGCTCGCGGGTGTCAGGACGGACGTGCTCCGAGCCCGCCGCCACGCGGGACACCGTCTGAGCGGAGACTCCCGCCAGGCGGGCCACGTCGCTCATCGACGGCGCTCCCTGCGCCCCTCGGCTCTGCCCCTGGCATGGCGAGAGGTTATCAGGAGTGTCAGGGGCATCCACATCCTGATGAAATGGTGACGTTGCCATAGTAGTCCACCTCGGGGGGTGGCGAATCGAGAATTTGTCGGTAGATATACCTAGCGGAGCCGGCGTCGATCTAGTATGTTAACGTCACCACGCAGGCGTCGCACTGCTGCGCGTCCTCTGTTCCCGTCAACCCCCTGGGGAGCCGAACAATGATCGTTCCGAGACACTTCGAGGACCTCGACGTCCTCCATGAACACACGCTGCCGCCCCGCTCCTACTATGTGCCCGCATCCCGTCCCATCGCCACCAGCCCCTGGAGGCGGGAGGACTCCGACCGCTTCCATCTGCTCAGCGGCCAGTGGGCCTTCCGCTTCCTGCCCAGCATCCACGAGCTGACTGAGCCCTTCTGGGAGCAGGACGCCCCCGTCACCTCAGCCGACGGCGACGAGCTCGGCGAGACGAGCCCCGCCTGCCTCCCCGGAGGGCTTTCACCACGATTCAGGTGCCCAGCACCTGGCAGCACCTGCTACGACCACCACCAGTACACCAACGTCCGCTACCCCATCCCCTTCGACCCGCCCCTACGTCCCCCAGGACAATCCCTGCGGCGCCTACATCCGCGACTCGACTACACCCCGGACCCCGCCGCCCCCAGCACCTACCTGACCTTCGAGGGTGTGGACTCCTGTTTCTACGTGTGGCTCAACGGCATCTACGTCGGCTGCAGCCAGGTCTCCCACGCCTCCGCGGGAGTTCGAGGTCACCGAGCCCTGCGCCCCGGCACCAACCGCCTCGGCCGTCCTGGTGCTCGCGGTGCGACGGCACCTACCTTGAGGACCAGGACAAGTTCCGCACCAGCGGCATCTTCCGCGACGTCTCACCTCCTGAGCCGCCCGGCCGCCGTCCTGTTCGACTACGTCACCACCACCTCGCTGGGCCCGATGGCCGGCACCGGCCTCGACGCCGGCCCGGCCACCGCACTGGTCAGGATCCAGGGCGCCTACCGGGGCGGGACCGTCCCCACCTGCGTCGAGCTCATCGACCACGACGGCGCAGTGGTGGCCGCCGGCGAGCTGGAGCCCTTCGCCGGCGACGACGGCTACACCCACCGCGCCCGCCTCACCGTGGAGGCCCCTCACCTGTGGAGCGCCGAGGACCCCTACCTCTACACCCTGGTCATCACCACGCCCGACGAGGTCATCACCGACCGGGTGGGCATCCGCGAAGTCACGGTGAGCGACGCCGTCGTGCACCTCAACGGCCGGCCCATCACCCTGCGCGGTGTCAACCGGCACGACTCCGACCCGACCACCGGGCCCGTCGTCGACCTGGAGCACATGCTGTGGGACCTGCGCCTGATGAAGGAGCACAACATCAACGCGGTGCGCAGCTCCCACTACCCCAACGACCCGCGCTTCTACCAGCTGTGCGACGAGCACGGCTTCTACGTCATGTCCGAGGCCGACAACGAGAGCCACGGCACCCAGAGCCGCTTCCTGGCCGACCCCTCCTGGGACAACCAGGTCGAGCACTGGAACGAGCCCATCGCCGACAACCCCGAGTGGACCGAGTCCACTGTCGACCGCATGAGGCTGTGCGTCCACCGTGAGAAGAACCGCCCCAGCATCATCTCCTGGTCCGCCGGCAACGAGTGCTCCCTACGGCTGCACTCCTGGAGGCGGCGCTCTTCTGGGCCAAGGACTTCGACCCCACGCGGCTGACCCACTACGAGAGCTCCTACTACCGGGACCCAAGCGCCGCCACGACTACTCCTGCATCGACCTGTACAGCCGCATGTACCCGGCCATCGAGGAGATCCGCGACTACCTCGACTCCGACCCCGACAAGCCCTTCATCCTCGTGGAGTACTGCCACGCCATGGGCAACAGCCCCGGCGACCTCGAGGACTACTGGGAGATCATCCGGGCCGACGAGCGCATGTGCGGAGGCTTTCGTGTGGGAGTGGTGCGACCACGCGGTCACCGCCGGGACCAGCGACGACGGCCGGCCGATCCACCTCTACGGCGGCGACCACGACGAGGCCGTCCACGACGGCAACTTCTGCGTCGACGGGCTCGTCTCGCCCGACCGCGTCCCCCACCCGGGACTCGCCGAGCTCAAGAACGTCCAGCGCCCCGCCCGCGTCATCGAGTACGACCAGGAGGAGGGCCTGCTCACCATCCACAACGACCTCGACCACACCGACCTGTCCCAGTACCTGCGCATCTCTTACGAGGTGCGCTGCGACGGCGTCGTCGTGGACCGCGAGGACCTCGACCTGGTGGAACCCGTCCCGCCGCGCACGAGCGTCATGCTGCGCTGCGAACCGAAGGTTCCGCCCACCGGGCGCTGCCACCTGTTGGTCACCTACCGGCTCGCCCGACCCGACTCGCTTCGGGCCGCCGGCCACGTCCTGGGCTTCGACGAGATCGCCCCTGCGCAACGCCGACAGGCGCCACCGGTGGGTCGCCTCACTCGCCGACCGCCCCATCGGCGAGATCCGCCTGCCGGTCAGGTGGGAGGGCACCCGGATCGAGGTCGACAGTGACCGTCTCAGCTGCACCATCGACACGCGCACCGGCCCTGCCCGTGTCCCTGTCATCGGAGGGCCGCGAGCTCCTTCAGCGCCCGGTGGAGCTCAACATCTGGCGGGCGCCCACCGACAACGACCGCCACGCGCGCCTGGAGTGGGAGCGCGCCCACTACCACCAGGCCGTGGCCCGCGCCTACGGCGTCGACGTCAACGAGGAGCCCGGGCGCGTCACCATCAGCGCCGACGTCGGCCTCGTGGCGCCCTCGGTCCAGCCTCGCCCTGCACGGACGGCTCGTCTGGACCCTCACCGACGACGGCGTCCTGAGCCTGAACATGCGACTGCGCCGGACGCTGGGCTTCCCCAGCCTGCCGCGCCTGGGGCTGCGCCTCTTCCCTGCCCGAGTCCATGAGCCAGGTCGACTACCACGGCCTGGGCCCGCAGGAGAGCTACGTCGACAAGCACCGCGCCAGCTACCACGGGGCCTTCAGCGCCGACGTCGTCGACCTCCACGAGGACTACATCAGGCCCCAGGAGAACGGCAGCCACGCCGACTGCAACAAGGTCGTCGTCTCCGGGGGCGGGCTGAGCCTGGCCGCCGTCGGGCCGACCCCCTTCTCCTTCAACGCCTCCCGCTACACGCAGGAGGAGCTGGCCGCGCGGCGCCGCAACACCGAGCTGACGCCGTCGGGCAGCACGGTCCTGTGCCTCGATGCCGCCATGGCCGGCATCGGATCCAACAGCTGCGGGCCCGCCCTGCGGCCCCGCTATCAGGTCGACAGCCAGGAGCTGGGGATGGAGCTCCATCTCCTGCTCAACCCCCTCATCACCCACACCAGCACTCACACCAGCACTCACAACGAGGTGAAGCCATGAGCAGCGACTCCGCCGGCAAGAAGACCGGCGCCCCCACCGCAGGAAGCGGGCTGGAGGCGGCCAGTGAGAGGAAGTACCTGACGTGGTACAACAAGGTGGGCTACGGATCGGGCGACGTCGCCGGCAACGTCGTCTACGTGCTCCCGTCCGCCTTCGTCATGATCTACCTGACGGACACCGCCGGGCTGAATGCGGGCGTCGTCGGCACGCTCATGATGGTCTCCCGGCTCTTCGACGGCTTCTCCGACATCATCTTCGGGGCGCTGCTGGACCGCACCAACACGCGGATGGGTAAGGCCCGCCCGTGGATGCTGTGGGGGTTCGTGGGCTGCGCCGCCATGATCATCGCGATCTTCGCGATCCCCACGAGCCTTGGGGACACCGCCAAGTACGCCTGGTTCTTCATCGCCTACACCCTGCTCAACGCCGTGTTCTACACGGCCAACAACATCGCCTACTCCTCGCTGACCGCGCTCATCACCCGCAACGGGGCCGAGCGCGTGCAGATGGGCTCCATCCGCTTCATGTTCGCCTTCGGGACGAACCTGCTCATCCAGAGCATCACCGTGGGCGGTGTGGCCCTGTTCGGCGGCGGCGCCGTCGGCTGGCGGACGATGGCGATCATCTACGCGCTGCTGGGCCTGGCGGTCAACACTCTCTCGGTGCTCTCGGTCAAGGAGCTGCCGCCCGAGGAGCTGGAGGGCGAGGACGAGTCCAAGGACGACAAGCTCTCGGTGGGGGAGTCGGCCAAGATGCTGGTGTCCAACAAGTACTACCTCATCATCCTCATCGTCTTCCTGCTCACCCAGATCTTCACGGCCATGCTCAACATGGGCATCTACTTCATGAAGTACGTCCTGGGGGACGAGGACCTGCTGAAGACCTTCGCCTGGTCCATCAACATCCCGCTCATGATCGGGCTCCTCATCACGCCGCTGGTGGTGAGTCGCTTCGGGAGCATGTACCGGATCAACATCATCGGCTACGTCATCGCGACCCTGGGACGGCTCGGGGTGCTCGTGGCCGCCTACATGAACAGCCTCCCGCTCATGCTGGTCCTCTCCGGGATCGCGGCCCTGGGCATGAGCTCACTGCAGGGCACGCTCAACGCCCTCATCGCCGAGGCCTCGGAGCACACCTGGCTGCGCACCGGTAAGCGCATCGACGGGCTCATGTTCTCCTGCACGTCGCTCGGCGTGAAGGTGGGCGGCGGGCTCGGCACGGCCCCTGTCCGGGTGGCTGCTGGCCGCCTCCGGGTACGACGGGGACCCTCAAGGTCCAGCCGGATTCCGCCATCCAGATGATCTACATCATGTACGTGTGGTTGCCGCTGGCGGCCAACGCGCTCATCCTCTTCCTGCTCATGCGGCTCGACGTCGAGAAGGTCAACACCCGGCTCAAGGAGGAGGCCGACGCCCGGGCCGAGGTGGCGGTCGGCGTCGGAACGACCGGCGGGGGCCCGTGGTTTTGGGTGAGGGCCGGCGACGCCGTTGATGGCGGCGACGCCGTCGGGACCCCGGCTGCCGCGGCGGGCACTGGCGAGAGCGAGGACTCGACGAGCTGAGGCTGCGCGAGCGGCTCGACTCACGGGTGGGGGCGAGACTGAGGCGACACGGACCGTGCGCCCTCGCCCCCGCCCGCCTTCCCGGGGCGGTGCGCAGGCAGCGTTCTTCTCCGCCGGCGCGCCGCCCTCGTGTTGATGGCTCTTGGCAGCGGATCCGCGTCCTTGACGGACGCCGGCTCTGGCAGGGGCTCCTGGGTGCAGCCAATATGGATACGACGATCGCGAGGTCTTGGTGATCAGATCACCACAGGCTAGGGCTTACCTTGCTTGTAGTGATCCGAGACAAATTTCGTGACCTGGAGGTCGAGTGTTCGCCAACCTGCTCATCGCCCTGAGGGAAGGCCTGGAGGCGGCGCTCGTTGTCAGCATCATCGTCGCCTACCTGGTCAAATCCGGTCGCCGCGACGCCCTGCCCAAGCTGTGGCTGGGGGTCGGGCTGGCGGCGCTGATCCCGCTGGTCGCCGGCGCCATCATGACCTGGGGCCCCAAGACCCTCACCTTCCAGGGCCAGGAGATCCTCGGCGGCACCCTGTCCTTCGTCGCCGTCGGCCTAGTGACCCTGGATGATCTTCTGGATGGGGAAGAACGCCCGCGAGCTCAAGCGGGCGAGCTGGAAGGATCACTGTCCAAGTCCCTCTCTGCAGGCAGCTCCGGCTGGGGCATCGTCTGGATCGCCGTCGTCGCCGTCGGGCGCGAGGGGGTGGAGACCGCCCCTGTTCGTGTGGGCCACCGTGCGCTCCAGCATCGAGACCTCCGCCATGCAGGCGACAGTGGGCGTCATTGCGGGACTGGCCATCGCCATCGTGCTGGGTGTCCTCATCTATCAAGGCGCGGTGCGCATCAACCTGCGCGTCTTCTTCGCCGTGACCGGCTACTTCCTCGTCGTCGTCGCCGCCGGCATCATCGCCTACGGCATCGGAGACCTCCAGGAGGCCGGCCTCCTGCCGGGAATCATGAGCCACGCCTGAACCCTGTCCTCCTACCTGCCGGACAGCACCTCGCCCTTCCACTGGCTCTACGTGCTGCTTCAGGCCATGTTCCAGTTCAACCTCCAGCCCACCGTCCTGCAGGTCGTGGGCTGGTGGGTCTACATCGTCCCGACCCTGGTCCTCCTCACCTCCAGATCACGGGCCGATGGCTCCTCGTCCGGGCGTGCAGTCGACGCCGTCCCGGCCGCCGCGAGCACCGAGGACTCTGCCGATGCCGCCGACTCCGCCGACTCGAACGACGCCGTCGAGGCCTCCTGACCACCCCGAGTACCCTCCCTCCCCATCCACGCCGCCTCTTCACAAAGGAAAGACCATGCCCATCATCAAGCGACGCAATATCCTCACCCTGCTCCCCCTGGCCGCTGTGGGCCTGGGCCTGGCCGCCTGCGCCGACAACCCCAAGAACGCCAAGGGCGGCGCCTCCGGCTCCGGGGCGGCCCAGGAGATCACGGTGACCCTCACCGACGACTCCTGCAAGCTCTCGTCCGCGTCCTTCCCCTCGGGCGTCGTCACCTTCACCATCACCAACTCCGGCACGGCGCCCAACGAGTTCGAGATCCTCACCGAGGACAAGCTCCAGATCGTCTCAGAGCAGGAGAACATCGGCCCCGGCACCACCACGAAGCTCACCACCTCCCTCAAGGAGGGCACCTACTACGCCGCCTGCAAGCCCAACATGGTCGGCGAGCTCAAGGGCGTCACCGAGCTGAAGATCACCAAGGGCGCCGCCGTCGACGTCAGCGCCGACGAGGCCAAGGCGCGCGAGACCGCCGTCACCAACTACACCGCCTACGTGCGTGACCAGGCCGGCCAGCTCCTCACCGCCACCCAGGGCTTCGTCACCGCCTACACCTCCGGCGACACCGCCACCGCCAAGAGCCTCTACCCACTGGCACGTCAGTACTACGAGCGCATCGAGCCCACCGCCGAGTCCTTCGGCATCAAGGAGGCCGGCGACCTCGACGCCGCCCTGGACATCCGCATCCAGGACCTCGCCGCCGATGCAGGCAAGGCCGTCACGGACAAGGACGTCCTCGCCAAGTGGACCGGATGGCACCGCATCGAGGCCGACCTGTGGGCCCAGGACCTCCAGCCCCTTCTGTCTCGCCGACGACGCCTCCCGCAAGAAGGTCGCCGACCAGCTCAACGCCGACACCAAGTCGCTCTACGACCTCGTCTACGGAAACATCACCGGCTCCGGCGGGAAGAAGTTCGAGCTCGGGCTCGAGGACGTCGCCAAGGGCGCCTCCAGCCTCCTCGAGGAGGTCGCCAGCCGCAAGATCGTCGGTGAGGAGGAGACCTTCTCCCACACCGACCTCTACGACTTCCAGGCCAACGTCGAGGGCGCCAAGGTCGCCTACGGCAACGTCGAGGAGCTCATGAAGAAGAAGGACGCCAAGCTCGCCGAGAAGATCACCACCCAGTTCGCGGCGGTCGAGAAGCTCATCGCGGCCCACGCATCCGGGAAGGCCTCCAACGGCCAGCCCACCCTACGCGGACTACTCCACCATCGCCGCGGTCCAGAAGGACGCCGGCGAGACCCCGGACAAGAACGCCTACACCGACGTGCAGCGCAAGTTCTCCGACGCCGTCAACGCCCTGAGCGAGTCGTTGTCCAAGGTCACTGGAACCGTCCTCTGAGGCATCGGCGCCAGAGCAACCCGGACACCCCGGAAGGAGACAGCAGTGAGTGGCAAGCCGACCGACGAGTCGGACACCTCCCCGGTCGCCGACAACGCGGCCCAGGACGAGACCGCGCAGGCGCAGCAGGAGTCGCAGGCCCCCACGTCGGAGGGCCCGGGTGACGGCTCTCCGGCCTCCGACGCGGCGGAGCAGTCTGAGGACGCCAGCACGTCCGACACGGCTGACGAGCCGCAGAAGCCGGAGAGGGCGGATGAGCCCGTGAAGCCTGGACAGGCCGGGAAGCCCGCCACCAAGGGCACCAGCCGCCGCGCCATGTTCACCGGTGCGGGCCTGGGAGCCGCGCTCGCGGGCCTGGCCGGTGTGGCCGGCGGACGCGCCTGGGAGGCCTCCCGCCGGCCCGAAGACGCCATCCTCACGACCTACCCTTCCGGGTGACCACCAGGCGGGGATCACCACGCCCGCCCAGGACAACATGTTCACCGCGGCCTTCGACGTCTCCACCACCGACGTCGAGGAGCTCAAGACCCTCCTGTCCGACTGGGCCGTGGCTGCCGAGCAGATGGCCGCCGGCGAGCTCATCGGCGGCCAGCCCAGTTCCAACAAGCAGCTGCCGCCCAAGGACACCGGCGAGGCCTGGGGCTACAAGCCCAACGGTTCGACCATCACCTTCGGCGTGGGCAAGGGCCTGTTCGTCGACGCCGACGGCAAGGGACCGCTTCGGCCTGGCCGCCAAGATGCCCGCCGTCCTCAAGGAGGGCATGCCCTCCTCGCCGGCGACCAGCTCCACGCCGCCCAGTCCGACGGCGACCCTGCTCGTCCAGGCCTGCTCCAACGACGCCCAGGTGCGTCCACGCGATCCGCAACCTCACCCGCATCGCCTTCGGGACCGCCGCACTGCGGTGGAGCCAGGTCGGTTACGGGCGGACGTCGTCAACCTCCGTGGACCAGGAGACGCCGCGCAACCTGTTCGGCTTCAGCGACGGCACCAACAACATCAAGGCCGAGGACTCCTCCGACCAGCTCAACAAGCACCTGTGGGTCCAGAAGGGCGACGACGCCGCAGCCGAGTGGATGACCGGTGGCACCTACTACGTGGCCCGGCGCATCCGCATGCTCGCCGAGATCTGGGACCGGCTGCGGCTCATCGAGCAGGAGCAGACCATGGGGCGCGACAAGCGCTACGGGGCGCCGCTGAGCATCGCCAACCCCACGAAGTCCTCCGAGGAGTTCACGGCCGTGGACTACAAGGCCAAGGACGACCAGGGTGAGACGCTCGTGCCGGCCGACGCGCATATCGCCGTCGTCTCACCCGAGCAGAACCAGGGGCGCCGGATGCTGCGCCGCGGCTACAACTACACCGACGGCTCCGACTCCCTGGGGCTGCTGCAGACCGGCCTGTTCTCATCGCCTTCGTGCGCGACCCGCGCACGAACTTCTACCCGATCCTGGACCGCATGACCAAGAGCGACGCCCTCCAGGAGTACCTCAAGCACGAGGCCTCGGCCCTCTTCGCGATCCCCCCGGGCGTCAAGGAGGGCGAGACCATGGTGGCCGCCTCGCTCTTCAACTGAGGACGGAGAGAGGCGGCTCCGCGGTGCGGGTGGTGGTCAGTGCTCGGTGTCGGACAGTGCCTTGAAACCGGTGATCGCGAGGAGCGCCACGGTCAGGATGCCGGTCAGGGTGAGAGCCAGCGTCCAGAAGGTGGGCGACGACGTCGCCAGGAGCGGGCCGGCGCTCGTGCCGACGAACAGGATGAACCTGTTGAGCGCCATGCCGCTGCCGCGGTTGGGGGCGGAGACCTGCCCATAGAGGCTGATCATCGCCGGTACGGCCAGCGCGACCCCGGCGACGTACACGACGCTGCAGGCCACCAGGCCCGCCAGGCTCTGAGCCAGCAGTGCCTCACCGAGCATGCCCAGCGCCGACACTCCGAAGCCGAGTCGGGCCGTCCGCGCCCAGGACCACCTGGCCGCGATCCGGCCCGCGATGAGACTGAGGAACATGGCCGGCAGGGCCGCCAGCCGAATGAGGATGACCGTCGAAGGCCGCATGCCCAGCGTCTCCAGGTGGCCGCCGATCCCCGTGTACATGGCGACGAACACCATGAGCAGCGTGACGTGCGCCAGGCTGAGCGCCAGAACCGCGGGTCTGAGCGCGAGCCGGCCCAGCGACGCGAACTGCCCCCGCAGGGAGGAGGTCGATGGGCCGGAAGCGGCGTCGTGCACGACGGCGAGGACGGCCGCCAGGGCCACAGCCAGCAGCCCTCCGCACAGGGGGAAGAACCACCGCCACCCCAGGTGCAGCGCGACCAGTGAGGCCAGGACCTGGCCGACGATGCCCGCCACGAGGAACGACGTCGACATCGCCCCTGATCGCCCCGGCCCGCCTCGGCGGTGCCAGCGCCTCCGACAGGTAGGCCAGCGCCACGGGTGCGAAACCGGAGGCGCTCAGACCCTGGACCGCACGCAGGGCCGCGAGCGCCGGCAGGGACGGGGCCAGGGCGCAGCAGACGGTGGAGACGGTGAGGGTCCCCAGCGCGAGCGCCATGGTCCTCCTCCTGCCGTAGTGGTCGGAGACCGGCCCCCCAGATGAGGAAGCCCATGGCGTAGGTGAGGGCTGAAGACCGTCGACAGGGCGACTGTGGCGCTGCCGTGGAGGTCGGTCGAGATCGGGGTGAGCAGAGGGATGGCGGCGTACAGCTGGGTCAGGACGAGCAGCGCGGTGACGACGAGGGCTGCGGGGCGCCGCTGCCGGCGGGGTAGGTGGGGAGGTCGACCGGGTCGTTGACCGGGCTGACGGCTCGGGGGAGCGGGCGACGTCGGGATGCTGATCGGGTCGGTGCGCGGGAGACATGAGAGCCCCTTTCCAACGTAAGCGTGGAAATGACCCTAGTAGACTGGAAGAGAAAGTGCAACGGTAGCGTTGGAGTTTGCCGCCGGCGCTCGCGAACACGGGAGACGGAGTGCCATGGCCTGGGACACCGAGGGAACCAAGCGCAAGATCAAGGACGCCGCCACCGCCGAGTTCACCCGCCGTGGGCCCGCCGGGACCACCATCGAGCGGATCGCCAAGCGTGCGGGCGTCAACAAGGAGCGCGTCTACAACTACTTCGGCTCAAAGGACCGCTTGTTCTCCGCAGTCCTGCGCGACGAGCTGACCAGGGTGGCCGAGGCCGTGCCGCCCGCCTTCGACGTGGGGGAGGACGTGGGGGACTACGCCGGGCGCCTGTACGACTACCACCGGCAACGCCCCGAGCTCATCCGGCTGCTGTGCTGGGAGGCCCTCACCTCGATGACGAGGTCCCCGAGGAGGAGCTGCGGCGGGAGCACTACCAGCGCAAGATCGCCGGTGTGCGCAGCGGTCAGGACCTGGCGCCCTGACCCGGGACGTCGACCCCGGGGCGCTCATGCTCATGCGATCATGTCGCTGACCGGCTGGTGGTCCACCGTGCCCCAGGTGGCGCGGATGCTGTGCGGACCCCTCGATGATGAGGAGGCGCACGAGCGACAGCGCGCCGTCGTGGTCGACGCGGCCCGTCGGTTTGCCGCACCCCGCGACTGAGCGCGGGGAGGTCGGCTGGGCCAAGATGGACCCATGCGCGACCTGAACGACCTGACCCGCCCCACCGTCCCCTCCGGCGCCATCCAGGAGCGCATGACCGCCGAGACCGAGGAGCGCCGCGGCGTCGTCGGCCCTGGCACCGGCCCTGCCCGACGACGCCGGGAGCCCCCGCTGGCCTGCGCACCGCCCTGGGTGAGGTCGTCGCCGGGCTGGCCCCGCAGATCGTCGAGCTCTCCCACGACATCCACGACCACCCCTGAGACCGGCTACGAGGAGTACCACGCCGTGGCCGCGGTCGCCGATCTGCTGCGCCGCCACGGCATCGGGCCCGAGGTCGGCGTCTACGGCATGGATACCGCCCTGCGCGCCGAGATCCCCGGGGGTGGGGATGCGGACGCGGCGGCCGCGGGCCCGGTGAGTCCGCCGGCACCATCGCGATCCTCGCCGAGTACGACGCCCCTGCCCGGCATCGGCCACGGCTGCGGGCACAACGTCATGTGTGCCAACCCGTGGGCGCCTTCTCGCCCTGGCGGCCCTGGCCCGCTCCCACCCGGGCGCCCTGCCCGGCCGCGTCGTCCTGCAGACCACGCCCGCCGAGGAGAACTCGACCGCCAAGGAGATCCTGGCCGTGCGCGGCATGCTCGACGGCGTCGACGCCGCCATCCAGACCCACTCCTACGCCCACGACGTCACCCACCAGACCTGGCTAGCGTGCGCCGCCTGCGCGTCATCTTCCACGGTGTGCCGGCCCACGCCGCCTCCCAGCCCTTCATGGGCCGCAACGCCCCTGGACGCCGCCACCCTGGCCCCTGACCGGCATCGGCCTGCTGCGCCAGCAGATGCCCCCCATGGACCGCCTCCACGCCATCATCACCGACGGCGGCCAGGTCCCCAACATCATCCCCGAACGCACCGAGCTGTCCATCATGGTGCGCTCGAAGTACCTCGAGACCCTCAAGGAGATCGCCGAGCGGGTCGAGGAGGTCCTCCACGGCGCCGCCCTCATGACCGGCACGGGCGTTGAGATCCTCACCTCCGAGTACTGCAACGAGGTCCCCGTCCGGGACAACGGCCCCCTGCTGACCTCCTGGGTGCGTTCCCAGCGCGAGCGCGGCCGCGACCCCCGGGCCGCCGGGGTCCTGCCCTGAGACGATCGCCGCCGGCACCGACTTCGGCAACGTCTCCCCAGCGCGTGCCCGGCATCCACCCGCTCATCAAGGTCACCGACCGGCCCGACGTCGCCCTCCACACCCCCGCCATGACCGAGGCCGCCGGCGCCCCCACCGGGGACGCGGCCGCGCTCGACGGCGCCTACGGGCTGGCCGCCGTCGCCCTGGACTGGCTGCACGACGCCGAGCTGCGCCGGGCCGTGCGAGCCGACTTCGAGGCCACCGGCGGGGCGATCGACGTCGCCGGCTTCTGGGAGGAGTGAACCGGGGTCAGGTCGCGGGGCGACGGATGAGCAGCGCCCCGGGGTCGATGCGCACCCGCATGCCCTGCGTGGGCGCCAGCAGGTCCCCGTCGACCTCCACCAGGGCCGGCGTCGAGAGCTGGACGGCCACCTCCCCGCCGCGCCGCAGCGCCACCCGCCCCAGGGAGCGACCCGACTCGGAGTAGCGCGCCGCATAGGGCGGCAGCACCTGGCGCGCCAGCGAGCTCCAGCCCGCCAGGCCCGCCACCGTGTCGATGGCGGCGACGTCGAGCAGGCCGTCGTCGGTGCGGGCCTGCGGCAGCAGGGTGATGCCGGCCGGGAGGCGGCCGCCGTTGGCCACCAGCAGGTTACGGGCTCTCAGGCGCTCCACGCGCCGCTGTCCGGCCTCGTCCAGAAGGCTCAGCACCAGGTCCATGCGCGGCGAGCCCAGGTTCTCCATGGCCGCCAGCGCGTAGGCGCCCCAGCCGACCCTCGCCTTGAGGGCCGGGCGCGTGGAGGCCACCAGTCCGGCGTCGAAACCGATCCCGGCCACCACCATGCAGGCGTGCTCGTCGCCGAGCGTGGGCCGGGTCCACTGTCGGGGCCTGCGGGTCGCCCTCTGGATCGTGCGCACGGCCCGGGCCGCCTCACCCGACAGCTGCTGGGAGTCGGCTTGGGTGGGCGGGGCGCCCTGGCGGGCTGCTGAGGCTCGGCCCGTCAGGGTGCCAGAGCCGGCCTGTCCGCTGGGGCTGCTCCCTCGGTGCCGGGTCGGGGTCGACGTCGGATCGGACCAGGGCTCGGTCCTCACCCAGGCCAGGTCGGCGGGAAGATCGACCCCTGGGCCACCACCTCTGGCCGCGGCCCTCGGGTCTCCGACCGGCACCCGAGGTTGCGGGCCGCCAGGTTCGCCGTGCCCAACGGGACGATGCCCATCTGGGCGCCGGTGCCGGCCAGGCCGGCCGCCACTGAGCGCACCGTTCCGTCACCGCCGGCGGCCACCACCAGCCTGGCCCCGGCGGCCAGGGCCAGGCGCGCCTGCATCGTGCCCGGCTCGGAGACGCTCGTCTCCAGCCATACGGGCCGGGCGTAACCGGCCTCGTACAGCTCATCCTCCAGCCGGGAGCGCACCGCAGCGGTGGCGCGCGGCTTGGAGGGATTGACGACGACGCAGGCCAGCGGCCGCCCGGTGCGCGTCGTCGCCCGGGTGCCGCCGTCGGTGCCGCCCGTCATAAGGGCAGGCTAGTCGCCCATGCGGTCCCGGTCACGGCCCGCGAGGGCCCGGCGAGTGCGAGAGGATCGGGAGCACATGCCGCTGGTCAGGAGCGCCCCGGAGGCGGGCTCAGGCCGCAGCCGGGGCCGTGGCGGAGGAGACGGGCAGGTCGGCCTCGCTCACCAGGCGCGAGATGAGGGCGGCCAGCTGGGCGAAGTCGGCGCCGCGGGAGGAGGAGACCCGGTGCACCAGGCCCATGTGGCGCACCGGCGCCTCGTCGCCGAAACGGGCCACGCCGTACTCCGAGGAGGGGATCAGCAGCTGGAGGGCGCCCTCAGGGATGATCGTCACGCCGGAGCCGTGTGCGACCATGCGGGTCACCGTCGACAGGGTGGTGGCCACCGCGACCGGAGGCTGGGAGCCGTAGCGCTGGCACAGGGCAAGGGTCTGGTCGCGCAGGCAGTTGCCCTCGTCGAGCAGGAGGAGGGGCTGGTCGTCGAGCTCGGCGGGGCTCACGTCCGTGCGGCCGGCCCAGGGGTGGCCGGCGGCGGTGAGGACGACGAGCTGCTCGTCGAACATCGGGATCGCGGTGGTGCGCTGGAGGTCGTCCTCCAGGGCGATGATGGCGGCGTCGAGGCGTCCCTGGGCGAGCTGGTCGAGGTTGTCCCCGGTGACCATCTCACGCAGGTCCAGGTCCATCTGGGGCAGGGCCTCACGCAGGCCGTCGATGAGAACGGGGGCCAGGTAGGGCGCAATCGTGGGGATGATGCCCAGGCGCATCGTGCCGCTCAGGGCGGCGCCCTGGCTGGAGGCGGCCTCGTTGAAGGCCTCGGCCGCCAGGACGGCGTCCCGGGCGAAGGGCAGCAGGGCCTCGCCCAGGGAGGTGACCAGGACGCGACGGGTGGTGCGCTCCACCAGCTCGCCGCCGACGCGCTTCTCCAGTGCGGTGATGGCCTGGGACAGGCTGGGCTGGCTGACTCCGAGCGCGGTGGCGGCCTCGCCGAAGTGCTGGTAGTCGCACAGCGCTACGAACGCCCGCAGCTGGGAGAAGGACGGAGATGATGAGGTCGGCATGAGTTGTGGTCCTGTGGTCGGGGCCCGCATTCACAGCGATCGGCGAGCCTGATATGACGGAGTGACAGAAAATCGGAGGCAGACGACTAGCCGGGAGGAGCGGGGAGAGCGGTGCGGTGGGAGGTGTCGGCGAGCCTCCAACGCGGCGACTCGGAAACACCGTCGGGAACGATAGGGTGCACCGATTGAAATAGATTCTATTCACAGGTGGATTGCGTCGGTAGAGGGGTGTGGGTCACGTTCGCCGTCAGGAGGTGGTGCGGGCGAGGGTGAGCGTGTATGCATCACGGCTCTGCCTGCTCCGAGCCCCTACCACCCAATCTCCGGATAATTCCTGGATCTCAGTGCCCTCGGGTCATCCTGGCGGCTGGGTGGCACCGGTGAATCGACGTCGATTCCGGCCCTGTTTCGCCCTCGGGTGTCGGCTCGGCCACTCACCCGTGACTTTGATCGTCCCCCGGCTTTTCCCGTCTCCGCCGCCCGTGCCGCTCACGGCCCGGATCCGCCCGGGATGCTGCTCGAATGCTGTCTGGGGCGCGGTCCTGACTACACTCGTGACCATGATCGACCTGCGTGCGCTTCGTGAGAACCCCGAGCCCTTCCGCGCCAGCCAGCGAGCCCGTGGTGCCGACGTCGATCTCGTCGACCGCGTCATCGCCGCCGACGAGACCCGCCGTCAGTCGCTGGCCGCCTTCGAGAACCTCCGCGCCGAGCAGAAGCAGGTCTCCCGGTCCGTGGGGAAGGCCTCGCCGGAGGAGCGCCCGGCGATCCTGGCCAGCGCCAAGGAGCTGGCCGAGCAGGTCAAGGTCGCCGAGGCCGCCTCCTCGGCCGCCGCCGCCGAGCTTGACGACCTGGCCCGCCAGTTCGCCAACCTCATCGAGGGGGCGCCCTCGGGAGGCGAGGAGGACTACGTCGTCCTGCGCCATGAGGGCGGCGAGCCCCGCGACTTCACCGCCGAGGGCTTCGAGCCCGCCGACCATCTGGCGATCGGCGAGGGCCTGGACATCATCGACACCCGCCGCGGCGCCAAGGTCTCCGGCGCCCGCTTCTACTACCTCAGGGGCTGGGGCATGCGCCTGGAGCTGGCCCTCATGACGGCGGCCCTGGACGCCGCCGTCGCCCACGGCTTCACCCCGATGACCACCCCCACCCTCGTGACCCCGCAGATCATGGGCGGCACCGGCTTTCTGGGCGCCCACAGCGACGAGATCTACCACCCTGCCCGCCGACGACCCTCACCCTCACCGGCACCTCCGAGGTGGCCCTGGCCGGCTACCACGCCGACGAGATCCTCGACCCGTCCGCCGGTCCCAAGCGCTACATGGGCTGGTCCACCTGCTACCGGCGCGAGGCCGGGGCCGCCGGCAAGGACACCCGCGGCATCATCCGCGTCCACCAGTTCAACAAGGCGGAGATGTTCTCCTACTGCCGCCCCGAGGACGCCGAGGCCGAGCACGCCCGGCTCCTGGCCATGGAGGAGGAGATGCTGGCCCTGGTCGAGCTGCCCTACTGGTCATCGACACCGCCGCCGGGGACCTGGGCCCTCGGCCGCACGCAAGTTCGACTGCGAGGCCTGGCTGCCCACCCAGCAGCGCTGGATGGAGGTCACCCACCTCCAACTGCACCACCCACCAGGCCCGCCGCCTCGCCGTGCGCGAGCGCCGCGAGGGCGGCACGAGCCCCGTGGCCACCCTCAACGGGACCCTGGCCACCACCCGCTGGATGGTCGCCATCCTGGAGAACCACCAGCAGGCCGACGGCTCGGCGCGTGCCCGCGGGCCTGCGCCCCCTACCTGGGCGGCCTGAGGTCATCGAGCCCGTCGGCGCCACCGCCCTGAGGGCCGGCCCCATGAACCCCACCCCCTGCCTCCAGGCCGGGTGCCGCCCGCGAGACCGACGCCGTCAGTGACCCCTGGGGCTCTGGGCCCACCGGTAACGGCCCGGCCGTCAACCCCGCCACCGGCATCGCCCCGGCCGGCCAGCCCCTGACCCACCTGGGCGGCTCCACGGAGTACGTCGGGCACCTCGAGGACGGCGCCGGCGACACCGCAGGCACCGGCGAGCGCGTCCTGCGCCGTCGGCCCCTGGACCACGAGGAGTACCACGCCCTCGTCCAGGACCGGATGCAGGACCTCGACGCCCTGGAGGCCGCCGGCGGCGCCCGGCTCGCACCCGGCCACGGGCTCGTCGTGGCCCTCGACGTCGACGGCACCATCCTCGACATGGACGGGCGCGTCTCGGAGCGGGTCATGGCCTCCATCGCCCGCCTGCGCGCCCACGAGGTCCCCGTGGTCATCTCCACCGGCCGCGGGATCGCCGCCGCCATGCCGGTGGTGCGCCACCTGGGGCTGTCCACCGGCTGGATGGTGTGCGCCAACGGCGCCCTGACCCTGCGGCTCGACCCGGACGCCCCCGGAGGCTACGAGGTGGTCGACTCGCGCACCTTCGACCCGCGCACCGCCATCGAGACCCTGCACGCCGCCGTGCCCGACGGGGATCATCGCCGTGGAGGACCCCGGCATCGGCTTCAAGGTCTCCCGGCTCTTCCCCGACGGCGAGCTCATCGAGGACCAGCAGGTCGTCACCTTCGACGAGCTCGTCTCCCAGCCGGTCACCCGCGTGGTCCTGCGGGCCCCGGGCATGTCCGTCGAGCGCTTCTCCGAGATCGTGGCCGACTCCGGGCTGCACTCGGTGGAGTACGCCATCGGCTGGACGGCCTGGCTCGACGTCGCCCCCGAGGGCGTCACCAAGGCCTCCGCCCTCGAGGCGCTCATCGCCCGCCTGGGCACCGACTCCACCCACGTCCTGGCGGCCGGGGACGGCTCCAACGACGTCGAGATGATCGAGTGGGCCGGAGCCGGCGTCGTCATGGGCAGCGCACCGCAGTGGGTGCGCGACCGCGGCGATATCCTGACCGAGCCCGTGTGGCGGGACGGCTGCGCCGCCGTCCTGGACGCCCTCATCGAACGAGTAAGGCACCTCTGATGCGACAGTCCCCCCTCCCTGTCTCCCGCAACAACTCCATCCCCAGGAGCGCGCCGAGCACGCCGCTCGCCCCACCGGCCCGTCCGGAGGGGCGAGCGCCCCTGGCCGACGACGCGCGAGCCGTCGGCTGCGTCGGGGCGGCCGCCTCCTGGCCGCGGCCAGCACCCTGACCCTGGCGGCCGCCGCCACCGCCGCCTGCTCAGCCGGCGGGTCCGGCTCGGCGTCGGCCACCGGCTGCGCCGCCTACCAGGCCTACCAGGGCCACAAGGGCGCCACCGTCACCATCTCCAGCGGCCTGACCGGCACCGAGGCCGAGCGCTTCGAGGCCTCCGTGGCCGAGTTCGAGAGCTGCACGGGCATCAACGTCGAGCACGCCGGCACCACCGAGCTGCGCTCCCAGCTGCTCAACGGCTCGGGAGCGAACCTGTCCACCAGTGCGGGGGCCTCGCCGTCGAGCCAGGACAACCCCGAGAACCTGCCCGACCTGGCCATCGTGCCTCAGCCCGCCATGGTGGCCGAGCTCGTGGACACCGGCGTCGTCCACCCGCTGCCGAACAGTGTCAACAGCAACGTGGAGGCCGGCTGGGACCGGCACTGGATCCAGGTCGGCATCCACGCCTCCGTGCCCTACGGCGCCCCGCTCATGGTCTCGGTGAAGTCCCTCGTGTGGTACTCACCGGACGCCTTCAAGAAGGCCGGCTACGAGGTGCCCGACACCTGGGCCGAGCTGGAGGCCCTCACCAACAAGGTCCGTGCCGATCACCCCGACGGCTCCGTGACGCCCTGGTGCGTGGGCGCCGCCGACGGGGAGTCGACCGGCTGGGTGCTGACCGACTGGCTCGAGGACGCCCTGCTCTCCACCCAGGGGCCCGGCGTCTACGAGACCTGGGCCTCGCACCGGGTTCCCGTCGACTCCTCGAACGCCGTGGAGGCCCTCACTGCCGTCAACTCCCTGGTCCTGGACGACGGGCACGTCGCCGGTGGGCGCGGCTCGGTCATCTCCCGCACCCCCGTGCAGGCCGGGGCCGACCTGACCAAGGGCAGCTGCCTCATGCTGCACGCCTCATCGTCCTTCGAGAGCCGCTTCCCCGAGGGCACCGTCATCACCGACGCCGACGGCGCCAACCCGGTGACGGTCCAGACCCCCGCCCGACCGCGAGCGCCACTGCCGGGGTGACGGCGTCGTCGAAGGGCACGACGGCCCCGGCGGGTACGAAGGTCTCGGCCTTCCTCACCCCGGCGGCGGACCGCGGCTCGGACTCCGTGCTGGTGGGTACCGACTACCTCGTGGCCTTCACCCGCTCGGACGCGGTCACCGCGGTCATGGAGTACCTGACCTCCCATGAGTGGGCCCGCACGCGGGCGGCGCTGGGCGGGGTGGCGACCGCCAACCAGGGCGTTGACCCGGACCCGGCGCCCAGCGACGTCGGTCGGCGCGCCACGCGGCTGCTCCAGTCGCGCCAGACGACTGTGGAGATGGACGCCTCGGACTCGATGCCCGTGAGTGTGGGCAGCAGCGCCATGTGGCTCGGGCTGAGCCGGTGGTCGACCGGGGCGATGACCCCCAAGGAGGCGCTCAAGCAGGCCGAGTCGGCCTGGCCGAAGCAGAAGTAGCCGTCCCCCGGCGGGCGGCGTTGAGTGGGCGCGGGAGCGAGGCGCTCAAGAGCAGTCCGGAGCATTGATCCGCGTCAGACGGGTCGATAGCCCGGGATCCCCGGCGGATCAAGGAGGACCTCATGGGACTGGGATGGTTCGGCGCCCCGAGCACAAGCGTTGGCTGGCCTACGAGACGCACGCGCTGCTGCACTACGCGCGCGCCGCGCAGGTGCCCACCGGATTCGGCTGGATCGGTCAGAACGGTGAGGTGGACCCCTCCCATCCCGTCGAGCTGTGGATCACCGGCCGCATGACATTCGCCTTCTCCCTGGGGGCGCTCATGGGAATCCCCGGCTGCCGCCGCTACGCCGACCACGGCGTGCGCGCCCTGAACGGCCCCCTGCGCGACCCGGTCAACGGCGGCTGGTACTCGGCGATCGGCCCCGAGCCCGACGCCGAGGGGCGGGGCGTCCCTGATCGACGGCGAAGCCCGTAAGGAGTGCTACCAGCACGCCTTCGTGCTCCTGGCCGCGGCCACGGCGACGGCCGCCGACCGGCCCGGCGCCCACGAGCTGCTGCGCGACGCCATCGCCGTCCAGGACCGCTACTGGTGGGACGAGGCCCAGCAGATGCCGGTGGAGTCCTACGCCGCCGACTTCACCGGCCCCGAGGACTACCGCGGCATCAACGCCGCCATGCACACGGTGGAGGCCTACCTGGCCACCGCCGACGTCACCGGCGAGGCGCGCTGGCTGGAGCGGGCCCTGAAGATCGCCGACTTCGCCGTCAACGTCCAGGCCCGCGAGCACGGCTGGCGCCTGCCCGAGCACTACTCCACCTCCTGGGAACCGCGCCTGACTACAACCGCGACGAGCCCGCCCACCCTTCCGGCCCTACGGCGTCACGCCGGGCCATGCGCTGGAGTGGGCGCGCCTGACCGTGCAGCTGCGTGGGGCGCTCATCAACCGCTCCATGAGCGCGCCGGACTGGATGCTTGAGGCCGCCGAGCACATCTTCGATCAGGCTCGCACCGACGGCTGGCGCGTCGACGGCGCCCCGGGCTTCGTCTACACCACGGACTTCGACGGCAGGCCGGTGGTGCACGAGCGCATGCACTGGGTCGTCTGCGAGGGCATCTCGGCGTCGGCCGCCATCCGTCAGGCCCTGCTCGACGACGGGCACGGGGAGATCGACGTCGAGCACTACGAGCACTGCTACCGGGCCTGGATCGACTACGCCGAGGAGTTCCTCATCGAGGCGCCCGGCGTGTGGACCCACGAGCTCGACCGCGACAACCGGCCCTCGACCCGCACCTGGGCCGGGCACCCGGACATCTACCACGCCCTGCAGGCGACCCTCATGGCGCGCCTGCCGGTGTGGCCGGCCATCGGGCAGGCCCTGGCCGAGGGGCGGCTCGACGAGCCGAGCTCGCTGCTGCCGGCGCGTGCCAGCAAGCCGCACCGGCGCGGGTTCTTCGGCAGGTCCTAGGGCCTGCCGCGGAAGCCGGCCGGAGCCTGGCAGTCGGGGCAGGCGGCTCGCGTTCGTAGGGTAGGTCGTGCGTTCGTACCCTCTACCCCTCGAACGCGAGGCATAAGGTACGACCGCGACGTCGACGACCGGTGGGTTCGTGGTGACCGTGGGGCCCACAGGGATGGTAGGGTCTGTGCCTGCCGCACCCCTAGGGTGCGACTAGGAGAGGTGACAGAGCGGCCGAATGTGGCGGTCTTGAAAACCGCTGTGCGCCTGGCGCACCGGGGGTTCGAATCCCCCCCTCTCCGCTCACACGCCGCAATATCAACGAAAACTCATCAAGGTTTCCTGAGTCAGGTGAGTGTGGCGGCGTTCTCGTTGCCGGTGAGCTCGGCGGCCATCGAGTGCAACCTGATGATTCTCCAGATCGAGAGCCAGTCCTGTATCGTTCTAATGCTGCGGGTAGCCATCTCAGCAATGACATCTATGTCAATACCGAGAGAGATGGGAAGCAGCCTCGGCCTTAGTGTGGTGACTATGCCGTGATAGCCAAGAGAGACACCTTCCGTGATACCGAATTGACGAACGAGAGGAAGACATGACGGAAGACTCCCTAGCCATAACAGTCAGCGCCCGGCAGTGGATCGGGCTGTGCGCGTTGGCTGGCGGGTACTTCATCGCTCTCCTCGACCTGACAATTATTAACCTCGCAGTTCCCTCGCTGACACGGGACTTAAGCGCGTCCACAGCCCAGGTGTTCTGGGCGGTCAACAGCTATGGTCTCGTTCTCGCACTGGCGATCATCCCGTCAGGTCGTTTAGGCGACCGATTCGGGCACCGGCGGCTCTTCCTTCTGGGGACGATCGTCCTGGCGGCTGCCAGCCTCGCCTGCGGTGTTGCGACCTCTCCGTTCGTTTTGATCGCCAGCCGGTTCCTTCAGGGGCTTGGTGCCGGCATGCTGGTACCGCAGACTCTCACGCTCATCGGCGTTACCTTCCCTGAAAATATCCGCGGGCGCGCAGTTGGCATCTGGGGGTCAATTGCAGGAACTGCGTCCGTCATCGGCCCCCTTGCTGGTGGAGTATTGATTGATGGTCTTAGTTGGCGCTGGGTCTTCCTCATCAACCTTCCGATTGCAATTCTCGTCGTGGTTCTGGGTCTGCGAAGTCTTCCGATCGAGGTGGTCCGGTCCGTGAGGGTTGATTTCGTGGGAACCTTTCTTGCGGGCATCGGTCTTGTGGCACTTCTCTATGGAAGCCTGCAAGGTCCCCATGCGGGCTGGGACCCCTGACCATTGCTTGCCTGCCGTTCGCTGTGTTCTGCCTGTTTGCGTTCTTTCGGCATGAACGCCGCGTGGATCCGGCGTACGCAGTTTTTCCGCAGTCTCTTCGCAAGAATCCACGGTTCCTCACTGCCGCCGTATTTGGGCTCTTTGTGGCCCTTGGTGTATTCGCTTTGACGTTTCTCGTATCGAACTACATCCAGTCCGTGATGGGGCAAACGGCGTTCTGGGCGGGGGCTGCTCTTGCGCCAGCGTCGATTGCTTCCGTGGTTACAGCACCTATTGCGGGCCGCTGGGTTGATGAAGGGAAGGCGCGCCTCGTGCTACAGATCGGCTTCGGGGCGTCCGCGATGGGAACCGCTTTGAGCATGCTGATTGCCGCTACTGGGGTTTCTTGGATGTGGTTCCTGGGAGCGACTATCGTTTTCGGCGTCGGAAATGGCTTCTTGATGGCACCACTGACAGCAGTAGGTATGGCCGCACTGAGGAGTGATGAGTTCGGTGCTGCGTCCTCCCTTCTCAACGTCCTTCGCCAAGCCGGTCCGGTGCTAGGGGGAGCCGTTGTCGGGCTCTTGATACAGGTGCTCGCTGCCGCACCTACTGATGTCGACCCGCTGGGGCTATCGAGGTCGACCGTTGCATCGGTACTGACTGTTCCATTGCTGCTGTTTTTTACTGGGTTCTTCGTGTATTCGTTCGTTCCGAGGTCGCTGGTGTCGGCAATGGACTGAGGTGGTTTCGCGTCAGAGTTCTGCCGTGCATTCTGGCATAGTATGGAAGGGTGTATCTCGCGGAGGTTGCACAGATTGAGGTCTGACCGATGTTCGGCGCTACTCTAGGCTTCTGTCGCAAGGAGTGAGGGGAGGTCGCAGTTAATGCCCGAGTCTAGTGCAGAGTTAGACGAATTACGTCGCCGAGTTGATGAGCAGTCTCAACGCATTGAAGAACTACAGGATGCCTTGCACACCTTGTCTATAGCGGTCCAGTATCGGAAGGAAGAGCCTTACCTGGCCTTCCAGGCCGAGCACGGTATCACCGGACGGCGAAGGATTGCTCTGAATGCGGCCATCAATGGGGTGCTGTCTCGAGCGCAGGGACGTGTGAACCCACTCAGCTCAAGGGTTCGTGAAGAACTCCTGGAAGATTATCCAGCGCTGGCCAAGGCGTATGCGCTGGAGCCGATCGACTGGGATGAGGCTGTTCGCGTCGTCGGCGAGGTGCTGGGTAGTGAGCATCTCGGTAGGCAGGCGCTGGAGGCGCATCGCGCCCGTGGGTTGGGGCTGGAAGGTCACCGAGCGCTCTCTCGATGACCGACCTCCGCACTGTGGGCGGGGTCTGTCAACGCCGGCGGTTCCCACCCGTACTCAGGTGACAGCAGCTGTCTTGATGAACTCATAGCGCTGCAGCGCATCGATGCCTGCACCCGGTGGTGGGCAGGGAGCCGAGCGCCTTGAGTCAGACGAAGCTCGAGGTATCGGTGGCGCACACGCGCAGGCGGTGCCCATCGGGGTCGGTTGCCACAAAGGTGTAGCCGAACTCGAGGACGGTCGGCTCCAGAACCATCGGAATGCCCAGCATCTTCCACTGCGCGTGAAGACGATCGACGTCGGCACGCTTCGACGTTGCTGAGACTCAGCTCGGTCCCGCCTACGTATGGCTCGGCAGCGGGTTCAATCTCGTCGGCTGCCTGCAGGCCGAGAGTGACGTCATCGGACAATGCGAAGACGCTGAATCCTGGATAGGTCTTGATCGGTTCATGACCGAGAATCCGGCGGTAGAAGGTGGTACTCGCCTCGACGTCGGAGACGTAGAGGATGACGCTGTTGGGAACGAAGGTCGTCATGGTGATGCTCCTGAGACTCTCACGGGTATACGAGGTGGGCGGACGACGTCGAGGTTAGAGAGCATTGGTGCCACCTTGTGTCACGTACGTGCGAGAATGAGTCGGTGCGTGCTGACCGCCTACTGTCCATGATCTGGCTGCTGCGCACCCATGGTCGTCTGTCCGCCGAGGACCTGGCGCAGCGGCTGGAGGTCTCACGGCGCACCGTGCTGCGGGACGTTGAGGCGCTGTCGGCTGCGGGAGTGCCGGTATGGTGCGAGCGGGGACCTCATGGCGGAGTGAGAATCGACCCCGGCTTTCGCATTGACGTGACGGGACTGAGCCGTGAGGAGAGCCGGGCTCTCTTCGCCGGTCTCACCAGCTGGGGTGCTGCGCCACTGGGCCTTGGCGACGCCCTCGCCTCCGCGTCTCGCAAGCTGCTCGCCGCCGTCCCCGACAGCCATCGCAGCCGGTCCATGGGCATCGCCTCGCGCGTCGTGGTTGATCCTCAGGGGTGGCTTCCCCTGCCCGAGAGTGAGCGAGCCGACGCCGTCTTCCATGCTGTCCAGGAAGCGGTCTTGACGCGCCATCGACTGCGCATGGTCTTCCGTCACAAGTCGAGGACGACGACGCAGGACGTCGTCGATCCGCACGGAATAGTTGCCGCCGGTCGCAGCTGGTACCTGTGCGCCTCACACGGCACCGAGGTTCGCTTCACCAGGCTCTCTCGGATCGAAGAGGCTGATGTACTCGCTGAGGAGTGTGCTGACGACTCCGGCTTCGACATGACCGCGGCATGGCAGAAACAGCGCGAGGAGTTTCTTGAAAGGTTCGAGGCCATCACAGCCACTGCCTGGGTACGGGATGAACGCTGGAGCGATGTGCAGGAGTGGACATTGCGCGCAACGACGACCGATGCAGACGGCGAACCTCCCGAAGATGAGGGATGGACCTTTCTCCGGCTGGAGTTCATGGACCACCTGCATGCCATGACGATTCTGCTTCGGCTCGGCCCGGATGCCTGCGTCATCACCCCCAAGCGCCTGCGTCAGGACCTCCTCGACTACGTGGACCTCATACGTGAGCGGTACCGCGCCGATGGGACCTGATGACTGGCGGTTGAGGCGGCAGCTCACACGTCGCCCCGACGGCGGTGAGCAGGTCGAGGCGCCCGCACCGTGTCTTCGGCGGTTTGCTCGCACCGGCATCCTCCCGGTAGGCTGCCCGTGCGTCCCGCGGTGGAGCCGTGGGAAGGCGATGGAGATGTCGCATAGTGGCCTAGTGCGCCTCCCTGCTAAGGAGGTTGGGGTGGAAGCCCCTCGGGAGTTCGAATCTCCCCATCTCCGCCGGACTGATGAGCCCCGGTGCGCAGCGGCGTGCCGGGGCCTCGTCGTCCCCGGGGCGTCCGTCGCGGCGGCCCCGGCGGCTCCCCAGTGGCTGAATGATCCCCGTGAATCGGGTCGCGATCGGGCGTTCGCCTCTGGCCGATCGGGGTGCCTGCGTGTCTTCCTGCGTCGATCCGGGATAGCGTGATGCTGTACTCGACTGAGAGGGAACTCATGTCTGACCACGACGCAACCCAGCCGCCGACCTCCGGCTCGCCCCGCCCCGATCAGGGCGACGAGTTCAACGCCCGGACCGTCCTCATCAACCAGGACCTGCCTCGACGCTGCGCGCGCCGAGCAGCAGGCCACTGGGCAGGCGCCCGGCTCCGCCCCTGGCGCTGCGCCCGGCGCCCAGGCAGGATCGTGGCGCCCTCGTTCAGCCCGACCTGCCGGCCGGGCCTCCTCCTGAGGAGCAGACGCGCGCCTACTCCGCACATGCCGCACAGGCGGCAGCCCAGCCCGGTGCGGCGTCGGCAGACCCTCACCTTCAGGCCGGCTCCTTCACCCAGCAGGGAGGGGCGAGCCAGCCCGGCCAGCCCAGTCAGCCCTCACAGTTCGGCCAGCCCGACCCGGCCGGGAGTGCCGGATCTGGAGCCCCCGCCTCGCCCTTCCAGCCCGAGCAGCCGAACGCGCAGCATGCCGCCCAGCCGGCGCCCCACAGCCAGCCGGTACAGCCCGCCTGGGGCGGGCCCACGGCCGACGACGGCGTCGCAGCCGCAGCAGCAGCCGCGGCGTCGCCCTTCGACCAGTCCGCCCCCGGCATCCCCTCGGCTCTGGCACCTCCTCGGCCCCCGCCGCCGGTGCGGCTCCAGGGACCGAGGCGAGTCGGGAGACCCTGCACTGGCAGGGGCAGCAGCCGCAGGCCCAGCCGGCAGGCCTGCAGGACCAGCAGCCCTTTGCCCAGCAGCCCGCCCCGCACTCGCACCCCTTCAGTGGGGGCCGTCAGGACGGGGACGTCGGCATGTCCTCGGTCTTCCCCACGGCGACCGCGCGCGCTGAGGCCGAGCAGGCCACGGAGGCCTTCGCCCCCGACGCGACACAGGCGGTCACCCAGTCCGCGCCGTCGTCCTCAGCCTCGCGTCGCAGGGCTCGGCGCCCCAGTGGGGCTCAGCCCCTCCTCCGACGCCGCAGCCGGGCAGGCCCCGTCCTTCCCCGACATGGCTCCTCCTGCGGCGGGCTTCGCCGTTCGCGCGTCCGGCAGGGAGGCGGAGCGCTGGCGGCGGCGCGGTCTGAGGAGTCTGAGAGCGCGGACTCCGTCGGCAGCTGGATGCTGACGATCCTGCTGGCGGGCATCCCGTTGTTCGGGCTCATCTACATGCTGATCCTGGCCTTCGGCAGCGGCCACTCCGCCAGCAAGAGGAACTGGGCAAAGGCCACTCTCATCTGGGCGGTCATCGGTGCCGTCCTGAGCATCCTCTTCGTCGTCGTGCTCGGTGCACTTGGCTGGACGATCAACGCCGGGAGTGCCGGAGGCACTGGCGTCGGATAGAAGCCCAGTGGCTCGAAGGTGAGCACCGCTGCCACAGCAGCGCGCACAGAGCCGGAGCCCCGTCGTCGGCGGGGACTCCGGCCCTGTGCCCATCCTCACGGGGAACGGATTTGTCCCCTGGGTGGACGCTGAGTAGTGTTCTACCCGTCGGCAACGACATGCGCCTGTAGCTCAACGGATAGAGCATCTGACTACGGATCAGAAGGTTGGGGGTTCGAATCCCTTCGGGCGCACCAACACCCCGTCATCGGCTGAACAGTCGGAGCCGGGGTGTTTTCCACGTCCGGCACTCCCCGACCCCGACGACGCGGCCCACCAGTAGCTGCCGGCGGGCCGCCCTCGGTGTTCCGGGTTCCGGCTCAGTCCGTGGTCAGGCGCCGGCGGCCTCGAAGGCCTGGGCCAGGTCCGCGATGAGGTCGTCGACGTGCTCGATGCCGACGCTCAGGCGCATGAGCCGGTCGCTCAACCCGTAGGAGGCGCGCACCTCGACCGGAACGTCCGCGTGCGTCTGCACCGACGGGCACGTCACCAGCGACTCCACGCCGCCCAGTGACTCGGCGAAGGTGAACACCCGCACCGAGGCCAGGAATCGGGCCACGTCCACCGACTCGGCCAGGTCGAAAACTCACCATGCCCGAGTGCCCCGGGTAGAGCACCCGTGTCACGTACGGGCTCGAACGCAGGAACTGTGCGATCGCAGTGGCGTTGGCCTCGTGGCGCTCCATGCGCAGTGCCAGGGTCTTCAGGCCGCGCAGCAGCAGGAAGCAGTCGAAGGGCCCCAGCGTCGCCCCGGTCGTGTTGAGGCGGTAGCTCAGCTGCTCGGCCAGGGCGTCGTCGGTCACCACGGCCACGCCCGCCATGACGTCGTTGTGCCCGCCCAGGTACTTCGTGCCCGAGTGGACGACGACGTCGGCCCCCAGCTCCAGGGGCCGCTGCACCACCGGGGTGTAGAAGGTGTTGTCCACCACCAGCCTCGCCCCGGCGGCGTGGGCCAGTTCGGCCGCCTCGGGGATGGGGATCTCCTCCATCATCGGGTTCGTGGGCGTCTCGATGATGACCAGGTCGGCCGGGTCGGCCAGCGCCCCGCGCAGACCCTCGATGCCCAGGACGAAGTCGACGTCGGCCGCCCCCTCCTCGGCCAGGACCTCCAGGAAGCGGAAGGAGCCGCCGTACAGGTCGCGCAGCGCCACGATCCGGCTGCCGTGCGGCGCCAGCGTGCGGGTCACCAGCTCCAGGGCCGCCATCCCCGAGGACAGGGCGAAGGCGGCCGTCCCGCCCTCCAGGCGGGCCAGGGCGTCCTGGAGGACGTCGCGGGTGGGGCTGGCCGTACGCGTGTAGTCGTAGCCCGTCGACTCGCCCAGGCCCGGGTGGCCGTAGGCGGTCGACAGGTGGATCGGCGTCGTGATCGCGCCCGTGGCCGGGTCGGTCCCGGTGCCCGAGCGCACCAGCAGCGTCTCCAGACGGAGCTGTGGGTCCGGGGCCGACGACGTCGGGTGGTGGTGAACGGGGAAGGTGCGGGCGGCCGGGCGGCTCGGGACACTCGGGGCGAGTGGCGGGCTGGGGTGCGGACGGACTGGTCATGAGTGCTTTCTCCTCGCGGGCGGGGAGCGGCGGGAAGGAATGATGACTGACGGTCGACGGCGACGCGGGTGGTGGCCGGTGACCGGACGCCTGCGGGCCGGCCGCTTGGCGCGGCCCGGGCGAAGCGGCTCAGGCGGACAGGGCGGCGGGGCCCTGCCCGGCATGCCCGGCATGCTCTGCATGCTCTGCGGCGCGCGCGGTCACGGCGGCCACCGCCGCCTCCAGCCGGTCCAGGGCGGCGTCGAGGGTGGCGCGGGGGCAGGCGACGTTGATGCGGGTGAAGCCCTCGCCGCCGGCGCCGAAGATCCGGCCGTCGTCGAGCCAGAGGCCGGCCTCGTGGAGCATGACCTCGTCGAGCCGCTCGGGCTCGAGCCCGGCGGCCTGAAGGGAATCCCTGAGCAGTCCAGCCACAGCAGGTAGGTGCCCTCACAGGGGCGGCCTCGATCCCCTCGATCCGCTCCAGGCGCGCCTCGACATGGGCCCGGGCGGCGGCGATGTGCTCGCGCAGGGCGTCGAGCCAGGCGTCCCCGCTCTCGTAGGCGGCCCGGCAGGCCGTCAGGCCCAGGGTATTGGGCTGGGAGTAGCCGGTGGTGGCCAGCTCTCGGCGGAAGGCCCTGCGCAGACGGGTGTCGGAAATGAGGGATGTTGGCGACCTGCAGACCCGCCAGGTTGAAGGACTTCGACGGCGAGGTGCAGGTGATCGTGTGCGCGGCGGCCGCCTCGCCCAGGGAGGCGAAAGGGGTCGTCGCGAAGCCCGGCAGGGCCAGGTCGGCGTGGATCTCGTCGGTCACGACGACGACGCCGTGGCGGGACGTGACCTCCTCCAGGGCCGCGAGCTCCTCCTGGCTCCAGACCCGGCCGACCGGGTTGTGCGGGTTGCACAGGAGCAGCAGGCGCGTACCGGTCGCCTCGATGCTCTCCTCCAGGGCGCCCAGGTCGCGGCGGTAGACGCCGTCGGCGTCGCGCACGAGGGGGACGGCGGCCACGGTGCGCCCGTTGACCTCGACGACGTCGCGGAAGGGGTAGTAGACGGGCTCCTCGATGAGGACCGCCTCGCCCGGCGCGGTCAGGGCGCGCACGGCCAGGGCCAGGGCCGGGACGACGCCGGGGGTCACGGTGTTCCACTCGGCCTCCACCTGCCAGCCGTAGCGGCGGGAGAACCAGCCGGTCAGGGGCCGCCCGGTAGGCGTCGTCGGGCTCGGAGTAGCCGAAGATGCCGTGGCGGGTGCGCCACAGCAGGGCGCTGGTGACCGCCGGCGCGGTGGCGTGGTCCATGTCCGCCACCCACAGGGGCAGGACGTCCTCGGGGCGGCCGCGCTTGACGGCGGAGTCCCACTTGAGGCTGGCCGTGCCGCGGCGGTCGGGGGACCGCGTCGAAGGCGGCCGGGTCAACGGCGGGGGCGGTGAGGAGGGCGGAGCGGTCCGTCGAGGCGAAGGCTGCTGCGGGGAGGAGGTGGCAGGCGCCTGAGGGGCCTGGAGGTCCGGGCGGGCCGGACAGGTGGAGTCGGCGGAGTCGCTGGATCTGGAGACGGGGCTGAGGTGGGCGTGCATGACAGAAGGTCCTCTCGGGTCCCCTGGCGGCGTGACACTCGCGAGCGCAAGGCGGCTGCTGCGGCGTCGGGCTCAGGGGCGGCCGGCGCGCGGGCCGGCCGAGGCGGCGGGTTCTCGGCGATGAACACGGGGGCGTTGGGGCCTCCGCGGAGTACGACGAGCCGGTTTCAAGCGGCTCGGACTCTCACCGTTACGTGTCAGACAGCGACGGCTGGCGCTGTCAGCGCATGCACATTCGACCCTCGCCAAGGGTGCGCACCATCATCGCGCGGGCCTGGGGCGAAAGAGTCGTCATGGCGGTGAGCATAGCGGGAGCACCGCAGCCGGCGCCACCTCGTCCCGCACTGCATCGCCTCGGCAGTGAATCGGCTCATGGGGAAGACGATCCATATATTTAATCTGGACGGTTTTTGTAGCATGCTCTGACAGTGTCGGCCACCGTGGCGCCGCGGGGGCCGACACTGTCCGCCCCCCACCGGCTGGTTGAGGCGCATTCAGCGAGAGCGATTCATCGCTCCTCTCCAGCACCGTTACAAGACAAGGAGCTGTCCACCCGATGAACCAGACATCAGATCAATTCGCGCCTCAGGGCTCGGCGCGCCCCGTGCGCGGCCGGGCGATCAACCGACGCAGCATGCTCAAGGGAGTGGGTGGGGCCGCCGCCCTCGCCGCCGTGGGCACCGGAGTGTCCGTCGCCGCTGCGGCGCCCGCCCAGGCCGCCGGCCTGAACGTCGTCGAGCACCAGGACGGCGGCCGGATGCAGTACTACCGGTTCTCCACTCCGTCCATCGGCTGGAACCCGGCCGTCAACGTGCTGCTGCCCGACGGTTACAACCCCTCGCGCCACTACCCGGTGCTCTACCTCCTCCACGGAGGCGGTGGCGACAACGACTTCCGGATCTTCGACAAGCTGGGCATTCTGAAACTATACCGCGGGCCGAGAGCTCATCGTCGTCATGCCCGACGGCGGACTCGCCGGCTGGTACTGCAACCCGGTCGCCTCGAACGTCGGCCCCCGGAACTGGGAGACCTTCCACATCAACGAGCTCATCCCCTGGGTGGACTCCACCTTCAGCACCATTGCCGAGTTCTCCGGACGGGCCGTCTCCGGCTTCTCCATGGGCGGCTTCGGGGCACTGAAGTACACGGCCAAGTACTACGGCCACTTCGCCTCCGTCTCCTGCCACTCGGGACCCGCCGACCTTCGCGGGAAGGACGGCTCCACGATCACCCACTGGGCGAATCTGAGCTCGATGGCCGAGCTCGGGGGCCGCATGGTCTACGGGGCGCCCTGGGACGAGGCGCGTGTGAGCGCCGACAACCCGATGGAGCACATCGAGAGCTACCGAGGCAAGCGCATCTTCCTCACCTGTGGAACGGATACTGTCGACCTGAATGAGCGTCATGTTCTGCCGACCCAGAGAACCTTCGCAGGGGCACTGCAGGCCGCCGGCATCCCTCACGAGCACCATGAGGACGCAGGGGGCCACCTGGTGCGTCCGGAGCGGATGCAGCAGGATATCGATGGCATCGTCGCCCACCTGACCAAGGCGGGCTGAGGGCTCTCTCCCCGTTCTGCGGCCTGTGAGGTCCATTGACGCTGAGTCGTGGACCGGTCAAGAGCTCGGCTTCTCAGCCGGCCGGTCAACCGGCGCGGCGCAGGCGCAGGGAGTTGGTGACCACGATGACGCTGGAGGCGGCCATGGCTGCCCCCGCGATCATCGGGTTGAGCAGCCCGGCGGCCGCCAGCGGGATCGCGGCCACGTTGTAGGCGAAGGCCCAGAACAGGTTCTGACGGATGATCCGCAGGGTCGCCCGCGACACCCGCACCGCGGCCACCGCCGCGTCCAGGTCCGTGCGCACCAGGGTGATGTCGGCGGCCTCGATGGCCACGTCCGCCCCCGAGCCCATGGCGAAACCCAGCCCCTGCGTGCCGGCCTGGGCCAGGGCGGCGGCGTCGTTGACCCCGTCACCCACCATGCCGACCACCGCGCCCTGGGCCTGCAGGTCGGCGACGACGTCGCGCTTGTCGGCGGGCAGCACCTCGGCGCGCACGTCGGCGGCGCCGATCCCCACCTGAGCCGCCACGTGCTCAGCGGCCCGGGCGTTGTCCCCGGTCAGCAGCACCGGGCGGATCCCCAGCTCGCGCAGAGCCGCCACCGCCGCCCGCGAGGAGGGCCGCACCGTGTCCCGCACTACGAGAACGGCTACTGCCTGCAGCGGCTTCTTGTCGGCGTCTGCCCCAGCCTCGACGGCGTCAGTGGTATCCGCCGCGCCGACCGCGACGACGACGGCGGTCGCCCCGGAGTCCTGGGCCCCTCCACAGCGGCCCGCACCGCCTCGGGAACCTCGGCGCCCATCTCATCGGCGAGCCAGCCCGGCCGGCCCACCGCCACCCGGCGCCCCTCCACCGTGGCGGACACGCCCCGGCCCTCATGGTTGGAGAAGCCGGTCGGTGCCGGCAGGTCGCCCAGGCGCTCGCGGGCGGCCGCCGTGATGGCCGCGGCGACCGGGTGCTCCGAGGCGGACTCGACCGCCCCCGCCAGTCGCAGCGCCTCGTCCCCGAGCGGGGCCAGTTCCGCGGCGGCATCGGCGTCGGTACCCGCTGTGTCGCCCACCTCCCGGCAGGCATCGATCTCCAGGCTCATGCGCCCCTGGGTGACGGTGCCGGTCTTGTCCATGACCATTGTGTCCAGTGCCTGCGTCGACTCCAGCACCTCGGGGCCCTTGATGACCACGCCCAGCTGGGCGGCCCGGCCCGAACCGACCAGCAGCGCCGTCGGCGTGGCCAGCCCCAGCGCGCAGGGGCAGGCGATGACGAGCACGGCCACCGCCGCGGTGAAGGCCGCCTGCGGACTGTGGCCGGTGAGTAGCCACCCCGCCAGGGTCGCGGCCGACAGCACCAGGACGACCGGCACGAACACCCCCGAGACCCGGTCCGCCAGCCGCTGGACGGGGGCCTTGCCGGCCTGCGCGGCCGTCACCATCCGGCCGATCCGGGCCAGCGTCGTCCCCTCGCCCACGGCCGTGGCCCGCACCAGCAGGATGCCGGAGGTGTTGACGGTCGCCCCGGTGACGGTCTGCCCGGCCTTGACCTCGGTGGGTACGGACTCCCCGGTGAGCAGTGAGGCGTCCACGGCCGAGCGGCCCTCGACGACGACGCCGTCGGTGGCCACCTTCTCACCCGGCCGCACGAGGAACAGGTCCCCGGCGGCCAGCTCCTCGGTGCTGATGCGCTCCTCGGTGCGGGTGGCCTCCGCGCGGGGCGAGCCGTCCTCATCGAGGACGTCGGCGGCGTCGCGGCTGCCCGACGGCGAGGTGAGGACGACGCGGGTGACCTCCTTGGCGCCCAGCTCCAGCAGGGCGCGCAGGGCGTCGCCGGAGCGGTACTTGGCGCGCGCCTCCGCGTAGCGGCCCGCCAGGAGGAAGGTGGTCACCCAGGCGGCCGACTCGAAGTACATGTGGGCGGCGTGCCCCTGGGAGCGGGGCAGCAGCTCCATGCTCATGCGCATGCCGATGTGCCCGGCCCCGCCGAGCACCAGCGCCCACAGGCTCCAGGCGGTCGCGGCGATCACCCCGAGCGACACGAGCGTGTCCATGGTGAAGGCCCCGTGCCGCAGCGCCCGGAAGGCCGCCTTGTGGAAGGGCCAGGCCCCCAGACCGCCACCGGCAGCGCCATGAGCGCCACCGTCCACTGCCAGCCCGGCATCTGGAGGGCCGGCACCATGGAGATCGCCATGATCGGCACCGACAGGATGAGGCAGTAGAGGAGCCGCAGGCGCAGGTCGGCGGCCCGTTCCACGTGCGAGGCGCCCAGGGTCGGTGCGTCCTGCCCGGAGGTGGGGTGGGGGACGCGCCGCCGGCGCTGGCGGGAGCACCGGGGCGTGTCTCCGGCGATGCCGCCGCCATGGACAGCGTCGCGCGGCCGCCCGTGCTCTTGGCACTGCGCCGGGCCTTCGGCCGAGCCGGGTGCGGACGGCCCCGACGCTGATGCTGCCGATGACACTGATGCTGCCGACGTCGTCGACGCGGGCTCGCCGGCCGGTGACGCCTCCGAGGCTGCCGGCTCATCCGGCGAGGCGGCGCCCAGCAGGGCGCCGGTGTAGCCGGCGCGGGCGACCGTGGCCAGGAGGTCGTCGACGCTCACCGTGCTCGGGGCGGTGACGCGGGCCGACTCAGTGGCGAGGTTGACCGAGGCGCTCACGCCGTCGAGCTTGTTCAGCTTCTTCTCCACCCGGGCCACGCAGCTGGCGCAGGTCATGCCCCCCGATGGAGAGGCTGACGGTGCGCAGCTGCCCGCCCGGTTCCCGGCTGGTCGTACTCATAGGAGCCTTCCGTGTCCGTGTCGGTGTGCGTGGCCGCCCGTCGACGTCCGGACCCCGGGCGACGGCGGGGAGACGTCCGCGGTCAGCGCTCGCGGACGTCGCGCTCGACGGCGTCGAGCGTGTAGTCCCCGGCCTCATCAATGGCCTCGGCCAGGGCCGTGTCCTCGAGGCGGATGTCGGAGAGCACGGTGACGGTGGACTGCCCGCCCTTGTTGAGCAGGACGGAGACGTCCTTGACGCCGTCGAGCGCCTCGAGCTCCTCGGTGACGTGGGCGACGCAGTGGCCGCAGGTGAGTCCGGAGACCTTGAGGGTGGTGGTGCGGTCGATGCCGTCGGCGGTGAACTCAGTCATCTCTCACTCCTTGGGAAGCGTGTGCGGAAAACGGGTGGATCGGAACGGGAACGAGACGGTCCGGCACGGGGCGGACCGCGCTGTTCAGGACCGCACGAGCCGGGCGATGGCGTCGGAGGCCTCGCGGATCTTGGCGGTACCCTCCTCGTCGCCGGCCTGGGCGGCGTGCAGGACGCAGTGGCTCATGTGGTCCTCCAGCAGGCCGAGGCTGACGGCCTGCAGGGGCCTTGGAGGCGGCGGAGATCTGGGTGAGGACGTCGATGCAGTAGACGTCCTCCTCAACCATGCGGGAGATGCCCCGGACCTGCCCCTCGATGCGGCGCAGGCGCTTGAGGTAGTCCTCCTTGGATCCGGTGTAGCCGGCCATCTCTCCTCCGTTGTCTCGGTCGGGATCGAACATACCCCCGGGGGGTAGATCGGTCAAGTACCCCCTAGGGGTATGTGGTCGGTGATGGCCGCACGGAGTGCGGGCGAGGCCGGCCCGATGGGTACGGAACCGGGACACGGGGAAGGGGGGACGTGGGATGCTCGTGCCATGACCGCCGCTGCCCATGCCTCCCTGGCCCCGCCGACCCCGATCTCCAGCTCGCCCAGGACCCGAGGGCGGGTGCTGGACGACTCATGGTGCTGGCCGGCAACCGTCCCGACCTGCGCGGCGTCATCGTGGACAACCCGGGCTGCTCCCCGGAGCTGCGCGCCTGGGTGAGCCGCATGGGAGGTGCTTCCGCCGGCTCCGGCCGCGGCGGGCGTCCCGGCACCGATGCGGGAGCGTCCCGGACGGACGGCTCTGGCGGCGTTGACAATGTTGGCGACGTTGACGACTCCGTGTCGCTGGCACCCACGGGCTGGGAACCCTCCGACATCGGCCTGGGCGACGACCCTTCGGCTCCGTCCTGGGTGACCCGCTCATGGGCTCACCGCTCTTCGACGACGCCGGCGACCTGGGCCAGGAGCCCGCCTCCGCCGAGCCCGCCGGCGCAGCCGGTCGGAACGGGAAGGGAGGGCGGCGACCGTCGTCGAGCCGGACCACTGCTAAGCCACGCACCGGCCCCGCCCGCACCGCCTCGCGCACGGCCGCGGCCCGGGTCTCGCCGTCGCCCGTCCCGCCCCCGCAGCGGCCGTCGGTGACGATGCCGCCGCGACCGGCTCCGATGCCGCCTGGACGCTTCGCGCCGACGGCACCCTTCCCGGTGCCGGGGGACTGCCGGGCCCGTCGGAGCCGCTCCGGGCCGGGCGGAGGACAACCCCTGGGCCGCGGGGGAAACGCCGGCCGCCGGTGCCCCGAGCGCCGCAGGCGCCCCCGGGGCCTCCTTCGGGGTGGGCGTTGACGACGCCCCGCCGTCCTTGCGGACCGCCAGGAGGCCGGCCCCGTCCTCGCAGCCCAGCACGAGCCCGGCCAAGGTCGTGGGCTGGGTCTTCTTCGTCCTCCTGTTCATCATCATCCGGGCCTGCAACGGCTGAGACGGGAGGGAGTCGGGGCCGGCACCCCAGAGGTCGGGTGGGCCTCAGCGCGCAGCGGAGCCCGGGGACGAGTCGCTCGGGGCGCTGGTGGCCGGGATGGTGATGGGGCTGTTGGATGCGTAGCCGTGCTTGAAGGCCCACACCACGATCTCCAGGCGCGAGGCCGTACCCGTCTTGTGGAACAGGCCGGTGATGTGGGACTTGACCGTCGCCTCGGCGATGGCCAGCAGGGAGGCGATCTTGCGGTTCGAGGCCCCCTCGCACAGGAGGTGGAGCACGTCGCGCTCCCTCTCCGAGAGGTGGACGCTGCCGTCCGCGCCGCGCACGGAGGCCAGGGCGTAGTCGATGAGACGCGTCGTCGGCGTCGGAGCCACGACCTTCGCCCCGGAGTGGACCGTGCGCACCGCTGCGATGATCTCCTCGGCCGGGGCGCTCTTGAGCAGGAAGCCGCTGGCGCCCGCCCCCAGGCCCTGCAGGAGGTCCTCGTCGGTGTCCACCGTGGTCAGCAGAATGACCCGGGTCGACGGCGAGAGGCGGAGCACCTCCCTGGTCATCTCCACGCCGTCCATGTGCTCCATGTGGACGTCGGTGATGAGGACGTCGACCTGGTGCGACTGCAGAAACCGCAGGACGGCCCGCGGTGAGCGTGTTGCGGTGAGGACCTTGAGGTCCTCGACATCAGAGAAGTAGGACTCCAGATGGGCCAGGGCCATCGCGTCGTCGTCGACCAGGGCCAGGCCGACACGATCGGGAGAAATCTGGGAAGACATGAGTCTCCTTGGGCAGATGTGTGCAGCCCGCGGTCAGTGGGGGGCGCGGCCTGCTGGGAACAGTGAACAAAATACCTGAAAAAGGAGATTCGCCGTGTAAACGCTCCGAGACGCGCCCCGACCAAAGGCGGACAGAGCCAGCCGAATGGCGAATGAAGCAGTAGATCAAAGGCCGATGCGAGGCCCCAATGGATTCCGGCAGGCTCTTGGCCAACGGCACTTCCCCAAGTGTGCCTCCTCTGTCGTTCCCAGGAAGGAGGGTCCGTGTACCGCTCTGCGCTCATTGAGGGCGTCGCGCCATCACTGGCTCGTGCTGCGTCACTCGAGTCTCCCTTCGGCCTGGTTTCCCGTTCCACCGAGCTGCCCCAAGCGGCCGGAGAGCCGGTCTTCGCGATCTGGACCGGTCTTCTGGGTGATCCCTCTGAGGCGCTGAGGTCACAGCGCACCTGGAATCACCGTGCCGAGGCGGGCAACTTCGACGGGGCCGGCGGGGCCATCGACGCCGATCGCGCCAGACACATCGCGATCGTGGAGACGATGGAGCGCTACTCCAGCTGCTCATGGACGGAGGAGGAGCTGGTGTGGGACACCCCCGCCGGTCTCGGCGAGGCCGCGATCGGACCGGAACGCTGGCCGGCGTGCTCGGCCACCGAGCTGGCGGACCCCGACTGCGGGCTCATCGCCTCAGACCCCCGCGTCCCCCTGCGATGGGTGCGCGGCTGGTCCCTGACCCGCGGCCGAGAGGTCTTCGTCCCAGCGGTGCTGACATACCTCAACTTCCCGGTGCGCACCCCCTCCGAGCAGTTCGTCAACCCCATCTCCACCGGCACTGCCGCGCACTCCGACCTGCGCGAGGCGGTCCTGGGGGGCCTGCTCGAGGTCATCGAGCGCGACTCCATCGCCCTGACCTGGCTCCAGCGCCTGCGCCTGCCCGCGGTCGCCGTCGACCCCGACACCCTGGGCGAGGTCGCCGCCGAGTACCACCGGGTGGGCACCTCCACCGAGCTGGAGACCCACCTGTTCGACGCCACCACCGACTACGGCGTCCCCACCCTCTACGCCGTCCAGACCTCGCAGGTCGACCCCGAGCTGGCCCAGGTGGTGGCCGCCACCTGCGATATCGACCCGCAGCGGGCGCTGGCCAAGATCCACCGCGAGCTCGCCTCCCTGCGCATCGCCCTGCGCAGCCACGCCCGCGGCCCGCGCGCCCAGGAGATCAAGGGGCAGGACCTCACCGTGGTCGGTGGCGCCCTGGCCGACGCCGAGCTGTCCATGCGCCACGTCTTCGACTTCCTCCTGGAGGGGGAGCGGCCCGTCCACGCCCTCGACGGGATCGGCACCCTCACGGCACCGTCGGCCGGCGCCGGCGGCAGTGGCGGCCCCGATCCGCTCGAGCAGGTCGTCGCCAACCTGGAGCGGGCCGGCGCCGAGGCGATCGTCGTCGACATCACCACCGATGAGGCCCGCCAGGTCGGCATGCACGTCATCAAGGCCCTCATCCCCGAGGCCATGCCCCTGTCCTTCAGCCACCACGCCCGCTACCTCGCCACGCCACGCCTCTACCAGGCGCCCCGGGCGATGGGGCTGACCGTCCACGACGAGGAGGGGATCAACCCCGTCCGCCAGCCCTTCGCCTGAGCCATGAGCACGACGTCCGCACCACCATCCACCTCACCGACCGACTCCCAGGAGCTCCGACCCGACATGAGCATGACGCCGCCCGCGCCGGCCGCGCAGCCGGCACAGCAGCCGGCACAGCAGCCGGCACAGCAGCCGGCACCGCAGGCCCCCACGGGGCCGGTGACGGCCTACCTGCCCCAGGGCGGGTTCGCGCGCGCCGTCGCCGCGCGGCTCGCCGGGGACGGCGACGTCGTCGTCCCGGTCGACCAGGGGCTGGTCAGCGCCTACATCCCCTACGCCGACCGCGCGGTTCTCATCGCCGACCCCGACCAGTCCGGACTGCGCGAGGACCTCGACACCCTCTCCTTCACCCGGGGCATGCCCTCCCTGGGCCTGGAGCTGTTCCCCACCGAGCTGCGTTGCGGGCCGCTCGTGGTCCCCGGCCGCAGCGCCTGCTACCGCTGCTACGACCGGCGCCGCCGCCAGCACGGCTACCGCCCCCTGCCCCCCGAGGTCGTCTCCGAGCACGGCCCGCTGGAGCAAGCCTACGCCCACCACCACGTGCTCCTGGGCGCCGGCCTCATCTCCCTGGCCCTGCAGGCCCTGGACGCCCCCGGTCCCCAGGACCCGGCCCCGACGGACGCCGACGTCGCACCGATCGGCGGACAGGGTGTGGACCATCGACCTCGTCTCCGGCATCACCACCTGCTCGCCGACCGTGGCCGTCGACCGCTGCGAGACCTGTTCGGGCCGCTACGAGGGGCGCCGCGACGGCCTGCCCGCGCTCGCGGCCCTCCTGCCCGAGCGGCGTGGGGAGGTGGCCTGAGATGGCCGGGAACGATACGGGTTCCGTCATGCGCGCCGGCGATGTCGGCCGCGCCGCCCGCCGCGACCTGCAGTTCCGCATCCCCCGCAGACCCGTGGTCCGGCTGGGGCTGCGCGCGCGGCCCGAGGAGACCGGCTGGATCATCGACGGCGCCCGCAAGAGCCAGGTCCTGGGTGGGGCCTTCGCCCGCGAGCACATGGGCCCCCTGCTCGAGGCCTGTGACGGCACCCGGACCCTCGATGAGATCGGTGAGGTCGCCGGCATCGGCCTGCAGGCCGCCTTCGAGGCCGTCTCCCTGCTGTGGACCGGCGGCATCGTCGAGGAGGGCGACACCGAGCCCGCCCCCGGCGACCCGGCGCCCGAGCTGGCCCGGTTCCTCTCCCGCCTGGGCGACTCCACCGGCGTCAACGACTCCTGGCAGGACGCCGTCCGCCGCCTGGCCGCCGCCCGGGTCGCCGTCGTCGGGGACAACGAGCTGGCCGGCGAGATGGTCGCCGCCCTGGAGCCCACCCTGCCCGAGGTGCGGCTCGACAGCGCACCCCGCCGGGGGACACGCTCACCGTCCTCATCGAGACCATCGGCTGCGCGGCCCGCACCCAGGAGGTGGCGCGCCGCTGCCGGCAGGAGGGCATCGCGCTGCTGCGGGTGCGCGCCGAGCAGGAGGCGGTGACGGTCGGCCCCTACGTGGACGAGGCCTTCTCGCCCTGCCTGGCCTGCGCGTGCGCCGACGAGCCCGACCTCGGCCCCCGCCCCGAGGACGCCCGCCGCGACATCGTCATCGGCCTGGCCTCCCGGGCCGTGGCCGCCCTCATCGCCCGCGCCACCGTCACCCACCTTCCCGGGGACGCCCGGCGCACGGACCTGGCCACCTTCACCTACTCCGACCGCCCGGTCGTCTCCCGCCCCGGCTGCCCCGTCTGCGCGGTGGCCGGGCGGGGCGAGGAGCCGGTGCCGGTGGCGCCCTCGGCCCCCGTGGGGGCCCGCTACGAGCAGTCCGTGGCCATCCCGCCGGCCGCCTTCGTCGACTCCAAGGGTCACCAGCAGCACTACAAGCCCTCCAACCTGCGCCTCCAGCGAGAGTTCCGCGACTGGCCGGTCTGCCCGCGCACGCCCCTGCCGCCCGCCGACCTGAAGCGCCTCGACCAGCCCTGGCCGATCGTGCACCCGCTCACCGATGACGGCGCCGAGCCCGACGTCGTCACCCGCCCCACCCTGTCTGAGCTCGCCACGATCCTGGCACTGTCGGTCGGTGTGCGCGAGCCGCTCGGTACCGAGCCCACCGGCCAGGAGCGGGCCGAGGTCGCCCAGACCCCGCTGAGCGCCAAGCTGCGCCGCTGGACGGCCGCCGGCGGCAACTATCGGCTCGGTGACCGCCTACGTCCTCGTCCCCGAGCGCGGGCGGGTGGGCCACGAGGTGAAGGGGCGGCCGGGCAGCGGCCGGCCCCGGGCACCTACGTCTACATCGAGCGCGACCACGCCCTGGCCCTCATCGGGCCCGGCCCCTCGGCGTCGGACACGGGCACGGAGCCCCTGCCCGACGGCGTCGGCGCCCGGATCGTCCTGACCGGCAACGTGGACAAGGTGGCCCGCAAGTACTTCTCCTTCGCCCTGCGCATCGCGGTCCAGGACTGCGGCTGCTCCTTCGAGGTCATCCGCCTCGTCGCCGACGCCCTGGGGGTGCCGCTGCGCGCCCGCGCCCGCTGGGACGAGCAGCGCATCGCCCGGGCGCTGGGCACCGACCCGGCCCGGGAGCCGGCCTGCATCGTCGTCGACCTGGGAGGCAGCCGTGCGTACTGACTTCGAGACGCTGCGCGAGCTCATCGCCGGATTCTCCGCCGGATCGGACGCCCGCCCCGCCGAGCCGACCTCCGACGGCCTGGCCGCGCGCCGCCCGCGCCCGCCGCTGGACTGCCAGGGGCCGGATGTGCTCGCCCTCGGCCCCCAGGAGTCCTACCCCTACAGCCTGCACGAGACCTTCGAACGCCGCTCGTCGTCGACCGGCTACGGCACCGAGCCGCTTGAGGCCGAGCCCCTCCTGGCGATGGTGCGCGACGCCCTGGCCGACGACGCGAGCACCTGGGGGGCGGACGCGGCGTCCTGCCCCCTGGAGCCCTTCGTCCTCCTCCTGCGCCCGCGCGGGGCCGAGCTCGGCATCTACCGGGTGCGGCTCGACGGCGTCGACCTCGTCCGCCCCCTGCCGCAGGCCGAGGAGATCGAGGGCATGGCGGTGCAGAAGGAGTTCGCCCGCGCCGGCGCCATCGTCTCGGTGGCCGCCAACCTCGATCAGGCCGACACCTGGGGCGGGGCGGCCGGCTACCGCTTCACCATGAGCCGCAGCGCCGCTCTCATCTACTCGCTGCACCTGCGCGCCATCGCCCGGGGACTGGTGGGGACGGTCTTCGCCGGCTTCGCCACCTCGGCGGTGCGTCACCTGCTGGACTCCGACGGCGTCAGCCGCCACCAGATGTTCGCCGTCACCATCGCCAGCCCGCTGACAGAACCGCCCGATGAGGCGGCCGGCTAGCCCCGGCCCACCAGCCGCGAGCGCCCCCTGACAGCCGTCGGCCACACGGACCCAGAACTGCATACCGCGTCACGGAGTCCCACAGACCACCCCGTTCGCGGGGTTGGGGCCCGGTCCCGGCAGACCGGACCCCCGGGGCCCGAACGGGCCCCGCTCCTGCCCACAAGACATCTGAGAGAAGGAGGTGAACAGCATATGACGAACAGCTCGATTGATCTCACCCTCGCCGACAGTGACTTCGGCGTCGAGGAGCTGCCCGAGGGCAACGCCCTGGGTTGTGCCTTCAGCCACGCCAGCGCGTCCTGCCCGGCCAGCGCCGCCTCGGCCTCGTGCCCGTCCTGCGCAGCCAGCGCATCGACGACGTCCTGCTGACGACCCCATGGTGGCGGGTAGGGGACCGGGGTCTCCTGCCCGCCACTAGCGGTACCCCGGAGCCCCGCGAACCGACCTGAGGGAGCCACGAGCCCACGATGAGCACGGTGATGAGCACGGTGATGAGCACGCCGACGAGCCCGCCGACGAGCCCCTGGTAGCCCCCCGACGTCTCCGATCCCGCGCCTGCGCCGCGGCGTGAGCCTCATCGTCGGGATGGACGACCAGCCGATGCTGTTCGACTCCGACTCGGGCAAGTACCACCGGCTCGGCGCGGCCGCCGCCTTCATCGTGGGCCAGTTCGACGGGGTGCGCCCCCTGCCGACCATCATCGAGGAGCTGCCCCAGGACATCGACGAGGCGGGCGCCCAGCGCATCACGGGTCTGGTCGACAACCTGCGCGACAAGGGCCTCCTGGCAGGCGGCGAACCCGCCCCCGCCGTCCCTGAGGCCCCGGTGCGCACCAGGCGCACCCGCGGACGCCACACCGCCCAGCCCCGCCAGGCCCGCCACCTCAGGGTCGAGAGGCCCCGCCGCAGCGGGGGCTGGTGGCTGCCCCGCATCATCATCGCCCGCAAGTACCACCGGATCGTCGCCCCGATCGTCACCCTGCTCCAGCGCCTACCGGCCCCCGCGCTCAGCTGGGTCTTCCTGGCACTGGCGACCTGCGGCTACGCGGCCGGGGCCATGGTGCTCAGCTCCCTGGCCGGTGGGCCCCGCCCCGGTGTCCTCGTCCTCGTCACGGCGGTGGCGATCCAGCTGGTGAGCATCCTGCTGCACGAGTCCTGGCACGCCATCGTCGCCGGCTACCTGGGCACCCCCATCCGGGGACTGGGGGTGGCGCTCATGTTCTGGGCGATCCCCATCGCCTACGTCGACCGCACCGACTCCTACCGGGTGCGCTCCCGGAGCGGACTGACCATGCTGGCCCTGGCCGGCATCTTCTCCGACGGCGTCGTCTGCGGCCTGGAGGCGGCCATCGCCTGGGCCTCGACGGGAACAGTGCGCCAGGTCGCCCTGACCCTGTGCGCCTTCCAGCTCACGATGCTCGTCACCAACCTCAACCCCCTCACCCAGTCCGACGGCGTCGCCGCCATCGAGGCGGCCACCGGCTCGGTCAACCTGCGCGGGCGATCCATGTTCGTGCTGCGCTGCGTCCTGAGGCGCCAGCCCCTGCCGCCGGCCCTGGCCGTCATGCGGCCCGCGGTGCGCTGGGGCTACTTCATCTACGGGCTGGCGTGCTCTCTTCTCGGACTGCTGGCCTTCGTGATGAGCATTGTATGGATAGGCTACTGGCTGTACGCCCTCGTGAAAGGTTTCCTCCTATGACGCAGCCGGTTCTCTCTCGTGCCGGTGCCTCCCCCTCCCGACAGCCACAGCCGCAGCCCGTATCCGCCGTGACCCCCGGGGAGCCCATCCCGTCCGCTCCGTCCTCCGCCGTACCAGCGTCGGTACCGGCATCGGAGCCGGAGCCCCCGGCCCTGGCCCAGCCCGCCGTGGCCCTGCCGATCCTCGTGCGTCTGGGCGGGCTCCCGGTGCGGGCCGTCCCCGAGACCAGCGCCGCCGTCATCGGCAACCTGGACTACCTGCGCCGGCTCGACGAGGTGCTCGACGGCGCCGCGAAGCAGCTGCTCGACCCGCTCTACGAGATCGTCCCCACCCTGGACAAGACCGAGCGCCGCCCGGTCCTGCGCGCCAAGCGCCGCGTCTTCCAGGGGCGCGCCACCGGCCTGTCCGAGGAGGTCCTGGCCGCCCTGCCCGCTGAGCTGCGCGCGCTGCTGGAGCGCTGGGACGCCCTGGTGGCCCGCAAGGAGGAGACCCGCGCGCGTCTGGCCGTCCTGATCGACGTCGACCTGGACCGCAGCCGCGAGCTGCTGGCGGCCGGCCTCGACGAGCCCGGCTACCAGGAGGCCCTGGCGATCGCCGCCCCGGCCCTCATCTCCACCCTGGCCGCCCGCGGTCGCAGGCTCGAGGACCCCCGCGTCCTGCGCACCCTCTACACCCTGGCCACCCGGGCCGCCCTCAAGACCAGCCCCTTCTCGGGGCTGACCACCGTCAACGAGGCGGGCCAGCCCGCTGCCGGGCGCAGCCACCGGATGGTGGCGACCCACCTGGCCTACCGAATCCTGAGCGCCACCGCCCAGGACCCTGGCCCCCGACGGCGCCCTCTACCTCGAGCCCACTCCCGTGCGTCGGGCCTACAGCGCCGATCCCGGCCCAGGCGCGGCCGGCGCCTACGGCCAGTACCCGCCCAGTGAGGCCGAGGCGGAGACGCTGACCGTCCTCGGCGAGCACGAGTACGGCAACGGCATGGTCTTCCGCCAGGAGAGTGTCCAGCCCGCCCGCTGGCTCCAGGAGACCCACGACGCCCTGACCGGCGGCGGCATGCGCCGTGCTCAGCGTGCGCGACGCCTGCGAGCGAGTGGGCGGCGCCGACCCCCGCCTGCGCCTGGAGCGGCTGCTGGCCTCCGGCGCCATCGTGCCGCACGTGCCCTGGTACCGCGGGGAGAACCCCTTCCCGCTGCTGGCCGCCTCACTCTCACCGGAGCAGCAGCGCCAGTGGGGCAAGGACCTGGCCTGGCTGGCCCGGCTCGACGACGCCGTCGGCGCCGCCGATGGGCCCGGCCGCGCCGAGCTCCTCAACCGCACGGTGCGCCTGGCCGAGCGCGTCTTCCCCGACGGCGAGCTCGGCGAGCGCCCCAGCGGCTTCCTCTACGAGGACCGCGAGTCCACCCGCAGCTGGGTCGACCCCCTCGAGGACGCCCCCTTCGAGCAGGACGTCAAGACCCTGGGCGAGCTCGCCGACCCCTGGGTGGCCCGCTCCCACATCTACGACCTCATGGTGGCCCGCTTCGTCTCCCTGTTCGGAAACGGCGGGGTGTGCAAGGACCCGCTGGCCTTCTTCATGACCATCGCCCACGCCCCCGACGGCGACCAGGAGATGCTGCGCGCCGCCGGGCTCGACTACGCCGCCGGCCCTGATGAGGAGCGCGCCGCCCTGTCCGGCGGGCACTCCGGCTCGCCCAGGCACCTGGGCGCCTTCCTCCAGCCGGTGGCCCCCAGCGCCCGGACCTACGCCGCCGGCGGGGGCCTGACCGTCGTCAACGCCTTCACCAACGCCAACGGCTCCCTCCAGGCCCGCTTCCACCGGCTCCTGGGCTCCGGCTTCCGGGAGCGCCTGGCCACACGGATCCGCACCGCCTGGGGCACCGAGCGGGTCCTGGAGATCCAGGCCAGCACCGAGTGCAACACCGGTCAGGCCGTCTCCTGCGGACTCCTGCCGCCGCTGGGCCTGCCCGGTGAGCCGGGAGCGCCGGACGCGGTCCCCCTCAGCTCCCTGCGGCTCGTCCACGACCCGGCCACGAGCACCCTGTTCCTGGCCGACGACGCCGGGCCCGTGGGACTGGCCTACCTGGGCCTGACACCCCAGTACCTCCTGGGCGGCTACCTGTCCTGGCTGGTGCTGCTGAGCGACCCGTGGTCCCGGCTGCCCCCGTTCGCGGACCACTGGACCAGCCGCCGTCGGGACCTGAACGGGCCCCTGCCCGACGAGGTGACGCACGCCGAGCGGACCGTGGCCGGCCGGCTGGTCACCCGGCGCGAGTCCTGGACCTTCCCGGCCGACCGGATCGCCCCGCTCATGGACCGCGACCTGACCACGACCCTGCTGCACATGGACGACCTGCGCAAGCAGTGGGACATACCGACGGAGGTGTTCGTTCACCAGCACATGCCCTCCCAGGGCGCCACCTTCGACCAGCACAAGCCCCGCTACGTGGACCTCACCTCGCCGGTCTCGCTGCTGACGCTGCGCGGCTGGATCGACCCCGGCGCCGCCCACATCAGCTTCGTCGAGGCCCTCCCGGCCCGCGGTCAGGCCCTGGGACTCACCCAGGACGGCGAGCCGACGGTGGCCGAGTACCTGGTGGGGCTCCAGTGGCCCAAGAACCTGGGAGGCATGGCATGAGCGCCCACGACGACGCCCAGTCCAACCGGCGCGAGCAGCGCAATCAGCCCAGCCGGCTCATCCGCTCCCGCAGGCTGCGCTGGCTCGGGGGGCGCTCGCGGGCCGGTGAGCAGGCGGAGCGCGCCGGGCAGCCCGATCAGTCCAGCCAGTCCATTCAGTCCGACCCGTCCGGCCAGGGAGGCGTGACTCCGCAGGTGGGTGGCTCGATCCCGGGGATCCAGCCCCTGGAGATGGCGGCCGCCGACTTCGGCAACCTGCGTGCCCAGCACAGCTCGATGCGTCAGCGGGGGGCGGCGCCGGCCAACCAGCATGAGGGCGTCGGCTGGCTGTACGCGCGGATCTACTGCGCCGGCGGGGACGACACCGACGTCCTGCTGCCCGAGGTCGCCCAGTGGCTGGCCCGGGCCCGCGGCCAGTGGGACATCCGTTCGGCGCACTTCCTGCGCTTCGTCGACTTGCGCGGCCACCACATCCGGCTGCGGATCAAGGCCGTTGAGGGCGTCCTGGACGACGCCTACGCGAGTATGCGCGAGCTGGGGGCCGTGGCCCAGCAGGCCGAGGCGCGCACGGTTCAGCGCCTCGTCTCGGACCCGATGACCGGCGGGATCGGCGCCAGCCGGCCCGGCATCACCTTCGGTGTCTACGGCCCCGAGTACGACAAGTACGGGGGAGTGGCCGGCGTGGAGGAGGCCGAGCGTCACTTCTACGTCTCCAGCCGATGGTGCCTGGACCACCAGGTCTGGCAGATCCCGAGGCCGGTGCCGCGGGCGGCCCTGGCGGCGCGGTTCCTGGCGCTGGCGGCCCGCAGTGCGCCGCTGCCCGAGGCCGAGCTGCTCTCCGCCCACCTGCGGATGTGGGGTCGCGGCTTCCCGCGCACCTGCGCGACGGCAGCGCCCTGGGGCCGATCGTTCAGCAGCTGCTGGAGGTCATCGAGTTCCAGTTCGATGAGATCCCGTCCTGGAGCCAGGCGGCCGGGTGCCATCGGCGAGCTGGCCGACGACGCCGGGCGCGCCATCGGAGTCATGGGGGCGGGCACCGATGGGCGCCGGGCCCTGGACCTGCTGCACATCGACGTCAACCGGCTCGGCCTCAACCCGGCCGAGGAGTGCGTCGCCGGGCTGTGCGCCCGCCAGCTCCTGACCGGGGGCGCCGTGCCCCGGCCCAGCCCTCAGCCGCCGTCGGGTAGCTGGGCACCGCCTGGCCCCTGAACCCCGAAAACGCGCCGAAGTGTCCATGAGAAGGGCCCTGATTGTCGATGAAGGGCGCCAGAGTGTCATGAAGTGTCGATGAGGGTGTTCATGAAGGGCCGTGGGTGTCGATGAAGGACCGGAAGTGTCCACGGTGCTGACATCAACACTGCACTGACCTCCCAGCCTGAGAAGAAACCCCGGATTCCAACGATCTGTGCCAGGCGCTTCGACGGCTGGCGCGCTGATGTCAGCGCCTGGACACTGGGCCATTGCCGGACCCGCTGGCGCGCCCTCAGTCGTCCAGATGGGAGATGACTTTTGGCGGGCCCGCCCATCAGGCGCGGCGGTACGTGGTGGTGGTGTCACCTCGACGGCCGTCTTTCTCAACGAATCCGGCCTCCTCGAGATGTTTGAGCGCGTACGTCACCTGGCGCGGTGACAGGCCTGTGGCCTCGACGATCTGCTGGCGCGTGCGCGGCCCGTCCTCGAGGCTGGCCCAGACGGCGGGCGTGTTGGTGGACAGGGCAGAGATCTCTGGGGAACAGCTGATGTCTGTGGTGTCGGAAGTCGGTCGAGTGCTGTCGGAGGCAAGAACGTAGGAGGTGGAGCCGCGTTGTCCTTGGGCCTCGGCGTAGCCCCGGTTCACCAGCTCCTGGAGCTGACGACGGGCCTGCTGGGAGTCGCAGCCGAAGCGACGGCGATAGGAGGAGTTCGTCCACGACTTTCCGTGCCGCATCTCGACCAGTGCGTGGCGCTGCTCGATGCCGAGGCCCTGGGCTTCAAGGCCGGACAACCAGGTGAGATCCTCAGGTGAGAGGAGCGCGCTTCGGGGAAGCAGAGCCGTGAAGCGCACGCCGGTGTCCTGAAAACGGACGGGTTCCATGTCTGCCTCTCGCAGGGCGCGACGGACCTCCCGAATACCGGAGCCCAGGCCTTCGATCACGCGCCGTCCCTCGTGGTCCGTGGCGAAGGTGCAGATGGTGTAGAGGTGCTCGTTGACCGCAGACTTCCCGTCTCGTGTGCCGAGCTGATCCACGCTCAGCCCCCACAGACCACCTGGGCTGGAGATGACGAGGCGGTCGTGCAGCAGACGAATCTCAATCCCCTTCGACAGCGCGGGCTCGGAGAGGTCTCGGTGGACGAGAGCGTTGGCGATGAGCTCACGAACCGCGACGAGCGGGAACTCGTGGATATCGCGGCCATGTCCGTCATCCCCGAACTGGATGCGTGTCTGCGTGGTGCGTGCGACCCAGTCAACGGCGTCGGCGAGCATCTGAGGCAGGGGGCCCGCGATCGTGAGCCGATCTGTTGCCCTGACCGCGTCATTCGTGTCGGTGACGGCGGCTGTGATGGACAGGCCGGGGAACTGCCTCTGGGGATAACGGCCCAGCGCGTACAGCCCTGCCCGGGTCGCCTCTCCGTCCTCGGTGAGGATGTTCAGGTTGAGGAGGACCTCGGTATCAGACTGTCCGCCGAGCGCGGTGGAGCCGGCGCGAACCGCTCGGAGAAAGCGCTGAACCAGATCGTTGTCGAGGCTGTCGACGGAGGTGCCGGGAACGGCAACGGAGTCCTGCCGAGGACGTTGGTGGCGCAGAAGGAGCTGCTGCTCCTCCTGCTGCGACATGCGGTAGTCGCCGTCGTACTGGCGGAGGTACGCCGCCCCCGTCTCCCTCCACCGGCATGGCTTGCTGTTGACGGGAACTTCCTGCACGTTGGCGGCGACGACGGTCTTGCCCTCAACGGTGATGGCGTGCGTATCGACAGCGATCTCGGTGGAGAAGCCCTGACGAGCCTGGGAGATGAGGGCCTGCTGGAGCTCGTGCGGGTCCTGGACTCCGACGACGGACACCGGATCCTCGCCGACACCCAGGAGGATGGTGCCGCCTCCAGGAAGATTCGCGAAGGCCGACAGTGTGGGACCGAGGGCGTTGCGGGAGTACTCGGAGAATGTCTTCGCCTCGATCTCAAGGCAGTCGCCGCCTCCAGTGCCAAACGAGCGAGGGCTTCCGTGAGGTCAGTCAGATCGACAATCACATGTCAATTGTACATGAAGTGTCGATGAAGGGTCCAAGTGAGAAGGGGTCCTGATTGTCGATGAAGGGCCCGAAAGTGTCCATGAAGTGTCGATGAAGGACGTCATGTGTCCATGAAGGGGATGCCTTCCAGCCGACGGTTCCGGCGCCATCGGTTGATCGGGACCGGCGGGCTCTCAGTCGTCCAGGTGGGGAGACGAGCTCGGCGGCCAGGCCCGTGTAGGTGGCGGGCGTCAGGGCGAGCAGTCGCGCCTCGACGTCGTCGGGCATGCCGAGCCCGGAGATGAACTCGCGCATGCCCCTCGGGCGTGACCTTCTTGCCGCGGGTGAGCTCCCTTGAGGCGCTCGTAGGGGTCGGCCATGCCGGTCGCCCCGGCGACGGCGGCCGCCCGCATGGCCTGCTGGACGGGCTCGCCGAGCACCTCCCAGGTCGCCTCGAGGTCCTCCTCCAGGCGGGCGCGGTCGACGTCGAGCCCGGCCAGGCCCCGCCGGATGTTGTCCACGGCCAGCAGCGAGTGCCCCAGGGCCACTCCCCATGATATCCGCCCACGTTGCGCTGCGTGGTGGAGTCGGTGAGGTCTCGCTGGAGGCGGGAGGTGACGAGCGTGGCGGCCAGCGTGTCCAGCAGCGAGCAGGAGATCTCCAGGTTGGCCTCGCCGTTCTCGAAGCGGATCGGGTTGACCTTGTGCGGCATGGTCGACGAGCCGGTGGAGCCCTGCGCGCTCAGGCGCTGGTGGAAGTAGCCCAGCGAGATGTAGGGTCCACACGTCCGTGGCCAGGGTTGTGGGCGATCCGGTTGAAGCGGGCGACGTCGGAGTAGAGCTCGGCCTGCCAGTCGTGGGACTCGATCTGCGTGGTCAGCGGGTTCCAGGTCAGGCCCAGGTGCTCCACGAAGCCGCGGCCCACGGCCTGCCAGTCGGCGCCGGGCACGGAGACGACGTGCGCGCCGAAGGTGCCGGTGGCGCCGTTGATCTTGCCCAGGTACTCGGATGCCTCGACGCGGCGCACCTGACGGCGCAGCCGGTGGGCCAGGACCGCCAGCTCCTTGCCGAGCGTCGTGGGGGGTGGCCGGCTGGCCGTGAGTGCGCGCCAGCATGGCGGCGTCGGCGTGCTCGTGGGCCATGGCGGCCAGGTCCTCGACCAGCCCGCGGGCGGCCGGCAGCCACACCTGTTCGACGGCGCCCCGGATCGTCAGGGCGTAGGAGAGGTTGTTGATGTCCTCGCTGGTGCAGAAGATGTGGACGATCTCGCCGACCTCGGGCAGCACGGTGGGAGCCACCGTCGGCGCCGACGACGCCGGGGGCCTGAGCGGCCGCGGCCAGGCGCCGCTTGAGGAGGTACTCGACGGCCTTGACGTCGTGGCGGGTCTCTGCCTCGATGACGCCGAGCTCGGCGATCTCCTCGGCCCCGAAGTCCTCGACGACGCCGCGCAGGTAGGCCTTCTCCGAGTCACTCAGGCGGGGGCGCCGGGCAGGGACGCCGCCGTCGGTGAGGTGGATGAGCCACTCGACCTCGACCTGCAGGCGGGCCCGGTTGAGGGCGGCCTCGGAGAGGTGGTTGACCAGCGGGGCGGCGACGGCGCGGTAGCGGCCGTCCAGGGGGCCCAGGGCGATGGCGGGGGAGACGGTGGAGAGATCGACCATGCCGCTTATTGTGGCAGGTTGCCGCCGATCTCTGCGAGAGGAGCCGTCCGGGTGGTGACGAAGACGGGCTGCGAGGGCGGGCTTGCGCTGGCGGCGAGGCGTATCTACGATGACGTAGAGCAGGGATGCCGGCTGCCGGCAGGTTGACGGCGGCGGCGGCGTCGTGGTTGTAGAAGCCGTAGCCGAGCAGGGGCGATCGCCAGCCCGAGGCCGATGACGGCTCAGTGCGAGGACCGAGGGGCCGGGGATGCGCTGGGACGGCTCGGCCCGCTGAACGTGCTGGGCCTGGAGGAGGATGAGACTGACCGTCAACAGGCTCAGGGGCGTCAGGAGGGAGGTTTGCCAGCCGAACAGGCCGCCACCGACGGTGAGGACCAGGACGGTGGTGGCGAGCGTGAAGACGACTGGAGGGAGGAGTCGCATGGTAGATGACCTCGTAGGGGCGGACATGGTGGGGAATGGTATGACCAGGTGAAATCCTGCCGGATCCTTGTGGCATTTTCAACAATCGGTCCGTCATTACTGATGGGGAGCGCTGCCCGGGTGCCGTCAACCTGTACGGCAGGTCGGTCCTCTATCCCTAATTGGCTCTGACCAGGAAAATGCAATGGCTCTGTGATGCCATAGGGTGCTGTGCCACCCAGAGATCACTGAGCCCGTGGAGGGAGCGCGGATGTCGACGAGACCGACGGTCAGACGGCTGGTGGGGAAGACCTGGCCAGTGAGCAGATGCTGGCGCTTATGCGCGAGGCCCGCGGGACTGCCCGTCGTCGAGCTGCGCAGGATCATTGCTGAGGAGCTGGCGCTCATGGAGGTCGTGGGCACGGGTCTGCGGGGTGCGCCCACGTCGGTAGCTGCCTACGTGTCTCGACCCGATGGCGTCGTGCTGGAGTACATCGCCGTGGCTCCGGGTTGCGTGGCGGCGGGGTCGGGCGGGTGCTCGTCGATGCCCTGGCTGGTGGGGCTGAGCCGGTCGTCGCCGAGACCGACGACGACGCCGTCGGCTTCTACCGGGCGCTCGACTTCGATATCGGTCCTGCGCCGTCGGACTCGCGTTGGCCGGGGCGCCGCCGCTACCGATGCGTGCGGCGGCCCTCCCCGAACGGCACGTGCCGAGAACTGCGATTCCTGACGACGACGTACTTCTCCGCAGATGACTGCGGTCCGTCCCCAGTCATCTGCGGGAAGACGCAGTCCTCGCGGCGGAAGTACGTTCTCGATCGACCTCGTCGAGAGTCTGGTGGCCGGGGCCGGCGGGTGATGGGGCCTATCGGGGCGAGGGCTTGCTTGCGGCGACCTCACGGGGCCGCCGGTCCCTCAGGCTGCGCACCAGGACGTAGCCCAGCAGAACCAGTGCGGGCAGGGATGAGGAGCGCGACGACGTCGGACCGGTAGAGGCCGCGCGCGAGAACGAGCCCGGAGAGGACGAGTCCGGCGATCCCCAGCAACCGGATTCCCGACGGCGACAGGTTGCGTTCGCCCGGATCTGAGGTCTGGGCTTGCAGCAGAACCAGGCCGAGCAGGAGCATGCACAGCGATGTGTTGAGGCTGCTGAACTGCCACCCGAGAAACAGGTTCCCGATCGAGGTGACCAGGACGGTCAGGGCAAGGACAAGAATGGCGGGCTTGATGAGTCGCATGTCGAGCACCTCGGTGAACAGATCGCGACGATGAACGGCTCCAGGATAAGTCCGATCCTTTGCCCAGTGCCGCTTCCTCCTCGGGTCAGGTCTCGGAGGCCACGCCCATGGCGCGGCCGCGGATCCAGTAGGCCTGGTGCTGGATGCTGCGTCGGCTCATGCCCGAGGCGACCAGGTGGCGCCGCACCGCCTTGGTGGCGTCGCTCTCCAACGCGATCCAGACCCAGTCGAGCGAGATGTCCCCGGTGTCCGCCCACAAGGTGTGGTCGACGGCGGCCAGCAGCCTGTCCTCGGAGATCTCGGGGGTCCAGTCGGATGAGCTTGTGCTCGCGCGCGGCCAGGGGCAGGTAGCCGGCCTCGGGGGCCAGCATGATGACCGTGGCCAGGCTGCCCGCCGGGGCGGCAGTTCACGGCGTCGGCGAGCGCGGGGCGCGGAGGCGCGGTCGCCCACCAGCAGCATCCGGTCGCCGTGAGACGGCGAGCGATAGCTGGTGCCGCCCATGACCTGAACGGCCACGGTGGCCCCGGGCCTGACCTGTTTCGACCACTGCGACGCCGGCCCGTCCGGCTCGTGGTGCAGGAACAGGAGCGTGGCGCTGGCCTGAGCCCGGTCGATGCGGGTGAGTGTGTAGGCGCGCTGGTACTCGCGGCCGCCCTGAGGAATCCACATGCGTACCCAGGCGGTGGGCGGCAGCTTGGGGCCGGCGGCGCCCAGAAGGCTCGGGCTCTGCACGGTCAGCTCCGTGTGGGGCGGGAGATCGCGCACGCCGGTGACCGTGAGCCTGTGCTCCGGCACGCGCAGCCTGCTAGCACCGCACCTTGGAATCCCCGTCCTCCACGTGCCATCTGCGTGTCCGTCTCCTGATGATCTGATCTCTTTCCAAGGCGAGACCTTAACTGGAGCAGATGTGAGACTCGCTGGGACGGTCCGCCCGAGAAAGGGCAGAAAATGCCGGGAAGAATGCCGCAAGACCGCCGACGTGCGACCCGACTGTCCTCCCGCCGCCTCAGGCCATCGGGTCCCCAGCTGGGCAGCATGATGCGGCTCGGTCTCCAGGGCGGCGCGGACCTCGCCCGGTAGTCGGCCGGCGCGCACAACGACCTCGAAGACGTACTCGTCAGAACCAGGAGTCGCTCATCGTGTGAAATCCCTTGTCCCCGAGGCTTGTCGCCCCAGGGTTCTCCACCCGCCAGCGCCGCGCGGTGCCGTCGACCAGGTCGACGCCGGTCAGGCACATGGCGTGGGTGAGCGCCGACTCGCCGCGCCACCAGCCGCTCGGCCTTCGTCATCGACAGGTCCACCCGTACAGGCCCTCGTAGTCGTGCAGGCGGCGTCCCAGATCCCGGCCTTCTTATCGCGCTGCTTGGCGACGTCGCGGGCGAACCACACCGGCTCACCGTCCTGGATCGCGGCGATCGCGGCGGCCTCAGAGCACCTCGAGCTCGGCAGTGACATGGTCCTGGACCGGTGCTCCCACCATGACATCGCTGCGGCCCATGCCGTAGCGGGTGTTGACCGCGATCTCGGGGCGCGGGTCGTGGGCGAGGACCACGAACTCCTCCACCCCGGTGGCGTAGCGTTGCGCGAACTCCAGCGGGTGAGCGCCCCGACCCGGTGGAACTTCTTGTTCTTGTGCGGTACTGCCACACGAACTCGCTGGGCGGGGCGCCCAGGTGGATGCACAGCATCCGGTGGACCTGTTCCAGGGCCGCTACGCGCAGCAGCTCGGGGTCGACGCCGTCGGCACCGCGGTCCGCAGGCGCAGCGCCGTGCGCCGCAGCAGCGTGGACGGGTGCTCGTTCATCGCGTCCAGAGTCACCGGCTGAGACCGTGTCCGGCATGGCGTGAGCCGGCACGATCCCGTACTGGCCACCAGACGGGCGAACTCGGGCCACCAGCCGCCGTCGGGAATGGGGGAGTGGAGGGAGGCGACGACCTCTCGATCATCCAGGGGGCGGTCGGCCTCGGCGATGACGCGGGTGAGGAAGGCGTTGGCCTTCTCCAGCTTGTCGTAGAAGAAGGGAAGGACTGGCTCCAGCTCAGGGTCGAGCTCGGCTCCTTGATCATGGCGGCACGCAGCACGTTCAGGCCGGCGAAGGCCCAGCAGCGCCCCGTCCGCTTCTGGTCGGTGATCGAGGCGTCCGGGACGAGGTCGGAGACAGAGGTGTCAATCGTGGTCACCACGGCCCGGTCCGGAGACCCTCTCCACGTCGGTGGCAGCGACGGCGTTGCCGGCCAGGCGGGCGGCGGGGTCGGCGAGGAAGACGGCGTTGCGCTCGAGACCCAGGAGGTGTCGATCGTCGCGAGGCAGAGGATAGATCGGCCGCGCTCCGGCGGACCGGCCCGGTCGCCGGTGGGGCCGCCGGGCGCTACTGACGACCTGCTGCGTGACCCGGCGCCGCACTGGATCGCAGCGCATGACGTCACTCCCGCCAGCAGGCACTCCGAGCCGCCGTCCGACGCCGGTCACCACGCCTCGCGCTGGGAGGGACGCGCTACGCCTCGAGTCGAGCAGCTCTGGTCGGGCGCCCCAGTGACTGGCTGCCCGAGCTCGCCGTCGACTGGGGGCCCGGAGCCGCCCTGGAGATCGGCTGCGGCGAGGGCGCTGACGTCCTGTGGCTGGCCGAGCACGGCTGGCGGGTGACCGGCCTGGACCTGTCCGCCACCGCCGTCGCACGCCTGAGCCGGAGGCCGAGCGCCGTGGGTCGCCTCACGCGTGACCGGCCGGGTGCGACGACGTCGAAGCCGGCCTGCCGGCGGGGCCCTTCGACCTGGTGACGAGCTACCGTGCACGGCGGGCGGAGGAGGGCTCCCTCGACCTCGTCGCCCTCCTGTCCGACGCCGCCGCCCGCAGTCGCCCCGGCGGTAAGCCTGCTCACCGCCGTGCACGCCGTCAACCCGCCTGGCACAGGCACCACGCCGGACCTACCGGCCGGCGAGCTGGTGACGGCCTGGCCGAGGCGACGGCGGGCTGGGAGGTCGTCGTCGCTGAGGAGCGCCAGCGCGCGGGTCACCAGGCCTGACGGCCAGGGAGGACGCCGACTGACGCCGTCGTGTGCCTGCGCCGGCCGCCCGCCTCGGTTTGATGACAGAGGCCCCGTGGGAAGCGGCCTGAAGAGTGCCGGAATAACCTGGTGACAGCCGGAATCGTGGCTGCAGGCAACGTGGAAAATGGCGGAATGAGCGCCTGTTCTCAGCATGTTCATAAGATCAGGGGTCCGCTCAGGATCGGTCGGTTACATAGTTACATGCCGCCGGACGGAACCGGTCACGAGGTTGGGAGCCCGATGACTGGCGGGTCTCCGAGTTCGGAACGGGTCTTGAGGGCTGGACCGACGCTCTGGCGGAGGATCCACCTCCCGGCCTGCATGGGGAAGCCGGGTCGCAGGAGGACCTCGCGAGCTTGGGCCCGCAGTCCGGGAAACCGGATCGCGGGCCGGAGATCCACCCAGTGGATGCGTGCAGCCGAGGGAGCGGGCGGGAGGACCGGTGCCCCGTTCGGGTTCAGGGGCCTGAGCGTCAGTCTGCAGGGGCTGATCCACAGGGCGGATCGTGGGCGCTGCGGGCGTCGCGCGTCCCTACCGTCGAGTCATCTCTCTCACTGTCACGCTCGAAGGCGGACTATGACACCGCCGTCACCGTGTTCCCCGCCTCGGTCACCAGCTGGGTCGGGGCGGACTCAACGCCTGCCAGACGGCGCTGGACAGCACCTCGGGCTCCTGACCGCGCTGGCGACGCTGACACGGCTTTCACCAACGTCGGCGTCTAGACGCCCGCAACTCAGACTGGGATGAGCTCGTCAGCGGGAGCCGGTCATCACGGACAGCCCAGCGGCTCGTACCCGCCTGGAAGCAGGACCCCACGCGACGAAGCCGCCTTATTCCCGATCCGTCGCCCCAGAGACCTGCGACCCCCGCGTACAACGGACCGGCCCGGAGGACACGGCCACCCGCGGCGCATGTGGGGAGGACTGGCAACGATCGTGTCGGGCGGCAGCGTCTCCGGTCGATACGGCCGACCTGGACGCCCTTCCCCAGCCTCACCTCCGACCGCCGGCTCACTCGACGATGCGCGAACACTCATCGCCACTGCAGTGACTGAGGTGATGCTACCTCCCCTGCTCGCTTTCCTCCAATGTCTCCCTTTCGAGGCCGCAGCAGTCTCCTCGCATCCGCAGGGGACCTGGGACGACGTCGATGTCAGTGCGTCCCGCTCCGGACCCGCCATCCCTCCACCACGCAGGACAACGGACTGGGCAGCCGTCTGCCCGTTCGGTCTTGACTTGGAGAAGTCCGCCGCTCTTCAGTCGCTGACCGCCTTGAGCACAGGACCCGGGTCGCTTCAGGACGCGGCGGACACCCTGCGCGGCATCGCCTCCGACGTCATCGCCTGCTCCCAGGCCCACACGCTCGCCGAGGGCGCACCTCGATCCGGCCTCGTGGGGCCCGTGACATCCGGGCCTTCGACGGTGGCCTGGCCTACCAGGCGCTGGGGCGCGGCATCTCCGCAGCGGTCCCGGGATCCCACCGGCCTGGCGACGCTCTTGACGACCCGGCAGCCCCCTCTACGCGAAGCTGGCGGAGAACGAGGACGGCCAGGCCGTTGCCGAGGCCCTGCACCTCCTGCTGGCCGACCCGGCCACCGCCCGGTGGGTCAAGGACGACGCCGTGCGGATCGTTCTGCTGACACTCTGGCTCCAGAGGCCAGGACCGGGCGGGAGTCCGCCACGATCGAGGCCTCCCTCAAGCAGGTCTCCGAGCGCCTCGACCCGTGGGTGACGCAGCACCTCCCCGGTCAGGTGCCCGTGGGGACGGACCGTGGACACCACCAGCCTCACGCCCATGCAGCGCGTCACCGCGTACCTGGGGATGAACGCGACGGCACTGGGCGCCGGGCTCCATGGGCGCCAGACGGGATCACAGTCACCCCAGTGGTGTGACAGCGGATCCACCGTGCTTCCTCCGCCACTAAGGACCCTGGGGCTGGGCAGCCCGGTGCAGGCCGGCCTGACGGCAGGGGCAAGGACTCCAGGTCTCCGCAGGCATCTCCCGAGACGATCACCCACTGCCAGGAGCGCAGGCCTCAGAGATCCCTGGGGGCAGGGACTACGGGGAGCGGCGTCATCTCCATCCAACGGGTCGAGCACTGGCGCATCTCCTGGGTCGTACGTCCCCGGAACCACGACTGGACCGTCGGCGACGGTGAGCCGCAGGACCTGCTCACCAACCTCGAGGGGTGGGGCGGGACAAGGCGCGGAGGCGCCGTCATCACCGCCATGCGCCAGGCCGGTCATCCAGCCCGGAGAGGAGGTCGCCCTCTGCGGTCACTCCCAGGGCAGGATCACTGCGTGTCCAACATCGCCGCCGACCCTGCGATCCGGGACCGAGTACAACATCACCACGGTCCTCGGCGGGTCCGCCCACGCCAGCGCCGCCATCCCCGACGACGTCCGCCCTCCACCTGGAGAACGCCGGTGACGCGTCCCGGGCTCGACGCCGCCCGCCACCGGTCCCCACCGCCAGGTCGCCATGCTCGACACCACCGATGGACAGCGCGGCTACCCCACGCCTCGGACGTCTACACTGCAGGCTACCGAGGGCCTGGAGGAACGGGCGGAGCTGGCCGACTGGCGCGTCCTCTCCCGCCTCAGGCGCTGCTGAGCAGGGCGACCTACCGATACACCTTCGCGGTCAGCGCGGCACACTCCAGCGGGCGTGGCGGATGCCACCGGCAACCCGGGACACCGGCTACAGGGGCGGTGCGTCGTCGACCTCCTGAGCCGACCCCGGCCCGCAGCCGTCGGGCGAGCGCTAAGTGCTCGGAGCCGATTGCCGACCTCGTCGGTCCTCGCGGCGCACGAGCATCGCGGCGATGATCGAGGAGATCACCGAGATGATACGGGCCGATCACCGCAGCACTGGTGGAACCTCCAGCCCCAGCGGTACTGAGCCACCGGTGCCCCAGCGCGCGATGGTCGTGAGCCAACCGGTCGAGAGAGCATCGTCGTTGACCACCAGGGCGAACAGCGAAGGTGATGGCGTAGAGCGGAAAGGTCAGGAACTTTGCCACGGGCTTGACCAGCGGTTCACCAGTGCCAGCACCAGGCCCAGGATCAGCAGGTTCCAGCCACATCTGCGGTGCTCACCCCCTCGGGCACACTCAGCGACGGGAGGCGCGTAGCCACAGGCCGGCCGCGTTTCCGATGGTCCACGATCTCATAGGGACATTGTGCCTGAACCTGGTGATGCCAAGATGGGGATATGACTTCCTCAGCGACCCCGCCGACCGGCCAACCGGTCCCGAGCTCCCCTGCTCCCGGCCTGAACGACCAGCCCACGACGACGGTCCGCATCCGCCCGACGTCGCCGCCCTTCCCGCCTGTACGTGCCCGGCCCGATGCCGCGAGCCCGGTGGAGATCGCCAGTTTCTCCTCCAACAGAGCCCTTCCCCCGCAGGAGTCGGTGGTCGGGGCCATCACCCGCGCCGTGGCCGGGTCAACGCTACCCGAGATGACCAGGAGACCTGACGCGGCGTCGGCCCGCCGGTGGGGCGTGGAGGCCGACGGTCGTCGTCGGCACCGGCTCAGTCGCCCTCATCCAGCACCTGCTCGACGCCGTCTGCCGGCCCGGCGACGAGGTCGTCATCCTCTGGCGCTCCTTCGAGGCCTACCCGATCTGCATCGCCGTCGCCGGAGCCAGGGCCGTGCGCGTCCCGCTGACTGACGCCCGCCACGACGTGCCGCCATGCTGGCCATCACCCCGCACCCGTGTGGTCATGGCCTGCACGCCCAACAGCACTGGGACGATCCTGACCGCCCGCGAGCCGGCTGATCTCGTGACCGGTGCCGCGCGACGTCGTCGTCCTCATTGATGAGGCCCTACTCGACCGTTACCGACCCCGAGGCGGCGACGCCTCACCCTCCTGGCGATGCTCTCAACCTCGTGTGGTCTCGCGCACCTTCTCCAAGGCCCACGCCCTGGCCCGGGATGCGCGTGGGCTACCTCGTGTGCGAGCCGGGCCTGGCCGCCGCCATCCGCTCGGTGTCCACTTCGGGGTCAACCTGCCCGCACACGAGCGCGCCGCCGCGCGCGGCGCTGGGGAGCCGAGCTGGCCCGACGGCCGAGCGCTCAGCCACCGTCGCCGCCGAGCGCGACCGGGTCGTGACGCCCTGCGGGCCAGGGGTGGCAGGTTCCCGATGCTCAGGGCAACTTCTTCTGGCTCGGTGCTGGGCGACGAGGCGGCGCTGGCCGAGCACTTCCGCGCCGCTAGCATTCTCGTGCGTCCTTCGTCGGCGGGGCGTGCGGGTCTCGATCGGGACATCGGACAACGAGAGGGTGCCGGCCGCCGCGGCCGCCTGGAGCGCCGAGCACTGAGAGCCCCGCCGGGCAGGTGCAGCCGAGAGGGCGAGGCGGTTACGGCGTCGTCGCACCGAGTTGTCAGACTGAGATGGTCACCGGAGCCGCCACGGGACTGACCTCGACGATGCCCATCGTGCCCGGGGCGCAGTGGACGGTGGCGCCGGCATGCCAGGCTCCACTGCCACAGCGGCATGACCAGTGATCGCACGGCCAGCACCGTCGAGGACGGCGTGCCCCACGGCAGCCCCGACGAGGCCAGCCAGAACGTCACCACCGCGACCGCCGCGTGCGCGCGCGTTCCGCGGCAGCACGTAGTTGAAGCGCTCGCGGATCATCGACGATGTGAGGGACCGTCCCGCGAGAAGTAGGCGGCCGTCAGCGCGGTGACCAGCCGCATCCGGACCAGCCCGTCAGGGCGCCGTTGGGGAGGTCCCCGGCGGTGCTCAGGGTCCCCAGACCCGGGAACCCGCCCTCACCGCGGACCGCCAGGGCTGGGTGACGGCCGCCGATCCCGAGGGAGCAGCGCCGTCGTCGACGCTCGAGATCAGCGAGCGCTCGTGACCGCCACACCTGGTGCAGCGCGATGGCGAGCGGCGGTAGCGGCACCGCCCACTGGATGAGGTAGGGCGCCGCGAGCAGGGTGTCGAGCCAGGAGGCCTCACCGGTGTAGACCAGGGCGGCAGCATAATGAGGCGCGCCTTGCGGGCCGAGCGGGTGCAGCCACTGCGACCAGGACCAGTAGGTGAGGTAACCCCCACCACGCCGGCGGGAACAGGAGGTTCACCCAGCGACCGCCCACGACCCAGCCGACGATCGGTGGCAGGACCAGCATCGACCAGGCGTGCTGGGTTGACCCAAAGCCTTGCGGCCGGGTTGGCGGCGATCTGCTCCTGGGTGGGGGCTTGGGACGCTCGACCTGCCGGGGGCCTGCCGGTGTACACATGATGTCGTCCTGCGGGGCCGCGGGACTGCTGGGGAGGGGCGCGGCGTGGTGCGGTGGTGCTGTTCGATACCGGGCCGGCGGCGTTGTCGGGCGAGGTGGAGTCAACTGATGTCGGGTGAGCAGGCGACTTGGAGGACAGCAGACGGCTCAGGGCCCCCTGCGTGGATCGGCGGACGTGGAGGAGTGCTCGACGTGGTGCTTGGACGGCCTCGACGGGCGGGACTGGCTCACACCGTCACCCTAGTCGCTCACCCCTGCGTGCGGCCGGGGACTTGTTCTCACAGCCGAGGACGTCTTGCGCGCACGGGCACGATTCCTGTTCCCGACGGCGTCGAACGTCCCTGTCCGGCGCTGCGCGGCGGGACGGTCGAGTCAGTGAGCCGCATCTGGTGCCAGAGCACGCATGGTTCGAGTGGACGGCCCTCGTCGGCGAAGCCGAGGCGCGCGTAGAAGCGGGATGAGTCATCAGGGCGTAGTCACCAGGCCCTGGCGGCCGTGGGCGCGCGTCGTCTCGATGACGGTGCGCAGCAGGCGGGTGCAGCCTGCCCTGGGCGGCCGGCGCCGTGCGACGCCGAGATCATCTGCCAGGGCCCGTCGGGGTCGTGCATCGTGGGGCGACTCGTACATCTCGTCGCTCAGATTGGGGCTCATTGGTGCACAGGCCGTTGACCAGCGCCAGCGGCAGTGCCGCCCTCGTCCTCGATGAGCCAGAAGTGGTCGGCGTAGTGGGCCATCCGCTCGGCGATCGTCGTCGGGCTGGCGGCCTGCTCGGGTGGGGAAGCGAGATGGCCTCAGGGGCGCCGCCATGGCCGCGTCCTGCGCCTGCTGCGCCGGTGCCGTCCGGGCCCGTGCGGATGTGCAGGGTCGTGGAGCCGGTGGTGTCCATGCCCGTATTCACCAGTCAGTTCGCCCGACGTCGAACAGACACCCGTGGCTCCGCGCCCCGATGCCACGGCCGGGCATCTTTCATGCGGGCGGGGGACATCCACGCGTGCGGGTACAGGACTCCTGTCCCCGACGGCGTCGGGCAGTCCCCGCCGGAGCGGCAGGTGCCCCCGCCGCGCAGAATGTGTCCCAGGCCGTGGAAAGGGCGCGTGTGGGTCCAGGTACTCCGGCTGACCCCGGTACTCCGTCAGCCGCCCAGAGCCGCGGAGACCACCTGCTTGGCCTCCTCCTGGACCTGGCCAGGTGGTCAGCGCCCGCTTGAAGGACTCGGCGTAGATCTTATGGACGTCCTCCGTGCCCGAGGTCGTGCGGCGAACCAGGCGTCCTCGGTGATGACCTTGAGGCCGCCGATGGCGCGCGCCGTTAGCCAGGCGCGTCGACCAGCCGGGCGGTGATCTCCTCGCCGGCCGGGCTCGGTGGCGGTCACGTCCTCGGCGGCTGGGCGGCGAGCTTGGCCTTCTCCTCCCTTGGTGGCGGCGGCGTCCGATGCGCATAGGCGCTGGCGCCGAAGCCTCCACCTGCTCCTCGTGCAGCTGGGAGGGACTTACCGACGGCGATGATCTCGCTGGCCAGCGGGGCCATGATGATGCCGTCCTTGTCCGTGGTCCAACGGTGCCGTCCGTGCTGGAAGGAGCCTCTCTCCTCGCCCCGAAGCCGGTCAGGCCGTCCAGCAGCCCGGACGCACGAGTGCTGAAGCCCACCGGAACCTCGATGAGGGTGCGGCCGATCGCTGCGGCCACCCAGTCGATGAGGCTGGAGGACCGGCGTCTTGCCACGGCGGCATCGGCGGGCCAGCCGGGCCGGTGGGTGAAGGTACTCGATGGCCACGGCCAGGAAGTGGTTGGGGGTTCGCGGGCCGCCGTCCGGGCGTGACGATGCCGTGGCGGTCGGAGTCGGCGTCGTTCCCGGTAGACGACGTCGTGAGGGGGTCCTGCCCTCGGCGTCGGCGTCATCTTCTCGCGCAGCGAGGCCGTGGCGTTGGGGAGGAGCAGTCCATGCGGATCTTGCCGTCCCAGTCCAGGGTCATGAAGTGCCAGGCCGGGTCCACCTTGGGGTTGACCACCGTGAGCTCAGGCCGTGGCGCTCGCCGATCGCGCCCCAGTGAGTCACCGAGGCGCCGCCCAGCGGGTCGGCCCCGATGCGCACACCGGCCTCGCGGATCGCGTCGAGGGTCGATGACGTTCTCAGGTCGGCGACGTGGGTCTCCAGGTAGTCGTGCTTTGATGACGTGAAAGGGACCGTCGAGCGCCTCGGTGAAAGAGGAGGACGCGGGGACGTCCTGCCAGCCCGAGGCCAGCAGCTCGTTGGCGCGGTCGGCGATCAGCGGTGGCGTCGAGCCGGCCAGGCCGCCGAGTGGGCGGGGTTGTGCCAAGCCGCCGTCGCGCGGCGGTTGTGGGAGGGTCACCACGATGCCGTCGGCCAGCCGGCCCGGCGGTGCGCACGCCGGCCTCGGTGCCGGCGCCGTTAAGCCAGGAGGATGGAGTGCGAGACGGCCGGGGTCGGCGTGCTAGGAGCCGCGCGCGTCGGCGGCGTCATCGGCGCCCGAAACACCTCGACGGCGGTGCGCCAGGCCGGCTCGGACGGGGCGTGGTGTCGCGCCCCAGGTAAAGGTGCCGTCGGTGCCTGGGGACGCAGGGAGTACTCACGATGGCGGCGGTCGTGGCCACGATGTGCGCCTCGTTGAAGGCGGTGTCGGGAGGAGCCGCGGTGCCCGGGAGGTACTGAAGACGACCTTCTGGGCCAGGATGGTCGGGTCGGGGACAGGTCGTAGTAGGCGGAGACGACCTCGTCGACGTCGATGAGATCTTCGGGCTGTGCTGGCTGTCTGCGCGTGCGTGCATGGGGCACAGTGTGTCACAGTACCACTGATTGATCAGCCCGTTTCGCTGTGCGAAACACTGGCCGTTCCGAGGCCGGGACGTGGTGATCGGCAGGGCGCCGTATGTCGACGACGACGGCGTTGTGGGAGAGACCGCCCGCCGCGAGGGCCCCGCCGAAGTGCCGTAGGTCTGGGCCGTCGGGTCGTCGCGTGAGCGGATGCTGGGCGGCTTCACGGAAGATTGCTTCGAGACATGGGGAGCCAAGCGGGAGTGAGCTGACCCGATGTCAGCCGACCGGATGCGGCCGTAGCACTTTGAGTCCAGGAAGCAGGCGAAGCGAGGACATGGGTGGTCTGGCCCGGGCGTCGCGCTCCTGCGCGCTGCCGCGGGCCGCCGCTCCCGCTCATCGAGGGGCGCGGCCGAACCCCAGTGTCCAGGAGGAACGAGAACCATGACCGTCAGCCGTATCGCCCGACCAGCGCCCCCGCCGCCGTCGGCCCTTACTCAGGGCGTCTCGACCGGCCAGGCCAGATGGCCGCTCGCTCTTCGTCTCCGGCCAGGTGCCGCTCGACCCGGCCACCGGTGCCCTCGTCGAGGGTGACATCCAGGCCCAGGCCGAGCAGGTCCTCAAGAACGTGGGCGCCATCCTGGCCCGAGGCCGGCTCAGTTACGACGATCGTCGTCAAGACCACGGTCCTGCTCGCCGACGTCGCCGACTTCGCCGCCGTCAACGAGGTCTACGCCCGCTACTTCACCGGTGAGACCCTCCCGGCCCGGGCCGCCTTCGGCGTGGCCGCCCTGCCTCTGGGGCCGGCGTCGAGATCGAGGCCATCGCCGCCCGGTCCTGAGCCGGTCGATCGAGAGCTATCCCCGAAGCCACGCCGACACTCGCGAGACCGGCGCCGGTCGCACGGATGCGAATCAGAACCGGCCGCGTCGGACGGGGCGCTGCCCCGCCCGGCACGGGGCGTCTGACCCTGCCGGTGGGCCGACCCTGCTCACTGGGCTCTTTCCCGGTTCCACGTCCACGGGGTGTCCCTTGTCGGGACGCCCGTGTTGCTCTCCCATGGTGTGTGTGGTGTACCTGCGGGGAAGGATGAGGCGCGGTGGGTGACCGCAGGGGCCACCATGCGACCAGGCCGCAGGGGACGATGAGAGGAAGACGATGCCGCCCACGCACCTGCCCTCTCATTGTTCGTCTCGGCAGGGATCCGCTCGCTGCTGGCCTTCTCAGCAGTCGTGACTGCCGCCCTGGCGGCAGTGCTCTCACCGGTGGCTGCGGCGGCTGGGCGCCCGTTCCTCCTGCCACCCGTCGATGCGCCGCTTCTTCGGGCGCTGGCGGGATCATCGGCTACCTGTGGCGCGGCTTCAGCGCGCCACCTGGCGAGCAGGCTCTGGGCCACTACTCGCGGGTCACCTACGACTACGAGGCCACCGAGCCCAGCCCGTCTCGTTCCTGAAGGCGAGACCATGGGGCCCGGGTGATGGCCGGCTCACCGCTGGTTCCGCGACGAGTACGACAGCCTGACCCGGACGTGGCAGGACCTCGGCAGCCCCGGGGCGCAGTGGTTCGAGCCGGGGATGCTCGGGAGGGTCACCGAGCTCAGCGCGGCTGCGCGGCACTGGACTCGACCGATGACGCGATCGCCGGCAGTGCCGCGTTTCTGAGCCCTGTCCTCCAGCTGGAAGCAGATCTGGTGCAACGAGCAGCGGCCGGTTCTCCAGGACCTGGGCCTGCTCTCAAGCCTGTGCCAGCAGATCGACTGCCTCGCCTTCGCACCCCGCGGCACGGCGGAGGCGCGCGAACGGTTCGTGCCCATCGTCAGCGGCTCACCGAGATGACCGCCGGGCTGTCAGAGGGCGGCTGCAAACCTTCGGCGCCTCGATCGAGGCTCGCCTCGATCATGGCCGACACCGCCGGTCGGTGAGCGTCTTGTCACTGCATGCCGCCAGCACCGGTCGGGCCCTCAAGCTGCGTTCGACGCCGGAGCTCGCCGGTACCCGAGTGTCGGCACGGGATATCCCCGGGTCGGGATCCTCCCGAGCTATGATGCCGGCAGAGGACCCGAGCTCGAGACCCCCAGAGGCAGCCGCCACTCAGCTCTTGCAGCAGTTAAGCCTCTACGTCCGCAGAAAGAAAAGGGAAGAGCTAGATGAGTACATGAAACAGTCCGGCATCGTCGGGCTCGGCGGGAATCTGGTCGGTGACGCCTTCGTCGCCAATGTGGTGGTGAGCCTGGCCCTCATCGCCGCTGCTGCCGGTCATGGTCATCTGGCCCTTCGGCGGCAGCCACCACCCCAGCGTGGAGGTCCACGACGAGGCCGGGATGCTCCAGAGCGAGCCACTGGCCAGCGAGATCCAGGCGATGCGCTTCCCGCCAGGACGTCCACGTCGCGCAGCTCACGGTCCCGGGCTGGGATGTCGACAACCTCAACGACTCGGTGCTGGAGTACGCCCGCTCGCACGCAGGCGACACCGACGTCCCGTGGATCTCGACGTCGAACCCCAACTACTGGAGCGACGGCCTGGTGATCCTGGCGGTCGCCCCGGAGGCGCGCAAGGTGGGCTGCTACTTCGGTGAGGACGTCGCGGTCCCCCTGGAGCAGCAGGCCGCCATCCAGGACGCCGCCAAGAACCAGTACCGGCAGGCCGATTGGTACGGAACCGTCTCCGTGGCGGCCAGACGCGCCGACGTCATCGGCCGGCCCGGCGGTGGTGACGTCGGCATGACCTACATCCTGCCCGGAATCTTGGCGCTCGTGGGCCTCGCCTGGCTCTCGTACTACCTGTGGCGCGGCTTCACGGCGCGACGCCGGGCGCGCGAGGCGCTGCGCCACTACTCGCAGGTCACCCACGACTACGAGACCACCGAGCTCCTGGCCGGCACGATTCCCGAGGACGAGCCGCACGGGGCCCAGGTCATGGCCCGCTACCGCTGGTTCCGCAGCGAGTATGAGAAGGTCACCCGCTCCTGGCAGGACTCGGCAACCCCTACCGCGCCCAGTGGTTCAGCATGCCGGTGCTGGGACGGGCCACCGAGCTGGAGAAGCGCTCGGCGCTCCTGGACTCCCTCGACGACGTCATCGCCAACACCGCGACCTTCCTGAGCCTGTCGCCCGGCTGGGACCGAGTCTGGAGCAACGAGCAGGGGCCGGTTCTGGAGGACCTGCAGTCGCTGCGGCGGCTGTGCCACGAGATCGACAGCTCCGACGCCGCCGAGCGGTCGATCTCGAGCAGCACCAAGGAGGAGCGGGGGGTACGCTCCCGCAAAGCAGCGCCTGGACGACATGACCTCAGTCTGGAGGGACGGTTCACTCCAGCCCTCGGCCGCACTCGACGAGGCTCGACGAGATCGCCCGAGCGAGACGAAGACGAGGCCGCCCTGGCTCGCGCGCGAGGCCATTGACGCCGACACCTCCAGTTACGCCGACGAGCGCCGTCGTCGCTACGACGACTCGATGCTTCGTCCGACGAGCGCCGCCTATGCCGGCTACTGGTACCTGGGCGGCGGGCACGGCAGCCTACAACCCGCACTCGACGATCCGACTCAACCCCTCCTCGCCCGGCCATCTCCGCCATCGGCTCGTCCAGCTCGGGCTCCGGCGCCGGTGGGTCCTTCAGCTCCTTCACCCCGGTCTCCGACCTGGTGGTGGGGCTGCACACTCGGCCTCCTCCTACACGCCGTCGAGCAGCCCGGCTCCGGGTCCAGCTTCTCGGGAAGCAGCTTTCCGGCGGCTACAGCGGTAGGGCGGCTTCTCGGGGTCCGGCCCATCCATCGAGCTTCTGAGGCGCCCAGGCTGGTCGGTGCCCAAAGGCGCGGGCGAGGAGCCGCCGCGGGCCGCCGTGAGCGCGTCACAGGCGCCGACGGGCCAGCCGTCGGCCGGAGCGCGCGCGGGCCGGTAGGCTGACGGCCATGTCGAAGAAGGCGCCACGGGCGCCGTCCGGCGCCGCGGCCGCCAAGCCCCGCAAAGCAGAGCATCGAGTTCGTCGCCGCCCTTCGCCGGCCTGCCGGCCGAGGAGGACCCTCGTGGCGATGGCCCAGATCATCCGGCCGCCACGGCGACCGTGCGCCTGACCGAGGAGTACGCGGCGGGCGAGGTCCAGCTCGTCACGCTCCTGCCCGAGTTCGTCCGCTCAAAGCGCTCCGACGGCGGGTCCTGGTGGCCATGCGAGACCTCCATGCACTCCGGGGACGCCTCCCGCGACGTCGCCGCCGCCGTCCTGGCCACCCTCGAGCTGCCCGCGAGGGCCGGGCTCTGCGCTCGACGGCCTGCCTCGAGCCCGGCCAGCGCCTCCCGAGGACATCCTGGACACCAGCGAGCCGCCGGCCGTCTCCGTGCGCGAGACCTTCGACTTCTGGGTTGACCCCCGAGGCCGCCGGCGAGACACGAGCAGGCCTGCCAGGTCATGGAGGAGGCTGAGCGGGCCAGGACGACGCCCTCGACCCGGCCCGTGCCCGGCGTCGAGCACGCCTCACTGGTGCCGTCTGGGCTCCAAGGAGTTCGTGCGCTGGGTGCGCGGGGAGGACGAGGACGGGTCTTCAACGCCTTCGCCCGCATCTGCGCTGCGCGCGAGTCCGACCTGGAGGAGGGGCGCGTTTCGTCGGCGCCTTCCGGGCCAACGGCGTGGCCATCCCCGTGTGGGAGCTCGTGCCCGGCACTGAGGCCGAGGAGCTCACCACGCCGCTGCAGGCCATGGCGCAAGCGCCTGGACGCCGCACTGGCCGACGACAGCCCCCTGACGCCCCCGGGTCCGCCGCGCCAAGGCCGGCATCATCTCCCGCCAGTCAGACCTCTGACCCGTCTCTCGTGCCAGGCGATCTCCGCGCGCGCACGAGGGAGTTCCTGTCCCCGACAGCGTCGCACGTCCCCGGCCGCGGTTTTGGTGAGGCGGGGCCGGGGTACGCGGCTCAGGTCTCGGCGTGCGCAGGCGCCGGCGCGTCACGCGGCAGGCCGCGTCCGTAGAGGGTCCTCCTCGCCTTGACGGCGGCGACGAGCACGAAAGCTGAGTGAGATGAGCGGCGCCCAGCTGCCGAACGCTGCGTGCACCAGGTGCCAGCCGTCGGCCTGTCGAGGTAGCGCCAGGCGCTCAGCGCCGTGGCCAGGTTCTCCGCCAGCCAGAGGAATCCCCAATGAGGATGAAGGCCACTGTCGTCGGCATCCGGTAGACGCTCCCGCCGACAGTGAAGTGGACGGCGCTTCACGGGGTGATGAAACCGGCGGCGATGACCCAGCGCAGGTCGATGATGACGTGGTGAGTGAAGAAGTTGAGGTAGGCGGCCACGGCCAGCAGACTCACCGGCCACCGAAAGCCGCCCACGTGCAGGTCGAGGGGCGCGAAGGCCTGGCAGATGTAGGAGCCGACGGAGGCGTACATAGCCGGAAGACCGACACCCACGCCGACACGCACCACCCCGGCGTCCGGATAGGCCCAGGAGCCGGTGTGCCTGTGAACACCTCAGCGCAGCCCGATGAGGTGAAGGCGCAGATGACGCCGAGCTCGCGCCAGGTCTCCTGCTTCAGGGGCCACGAAGGCGATCTGCACAACGACGACGTAGATCAGCAGGGGCGTCGTAGCGGGCGATCGGCGGATCCCGCGGTTCCAGATCAGGGCACTGACCGCAGGCAACGAAGATGGCGATGGCGAAGGCGCAGCAGGCCCAGTTCCAGGAGGGCGAACTGGACCAGGCGGCGAGTAGCCACCACCGACTCAGCGAAGGCGCGCGGTGTCAGGCACGACCGAAGTATGCCGCACCTTGATGCCGCCCCGCGGACGAGCCCTGTAGCCCCGAGGCCCGCCGCGCCAGCCGGCATCTCCCGCCAGGTCAACCTCTGACCAGTTCCCATCACCGCCGGATCGAGCGCAGTGCTCGCTTGATGATCCGTTCAGTGGCTGGGGTGGGCGACTCCTCCTGCCAGCGCTCGCAGAGCAATGGGCCTGGGTGGGCTGTGTCTTGAGGCGTCGTACCAGTTCGCCACTGAGTCCCTGCACGTGGCGGGAGGTCGGCACGCAGCGGCTCGAGCGCGGAGGCCCGCTCAGCTCCTCCTTGAGCGCGAGGATGTGCCGTGCCCACCACACCGTGGACGTAGCGCCTCGCTGGCGAGCGCCGGAGATACGCTCCGAGGGCTCTGAGGTCCCATGGCCGCAGCGCGCGGATCGCCTCGTCAGTTGAGGTGCCAGGCGGACACCGCCATCCATGACCACTCGCGCACTCCGGAAGTGCGGATCATCCGCGGCCGGTCTTGCCAGGGGTTAACAGCGTGTCGACGTCGGCGTCCTTCTCCTGGGAGACCAGGCGCGAAGACTGCCCAGCCCCGGACGGTGTCAGCCGGGTGGTCGGCGAGGTCCAGGCAGGCAGAGCGGCCAAGGTGTGCATGCAGCGCTTCTCCCATGGGCCTGCATGAGCCAGGATGCCGAGTGAGTCGGCGTTGGCAGCCGCTTCAACCAAGCTCCTCGGGTGCATCTGGCACCACCTGCGTCAGAAGTGCAGGTGGGTGATGGCCAGGATCTCTGCCAGTGTTCGGGACTCGTCTCGTCCCGAGTTCAGATCGCTTGGCGCTCTGCGGCGATACTCGCGGTGGGGCATCATGTCACTTCACCGCGAGGCGCGACAGCGCGAGGTGCTTCTTGTGCTGGCCTCAGCCGACCTTGCCCACCTTGCCGAGTTGACCCACGACCGTCCGTGCATGCCCAGCTCGCTTGGGGCGGCGCCCAGGAACACCGAGCCGATGTGGTTGCCGCAGAACCGGCGCAGGTACCAGGTGGGGGAGGTCGCGGTGGTGAGCACCGAGGACCTGCTGGATGTGGCCGGTGGCCCTTCACCCCCGAGGACGTCGCGTGGTACGCCCAGCGCTGCTTCGTGATCTCGTCCACGAAGCCCTTGACGATGGCGGGCACGTCGCTCCACCAGATCGGGCAGATGAAGATAGCGCGAGGCTCCTTCGATGACGGCTGGTAGTGGCTCACCAGCGGGTCCAGCGTGCCGCCCTCGCTGAACAGGGCCCGCTCCTCGGCGGTGTGGCGGGTCGAAGCCTCGGCAGTAGGGTCGACGACGTCGTAGGGCCAGCCGGCCTTGTCAGGGCGGAGGTGGCGGCCTCGAGCACGGCGTGCGTTGAAGGAGCCGTCGTGAGGGTGGGCGTAGACGATGAGGTGCGGTCGCCCGTTGTCTTGAGGTGTTCTTGGCGGTCATGAGCTGTCTCAATCGTGACGATGGCGCGCAGGGGCTGCGCGGATGAAGGCGGCGTCGCGTCGGTGGCGCCGGCGGCGACGATGGGTGCAGCCCTGAAGGCAGGACCACACCCAGGAGGTGAGCGGTTCCGGCTCGGTTCCTCGCTGCGCGGCCAGGCGCTCCGCCTCGCCACGGGTCAGTGCCAGCAGCGGGTGCTCCTCCGGGCGGTCGAGCGCGGCGATGGCCGCGGGGCTGACCTGATTGAACTCGAAGAGTCGCGGGTGCTCGGCGGCCAGGTCCACTAAGAGGGAGCCGATGCCGACGAGCGACTCGATCGGATCATCCTGGATCAGGAGGACGGCGCGCTCGCCCAGCGAGGTGTGGACAGCTGGCGCGCCGCAGCCTCGAAGAGGCTGGTCTTGGACGGGAAGTGCTTGTAGCAGGCGGGCGTGGTCACCTGACAGGCACGAGCCACACCGCCCAGCGTCACCTCGCTCCAGCCGTGGGTCTCGATGAGGTCCAGGGTGGTGTCGATGAGTCGCTGACGGGTGTCCGTGCTGCGCCGGTCTATCTTCACAGTAGATAGGTTAACTCAGTTAACCTATCTGTCGAGAGTGCGTCGAGATGTCCGAGTGTCGGGAGTGCCAGCAGGTCGCGGGTCTTCGACTCCCGAGACAGTGGCGATGGGCGCACTCCTTCGGCGACGTGCTCACGCACTCATGGCGCCCAGTCGGGCGGCCCATCTGCGTTGCGGATGCCATGACAGGAACCCTTAGAAGTCATGAGGCGCCACGGTCCGACTGTCGCTGTCAACCCTGAACGACCAGCATGTGGTCGGTGCGGGATCCGAGAGTGGCGCTCAGAGGGCGAGCGAACGCCTTGTTAACGTTACCAACCGCGGTAGCGCAACGACGTCGGCGAGCTTCCGAGAGTGCTTCTGACCTGCGCGGATATCGGTATGGGTGAACCTCGGGGGTCAGGACCTTGACACTGCTGGCGCAGCGACCTTGAATCATCTCAAGTCCATCACAGAACGACGAACGCCTCGGCCGGGCCGTCCCGGTCTGTCCGGTGGGCGAAGGAGCACTGATGACGCGCACCGCTTGCGGCTCCGCACCGCGGTCGATGCTGATGCGCATCAGCCTCCTGCGCTCCTGCCGGCAGGTCAGCTGGCGCCATCGATGCCCCTCGACCGCTACTTGGTGATCATCTGAATCACCTGCTGACCATCTGCTGACGCCTTCGGGTGTCTGGCCGGCCGGAGGGCTCCTGCTCTCCACCCTGCCGTGCCGGGGATCCGCTCGGGCTCGTCGTTGAGTCTCGTCGGTCGGACTCCAGATCAGCGTCAGTTCTCAGCGGCGCCCGCCGCCTCTCAGGTAGGCCGGGGCCGCCCCACTCATCCAATCTTGTTCGCCGTTAGATCCGCGACGCTCATGGACCTTTGTTCTGGTTCCTGGCACCCTGGTGGAAACGGCAGCGTCGCCGCCGGGGCCCGCTCGCCATGCGGCGAGTGAAGCGAAAAGGCCTGTTGTCATGACTACCGACCCGTGAACCGACACCACATCACGACACAACCGTTCCTCCGCCGATTCTCGCGGGCAGGACACCCGGACCGGGACGGCTGACATCACCCCTGCGCCGGCCACCAGCCCGGTGAGCACCGGACCTCCCGACCGTCCACCGGTCTATCCGCAGCACCGAACTCGGAACCTGGCATCCGTCAGCGCCTCCGGTGCTCCCGTGAGTGTGCGGCGAGGTGGAGGCGGCGGCCTCACGGCCCCCGCCGCGCATACCTCGCCCATGCCGCCTCTCGCTCCTCTGTACACTCGCCCTCGGAGACCGCCGCTGCCGGCGTTGTTCTGCGTGATCCGGCCGATGAGTACGCCCTGCTCCTGTGCTCCTACGGTCCGGGCGGCCGCCCGTACCGGCACAGACCTGGCGGGGCCATTCTGCCCGACTACTCGCCTAGGCCTGGCTGAGCGTCTCAACGCCGAGCGCTCCTGCGCCACCGCGTGGCTGCTGTCGATCGTTCCACCGCCCCGACACTCCTGCGCCGCCACCTCCTGGGCGCCTGGACGCCTCCATCCAGTTCATCTCCGCCGGGGAGGAGGGCGAACCTCGGGTTCTCTCATCGCCCCTTCCAGCGGATCGCCCGCCAGCTGCACCGGCCCCGAGGCCCCTGACCGCGTCGGCTCCGAGGGCTGATCTCGCTGAGGCCGAGGCCAAGTGGGAGGACGCCTGGGACCTGCACCGCACCCGGCTCGGCGCTGCCTGCAGCCTGGAGGGGCTGGCCGCCTCCTTGGCCGCCTCCGCCGAGGCCGGCGCCATCGCGCCGCGCAGCCAGGTCGACGTCGTTGCCGGACAGGCGCGCGACCTCGCCAGCCGTCGCACCCGGGCCCTGCCCGAGGACCTGCCGGCCACCCTGCACGTCCAGCTGCAGGAGGCCGACGTCGCCGCCCGCCGCGCCGCCCTGGACTTCGCCTCGCACCTGCGTACCACGTTCTCACCGCGTGCGCCGCAGGCCGAGGGCATCGGTCCGCAGCGCCACGCGCTGTGGATGCGACGTATCCTCGGGACCCGGGTGGACCCCGAGGAGACCTGCACACCTGGGCCACCGGGGAGCTGGAGCGGGTCATCGCCCGAGCAGGACGCCGTGCCGTCGTGACATCCCGGCCCGGTGCTGACGCCGATGACCTCAACCGGCACTGCGCGCCGACCCGACTCGCGCCCTGAGCCCCGGGGACTACAGCCTGGGCGCAGGGAGGTGGCCCGATGAGGCCTGGGACGCTCGTCGGTCGGGTCCTTGATCCTCCCGACGGCCTGGGCCGTCCGTGGGTGCGCCTGGGTGAGCCCGGGGCCGGTGCGGTCCACTACGAGGAGCCGCGCGGAACCGGTGGGGAGCGACGGCCCGGCATGGTCCTGCGGTCGCTGTCCGACGGCGAACGGCTCGTGTGGCCTGGATGGAGCGGACCACGGTCCTGCGAGTCGGTCCCCGGGCACCACGTCCATGTCGGCGCGCACGCCACCAGCACCCGGCTGACCGCCTGCGCGCTACCTGGGCTCTGTGCCCGCCGCTGTGACGAGGGCTGGGGCCTGTACATGCCGAGTCCCTCGCCGACGAGCTCGGGCTCATGCCCACGCCCTGAGGACCGCTTCGGCCCGCCTGGCAGCCTGCTGGCGCCTGGCCCGGGTACTGGTGGATCTGGGCGTGCACTCCCGGCTGCCCGTGCCCGACGACGTCGCGGCTCTTCCCGGTGCGAGCCGGGAGTGGAACCGAGCCACCGTGACCGCCGTGCTGCGCCACCACACCGTGATCTCCGAGGGGCGCCTGCGCTTCGAGGTCTCGAGGCATCTGGGTGGCCGGCCCAGCCCTCTAGCCTACGCGGTCGGCGAGCGGGTCTGAGCAGGCTGGCCGGCACAGCGCCCAGGCGCAGGCCCGTGCCGAGGGTGGGTGAGCTGGATCTGCGGCCATTCCACAGCAGGGCATCGACCTGGGCAGCGTGGGGCTCGATCTGCCTCGCAAGCGCCTTGCACGCGACGTGCACGGAGGACGCAGAGGGGATGCGGGGCCCGGTCGTTCGTCGGCCGGGCCTCAGGCTTCTCAGGGGCTGCCGCTCTGGCCGGACGTGCTCGCTGCCCGGACTCGGGGAACCAGGACCCGGCCGGCAGCAAGAGTGCTGCCACCCTGCGCGAACGCCTGTGGCTGAGACGCGCAGCAGCGCTGACAGGGGCGTGCGGAGGCCAAGGCGTGCCGGGGCGGCAGGGGGACGTCGCCCCGGCACACGGAAAGACGCGTGATGCGTCGGAGGAACCCGGCGCCGTTGACGGCTCCATGCCTCACTGTGCCACGAAAAGGGGGATGACATGCCGAAACAGGAGACTCTGGCGCTTCAATCAGGGTGTGTCGCTGCAGCAAGATTTGTTGTTTCTCCGGGGACCGTTGTCCTCGATGAAGGTTTGTCACAAAATCACCTGAAGAAGGCCTGAGTGGCAGGATGTGCCTCGCCTGCGTCCACAGGCTCTCGGCGTGTCGCGTCTGGAGGTCAGGAAGGCGCGTGGGCCGCTGCCGACGTGGGTCCGGTGGGCGGACGCCTCGAGAGCTCGCACTAAATCGTGCAAAATCGGCGAACTTGACAGGCATCACAAAAGTGTTTGCCCGACAACCGGCCGCTCAGGAGTCGGCCAGGAGGCCGTGAGTCTGGATACCCTGGTGGTGTGAGTCACCAAGCGCCCCGACCAGCGCGTTGCCGTGGTCATCCCCGCCAAGGACGAGGCCGAGCGCATCGCCACCACTGTTCGGGCCTGCCGCTCCATCCCACGGGTGGACCTCGTTATCGTCGTCGACGACGGCTCGACCGATGGGACCCAGGACCATGCTCACGCGCCGCTGGCGCCGTCACGGTGCGCCACTCCGTCTCGCGTGGGAAGGCCTCCGCCATGGAGACGGGGCGTCCGTCGTCGGGATGCGCGACTATGTCGACGGGCCCGCCCGATTGCTGCTGTTCGTCGACGCTGACCTGGGGACTCCGGCCGCCCTGCGCCGAGTTGGTTCCCCGGTCGTCGACGGCGTTGCCAGACATGTCCATCGCGGTTCAAGCAGACCGGGGCCGGTGGGCGCGGCCGGGTCGTGCGCGCCGCCAGGCGGGCCATCTCGCTGGCTACCGGGTGGTTGCCGGTGGCGCCGCTGTCGGGTCGGCGATGTCTGAGCCGCAGAGGCCTGACGAAGGCGGTGCCCTGGCCCGACGGCTGGGGGTCGAGGTCGGCCTGACGATCGACGTCCTCGTGGCCGGGCTCGCCGTCATCGAGGTCCTGCGACATCACCCACCGCGTCACCGGCAACGACCGAGCCGGCACGATGCACCGGGCCTCCCAGTACAAGGACGTTCTACGGGCTATCACCCGGCGCAGCTGCGCCGCCACCGCGTGCCAGCGCGCCTCCTTCGAGAGGGCGCCGCCGCGCAGGACCACTTCATCGCCTACCGCGTGCCGTGCCGCAGCCGCCCAAGGCCGAGCGACGACGTCGCCCAGTCCGCCGAGAAGCCGCACGACGCCGACAGCTCGCCGGCTGCTGCCTCGGAGGCGGGCCGACGGCTGACGCGCCGAATCGCTCCCGGTCAGTGCCAGCGCCAGCAGGGGCCGGGGCGGCCACCGCCAGGATGAAGCCCGCCATCGTGACGCCGGGGTCGTTGACCAGGACGGATACGGCCGTCAGCACCCCAGTGACCTCAGCGCCGCCGTCACCCATTGCGCGGACGGGGGCGATCCGTGCGTTGGCGGACCGATTCCTGCTCCCCAACGCGCAGAATGTCCCCCGTGGGGCGGTGCAGCCAGGCGTAGGGCTGGGTTCCGGCGCGCCAGGCCTGCACCTGGCGCCGCAACCACCACAGGGCTGCGGCCACGAGGGCCACCATGCAAGCCAGGGCTATCGCCGCGACCGGCTTCGTGACGAAGGGCCGACCAGTGCGTACGCCTTTGCGTCCCAGCACGCCCACGGCGGAGCCGTCCGCCACCTGACGGGCGAAGCGCCCCAGATGCGTGGGGCCGCCAGGGTCGAAGCAGGTCGACGACGGCGAAAACCTCCCACCACCAGGGCGTCGTCGCCCCGATGGCCAGCCAGCGCCGCCGGCTCAGGCGCAGGCCCGCCAGGCCCGCGGCAGGGGAAGGCCAACGTCGGCACCAGGGTCAGGGCTCCGCCACGTCAGCTCCCAGCTGGGGGCGCCGTCAACGATGAGGGCCGCGCCGCCCAGCAGACAAGTGAGAATCAGCGCGGTTCGGCGGCCACGGCCCAGCCGGTCCCAGGCGGCGGCGATGACGACGACGAGCGCCCCCGGCCGCCAGGAGCGAAGGCCGTGTTCGAGACCCGTGAAGCGCCCCGCCACCACCGCGTTCATGCCCAGCGGGTTATTGAAGGCCAGGTGCGCGCCCGCCGCTGCGTCGACCAGCCAGGTCAGAGGATCGCCGCCGTGACCAGCGAGGGCCACGAGACCGGCACGGGTGCCCCGCCGCCGCTGCACGCATCGCGATCCCGGCGGCCAGGCCCACGACACAGGACGGCGACCAGCGCGGCTGCGGCTAAGGCGGAGACCGGCGCCCAGGCCGAGGGTAGCCGTCCGGGCCACGCGCCACCACGGGGCGGCGTTGACCAGCAGCAGCGCCGGCGGCAGGGCGCTGAGGCCGATGGCGGCTCAGGTGACCCGCCGCCGGACCGCCAGGCGCCGACCCGGCTCCGGGGTGCAGCGCGATGGCCGCCCAGACCAGGAGCTGCTACGGCCCAGCCCCACGAGCAGGGTGCTGGCCGGGATGACGGTGCGCTGTGAGGCGCGGGCGTGCAGGGCGTCGTCGGCGAGCCGAGAGATGCGGGCGTCGTCGGGCGCGGCGGGCGCCACTGGTCCGGGGTGAGCGTGCTGCTGGTGGGCAGGTCCAGGGCCTGGCCGTCGAAAGGCCGGGAGCGCTGCGGCCGGCCAGGGCGGTGGTGAGGGTTGGGGTGAGGTCGGTCAGCTGAGCCAGGCCGAGGGCGGTGCGTCGAGGTCCCCGAGCACGAACCCGCTGGAGGTGCCGCGCTACGCTCGCTGTGCCTGAGGGCAGGACCGCCATCTGGGGGCGGGGTCCCTCGTCGTCGGCCAGGGAGGCGATGACGATGCGGGTGCCGGGGACGCACTGCTCCTGGGCCTGGCGCAGGGCATCGTCCAGGGCGGTGATCCGGTCGGTGTCGGTGGAGGCGTTCCGAGCGGTGTCGACGATGGTGAGGTCGGCGCCGGCGGACAGGGGCCTCGGGCAGGAGGGTGCCGAGAGACGGATCGGGCTCAGCCGGCTCCCCGGTGCTCCCGTGGCGAGCTGGGTCTCGGGGCCGACGGCCTGGATCGAACGTCATTCCCGAGCGTCCGTACAGGGGGTGTCGTCGGGGACGGCGGTGGTGGGACCGGCGCAGGAATCGGGCCGGTTTGAGGGCGCTCGCGCGCGTGCCCCGGCAGGGTGAGCCAGCCGTCGGCAGGCAGGTGCGGTCCGCCGGGGTGCGCACGGACAGGTTCATCGGCTCATTGGCCGAGGCGAAGGACAGTAGGTGGGCGGCGGACGAGTCGACACGATCCGAGTCGGCATGGTCGCCTGCGCGGTGACGGGCGGCTCGGGCCTGGATATCCCGCCCAGGTGAGGTTGTCGGTACCCAGGACGACGACCGGTGCCGGACGCGAGGACGATGCGGTGCCAGCGCGCCGACGTCGTTGAAACCGCGGCGGCGGCCAGTGCCGATCCCACCATGGTCAGGATCGTGCCGATGACCACCAGCAGCACGGGACGTACACGACCGCGCGCACCAGGCGCTGTTGACGTCGTCGAGGTCTCACCCGACCAGCCTACGGGCGCACTCGCTCCACAGGTACTGGCGGGCCACGGCGGCCGCCTCACCTGCAGCCGCCGCCGAAGGAAGGCGTGATCATGATGATGTGCCATGGTGGAGGCCACACCCGCTCGCGCCAGCCCGCCGCCAGCGGCGACCTCGTGGTAGGCCCGCGTGATCCGGTCAGGTAGCGCTGCCCGAACACACCCAGGGCCGCCAGGTCGGTCTCGGCGTGCGCGCCCTGCGCCATGGGATCGATGAGCACTCAAACCACCGTGGTCCGGCTCGCCGAGCCTCCGCAGAGCCTCCCGGAGGATGGCGCCTGTGCTGAGCCCGCCCGCGGCGGCCCACTACGCGGCCTCGTCGGCCGGAGTCCAGGGACGTTGCCGCACCACAGGTCCCCCGTGCGTGCGGGCCACCGCGACCCGCGCGCCGCCGCTCGCGGGCACCGGCGCGCACCAGGGCCGGCTGGTCGGTGTCAGAAGTCGCCGTCGCGCAGACGCTCGCACAGCCGCTCGATGACGCGGGCGCCGCCGACGCTGATCGAGCCGTTGTCGACTGGGCTGCAGATAGGGCAGGATCCGGTCCTCGGCGTAGAACTCGCCCCCAGCGGCGCGGCTCGCCCTCCTCGGCTGCGTGCGGTTGCAGCGGATGTCCGATCGGCCCATCTGCGCCCGGCCGTCCCATCCGGGAGGCGCCGCCCCGGAGGCCGCACCCAGCAGCGTGGGTGACGGCCAGCGCCCGCCGAAGGCCTCCGCCCCGGCCGGCGTCACGCTGGTCGTCGTCAGCCGCGGCTCCTCCAGCCAGCCCGGTCCACTGGTCACCGGCACTACGTGCGCACCGCCGTCGGCCATCGCCTCGGCGAGCCAGGCCAGGCCCTGGGCCTCCAGGGCGGTGGAGACGGGCCGTCGTCGTGCTTACGGAAAAGCGCTCATGGCGCCAGCCTGCCAGGCCCGGCGACGGCTGCGGGAGGCGTGGAGCTCCGCTGCCGGGCCGAGGCCGCCGCGGCACATCGTGTCGTCCGTGGAGCAGCCGGTTCCGGCCGACAGCCGGGACCTGGCTACCCTGTGCCCATGACTGCTCCGCCCGCTCTGGTCCTTCCTGGGGACCCGGCCGGCACCTTCACCGAGATGGCGCTGCGCCAGGTCGCCCCCGTCAACGTCGAGCTCGATCCCCTGCCCGGACGTGCCCACGGCCCTGGACCACCTGCGCGAGCGCACGGTGGAGGCCGCCGTCGTGCCCATCGAGAACTCCGTCGAGGGCGGGGTCAACGCCACGCTGGACAACCTCGTGGCCTCCACGCCCCTGGTCATCGCCGCGGGAGGTGGCCGTGCCGATCACCTTCGTCCTGGCCGGCCGCCCCGGCACCCGCCTGGAGGACGTGCGCGCCATCTCCACCCACCCGCACGCCTGGGCGCAGTGCCGCAGCTGGGTCCACCAGAACCTGCCCGAGGCCGTCTACGTGGCCGGGACCTCCACCTCGGCGCCCGCCCGCGCTGGCCGCCTCCGAGCGAGGACACCGGCTTTCCAGGCCGTCCTGTGCAACCCGCTGGCCGCCCAGCGAGTACGGGCTGGAGGTCATCGCCGGGGCGTGGCGGACAACCCGACGCCGTCACCCGCTTCGTCAAGGTGACCCGGCCCGGCCGCGTGGGCGAGCCCACCGGCGCCGACAAGACCACCCTCCTCGTCCAGCTCCCCGCGACCGCTCCGGCGCGCTGCTGGACATGCTCGAGCAGTTCAGCGCCCGCGGCATCAACCTCTCGCGCATCGAGTCCCGGCCCGTGGGCGACTCCCTGGGGCGCTACCGCTTCTCCATCGACGTCGAGGGGCACGTGCGCGAGGCGGGTCCAGGCCGCCCTCATCGGGCTGCACCGCACCTGCCCGATGGTGCGCTTCCTGGGCTCCTACCCGCGGCTGGACGCCCGCCCGACGGCGGTCCTGGCCGGCACCAGCGACAAGGGACTTCGTCGTGGCCCGCTCCTGGGTCGCCGACGTCCCTCGAACGGTCGCGCGCTCTAGCCGCCCGCGCAGCCCGCCCGGCTGCTTGCCGCCGTCGCGCGTACCTAGGCCGCGCGGTCGAGGGTTGAAAGCGCGCACCGCGCGGCCTAAGCGCGACCGACCGCGCGGATCGCTTCCACCTTGTGCCTCCGGGCCGCGAGCACAAGTCCCGGCGCCGGGCGCACCCGCGTCAGGTGGACAGGTGGCCGCGGCCTGCGCAAGGAAGCCGGGATGTGAGCTCTCCGACGCCAGCACAGGACAACCGCCGCTGCCTCCGCCTCTTCCACCTCGCCCACCTCCGCCGCCGGCTCCAGTCGCCCCGGCGCCGGCCTCACTGTCCCCCGTCCCCGTGGCGCCGGGGCCTACCGCGTCATCATGGTGTGCACCGGCAACATCTGCCAGCTCCGCCATGGCCGAGGTCGTCCTGCGCGACCGCCTCGCCGCCGCGGGGTCACATGCGCGAGCCCGACGGCGTGGTCGTCACCTCCGCGGGCGTCTCCGACGAGGACGCGGCAACCCCATCGACTCCCGGGCCCGCCGCGCTCCTGGCCGAGGCCGGCTACGGCACCGGCGCCGACGACGTCTCGCGAGCCACGGATATCGTCATCGCCTCCCACTCCGCCCACCGCATCACCGACGCCGAGATCGCCGAGGCCGACCTCCTGCTGGCCATGACCGACTCGCACTGGAACGTCCTCCAGCGCCGCGCCGCCGCCCTGGAGGACGACCCCTCGAAATCCGCATGTACCGCGAGCTCGACCCCACCGCCGCCCGGCAGGCCGAGGGCCGTCGTCACCGGCCGGGCCTCCCGCAGCGCCCTCAACGTGCCCGACCCCTGGTACGGGACCATGGCCGACTTCGTCGACACCCTCGAGGTCGTCGAACGCGTCGGTGACGAACTCGCTGACGAGCTCGCTGCGCTCCTCGGCTGAGCTCAGTGCAGGCGGTTGTCCAGCCCAGTGCATGACGGCCTGGAGGTACTCGGCGCGCCAGCGGCACCGGACAGGGCCAGGTCGTGGACGCCGTCGGGGAATCTGGCGGACGGTCGTCATTCCCAGGTATTGCGAGCGGTCGATGATCTGCTCCACGTCGAGGACCCAGTCGGAGCCGGGCCTCCTCCAGACTCGCCTCGCCCGCCGCCGCTCTTTGAGCAGCACACGAGGATCGCCCGGATGCCCAGTCCGTGGTGGACCTCGCGCTGCGACGCCGGATCCCCGCCAGGAACCACGGCTCGTACAGGGAAGGACGGCGCCGGCTTGAGTGACGGGTCCCAGTCCCACGCGCCAGCACCGGTGCAGGGCGGCCACGCGGTTGTCCTCCTCGCCGCTGCCGGAAGCTGCCGATGACGCGCTCGGTCGCGCCGCGAGGAGGTCCGAGCGCCGACCCGTAGAACGACCAGCGCCGAGCCGCGCAGATCCAGCCGGGGAGTTGAGCACCACCGCGTCCACGGTCCGGGGTGATCGGCCGCCCAGATGACGCCGCAGCCCGCCGGTCGAGTGCCCGTTGAGGACGACGACGTCGTGCCCGTGCTCGGAGCGGATGATCGCAGCGCCTCGGAGATCTCCCTCGTCGTGGACGCGCAGGGTCGCGCACGTCGTGCGGGAGAGCCGAGCCCGACGCCGGCGCGCCCGCAGGCCACAGGTCCAGTGCGGTAGAACTCGAACCGCCGGCGTCGAGGTAGGCCTGTGCCAGGTGGGTCTGGAAGAAGTGGTCGCTGCGCCCGTGCGGGTAGAGGACCGCGCGCGAGTGACGCGGCCAGCTGGCCCGACCGGCTGCCTCGCGCTGGTGGACGAGTACGGCGTGATCGGCGCCCGGCGCCTTCGTGGGCGACTCGGTCACCGGGATGCGGCGCGCCACCCACGGCTCGCCGAGGATGTCGGGCGTGATCACGTCATCGAGGCTGCCGGAGCGTCCGTGGCCCTAGGGGGCGGCACTCGCAGTGGCGAGGGAGTCCGGGGCCGTCGCCTCGGCGGGGTCGGCAGGCCCGGCCTGGGGGCGGCTCGCTGGTGCGGCTCCGGCTTCGGCTCGGGGAGGTCTGATCTGTGGGCGCGCTCATAGGCAAAGTCCAAACATGCCGCCCTGTGCGGTGCGAGCAGCGTCGCCGATACGCAACCTGAGAATAACCAGGGTGTTACCGAAACATGTGAGGAGAGGTGGCTGGGGTGAGTCTCTGTCGGTCTCTGCCGGCGTGACCTGGGTCCCTTGACGGCGCCTCTGCTTGCGCAGCCGACGAGACGCTGCGTAAGTTATTTCATGGCCATCTAGAGCAACCAGAGACCGGCTCGACGACATTGCAGCAACCCCCTTCATGGTGCGGGTGCTTCCGCCAGGAACGATGGAGGACTACGTGAGCACAAGCGATCAGTCGACCGCCGATTCTGACCGGCATGAGGAGGGCGGCTCTTCCGACGCCCCCATGATCTCCCTGCGCGACGTCCACAAGGTCTACCGTCTGCGCAGCGGCCAGGAGGTGCGGGCCCTGGACGGGCTCAGCCTCGACGTCGCCCCCGGCTCCATCCACAGCGTCGCCGGTACCTCCGGTGCCGGCAAGTCCACGCTCGTGCGCTGCCTAACCTCTCTGGAGCGCCCACCAGCGGCCAGGTGAGTGTCGACGGCCAGGGACATGACCGCTCTGTCGGCCGGTCAGCTGCGCGAGGCCCGACGCCGCATTGGCATGGTCTTCTCAGCACGCCAACCTCCTCGACCAGCGCACCACGGCTCAGAACATCGCCTACCCGCTGGCGCTCGCGGGCGTGCCGGGCGGACAGCGCCGCCCGATCGTGGAGCGCATGCTCGACCTCGTGGGCCTGGCCGACCGCGGCGCCTCCTACCCCTCCCAGCTCTCCGGCGGTCAGAAGCAGCGCGTCGGCATCGCCCGTGCGCTGGCCGACGACCCGGCCGTCCTCCTGTGCGATGAGCCCACTTCCGCCCTGGACCCGGAGACCACCGCTCCATCCTCGACCTCATCAAGAACGTCCGCGACACCCTGGGCCTGACCGTCATCATCATCACCCACGAGATGAGTGTGGTCCGCCAGGTCTGCGACTCCGTCAGCCTGCTCGAGGCCGGCAGGATCGTCGAGAGCGGCCGCCTGGAGGGACATCGTGCTCGACGTCGACTCCCGGCTCTCCGCGAGATCGTGCCTCCCGAAGGTGCCCGAGGCCACGCGTCGCCCACGGGAGGCGTCGACGTCTCGATCACCGCCACCCGGGTCAGCCGGCCGCCGTCGCCCTCATGTCCATGGTGGCCGAGCTCGCGGAGACATCGCCGCCGGCGTCTTCGAGACGATAGGTCCAGCCCAGATCGGGCGCCTGGCCGTTACCGTTCCCGGTCCCGACACCGAACAGGCGATGAGCACCCTGCGTCAGGCCGGTATTGCTGCGGAGTCCGCTCATGAACTCGATTCTCCTTCCGCTGACCCAGGCCGCGAGCGTGAGCCGAGCACCGGGACCTGGTTCAATAAACACCGGTCATTCAGGAGTTCTCGGTACCCATCTTCGAGACCCTGGCGATGACCTTCGTCTCGAACGCTGACCATTGTTTTCGATCTCTCCTGCTCACGCTGGTCACCACCGGCCAGCGCGGGCGGCGTCCCCAATCCGCCCCTCTACTGGGTGCTCTCACAGATCGTCAACATCGGGCGTTCCATGCCTATCATTCTCATGGTGGCCCTCATCTGTGACGAGGGCTGACTCGTCGGCTCGTCCATCGGCTGGCAGGCCGTCTGTCGTGCCATGACGATCGGCGCGATCCCCTTCTACGCGCGCCTGGTGGAGACGGCCATCAACGACGTCGACCGCGGCAAGGTCGAGCGAGCCCTCATGATGCGCCTCGACGACGATCACCTGGGGCGTCCTCGTGCGCGAGGCCCTGCCGATCCTCATCCAGTCGGCCACCGTCACCATCATCACCCTCCTGCGCTATTCCGCCATGGCCGGTGCCGTCGGCGGCGGCGGTCTGGGCGATCTCGCCATGTACGTACGGGCTACCACAACAACAGGTGGACGTCTGGTCACCACCGTGGTCGTCATCGTCATCATCGCGGCATCATCCAGCTCGATCGGCGACATGCTCAGCCGGCTGGTGGACCACCGCTGAGGCGATCACCAGCCGGCAGCGCGCTGAGCTGTCAGAACCGGTCGGCTGCGTCGTCTGGCCCAGCACCATCAGACTTTTCCTCCCTCCCGACACTAGGGGCCGTCCGGCCCATGAAGAACGAACCCCATGTCCTCCTCCATCTCCCGCCGCACCGTCATCGCCGGCGGCCTGTGCCACCGCCGTCGCCCTCGCCCTGGTCGCCTGCGGCTCCAAGATCCGGCACTCGACTGAGAAGGGCGCGACGATCATCCATCGGTGCAGTCCTCAGCCCCACGCGCGATCATCAGTGGGTTCAGGACAACCTCACTCGAGGGAACTGGCGTCAAGCTCGACGATAAGACATCAATGACTATCAGACGCCGAATGCTCCTCTGGAACGATGCTCGCTGGCCGCCAACTTCCAGACCCCCAACTTCCTGGAGCAGCAGAACAAGGACGAGGGCTACGACCTCGTGTCCATTGCCGACGTCCACATCGAGCCCGTGGGCATCTACACCTCAAGGGCTACAAGGACGTCAGAGAGGATCCCGGAGGGTACGATTATCCTCAACAACGACCCTGGCCAACACGGCTCGCGGTCTCAGCTCCCTGGTCGCTGCCGGGCTTATCGAGCTGGAAAGAGAGTGGCGATCCCCAACCTCACGAGTGTGTGGCATCCAACCCGAAGAAGCTGAAGTTCAAGACGCGTCGATGGCGCCCAGGTTCACCGAATCGATGCCGGATGCGGAGACGCTGCGATCAGTCATCACGGCAACTCACGCCATCGCTGCCGGGGCTCGAACCCCAAGAAGGACGCGCTCGTTCCTGGAGAGGGCGGCAGCAGGACCTGAGTATCTGCAACCAGCTCGTCGTTCGTAAGGACGACAAGGACAACGAGCACCTCAAGAAGCTCGCCGAGCTCCTCAACGACAACTGCGTGCAGCTACATCAACCCAAAGACCTGGCCCGACACGAGGCCGTCATCGCAGCGTTCTGAGGCTGGATACAGCCGGGGGCCGGTCGCGGTTGGTCGAGGGTCGACCGCGACCGGCCTCTCTCCTCCGGGCGTCTCCAGACGTCTCGGGCGGCGATGGCCGCGCCCAGAGGACGAGGCGCGCCCGCTCGGTGGCTGCCGCGACGAGCTCGTCGGCCCGGGGAGACGGCCTCGGGCAGGTCCATGGGGACCGGGATCGATGCCTCATGACGGCGTCGATCCGGCGGCGTGGACGGCCTCGGAGCCGCGGCCGATCGAGCCGGCCAGTGCGATGACCGGCTGCACCTGCCACCTTGGCCCGGCGTCCCCACCTCGGCGGGATCTTGCCGCGCGGTGTCTGGAAGTCGACGGCGCCCTCGGCGGTGATGACTCAGGTCGGCTCGGGCGATCTGGAGCGTCGAGGTCGACCCGCACAGGTCGGCGTCCATGAGGACGTCGAAGCGCGAGCACAGCCTGGCCCCCAGTCCCGCGGCGAGCCTGGCCCCCAGGCCGCTGAGGCGCGAGTCCCGCCGGTGAGCAGGTCACGGTGGGGCCGCCTGGGCGGGGAAGGCCTCGGCGAGAGCCTCGGCCCAGTGGACCAGGCCTGCCTCGAGCGCCTCCACCTGCTCCGGGCTCGCCCCTTCTGCGGCCCGAGACACGGGACACGCCCCGCTCACCGGTGAGGAGGTTGTGCATGTTGCCGGCCACGAGGACCTCGACATCGCGTAGTCGGGGGTCCATGCCGGAGGTCTCGATCCGCTGGACCCGGGCCAGGTTGGAGCCGATCGGGTCGACCTCATGGCCGTCTGCGTCCAGGAGCCGGGCGCCCAGGGCGACGAGCGCGCCGGCTCCGCCGTCGCAGGTCCCCGAGTCGCCGCAGCCGATGATGATGCGCCGGGCCCCGCCGTCGAGCGCCACCGAGATGAGCTCGCCGACGCCGGTCGTCGTCGTGGCGCCGGGGTCGCGCGATCCCGGCGGGCACCAGGCGCAGGCCGGCTGCCGCGGCCATCTCCACCAACCAGGTCCCTGGGCCGAGCCGCCCAGGCGGGCCAGGTAGGAGTCGACCGGCTCGCCGACGGGGCCGGTGACGCGGGTGATGACGAGGTCGCCGCCGGTGGCTCGGGCCATCGTGGCCTGCCGAGCCCTCACCGCCGTCGACCAGGGGCAGCTTGACGACGACGGCGCCGGGCAGGAGACGGCGCACCCCGGCGGCCACGGCCTGGCACACCCCTTCGGGGGACAGGCTCTCCTTGAAGCCGGAGGGGGCGACGAGAATGCGGGTGGGAACGGATGTGGGCATGATCTTCCTCCAGGATTGCAGTGTGCGAGGGGTTCTCAGGGGTAGGGGCGGGCTCCGAGGCGCAGTGGCGGCCCGGCCTCACCAGCTCAGGCCCAGCAGCGGCCACAGCCAGGCGCTGCACGCCATGACCAGGACCACCATGAGGGGCCCGAGGAGCAGCGACAGGCGCCGCAGGTCGTCGGGGAGAAGGTCTCCATGCCCTCGATGTCGGAGAACATGGCCACGGAAGCTGGCCGAGGACGGCAGCGTGGGCGAAGCCGGCGGCGGCGGTCGAGGCGAAGGCAGCCGCGGCCGGGTTGACGCCCACCGCCGGGGCCAGGGCCACGACGATCGGGATGAGGACGGCCGAGCGGGCCGAGCGGGACTGGATGACCAGGTGCGAGGCCGTCGAGAGCGCCACGACGACCAGCATGAAGGGCCAGGGGCGAGTCGATCCGCAGGGCGTTGAGGCCGAGGTCGCCACCCACTTGGCGGCGCCGGTGGACACCAGCGCGTCCCCCATGGCGGGTGGCCGCCATGAAGACCAGCAGCTGACCAGGGCGCCTTGGCCAGGGCCTTGCGCAGCGCCACCGGAGCCGTAGCCGGGCAGCGAGGTCACCAGGACCCCCAGGAGGGCCACGATGGCCGGGTCGACGCCGTGCAGGGCCTCGGTGCACCACAGCACCACCACCGTGCCGACGAGCAGGGCGGCCCGGTTCTCGGCCTGGGTCAGGGGACCGGTGACCCAAGGTCGGGGAGGCCTCCGCGAGGTCGGCGATGTCAACGCGTACCCGACGGCGTGCATGTCACTCCTTGCGGGTGAACAGCCGCACGATGAGCTCGGTGGACAGGTGGCTGGACAGGGCCGCCAGGGGCAGGCCCAGCAGCAGCCATCCGGCGAAGGAGAACCCTGCCCTCCCGCTGAGGCCACGATGTGGGAGGTCACCAGGTGGGCGCCCGCTCCCAGGAAGGAGCCGACCGCGGACAGCAGGATGACGGTGGGGAAGATGAGCGACAGGGCGTGGACGAGCCGCTTGCGGGAGGCCGCCAGGGCGTCGTCGTCGCCCGACCCGGTGCGCAGCGCGCCGGGCCAGGGCCGTGTAGACCGGCAGCAGCAGGAGCCGCCCGCCCTGAGGTGGAGGGGGCCGCGAAGACCGTGGCGACGATCGCGGCGGTCACCAGGTGGACCAGGACGCGGGGTGGTCCGTGCCGGTCACCAGCCAGGCCGCCAGGCGGCCGGTCAGGCCCGAGGCGCTCACCCCGACGGCGATGACGAAGGCCGCCACCAGCAGCCAGATCGTGTCGTCTCCGAGGCTGGCGAACATCTCGTCCGGACTCAGGGCACCGGTGAGGACCAGGGCGGTGGCGGCGCCCAGGGAGATGTAGGTGTCGTCCACGCTCGTGAAGGCCCAGGCCCACACCGAGGCGATGAAGATGATCAGGGTGAGTGCTCCGGTGACCGACAGGCTCCCCTCGCCGCCGCTCGCGCGCCAGGCGGCCACCCCGACCGCCGCGCACAGGCTCGCGGCGAGGACGGCGGAGACGATGCGTCGCCACGGCAGGCGCCGGGTCGGGGCCGGCTCGTCGTGCCGCGCCAGGGAGAGCGGCAGGGTCTCGCGCACGGTGGGCGTGTCGGTCTCGAAGGAGCCGGTGGCGGCAGTCGCGGCGGTCATGAGCCGGCCTCCTCTCCCGAGGCGCCGTGTGCGCGCTCATCGTGGGCGACCGCCGGCTCACCGGTGGTCACTTGAGGTGCCGTGGCCGCCGAGGTGCGTGAGGAGGGGGCGGTGGCCGGGGAGGCGACGACGGCGGGATCGGGGTCCGAGGAGAGGTTCCAGGAGCTGTCAGCCGGGATGCGCAGCCGACAGTGGCCCCCTGGCCCGAGGCGGAGACGGCGAAGACGGTGCCGTCGTGGGCGTCGGCGATGGCCCGCACGATGGCCAGGCCCAGCCCGCTCCCGCGCGGCTTGCCGTCGGCCTCGCCGTGCGTGAAACGCTCGAAGAGCCAGTCGACGTCGTCGTCGGCCGGTCCGGACCCTCATCGGTCACGGAGATCTCCAGCCCGCTGCGGCCGTAGCCGTCGGTGCCGGGGGCGATGGTGAGGGTCAGGGGCCGTCGCCGTGCTGCAGCCCGTTGCGGGCGAGGTGGCTGGTGGCTCGACGCATGCGCTCGACGTCGAGCGTGCGATGCCGCGGGCCCTGAGGTCAAACCTCCAGCGGCCCGGGGCTATGGCCTCGACGTCGTCGAGCAGGGGTGCGAGGCCAGCTCGGTGACCCCGACGTCCGGGGTAGGGGTGGGCGAAGTCGCGCCGTTCGGCCTGGGTGAGGGACTGGAGGTCGTCGAGGACCCGTTGCAGCTCGGCGATCTGGGTGCGTTGCTGGAGGACGGTGCGGTGGCTCGGCTGGCTGGCCAGGCGCGCGCGTCCATGACGGCCAGGGGGCCGAGATCTCCTGGTGGGCGCGCAGGACGAACTGGCGTCTGGCTGTCGAAGGCCTCCTGGAGGCGGTCCAGCATGCCGTTGAACCCCTCGGTCAGGCCGGCGATGTCGTCGCGGCCCTGACGGGCAGGCGGCGGTTGAGGTCCGGGTGGAGACGGAGGCGGCCGCGGTGCCGGTCGCGCAGGGGCCTGCAGGATCTGGCGGGCCACGAGCAGCCCGACGATGCCGGTGAGGACCAGGACCGCCGCGCTGATGTGCCGACCATGAGCCAGATCGTGGCGTTGATCTGGTCCACGCGCGAGGCGGTGAAGCTCGCGGTGATGACGGACGGGTGCTGGGAGGGGTCGTCGGGCTCGAGCTCGACCCGGGCCCAGCGGACCTCCCCCGCTGCCGTGAAGCTGGTGGCGCCCGACGGCGACTGCAGCATCTTCACGAAACAGGGGTCCGTGCTGGTCAGGGTCCAGGGTCGGGGCGGAGGCGCCGGAGGCCTGGGTGGCCTGCCGGTGGCGTGGTTGTGAGACGATGACGGCCTCCCGGTCGGTGAGCTGCTGGCCGTCCCGGTAGACCTCCATGAGGCGGGTGGTGGAGGTGAAGGGCTGGGAGGTGCGCGGGTCGACGCCGGTGGAGGCGAAGTTCTGCAGCCCCTTGACCTCATGGGTGACGTCGGTGTTGGCGGAGCGCGAGATGTCCGCCATGAGGGTGGAGCGCACGGAGACGATCATGCTGGTCAGCCCCAGGGCGACGACGAACAGCATCCAGGCGACGATGCGCAGCCGGGCGGGCACCGAGGGGCCGGAGACCGGGGCGGCCGGCCAGCGGGGAGGAGATGAGGGGACGGTGGTCATCGGTATCAGCTCCCATCGCCAGCGGAGGTCAGGTAGACCGGGCTGGGCTGCGCGGGCGGGCCGGGGACAACGGCCATGAACTCGGCGGCAGCGCCAGCGCCACCGGGACGAGACATGAGCAGGGCCAGGGCGAGGATGCGGCGTGAGGTGTTCATGCCTCAACTGTCACGAGACCAGTCCTAGATGAACCACAGGTGAGCGTGAGAGTTCTCTCTGTGTTGAATGGACTAATGAAAAGCAACAATGTTTGTAGGTCTTTGATAATGGTTGGGGTGCTGCTCTGGGGCGGGGACGTACTTGTCTCGCGAGGGACTGCGTCTTCCCACAGATCACTGAGGGTCTGACCGTCGTCGTGTGCGGGAAAGGTACGTCCTCGGTGCGAAGGTACGTCCTCGATGTGTGCAGCCGGCCGTGCAGAATGCATCGCGTTGTCATGGGCCTGGCGTTGTCATCATCTGTGGACAGTTCGCGGTCTGCTGGGCCCCTGGGGCGGGACGGCCGCCTGAGGTTGAAACTGCGGGCGCCCGGCGGCGTCCAGTGGTGCCAGCGGATTCACGGATGAGAGGACGGTCAGATCCATGGCTGGTTCGGGGCAGGGGACGGTGCGGACAGGGGCGGGCGGCGCTGCCGGCATGAGCGCCGTCGGGCCCGGCTGTCGAGCGCGCGATCTGCGCAAGTCCTTCCTGACCCCGGTGGGGACCGATCGAGATCCTGCACGGCGTTTCTGCGCGATGATGCCGGGGCGGATGACGGCGCTGGTCGGCCCCAGCGGCTCGGGCAAGTCGACGGCGCTGCGTGCCTGGCCGGCCTGGAACCGGCGACGTCGGGCGGGTCTCGCTCATGGGATGCGACCTCGGCGGGATCCCGGCGGCGCGGGTGGCCGAGCTCTGCGGGACCGGGTGGGCTTCGTCTTCCAGGCCTACAATCTCGTGCCCTACCTGACGGTGCGGGAGAACATCACGATCTCCGATACCCCACGCCGGCCGGCGCCCCGATTCGGTGGTGCGGGAAGTCCTAGCGGGCTGGAGCTCGAGGCGCGCGCCGATGCGGTCGCGACGACGCTCTCAGGCGGTGAGCAGCAACGCGTCGCCCTGGGGCGGGTCCTCTACCGCCGTCCACCGGTCGTCTTCGCCGACGAGCCCACCGGGGCCTTGGACACCGCTCGGCCGCCTTCGTCCTGGCCGGAGCTGCGGCGCCTGGCCGACGACGGGGCCGCCGTCGTCCTCGTGACGCACGACTTGGGTGCAGCGGCCCTGGCCGGATTCGGTACTCATCATGCGCGATGGCCGCATCGTACGACCGCCGCTGTGGTGCCACCCCCCGATGAGTTGCTGGCCGCCGTCAACCAGACGGGAGCTGCCGCATGACCCGCTACACGCTGCGGCGCCCTGGCCGCCAGTGGCGGGCCTGGTCGAGGGACGGTGGCGGTGCTGGCCCTCGCCGCGGGGCTCGTCAACGTCTGCCTGGTGCACCGCATGGCGGTCACCCGGCCCGACGTCCGCTGCGGCGTGGGCGGCGGGAGTGGACCCGGCCGAGCTCACGGTTCCGGGTGTCTCGGTTGCCTTCTACACGGCGATGGTGACGGTTCCGGTGGTGGCCGTCGTCGGGCAGTCCTGCGTGCAGGCACTGCGCACGAGCTGGGCCCTGTGGCGGCTGGCCGGGTGCCCTGCCCCGGCAGGTGCTCGCCGTTGTCGTCGCCACCGTGGCGGTGCTGGGACTGGTGGCCTGCGTGCCCGGGATCCTGCTGGGGGTGGTCGCGTCCCAGCCCTTCGCCTCGGTGCTCACCCGCCTGGCGGCGCGCATGGGGCGGATCGAGGTCGCCCAGACGCCGACGACGCTGCTGCTCACCGTGGTGGTCGTGGTCGCCGTCGCGGTCCTGGGGGCCGTGGGCCCGGCGCGCGCGCGGTGAGGACGCCTGCCGTGGGAGGCGGTTCGCGACGGGGCCTCGGGCGGGCGACGCCGCATGGGCGTGGGGCGGCGGATCATGGCGTGGACTGTGGGCGCTCGTGTGCACGGGGCAGCTGCTCGTCGCCTTTCTGGCCCACCCGGAAGGAAGGTCGATGGTTGGCCGACCGGCGGGGGGCCAGGCGACCCTGGCCTCCCTCCTGCTCGCGGTCCTCGTGGTGCTGCTCGCACCCGCGCTCATCCAGGGCTGCTGCGGATGTGGTCGGCGCCGTTGGCGCGGGCTGGGTGAGGCCGTGGCTCATTGCGCGCCGTTCGGCGCTGTGGCGCAGTGCCTCGGCGGCGAGTGCCGTCGGCCTGCTGGCCCTGGCGATCTCCTTCACTGCGGCGCTCACGACCAGCCTCGCCACGGGGCAGGGCGGTGGTCGGGCGCGCACCTGAGCGTGGCGATCAACCAGGTGGACTCGCTGGTGCTGGCGGCGATCCTCGGGGCGATGGCACTGCTGGGGCCGTGGCCGTTGTCGGCATGTCCTCCCGGTCCCGGCAGCGTGAACTCGCGGTATTGCGCTGCGTCGGGAGCACGGTGCGTGGCGTGCGCCGGCAGGGTGGTCATCGAGGCGGGCCTGTACGTGGGGACGGCGCTGCTGATCTCGATCGTGCCGCTGGCGGTGACGGCGGTCGGTGAGGCTGTTTTCTACGCCAGGCCGGGCTGCCGCGTGGTGGTGCGCACCCTGGCGTCCGGGCCGGTGCTGCTGGTGGCGCTCCTGTCGCTTTCTGGCCCTGGCCATGGTGCTGCTCGCTCCGATCCGGGGCGCCACCCGACCTCGATCGGCACCAGTCCTGGCGGCCCCGGTGACGATGGGCCGAGATGGGAGGATAGATCGCGAGGGGCCGAGCTGCTGGTTTCGCTCGCGGCCCGCGGACTGCGCGCGGGACTCAGATCTCGGGGCGCAGGGTGCACGGACGCGAACGGGGGAGGGAGGGACGCTGGTGTCCGGTGCAGAGCACGGCTCGTCGTCGGCGATGAGGCTGAGGAACACCTGGCGGACGCTGGGGAGTGGGTGCGCCAGCCGGCGCCCGCGCAGGCCGGCCCCGGCATCCCTGTCACGCTGCTCCTCATCCTGTGCGCCACCTACCAGGGGCGGCATGATCGGCAGCGCGGTGCTGACCGGTCGCGTCGGCGACGGCGGTCTGGTTGCGAGGGATCGCCCCGACCAGAATCGGATTCACGGTTCTCATCCTGGCGGCCATTGGATCGACGGCGCTCCTGACTGCGCGGCGCAGGCACCCGCTGGCGGTCTTCCTGGTTGAGTGCGCCGTGTGCGTGGCGGCCTCGGTGCTGAGGGCTCAACAACTTCTTCCCTCTTCCCGGTGCTGGTGGCGCTGGGGAGCGCGATGATCAGCTCCCGTGGCAGCACCTCGCGGTGATCGGTGCGGCCTGCCTCATGGCGACGGCCAGTGCGGTCCTGGTGGCCCGCCCGGGATCCTGATGGAGGTGGCTCCAGCCAGGTGGTCGCCGTCCTGCTGACGGCCATCGCGGCGATGCTTGCGCGCAGCGTCGCGAACTGGCGGGCGGCGCAAGCCGACGCCCAAAGCCGAGCGGGAGCGCTTCCGGGTGCTTCGGGCCGAGCGCGACCGCGCGGTGAGCCAGGCCGGTATCGCCGCCGAGCTGCACGACTCCGTGGGGCACGGTCTGACCACGATCATTGCCCTGTCCGAGGGACTGACCGGCAGCGCCGATCCGGAGGTCGACGAGGCGCTCGGAGGCATCAACGAGGTGGCGCGGGGTGCCTGGAGCAGACGCGCCGGGCGGTCAGGGCCTTGGCCGACGGCAAGGGTGAGTCGATGGAGTCACCGGACCGGCACGGCGCTGGGCGCAGGTCCTGGGATGAGATCAGGAGCGTCGTCGGCAGGGTCCGGTCGCTGGGCGTCACGGTCGTCTTCACTGAGACCGGGCAGCGGGCCGACGACGCCGGGCAGGCCGACCTGTGCTTCGCGCTCACCCGGGAGGCGCTCACCAACGCGGTGCGGCACGCGCACGCGCTGTCGCAGGTGCAGGTGTCCTGGGACCACGGCGAGTCGGCGGTGACGGTGACGGTTCGCAACGACGGCGCCTCGGATGACAGGGGCGGGGACGATGACGGCTGCCGTGGTGGGGCTGTGGAGGGACGGGCCTGCTGCGGCTGCGGGACCGGATCGAGGCGGCGGGAGGATCGCTGGCCTGGGGCCCGAGTCCGACGGCGGCTGGCTGGTGACGGCGACGGTACCGAGAACATGCGGTGAGGGCTGAGGCGTGGGCGTGGAATCGGAGGGTTGAGGCCGACGTCGGTCATGATCGTGGACGACCAGCGCTACGCGCGTCTGGGGCTGGCGCTCATGATCCGCAAGTCGCCGGACCTGCGCGTGGTGGCGGAGGCCGGTGACGGGCAGGAGGCGCTGGAGGTCCTGAAGCGGCTGAACCGGCCAACAGGGGCTGCCCGACGTCGTGCTCATGGATGTGCGTATGCCGGGCATGGACGGGATCAGTGCGACCCGGGCGATGGCGCGGCGGTTCCCGACGGTGAAGGTTCTGGTGCTGACCACCTACGACGAGGACGACTACGCCTTCGGGGCGTTGGAGGTGGGGGCGTCGGGGTTCCTGCTCAAGGATGTGCGCGCCGCGCAGCTGGCTCAGGCGGTGCGGGCGGTGGCGCAGGGCGATGCCGTGCTCACGCCGCGCGTCGCCAAGGGAGCTCATTGCGCGCGGGGCACCGCAGGGCGCTGTCCGCTGCGCAGTGCGGCGGGCTGCGGGAGCAGGTTCGGGGCGCTCACGCCCAGGGAGTTCGACGTGGCCCGGCTCATTGCCGAGGGGATGTCGAACGAGGAGATCGCCGAGAAGCTGGTGCTGCAGCCCGCTTCCGTGCGACGCAACGTCAGCCGCATCCTGGCCAAGCTCCACCTGCGTGACCGCGTCCAAATCGCCGTTGCCTGGTACAAGAGGTGCCGAATGGCCTGAATCGACTACCCGATCACCTGTGTGACGATCTGAGACTCAGCCAGTAAAACGGGTGAGGCGTTATGAGCAGTCCCATCCAGAACAATGAGATGAACACGGGCATGATTACTTCTCGTACGCCAGGGAGCAACAGTCGCGGTAAGGATGTCAGGGGAGGGGTGACGCGGATGTGATGGTACGAGAACTTCACCCAGCGCCAAGTACTTCAGGCGTCAGGGAATCATTCGCTACTCGTACTCGAGCCTGGGGTGCAGGATGATTCCTGGGTCGATGCTACTGAAGCCTTCTGCCGTGACCTGGAGGGACTGATCAGATGTCGGGAATGCTAGATAACCGGTACGTCCGGGGCGCGGTGGTGGTGCTCGGCGGGGTCCTGGTCATGTCTTTTGATGCAGCCCTCATCCGCGCTGTAGACCAGCCGGCCGGGGTGTTGTCGTTGTGGCGCGGTGTGCTGATATGCGCTGCCATGGTGCTGGCGGCAGGGGTCTGCCACGTTGCTGGGGTAAAGCAACGCTGGGACAACGAGTGGGCTGCCTGGGGTAACGGGCTGATGTTCGGGATAGCATCAGTGGCGTTCGTGTATTCCATCGAGAGCACTTCCGCCGCTAACACGCTCTTTATCATGGCGACCATGCCGGTATGGTCGGCAGTTCTGGGACGAGTGTTTCTCCGGGCCAGTATCGACCGGCCGACGGTCCTGGCGATCCTGGCGTCGCTGGCCGGTATGACGGTCATCTTCGCTTCACAGCTGTCCAGCGCCGCAGGCCGGGGGGAACTGCTGGCCCTGCTGGCTGCCGTGTCGATGAGCGGCGGCTTCGTGTGCTCCTCCAGACGCCGCTCCAGCCCCTTCCTCACCACAGCGGTCGGCGGGGCTCTGTGCGCACTCACCGCTGCCGCCCTTCTGCACGGGTTCGAGGTTCCTGATGAGTCCTCCTCATGGCTGCCTCTGGTAGCCGAGGGCTTCGTGGTCATGCCGGTCGGTCTGGTCTGCTTATCCGTTGGGCCGAAGCTCCTGCCCGTGCACCATGTGGCAATCTTCGTGTTGGCGGAGACAGTGCTGGGCCCGGTGTGGGTGTGGCTGTTCTTCCGTGAGAATCCCGGGGCAGCTTCGCTCGTAGGGTGGGTCGGTGGTCATTGGGGCGATCGTCGGCCTCAACCTGCACTACATTCGCCCGCTCAAGGAGGGAGGAGCAGGGTGCAATTTGATAGGCGTGACATGAGAGAGGTCCGTCAGTTGTCAAGTGCGCTGCGGTCGTTCTCCGCGGAGACAGCGTGCTGCTTGTCCGCAAGCGTGGTACGACCGACCTCATTTCTCCTGGAGGCAAACTGGAGAGAGGGGTCGCATGTCGCCTGCCTCGGCCGCGAGCTTGATGAGGAGCTCGGGGTCTCGTTGGTGTCAGCCACCTACTTCGGTACCTATGATGATGTCTCCATCTTCGACCGGAGCCGGATGATCACCCTATTCGTCTACATGTGCGATATTGTGGGCGACCCGGTCCCTCGCTCTGAGATCGAGGCCGTGGAGTGGGTCCCCGTGACCTGCTCGCCAGGTGATGGGTCAACCTTTCAGAGCAGGGTTATTCCTGATATTGCAAGGATGCGTGGCCAATGCTGAGCAGCCCGGTGGGCGTGGTGACGAGACCTGGACGGGACCGTCGTCTTCGGCGGAGTCGCCGATCCCCAGCTGGCCCCTTTCTCAGGCGGGCTGCGGGACGTGAGGACATATCGGTCATCGTGGCGACCTCGCGTACCCCGGGGAATGGCCGAGTACTGGGAGACGCTGTGACCTGCCTGGAAGGCTCGGTCTGCCTCAACGGTGCTCTCTTGCGCCTAGGGAGACAAGGAGAGGCGCTACCCCATGGGGGCGGATCACGTCCGCGCCGTCGTGGACGCCGCCTTCCGCGCAGGGCATGCCCCTCTACGTGGACCGGGGCCACTCTTTCACTGCACTGGCAGGGGCATGACCCTGTCGCAGAGCCGCGGTCAGGGAGATGTCTGCAACGGTCTCAGATTTCGCTGCGTCTCCAGGAACAACGGCGGAGAAGGAGAGCCATCAGAAGGGGCAGCCAAGATTCGAAACGGAACCGGGCCTCTGGGACGGCCTGGAGCACATGCGGGACTACCCGGATGGCACGTGGTGCACCGACCCGGCGCAGGTACCGACTGAGGACGTACTCAAGGTGACGGTTGTTGGCGGGAGGTACCAGGGGCCGTGCGGGGCAGGGACATCATCAGGCAGAGGATTGCCGATCCGCTACAGGGGAACGGCTGGTCAGGTACGAGGGCTGCCGGCGTACAGGGAGACGGGCGGCCCGGAGCCCGCGGGCACTCTCCAGGACTTGCTGGGTCTGCGCCTTGACGGCGTCGTCGCCTACCCGCACGAGGACAGCGTGGTCGACGTCTGCGCGGCAGGGGTGGACAAGAGCGTCTGCATGAGGGCTGCTGACCGGCGAGGGAAGAGCCGGCCGCCTCAGAGGGGCGGATACCACAGAAGGACAGCCGTCATGGGGCAGGCACCGGGTCTTCGCCACCGGCCTGTCTCCACGTGGGTCGCGGTAGGCAACGACGCCAACGACGTGGAGATGATCCGCGCGGCAGACATCGGTGTCATCGTCGGGGACGGCCTGGAAGAGGTCAGGGCGAGGAGGCGGACGGTCCGCGTCCCTCGCGCCCCTGGCGCGAGTGGTGTCCATTCTGGAGCAGCTGCTTGAGCTGCACCACTAACGTCGCCCACCTGTATGTGGAGTGCCTGGCGTTTGTCGGACTTGGGAGATTCTCTTCCCGTGGTAGACATGGGTGGAGACCATGCCAGCGGCGAAGTACTCAGAGGAGCTGCTAGACACGGGGCGTGCGTGAAGTGACCTGTGAAGGAACAACGTCGGTGACCGAGGTGCTTGCGAGGTTACGGGCCGCGAAGAAGGTAGGTTCCCTATCACCTTGTGCCGCGTGAGCTTGTCGTTGCGCTGGGCTACCGTGCGGCCCAGTTTGGTGGAGTTGACATCCACGTCGTCGAAGTCGATGGTCCGCTCCGCCAGCTGCCGGGAGATGTCCTCGTAGTAGCCCTCGAAGCCCTGTGCGCTCGTGTCGTAGGCGGTGCCGAACTGCGCGTTGTAGTCGCGGATCGCCTCATCGAGGAAGGCACGGTCGTCGGCGGTCAGCTGCGAGGGGTCCACGGCCTCGTCCGCCAGCGTCTCACCGGGGGCGTCGGCGTTGGGACGCGTAGGAGTAGACGATGCCGACGCTCAGGCGCCGGTCTGGGGCCAGCCCCTCCTGCTGCCGCTTGAACTCCATGTAGTAGGCACGCGCCGCCCGGATCGATGCCGTCGGGGACCGGAATCCTGCACCCGGCCGCGCGAGACGTCCCCTGCTGGAGCGGCATGCACCCGTCCGGCGTCGTCTCAGGAGGCAGGCTTGAAGCCGGTGACCTTTCCGTCTTCCTTGTGGTAGCCGATGATGAGGTCGGGGCTTGCGACGATGAGCGAGTCCCGCTCTTCCAGTCGATCCCGCTGAACGTGATCTCCTTGCCGGTCTTGACGTTCGCGAGCATCGTATCTCGTTGGTGTCCCCGCGTTTCCAGGTCGCCAGCTTGACGACGCCGCCGTTCTCAGGGGTCGCTGCGCCAGATGGGCACTCGAGGCGCCTCGGAGTCATAGGAGGAGTCGTCGTTGTCTTTGGGCTGAGGAACGGTGATGGAATCGCCTTTCTTTGGAGTGAGCTTGCTGACGCACCCATCACTGTTGTTCGTTGCGGTCAGACTGGCATTGCTGTAGTCCTTGTCCTTGAAGTAGGCGCGGTGCTGCTCGGCGGTGAGGATCTCATTGTCTCCCGTGATAGCCCTCTTGTCCGTCGGCATAATCTCCTGGTGGCTGCTCTGCTTCTTCCCCTCGAAATCATAGATCGTCACCTTGTATCGTGTGGTTGATGACGAGTCTGAATCGGAGTCAGACTTCTTCTCCTCTTCAAGGGTTCCCCAGCCGTCCTCGAAATATATCGTGCTGAGATCGGAGTCGGCCTTGGATCCCCCGCCCAGAATGAGGGTCTCTCCGTTGTCGACATTGATGACAGCATTGTACAGCGTGACGTAGTGCCGGCCATTTCTTACCAGAACGGGCACATTGCGCACGTAGGGAAATCCGGAGGATTCTCCTGATCCGTCTATCTCACGTGACCACTTCTGCTTCTTGTTCACGTCCCAGGCGGTGCACTTGTCACCCTCCTTGCAGGAGATGGCGGTGTCGCCTGCGATCGTCGCCGAGCTGTCATCGCCCCACGGAGCCTTAGAGGTGTCCCCGGATTTCAGGTCGACGAGGGTGGACTTGTACACGAGCGTATTGTCTCCCCAGGCCTGAAAACTGGGAGGGTATCCGTACGAGGAGCTCAGTTCCTCGTCGTCGAGGAGTGGTATGCCACGCCTCCTTCATCTCGCTGCTCAGCGGGGTGTAGCCGGTCAGTGTGCCGTTCGACCTGTCGAGCGTGAGGAAATGATTGCCGATGACGTATGGTTGTACGCCGCTTGTGACGTCGGCGCTCCATGCCTTAGTCGCTCCATTCTTCCAGGAGTCCGACAAAGTAATGTACTGCGACGTTGCGTGAGACATTGCTCCTCCACAGAAAACCACGCGGCCACGCCACCAGCGCCCAGAACGAGGGGCGACCGGGAGGGCAACCGCGAGAACCTTGAGGAGGCGGTGCTTCCTCGGGAGGCCTGCGCCGGCGGCGCATACATCAACGCCCGTACGCCGGCGCGGCCGCCTGGTTTCGGACCGTATGCCTGGCCCGGGGTCATAGGCCTGAGCCGGCCCCGGTCCGTATCCCAACGACGCTCCGGTCGGAACTCCGGGCGGCATCGCGGTCTGCTGATCCATGGTCTGGGCCGCGGACTGCATCGAGGGCGCCGAGTAGGGCTGGACCGACGGAGGCAGTGCCACCTGCTGATCCGCCTGAGAAGGATCCTGCAGGGGGCAGGGCTCTGCTGGGATTGAGCCGCCGTCGTTCCATAACCTTGAGGGGCGGTCCCCTGAGTCGGGTCCCCTGCGGCGGCGCACCTGCTGCGCTCGGCTGAGTGATGCCGTAGCCCTGAGGAACCTGCCCGTAGCCCGAACCGGCGGGAGCCTGCTGCGGGGTGGTGTCCCAGCCGTTCCCACAGCCATCGTCGGTGCCATCGGGCCGACCTGCCCCGGGATGGGAGGCTGCGCCGGCTGTGCCTGCTGAGCGCACGACCGGCCTGCCGCGCCAGCACCTCCTGAACGATGGCGTCGTCGGATCGCTCCAGTATCGCGCGGACCCGGGGCGGGATCGACGGGTTGGCAGCCAGGATCGAGTGCAGGTCGGGGCGGGTCTCGGCGATCCTCTCGAGGTCCTGCGGCGAGGCGAACCTGCTGAGCGCCGTCGTCGCGTCGTAGTCGCCGGAAGAAGGTGAGTGCCCGTCGTCATGTCTCCCGAGCCTAGCGAAATCTATGGTTCGAGGTCACCGAATAAGATCATCGGCGCTCCGGATACGTCGTTGAAACGAAGCGGTGCGTGATGGGTATCGGGGTCAGTCGACGATGCCGTAAAGGCGGTCTCCAGCGTCGCCGAGCCCGGGCACGGTGTGAGGCGTGCTCGTTGGGTCGCTCGTCGACCCCGGCGGTCACCACCGTGACGTTCGCGCGCTCGCCGACCGCCTCCTCCAGCGTCTTGATCCCTCGGGTGCGGCGATGAGGCACAACGCGGTGACGTCGCGCGCCCCGCGCTCGAGCAGGTAGTCGATGGCGGCCACGAGGTGTGGCCGGTGGCGAGCATGGGGTCGACGACGAAGCACTGCCGGCCCGAAGGTCGTCGGGCAGGCGGTTGGCGTGAGTCTCCACCTCCAGGGTGTCCTCGTCGCGCTTCATTCCCAGGAAGCCGACCTCGGCGGTGGGCAGCAGGCGGGTCATGCCCTCGAGCATCCCCAGGCCCGCGCGAGAATCGGCACGACGATCGGCCGCGGGTCGGCCAGGCGGCGGCACTGGGCCAGTGCTCACGGGGGTGCGGATCTCCACCTCCTCGGTGCGCACCTCGCGGGTGGCCTCATAGGCGAGCAGCGTGACGAGCTCGTCCACCAGCTGGCGGAAGACCGCCGACGGCGTCCTCTCGTCTCGCAGCACGGAGAGCTTGTGGTCGATGAGGGGTGGTCGGCAACGTGGAGCGCATGTGGACAGCCTATATTCCCGCAGCCGGCCCCGCACCGCCCCGACGCGGCGCCGGCCTCGTCCTCGCTCACGGCGTGACCACGCCGCCCCGGCGGACTGGGAGCATCGCCGGCGTCCGAGTCCCCGCCGAGGTCCCGCTGTATTGGCTGCTTTGTGTCCAAATCGGTGACAAAGGATCCTCGTGTTCTTCACGCCTTCAACAGAACCGCGGAATCATGCGGTTTCATTCCGCCCGTTTCACTCCGCCCAACCTCTTTGTCACCGATTTGGACATCGGGCACGCCATTGAGGGGTCGTTTCGGCCTCCGGGACCACTGCGCAGCGCGGCCAGGGCTCAGGCCCGGGCGTGCAGCCAGGCCAGAACGGCCCGCACGCGCCGGTTCTCCTCGCCCGGCTGCGGGTCCAGCCCTCGGAAGATATTCGCCACGTGCTTGGCCACCGCACCGTCGGAGACCACCAGCCGCTCGGCGATCTGCGCGTTCGACAGCCCCTGCGCCATGAGCTCGAGCACCTCCTGCTCGCGCCGCGTCAGCCGGTCCAGGCCGTTCCTCCCGGTGCCGCACTCGCGATCCCGCCCGACGGCGTCGACGGCGAGACCGTCCTGGTCGTTGCCGGCGCACGAGCACTCGGAGGGCTCCGCCATCGTTCCCGCCATCTCGCCGGCTCGGCATCACCGTCCCCGTCGTGTCCGGGAACCGGCGGCCCGGGCCGCCTTCATGAGGTGGGAGACCACCTCCGGGTCAATGACCACGCCGCCGCCCACGACGATGTCGAGCGAGTGCAGGAAGTCCGCCACCCGCCCCACGCGCTCCTTGAGCAGGTAGCCCACGGCGCCGCCACTGCTGGCGCTGGAACCCCCGGCCCGGCCGGGGACGTCGGCGACTCCGTCTCCTCAAGCAGATCCTGCACGTAGGGGCCCGGCCACGTAGGGCGCTCAGCACCACCACCAGCAGGCCCGGGTGGGCCCGGCGCAGGTCGATCGCCGCGCGCAGGCCGTCGTCCGTGCCGGTCGGCGGCATCCGTACGTCGGTGACGACGACGTCGGGCAGCTCCCCGGCCGCTGCCAGGCGCCCGACCTCCTCGCGCAGGGGCATCGGCGTCGGCCACCTGCGCCACGACCTTGTGCCCGGCGGTGGTCAGCAGCCCGGCCAGCCCCTCGCGCAGGAGGGCGGCGTCGTCGGCGAGCAGGATCCTCATGGGCACATCCTGCCTCAGCCGGCCGGGTGGTCGCTCCCCGGCTCACCCGTCTGGTCGTCCTCCCGGCCCTCCGCGCCCCACGGTGGCGTCAGCGGCGCGGTGATCGTCAGACGCGTCCCGGCGCCCTCGGGGGCTGACCTTCAGCCGACCACCGATGGACTCCACCCGCTGCGCCATGCCGCGCAGGCCGGTGGCGTTCTCCTGCTCGGGGTCGGCTCCGCCGCGCCCGTCGTCGGTGACGACGGCGCTCAGCCCACTACTCGTGCAGCGCAGCGTGATCGTGGCGCGCTTGGCCTGGGCGTGCTTGGCGGCGTTCGTCAGCGCCTCGGGCAGCGAAGTAGACGACCGTCGCTACCGGCTGCGAGATCCGGGCCAGGTCGGCCTTCTCGGCCTCGACGACGACGCTGGTCGGCAGTGGTGCCCGTCCCGCCAGATCCTTCAGGGCCGGCGCCAGGCCGCGCTCGGACAGGACCGCCGGGCGGATGCCGCGCACTGTCTCGCGCAGGTCCCGCAGGGCGGACTCCGCGCGGTCCTGCGCGTGTCGATCCCTCCAGCAGCGCGGTCCGGGACGCGGAGGCGGTATCGTCCTCGGGCAGGGGACTCGGCGGCCAGGCGCAGCCCGCCCAGGTTCATGGCGAGGGCGACGAGCTCCTGCTGGGTGCCGTCGTGCAGGGTCCCTCTCGATGCGGGTGCGTTCGGCCTCGAAGGCGTCCATGAGGGGTGGCTCGGCTGGCCGTGAGATGGCCGACCTCGGCGGTCAGCTGCTCGAGGCGCTGCCTCTTGCGCTCACCGAGAGCACCTCCACCAGCAGCAGCCGCAGCTTCCGAGCCCCAGAGCACTCCGAGGAGGAGGCTGAGGGCGATCAGCCCGATCGGTATCAGCAGCAGGGCGGCCTGCAGCCCGGTCAGCATCATCTCGCGACCGCCCGGGTAGAACCTGACGGGGTTCCCGGAGGAGGTCGTGAAGGGCGCCAGGATGCTGGGTGACGGTCATGGCTCCGAGGAACCCGGTGAGGAAGAACGACGTCGTGCTCAGCGTCATGCCTCCCAGGCACAGGGGCGAGGTCCTGCCGCCAGAACTCCGCGTGGGCGACGCGCGCCAGCAGCCACGGGCTCTTGCGCTCGCCCTCCCTGCGGCCGGACGGGGCGTCGGTTCCCAGCCTGCGTGCAGCGATGCGCTCCAGCGACGCCCACAGAGGGGACCGTCAGGTGGAACACCAGGATGGAGGGGATGAGGAGGATGACCTGCGGTATCCACAGCGCGGCGTGCAGGAACTCCCACCCGATGACGCCGATCACTGGAGGTTCCAGCTCGGGCGGTGCCTGGTCGAAGGGCGGCTTCGGGGCTGCTGCGCAGGACAGTCGGGGAAGAGTCGGCAGCCGACGGCAGGGGGGCAGTCCTGTCAGCAGGGGCCTCCATGGGCGCAGTCGCAGTCAGGTCGGAAGGGGGCCGGTGGCGGCGTCGAGGTCATGCCGACGACGCTAACGGGCTGACGCCCGGGGCGCACTCGTGCTGGTGCCCGTATTGGTGCTGTATGGGGCGGCAGGGTGGTGCTGGCACCCCGGGGTGGTGCGCACGCGACCGAGGGGCGAGGTAGGGCTAGCCGGACGTGAAGACGGGGGCGGGCACCAGTGTCATGGAGGCCCGCGAAGAGTGAACTGGTGGACATGAGCCTCGACCCGTTCCTTCCATGTCATGCAGCCGTTGCCACCGACGCCTTCGGCCCCGTCTCGGGACCGGTCCGCACGCCCACCCGCTTCCAGGCCTTCGCCGGTACCGAGGTGCTCGGGCCGGGAGCCGGCGAGCCGGTACGCCCAGCGCACTCCGATGAGGTGAGCATCCACGAACGACGTCGGGGCTACGTGCACTGGTACGTGGCGGCGGGCGCCGAGCCGTGGCGCTGGCGCTGCTGATCGTCGTCGTCGGGCGGCGGCTCTCACCGGTTCTCGGGTCCGTCGCGCATGGCGGGAACGGCCTGGATGCACGACCTCCTGGTGGAGTCGCGTGAGCTGCTCGCCAGGATGAGCGACGCCGAGGTGCGGACCTGGCTGCCCTCGGTCCCTGGCTGCGCTGCTGATCATCGTGGGGCCCTGGCTGAGGAGGCTGGCCGCGCGATGGGGACTGGGCCACCCTGGCGGGGAGCGGGGCAGTGTCCGTCCTCACCTGGCTCGTCGTTGCGGGTCGCAGGGGTTTGGGGCTGTCGCGATCCGTCGCCAGGGTCCTCCCGCCGCAGTCAGCGCCGACAATCATGGGCCGCAGGTACCACCGGCCATCGAGGTAGCCGGACTCACCCGGGTCTTCCGCGTCCAGGGCCGCCGCAACGCCGATGTCACCGCGCTCAACGGTGTCGACCTCGCCCCTGCCCGTCGGCAGCTTCACCGCTCTGGTCGGCGCCTCCGGCTGCGGCAAGTCCACCCTCCTGCAGTGCATCGCCGGGCTCGACGTCCCCACCGCCGGCACCGTCCAGCTCCTCGGCACCCGGACGAGCTCACTGCGCCCCCGGCCCGCTGCCCGCTTCCGGGCCCGGCACGTCGGCTTCGTCTTCCAGGACGACAACCTCGTCACCTCCTGTCCGCGCGCGACAACGTCGCCCCTGCCCGGTCGCCTGCGCCGCAGACCCCTGAGCCGCAGTGCCGTCGACGACGCACTCGAGCGTGTGGGTCTGAGCGAGCAGGTTCGCCACCTGCCTCATCAGATGAGCGGTGGCGAGCGTCAGCGCGTCGCCATCGCCCGCGTCCTGGCCTCCCGCCCCGACATCGTCTTTCGCCGATGAGCCCACGGCCGCCCTCGACGTCGTCGCCGCCGCGACCGTCCTCGACTGGCTCGCCGAGCTCGCCGGAGGCCCCGGTGCTGTGCCTGGCGCCGTGCCCACAGCTCCTGCCCCGAAGCCGGCCACCGTCCTCATGGTGACGCACGACGCCGCAGCCGCCGCCCGGGCCCAGCACGTCCTCGTCATGGACGCCGGCCGCCTCGTCGCCTCTCTTCCCGGGGGTGACCCGCCGCTGTCTCCGCCGCCGTCCTGTCCGCCCGCGGTGCCGGGAGGCCTCCGATGATCCGTCTGCTCCTGTCCGACCTGCGCCACCACGCCGGCTCCTGGGCGTGGACCGCCGTCGTCGCCGTCGTGGCCGCCTCTGCCGTCGCCGGCCAGTTCCGGGTCGCTCATGGCGCCTTCGCCGCTGCGGAGGCTGCTGGAGACCCCACGATGATCGATGGGGCCGAATCCGTCTCAGGCATCATCATCATTGGGGTCGTCTTCGCCGCCGTGGCCATTCTGTCCTCCACCAGCAACCTCGCGGTCTCTCAGCGTGAGCGCGACCACGGGCTGTGGAAGGCCCTGGGCATGAGCCCCTCCCTGGTTCGCCTGGTCATCCAGGGCCAGCTCTTCGCCCTTGGGACGCTTGCCTCTCTCGCCGCGGTGCCGTTGAGCCTGCCCATCAGCCGGTTCATGATGCACCGGCTCGTCTCCGACGGGGCCGCCCTGCCCGGCGCGGTGCCTCAGTGGAAACCCGCCGACCTTATCTGGACCGCGATCATCAGCGCCGGCACCCTTGTCATGGGCGGTCGGGGCGCCGCCAAACGTGCCTCGCGCACCCCGGAGGCCCTGCTGCTGCGCGGGTCGGGCGGGCAGAGCACATTGGAGCGCGGGACGGGTCCTCAAAAGGGCCTTCTGCGGCTGCTCTGGGCCGCTGCCGCCGCGGCAGGGTGGGCTGCCGAGTTCCTCGTCATCCGCAACGGGACGAATGGGAAGACATCTTCTTGGCGGTCTTCAGCGGCGCCCTGAGCGGACTGATCTCGTGTGCATCCTGTGCAGCTGGCTCAGTCCGGTGCTGGAGCGCCTGCTCTCCGCCCTCGTCCCAAGCCCCGGCGTCGCCTGGCAGTCGCCGGACGCACCTGCGCTCTGGAGTCGCGCCGCTCGGCGACCACCGTCCTACCCTTCGTGGTGACGATCGGGCTGGTCGCCATCGCCTTCGGTCCGGCCTCGGTCTCCCCCGACGTGAGCGCCGACGCATTCTCCTCCGTGTTCGGGTTGCCCTTCCTCGTGTCCTGGACCGGGGGCGTGGCCGTCATCGCCATGAGCGCGGGCCGACGTCGCCGTGACGCCGCCCTCCTGCGTGCCGCCGGAGCCATGGAGCGCGACGTCCTGGCTATCGAGGTCCTCGAGGGATTTCTCCATGCCGCCGCTGCAACTATCCTCGGCCTGCTCGTCACCGTGGGCACGGCCGTCCTCCTGTCCGAGGCTCTGCATCGGTCCCTGGCCGGCATTCTGGCGGACTTCCCCTGGACGACGTTGGGTCTCGTGTGCGCGGCGACCCTGGCGACCACCTGCCTGGCCGTCGTCGTCTCCGCCCGCGCCGGGGGCACTCGCGGGCGAGCAGGCCCTGGGGCAGGTGCTGCGCGCCCGCGACTGAGCTCGCCGCCGGCCCCGCCGACTGATCCCGCCGACGCGCCGGTTGGGCCGGGCGCGAAAGGGGCTGACGTCGCACCCGCCTGCGGGGCTAGGTTGCCCGCACCGACCGCTTTGAAGGAGTTGAAGGAGAACTCATGGCCAACGACTCCGCCCCCACCATCACTCTCAACAACGGCGTCGACATCCCGCAGATCGGCTACGGCGTCTTCCTGACCCCACCGGAGGAGACCGAGCGGGCCGTGCTCGAGGCCTTCGAGGTCGGCTACCGCCACGTCGACACCGCCCAGGCCTATCGCAACGAGGAGGGCGTGGGCGCCGCCGTCGCCGCCTGCGGGCTGCCCGTGAGGACGTCTTCCTCACCACCAGGTGTGGATCTCCAACGCCGGGGACGAGCGCGCCGCCCGCTCCATCGACGGCTCCCTGCGTCGCCTGGGCACCGACTACATCGACCTGCTGCTCGTCCACCAGCCCTTCGGTGACTACTACGGCACCTACCGCGCCATGGAGAAGGCCCTGGCCGCAGGCAAGGTCCGCGCCATCGGGGTTTCCAACTTCTTCCCCGACCGGTTCGTGGACCTGGCGCAGCACGTCGAGGTGCCTCCGGCCGTCAACCAGATGGAGACCCACGTCTTCAACCAGCAGGCCGACAACCGCGCCTGGTACGCCAAGTACGGCACCGCCCTGGAGTCCTGGGGCCCGCTGGCCCAGGGCCTGCAACAACATCTTCACCCACCCGGTGCTCAGCGCCGTCGGGAGAAAGCACGGCAAGACCGCCGCCCAGGTGGCCCTGCGCTACCTCATCCAGCTGGGCATCATCGTCATCCCCAAGACGGTCCACCGCGAGCGCATGGTCACCAACCTCGACGTCACCGACTTCCGGCTCGACGACGCCGACATGCATTCCATTGCCGCGCTCGACGAGGGGCAGGGGCGTCGTCGACCACTACGACCCCGCGCTCCAGGAGCGCCTCGCCTCCTTCACGGTCGAGGAGGACTGACCCTCCCGTAGGGGCAGGGGGCTTGAGTCAGAGGCGGCGTGCGAACCGGGACTCGGTCTTCTCGGAGGTGCCCACGTACTCCAGCCAGCGCTCGTAGTGGTCGAGCACGTCGTGGGCCACCTGGTCGGAGTTCCAGTCGACGACGTCGTAGCCCTGGCCGCCGCTGTGCGGGCGCACCTCGAGGCGCACGGTGAGGTCGTCGGCCTCGTGGAGGGCGAAGCCGTAGGCGGGCACAGGCGTGACCACCATGCGCACCACGTAGCGGAAGGAGTCGATGGAGCTGGACTGCTCCTCCCGCTGGCGGTGGTGGCCGGGTGGGAGGAACGACCAGACTCACCCGGCCCAGGAAGGTGCGTTCGTCGTCGGGGTCCTGCGCCTCGGGGCCCTCGACGAAGACCTCGGCGGAGACGTTCTCCTTGCGCAGCTCGGTGGCCACCGCCTCCAGGGCCGGCACGATGCGCCGCTCCATGGCATTGCCGGCCTCGTCGGGGGACACGGAGTTGAGGGTGTGGACCAGGCGCTCGCGCCAGGGCGTCTGCTCAGGCCCGCGGCCGAGCCGTTGAAAGCCGAGGGCGCGGTTGCGGTCGGCGAGGGACAGGGCCTGGTTGTGGGAGTCCTCGGTGCTCAGGGACCGCCACAGGGTGTACATGATGAGGATGAGCACCCCGGAGAATGGGCAGCGCCATGACGATGGTGGCCTGCTGCAGAATGGGGATGCCTCCGGCCACGAGCATGGCGATGGTGAGGATCCCGGTCAGGGTGGCCCAGAAGATCCGCAGCCAGGGGCGGCGTCCTGGCGCGCCGAGCGGATGCGGCTGGAGAGGTTGGCCATGACCAGGGCGCCGGAGTCGGCGCTGGTGACGTAGAAGAGGATCCCGATGAACAGGGCCAGTGCGATGAGGATCTTCTGGCCCGGCAGATGCTCCAGCATCCAGTACAGGCCCTGCTCGGGCTTGTTCAGGGTGATGTCGCGGAACTCGCCGTTGCCGCGAATGACCAGGTCCAGGGCGTGGTTGCCGAAGATGGCCACCCGCGAGGATGTAGCAGAAGGGGCAGCAGGGAGGCTGCCGAGCACAGGCTGACGGATGGTGCGGCCGCGCGAGATACGGGCCGGGGAACATGCCCACGAAGGCGGCCCACGCGATCCACCAGGCCCAGAAGAACAGGGTCCAGGCGTTGAGCCACTCATCGGGCCGGTTGTAGGCGTAGGGTCTCCAGCGTCAGCCAGGGAAACGGGTGAAGAAGTCGCCGATGGAGCCCACGAGTGCGTCGATGAGGAAGGCGGCGTCACCGGTGATGAGCACCCACAGGGCCAGGCCGATGGCCAGGAGCACGTTGATGGTGGACAGGACGCGTACGCCCCGGTCGACGCCGGAGACGGCCGAGACGGTGGCCATGACGACGGCCAGGGCGGTCAGCCCGATCTGGGTGGGGAAGCCCTGCGGCAGCCCGAACAGGATGCTGAGGGGCCACGTTCAGCTGGACGACGCCGACCCCCAGCGAGGCCGCGATGCCGAAGACCCCGCCGACCAGGGCCGCGGCATCGACGATGTCGCCGATGATGCCCTCGGTGTGCCGGCCCAGCAGTGGGCGCAGGGGTCGAGCGCAGCGTGAGCGTGTCACGGCGTCGGTAGGCGAAAGTAGGCCATGGACAGGCCCACCGGTGCGTACAGGCCCCAGCCCGAGATGCCGTAGTGGAACAGGGACAGGACGATCGCGTCGCGGGCGGCCTCGGTGGTCTGGCCCGCCCGGTGGGTGGGTGCATGTACTGGTCGACCGGCTCGGCGACGGCGAAGAACAGGATCTCGGTACCGATACCGGCCGCGAAGAGCATGGCCGTCCAGGAGAAAGGTGGAGAGTCCGGTGTCGAGTTGTCCGGCCCCAGGCGCACCCGACCGAAGCGGGAGAAGGCCAGCGCCAGGATGAAGACGAGCGCGGCGGTGATGAGGGAGGATGTAGAAGGAGCCGAACCAGCGGCTCGTCCAGGTCACGGCCGTGCCGAGGCGTCGTTGACCACCTGGGGGCGAAGATCGCGGCCAGGGCGACGATCGTGATGATGGTGGCCGACACGAAGAGACCATCGGGTTGAGGGCTGCTTGTCCGGCAGCTTGCCGAGCATCGCCCTGGAGAGGGACCCGATGGGCGTCTTCGGTGGTGAGTGCTGTCCGCCGGCGGTGTCTGCCGGGGTGAGTCCGCCAGAGCCCGTCTGGTGCTGGCTCGCTCGTTTCGGGGGACCGGCTCACCGACCTGCTCCGTTCTTCATGGGGACTCTCTGGGGTGCTGGAATAAGGGGCGGGGACGCCGGGAGGTCCAACATACGGCAGGGACCCGGGGCTCGGCCCAGGGGTGGGCGCCTCATAGGGAGCCTATAACGGAGACGCGGTCTTCGTTATGTATTCCCTCCGACGTCGGGAGGGTTCAGGAGACACGAGGAGGGGCGGTGCCGCCGGCGATGCCAGTGCGCCTCGGTTGCCAGGGTCTGCCATCCTTGAGGGCTGTGACGTCTTCACCTTCTGCGCAGCTGCTGGACGCCGCGATGGCTCGCGCCTGGAGCTGGCCCGCGCGGCGGGCGAGTCGGGGAGGTGCCGGTGGGGGCCGTCGTCCTCTCACCAGAGGGGACCGTCCTGGCCGAGGCCGCCAATGCCCGCGAGGCCGAGCACGACCCGACGGCGCACGCCGAGATCCGGGCCCTGCGCGCCGCCGGGAGCCGCCGGGGACTTCCCGCCTGGACGGCTGCACCCTCGTGGTCACCCTCGAGCCGTGCACCATGTGCGCCAGCGCCATCGTCCTGGCCCGGGTGGCCCGGCTGGTCCTGGGGGCCTGGGAGCCCCGGACCGGCGCCTGCGGCTCGGTGCGCGACGTCGTGCGCGACGCCCGCGCCAACCACCAGGGTCAGGTGCGCGCCGGCCTGCGCGCCCAGGAGTCCCAGGCCCTCCTGACCGACTTCTTCTCCGACCGCCGCTGAGGCCCGGCGTCGGCCGTGACTGTACCGCAGGATGCCGCGTTGGGGCGCGGGCCACCATCCGTGTAACCTCATGGGCGAGGTAGCGTGTCCGAGCGGCCGAAGGTGCAGATCTCGAAAGTCTGTGTGGTTCATAGCCACCCTGGGTTCGAATCAGCGCTACCGCCACCATGGGAGGGCCCCACCGAGCAGCCATCGAGCCGCGCGGCGGGCCCTCGCCGTTCCTCCTCGTGCGAAGAGCCGCCTGGTGCAACACCGTGAAACGGGGTGCAACCTCAGATGCGGCGGGACCTGCTGCACCCGTCACGCGCGCTGAAAGCTCTTGGTCCCTCATTTGTCCGACGTCGGGCTCTACCCTTGACCCATGAGTCGCCGCCCCCACAGTCCCCACGAGGGCCCGTCCCTGTCCCGTACCCAGACTCGCCTCCACCCCCATCCCCACGCCTCCGAGACCGCTCCGCATGCGGCACCGACCTCTACTCGCTCCTGTGTGACGCCATGGTCTCTGGCGACACCAAGGCGATTGACGCGCTGCTCACCGACGACTGCGTCCTGACCCACATGACCGGCTACCCCCAGCCCAAGATCGAGTGGCTCGGCGATATCGCCACCGGCGCCATGCGCTACCACTCCCACGAGGTGGTCTCCGTCCAGCCGGACACGATCGCCGGCTTCCCGGTGGTGCGCGGACGCACCCGCACCACGGCCACCCTGTGGGGCGGTCGCGGCACCTGGAACCTCAGATCGTCCGGGTACGTCGTGCCCGACGCCGACCCGACACCGAGCGCAACCCACTGGTTTCCGCTTCCAGCCGCCTGGACGCCTCCACCCTGGTGAGTCCTCACCGCGCGGGCGGTTCGGGGCCTACCGACGCCGTCCGGTTCCCCGAGTGGCCGGTGTGTTCCACGGGTCCTCGGGCCAGGCGTGCTTGGGGTAGCAGCCGCGCATCTCGGCGCGCACCTGCAGGGTAGCCCTGCTCCCAGAGGAGGCCAGGTCGTCGGTGACCGCCACCGGCCTGCGCGCCGGAAGAGCAGGTGCAGCTGCACCGCTACCCGCCCCTGCACGATCCGCGGTGTGGTCGCCCAGCCGAAGCACTCCTGGACCCGTACCGCCAGTACCGGCCGGCTCGCCTGCCCGATCTGGGCGGCGTCGGCGCCGGCGGTGTAATCCACCCGCACCTGCGAGCCGGAGGGGACCTCGATGCGTTCGGGCACCAGCTCGTCCAGGTGGGCGGCCTGCGGCCATGGCAGTAGCGCCCGCAGCGCCTCGGCAACGTCCAGCCGCTCCAGGCTGAAGCGCCGGCTTCCGGGCCCGGCGATGTCGACCCGCTAACCCGGTCGACCCGACTGACCCGCCGGCCTGTCCGGCCAGGCTCATGACCGCGGGTGCCAGCCACTCCTCGGCCCGATCCGCCAGGGGCTGCATCGCTCACATCCGGCCAGGGCTCGCCCAGGTGCTCGTGCAGCAGGGCCAGCCGGGCGCGCAGGCTCCGGGGCCTCCTCGCCCCACGGCAGCACGGCCAGGCCGGTATCGGTCCCTGGGCGCGCACCCGTGCGACGACGGCGTCCGCCACCTCCTGCGGTCCTGGCGGTGGCCCCGGTGTGGCGGAGAGCGTGATGGCCCCCAGTCGGCGCACGCGCTCGGTGCGCAGCCGCCCGCCGTCCCACACGGTGCGCTCCTCCTCGGCCAGCCAGGCTCCGGCCAGCTCCAGGGCCGTCTCCTCATCGAGGGGTGCCGCGGCGCAGATCAGGGCGTCGCCCGCCCGGAGGTGAGATCGACGCCGGCCACCGCCAGCCACTCCGGACTCCGCCAGCGTCGAGCCGGCGGGCGGGACGCTGACCGGTTCCGGCCACGCTCGCGTAGTGCGCTTCCTTGCCCGCCTGGGGCGCTCGGTCCCCGACGTCGCGCGATCCATGCGGCTGCGCCCTCTGCCACCAGGGCCACTGCCGACTCAGGTCGCCCGACCGGGCAGGGCTCACTGGGTCGGTCCGGGAGCGTCCCGCCAGCACCGTCCGGACGAAGCGACGGCGCCCATGGCCTCGGGATCCTAGCGCGATCGGAGGCGCCGCGCCGACAGGCCTGCTCCAGGCGACGCGCCTCCATCTTCCACGCACTGGACCCTGGCCACGCTGCGCACCTGCCGGGCCAGGGCCGTCAGGTCCCCGCCGGGCGCTCGCAGGTCGGCGGTCAGCAGTGCCGTGGCCCGCGCCGCCGACGTGCCCCAACACCGGTGCCGTCTCCAGCGGGGCTCGGGCTGCGCACGCCCGCCGGCAGCTCGCACCGCCCGCCCCAGGGGCGTCACGCCGTCGGTGCCGGCCAGCCCAGGCGCTCAGTGCTTCCCGGGCGGCCGTCAGCGCAGCAGCCGGCGGCTCGTCCAGCCCAGGCCAGCCCCGCGCCGTCGGGCACGCCCCATACGGCCAGCTCAGGGGCCGCACCGGTGAGTCGGCCGAGAGAATCTCGGGGTCCGGGACCAGCGGCGAGCGCGCCCAGTCCGTGGGCGGCAGCAGCGGTGACGACGCCGGGCCCCTCGCGCACGCCCGCCCGGCCCGCTGCATCGGCCGCCCGCGAGACCCCACGGTGACCAGGCCGCTCATGGGACCGGGCCACGTCCAGGCGCGGCTCGCGCGCCAGGGTGGAGTCCACCACCGCCCGGACCCCGGGAACCGTCAGCGAGGACTCGGCGACATTCGTGGACACCACGACGCGCCGCCGCCCCGCCGGGCTCGGGTCAGGGGCCGCGTCCTGCGCGCTCGCGGGCGAGGCGGCCGTGCGGGGAAGGACGTCCACTCCCTCGTGAGCGGCGTCGCGCAGGGCGGGCGACGACGTCGTCGACTTTCTCGCGGGCCCCGGGCAGGAATGCCAGAACGTCACCGGGTGCTCGGCCAACGCCCGCTCGACGGTGGCGGCAACGTGGGCGAGGAACTCACACGGCACCCGCGCGGCCCCAGCCGTCCGGTCCGCCCGGCGGCGCCCACCTCCTCCAGGGGTGAGGCGTCCGGGCACCTCCACCAGCGGGGAGGCGCCGCCCGATGTGCCGCCCAGAATGCGACGCAGGCGGTCGGCGTCGAGCGTGGCGGACATGGCCACGAGCGTCAGGGTCCTCGCGCAGGGGCGGTGCGTGCGTCCGTCAGGAGGGCCAGGAGCAGGTCGCCCTCCAAGGAGCGCTCGTGGACCTCGTCGAGGATGACGGCGTCGATGCCGGCCAGCTCGGGGTTGCGCTGGAGGCGGCGCAGGAGGAGCCCGGCGGTGACGACCTCGATCCGGGTGGCCGGGCCGGCGCGTCTCTCGCCGCGCACCGCGAAGCCGACGGTGCCACCGACCTCCTCGCCCAGCAGGTCCGACAGGTGGCGGGCGGCCGCGCGGGCGGCGATGCGCCGCGGCTGGGTGACGACGACGCGGCGGGCCCTCGCCCTGGGCTCTTGCCGTCCGGTGCCCCGGTGGCGGGCTCCGTGGCGGCGCTCTTGGTGAGGACATCGGCCAGGAGCGGTGGCACGAGCGTCGTCTTGCCGGTGCCGGGCGGTGCGGTGAGCACCAGGCAGGCGCCGACGCCGTCGGAACCGGAGGGGCTGGGGGAGAGACGCTCGCGCAGCTCGGACAGCACCTCGACCACCGGAAGATCCGGAGGAGAGGCGAGCAGGGCCCTGATGGGGTCGGTTGGTCGAGCCATACGACATTCTCTTCATAGGTTGCGCGGAGCCGCGTCATCTGTGAAGAAAAATGCCGGTGAGTGTGGGGCTGGCGTCAACGGCCTGGATGTTTCGAGTGAAGCACGCTTGACACGATGGGTCCTGTCAAGCACACTAGACATGTCAAGCAAACATGACACCCTCTCTCGGGGTGAGTGGCTATTCAAGGGATGATCGCCATGCTCTCCACCGTCTCCGCTCCTTCTGTCCTGGCCGCCGGGTCGTCGACCTCCTCCGCTGTCACCTTCGTTGCCGGGGTGGTCGGTGGCATCGTCGCCGGGATCGTCCTCTATCTGCTCGTCTACCGGTACTCGGCTCGCCATCTGTCTGAGGTCCGCGCCGAGGATGCGCCCGAGCTCGTCAAGAGCTCGGTGGGCAGATGGCTGCTTTCGTCTGCAGTACCTCCATCCGGAATCGTGGTGGGCGTCGTGAATCCGGCGGGTCACTCATCTCTCCGCCGGACCACTTCTGCTGGTCGTGCACCTCATGGGCGCCGCCATGGTCGGCGTCTCCGTCGTCGGTATCGCGTGGCTGTCCCCGAGACTGCGTGCCGCCCGGGAACGCGGCTGCGGCATGAACTGGGAAGGGAGGTCACCTATGCATCTCGGTCGTATCACCGTGCTCTGGGCGGTGAGGGGCGTGGATAACGACGTGCGCAGCCTGCGTGAGGCGCGCGGCCTCACCCAGGCCCAGCTCGGAGCCGCCCTGGGCGTCTCCAGGCAAAGTGTCAACTCCATCGAGAAGGGCAGGTACGACCCTTCCCTTCCCCTGGCCATCGCCATCGCCCGCTACTTCGAGACCACCGTTGAGGAAATCTTCCATGTCTGAGTCAGATCCCGCGCCCACCCCTTCCTCCGCTTCAGCGGCAGGCTCGTCCTCCTCCGGTTCGACGCCGAAGGCTCGGAAGGGCCTGAAGGCCGCCAGGCCACGGCAGATCGCCGCCGCAGGCATGACGTCCGGCACCGTCATCGTGGTCCTCCTATGGGTGGCTGCCTTGGCGATCCCGATGCGCAACGGTTTCCTCTACGGTGCCGCCAGCGGGGGAACGGCCGTAATGCTGGCGCTTGTCGCCCTGCTTGTTGCCAAGAGGTTCGGATACGACACCTTCTTCGTCCGGGAGCTCGAGAAGCGGGAGGACGAACGGGACAGGGCCGCCTCGCAACGGGCCTGGGCCCTCGCCGGTGTCGTCGGGTTCTTCGGCAATGTTGTCGTTGGCGCCGTGGGGGCCTTCGGAGGGCCGATGATGCCGGCCCTTGCCGTCGTCCTGTGGCTCCAGCTGATCAGCTTCATCGGAGGGAACATCTACTTCAACCGCACGATGTAGATCGCGTAGACTTCGCTCCACCCTGACCGGAGCCCCGCTCCGGTCATCGTCCCACCCTTCCGCCCGCCCCGGGCTGCCGAGAGAACCCATGGCCCAGCAGTCCGTCCCGCAAGGAACCTGGGACGAGGACCCCGACGGCGCCTCCATCCTCCTGGCCACGGGGCGCGCCCGTCACGACCTCCTCGTCATCGCCGAACCGGCCTTCCTGCGCGACCTCGACCAGGTCTGGGGCCGTCCATCAGCCCGCGTGCGCCTGTCCTTCCTGCCCGGCGTCCACGCCCCGAGCGCCCCGGCCAGGAGGACGCCCTGATGTCCTACGAGCGCGGCGGTCTCGGTGTCCTCGTGGCCCGTGGCCGCACCAGCCTGTACGAGGGCGAGTCCGTCCGCAGCACGACGGCGCTGGCCCGGATCGCCAGTGGTGCCCGCCTGCGTGCCGCCCTGCTCGTCACCCGTGCCACCCCGCTGCGCGGCTCCGGTGACGTGGCCGGAGGGCCGGCGCCGGGCCAGGTGCGCGTCGTCTCCGACCACCTCAACCTCTCCGGCGGTCCGCTCTTCCAGGCCACCGGCATGGTCTCGGCGAGCTGGGACGCGAACCTCACCGAGCGTCTGGGGCGCCTGCGGGGGGTCAGTGGCAGCGCCGTCGCCGCGCTCGTTCCCGGTCCCCTGCGTCCGAGCCCGGCCGAGTCCCGTGCCCTGGCCTCCATGGGGGCCGACGTCGCCGTCACCGACTCCGTTGCCGAGGCCATGGCACTGGCCTCCCGAGGCGTGTCCGTCTCCGCCCTGACCTACCTCGACGCCCCGGCCGCCGGCGGGAACCTTGGACAGGCGCAGCTCTCCTTACGGCAGGCCTCCGGTGTCGCCCTGGCGGCCGTCGAGGAGGTTCTCAGAAGCCTGCAGGCCGGTAACTGAACGTGATTCTGAGAACGGCGTGAGAAGGATGCTGACCCGTCTGCCGGCCCCCGCTAAGGTCATCCCGTGAAACCCTTCCTCTTCCTGGCCACCCGCAGCGACGACGAGCCCGCTGACGCCGAGTACGAGGCATTCCTCAAGCGCACCGGCCTGAACGAGTCCACGCTCGTCCGACTGCGCCTGGAGTCCCGGCCCCTGCCGCAGATCGACCTGGACGACTGGTCCGGCATCCTCGTGGGTGGCTCTCCTTCAACGCCTCCACCCCGCCGGAGAAGAAGTCGGACACCCAGAATCGGGTCGAGGGCGAGCTCTCCACGTTGCTCGATCGCGTCGTCGAGGCCGACTTCCCCTTCTTCGGCGCCTGCTACGGCGTCGGCACGCTCGCCTGCCACCAGGGCGCGGTTGTCGACACCACCTACGGCGAGGCCGTCACCGCCCCCGACGTCACCCTCACCGAGGCCGGCCTGGCCGACCCGATCTGCGCAGGTGTCCCGAAGGTCTTCCAGGCCTTCGTCGCCCACTAAGGAGGCGGTCACCGAGCTGCCGCCCCACGCCGTCGTCCTGGGGACCGGCCAGGCCTGCCCCGTGCAGATGTTCCGCATCAAGAACAACCTCTACGCCACGCAGTTCCATCCCGAGCTCGACGGTGACTACCTCGCCCACCGGCTCGGCTTCTACTCCGGTCACGGCTGCTTCGCCGACGACAGAGCTCGCCGAGCTCCAGGCCCGCGTGCGCCTCGACGACGTCTCCGACTCCTGGAGCTCCTGGCCAACTTCGTGGCCGTCCACGCCCGCGACTGACGGGTGCTGGAGGGCGTGGTACTCTCGCCGGCGTCAAAAGGTCAAAGTGCTTGGACGCTTCGACGAAAGGTTGCCGATGCCCTCCACAAGCTCAGTCCTCGCAGAGCCGCTCACCCCTGCCCTGCGGGAGTCACCGTGAAGAACCGCTTCTTCAAGGCGCCCATGCACGAGGCTCTCGCCACGCCTGAGCTGGGGCCCTCGCAGGACATCGTGGACCTCTACGGGCGCTGGAGCCTGCCGGCGGCTGCCAGGGGTCCCTGGTGACCGGCAATGTCGTGGTCGACTCCCGTCACCTGGGGGAGCCCGGCAACATCGCGATCGAGGACGAGACCCACCTGGAGATGCTACGGCGCTGGGCGCAGGCGGGAACCGCTCACGGCACCCAGCTGTGGATGCAGATCAACCACCCCGGCAGGGCAGTCGCCGCGCTCGGTCAACCGTCACCCGGTCGCTCCCAGCGAGATCCCGAATGCTGGGGGATACAGTCAGTTCTTCGAGCCGCCTCGCGAGCTCAGTCGCGAGAGATCGGTGACATCGTGCGTCGCTTCGTCGCCACTGCCCGCGTCGCCAAGAAGGCGGGCTTCACCGGCGTCGAGATCCATGCCGCCCACGGCTACCTCATCAGCCAGTTCCTCTCCCCGGCGGACAATCACCGTACTGATGAGTACGGCGGCTCCCTGGAGGGGCGCATGCGCTTCCTTATCGAGATCTACCAGGGGCATGCGCGAGACCCTGGGGCCGGACTTCCCCATTGCCGTCAAGCTCAACTCCTCCGACGGCGACTCCGGTGGCATGAGCCAGGAGGAATCGCTGCGCGTCGCGGTTCGCCTGTCCGAGCTCGGGGTGGACGCCCTCGAGGTCTCCGGGGCACCTACCGCAAGCCGGTCTTCGAGGAGACCGACAGCAGTGCCGAGGACCGCCGTCGTGGTGTCTACTTCGCCGACTACGCCCGCCGTCTCAAGGGAGCTCGTCTCCATGCCGGTGGCGCTGACCGGAGGCTTCCGCTCGGCGGCGGACATGGAGGAGGCCGTCTCCGAGGGGCTGACCGACCTCGTGGGGATCGGGCGGCCCTGGCCCTGATTCCCGACCTGCCGCAACGCATTCTTGATGGTGCGGGCCGACGTCGGATCGAGTTGCCCCGCATCTCCACGCGCGTTAAGGCGCTTGATGAGGCGCTTGGCGGCGTCCTGGTCATCGGCTGGTACGAGATGCAGATGCACCGCCTCGCCCAGGGTGGCTACGCCTCCGCCCAGGGCAGCGGGCTTGCGGCGCTGGCCTTCACGGTGCGCCGCCACCGCCTTGGGGCACTCATGCCTCGGCGGGTGGCTCGGCGTGGCTGATGGAGGCACGACGACGAGGACGCAGGGGTGGCAGGGACCTGAGGCGGTTCGCCCCATGAGCGACCAGAGCGAGCAGCCGGTGGGCCGGTGCAGTATCGACATTCTCAATGACTGCATCCCCATGTTCGAGGCGCTCAAGGACCCCACGCGCCAGCAGATCGTCGTCCATCTCCTCCAGCACGGCCCGCAGACGGTGGGGGAGATCTCCCAGACCTCACCACTGTCGCGCACCGCCGTCTCACACCACGTCAAGCTGCTGGAGCAGGCCGGCCTGCTGTCGATCACGAAGGTGGCGACTCGGCGCATCTGCCAGGTCCGCAGCGACGAGGCTCTGGGGCTACTCAAGGGACTCATCGTGGCGCTGGAGTCCGATATCAAGACTCTTGAGCATGAGCGGGTTCAGGGGATCGCCGGCCTGACGAGGTCGGGGGACATGAACAGGCCCGGACTGCCATCCCTGGACGCCTACTCCAGGAGAGCGGTCCGGGCCGCGACTGACGGACGCGCCGTCGGCACTATGTCCCAGTTCGCCCAGCGCGGGAGGTGCGTGCGGTGCGGGCGGGGTGAATGCTGGGGGCGCACCCGGGCCGAACCGTCTGATCGGCCCCGAAGGTCCAGGAACTCTTCAGAAAGGGCGTCGCACATGTCCCGCATCGTCATGATCCGGAGGCCACGGCAGGTCGCGCTGCTGGCCGCACCGCTGCTCGTGGAGGCCGGCCACGAGGTCGTCTCCCTCATCCGCAACCCTGATCAGGCCGACGACGTCGTCGCCGTCGGCGCCACCCACTGGTCCTGTCCGTCGAGGAGGCTGACGTCGCCGAGCTCGCCCGGGCCTTTGCTGGCGCCGACGCGATCGTCTGGTCCGCCGGGGCTGGCGGCAAGGGGGCCGGAGCGCACCGACGCCGTCGACCGCGCCGCCGCCATCCGTTCCATGGAGGCCGCAGCCGTAGCCGGGGTCGGGCGCTACGTCATGGTCTCCTTCCTCACCGCCTACGGGGAGGTGTCCGTGGACCACCGTTGCGCGCCTACGCCATCGCCAAGATCGCGGCCGACCGCCATCTGCAGACCACCGACCTGGACTGGACGATCCTGGGGCCGGGCCTGCTGACCCTGGAGGAGCCCACCGGAGCCATCACCGTGGCCCGCGTTCTCAAAGAGCACCCGTCCTCGAAGGCGCCGACGTCCCGCGGCAACGTGGCTCGTGTCATCGCCGCCGTGCTCGCAGAGCGGCCAGCATCGGCAAGGTCATCCCTTCTACGACGGCGACACCCCCGTCGCCCAGGCCGTTGCCGACGTGCCCCAGGGTACGCCGACCTGTCCTGATCGCCGTCCTCGTGGGGGCGGGTATCGAACGGACTCCGGCCCGCGCTCGTTCCATGAGCGTGGGCCGGAGTCCGTTGTAACCTGCAGACGCGGGGCCTGCTTGCCGTCGCTCATGGAGCCGGAGGTGGGGCTGTCGGACATCTTGTCATCCGACATCTTCCCGTCGGACATCTTCCGTCCTCGAGTCTTGTCGTCGCTCATCTTTCGTCGGACATCTTGCCGTCCTCGGTCTTGTCGTCGCTCATCTTTCCGTCGGACATCTTGCCGTCACTCATGGTGCCGCTCGGGGTGGAGGTCTGCTCCATCTTGTCCTTGTTGGCATCCGTGGAGCCGCAGGCGGCGGTTCCGGTGGCGAGGGCGGCAACGAGGCAGGGCGGCGGATACGATCTTGCAGTACGCATGGAGAACTCCTTGATGACATGGGCTGGCGGCGTGGCCCGGGTGGGTAGTGGCGCACCGCAGGGTGTGCCGTCACCAGGAGTTCGGAGCCGGGCGAGGGTGGATGAGGACGAACGGTGACTCCACTCACATATTAGGGGAGATGTGTGGGAAGTTCTTCCCTCGTGTCCGGGTGGTGTGTGATGTCGCTGCGGCTTGAAGAGAGCCCAGGTTTCACGGAAGCGGTGGCGTTGGTACTCTCCCAGACGGCGTTATCAAGGGCGAGTCGGTCGGCTTCGAATGTCATCAGCACGCTGAACATTATCCTTGAAGGTGTCGTAGAGAGTCTTGAGACCTACGACGTCAGTCTTAATCATGCCGGCCATACCGGTGTCCGCCTTACTGTTGGTTCACCGTACCGCTCCAAAGGTTGCTATTCGTCGATGCCGCAGGGGTGGATTTTTCCGTTCGGAGGAGCATCCTCGTGAGGTTCAGTTGGTGATGCAGACCGATGGTTCTGCGGGGATGGCGCAGGTGGCGGCGGTTCACCGGGCGGCAGAGCAGGCCGAGGCCTGGTGTGGCGTCGTTGATCGTGCTCAGCGTCCGGGGGCATGTGGATGAGCTGCCTGTGGCGATCGAGTGCGGAGGCGGCCCTCAATCAATCTGAAGTCTAAGCTGAAGAGCAATGACATTGCTTTTTGCTGTGGATGGGGTGATCTGCGTCTGTTGCCGGTGTCATTGGAGGATATTGGTAACGCGTTCCTGATGACCGTGCCGCGCCGTTCCAGTGGTCGACGGCTCTGCACTTCGCCACCAACAGGTTGCTGGGTAATGGGCAGAGGGTTGTGCTGGTGCTGCTCCGCAGGTCACCCTTGGCTGAGTTTGCACAGAACCCGAATGTGTTGGGCGTGCTGGGTGTGGATGCTGAGCCCAGTGACCTGAGCGAGCTGCTTACGGAGGATCTGGAGAACACGGTCATTGTGGTCGATGACTTCGATACACTGACAAACGACCACAAGATCAATCCGACCATTGGGGCGCATGTCAAAGGCCTGCCGTGATCATCCCGGGGGTGTTGTGGCGACCTGCGGCATCGATGAGATCGGAGGCGTGTGCCGTGGCGTGGTCGCCACCGCCCGCAGACCACGAACCGGGCTGGTCCTGGCCCCACCCGCAGCGCCAACGACGGCACCCGCCTCTCCGCCCGACTCCCCCGATCCGTCGGGGCCCTGTCCCCAATGGCAGGGTAGTTCTGATCACCACCACAGGATGGACATGAACACAAATATCAAGGCATCCGGTAAAAGAGTGAAAACGTCACTATAGCTCGTTTCAGCATATGAGCTTTCAGTCCCTACTGTATTCTGTGTCAGTTGGTGTAAAATGGGGTTGTTATTCGGGAGGTCCTTGGCTGGATGATATTCATAAGTATATTGGAGAGTGAAACGAAAAAGCACGAAAAATTGAGGGAGTTAGCGGATCTTGTTGATCACCAATAACAAAAACTGTCAGCATGACAAGTCAGTGGAACAGGGCAAGGAGAGCCTCAACGCCATCGCAAATGTCACGACGGCGGTACTATTGGCCGGGGCCGGGGCGGTTGGTGGACCGGCTGGCGGTGCAGTTGCCAGTACGGCCGTGTCCGCAGCTGGAACATACTTGACGCCAATCATCGTGACCCCTTCAGGTGATGCCGAGCAGGTCAGGAATGTAACGGCTGCACCTGCAGCTGAGAGCCAGTGATTCCTTGTGGGTGCACGCGGTTGAGAAAGCGGCGCAAAACAATTTTTCTCAGCCAGGATGACTTTCAGGATAGTGACAGATCTCGATCCTCGAAACACCGGCAATAGCGAGAACTCCGCTGCAGATACACGATCCTTGGATCGTCGTCGATGACCAAGGTTACTATAGTATCGACCTTTCGAAGACCAGTCCTAGTCACTACAAAGAAGTCAGGAGATGGACCAAGGCTGTGCAGGATGGGGATGCTCCCTATCGGTATGCTGCGGGTGGCTCGTCTAAGACGCCGTTGCCGGTCGACCCCAACCTGGGGTCTATGGAATATGATACCTATGGGAGCGGTAAGACAGAGGGCAAGGAAATGGGAGAGCAGCATGCGTAAGGTTAAAGGAGAGCGAGAGAATAGAAGTACGTTGATTCGATTGCCTCGAAGGCTGCGTCAAGATGTCGCCGTTGGTCTGGTAGCAGCCGCAGTCTTCTCGGGCCTTGCAGCCTGCCACGCCGGTGGTACCCGGTCGAGTGCCCACGGTTCGGCATCAACTGCTGGGGCACTAGACGGCACAGGTCCCCAGCAACGTGGAGATCTGCAACCTGCTTCCCTGCTGGCGAGTTTGAGGAGCACGCCGGAGCGCAGGTAGAGCGGTTTGAGCTCAGCCACGCCCCTCACGATACTTATCCATCGTTGTTATGCACTATAGACTACGATCGTGCTGTCCAGAGCGATTTCGATTTTTCTCTCCGTGCGCTACGGCAAGGCAAGCCACGACGGCTCCAGTTCTTTGGAACAAGAGGTATCACAGAGTTCCGGCAACTCGAAGGTCAGATCATTTTCCGTCCAAGAGTTGGAGGGTGAAGGAGTGTCCTACTACGAGGACCAGGGTGCGTACGCGGCCCTTTGGGAGTTTCCGGATGGAAGGGGCTGGGTGTGCTGCTGTCGATACGGAGTACGGTCAGTCGTGATTCGGTTGAGGACCCGAGAGAGTTTCTCGAGTGGTTTGTGGGACGTGTCGCCTTGAGGGTCTCTGAGCTGGCTGCGTCTCCTGTCCAGGGTAGTACGTCATACCCCACGTAGAAAGTTGTTTGGAGTGCATGGCGTTTCTCGGGCAGGGGGATTTTTCTTCCCGTGAGTCGGAGGGGCTCTTGGTGTGCCGGGGGATTGTTCACGGCGTGATTGTGGGGTGCCTCCTGATGGCTCGTTCCCTGTCCTGTCTGTCTGGTCTCCGTCGTGTCACAAGCGCCCTGGGAGTGGGTTGCTGGCTGGCTCGTTGGCTCTGGCTGGGTGTTCGAACAAAGGGGCGAAGGGTGGTGGCACCATTCCTCCGGTGAACAGTGCCAGTGCTGGCAGCAGGTCGACGGCATCGTCGGTGGCCTCGGGTGGGGCGTCGGCTGGCGCGAGGTGGGGGCCGCCAGTGCTGATGCGGTGACCGCCGACCCCCTGGTAGACGGGGGCGACTCTGGCGCAGGCTGCGTGGAACGCGATCAAGCTGCTGACGCTGACGGTTGAGACGAATCCGAAGGTCGGTGATCGGGGGACGACTCTGGTGGGGATGGATGCGTGGGTGTGGGCGACCGCTAGCATTCCTAGGACTGTGACGGCTACGGCGACGGCTGGCCCTGACGACGGCGACGGCGTCGCCGTCGGGGTGGCAGCTGTCGGCTCCTGATGGGAGGGCGTCGTGTCAGGGTTTGGGATGGTGTGGCACTCTGGGATGGCGCAGGGTCGAGTCCGTGCACGATCTCCTTCAGCCGGTCCAGTGCGCACCCCGGTGGTTCGATACCGTTGACGGTACCGGTGGCCTAAAGCGTGACGTATTCGGGGGTCTGATGCTGTCAGCGGGACCCTGCCGGGGTTGACGACGAGCACGGTGGACCTGCCGGTTGCTGAGGTGCAGCCCCTGACCACCAGCGGCAGAAACCACGCCCAGAACTGAAACTGGCCACCCCACATAGAATCCATCTGTTGACTTATAGGAAACAACATTCCTCAAGTCTGAGAAATGGCACGCACTCTCATGCGCGATGTGGGTAGAAGTGATCTCACCGCGTGTGGGTGTGGTAACTCGGATACAGAGGCTGTTGTGTGGTCGTCACCGACGGCATGACCTGACCCATCTGGATGGGGCTCCTGGTCGACAAGCGGCGATTCAGCAGCACCGTCACGCCGATGGCGATGAGACCCAGAAGGATCGACGCCACCCATGCGCGGAAAAGCCGCGTGAGGGTGGCTCCCTCACCAATGACAGTGAAACCGAGTGCGGAGATGACGGAGCGCAGGAGAGCCCGAAGGCGGAGAGGGTGTAGATATTGTGCAGGGTGACGATCATCGGGGCGATTCCGCAAAGCTTTGCGAATGCGGGCCGTCGCGACGAACGGTACCCGAAATACAGGGCAACTGCAGCAATAATGGCGGTGATGAATGTCAGGATAACTCCGGGGATGTATGGAGTTCCGGGGTACTCGTTCGAGGGGATGGGACCATCCACAGTCCTACTGTGGCGCCTTGTACGTCATAGCTGTTCATTGAGTACAAGACAGGCTTCTGCAAGACGATGAAGCATGCTCACGAGTATGAACAGATTGACTGACAGTCCCAGGGTGACTGGCCACCGCCACGGGGACTGAGCGCGCTGATTCATATATGCCGTGGAGATGGCTGCGCCGACCATCACCAGAAGGCAGAGGATGGGAAGGGGTTACTGATAGGGCTGTTATTGAATATCAGGACGTCTATCAGGAACAGTTGCAGTGATGCTGCCGCTGGCACTGTCGGTGGGTTGATTCCTGCATATGGCTATCAGTGGCAGGAGAACAAGAATCAACCACCAGGCTCCCGGAGTGTGGAAGATGTAGAAGGCCAAGTCGATGAAGAACCGCCTCGTGAGCCCCTCATTGGTATGGAAGGACGGATGCTTGAAGGCGTCGATCAGGGTCCACACGAACTGGGTCACGCAAGCGAGCAGCGTCGCGATCAGAGCGATGACTCGGTCGCGCCTCCAGGGCACGGATGCGGAGGGGGCGGCCGTGCGGGTAGCGGCGGGTGCTGGAGATACGGCGAGCTGTGGCTGCGTGAAGGGCTGTGGGGAAGCGGTGATGCTGGCTGGTGAGGGCGCGGGAACCGGCCTGGGAAAAGCCTGCTGCCGGAACCGTCTGATAGGGCCCGGGGCTCTTCCCGCCGGCGACGAGTCCCACTGGCGGGCTGTCCGGTGCTGGAGAGGTGAGGAGCTACCGGCTGGGTCGGAATGGAGGTCTGCCCCGGTGCTGCAGGTAGGTAGTCGGCCGGCGGGGCGGCCTGGGGTGGCGACCCATGCGTGAAGACGGCATACAGGGGAGAGCGCCGGTGTCGGGTGACCGGGCGGTGGAGCGTACGGCTGCTCAGGACTCCCCTGGGGGCGCCTGATGCCGGCGGGGCGTGGCTGGCCTGAGGTGGTGGGAACGGCTGAGACATAGTTGCATTGTGACCGACCTGATGGTCGGTGTCGACGAGCGAGATGAACCTGAGTGCCGGCCTCGCGGCTCCTGGACGGCCCTCAGTACTCACTTCTCAGAGGCGACTGGCTCGGTCGGCCGTACTGCCGGAAGCGGCTCTGCATGCCCTGAGCGCTCGGCACGTTGGCGGCGCTAGAACCGTACGTGCCGCTCCCGGTGGGTGGGGCGACTCGGGCATGGCGCCCTGCTGCCAGTGCTGCCCCTGATAAGAACGGCGCCATGGATGATGATCACCATCACCTCCATTCCGGTGTCGGAGGGGCTATATGCGTACTCACCACTCGTAGGTAATCCGTAGGCAATGACGACGACGAGATTGTATAGAGCCAGGAGACAAGCCGTGGTGACGGAGGTGATTCGGAAAGCCTTGCTGTATGGTGACCGTGCTCCTAGAAAAAGTCCCACGGCGGCCAGAGAAGTGATTGTGGTAAGAATGAACAATCCAGGTGCCAGGGGTATCCCGATCCCCCCTGAGTTCGACCATGTGAACCATGCGTTAGTCGTGTACTGGCTGACGCTTCGTCCGTTGGACAATGCTGTGAAAGCCGATATGCCGAAGCTTGCGAAGCGTAGAGCGCTGTTGAGAAGCACGAACTGACAGGCACCCAGGGCTGAGGGTGACGGTCCATGGCCGTGCGTTCCGCAGACGCTGGTTGAGACGTATGGTGAGGATTGCGCCGACCGTGGTGACGACGAACAGGAGGACGATGACGCGACGTTCTGCAGGTCGGCATATGGGTCCTTGCTGGGGACGCCGGTGGGCATGTTGAGTACTCCATAACCGAACCACAGTGCGAGTCCTGTCATCTCGGAGACCGGCTGGTTGCGGGTGAGGTGGCGTAATCCGAAATAAATCCACCAGATCATCGGTGTGGCGACGATGAACATGAGCGTAGTCACTATGAAATTTATCCATCCGCCAGTCCTCCAGAAATTGAGGAGGAAGGTGACGTAAATTATGGACGCGAGGGCGCAGGCAACGAGCATCATGATGAGCGCCGCGGCCTTCTCGCCGCGCCACGGCACGTAATTTCCTGTACCAATGGTCTGCGACGAGGTTGTCTGCGTGCCTGGGCGACCCCGTAGTGGGCTCTGGCTCCCCTGCGGAGTGGCCCTGGTGCCGTCACCGCTCCACTCAGGTACGTGGATCCGGAGCTCTCATACTCCTGCTGGTACGGCTGGTAAGGCTGATACTGCGGTGATGCTGCCGGGCCGGCCGGATACTGTGGTGCGGGGACCTGTGCTGGTGGGTACGGCTGGCCTGGGATGCCCGCGGCTCGGGTTGGTTGATGCACCGACTGGGTCCGGATCGCGAGCTGTTCCGGGGGCGCGTAGGAGGCCTGACCGGCCGGCGTCGGCATCTGCCCGTAGGCCGCTCCGGCATACGGCGCGTTCGTCGGCTGCTGGCCGTACGTGGCATGCGTGGCATGCGCGGAATACGGGGCGTACGGCGAGTTCGGTGAGTTCGGTGAGCCGCCTTGACCCTGTGGCGGCCCGATGGGGCGATGGGTATGTCATGCGTGGTCCTGATGGTCGTGGTTGAGGACCCCTGAGCCTGATCTCGGCCCGAGTCTCAAGGTTCAGCTTCTGAGCCCTGGTCACCTCAGTTGCGTGCAAAGTGTGAGACGAAGTTACGGATGATCTGTCCGGCGTCGTGCGCCTCGGAGGACCGGGCCTGGGTGAGGATGTCCTCGCTCATGTCCGGGTCACCGTATCCGGCCTCGTCGTAGATGCTGACGCGCTGCTCGAAACGGACGGCGTCGAGCTCGGGGTTGAACTGGCAGGCGTAGACGTTCCTGCCCACGCGCAGCATCTGGACGGGGCAGTCGGGGGAGCTGGCCAGCAGAGTCGCGTGTGCGGGCACCTCTCCGACGCCCTCGTAGTGACCGGCGAACACGGTGACGGCCTGCGGGAGTCCCGCAAGCACCGGGTCCTCGCGACCTTCCGCCGTCAGGGAACAGGTCGACGGCGCTCAGCTCCTCGCCGAACTCCTCGTGGGTTCCGGTCCCGAGGTAGGCGGCCAGGACCTGTGGCGCGACGCCGGTGGCCAGGGAGCGGGATCCTCCTCGAGGACCACCGCGAGCAGCTCACGGATCTGCTCCTCGACATGCTGCTGGCTACGGGTCTTCTCCGCCGTCGGCGTGTCCGCGTTGTAGGGGCTGGCTCCGATCAGCACACCGGAGACATCGGCCGCGGTGAAGGAGGCGAGGAAGTCGACCTCCTCCAGGGCGATGTGCTGCAGGTTGCCGCGCGACAGCTCGCTCTGGGTCAGGAAGGACTCGTACTCGTCCTGCGCCGCCTCGTGCTCGGGGCGCGTCGTCACCATGATGAAAGGCTTCACGGGACCACTGTAGGGGACCGGCCGGAGGAGCGGGACTCCTAGATCACGAACAGCACGAGCACGATGAAGAGCCAGAAGAGGGTGAAGCCGGTTCCGAGGATGAGCCCCAGCCAGGCCATGCCCTCGCCGGAGTCGTAGCTGTGGCGCAGGCGCCGTAGCGCAGCGATGCCCAGGATGATCCCGGCGACGCCGACGAGGGGATGAAGCCCAGCAGCCCGCAAGTCAGGGGAGGCTGTGGCCCCCGAGTCCGTGCAGGGGACGGGGCGCCGTGTATCCGGGGCCGGAGAAGATCTCCGCAGGGTTGAGATGCTCGGTGCCCGGGAAGACGAGATCCTGACGGGAGGCCGTTGACGTACTGATCCGAGCCCGGGGAGAAGGTCGGTGCGCTCTGTGCTGGAGGTGCGGGCCGGGCGGTGCTCATGACTCCATCATGCCCGCCGACGCCGGATGCGGCATCGTCCCGGCGAAGGAGGCGGATGGGGCTGCAGGCTGTGCCTCGCCTCGGAGCGCCCGATCGGCACGAGTCCCGCCGGGGGCTATGCTGAAGTCCCGGCAGGCTCTGCCGGAACCTGCCGAGCGTCCCGCGGGTCTCCCGCGAGTGGAGCTTCTCACGGGACACAGTCATTTCCCCATTGCTCAGGCAGGAGACCACTCGTGTCCTCTTCTCCTTCTCGCGGCTGGCGCCTTCACGGCGACGGCCGGTCCATCGCCCCGGGCGAGGTCGTCGCCCCCGGTGAGCGACTCACCTGGCCGCGCACGATCGGCATCGGTGTCCAGCACGTCGTCGCCATGTTCGGCGCCACCTTCCCTGGTGCCGTTGCTGACGGGCTTCGACCCGGCGACCACGCTGTTCTTCACCGGAGTGGGAACCCTGCTGTTCCTGGGCATCACCTCCGGGCGCCTGCCCAGCTACCTGGGCTCCTCCTTCGCGCTCATCGCCCCCATCGGAGCGGTGACCGGCTACATGGCCGACGGCGGAGGCCCCATCGACGCCCACAAGGCGTCCCTGGCCCAGGGCGGGATTATCGCGGCGGGCCTGTCCCTACCGCTCGTGGGCGTCGTCGTCCATCTGGCCGGGGCCGGCTGGATCGATCGCCTCATGCCCCCTGATCGTCACCGGAGCGATCGTCTCTCTCATCGGCTTCAACCTGGCGCCCCTCGGCCTGGAACAACGTCAAGCAGGCTCCTGTGACGGCGGTCGTCACGATCGTCTCGATCCTGCTCATCACCGTCATGTTCAAGGGCATCATCGGGCGCCTGGCGATTCTCATCGGCGTGCTCATCGGCTACGTCACCGCCGTGGTGCGCGGTGAGGTTGAGTTCTCCAAGGTCATCGACGCCCCGGTCCTGGGCCTGCCGCACTTCCACCCTCCGGCCTTCGACGTGAGCTACCTGGGCCTGTTCATCCCCGTGGTGCTCGTCCTGGTCGCGGAGAACATCGGGCACGTCAAGTCGGTCTCGGCGATGACCGGCGAGGACCTCGACGACGTCACCGGGCGCGCCCTGTTCGCCGATGGGCTGTCCACCATGCTCGCCGGTGCCGGTGGTGGCTCGGGCACCACCACCTATGCGGAGAACATCGGCGTCATGGCGGCCACTCGTGTCTACTTCCACCGCCGCCTACGTGGTGGCGGCGCTGACCGCCCTGGGCCTGTCCCTGCTGCCGAAGTTCGGGGAGGTCATCGCCACCATCCCGGCAGGCGTCCTGGGCGGTGCCGCGACGGTCCTCTACGGAATGATCGGCATGCTGGGCGTGCGCATCTGGGTGCAGAACCGGGTTGACTTCTCCGACCCCGTCAACCTCAACACGGCGGCCGTGTCCATGGTGGTGGCCATCGCCAACTACACCCTGGCCTGGAACGGCATGACCTTCGAAGGCATTGCGCTCGGTTCGGTGGCTGCCATCGGCATCTACCACGTCATGCGCTGGGTCTCGAAGCTGCGCGGCACCAACCTGGAGCAGGGCCTCCCGGCCTCAGCCCCCTGCCGGCACCGAGCTGGAGGGCCCGGCCTCACTCCAGCCGCGCCGCCCACTCCCCGTCGGCCGCCTCCCGGGGCGGCCTCGACGCCGTCGGGCCCCGACGGCGACCGTGAGACGAAGGGCGAGGTCACAGACTGACGGTCACCAGCCCCCGGCGGCGTCCCGGCTCAGCTGGACTTTCGTGGCGGCCTTGTCGGCCGGGACGCAGTCGCTGGGGGCGGTGATGGGCTTTGTCGGCGCCGAGCAGCTTGATCTCGTCGGACTTCAGCGCGTTCTGCAGGTACTCCTTGCCCAGGACCACTGAGACCGTGGAGTCGTCGTCGGCGAGGCTCGAGTCGATCTGCACCGTCGAGTTGGGGAAGACCCGTGCCAGGAATAGGCGTTGGTGAGACTGCTCTTGGATGAGAGGATCTGGACCTCGCCGTTGTAGATGCCCCCGGGCCAGTCGCTGGCCGAGGCCACCTTCAGGCCTGCTTCCTCCAGGCCCTGCTGAACCTCCGTCGCCAGGCCCACCGTCTCCGAGCCGTTGTAGACGTTGATCGTGAGATCGTGACGTCGACGGTCTTGGCTCCGCTCGGCGGGCATGGCTGCGGTACGTAGGTGGCGGTGCTCTTGGGCTGCGAGAAGCCCGGGTTGTAGGAGGGCAGGATGCCCAACGACACCAGGGAGGCTCACGGTGACCGCGAGGCCATGACCGCCAGGATGGAGCCGATGACGGTGGCCTGACGGTGCTGCATGTGCCGCCGGTACTCGGTGCGCGGATCTGCGGGACTACTCACGCGAACCAGGGTAATGGACGATGGCGCTCACCGGGCGGTGGTGGGCTCGATGACATGGGACCGCGCCGAGGTCGCGGTTTCTCGAGGTCCTGGGTGGATGTCGCCGTTGAGTGTCAGGCGCCCGGCGGTGCAGAGTGCGAGCCTGGGGACCCCGTCCTCGGTGACTTCCAGGATGCGGGCGTGGATCGCCGTGCGTCCCTGGAGCGCGGCGCGTAGCGCCCGGTGCAGTCCGGTCTCCAGGTACAGGTCTCCCTTGAAGGAGACGACGTGGGCGAACAGGTCGCCGTAGAAGGTGGAGTCGTCATCCAGGAGGCTGCGCAGGTCGAGAGTCGCGCGGGTCGTGGTGAGATCGGCGAGGCGGATCTGTCGGGGAGCGATGACGGCCCACTCGCGCTGAGTGGTGACCCCGTGGTCGGGGTAGGGGGCCTCCTCGCACTGCCTTGAAGATCACGTGAACATCCTAGTGAATGAAGCGGCCTGAGGCGCACGGGAGCACCGTGGGCGGCCCAACATCCGGTTCGTCCGTGGTGCGGAGACCGATCCGGCCTCCTCGAGACCGGCGTGCCGACACGTTATATGTCTCACTAGTTGAAATGTGGTCCGCAGAACGATCGTCTTGTCATCTTGTTGTGATTGGCGTTATCTCTACGAAATCTAGTGGTTCACTGGGAAGGATGGGGCGTCTGATGCAGAAAATGGCGCCATGTCTGACTTTCAGACGGTTCCCTTCGCTTCGGGGCTCTAGTACGGTGTTGGTTGCACCGACCTCGACCGAAAAGGATGCCGCAGTCATGACCGCCACGGTCCGCCGAAGCGGCTTCGCCATCCCCCTGTCCTCGTTGTCCTCACCTCGACCGCTATGCTCCTGGCCGGTTGTCAGTCCGGTGGTGCTCGAACGCCAATCAGCAGGGCACTGCGGGCTCGTCCTCCGCCAAGTCCCAGTCGGCGGCCGGCTCCAAGGAGACCTCCGGACAGAAGTCCGGACATGCCTCCCCTCGTATCCCGAGTCCCACGGGCAAGGGCGCAGGCGAGTCGTCCGCGCCGCAGGCCTCCTCCGGATCCAAGTCCCGTCCGTCGAGCCCGCGTGCCAGTGAGCCCCGGCCCGCCGCCAGCGGGACTGGTGCCGGCAAGGCCGCCACTCCCGGTAAGGCGGCCGCAACGAATGCTGCCGGCCAGCACGGCGGCGATGCCTCCAAGGCTCCTGAGGCGAGCAGCAACGCGACCGGCTCCAACCGGCCGCAGACCCAGACCACGCAGCAGGCGCAGCCTGCGCAGCCGGCGGCTCCCCAGTCTCAGCCCTCGCCCGAGCCTGCGCAGCCGACTCAGGCGCCCGCCGACAACTCCGGCGACAAGGCGAATCAGTCCAGCCCTGAGCCGGCTCCTCAGCGAGCCCGCAGCGCCCGCCGCTCCGCAGGCCACCCAGGCCACGTCCTTCGTTTCGGACAACCTCGTCACGGAGAAGACCGCCATGATCGTCTCTCCGTCGGGCAACATCGGCTGTGACCTGTCCGCCCACTTCGCGGGCTGCGGTGTCCTGTCCTACCGCTCCGACGGCACCTACGGCCAGAGCGCAATGGGCTCGCCCAACTGGTGGTTCGATCTCAGTAGCGGTAACACGCCTCAGATCAGCGGCCGCAGCGAGGGCGCCTTCTCGCTGGACGCCGCATTCCGTGGCGACAGCTCCGCGCCCCAGGTGGTTGAGTACGGCCAGTCCGTCACCTACGGCTCCTGGGTATGCAGCTCTGAGGAGACGGGCATGACCTGCCGCAACACCGAGACCGGTCACGGCGTCTTCCTCAGCTCCGCTCGGTACGAGACCTTCTGAGCCGGCACCGACCGGTTCCAACCATGCGCTTTGCCCCGGCACGGAGCCGGGGCGAAAGCTGCAGCCCCTGAGTCCGTGAGTCGAATTCGCCGGAGAACAGGAAGGTATGCGCGTGAGTGAGCAGATGAGGCCTCTCGAGGAGTCCACGACACATGCCCTCGACGGGCTCGCGAGCCGCTGGAACGCCTGGCTGCGCCGGACCGACTCGCTTGAGATGGTCGTCGAGATCGAGGCTCTGGGGGAACGCGTCACCTGCGCCAACCGGGTGCTGCGCAAGACCGGTCTTCTGCGCCGACTCACGTGGGTGGAGGACGGTGTGCCCGATGCGCTCGTTCACGATGCCGTCGCCTCTGCGCGGCGCCACGACCTGCGCCGACGGCGCCGCCTGACCTGGGCGTTCCTGTCAATCAGTACGCGACGGGGAGCTCACCACCGACTTCGACTATGAGCGCCGCCCCGACCTCGTTCCGCCGTGCACCCGGGATGACTGCGCGGCCGAGCAGAGGCTCTTCCCCGTGACTCGGGTCGGCTCCCCGGTTGGATGGCGCGGCTCCAGTCCGACGACGTCGAGGACGCAGTCTCTGGACGGACTCGGATGGCGACGGGGAGGCGGGCTCGGCGCCCGCTGGGCCGCCTCGCCCTGCAGCCGCGTTAGACCCCGGCCTGCGCATCCTCGTCTGTCGCGAAGGAAGATCTCGTGTCCGATTCTCAAGTCCCTTCAGTCTCTCCTGGCGCTTTGAGCGGTGGCAGTCACTACAGTGACTACTACAGCGGCAACGTGCCCCGGCACCGGGTGTCGAAGGGGCCTACGGCTACCAGCAGCCACCCGTCTCCATGGTCCCCGCGCGGCCTCCGGTGCCGCAGATCGAGGTGGGCGACGCGGTGAAATGGGCCTGGTCCAAGACCCTCGCCAACCCCCTCGTCATCGCCTGGATACCGCTGAGCTGCCTGGTGATGGGAGCGCTGATGGCCGGAGTCGTCAGCATGGTCGGTGAGGAGAACGGTGCACTCATTGCCGCGATCGGGATCCCGACGGCCCTGTTCTGGGTGCTGATGACGACGCTGGGTCTCTACACTGCTGCGCTTCGGATCGCCCGTGGGGAGAAGGTGACGGTCCGGTCCTCGTTGCGCCGTCCGCATGGCTTCGACGCGGCTGCCGCGCTTGTGCTCGTTGGTCTTATGAGCACCATCGCCTCCCTCGTCCCCCTCGGCGGCTTGGTGGTCGGCTACTTCTTCTGGGTGGCAGTGGTCGTGGCCATGAACGAGGGCTGCTCCTGCTTCAAGGCGATCGGCCGCTCATGCCGCCTCATGCAGCAAGGGGGAAACGCGCCGCTGTTGGCGCTCGTCATCATCCCTCTCTACTTCGCCGGGTTGTTGACCGTCATCGGACTGCTCGTGGTCATCCCGATGATCTTCCTTCTGACGGTCTACGTATACATGCGCATGTCCGGTGGCGACGTGGTGCGCTGACTGCGCTGGTCGCGCTGACGGGCGGTCCGGGCCGAGTGGATCACCTGGGGTGCAGCGGGCCGGTGAGGTATGCTGGATCGTCGGCCCAACGACCTCCACCAGATGCTCGACGCTCGCGCTCGCGATCGGGTCGAGTCGCAGCACGTGCGGATCATGGCCAGCCCCACCAGCTGGGGACCCGGCCAGGGTGGCCCTCTCGCGCCGAGACGCCCGATAGGCCCTGACTGCTTGAGAGCCTCGGCCATGGGGACCGCGATCTGCTCGGTGGCGTAGTTCTGGATCGCCTCCGGTGCGCTGACATCCGTGGCCATCCACCGCAGCAGGGTGCGGAAGGTGGCGCCGTCCGCGGCGTCGTCCCAGGCGGTCAGCGACAGCCGCACCAGCCGGGGGCCGGCTGAGCGCAGGTCTCCGCTGACTGCGGCGGCGATCTCCTCGCTCGCCCGCACCCGCAGGTTGACGCCGCCCCGAACAGGTCCCCCTTCGAGCCGAAGTAGTACGACACGAGCGCCGGATCGACTCCGGCCGTGCGAGCCACTGCCCGGACTCGTCGTGCCCTCGTAGCCCTGGGCGAGGAAACGACTCGCGGGCGGCGGTCAGGATGGCCTCGCGTGTGGAGGGGCGGCTGGGTGCCGGCGGAGTCCGGCCGGCGTCGGGGCCCACGACGGCGTGCGCGACTGAGAAGGGCGGGTTCGGACTCCTCCTCGGGTATCGCCGTCGACGGCGGAGCGCTGGGGGCATCGCTGGTCACTCCTGGAGATTACGAGTGCTCCCGTCTCCTCCGGCTGCCGGCCCGACAGAAAAATGGAGAAGTTCCGGGAAATGCAGCGCTTGGTCGGGGTCGGCGGCATCGAGGATATGTGACGAGCACCGTATTTTTAGAAAAGTCTATCGACACGATATTCAACAGCGTTCAGAGTGTCGGTGTGAGTCCTGGGTGCTCGTGGCGCTCTTTTGGCGTTATGACGCCAAGAGGTGTGAGGACGGACGGTGGGGGAGGACGGGTATTTCAACACCGTTGAGGCATGCGTGTCTGCTCGATACGGTGAGGGTTCAGCCCACATCGTCGTCGGCTCGCAGAGGGCCGGCACAGGCACTCGCCGAGGTGAAGCATGTCCGTTCCCGCTCCGGTCTCCAGAGTACGGAGGCCCGAATCCGTCGCGGCCGCGAGGTCGGCTGCGCAGCCGGTGGCGTCCGGGGTCGACGGCACGCCGACAGTCCTGCGGATGGGGTTGGACATCGGCTCGACCACCATCAAGCTCGTTCTCCTTCCCGAGCACTCGCCTGCGGCCCCTGCCGGCGCTCGGCCTGACCCGGCGTCGGTGTCGCCTGTGTCCCCCGTGTTTGCTGAGTACCGGCGTCACAACGCGGATGTGCGCGGTGAGCTGAGCCGGCTGCTGGGCGAGGTCGCTCGGGTCTATCCGGGCGCCGTTGTGCGCGGGGCGGTCACCGGCAGTGCCGGGCTGTCCCTGGCCACCCTCATGGGCCTGCCCGCTTCGTCCAGGAGGTCATTGCCGAGACCGAGACGGTGCGCGTGTGCGATCCGCAGGCCGACGTCGTCATCGAGCTCGGTGGTGAGGATGCCAAGATCACCTACCTCCATCCCACTCCCGAGCAGCGCATGAACGGCACCTGTGCGGGCGGCACCGGTGCCTTCATCGATCAGATGGCTCAGCTCCTCCACACCGACGCCGCCGGCCTGGACGACCTGGCCTCGCGCTACACGACGCTCTACCCCATCGCCTCGCGCTGCGCGTCTTCGCCAAAGTCCGACCTCAGCCGCTCATCAACCAGGGTGCCGCAGGGGGACCTGGCCGCCTCCGTCCTCCAGGCCGTCGTCACCCAGACCATTGCGGGCCTGGCCTGCGGGCGCCCCATCCGCGGTCACGTCATGTTCCTGGGCGGGCCGCTGCACTTCCTGCCCCAGCAGCGTGCCGCCTTCGAGCGGACCCCTGGCGGACCAGGTGGACTCTTCACCTGCTCCCGACAACGCCCAGCTCTACGTCGCCATCGGTGCCGCCCTGCTCTCCTCGGGCGAGCCGACGCCGATCTCGGAGCTGTCCACCCGTCTGGCCACCCGCAAGGCCCTGTCCCTGGGCACCTCCCGGATGCGTCCGCTGTTCAAGGACACCGCCGAGCTGGAGGCCTTCCGTGAGCGCCACGCCCGCGCGCACATTGAGCGGGCCCACTGGCCCGGTTACCGAGGAGTCCCCGAGGAGAGTGGACCCGAGCCGGACGGCCCGGACGACGAGCTCGACGCCATCGACGACGAGGGGCCTCATGCGGCGTCGGGGACGGGTGGGGAGCTCCGGGACGGTGACTGCTTCCTGGGGATCGATGCCGGCTCGACGACGATCAAGGCCGTGGTCCTGGACGGGCGCGGGCGGATCGTGTGGGAGCACTACGCCGGAAACGAGGGTGACCCGGTGACGGCCGCCGTGGAGATCCTGCGCCGCATCCACCGCGAGATGCCCGATGGCGTGCGGATCGTGCGCTCCTGCGTCACCGGCTACGGGGAGTCCCTGGTCAAGGCGGCGCTGCGCATCGATGAGGGCGTCGTCGGACGATGGCGCACTACCGGGCGGCGGCCTACCTCAATCCCGGGGGTCACCTCGGTCATCGACATCGGCGGCCAGGACATGAAGTACCTGCGCATCAAGGGCGACGCCATCGACTCCATCAGCGTCAATGAGGCCTGCTCAGCCGGCTGCGGCTCCTTCCGCAGACCTTCGCCCGGTCCATGGGGCTGGAGATCGGTGAGTTCGCCGAGGCCGCCCTGCACGCCGAGCGGCCGGTGGATCTGGGCAGCCGCTGCACTGTGTTCATGAACTCCTCGGTCAAGCAGGCCCAGCGTGAGTCGGCCACGGTGGGGAGATCAGTGCGGGCCTGTCCTACTCGGTGGTGCGCAACGCCCCTGTACAAGGTCATTAAGCTCAAGGACGCCGACCAGCTCGGCGAGCGGGTCTCGGTCAGGGTGGCACCTTCCTCAATGACGCGGTGCTGCGGGCCTTCGAGCTGCTCACCGGCCGTAGGTGGTGCGTCCCGACGTCGCCGGTCTTATGGGCTGCTTCGGCGCGGCCCTGAGCGCCCGGGCCACCTACGACGGCGTGCCCTCCGGTCTCATGAGCCTGGGCGAGCTCTCCCGCTTCAGCCTGACCACCGAGACCGCCACCTGCAAGCTGTGCCAGAACCACTGCCAGCTGACCATCACCACCTTCAACGACGGACAGCGCCACATCTCCGGCAACCGCTGCGAGCGGGGCGCCACCCAGGAGCGGCGCGCCACCAAGTCCGACCTGCCCAACCTCTACGACTACAAGTACAAGCGGGCCTTCTCCTACCGGCGCCTGCTCGAGGGCGCGGCCACGCGCGGGGACATCGGCATCCCCAGGGTGCTGGGCATGTACGAGAACTACCCCCTGTGGTTCACGGTGCTCACCTCACTGGGCTTCCGCGTCATGATCTCGGGGCGCTCCAACCACGAGCTCTTCGAGTCCGGCATGGACACGATCCCCTCGGAGAACGTCTGCTACCCGGCCAAGCTCGCCCACGGGCACATCGAGGCCCTCATCGCCAAGGGCATCACGACGATCTGGTTCCCCTGCGTCTTCTACGAGCGCGAGCTCGTCCAGGGCGCCGCCGACCACTTCAACTGCCCGATCGTGGCCACCTACCCCGAGGTCATCCGCAACAACGTCGAGGCCGTGCGCGACGGGCAGCAGGAAGGACCCGACGGTGCCGAGGGGAGCACGGATCCCGGGGGGTCGGGGGTGCGGATGCTCTCCCCCTTCCTCAACCTGGCCGACCCTGCGACGCTCGCCGAGCGGCTCGTCGAGGTCTTCGCCGACTGGGGCGTCACCTTGCCCGAGGCCCGCCGGGCCGTGGCCGCCGGCTTCGCCGAGGACGCCGCCTTCAAGGCCGACGTGCGCGCCGAGGGCCGCCGCGCCCTGAGGTGGATGGAGGACAACGGCCGCAAGGGAATCGTCCTGGCCGGACGGCCCTACCACATCGACCCCGAGATCAACCACGGCGTCCCCGACGTCATCAACACCCTGGGCCTGGCCGTCCTGTCCGAGGACTCCCTCCTGCCCGAGCCCGACGCCGCAGCCGCCGAGGCCGCCGCAGCGCCGGGACCAGGGCGGCCCCATCCGAGGGAGACAGGGGACGCCGGTAAGCCTGGCCGGCCCGGGAAGGCTGAGCCGGAGGGCGCCCCGCCAGGCCGGCCAGACCCAAGAAGCCCAAGAAGACCGACTGGGCCGCCATCGCCCGCCAGGCCGGCTCGTCACCCGGCACGGACGAGGCCCCCGACCCTGGGGACGGCGCTGAGCACGCCGTTGCCACCGGGGCGCTCAGCCGGGCCGTGGCCGCGCTGCGCCGCCGGGTGGACGAGCTCCGCCCCAGACCCGCAGGCGCCCGCCGACTGGTCCGACGTCACCGGCGTCGGCCTGCCCATCCCAAGCCCGTGGCCACCAGGGCGTCACCGGGCGCCTGCGGGTGCGCGACCAGTGGGCCTACCACTCGCGCCTCTACCAGGCCGCCGAGCTCGTCACCACCCGCGACGACCTCGAGCTCGTCCAGCTCAACTCGTTTGGCTGCGGTGTCGACGCCCTGACCACCGACCAGGTCCAGGAGATCCTGGAGTCCGCCGGAGGGGTCTACACGAGCCTCAAGATCGACGAGGTCTCCAACCTCGGCGCCGCCACCATCCGCCTGCGCTCCCCTGGCCGCCGCCTCCGGGGCCCGCGCCTGCGGCGAAGGCAGCTCAAGCCGAGGAAGGCCGACGGCGCTGTCGACGACGCCGTCGAGATCGACACGACCGCCCCGCCGAAAGATCTGCTGCGAGGACCACTGGGAGGGCGAGGCCGGGCTGCTGAGGCATCCCGACCGGGGCGAGGCGGGCGGCGCCGTCGGAGGACGGGAGCTGCCGGGGGCCACCAGCCCCGTCTTCACTGAGGCCATGCGCGCCACCCACACCATCCTCATGCCGCAGATGAGCCCCGTGCACTTCCGCCCCTCGAGCCGCTCATGCGGCGCCTGGGCTACCAGGTCGAGCTCCTGGAGTCCGCCACCGTGACGACCTCGAGGTCGGGACTGCGCTACGTCAACAACGACGCCTGCTTCCCCGCCATCATGGTCATCGGCCAGCTCATCGGCGCCTTCACCGACGGCAGCCAGACCCCGACTCCTGCGTCGTGGCCATCTCCCAGACCGGCGGCATCTGCCGCGCCACCAACTACGCCGCCATGCTGCGCAAGGGCCTGCGCGAGGCCGGCTACCCGCAGGTGCCGGTCGTGGCGATCTCCCTGCAGGGCATCGGGTCCAACCCGGTTCGAGCTGACCGCCACCATGGGCCTCAAAGATGCTCCAGGGCATCATCATCGGCGACACCCTCAACACCTGCCTGCTGCGGGTTCGCCCCTACGAGGTGGTCGAAGGCGCCACCCAGGAGCTCGTCGATCGCTGGAACCGCATCATCGCCGAGTACTTCGAGCACAAGGGCCGCTCGGCCACCTGGGGCAGGGCGCATCGGCTACCGCCGCCTCCTGCGCGAGATGGTCCGCGAGTTCAACGACCTGCCCCGGCGCGACGAGCCCCGGCGCCCACGCGTCGGCGTCGTCGGCGGATCCTGGTGAAGTTCCAGCCCGACGCCAACAACCACGTCATCGACGTCATTGAGGCCGAGGGCTGCAGGCCGCCGTCCCCGGGCTCCTGCCCTTCTTCCTGTCCGGGCTGGTGACCGCCCAGTGGGAGGCGGAGGCCTATGGCATCGGCAAGGAGTCCGTGGCCAAGAAGAAGGCGGCCGTCTGGTTCATCGAGCAGCTCCAGGCTCCCGGCCCGTGCCGCCCTGCGCGCAGCCGGCGGCACCTTCGATATCGAGCCCTCCACGGTCGAGCTGGCCCGCAAGGCCTCGAGGTGCTCTCCTGGGCAACCAGGCCGGGGAGGCTGGCTGCTCACCGGAGATGATCGAGCTCATCGAGCACGGTGTGCCCAACATCGTGTGCTGCCAGCTCTTCGCCTGCCTGCCCAACCACGTGGTGGGCAAGGGCATGTTCCGCGAGGTCCGACGCCGCACCCCCAGGCCAACATCGTCGCCATCGACTACGATCCCGGCGCCAGCGAGGTCAATCAGCTCAACCGCATCAAGCTCATGATCTCCACCGCGCTCATGGCGCAGGACGGCACCGAGCCGGGGGCGTCCGAGCGGGCAGACCGGCAACCGGAGGACGTGCCCGGCAGCATGGCGGGTGAGGAGCTGCTGGCGGGACTCGGGCCGGTGCCCGATGGGACGCCGTCATCCCCGGATGTCGCCGGGGCGGAGCGGCATCGCTCACGGAGCCGGGTCCGCAGCCGCTGAGAGCGCCGGCCTCGGTGAAGGACTACTTCTTGGAGCCCTTCGCTGATCCCTTGACCTCCGACTTGTTTCCCTGGCTGACCACGCAGCTGATCTTGCGGTCGCCCTTGGCCCAGGTGTCGGCGCTGGGGAGAGGTACTCGATCTGATAGCTGGACTTGCCGGCTTCGACTCCGACGTACGCGGTGAAGTCCTCGCCCTGGCAGAAGCCCTCGCCCAGGGACTTGATCGAGTCCTCATTGGGGAGTCCTTTGACGTCCTCGCCGAACGTGGTCTGGGCAACGACCTCGTACGTGTGGGTCTTGGCGCAGTCGACGACTGTGACCTCACCGACCGGCTTGTCTCCGCCGGACTCCTTGCTCACGGTGTTGTAGCAGTTCCCGACCTCAAGATCCTTGGTGGCGGTGGAGGTGCCCGAGGAGAACAGGCTGCAGGAGGACAGCCCCATGACGAGGGTGGCGGCGACGGGGAGAGCGAGGAAGGTGGTCAGGCTGCGCATGTACCGAACCGTAACATTCGCTCTGGCGAGATTATGCCGGTTTTCCGCGAGATTCTGATTGCGGACGGGGAGGTGGCTAAAAAATCTGGGATAAGGACCGGGTGGCGACGTGAGACGGAGAGACGGATGGTCGCCACCCGGCCGGAGTGGGAGGCAGGCCGGATCGTGCCAAGGGGCTCAAGGGGTGAGCCGCTGCTGTCGCGCGGCAGCTTGTCTGCCGGTTGACCTCCGGTGTCCTGCTCGACGGGGACAGACTAGGAGTTCTTGATGGAATTGTTCAATGGGGAATCATCCGAGTTCTGGGCGAAGCAGGGTGAACTCGTGATCGCCCTGGTCCCACGCAGGCTGCTTGGGAGTGAGGCGGCCACCGCATAGTCCTCGGCCTTGGAGGACGACCCCACATAGGACTGGAGCAGCGGCTCGCAGACCGTGGCGATCTCCTCTGCGGTGTTCGAGTCGGCGTAGCTGGAGGCCTTGGACTGAGCCGTTCCAATCATCTCGTACTGATGCGGGGCGGAGCAGTCGACGACTTTCGCCTCGCTGGTGCCTGTCTCGCCGCCCTGGTCTCGTCGACCATCTCGGCGACGCAGTCGCCGGTTTTGAGGTCGCCGATGGCGACGGTCTTGCCGTCGGCGCTGGCGCTGGAGCCGGCCTTGGATGAGGGGGCGTCCGAGGCGTCGTCAGGTCCTTGTCCTTGGAGTCCTTGCCCTTGGAGTCCTGGAATCCTCATTGTCCTTCGAGAGTCCGTTGAGTTGTCGCTGCTCGACGTTGAGGAGCCGGTGGGGTGGTGCTCACCGCGTCCTCGTCACAGGCGCTGAGGCTCAGGGCGAGCAGGAGTGCGGTGGGCAGGGCGATAAGGGCGGGGGTTCTGTGCATGCGGTAACCGTGGCAGGTGGCGCGCAGTGGCGTCCATGGGGAGAGGTGACCACGGCCGCGTGCCGGGGGTGGCTCAGGAGGAGACGGGCTGGTCGAGGCTCGCTCCACCAGGTGCGGTACCAGCACCTGCTGGGTGGGCAGGTAGCGGTCCGCGGCGCGTCCCACTGCACGTTCCAGTGTCGTATCGGTAGGGGAGAAGCGCAAAACCCCGGAATCGCGTGGATTCCGGGGTGGTGGCGGAGGATGGGGATTCGAGACCCCCGAGGCTTGCAGCAAACACGCTTTCAAGCGTGCGCCATAAGCCACCAGGCGAATCCTCCAGGCGCTCCACGCGGCGACAACCACGTGCAACGAGAAAGGAATATATCGGACCGCCCATCTCCGGGGCCAGCCCGGGGCGGTGGGATCTGTCACGCGAGGCCGGTTTCGCTGCATCGGTCCCTGTATGGACGCACCGTGGGGCTCGAGGACGTACCTCCCAGGACAGTCCTCGAGCCCCACGGTGCGTCCTCGAACTCAGGCAGGGGCAGGGTGGAACCGGTTGGAGGGTCGGTTCTGCAACCGGGGACCGGATCAGGTAGTCTCTCGCTCGGCCCCTCGTGCGGCGTCATCCAGCGAATCCCCAGGACCGGAAGGTAGCAAGGGTAAGCAGGCTCTGGCGGGTGCGCGAGGGGTCCTGACGTGCCCGGGCGGACGAGAGGGCGGCCTGCTGCGCTCACCGGCTTGTACCCGGCCTGTACTGCATGAGGGTGGGGGCGCACTGGCCAGGGCTGTGCGTACTGCACGAGATCCGCACCTCGGGGAGCGGACCGACCCTCACCCAGTAGCACCCACCCTCGTGCAGTGCCCTCGAGGATCAGGCCCTCGTGGCGTCGACCTCCTCCAGGCGGCCGGTGGCCAGGTCCAGGACTGAAGCCGCGCACGGCGTCGGTGCGAGGAACGAACGGTGAGGCGCCTTGATGCGGGTGATCGACTGGCGCACGCTGCCAGCCAGGTCGGTGAAGGAGCCAGCGCCCAGGCCGGCTGCACACCGTCTCCTCCTCCAGGGCGCGGCAGAGCTCATCGTCGGTGAAGGAGAGCATGCCGCAGTCGGTGTGGTGGATGAGGATGATCTCCGCGGTGCCCAGGAGACGCTGGCTGATCGCCAGGGAGCGGATCGTGTCCTCGGTGACGATGCCGCCGGCGTTGCGGATGACGTGGGCGTCCCCGGGGTGAGTCCCAGGACCGCGAAGACGTCAGGCGCGAGTCCATGCGAGGCGACGACGGCGACTTTCTGCGTGCCCTTGGCCGCCAGGCCGCCCAGAGCGCGGACCTCAGCCGAGTAGGCGCGGTGCCGGGCCAGGAGTGACTCGGTGACGGGCATGGTTCCTCCGTTTCTGCCGCCGACGACGGGTCAGTCCTCTCATCGTGCCAGATGGAACCCGACTCGCCCGGTGCCTCGCACGGGGTCGGCCCGGCCGATTAGGCTCGGCCCGTGACCACCGCTCTGTACCGCCGCTACCGCCCCGACGCCTTCCAGGAGGTCATCGGGCAGGGACACGTCACCGCTCCGCTCATGGCGGCGCTGCGGGCCGACCGCGTCACCCACGCCTACCTCTTCTCCGGCCCCCGCGGCTGCGGCAAGACGACGTCGGCGCGCATCCTGGCCCGCTGCCTCAACTGCGCACAGGCCCCCACCGACGCCCCTGCGGCACCTGTCCGTCCTGCCGGGACCTGGCCACCGGCGGCCCCGGCAGCCTCGACGTCGTCGAGATCGACGCCGCCAGCCACAACGGCGTCGACGACGCCCGTGACCTGCGCGAGCGCGCCGCCTTCGCCCCGGCCGCGACCGCTACAAGATCTTCATCCTCGACGAGGCCCACATGGTCACCGCGCAGGGGCTTCAACGCGCTGCTCAAGCTCGTCGAGGCCGCCCGCGCACGTGAAGTTCATCTTCGCCACCACCGAGCCGGAAAGGTCATCGGCACCATCCGCTCGCGCACCCACCACTCCCTTCCGCCTCGTCGCCCGACGTCCTCGAGGGCTACCTGGGCCACCTGTGCCGGGCCGAGGGCGTCGAGGATCGGCCCCGGCGTCTTCCCCTCGTGGTGCGTGCCGGCGGCGGCTCCGTGCGCGACACCCTCTCCGTCATGGACCAGCTCATCGGTGGGGGCGCACGACGGCGGCGTCGACTCCAGCGGGCCGTCGCCCTGCTGGGCTCACCGACACCACCATGCTCGACCAGTGCGTCGACGCCATCGCGGCGGCCGACGGCGCCGGTGTCTTCGGGTGGTCGACCGGGTCGTCTCCTCGGGCACGATCCCCCGCCGCTTCGTCGAGGACCTGCTCACCCGGCTGCGCGACCTCCTCGTCATCGCCCTGGCCGGCTCCGAGGCCGGCGCGGCGCTCGGCTCCATGCCTCTCGATGAGCTCGAGCGCATGGACCTCCAGGCCCGCACCATGGGGGGCCCGCGGCCCTCGCGTGCCGCCGACACCACCGCCCAGGCGCTGACCGCCATGGTCGGCGCCACCTCCCCGCGCCTTCAGCTCCGAGCTGCTCGTGGCCCGCCTGCTCATCCCGGCCGGCGGTGCTGCCAGGGCAGGCGGCGCCGCGGCCGCGGAGGCCCGGCCGGACCGGCTGGGAGCGCCGGGACCGACGTCATCGCCCGCCCCGGTGGTGCGGGCGCCGTGCGCCTGGCAGTGCGCCCAGCGGCATGCCAGCCGGCTCCGGACGTGAGATGGCCGCCCAGATCGCTCGACAGGCCTCCGCAGACGCCGCCGGGCGGCGCGGGGCCAGCAGCCCGAGAGTGCCGGAGGCGCTGGGGGCAGCAGGGGCCCGCAGCACCCGCCTCGGCCCTCAGGATCCCCGCCCGATGCCGGTTGGGGGCGAGCTCGAACTCGGGAGGCTGGAGTGGGCCCGGTGGCGCCCCGGGAGGGGCGGCGTCGCCAGTGTCAGCATCAGCTCCGGCCGCGGTCTCGGCACCACCGCGGGGCCGACGTCGGCTGCGCAGGCCCCACGGACCGGCCCCGCCGTCAGCTGGGGACGGTCCGAATGACGGTGTCGCTTCCCAGGGGCCGGCAGGCTCCGCTGCCTCCGCCGCGCCCGGTGTCTCCGCGCCGTCGGCCTGCTGCTGCCCACGCTCCTCGCGACCTGCCGAGCAGTCCTCGCGCGGAACCGGTCCGACCAGCGCTCCCGGCGGTCCCGAGCGCGCGGCGGCACCTGCGGCCCAGGGGGCGTCGGCGCCGCCGGCGGCCCGGCAGGGCCGAGGCGGCCGATGCGGAGATGATCCGCACCCGCTGGGGAGGAGGTTCTCGAGGCGGCCAAGCGCTCGCGGCGCGCGACCTGGGCGCTGGTCGGCCCCAACTCCCGGCCGGGCACCGTCTCCGGGGGCGTCCTCACCCTGCTGTTCACCGCGCCCGGCCTCGTGGGCGCCTTCGACAACGGCGGCCACGGCCCCATCTTCTCCGCGGCCCTTCACCAGGCCCTCGGCCTGCGCCTCGAGGTACGTGCCATCGTCGCCGGCGACGACGGGCCAGGTGGTCCCGGAGGTGGTTCTGGAGGTCCTGGCGGTGGCCCGCAGGGACCTGCCGGCCACCTCGGCTCTCCCGGTCCGAGTGCTCCCGGCCACGACGTCGGTGCACGCGGATCGCAGGGCTCCTACGGTGGCGCAGCGCGGGGCGGGGCCGAGCGGTCCCTGCCCGCAAGCGAGAGCCTTCGACTCGGCCGCGCAGGCACCGGCCGCGCAGGGTGCGGCAGCCGCACCGGCTCGGCCCGCCGATGAAGAGCCCGCTGACCGCGTCCAGGAGCATCGGCCCGCCTCCACCACCTGGGACGACGGCTCCCCGATTGCCGAGCCGCCTCCCGAGGACGACTGGGGTGGAGATCCCACGCCGAGGACTCCGGGTACGTCGGTGCCGATGAGCCCACTGGGTCCCGCTCAGCGCACCGATCCCGCCGGACACCACGGCGCACCGGAGCCCGGCGGGCGGGACTCCATGACGTCTCCCGATCCGCACGGCGCCTGGCGGGTCCTGGGGCTCTCGAGTTCCAGGCGGTTTCCCCTGAACCTCCGGCGGTCCTGCTTCCTCTGCGCCCCGGCACCCGTAGCCCAGGCCGCCCCGACGGCGCCGGTGGCCTCCCACGAATCCCGCCGATCCCGACGACGGCTGGGGGCCGGTCGCGATCCCCGGCGGAGGCTCGGCCCCGGCGCCCGCCTCAGCGCCCGTTCCCGCCTCCGGCGGCACCGACGCCGACGACGGCTGGGGACCGGTGGCCGTCCCGGCGGAGGAACCGTGTCCCACCCAGGCCGAGCCGGCCTCTACGCCGTCGGCTCCTGCGATCGGCGGTTCCCCTTCCTCGCCAGCGCCCGCAGGCCCCCGCGACCGAGGCATCCTCCCCCTACGCATGCGCAAACCGCCGTCCGGCTCTCATCCCAGTCCCGCCAGTCCTCAGTCACGTGCTGCGCCTCCTCGACGTCGGCTCCGGCGGCCCGTCCTCTCCCGCGCAGTCACGTTCCGCTCCCGCTGCGCAGGCGCCCGATGAGGCGCCCCTGGCCACCGTCCACCGTCTGCGCGCCCTGCCGGAGATTCCCGGCGGGGCCGCATCGTCTCCCGGTCGCTCCCCAGTCGTTCCAGCCGCCGCAGTCCCTCAGTCGCCACAGGCGCCGGTCGCCAGCAGCGCGTCGGGGGCGCCAGCGCCCCGAGACCGCCGCCGGATCACCCGGCCTGGCCCCCGTCACCTGGGAGGGACGTCGTCGAGCCCCTTCGGTCCGGGGCCGACGCCCGAGGAGCCCAGCGCCTCGAGCGCCCCGCCGAGGACGACGCCACCTGGGCGCCGTCCCGGGCATCGCGGGCTCGCGCCTGGCCGCCGCCATGGCCGCCGCCGCGCGCCGCAGCCCAGGACACCGACACCGACTCCTGGCTGACGACACCCCCAGCGAGGACGACCCCGACGCCGAGGACGCCGGCGTCGTCGGGCTGAAGTCGTCAAACGGATCCTCGGCGCCCAGGTCATCGAAGAGGTCACCGTGACTCAGGAAGGACGCTGACATGCCCGCCGTCTACGAAGGCGCCGTCCAGGACCTCATCGACGAGTTCGGCGAGCTGCCCGGCATCGGCCCCAAGTCCGCCCAGCGCATGGCCTTCCACGTGCTCGCCGCCGACTCGGCCGCCGTCGAGCGTCTCATCGAGGCCCTGCGCGCCGTCAAGGCCAAGGTCCGCTTCTGCGAGACCTGCGGCAGCATCGCCGAGGCCCCGCAGTGCGCCATCTGCCGCGACCCCCGCCGCGACCAGCGCGTCATCTGCGTCGTCGAGGGCCCAAGGACGTCGTCGCCATCGAGCGCACCCGCGAGTACCGGGGGCTCTACCACGTGCTCGGCGGCGCCATCGACCCCATCAACGGCGTCGGCCCCGACGACCTGCGCGTGCGCGAGCTCTTCAGCCGCCTGGGGACGGGCGAGGTCGAGGAGGTCATCCTGGCCACCGACCCCGACGTCGTCGGTGAGGCGACCGCCGCCTACCTCACCCGCATGCTGCGCACCATGGCCGTGCCCGTCTCCCGGCTCGCCTCCGGCCTGCCCGGTGGGGGCGGACCTGGAGTACGCCGACAGGTCACTCTCGAGGCGGGCCTTCGAGGGCCGCCGCCGCGTCGAGGACTGATCTTCTTCACCGAGCCGGGCGGCTGAGAGGGCCGGGGGCGGGGCGAGGGAAAATCAACCAAGACGGCAGGGTAGGACTTGTAAAACAAGTTATACGGTGTGATCATAGGAGATGCGAGGACGCGCAGAGCCCTCCCTCCCGCTGAGGCGATCCACCTCGACGGACACCATCAACCAGGAGTCCCGATGAACGCCGTCACCTGCACCCACGTCACCCGTCGCTTCGGCAGCCTGACCGCCGTCGACGACATCAGCCTCCAGGTCTCCGATGGTGAGATCTTCAGCATCATCGGCCCCAACGGCGCCAGCAAGACCACGCTGCTGTCCAGCATCGAGGGCCTCGACGAGCCCACCTCCGGAGAGGTCACCGTTCTGGGCCTCCACCCGTCAAGGACGCCGCCGAGCTCGCCCGCCGCACCGGCATCCAGCTCCAGCAGGCCGCACTCCTGCCTCGGCTACGGGTCGGCGAGGCCCTGGGCTCTTCTCCTCCTTCTACGACCACCCCGTGCCCTGGCGCCCGCTGCTGGAGCGCCTCGGCATCGCCTCCAGGAGAAGACCGACGTCGCCCGGCTCTCCGGTGGGGAGCGCCAGCGTGTCTTCATCGCCCTGGCCCTGGTTCATGATCCCGAGCTGCTCTTCCTCGACGAGCTGACCACCGCCCTCGACCCGCAGGCGCGCCTGGCCATGTGGGACGTCGTGCGTGACATCCGCGAGCGCGGTAAGACGGTGGTCCTGACCACCCACTACATGGAGGCCGAGGCCCTGTGCGACCGGGTCGCCGTCATCGACCACGGGCGCCTCATCGCCCTCGATACGATCCCGGCCCTCATCGCGGCCCACGGAGGCCAGGCCACGCTCCGCCTCACCCTCAGCGCGCCGGCGCCTAGGGACGCTGGCCGACGTCAAGGGAGTCACCTCCGTGCGGACCGACGGCGCCGTGACCGTCGTCGGCGGTACGGGCGCCTTCGCCCAGGCGGTCCTGTCCCACCTGGCCCAGGCCGACGTCGTCGTGCAGGACATGGAGACCCACTCGCCGGGCCTGGAGGAGGTCTTCCTCAACCTCACCGGACGCGCCCTCAGAGAAGCCTGACCGGCCCAGATCCGGCTGAGTAACCACTACCGACAAACCGAGCGCCGAGAAGAGACACGACCATGCCGACCACGCCGCACGCCACCTGCAGACCGCGCCGACCGCGCGCACCCGCCGAACCTTTGCGACCCTGCTCGTCATGCTGACCCGCTCGACCCTGCGCGAGCCCGTCGGCCTGTTCTTCACCCTCATCCTCGCCCCGCTGCTGGTGGCCGTCCTCGGGGTGCTCTTCGGCAATGACCCCAGTCCCCAGTTCGGGGGCCGCGGCTTCATGGACGCCACGCTGCCCGCCTGCGCCTGCCTCGTGGTGGGGATGACCGGCATCATCCTGCCCACAACCAGCTCCAGCTGCGCGAGAGCAGGGGCCCTGACTCGTCTGCGGGCCACCGCTGAGCCCGCGGGTCTTCGTGGCGGCCGACCTGACCGTCAACTTCCTCATCAGCATGGTGGGAATCGTTCTGGCGCTGCTGGTGGGAGCCCTCGGCTTCGGGGTGCGGCTCCAAAGGGCAGTCCGTTGGCGGTCCTGGCCGCTGCGGCCCTGGGGCTGGTGGCCTTCCTGGCGCTGGGCTACATGTTGGCCGCCGTCTACCCCTCCTCGCGCGCAGCCACCGGGCATCGGCAACGGACTGTTCATCGTCATCATGATGACCTCCGGGGCCTTCGTCCCCAGAGCCAGATCCGCAGGGCGTCCAGCGCGTGGCCCGGTACTCGCCCTTCCACTACCTGGTCGACCTCCTCCAGGGGATGTGGGCCGGCCGGTCCTGGACGGACTACGGAACGGCGCTCGCGGTGCTCGTCGGCATGACGGTGATCTGCGGCCTGCTGGGGCGAGGCTGTTCCGGTGGAAGACGGCCTGATGCCGCCCACGGCACGCCGACCGGGCACGTTTCGCATAGCCAAAGCAGGGAAAAACGGTAAGGGCTATGCGAAACGTGCCCGGCTCGATGAGGTGGTTGAGCCAGACGCACGCCGCGCGGCACTGCCGGCCGGCACGCGCAGGCGCCTGCTGGCCGTGATGACGCCGCCGGCCCCCAGACCGCCATGAGCGCCACCAGGCTCGCGGGCCAGAAGGCCAGGGTGCTGCGCCACAGGGCCGTGGTCATCCGAGGGAGGTCGATGAGCTGGACGGGCCGTCGTAGAGTCGTCCCGGTCCTCGCAACGGTTGTGAGACGACCCGACTGGGCTGGGGTTGCGCATCGCGTCAACGCCCTGTCCGGTGAGGGACGGGAAGGAGTCCAGGGGCGCCGAAGACGGCCGAGGCCGGTTGCAGCGGCGCGTGGGCGGTGGCGTCACCCAGGGCCACGAAGGGGTTGGGGTCAGGATCCACCAGATCCGGTCGGTGCGGGTGACCTCATGGGTCTCAATCTCGGGTTCTGACTGGCAGACGATCTTGTCGTCGGTCGATTTGTCGTAGTCCACGTGGTAGGTCACCTCGGTCTGCGTGCCGGTGACCACGGAGGAGGCGATCCGCCGTGGCCAGGGGGCGTCCCGACGGTCAGGGCAGCCACCACGATGTGGGTCAGGACCGCCGAGGCCGAGGGCGCGCCGTCAGGCTCGAAGCCCAGGCCGATGGCGCACACCGCGCCCAACGTGAGAGACGAGAATGACCAGGTGGGCGACGAGCGCCTGCCAGTGCGAGCCGCCCGCGACCGTCAGGATGACGAGGAAGGGCACCGCCACGCCCAGGAAGGCGATTGCCGCGACCCAGGCCGCCAGCAGCTTGCCGACGACGATCTCCTGGCTGCGCAGCGCCGTGGCCTGCAGCAGCGCGGGGTCGCGTCCGCCCGGTCTCCGTTGATCGACGTCGCTGACAGCGTGGGGGCGACGATGAGCCCGATCCCCAGGACGAAGCAGACGACGACGTCGTAGAGGGGCCAGAAGGTACTCGTTGGTTGCATTTCTCGGGGCTCGCGGTCTCCACGGCGATCGCCAGCCCGCCGCACAGCAGGATGAGGACGGCCAGCCAGATTCCCAGCATGACGCGCCAGCGTGTGGCCCGCACCCGCTGGCGCAGCTCGAGCACCATGATGGTGCGGATACCGGTCCAGGTCATCGGCGTTCTCCTTCCAGGGCCAGGTAGGTCTCCTCCAGGGTTCCGGACAGCGGGGCGAAGGAGACGACCTCCACCACGGCCTCGACGGCCTCGCGCAGCAGGTGGGCCGCAGCGGTGTCGTCGGCGACCGGGATGCGCAGCTGTCCGTCCCCTCCGGCGTGACGGTCAGCTGCGCGAGTGCCCCACTCGCCCAGGCGTCCGGCGTCAAGGGCCCGCATCCGCCAGGTCCGGCGCACCGGGGCCGGGCGGACGGCGCCGTCAGGGTCCCTCCGTCTCGGCCGGGACCTGGTCCGACGGTGAGGCGACGGCGGTTCCGCGCGACATGAAGACCACGCCGTCGACCATCTCCTCCATCTCCGGACAGGGATGTGGCTGGAGAGCAGGACCGTGGTGCCGCTCGCGGCCAGGTCGCGCAGCAGGACGCGCAGGTCGGCGCGCGAGCGCGGGTCCATGCCGGCGGCCGGCTCGTCCAGGAGCAGGACCTTGGGGTCGTGGATGAGGGCGCGGGCCAGGCCCAGGCGCTGCTTCTGGCCGCGGGAGAGGACCCGGGCCGGCGTGCGCGCCAGCTCGTCGAGATGGACCAGGGTGAGCATCTCGACGGCGCGGGTGCGGGCGGCGTCGGCGTCCATCCTGGGCGGCGGCGAAGGTCAGGAGGATCTCGGTGCAGGTCAGGGAGTCCCAGGTGCCGAAGGCATCGGGCATCCAGCCCACGGTGCGGTGGACCTCGCGCGACTGGGTGACCGGGGTCCAGGCCGGCCACACGGATCGTCCCGAGGTCCGGCGCCAGCAGAGGCCGCCAGCATGAGCAGCAGGGTGGTCTTGCCGGCGCCGTTGGGGCCGACCAGGCCGGTGACGGAGCCGCCGGGCACCGACATGTCCAGCTGGCGCACTGCCGGCGCTCGACCGAAGAAACGGGTGAGCTGAGAGACTTCAATGCTCATGCGAGCAGGTTACGTCGTCGGCCGGGGCTGGTGGGCGGAACTCGGGGACGACATGGGCGGCGGAGATGGGGGCGCCCGAGTCCGCCCCAAACATCAACAAAAACTTCAAAAATGACGCGGCTCCGGGTCGTTTTTGAAGAATTTGTTGAGTGTGAGCCGTGAGCCCACAGCCTCGTGATGTGTCGGCAACACGGCGCACCGTATGCTTGCCCCAGCCACGTCGTCGTGGGCGCCGCGCGGCGACGGCTCCAGACCCCGGAAGCCCCTGCCAGGACGCCCGCACCGGCGCGGAGCACCTGATGCTAGACACGCACTGATTCCAGGACCCGAGGAGCGCCCACATGGCACTGGTCGTCCAGAAGTACGGCGGCTCGTCCGTCAGCGACGTCGACGCGATGCGACGCGTCGCCCGGCGCATCGTCGCCACCCGCCAGGCCGGCAACACGGTCGTCGTCGTTGTCTCCGCGATGGGGGACACGACCGACGAGCTCCTCGACCAGGCCGCAGCCCTGACCACCCACGCCCCGCCCGCGAGATGGACATCCTGCTGTCCGCCGGTGAGCGCATCTCCATGGCCCTGCTCGCCATGGCCGTCACCGAGCTCGGCGTGCCGGCACAGCGCCTACACCGGCGCCCAGGCCGGCGTCCTCACCGACTCCAAGTACGGCAAGGCCTCCATCGTCGGGGTGCTGCCCGAGCGCGTGGCCCGCTCCATCCAGACCGGCGCAGTCGCCATCGTCGCCGGCTTCCAGGGCATCAACGAGGTCGAGGACACCACCACCCTGGGACGCGGCGGCTCCGACACCACCGCCGTCGCCCTGGCCGCCGCCCTCAACGCCGACGTCTGCGAGATCTACACCGACGTCGACGGCCTGTTCACCGCCGACCCCCGCATCGTCCCCACCGCCAAGCGCATCGAGTCCCTCTCAGCGAGGGAGACCCTGGAGCTGGCCGCCCACGGCGCCAAGATCCTCCACCTGCGCGCCGTGGAGTACGCCCGCCGCTTCGGGGTACCGCTGCACGTGCGCTCCTCCTTCTCCGACAAGACCGGGACCTGGATCTACGACGGTCGCCGCGAGGCGCCTTCGTGCCCTCGGTCGTGGCCGCCCAGCTCGACGACGTCGTCGCCGCCGACATCGCGACGCCGGGCGAGCCCTGCGACGCCTGCCTCCCCGGCCAGCGCCGCCACTCCCGCCGAGCTCGGCGAGCCAGGGGAGCCGCCCCGCCGCCCCGGCCTCGCCCTCAGACCCCGCCGGACTCGACGACGGGCCCTCGGCCTCCGTCGTCGACACCGCGCACCGCAACGCCATCGCCGCGCGGGCCCAGGCCCGCCCCGCCCGTCCGCCAAGGAGGACCACGTGGAAGCCCCGTCATCTCCGGGAATCGCCCACGACCGCAGCCAGGACAAGATCACGCTCGTGGGCGTGCCCGACGTCCCCGGCGCCGCTGCCCGCATCTTCGCGATCGTGGCCGGCACCGATGCCAACATCGACATGATCGTCCGGGACGTCTCCGCCGAGGGCACGGGGCCTGACCAACATCTCCTTCACCTGCCCCGACGGCGACTCCGCCACCGCCCGCGCCGCCCTGGAGGGCGCCCGCGAGAGCTGAGGCTTCCGCAGCCTGCACTTCAACCCCCGACATCGGCATCCTGTCCCTGGTGGGGGCCGGGATGCGCTCCAACCCAGGGGTCTCGGCGCGCCTGTTCGGCGCCCTGAGCGAGGCCGGGGTCAACATCCACATGATCTCCACCTCCGAGATCCGCATCTCGGTGGTGGTCGACGACTGCCGCACTCGACGAGGCCGTGCGCGCCGTCCACTCCGCCTTCGGCCTCGACGCCCAGGCCGCCGAGGCGGTCGTCTACGGAGGGACCGGACGATGAGCAATCCCGTGAACACCTACACCGGAGTGGCCGACGGCGTCTCCGTCGCCGTCGTGGGAGCCACCGGCCAGGTCGGCCGTGTCATGCGCGCAATGCTGGCCGAGCGCGACTTCCCGCCCGCTCGGTGCGCTTCTTCTCCCTCGGCCCGCAGCGCCGGGACCGTCGTGGACTTCCGCGGCGCCCAGGTCGAGGTCGAGGACGTCGCCACCGCGGACCTGGCGGGTATCGACGTCGCCATCTTCTCCGCCGGGGGCGCCGCCTCGCGCGAGCACGCCCCCGCTTCGCCGCGGCCGGGGCCGTCGTCGTCGACAACTCCTCGGCCTGGCGGAAGGACCCTGAGGTGCCGCTCGTGGTCAGCGAGGTCAACCCGCAGGCCCTGCGTGAGCGCCCCAAGGGCATCATCGCCAACCCCAACTGCACCACCATGGCGGCCATGCCCGCCCTCAAGGTGCTGCACGAGGAGGCCGGGCTCGTCCGCCTCATCGTCTCGACCTACCAGGCCGTCTCCGGCTCCGGGCGGGCCGGGTGGCCGAGCTGGCCGGGCAGGTGCGCGCCGTCGTGAACGAGGACATGGAGGGCCTGGCCCTGGACGGGCGAGCCGTCGAGTTCCCCGCGCCGGAGGTCTACGTCGACACCATCGCCTTCAACGCCGTGGCCTGGGCCGGTGGCGACGCCGGCGACGGCTCCGGCGAGACCGATGAGGAGCGAAAGCTGCGCAACGAGTCCCGCAAGATCCCTGGGGATCCCGGACCTGCTGGTCTCCGGGACCTGCGTGCGCATCCCGGTGTTCTCCGGCCACGGGCTCCAGCGTCAACGCCGAGTTCGAGCGCGAGATCAGCGTCGAGCGAGCCCGCGAGCTGCTGGAGGCGGCGCCCGGCGTGACCTATCAGGACGTGCCCAGCCCCCTCAAGGGCGCCGGCCGCGATGGCACCTTCGTGGGGCGCCTGCGCGCCGACCAGGCCTTCGCGCCGGGCCACGGCCTGCAGTTCTTCGCCGTCGGGGACAACCTGCGCAGGGGCGCGGCCCTCAACGCCGTCGAGCTCGCCGAGCTGGTGGCCGCCGAGATGCGGGGCTGACGGGCTCTCTTCTTCGCGCCGAGCCGGGCATTTCTCGCGTAGGGTGACCGTGTTTCGGTCGGGCTACGCGAGAAATGCCAGCTCGCGTCTCACGATGACGTGCGACGACGTCGACCGGGGCGAGTGGGCGCTCATTGGTCGAGTCGCGTTCCGCCAGAAGCCGGTCGATGCGCTCGCTGAGCTCGCCGACCTGTTGCTGCAGGGCGGCCACCTGCGCACTGCGTGGCGGCCTCCTGCTCGGCGTTCTCCTCCTCGACCAGCGAGACGATCCACGAGGCCAGGGGTCGCTGTGACCACGCCGATGAGTGCCACCCCGCCGATCGCGAGCAGCGCCGCGATGAAACGCCCCTCCGTGGAGACCGGGACGGTGTCGCCGTAGCCGATGGTGGTGATCGTCGTCAGCGCCCACCACAGGGCCTGGCCGAAGGTCCGGATCGAGAGCCCGGCTCATCGACGCTCCGCATCCAGCGTGGCCAGCGCCGAGGTGAAGATCAGCAGCGAGGCGCTGCCGGCCGTGTACAGGGTGATGCGCCCGCGCAGCGCGGTGCCGGCGCTGCGCTGCATGATGCTCACGAGTGTCACCAGGCGCAGGAGCCGCAGCGGCCGCAGGACCGGCAGGGGCAATGACCGCCAGGTCGGGTAGGGTGGTGGAGGAACCAGTGCCCCGGTTCGGCGCCAGTGCCAGGCGGACAAGATAGTCGACGCCGAACAGCGCCCACACGGCGTCGATCACCAGCTCGGCCGCGTTCTGGCCCCGCCCTGTGCGTTGGTGAGCACCTCCCAGGCGTAGGCGCCCAGGAAGACGACGGCGGCGCCGGTCAGCAGCCACTCCGTGGCTCGCTCCCACGCCCGCAGCCGAGTGCCCGGGCTGTCTTCGGTCGGCATGCTCCGGATGGAGCGGCGCTTGCGCAGAGCTGCGGAGGATCCCGGGCCGTGCGAGGAGGGACGTGAGGCGAGCGCTAGGCCCAGCAGGAGCCCGCTGCGCTGCCGAGGTAGAAAACGTAGACGGCCAGGAGGAAGATCCGTTCCGAGATCCCGAAGGCGTAGGCCTCAGGCGGCGGATGACCAGTGCGGTCACCAGGGCGATGAGCGCGGCGGCGGTCACCAGCGGTCGCCCCGAGGAAGGACACCCAGACCCTGCGGTGCGGAGGGGCCAGCAGCCGGACGATGTTGCCCATGCACGAGTAGGCGACTGCGAACCACGCGATGGCGGCCACCGGTGAAGGCGACCGATGAGGGTGGTCGGCTGCCCCTCGACGTCGGTCGGCAGGAACGGCAGCGCCGCGAAGATGACGGCCGGAATCGTCGCCAGAGTGCCACGCCTTCTCCGGCGTCGGCGGTCCGAGGGCGACGGCGCCTGCGAGCACGGCCCAGAACACCGCCGAGGTCCAGGGTGATGGCGGTCGCGAGCCGGCGGGTCGGTCCGACGGCGTAGTCGCTCACGGCGTGCTGCACGATAGTTGTAATCGCTGGGGACGAGGTGAAGGGCGATGAACATGGCCAGCCGCGCGACTGCGGACGAGAGCGACGGCGGCGAGGACGGTCGTCATTGGACCCGGCTCCTTTCTGTACGGGTGCGACTGCCTTATTTTGTCTGGCGGTGCACGCCGCTGGCGCGCCAGACCTCGTCGAGCCAGGTCTCGACCTGCGAGCGGGCGTCATCGAGCTGAGAGGGTTTCACGGTCAGACTGAGGCGAGGGATGACGGCGGGTGCCGTCGTCTGGCGCCTTCTTTGGGTGGGGCGTGACGGCCTGCAGGGTGTACGCGCTCCCGGCGCGCTGGTGCCCTCCTGGATTCGGAAGTTGTCGCGACCAGAGGGGAGAGCAAGATTGAATAACTCCAGGTTCGCAACTGCTATGCCGTGTTGATAGGCGACCATGCTGGAGCGGCGGCACAGCCGCGCGAACCAGGACGATGAAGAGCGCAGTGTGGAGCAGGAGCAGGGCCGCGGTGGCCTGACCGACCAGCTTCTGGGTCGACTGCCAGAGATCGGGGGTGCGGACGGCCATTAGAATGATCCCGGGGAGGCCACCAGCAGCATGCCCGCAAGCATCGCTCAGCCAGGCCCATGGCGCGCCTGTTGGGATCCCGGGCCACATGAAGGAACCGTGCCGACACGATATCGCGATGGGCCACTGTCGCGTCCTTGGGCAGCCACCGGTCGGTCGCCCTGAAGCAGAAGACCGCACCGAAGCGAGAACGGGCCAGCATCGGCGCTGTAGATAGTCGTTATCGCGACTATGTGAGCTGCGGTGTTGGCTACCTGACCCTTCTCCTCCTCCTGGTAGGCCATGGTTTCGTCCATGGGACCCTAGGCCCCAGGCGGCTAGGAATAGGACGGCGGGTAGATGATCGCGACACCGACGGTGGCCAGCGCACTCAGGGTATCCGAGCACCCTGATTCCGTGGTGGGACGTGAACGGATGTAGATCGCCGCGGTCACCTTTCTCCAGGTCTGCCGCCAGGCCGGTTTTGCAGCCCTGGGGGCTCGGCCGACGATGTGTGCGCCGTCGACGGGTCAATTCCTGCGGCCGGTGGGCGCCTCCTGCCCATAGGTGCCATTCACGCCGTGGGAAGTGAAGGGGTGGCCGAGCCAGGTGAGCAGGACCTCTTTCAGGAGGCAGGTGCAGGCGGCGGCGAGGCTGCGAAGCCCGTCTCGACGACGTCGAGCACCTCGATGTCAGTCAGCTGGGCAACGAGGCTCGCTCGCCCGTACGAGACGCCGAGGGCCGCCTCGACCTTGCGCACCGTGAAGCTCGGATTCGCGACCGCGAAGTCGACGAGGCCGAAGGCGTGAGCGGACCGCAGGCTGGAGGCGCGCACCGTCTCATGAGGGCTCTGGTGGGCAGCGGCCAGGGCGAGCATCTGGTGGCGCGTGTTGGTGGCAGGCCGCGGCTAGCCCCCGGGAGAAGAAGGTGAGAAAGGTGTCCCAGTCGCCGTGGGTGCTGACTCGGAGCAGAGCGTCGTAGTACTCGGCGCGGACGCTCCTCGAACCACGGGGAGACCGTCAGTGTGGGTTCGCTGAGAACGCCGAGCTCAGGAGGGTGAGCACGATGAGGAACCGTCCCCAGGCGCCCGAGTGCCGTCCCGTGAAGGGGTGAAGGGTCTCGAACTGGTGGTGCGCCATGCCCGCGGCGATGATCGGGTCGATGTCTCCGCGTGGTCCTGATGCAGCCAATCGACGAGGGCTCGCACGCCGGCGCAAAGAGGATCCCGGGCGGTACGGGAACGAACCGGGACGCATGGATCGGGGCCGTGCTGTGCGCACCGGGGCGGCGGCCGATCGCGACCTGGTGTCGCGCGGGCGACCTGAAGTCGGACTCAAGGAGTGCCCTCGCATGAGCTCGCCTTGAAGGTCCTCGATGAGAGACAGGGGCGTGAGTGGGACGCCCTCCTTAGCCCTACAGGAAGCCGCTGTCGCCATTGCGTGGACGTAGTTGAGGATCTCTGTCATCTCGGCGGTCGCGGGGGCGTCGTCGTCGGCGGTGAGCACCTCGCGCAGGGGCGTATGTCCCTTCCAGGGCCGACGTCGATCATGCGCCTCGCGCCGCAGGGAGGGGTTCGCAGCAGGAAGGGGTTCGGCAGCTGCTGGGCCGTGGCGTCGAGGGCGGCCAGTGCGCGGCCGGCTGCCACCATGCGGTAGGTGCTTCCGTTGAGGGGTGGCTCGTCGGAGCCGAGTGGCGCGGGGACGAAGGCCTCAGTGCTGCCAGCCGCCGGTCACTGGGTCGGAGCCAGTGATGTCGACCAGCTCCCCATGGTGTCGTCGACGAACATGCCCACGTCCATGATGTCAGTCTAATGGCGATTGTGTGACATCTGAAGGGGGTGAGTCATACACAGAGGTACTGTCGAACATCTTGTGTGGAGATGTGTCTGGAAACGGTCAGTTGTGGGCCGGGTCGGGGAATGAGGGGTGGATGAGGGCTCGAGCGCAGTGCGCATGCAGCTGCGGAGGGCTGGTGGCATCCGTCGTCGCTAGTAAGGGCCGACGGTGAGCGCGGCGGGAGCTAGGAAGTGCGGGCCCCGAGTGTGTTGGCCGCAGTGGAACCGATCATGTCTCCGCAGTCTTGAAAAGGAATGCTCATGGCCACCAAGAACATCACCGGCCCCGAGTTCAGGACACCATCCACGGCGAGGGCATCACCTTCGTCGACTTCTGGGCCTCCTGGTGCGGTCCCGTGCATGCGCTTCGGCCCCATCTACGAGAAGGCCTCCGAGGCCAACCCCGACATCACCTTCGCCAAGGTGGACACCGAGGCCGAGCAGGGACCTCGCCGGGGCCCTGGGAATCTCCTCGATCCCCACGCTCATGGTCTTCCGTGACAATGTGCTGGTCTACCGCGAGGCCGGCGCCCTGCCCGCCCCCGCGCTGGACTCTCTCATCACGCAGGTGCGCGAGGCTCGACATGGACGAGCTCAGGCCAAGATCGCCGAGGAGGAGGCCGCCGGCACTCAGGCCTGATCCGCCGTGCACCGAGGGGCCGTGGGGCCATCCTCCGGTCCCTCCGGTTCTCCGACGTCGCCCGGGGAATCCAGCGTTTCCGGGCGACGTCGTCGTCTGTTACCCGGCTCGCCCAGTCAAGGGCAGAACATTACGTTTTGATATCCTATGATGGCCCGCGTGAAGTTGGAGTCCCACGTCGGTCACGCTGTCAGAGCCCGATGGGCGGTCCCCGTCGGCGCCTCGGGCCGCGACGCGCTGGTGCGCCACCTGGTCTACGCCTTCATCCGCTCCGACCCCGAGGGTGCCACGGACTGGATCGACTCGACGGTCCCCACCGACCCCCGACGAGCTGCGCACCATGCTCGACTTCCTCCTCACCGCCCGGCCCCCGGCGCCCCTTCCCGAGGACATCGCCGCCGACCTCGACACCCTTCTGGAGGCAGAGGCCGCCGAGCGCGGCATGATCGACGCCACCGAGATCCCGCCCCTGGCCATCACCGACCACGTGCCCGGCCTGCTGGGCCGCAACGTCGCCTTCTGGCGCGGCGACCTCACCCGCCTGCGCGCCGGCGCCGTCCTCAACGCCGCCAACTCCGGGATGCTCGGCTGCTTCGCCCCCGGGCACCGCTGCATCGACAACATCATCCACGCCGTCGCCGGTCCGGCCCCTGCGTGCCGAGTGCGCCCGCTACATGACGTGGGCGGAGACCTTCGACCCCACCCGCCGTCAGGGCGGGGAGCCCGCCGGCCGGGCCGTCTTCACTGGCGGCTACCACCTGCCGGCCCAGCACGTCATCCACTCGGTGGGGCCCGTCATCGAGGACGGGCGCAGGCCGACCCTGAAGGATCGGCGCCTGCTGTCCTCGTGCTACACGAGCGTCCTCAACGTCGCGCACGCCGCGGGGCTGGGCAGTGTCGGCCTGTGCTCGCTGTCCACGGGCGTCTTCGGCTACCCCAAGCGGCAGGCCGCCCTGGTGACCCTGGAGACGATCGGCCGCTGGCTGGCGGCCCACCCGACTCCCGGATGCGCATCGTCATCAGCCTCAACGCCGACGTCGACGTCGCCGCCTACGAGGCCGCCCTCGCCCCGCCGCCCTGGCGGCCGTAGAGGACGGGGCTGGGCGGCCTCGCTGAGATTGTCAGCTCGCCTGGGCCCGGGGCCGCGGCGCGCGGCGGCCGCCGGGGCCGCGGCCGCAATCGCCTCCAGCTCCGCCTCGCCGTGCGCTGCCGAGACGAACCAGGCCTCGAAGACCGACGGGCGGCAGGCCCACCCCGCCTCGAGGAAGGCGTGGAAGAAGGGCCCGTAGCGCCAGGTCTCCTGGGACGCGGGCGGCCTCGTAGTCGCCCACGCCCTGCTCGGCGGCCCGCTGCCCGAACATGAAGGAGAACAGGGAGCCCGCCCGCTGCACGCGGTGGGGCACGCCCTGCTCGGTCAGGGCCGCCGAGACCACCTCGCCGATGGCCTGGGCGCGGCGGCCACCGAGGCGTAGACGGCGTCGTCGGCCAGCTGGAGCGTGGCCAGGCCGGCCGCCGTGGCCAGCGGGTTCCCCGAGAGCGTGCCCGCCTGGTGAGACGGGGCCGTCCGGCGCCAGCAGGTCCATGATCTCCGTGCGTCCGCCGACGGCGGCCAGCGGCATCCCGCCGCCCACGACCTTGCCGAAGGTCACCAGGTCCGGCACCCAGGCGGCGCGCTCGCGCCAGTCGGCGCCCGGCCAGGAGGGGGCCCGCGGCGTCGGCGGGCTCAAGCGCGACAGGCGCCGGCAGGTCTCGGCGGCGACGTTCGGCAGGTCCGCGGTCCAGCCGTCGACGGCCTCCAGCCCCCACCAGCCGGCCGGGGCCCACGCGGAAGCCGGTGAGGACCTCATCGAGGATCATGAGCGCGCCGTGCTCGGCGGTGATCCCGGCGGATCGCGGCGTTGAAGCCGGGCGCCGGCGGCACGATCCCCATGTTGGCCGGGGCCCCTCGGTGATGACCGCGGCGATCTCGGCGCCCCGCTCGGCGAAGCAGGCCTCCAGGGCTGCGACGTCGTTGTAGGGCAGGACGATCGTCTGGGCCGCCACCGCCGCGGGCACACCGGCGCTGCCCGGCAGGCCGCCGGTGGCCAGGCCCGAGCCGGCCGCCGCGAGCAGGCCGTCGCTGTGCCCGTGGTAGCAGCCCGCGAACTTCACCACCAGGTCGCGGCCCGTGGCGCCGCGGGCCAGGGCGCACGGCCGTCATCGTCGCCTCGGTGCCGGTGGACACGAAGCGAACCCTCTGTGCGGCCGGAACCCGGCGGCGCACCTCCTCGGCCAGAAGCGTCTCCGTGGCGGTGGGGGCGCCGAAGGACAGGCCGCGGGCGGCGGCCTCCTGGACTGCGTCGACGACCTCCGGGTGGGCGTGGCCCAGGAGCGCCGGGCCCCACGAGCCCACGAGGTCCACGTAGCTCCGCCCCTCGGCGTCGGTGACGTGGGCGCCGCTCGCCGAGGCGATGAACCGCGGCGTGCCGCCCACCGAGCCGAAGGCGCGCACGGGGAGTCGACGCCCCCGGGGATGACGGCGCGAGCCGCTTCGAACAGGGCGGCGTTGGGCGCGTGAGTCGTGTTGGTGGGGCGGAGGCTGTGGGGCGCGGCTGCTGAGTCACGGGCGATCCTGTCGGTAAAACTGTGAAGAGACTGGTCAGGCCGGTTCGGCAGGAAGCCGCGCCGGCTGGGCTGCCCTCAACCCACCGGACCGGCATGGCGAGCAGGTGTCGATGCGAGTGCCTCCGGCTCGTGATCGCCCCGGACCTCGCTCACTGACGTCGCGAGGCGGTAACGAGCCTCAGAGGCGCCCCGGCGAACCACGTGTGGCGGCGGGCCCCTGGATCGCCTCCCTACTTGTGCGTCACACGATCTAGTGCAGGGCCGGGTCCTCGGCGATCTCCCGGGCCCAGTATGTCAGATCGCGTCCGCCCCGCCCGCACGATGCCCAGCACCGACTCGGCGATGACGCGCTCGCGGTCGACCCACCCGAGTTGCGCGGCCGCCCTTCCACCATCGCGTACCACCACTGACCTGGTAGGCGGCTGGCAGGCACCGGCGAGTGGCGGCGACGTCGGCCAGCAATGTCCAGGTAGGGGCCGGCCGATTGACCATGACGATGTCGGCTCCTTCCTCGTCGAGCATGACCGGCGCAGGCCCCCGCGGCGGCTGGCCGGATCCTGCTGGTAGGCGCGCCGGTCCCCGGTGAGCGTGGGAGCCCACGGGCCCTCCTGAACGCCCGGCAGGCCGAGGCGTACTTCGCCGAGTAGGCCAGATTGTGACGTCGCGGCTGGTGGCGAACCAGCGCGGCGCGGATCGCGGCGATCGCCCGTCCATCATCCCACGGCGACCATGTGCGCCCCGCCTGCCTGGGAGACGGCCATGGCTCGATAGGTGGCCAGCGTGGCGTCATTGCCGACCAAGGCGCGCGGACCGTCGGGGGTGGACCAGCCCGCAGGCGGCCGTGAACTGTCCAAGCAGGTGTCGGCGCACACGATGACGTCGTCCCCCACCCGTGGGCGCACGGCTTGATCCCGCGGTTGAGGCTGTCCTCCGCCCAGGCCGCTGTGCCGGTCTTCGTCTCGCGTGGCGGGCACGCCGAACAGGTCGATGGCGCCGACGCCAGCCTCGGCGCAGCGGCAATCGTGGCGCGAGTCCAGCGTGCTGACGACCCCGGCACGCTTCCACGGGCGTAAGTCGATGCCGTCTCCGCGCACGAACACCGGCAGGATGAGCGCGGCCGGATCCACGACGCGCGTGCTCACGTGCCAGGTGCCGATCGCCGGGGGTGGTGCAGGCGCCGGGGCCGCACCGGGGCCTGGGTGGCCGGGACGAGCGGCGCGACAGGAAGTCGACAGGCTATTGGTCGAAGGGCGTCGGTCATGAAGTGCCCTGGAGTGGGGAGTGGTGGATATGTGCGATCCGACGTCATGACGTCGATAGTGGGTTTCGGAGGACCCCTCGGGCGTGGGGGAGGAGGCGGTGGCGGCGACCGGCAGGCCCAGCCCCGGCGGCCGCCGCAGTGGTGGCACCAATGGCCACCAACCGGGTGGTGACGGGGTGGCCCGAGCAGCTCCAGGATCGCCTGTGTCGTGGACGGGCGGTGAGCACGACCGCGTCCACACTGCCGGTGGCCCACGTGCGCCCCATGCCCGGGGCAGGTCACAGGTGTCTGCCGTGACGGTCGGAGCCGTGGGCAGACTGCTCCACCTCCCAGCCCGCCCGACGCAGGCCGTCCGCCAACGCCGGGTCGGCCAGGGCCGAGGCCGGCAGCAGCACGCGCGCTGAGTCCGCCGGCTTGTGGGCCGCCGGCGTAGTGCGGGCTCCTCCAGGAGGGCGTGGTGGCCGAGCCCCGCGCCACCAGGTCAGGGAGGCGCCGTGAACTCGGTCCAGGCGCGTGCGGTTGCCGCCCTGACGACGGCCACCTGCAGCGTTGAGGGCACCGGAACGCAGGTACGGTGCCAACGCTTCGACGGTCCGGGGCCGAGGTGAGCACCAGCCAGGCCCTCCTCGCCCGCCGTGATCCGCGCAGCGTCTCCCAGAGCCGCAGCGTCCCCCGAACGGTCCGCGTCACAGCGGCGCGAGCACCTCGCCCCGGGCCCGCTCCAGCGCCGAGGCAATGCGATCCGGCCTTGACCCGCGGCAGCAGCACGACCCGTCCCGTCAACAGCGTGCCGGCGGCCCTGCGGCCGTGCCCGGGAGGCGTCCGATCGGTCGTTGTGTGAGCATGGACTCGGCCATGCGGTCTCAGTCCTGCCAGCTTTGTTGGCGTGCAGGTCGACGACCTCAGCGGCACTGTCCTCCAGCAGGACCCCGCCGCCCGGACGCTCCAGCGCCTGCCGCCCGAACCGCCTGCGCTGTCTCCCGGCGTGTCCGGCGCTCGCCGCGGCCCTCGGGCAGCTCCGCGGCGCTCAGCCGCCGACCTCCTGTCCGCCATCGAGCGAGGGCTGACCACCGCCGCGCGCGAGCACCCGCGTGCTCCTGGCTCACCGCCGGCTCAGGTGCCCCAGGCCCCCCACTGGTGCCGCGCAGCCCGCACTGAGCCGGGCCATGAGCGCCCGCCCGCCGTACCGCCAGCGCGTGGGCTCGTCATCTGAGCGCCGCCGCGGCCTGCCAGCGCGCAGAGCCCTCTCGCCGGCCCTCGCCCGACGGGCCAGGGGCCCTCGAGCCGGCGCGGGCAGCATCGTCCGAGGTCCAGGACCCGCTCGCGCAGTGCCCAGCCCAGGCGCCGCAGCCCCGACAGGGCCAGGACCACCGCGTCCAGGTCGCTGGCGGGTATCCGGCCCGGCCGGCGCCACCCGGGTTCATCGATGCCGACGCCGACCGCCTCCAGCCCCCGCACCCGCGCCAGCCGCGTGGGCACGCTGCCGCGCAGGTCCACCATCTCCAGGTCCGGTCGGGCGGCCAGCAGCTGGGCGGCCCGGCGCGGCGAGCCGGTGCCCACGCGGGCGCCGTCGGCAGGGTGGCCAGGAGTCAGGCCGTCGCGGGCGCACAGGGCGTCGCGGGTCGCGCGCGGCGGCACGCATGATGACCTCCAGGCCCTCGACCGGCTGCGTGGGCAGGTCTCGAAGGAGTGGACCACCAGGTCCACCTCGCCGTCCAGGAGCGCTGGCGCAGCCGGGCCGCGAAGACCCCCGACCCCGCCGACCTGTCGCAGGCTACGGTCGCCGTCGCCGTCCGTGCGCACCGTGACCAGGTCGAGTCCAGACCATCGCAGCCCGCGCGCGGGCAGCCCTCGCGCGGCGAGCCTGGCGCCATCAGCGCCTCGGCGACCTGCCCGGACTGGGTCAGCGCCAGGCGCGAGCCGCGTGCGCCCAGCCGACCGTCCGCGTCCGTCTCGTCGGTGCTCATGGCATCCTCCTCGATACGTGGCCTCAGTCGTCGTTCGTACCGTGACGGGCTTCGATCCTCGTACCTGAGGTACGAACCCGCGGCCTAATATACGAACGCGACGACGATCACCGGGCCCTGGCTGCGTCGCCTCACTCGTCAGGCGGAGCCCACTCAGGCGTCCGGCCGCGGCGTGCGGGCGTGCCCGACGACGGCCGCGATCCCGGTCCCCGCCACCCACGCCCCGGTGACCTCCACCCCGACACCGGCGCCAGTTGCCCTCCAGGTACGGGTCGTGCGCCCCCGGTAGGCGGGCGTCACCGGCGGCAGCGTCCCGTCCCAGCGCACCAGCATGTGGTCGATCACCGCCTCCGGCCTCGATCCGCACCCCGGTCAGGCGGCGACGTCGTCCAACGCCACCGACAGGTCCACCTCCGGGCGCGGCCGGCCCGGGCCGGCCGTAGGGACAGCCGCAGCGCGTGGACGTCCGGGGTCCGTGCAGCGCGTCGCAGCTCGGCTCGCCGACCCACGGCCACTTGGCGCTCAGGTGCGACAGCGCCTTGGCCCAGGCCGGGCAGGCACGCTCAGCGTCCCGCCGTCCGTCCCATCCGCGCCATGCGTCGGTGGCCGGCCGCGACGAGCAGGCCCGATCCCACCGGTTCCCCGCCCAGCCTCGGCGCCCGGGCCACCAGCGTGAAGCGCGCGATCGGCGCCCCACCGGCACAGTCAGGTCCGTGGCGCCTCGCGGGCAGGCCCGGGGACGCCCCGCAGCAGCCGCAGCGCTGCGACGTGCCGAGCAGGCCAGGATGACGCGGTCGGTGACCACGACCTCCTCGGCCCCGTCCGGCACCGGCTCGTCCGAGCGGCGTCGGCCCTCGCCCGCGTCGGCGCGATCCCCACACGCCAGGCGGCGGAACGCGCGCCTCGCTGTCTCCGCCGCCGGCCCGGGCTGCAGCCACTGGGCGCCGGTGCGGGTGCGCACGCTCCCGCCGCCGGCCTCGATCGCCTCGCGCACGCGTCGGTGAGCCGGAACGAGTCCGCCTCGACGGCCGCGTCCACGCTCCGTCCGCCCGCCCGTCCCGGCGGGCGGACGCCGCTCAGCACCGCCGCCACGGCGGCACTCAGAGACCCCAGCTCGCCGTCGCCCGCCGCAGGCCCGGCACAACGACGTCGGCGGCCAGGTCCGCCGGGTCCGCCGAGTGGATGCCGGCGACGATCGGGCGCACGAGCCGGTCCAGGACGCCGGCCCCCATCCGCGCGGACACGAAGGAGGCCAGGTCGGCCGGATCCTCAGAGGCCGAGTTCCCACGGTTCCAGGCAGGTCGGCGTCCTGCGCGCCCGGCGCGCGGCGGCCTCCCCGATGATGCCCGACGACGTCGGGCGCCAGCGGGTCCGCCGGGATCCCCAGGTAGGCGTCGTCGGGAAACCGGTGCAGGGCCGAGCCGGACGGCTCCTCGCCGTCGCCCGGTGCCAGCGGCGGCAGGAAGAGCCGGGGCCGACCGTGCGGGGCAGCGGTGCGAGACCGAGCTCGGCCAGCATCGAGGTGGCCGCCTGGCCGCGCACCACGAAGCCCTCGGCCTCCAGGTCCATCCGCACCCCGGCGATCGGCCCGGCTGCGACGAGCCTGCCGGTGAAGCCAGCGCGCGCCTCGATGAGCAGCGGCGCGGCCAGCGCGCACCAGGTCCCAGGCCGCCGTCGGCCCGCGATCCCGCCGCCGACGACGCGCGTCCCACCGCTGGGCCGGTGTCTGCGGCTCTCGGCGTGCTGCGCGTGCCCAGCCATTCAGCGATCTCCCACGCTCGGGGCGACGCGACGATGCGGGCCAGGGGCCTCCACGAGTCCTCGCGGCGCATGCCGGCCCGGATCCTGCCGTCCTGCCCGCTGACGCCTCCGCCCGCCGGGCTGCCGCCCTGCGCCTCCTCGTCCGAGCCTGGTCCGGCGCAGGCCCAGTGTCCGCTGTCGTCCCGCCGCAGCGCCGCCTCGTCTCCGCGACGGCGTCCCAGCCAGCCAGCGCCACGGCCTCAGTCGGCCGAGCCATGCACCGCGCCACGATCCGGGTGAGCACATCGCATCGGTGGCCGGCGGCACCCCGTGCCCCAGGTTGACCACGTGCCCCTGGCGCGGCGCGCCCGGCGGCCAGAAGACCGCGTCGACCTCCTCGGCCACCAGCGACCACGGCGCCGCCAGCAGCGCCGGGTCGAGGTTGCCCTGAACCGGGCAGGGCGCCTGCGGGGTCGGCCTGGGCCAGCGTCTCGATCGCCTCGCCCGAGCTCGATGCGCTCATCGATCCCGACGGCGTCGGCCCCCGCCTGACCGCATGAGCTCCCAGCAGCCGGGCCGTTCCGGTCCCGAAGTGGATGAGGGGCGGCACCTGACCGGTGGTGGGGGAGACGGCCCGAGGGCCGTCTCCAGCGCGAGCCCCGAGTAGGGGCGCCACGCGCCGCGGTAGGTGCGCGGCGACAGCGAGCCCGCCCAGGAGTCGAAGAGCTGGGCCGCGGCCGGCCCCGGCGCGCACCTGAATGGCGATGAACCTCGCCCGTCAGGCGGGCGCACCACGTCATGAGCCGGTCCCAGGACTCGGGGTCGGAGCGCATGAGCGTGCGCGCTGCCAGGTGGTCGCGGCTGGGCCTGCCCTCGACGAGGTAGGCCGCCAGCGTGAAGGGCGCCCCGCCGAAGGCGAGGACCGGCGTCCAGCCGGCCGGCCCGGCGCTGTGCTGCAGTCCCGCGCGCGCCCGCTCGCTCAGGCCCTCGCGCACGCCCCGGCGCCTGAGGGCTGCCCGAGCTCGACGACGACGCGGCGCACCGCCTCCTGGACCGCCGCCACACCCTCAGCGCCCGCCGTGCCCCGTGCATCGGGGCCGTCGCCGAGGCGGTGGGCGACCAGCTCACTCACCTCGCCCGCGCTGCGCACCGGGGCGTCCAGAACCGGCCCTACGCCCTCCTCGATCCGCACCCCCACGCCCGCCAGGCGCAGCGGCACCATGATGTCGGAGAAGAGACGGCCGCGTCAACGCCGTGGCGGCGCACCGGCTGCAGCGTCGCCTCGGCCGCGAGCCCCGGGTCCAGGCAGGCCTCCAGCATCGGGACGCCGGCGCGTTCCCGCAGCGCGCGGTACTCCGGCAGGGACCGGCCCGCCTGACGCATGAACCACACGGGTGTGCGGGCGGGTCGCCGGCCCGCCAGCGCCTCCAGGATCGCAGGGTGCGCGGTGGTTCTGACGCCCTCCCCCGGCGCCGCGCCGTCTGCCTCCCGGCCCGTCCGGCCCTGATGCCGGTCGGATCCGGGCTCTACGGGCCGCCTGCTCGCGCTCGATTGAATTGTGTGAAGCCTCGGTGACGAAATCGCTATTGTCGGATGAAGAATGCTGACGCCGCGTACTTCTCCCCTGCGATAGGGGAACTGAATGTGAGACATATTCGATTGCCTCCTGTAAGCAGTGGTCAGAGAGGGTTTATTTCGCAGTGATGACGCGATGTTCCGGGATATCGGTCGGTGCTGACAGGGTGTCAGAAATATGGTGGTGACACATTGTCTTGACGTTGGAGTGCGTCGCCACGCCGCTATTGTGCCCGCACGCCGCAGTGATGTTTCAATAGCGCTCGCTGTGACTACTCATCTCTCTCCGCCGACTACCGACCGCCGGGCCTCGACGTCGTCGCCCGGCTGGGGGCGGTCGCCCCCGGGCTGGGGCCGGACCTCCTGAGGCGGTCCCTGCGCTGCGCGGGGTCGTCGTCCTGTCCACCTGCAACCGTCTGGCCCTCCTGATCGACGCCGACTCCTGGGCCGACACCGGGCTGCCCGGCGGCCTCCACCCGCTGCCCGGGCTCCGCCGTCCACGGCTCCGGACTCCCGCACTTCCGCCACGCACGGCTCCGCCGCCTGGGCCTCGCTGCCCGCCGACGCTGCGCCGTCCGGGACCTGGGCGAGCCGTGGCTCACTTCCTCGCCGAGCGCGCGGGCCTGGCTCCGGGGGCTGCGTCTGTCCCACCTGGCCGGCGCGGCCGCCCGCCGCGAGATGCTCGCCATCGCCGCGGGCCTGAGCTCCATGGTGGTCGGCGAGGGCCAGATCGTCGGCCAGGTCCGCCGCGCCGCCGAGACCGCCGCCGCCGAGGGCACACTCAGTCCCGACCTCGTGCGAATCATCGAGCGAGCCTCGGCCACCGCCCGCCGGGTTGCTCACGACACCGAGCTCTCCAGCCAGGGGTCGCAGCGTCGTCGCCGTCGGCGTTGATCAGGCCGCCGCCCATCTGCCGCCCTGACCGGCTGCCGCGCCCTCATCGTGGGCACCGGCTCCTACGCCGGGGCCACCGTCGCCGCCCTGCGCGCCCGCGGCCTGACCGACATCGCCGTCTTCTCCGCCTCCAACCGGGCCGAGGCCTTCGCCGCCGGCCACGACCTGCGCGCCGTGCCCACGGACTCCCTGCCCGAGGCCATGGCCCGGTCCGACCTCGTCGTCACCCTGCCGTGGCGTGGGCGGACCGGTCCTCACCGCCGACGTCGTCGCCCCCGTGGCCGCCGAGCGGCTCCGCTCGGCCGGGAGCGCCGGCCGCCCCTGGTCATCCTCGACCTGGCCCTGACCCGCGACGTCGACGAGGGCCGTCCGCGCCCTGCCCGGCGTCGTCCACCTCGACCTTCCCGGCGTGCGCGACGCCGTCCCCGACGCCGAGGTCCGGCAGGTCGACGCCGCCCGCGCCATCGTCGACGCCGAGGCCGACGACTTCGAGCGCACCCTGGCCGGGACGCAGCATGGACCCGCTCATCACCGCCCCTGCGCTCACACGTCGGCAAGATCGTCACGGAGGAGTCGAGCGCCTGCAGGCTGCTGCAGTCCCGGCTGCCGGCCTCGACCGTGCCCCTCGGTGGACGGGCGGGCCGAGGCCCCTGTGGTCGCCGGCGGCGGCGTGGTCCGCGCGAACAGCGCGCCTCCGGTGCCGACAGCGACGGTCGCCGTCTCGGTGGTCGCGTCCGAGACCGCCTCAGAGGCCGCTCCGAGGCTCCTCCCGATCTCTGGACGAGCCGGTCATCACCCTGGCCCAGGCCGAGCGCGCCCTCCACCACCTGGCCGCCCGCCTCCTCCACCAGCCCACCGTCATGGCTCGCCGTGCCGGGCAGGACGGGCACGAGGATGCCCTATCGGCAGGCCCTCGAGGCTCGTTCTCGGCCCGGATTCCGTAGGAGGAACCCATGACCCGAGCGCCGCCGCGCGCCAGTGCCCGACCTCGCCCGGAATCCCGGCCAGTATCCCAGCCACCGACCCACTGGCCCCTACGACGCCGTCCTCCTCCTGCTGTCCCTACGGTGGGCCCCGCCGCAGCTGAGGACGTCCTGCCCTTCATGCGCAACGCCACCGCCGGCCGCGGCGTGCCCGACTCGCGCCTCCTGGAGGTCTCCGGCCACTACCAGGGGTTCGGCGGCGCCTCCCCGATCAATGCGCGCAACGCCGAGCTGCGCGACGCCCTCCAGGCCCGCCTGGCCGAGCGCGGCTCGACGCTGCCGGTCGTCGTCGGCAACCGCAACTGGCACCCCTTCGTCAGCCAGGCCCCTGCGCGAGCTCGGGCAGACGCCGGCGCCCGCTCACGTCCCTGGCCCCTGCCCACCGCCGCCTTCGGCTCCTACTCCGGGTGCCGCCAGTACCGCGAGGACCTGGCCGGCGCCGTCGCCCTGCTCGCCGCCGGTGCGGACGGCTCCACCGGTGACGGCTTCGAGGGCCGACGCCGCCGCCCGGGTCGGCGGAGACGGGCGGCGGCCCCCGTCGACCTCACCGTGGACAAGACGCGTCCCTACTACAACACTCCCGGGCCTGCTGGAGGCCAACGTCGACGCGATCGTCGAGGGCCTACGGCAGCCTCGCCGAGCAGGGGTGGCCGCCGCGGACGTACGCCTCGTCCTCGTCACCCACTCCATCCCCTGGGCATGGAGGCCGGCTCCGCGACCCCGAATCCGACGGTGCCTCGGAGTCGGCTGGTGTGGACAGCCCGCCGGGCGGCCGCTGGACCGCGCGAGCCCGGCGTCGCCGCGGACCTGTCCACGAGGTCTCCTACGTCGCCCAGCACGAGGCGCTCGCCGCCGTCCTCGTGCCGGAGGTCGCCCGCCGCCTCGGGCCTGGAGGAGGTGGAGTCCGACCTCGTCTACTGCTCGCGCTCCGGCCCGCCCCAGGCCCGCTGGCTCCGAGCCCGATGTCAACGACCACCTCGAGGCCCCTGGCCGCCGGGCACGCTCACCGACGGCAGCCCGCGGACCGCCCGGGGGCGTCGTCGTGGCCCCCTTCGGGTTCATCTCCGACCACATGGAGGTCGTCTTCGACCTCGACACCGAGGCCGCCCAGACCGCCCACGATCTGGGGATGCCGTATCGCGCGCCGCCACCGTCGGCACCCACCCGGCCTTCGTCGACTCCCTCGTCGACATCCTCATTGAGCGGGCCGCCGTCGCCCGTGGTGAGGACGTCCACCCCGCCTCGACCACCGGCGTCGGCCCCTTCCACACCGTCTGCCCGCCGTCCTGCTGCCGCCCCGGCACCCACCATCCCGGTCGGCACAGTCACCACGGGGCCGACGGCGCGGCCCACGAGTCCGCGGCCGGGCACCAGCCGGCGAGCGGGTCGGATCGATGCCGAGCCGGCATCTCGCCGAACCCGAAAGCCTCAAGCCCGCCAGCTGCGGAAGGATGAAGGAGAAAAGATGAGCACCGACACCCACGGCCAGCACAGTGGTCACCCCGGTGGACACAGCGGACGTCCTGCCGAGGGCGGCCTGCACCGCTTCGAGGACGAGGAGCGCCGCCCCCACCGCGACCCGCGCGACGCCACCGACGTCGACCTCGAGGCCATCAACAACCAGTACCACTACACCCTCTACGCCGTCTTCCGCCTGACCCGTCCGCTGCCCGCCTCTCAGCCCGAGCGCGAGCAGCTCCTGGGGGAGAGCGCCGACTTCACCGAGGCCGGCGGCGTGACGACGCGCGGTTGGTACGACGTCGGAGGCCTGCGCGCCGACGCCGACCTGCTCGTGTGGTGGCTCGACGACGACCCCGAGGTCCTCCAGAACGCCTACCACCGCCTGCGCGGCAGTGCGCTGGGCCGCTACCTGGAGCCGGTGTGGTCCTGCATGGGGCTGCACACGCCCGCCGAGTTCAACCCGCGCCACGTGCCGGCCTGCCTGGCCGGGGTGGCGCCGCGCGACTGGGTCATGGTCTACCCCTTCGTGCGCTCCTACGAGTGGTACCTCCTCGACCCCGAGGAGCGCTCGCGCATGATGGCTCAGCACGGGCGTCATGGCTTCTCCAAGTACCCCGACGTCAAGGGGATCGACCCTGGCGACCTTCGGGCCTGAGCGACTACGAGTGGATCCTCGGTTTCGAGGCCGACACCCTCGACCGGCTCGAGGGGGTCCTGCACCACCAGCGCTACACGGAGGCGCGCATGCACGTGCGCGTGGACACGCCCTTCTACACCGGGCGCCGCGTCAGCCCTCAGGAGTGGGCCGAGCGCCAGCCCTGGGCCTGACTCCCGCCGGCGGCCGGCCGGGCGCGGTGCGTGCGTTTCTCTCGGCGACCGGCCGGCTCCGGAAAAACGGCGTAGGGTGAGTCGCATGAGTGCAGAGACTGCAGCAACACCGTCCGTATCCTTCGCCTTCACTGCCTCCGCCGCCCTGAGCGACAGCCTCCAGCGCGTCCTGGTCGACCTCATCGCCCTGGGAGTGACCACCAAAGCGAGGCCCACTGGAACATCGTGGTGAGAACTTCGCGACCTTCACCTGAACTTCGACGAGGTCGTCGGCATCGCCCGCGAGGGGCTCCGACGAGGTCGCCGGCGCATGCGGGCCATCAACGCCGTCCCCGACGGCCGACCGGCCACCGTTGCCGCCGACGCCACCGTCCGAGCCTGCCCAAGGACGAGATCACCGTCTCGAGGCGTGGCCTACGTCGTCTCCGCCATCGAGGCCGTCGTGTCCACGCTTCGGGGCGTGCACGACGCCGTCGACGGCGAGGACCCGACGTCGGCCGGCATCCTGGAGGACCTGACCGGCAAGCTCGAGCAGCAGGCCTGGTTCATCTCCTCTGAGGACCGCAAGCCCGTGCGCTGAGCATGGCGCCCTGGCCGACGACGGCGCAGCCCGGCGGTGCGCAGGGGTCGCCCGCCGTCGTCGGAAGTCGAAAAGGTGGAGCGCGGGCGACAAACGTCGAGACATGCTCGTGACCTTCGCGGTAGTGTCGGCGGGTTGGTTTTTCCGCCGGGTTGAATCCGGCCGACTGGGAGGAGCGTGGCACGTGCTGAGAAACGCTCCGTGAGCCGAGCCGGGAACCGCCGTCGGGTCATCGCCCTAGGAGGCCTGCTGCTGGCCGGATCGCTCGCCGTGGCCGGCTGCTCCTCGAACAGTTCCAAGCCTGGTGGCAAGCATGCCTCCGCCGAGCGGCGCGGGCTCCGCTAGCAGCTCGACGTCGGTGCACCCTCGGGCGTCGCCACGGCGTCGGGCAGCGCCGGCCCCGTCACGGCGGCCTCCCTCTCCGACTCCCCAGCTCGGCTACACCGTCACCACCATCCCCGCCGGACTGGACGTCAGCCCAGGTCAAGGGGATGCTCCAGGACTTCGTGGCCTATGACCAGGTGTCCTGGAGACTGTGGGTCAGCGGCGGTCAGGACACCAGCAAGGTACCCACCGTCGACCACCGGCAACCTTCAGCAGCAGGTCACGATGACGCCGCCGACATGCTCAGCAAGGGGCAGAAGGCCAGGACCCCGGTCAGGGTCGCGGTCTCCGAGGTCGCCATGAGCGCTGACGGCCAGAGCGCCACCGTCTCCTACTGCGTCGACATGACGAAGGTGACCTTCGTCGACGCGCAGGGCGAGGACGTTACCGAGCCGAGCATGCCAGGCGCGGATCCCGGCGAGGAACACGATGGTGCCCGGCAGCAACGGGCGCTGGCTCGCCTCCGAGGAGGAGGAGACCGGCGAGCCGAACTCCTGCTCGGTCGGCTGAGAGCCCGGATCAGCGTGCATCTCGCGTACTAGGTCGGGCTCCCCAGTTCTAAGTGAGCGCTCTGGCTTGCCTGTGAATCATAAGTAACACCCACAGAGACTGGCGATGTAGTAAAGGTAATAGCCATGAACGCAGACACCATGACCACCCCGTCCATCAACCTTTCCTTCACCGCCTCCGCCGCCCTGAGCGACAACCTCCAGCGCGTCCTGACCGACCTCATCGCCCTCGAGCTCGTCGGCAAGCAGATCCACTGGAACGTCGTCGGCCCGAACTTCCGCGACATCCACCTCAACCTGGACGACGTCGTCGACATCGCCCGCGAGGGCTCCGACGAGGTCGCCGAGCGCATGCGCGCCATCAACGCCGTCCCGGACGGCCGCCCGGCCACCATCGCCGCTGCCACCACCGTCCCGGCCGCCCCTGAGGGCGAGATCCTCACCGGTGAGGGCGTGGCCTACATCGTCTCCGCCATCGAGGCCGTCGTCGCCACCCTGCGCGGCGTGGACGAGGACGTCGACGCCGAGGACCCCGACCTCCTCCGGCATCGTCGAGGGACCCTCATCGGCAAGCTCGAGCAGCAGGCCTGGTTCCTCTCCTCCGAGGTCCGCAAGCCCGTGCGCTGAGCGCCCGAGGCTCGCGCCGACGCGCTGACTCCATCACGTGGGGGTCCACCTCCTGGCGAGGCGGGACCCCACGTTCTGTCTCTACGTCCTGACTCTGGCCGGGGTGTCATCGCGCGGTCCCAGTCTCAGGCCCGCCAGTCGCCCGAGTGCCCCCTCCAGGCAACCCAGTGCGGCGTCGACCAGGCTGTGGCGCTGCTCGTCCGGGGCAGCCGGCGCGCACCCAGCGCAGGCAGGCGTCGTCGAGGAAGCCCAGGTAGCCCCAGAAGGGCGAAGTCGTCGCGGTGTCCCTCGGCTGCCGCCGACGACCTCGGACAGTGCTGCCACCGCCGCCTCGCGCGCCGCCTGACGCACCTGGGCCGCCCTCGCCCTGGGCTCGTGCCCGGCCAGGATCTGGTAGGCCATCCACCCGGGGAGCGCTCGGCGATGAAGTCCAGGTAGGTCAGGATCGAGGCCGCACGCGGTCGCGCGCCGACGAGCCCCTCCGGCAGGGGCGTCGTCGGCCTGTCGGGTGCGCTCGGCGAGCTCGTCGGCGGCGCGCTGAAGGACCTGGGCGTAGATGCCGGCCTTGCTGACGAAGTACTTGTGCACCAGGGCCTCGGAGGCGTGGGCCTCCTCGGGCGATCGCGGCCAGCGAGACCTCCTCGTACGGGCGGCTCGCGAAGGCGCGGCTCGCCGCGGACAGGATGAGCTCGCGGCGCTCGGTGGGGTCCATGCGCAGGCGTGGGCGCTTGTCGGTACGGGACGGCACCTTGACATGCTATCGGGTGCGGCGGCACCCTTGGAGACATGACTAGTGAGTCAACTGGAATAAGCCGTCCCGCAACCCCCGCCTGGGATCGACCACGCCATCTGGTGGCAGGGTCTACCCCTCGGCGCCACCGGTGCCCCCATCCGCCCCGAGCCGGGTGCACTTCTGACCGAGCCCGACGCCGCACCGCGCCTGGACCGCCTGACGCCCTGGCTCGACTACGCCGTCGAGCTCGGCGCCAACGGCCTGTCGCTCGGGCCGATCTTCGCCTCATCCACCCACGGCTACGACACCACCGACCACCTGCGCATCGACCCCCGCCTGGGCGATGACGCCGCCTTCGACCGCCTCGCCGAGGCCTGCCGCGCCCGAGGCCTGTCCCTCATGCTCGACGGCGTCCTCGGGCACGTCGGCACCGAGCACCCCTGTTCCGGGCCGCCCGCGCCGGGGGAGAGGAGCGCAGCCTCTTCCGCTTCGACGACGCGGCCGGCGGGGGAGGCGGACGGACCGGCCCCGGCTACGCCACCTTCGAGGGGCACGAGTCGCTGGCCGCCCTCAACCACGACTCCGCCGAGGTGCGCGACCTGGCCGTGCGGGTCCTCACCCACTGGCTCGACCGCGGTGCGAGCGCCTGGCGCCTGGACGCCGCCTACGCCGTCGACCCCGCCTTCTGGGCCGAGCGTCCTGCCCGCCGTGCGCGAGCGCCACCCCGACGCCTGGTTCATGGGTGAGGTCATCCACGGCGACTACGCCGGCTTCGTGGAGGCCTCCACCGTGGACACCGTCACCCAGTACGAGCTGTGGAAGGCCGACCTGGAGCTCGCTGGCCGACGTCAACTTCTACGAGCTCGACTGGTGTCTCAAGCGCCACAACGAGCTGCTGGAGCGCTTCATCCCGGCCACCTTCGTCGGCAATCACGACGTCACCCGGATCGCCAGCAAGGTCGGGAGCCGGTGGGCGGCGCTCGCCGTCGTCCCTGCTCATGACCGTGGGCGGCGTGCCCAGCGTCTACTACGGGGACGAGCAGGCCTTCCGCGGCGTGAAGACCGAGACCCTCGGCGGCGACGACGAGGTCCGCCCCGCCCTGCCGGACGCGCCGTCCGAGCTCGCGCCGCAGGGTGCCTGGATGCTGCGGCTCCATCAGGACCTCATCGGGCTGCGGCGCCGCCACCCTGGCTCGTGCGCGCCCGCACCGAGGTCACCGAGCTGGACAACCCGCGGCTGTCCTACGACGCCGTCGGCGAGGAGGGCAGCGGCTGCACGTGAGCCTCAGCCTGGAGCCGGCCCCCCGCGCCGAGGTGCGTGCGCCCGGGAGAGGCGCTGCTCGTCGTCGAGCCGCCCGTGGAGTGACGACCTCTCGCCAGCCGGGCTTTCGCGTAGCCATCGACGCGCGTACGGGGACGGATCTTCTGTTCCCGTACGCGCGGCATGTCCCCGGCCGGTGCGGCCTCAGACGTCGGCGGGGTCGGAGGGAGCGGTGCGGAACCGGCGTCGGTAGGCCGACGGCGTCGTAGTGAGCACCCGGGCGAAGGCCTGCCGCAGGGTAACCGCGCTGCCGAAGCCGCAGGCCGAGGCAACCTGTTCGATCGCCAGGTCCGTGCTCTCCAGGAGCCGCTGTGCCTCGCGCACCCGCTGGGCGCGTACCCAGGTCGCCGGCGCGGTCCCGGTCGCCTCGCTGAAGGCCCGGATGAAGGAGCGGGTGCTCATCTGCGCCGTCCTCGCCAGCCGCTCCACCGGCAGCGGCTCGCCCAGGTGCTCCAGCGCCCAGGCCACCGTGCGGCCGATCGGGTCGTCGTCGGCGCGCCGTGGCACTGGCCGCTCGATGTACTGGGCCTGTCCGCCCTCGCGATGCGGCGCGATGACGAGCTGGCGCGCGACCTCGTTGGCGGCCCGCGCCCCCAGCCGCGCACGCACCAGGTGGAGACATGCGTCCAGGCCCGACGCCGCACCAGCCGAGGTCAGGATGTCGCCGTGGTCGACGTACAGGACCGACTCGTCCAGCGCGATCTCCGGGTGCTCACGCGCCAGCGGCTCGAAGGCCCGCCAGTGCGTCACCGCCCGGCGCTCGCCGATGAGGCCGGCCTCAGCCAGCGGGATCGCCCCCAGGCACAGGCCGACGACGCTCGCGCCCCGGGCATGCGCGTCTTCAGCAGTGAGCACAGCTCTTCCCGCGGGCGCCCGTCGGCGAACCACGCCGGGGACCACGACGACGTCGGCCTCCCTCGCCGGCTCTGGACCGCCCAGGCCGCTGAGGACGTAGCCCTCCGAGGTGCGGATGGAGCGGCGTGCGGCGATGAGGGCGGACGGCGCCGGGCCTCCCGGTGCCTCGTGCGGGAGTCCTGTCAGTGCTCACGGCGGCCCCAGCTGCGACTCCCGGGAGCCGTGGCGGGTGAACAGTGAGACCCTGCCAGTCCGCCAGCCCCAGCCGTCTCACGGTCCCGAAGACCATCTGGGGGATCGACAGATGGAACATGGTGATGCCGTCGAAGGCGTAGACGGCGATGTGCATGAGGCCTCCCTGGACGCGTCCTGCCCTGCGCCGCATCGATGCACCGCCAGCGATTGGCGTGAAACCATCGATGAACAGCATACGTGCCACTGGTGGGCGTCGGTCCGGCCGCACATCCTGGTTGTCACCACGCAACCACCGCGCCAAGGCGCACACCTATGGAGGCACCGTGACTGATCGCGATGAACTGGTCCGAACCGCCCCTCGCCGGGCGCTTGTCCTCGTCGACGTGCAGAACGAGTACACCCACCTGCCGCTGCGCATCCGCTACCCGAGCCTGAGCGACTGCCTGAAGCGGATCGAGAGGGCACTCGATGCCGCCGAGAACGCCGGACTCCCAGTGGTCTGCGTGCAGCACGCCGGTCCGCCCGGCGGCGCGATCTTCGACCCCGGCGGAAGGGGCTTCGAGCTCTGCCCGTGCGTTGAGCGCCGGCGGACCCCGCAGTGGAAGTGCGTCGTCAAGCGCCGCGGGTCGATCTACGCGGGAACAGACCTCGCCGCATGGCTGCACGAGCAGGACGTTGACACCGTGACGCTCGTCGGATTCATGGCGAACAACTGCGTCCTGGCCTCAGCGGCCTGGGGTGAGACGATCGGCCTGACGACGGAGGTGCTCTCCGACGCCGTCGGCGCCATCAACCTGCGCAACCGCGCCGGCAAGGCGGATGCGCGCACGGTGCACGCCACGCTCATGGCCCTGCTGCACTCCAACTGGGCGGCGGTGACCACCACCGACGACTGGTGCCGGGCGCTCGGCCGTGGCGAGCCGCTGCCGCGCAGCAACCTCGTCGCCTCCGCGATGGCTCCGTTCTGACAGTGCTGTTGACGGTGACAGGGACGGTATGCGCCAGCAGGGTGCCGTCGACGGTACGGGGACAGAATTCTGTTCCTGCATCGCGGGGACGTCCCCGGCTGCGTGGGCTGACAGCAACGTGGATCGGCCTTGACCCTCACGTAGCGTGAGGGATGAGGCTGCGCCGCATGAGCACCTTCAACGCATTCGAGATGAGCCCCGTCCCTGCGCCCAGCGAGGACGCCCAGCCACCCGAGCCCTTCCGCGGCATCTACGGCATGCCGATGTTCGTTACCGTCCCGACGTCGGACCTGGACGCCTCGGTCGACTTCTGGACCGAGGCGCTGGGCTTCATCACTCTGTTCAGCATTCCCGGCCAGCTGGTGCACCTGCGCCGCTGGGCCTTCCAGGACGTCCTCCTGGTGCCGACGCCGCAGGAGCCCACCCCGGCCGCCGGCCCCTCGATGAGCGTCAGCTTCTCCTGCGTCCTGTCCCAGATCGACGAGATCGCCGCGGCCTGCGAGCAGCGCCGGCCGGGCAGCGTCACCGGCCCGCGCATCACGCCGTGGAACTCCTGCGAGGTCGAGGTCATCACCCCCGAGGGCGTGCGCGTCGTCCTCACTGCCGCCAGGCCCCTGGACCCGCACGGTGAGCAGGCCGACGACCTGCGGCGCATCGGCATCGAGGTTCCCGAGGCCTGAGCCGCAACCGCCTCGTCCCTCGTGCGGTCGGCGTCAGGACGCGGGTGGAAATCGCGCGCCCGACGTCGGGATCGGCCAGCCAGGCCAGCGCCGCCCTCGATGCGCCCGGGCGTCGATGACAGCAGCGGCTCGGGCAGCGCGTCCGGCTCGAACCAGCCCACGTGCGTGGACTCGTCGTCGGCCACATGGGCGCGGGCCTGCGGTGCCAGGGCCGCGCCCGCCCCACGAAGTTGATGTCCATGAACACGCAGTTGTCCCCCGTTGGGGAAGGCGAAGGGCTCGCCCGCGGTCACGCTCGTGAGCGCCAGCACCTCCACGTCCACGCCGGTCTCCTCCAGGCACTCGCGCTGGATCGCCACCGCGGGCTGCTCGCCGGGCTCGGGGATGCCGGAGACCACCGCCCAGCGCCCGTTGTCGGCACGCCGACCCAGCAGGAGCCGGCCGGCCTCGTCGACGACGACGATGCTCACCCCCGGCAGCCACAGCATGTCGTGCCCGATCTTCTGCCGCAGGGAGACGATGAACTCAGGAGTCGCCATGCCGTGAGCCTAGACGATCACTCGCCACGGAGGAGCGCCGGCAGGCGCGGGGTGCACGTGCCAACGCACTCAGCACAACAGAAATCTTCGTAGACGACCCGGCTCCGCGTCGTCTATGAAGATTCTGTCGAAAGTGGGTGGGCGCATGCGCTCGGCCGGGCCCGGTCCCGCCAGCTCGAGCCCGGGCCCACTCTACACGAGCATGGCGACGATGAACCTTGTGAGCGCCGCCATGACCCAGGCGGTGACGAACATGTAGCTGTAGGCGATGACCGGCCACTTCCAGGTGCCGGTCTCGCGGCGCATCGCTGCCGCCGTGGCCATGCACTGGAGGGCGTAGACGAAGAACACGAGGATCGCCGCGATCGTGGCTGCGGGTTGAACAGCTGGTCCCCGGTCTTGTTGGTCAGCGTGTCCTGCTGGTAGGTCATGGTGGCCAGGTGCGCGCTGGGCTGCTCGGGGTCCTCGGCGGCGGCGATCTGGCCGAGTGTGGCCACGAAGGTCTCGCGCGCGGCCAGCGAGGACAGGATCGCTACGTTGATGCGCCAGTCGAAGCCCAGTGGCTCGAAGACCGGCTGGACCGTCTTGCCGATCGCTGCGCCCAGGAGTTGTCCATCGTGTAGGAGGTCTTCTGGGCCTCCAGCAGCTTGTCCAGCTCCTCGGGGTCGGTGACGGTCTGGCCGTCGTCACCCTTGACGGTGGACGAGGCCGGGTCCTCCACCGCCGTCGAGACGGCCGCACACTCGGCGTTGGCGGTGCAGTAGGCATTGAACTGCTCGTCGGAGCGCATCGGCATATTGAGCAGCACCCATAGGACGAGCGTGGTCAGGGTGATGACGGTGCCGGCCTTCTTCACGAAGCCCTTGCAGGCGTCCCACACCATGAGCGCGACGGCGCGTGGCCGCGGCAGCCGGTAGGGCGGCATCTCCATGTAGAAGGGCAGGAGCACCCCGCCGCGGTCGGTGAGGCGCTTGACCGCCCAGGCGGCCGCCATCGCGGAGACGGCTCCCAGCAGGTAGAGGGCGAACATGACGGTGCCGCGTGCTCCCAGAGGCCCGATCTTGGCGTCACCGGGCACCGTGAGGGAGGTGAGCAGGACGTAGACGGGCAGGCGTGCCGAGCAGGTCATGAGCGGGGCGGCCAGCATCGTGGCCACCCGGTCCTTGGCGCTGGGAAGCGTGCGGGTGGCCATGATTCCGGGGATCGCGCAGGCCAGCGAGGACAGGAGGGCCACGAAGGCCCGTCCCTCCAGCCCGGCTCGGCTCATGATCTTGTCCATGAGGAAGGCCGCCCGTGACATGTACCCCACGCCTTCGAGGAAGGCGATGATGAGGAACATGATGATGATCTGGGGGATGAAGGTGAGCACCGAGCCCGCCCCCTGATGAGACCAGTCGCCCAGGAGACCTGCCAACAGGGGGTGGGAGTCGTCCAACCACCCGTGGACCAGCTGGCCCAGCGCGCTGAATCCTCCTTCGACGGCGTCCTGGAGGGGTGCGGCCCAGGTGAAGATGGCCTGGAAGAAGCGTACATGATGGCGAAGAACACCAGGGAGCCCAGGACCGGGTGGAGGAGCACCCGGTCGACGACGGTCGTCACGCGGTCCTGCTGGGGTGCCTCATAGTCGGCGGCGGCCAGGATCGAGTCGGCCCAGGAGGCGACTTCGCCGGGCGTCGTCGGCGGAGCCAACGGTGGGCGCTGCCAGTCGACGACCTCGGTGAGGCGCTCGCGCAGCTCGGGGAAGGCCGATGCCGCGGTTGCCGACCACCCGTACGGCCGGGATGCCCAGGGCCTGCCCCAGGGCGGCCACGTCGAGGCGTCCGAAGCGCCGCGTGAGCTCGTCGGTCATGGTGACCACGAGGCAGGTGGGCAGGTCCAGGGCGAGGGCCTCGGCGACGAAGTTCATTCCCCGCCGCAGCGTGGTGGCATCGATGACGACGACCAGGGCGTCGGGGACGGACGACGGTCTCCGAGGCGTCGGTGAGGACGTCGCGCACCACCTGCTCATCGGGGCTGATCGGGTCCAGGAGTAGGCGCCGGGCAGGTCCTCGATCGTCAGGTCGGTCTCGCCGATCCGGCAGGTCCCCAGCGACCGCGTCACAGTGACTCCCGGGTAGTTGCCGGTCTTGGCGCGCAGGCCCGTCAGGGCGTTGTAGATGGAGGTCTTGCCGGCGTTGGGGGCACCCGCCAGGGCGATACGCCGGGACCCGGCCACCAGCGTCTTGGAGCTGGAGGATCCCGCAGTGGCAGTCCGCGGCGCCGGGACCTCGTGCGCGGCGCAGTGGTCGCTCATCGCTGCTGGTCCTCTGCGGGCCTGGCGGGCTGCGGAGCGACTGGTCCGATCGCTCGACCTCGGTGAGGGTCTCGACCTGAGGATGATGCGGGCCTCGTGGTGGCGCAGGCACAGCTCGTAGTCGGCCACGCGGTAGACGACCGGGTCGCCCAGCGGGGCGCGGCGCAACGGTGTCACGATCCGTCCGGGAACGAAGCCCAGGTTGCTCAGCCGCTTGATGATGGGGCGCTGGCGCGTCCTCCAGGAGACCGACGATCCGGGCCGCGGTGCCCAGGCGCAGGTCGGACAGGTCTCCGTTCATGCTCGGAGGCGGGGTGCTCGGGGTGCCGGCAGGGGCCGACGTCGCTGTGAGGTGAGGCTGCAGTCGCCATGATGTCCTCGGAGTTCCTCAGAGTTCTGTGTCTGTCGTCGATCTCGATGCAGAGATGCGTATCGACATTGACAGTCTAAGGTGAGCCTTCTCTACGTCAGGGTCTTTGAGGTGCGACTGACACAGATCAGGGAGCTGCGTCACGGGGCGAGTGGGAGACGTCGCGACCTCACCCACAGCGCGGAAGGCTGTCGGGTGAGGTCACGCGGCGTGAGGAGGTGGGTGCCGGAGGCGGCTGGGCCGTCGACCCGGCGGACCTCGACCAGCCAGGGGCAGCGGCGTCGCAGCAGATGCTCGAAGCGCGCGTGCATCGTGATCTCGGCGGCCGGGCACTCGTCGCAGGCACCCTCCATGGCCACCTCGACGACGCCGTCGTGCACCGAGCGCACCACGAGCGCGCCCCCGTGGCTGTTGACGAAGGGACCCCAGCGAGCCGCCGGCGATCTGCCGGGCGGCCGCCTCCAGGGCGTCGTCGGGGCCCGGGACCGTGGGCGGTCTCTCGCCCTTCCAGGACTCCGGGGCGCCCAGGGCGTCCACCAGGGCGCTGCGCACCCGGGCTCCTCCGTTCGCCAGCTGTGGCCGGAGCCCAGGAGGGTGAGCACCGCGCCGCCATCGACCCGTACGGACTTCAGGGTGCCGTCGTCGATGAGCGCCTGGAGCATCGCCGGGGCGTGGGCCACCTCCCCGGTAAAGGGCAGCAGGCCGTCGGGGACGACCCACCGCAGCACATCGGGGTCCGGCGTGGTCACCGGGTGCGTGGGAACAACGGGCACGGCTCCCTCCTCCTGCTCCCCGAGTGCGTCCCATCTCAGGCGCATGGCGATGTCCTCGTCAGTCTGCTGACCCCGGGATCATAGGAAGGCGGCGACGACTGCGTGGTGATCGCCGCGCATGACCCAGGCGGTGACGAACATGTAGGTGAAGGCGATGACCGGCCACTTCCAGGAGCCGGTCTCGCGGCGCATCGCACCTGCCGTCGCCATGCACTGGAGGGCGTAGACGAAGAACACGAGGACCGCGATGACGGTGGCCGGGTTGAAGAGCTGGTCGCCGGCCTTGTTCGTCAGGGTGTCCTGCTGGTACGTCATTGCCGACAGGTGGGCTGGTGGGCTCCTCGGGGTCCTCGGCGGCGGCGATCTGGCCGAGGGTGGCCACGAAGGTCTCACGCGCCGCCAGTGAGGACAGGGTGGCGACGTTGATGCGCCAGTCGAAGCCCAGTGGCTCGAAGACCGGCTGGACCGCCTTTGCCGGCCTTGGCCGCCCAGGAGTTGTCCATCGTGTAGGAGGTCTTCTGGGCCTCCAGCAGCTTGTCCAGCTCCTCGGGATCGGTGACGACCTCGCCGTCATCGTTCTTGACGGTGGACGACGACGGGTTCTCCACGGCGGCCGAGATGGCGGCGCACTGGGTGTCGGAGGCGCAGAAGGCCTCGAACTGGGCGTCCGAGCGCATGGGGACGTTGAGCAGCACCCACAGGATGACGGTGGTCAGGGTGATGATCGTGCCGGCCTTCTTCAGGAAGCCCTTGCAGGCGTCCCACACCATGATGAGGACCGTGCGCACGCGGGGCATGCGGTAGGGCGGCATCTCCATGTAGAAGGGCAGCAGGATGTGGCCGCGGTCGGTGAGCTGCTTGACCGCCCAGGCGGCCGCCATCGCGGAGACGGCTCCCAGCAGGTAGAGCGCGAACATGACGACGCCGCGCGCCCCGAAGGGCCCGATCTTTGCGCCGCCGTCGACCGTCAGCGAGATCGCGATGACGTAGACGGGCAGGCGCGCCGAGCAGGTCATGAGCGGGGCGGCCAGCATCGTGGCCACGCGGTCCTTGGTGGAGGGCAGCGTGCGGGTGGCCATGATCCCGGGGATCGCGCAGGCCAGCGAGGACAGCAGCGCCACGAAGGCCCGTCCCCTCCAGCCCGGGCGATGCTCATGACCTTGTCCATGAGGGAAGGCGTTCGCGACATGACCCCACGCCCTCCAGGACGGAGATGATGAGGAACATGATGATGATCTGCGGGATGAAGGTGAGCACCGCGCCCACACCCCCGATGATGCCGTCGCCCAGGAGCCCGGCGATGAGCGGATGGGAGGCGTCCAGCCAACCGTGCACCAGTGTCCCCAGTGCCCCGAAGCCGTCCTCGATGGCGTCCTGGAAAGGGTCGGCCCAGGTGAAGATGGCCTGGAAGAAGAGGAACATGATCGTGAAGAACACGATGGTGCCGGGGACGGGGCGCAGCAGGACCTTGTCGATCGCCGAGGTGATCTGGTCGCTCTGGGGCGCCTGGTAGTCCGCGGCGGCGAGCACCGAGTCGGCCCAGGAGGTGATCTCGTCGGGGTCGGTGGGCGGCGGCAGCGGGGTGCGCTCCCAGGTGGCGACCTGGGCGAGCTGGGCGCGCAGATCAGGCATGCCGATGCCGCGGTGTCCCGATGACCCGTACGGCCGGGATCCCCAGGGCCTGACCGAGGGCCGCCACGTTGAGGCGGCCCGTGCGGCGGCTGAGCTCATCGGTCATGGTGACCACCAGGCAGGTGGGCAGGTCCAGGGCGAGGGCCTCGGCGATGAAGTTCATGCCGCGCTGCAGCGTTGTGGCGTCGACGACGATGACCAGGGCGTCCGGGGGCGCTGACCGTGGTCGAGGTCCCGGTGAGGACGTCGTGGACGATCTCCTCGTCGGGGCTGATCGGGTCCAGGGAGTAGGCGCCGGGCAGATCCTCGATCGTCAGGGTCGTGCCACCGATCTTGCAGGTTCCCAGGGACCGCTGGACCGTGACTCCGGGGTAGTTGCCGGTCTTGGCGTGCAGGCCGGTCAGGGCGTTGTAGATGGAGGTCTTGCCTGCGTTGGGGGCGCCGGCCAGGGCGATACGTGCGATCCCGGCCACCAGCGTCTTGAGCTGTCCTGAGCCGCAGTGGCAGTCAGCGCCCATCGATGGGGGTGCGCATGGTGCGAGCTGGCCGGTGGCGTGCTGCATGGTGTTGCGGGGTGCTCACGGCGTCTCTCCTGCCGTCTGCTCCGTGTCTGCGGCCGCGTGCCGGCCGGCAGGCCTGGGCTGAAGGATGATGCGGGTCTCGGCCTCGACGCGGTGACCTCGATGAGCCGGGCCTCCTGGCGGCGCAGGCACAGCTCGTAGTCGGAGACGCGGTAGACCACCGGGTCACCCATGGGGGCGCGGCGCAGCGGCGTGGCGATCTCGGCCGGGGACGAATCCCAGGTTGCGCAGGCGCTTGACGAGGGACCCCGCCGACGCCGTCATCGAGCAGGCGGGTGATGCGTCCGCTGGTGCCGGGGCTGAGATCCGACAGTGCGAGGGTGGCTGCACCCGGCTCGGGAACGTAGGCGTTTCCGGCGGAGGCACGGTGTCGTGGAACAGCAAATGCCATGGTGTCCTCAGATCGACATGAGGGACTTCGTCGATGGCGGTGTAAAACAGTGCTTCTCTATCTCGCAGGAATTCAGGAGCGGCTCTGCGTCAGCGTCGACGCTTCCCTCTGCGAGAGTGATGGCGAGGGATCGGTCGTGTGCACTGGAGCTCCGGAATGGGGTCTGTCGTATGTTTCTGAGCCGGGTGGACGGTAATGGAATAGGGGCGTATAAAAATACGTTCCGGCCACTTCCTGCTCCCCAAGATGTCATTCTTGCTGAAGCACGAAGTGGCCGGTTGGTCATGTGCCGGGGATGAGTTGTGATGGGTGCTTTCACACCGAGGCCAGGGAACTGGGTTCATGCCCTCACGGGGCCCTCTGAGGGGCAGGTCGAGAGTGTTTGGAGAGGTGGGGAGGGTTAGCGAGACGGCGGGATCGGGCATGTTCTGGGCGCCCAGGTAGTACACGAAGCCGAGCGGGACGACGAAGAGGAAGAAGGCGATGCGAACCACCCAGGCGTTGACGTTCCACTTTGTCGGCCAGGCCTCCGCAGACGCCGAGCCAGATCTTGATCGGCGGAACGTGCGGGCCAATCGAAACCTGAAGAATTCTGTGCTGTCATGCGCAGACATTCTGCAATGTCTGAGGCGCATGATGTCACGTTGCGGTCTCGCCTGAATAAATCAATGTCCAATCAGGGGTGACTGGGATGGTGGGATATGTCTGGAACGTGGGGACTTTCGATGTATTCGAGAGGCAGAAACGTTGATCGGGTTTCCTCGCTTCTCTGCTGAGGTCGAACCTCAGAAAATAGCAGCGTCCAAATAAGGGGTGATGAGAGTCTCCTGCGTTTCTCGCCTATTAGGATCCGCTGCTGCTTTGTCAAAATAGAGAGGTGTGGGACTTGCGTCACGGACGGGCAGGTCCCTCGCACTTCCGCGGTCACGTGAGTGTCGAGGGACTCAGCGGGGTCGTGACATGGCCACGGTCGAGGCGCTCGGCCCAGGTGTCATCGAGGGCTCAGGCTCCCAGGCAGCGCCGCTGTGCTCCACCGCGCGGGCCAGCAGCCAGTCGGCCACGGCCGGGTTCTTGGGCAGCAGGGAGCCGTGCAGGTAGGTACCGATGACGTGGTGGACGCGTCCACCCTCGGTGCCGTCCTTGCGCTGTTGCCGTCTCCCATGCGCACGGTGCCGAAGGGTGCGCGTCCGGCCCCAGGGTGGTCAGGCCGGAGTGGTTCTCGTAGCCGATCACCGCGCCGAAGTCCTCGGTGTCCAGGGTGATGTTGCCGATGAGGCGGGTGTCGCCGGCCACCGTGTGGGCGTCCATGAGGCTGATACCGAGGGATCTCCTGACCCTTGGCGGTGGTGAAGCCGTGTCCCGAAGAGCTGGTAGAGGCCCGCAGATCGCCAGCATGGGGACGCCGTCAGTGACGCCCGCGAGCGTCGGGGCCGACCTTGAGCAGATCCTCCTTGATGCGGTCCCCTGGCCCGAGTCTGCGCCGCCGCCGCCACGAGAATCGTCGATGTCGCCGGGGCAGCTCGTCGCCCGGGTCGTAGGAGAGGAGCTCGACGTCGTAGCCCTGCCACTGGGCGCGCGCGCCAGCACGAGCGTGTTGCCCCAGTCGCCGTAGATGTTGCATGTCCCGCGGGTAGAGCTGGAGCAGGCGTAGGTGCCGCGGGCGGGGACCGTCGGTGGTGTGCTCGAGCGCGCGGTCCTGACATGACCTCCTCGACGTCACGTCATCTCGCCCAGGATCGAGCGCAGGGGCCAGCATGGCGGTGTAGGTGGTGAAGATCCGCATCGGGGCGGTCGGCGTCGGCGGCGGCTCGGCGCATGAGGGGCCACGGCCTTTGCGCAGGTCGGGCTCGACGTCGGTGATCCCGACGTCGTCGTGGCGCAGCCGCAGCGCCATGTCCCAGGCCCGCACCCGGTGACAGACGGCGACCCCGCTGGCGCGCAGGGCGGCGAAGTCGACGTCCACAGCCAGGACATGTCCCGGCCGTCGGCGTACTCGTCGTTGATGGCCACGACCGACCTCACCGGCCTGCGCCTGAGCGGCCGCCGAGAGCAGCCCGATGCGGAAGCCGGCCGGGTTCTTGACCAGGGAGAGCTGGACGGGGCGGCCGTCCAGGGTGAGGACCTCGCCGCGGCCGAAGGCGGCCTGCACGTTGCCCAGGGTGGCGGCGGCGGGCAGGTCGGCGTCCTCGCCCAGCACCTCAGGACCACACCGAGGGCGGCGCAGGCGTTGAGCAGGTTGTGAACGCCGGGGATGGCGAAGTCGACCTCGTGGGAGGCTCCGTCGACGCGGACGGTGGCGCGCTGGCCGTTGATGGCCTCCAGGGTGACGCGGGGGCCTGCGCCCTCGCCGCGGTCCCGGGGGCTGGCCAGGCCGGTGCGCAGGTCGTCGTCGGACAGGAACAGGGAGCGCAGGTCCTCGCCGGCGCCGAAGGGAGACGACGCGGGCGGTGACGTCCTCGAGGAAGGCCGGGCGGCCAGGCGCGGGTCGTCGCCGTTGAGGACGACGACGTCGCTGGTGGCCTTGGCGATGGAGTGCAGGAGGGAGGCGGTGTAGTCGATCTCGCCGAAGCGGTCGAGCTGGTCGCGCATGACGTTGAGCAGGAGGCAGGCGCGGGGGCGGACCCTGGGCCACGAAGTGCACGGCGTGGGCCTCGTCGAGCTCGAGGACCGCGATGTCGGCGTCCAGGTTGCCGGCGGCGTCGACTTCGGTGAGCAGGGAGGCGAGACGCCGCGCACGAAGTTCGAGCCGGTCCGGTTGGTGAAGACCTTGAGGCCCTGCTCGCGCAGGAGCTGGACCACCATCTTGGTGGTGGTGGTCTTGCCGTTGGTGCCCGAGACCACGATGACGCCGCGGGGCAGGCGGCTCAGGGTGCGCTCCGGAGACCGGGATCAGTGCGCTCCGCTGACCAGGCCGGGAAGGCGGTGCCGCCGCTGCCGCCGCCGCGCGCGCAGGCGGCCAGGCGCGCTGTGCGGCCGAGGGCGACTGTGAGATCGAGAACGCATGGAGCTCCTGCTGGCTGAAGTAGGGCGCACCGACGATGCGAGCGCGGTGCTATAGGGATGGCGTGTTGCCCACTGCGGGCAACGACTGTGCGTCAGTCTGGGGCAGCGGGGCCTGTCACGGATGCGTCGCGATGCTCACGTGAAGAGGTCGCGGAGGAAGGTGAGTCTGCCGGCTCACCGGGGAACGACGACGTGCAGGGCGCCGTCATGGACCTCGGCGCGCAGGGTGCGAGGTGGAGCCAGGCCGTGTCGCCGTCGAGCTCGAAGGGGACGGGGCGGGTCGGCCTCGATGAGGACCTTCTGGCGCGGGTGAGGTGAAAGCCCTCCATCTCCTGGCCGGTGAGGATCTGCGCTCCCAGGCGGGCCCAGTCCACGACCTTGCCGGGGTTGGCCAGGAGCAGGTCCACCATGCCATCGGTGGGGTGGCTCGAGGAAGAGCGTCATGCCCGCGGTGATGGCTGCCGACGTTGCCCATGAGAGCTATGACCATCCGCGGCGCACGGGGTGCGTCGTCGAGCGTGATGGTGGCGGTGAAGGGGACGGGGACCGCGTTCTGGACGGCAGCCACCGCGTAGGCGCCCGAGCGGATGACCTTCTTCAGGCCCGAGTCGGTGGACTCCATGATCTGGGCGTCCAGGCCCATGCCGGCCATGACGACGAAGCGCTCCTCACCGTCGTCGAAGGTGCAGGTCACCATGTCAGATGGGCTGCAGGTGGCCGTGCAAGGGCGAGGCGGATGGCGGCGTCGGTATCCAGGGGATGGACAGGTTGCGCGCCAGCAGGTTGCCGGTGCCGGCGGGGATGAGGGCCATGGGCATCTCGGTGCCTGCGAGCTGGGAGGAGACAGCGCGCACGGTGCCATCGCCGCCGGCCACCATGACCAGATCGACGCCGGCCTCCAGGGCGCGGTGGGCCATGGAGCGGCCGGGGTCGTCGGGGTGGTCTCCAGCCAGACGGTGGGGCGCCAGCCGGTGGCGCGCACCTCGGCGGCGACCCGGCGGCGCAGGAGCGAGAGGTCGTCGAACTTGGTGGGGTTGTAGATGACGGCGGCGCGCTTCTCGCTGCTGGCGCGTGACAGACGGCGGTTGACCCAGCTGGTGAGGATCGCGTCAATACCGCCGACCCACAGGGCCAGGTTCGCGAAGGCGGCGCCCGGAGGAAGCGCACGACGAGGTCACTGAGCGTGGCCAGGCCCATACACCACTGGCTGACGGCGGTCGTGACGACGGCGGCGTAGCCAGGACGGTGCCGGCGGCGACCGTGGTGCTGCGGTGATGGGCGCGTGCGAGGGGTCACCAGGACCCAGGAGGCCAGGGTCATGGCGGTGATGCGCGTTGGGGTAGGCGTGGGACGAAGGCGGCGATCGAGGTCGGTGAAGGTCGCCCCGGGGTGGGGCGCGCCAGGTGCAGGGGCGATGAGGAACTGTGGGGATGCGGCGGCGTGACGGGACGCTCAGGCGGCTGCGGGCTGATGGCGGCGGCAGCGACCCAGCCTGATGAGCCCGAGAGGATGCTGAGGGAAGGGGTGGGTGGTCGCAGAAGGCCTCGCGTCGGCCGGCAGCTGACTGGGCTGGGCGTCAGGGGTCAGCGGAGGGCACATCGATGGCCGGGGAGCGGCGCGTGGCGTCGAGGGCGAGCGGTCGGGCGCTCAGGTAGGTCCACACGAGGAGGCGGGGCGAAGCCGATGCAGGACGGCCTGGGCGTAGCTGACGCCAGGGGCGTCGGGGAGGCGGCGGTGGGGCTAGCAGACACAGGCTCTCAGTCACGCTCGCTCCTTTCCCCGGGTGAATTTCAAAGTCAGCCTAGCCGGTGCGGCTGTGGGTGGCTGCCCGGCTGCTGGGTGGCGGGAGGGCGGTGAGGGTGGTGGGCCAGTTTCGGTGGCGACCGGGCGGCCCGCTGTGCGGTGCGTGGAGTGGTCGCGCCCTGGGGGCTGCGGTGGGGTGTGTTGACGGCAGGAGGGTGGACGAAAGGGGTTGTGGATCGTCGGTTCCGGTTTTGGCGAGCGGGTGGCGCCGCGCTGAGCGGAACGAGAATGTTTCTGTCAGCTTCGCGTGTTGTCTGGCGAATTCGGTGACGTGTGCGTGCGTGGTGGCATGTTTAATCGCCTGCGGAGGTGAAATGGTACGCGGGCGGTCAGTCCTGGGTGCCTCACCGTGCCATTCCCCGGCTCACCTCGAAGGACGCATGTCGTGACAGCGAATTCAGTTCCTGCTCGCCTTGGTCGTCGCGGACCTCAGTACCTGTGATGCGGCGTCGATGCGGCTATCGCCCCACTGACCAGCTGCTCCGGATCTAACGTAAAGTTCGCCACCGGGACTGGTCACCATGGACTG